>Ga0193726_1000023_pt1 | contig 447106 bp, 389 predicted proteins | sample H2c1metaG_FD_144928 | JGI IMG/M metagenome (GOLD analysis project Ga0193726, IMG submission 144928) | Soil microbial communities from a riparian zone of the East river system, Colorado, United States - H2c1 | ecosystem: Environmental > Terrestrial > Soil > Riparian zone | place: USA: East... | reverse complement strand
ATGGCAAGCGCTTCCGGGCGTTGACGATCCTCGATGTTTACACGCGGGAAGGCGTTGCCATCGAAGCTGGCCGGAGCTTGAAAGGAGAAGACGTAGTGCGAGTGCTAAACCGAGTCAAACAGCAACGCGGAGTGCCGAAGTTCTTGTTCTGTGACAACGGAAGCGAGTTCACCAGTCAAGCCATGGACCTATGGGCCTACCAGAACGGAATGAAGATCGACTTCTCGCGCCCGGGCAAGCCGACCGACAACGCCTTCGTTGAATCGTTCAACGGAACCTTCCGAGCCGAGTGCTTGAATGCCCACTGGTTCGGCAGTCTGGCAGAAGCAAAACGGCTGATCGAGGAATGGCGGCAGGAATACAATGAGAGTCGTCCTCACCGCTCTCTCGGTGAACGGACGCCGAGCGAGTTCGCCAGTGAGTACGCGGCTAGCCGCGTACTCACTGCAATTTAAACCAGCCGAAGACTAGCTCTAGGCTTGGTACAGAAATTCTGGTTCCATCAGTATGCGTCATTAGCGTACACTGCCCGCAAAGTGTTCTCAAAAGATCGCCTCAACTAGCGTTCGGCTTAGCATTTCAAGTTCAATCTTTTTTGTAAACGTGTTTATTCTCGACAATACCTTTCTTGAAAACCGCCCTAACCGCTTGACGCAATACAATGTCGCCCTGCAATACAATATCGCGCACTGGCTGTTCAGGCCGTCCGCGGAAGGAGGTGACATGGAAGTATTCGTGGTCCTCAAGAGGTTTCGCGGAGAAGTAATAGTTCGACACGCAGCAGCGCGAGCGATCGATCACAACCTGGCTCACAGAATGCCACGACTTTTCATGGGTGGCCATGATCGCCAAGCGGTTGAACTTGGCCGTGATTACCCGCTGCGGTTCCTTAGGGCCATTATCCCAAAGCTCCAGGTTTCCGCCGAACTCATGGTTCCAGTCTGGAGTCACATAGTAAAGCAGATTAAGCACACGGTACATCTGACGGTTCTTGTCATGTGAATTGTCCAGATGAGGATTCAGAAAATTGTCTTTGGCCATCAGACTAATACCACCGGCGTAGAGATGTTCATCGGGTATCATCTCCTGAATACCGGTTATCTCTTCGACAACCTTCAAAACCCTTGGATCTTGGAATGCATAGATGATCTCCTCTAGAATTCGAGGATATCTATTCATCTGCGCCGCAACATACTTATTTTCACGAATGCTTTTTTTGAGCATCATCGTGCTTTTTTCGGGAAACGCCTTAAATATTTCCAGTACCTCATTCTCAGGTAAAAGGTCGTCGATGACGCAGCTCTGAACGGTATGCTCGCGAAAATCATCACGAAGGCGAGCAAATTCACTAATGAGCCTTTGTTCAATTATCTTGGCGTATTGGCTACGTTCCATTGGTTACCCCTGTTATGACATTTTTGCATTTTCAAAAACGCGACCACTAAGTGATCGTTTGTCGCAGATAATAGAGCGTTTTCATCACCTCAGTATTTTGTAGAAGTGAAAGAGTGACAGTTCTATCACGGTCCATGGATCCATTTTCGGAGGGCTCGTTCATACTTAAACCACTGTATTCTTAAATATATCAATCGAAAGTATACCGTGCATGCCAGCAGATCCTCTGACTGTGCTCGCTTCGGAGATCTCAATGTCTTCAGCGTTGCATTATTAGGATGGATCAATTTCGAAGGATTGTTGTCACTATTACTTCGCAGACTTGCACAACCGCATATATGGAAGCGCCTACTTGTTGAATGGTTTTCTGAGCCCCTGCATCTTAACCTGCTTTCTCTCTTCGTCGCCGCCTTTGGCTCTCTGCGGGCGAGATTTTCTTCGACCTTTGCCTCCGCCAGCAACATGCCCGACTCGCCCATCGGTTTCGTGTCCGTCGATGTCGACTACTACTGGAGCGCTATTGACGCTCTGAAATCCCTAGTTGGACCTCCAGGACTCTATCTACCACGGGTAACCATGTACTTCGACGACGTTGGTTCAGTCACGCACAATCCATGATGCGGCGAGCTAGCAGCGATTCAGGACTTTAATACTGCGAATACCATGCGGAAGATTGCTCCATCCAACTTCCTGCGTGAGAGTCGGCTATTTAAGCGTGCACTTTGGATCAACCAGATGACACACTATACGTGTTAGACCATCTAGCTCGCTTTACAGTTCTCAAATATTATGGATATGTAGTACTCGATAATCCCTACCTGGGTTTGAAAGACAAGAACGGTAAACCACCTCAACTCAACTTCACGGCCGAGTCACTTCCAGAATCCAGAATGCATGCTCAGGTTGCGTTTCCATCCTATGCTCAGCTTGTCTTCAAGTCTGCCTAACCTATAACCCGCAAACTTAAGCGTGGTGCGAATCAATACCGAAGGAATGAGCCACCAATACCTAGGCCACAAATACCTCAACTCTGAAGTAACAAATCGACGCCCTTCTCCCGATGTTGAGCCGAATTCTCGCAGCAAGAATTTTTCGCGAGCGTGGAGGACTCCAATATCGAAGTAGCGCTTGAAATCTTGCTTCCAAGAGTAGCTGTGAGAGTGAAAGACTTTCGCCTCGGCCACATAGGCAATCTTCCGACCAGACAGTAGAAATTTGGCTGCCGTTATGGTGTCTTCTCCAAATATGACATCGGTTGGGAAACCACCGATGTCCATGAGAGCATCACGCCGATAGGCGGCAAATGAATTCGAGATAAAAATCGCCTTGAAACCCAAATCTTTGCGGCTTTCGAGTGTGCGAATATTAGATTCTGAGGGATAGTTGAAGAACCGGGCATGGGCCTCTAGAGGACCCGCACCTGGCCGGGGCAATTGGCGCCCGAAGGCAGCAGCAACTTGAGGGTCGACAAACGGTCTCAGCAAGGCCTTGAGTGCATTTGGACCTGCAAGCACGGCGTCCTGAGTTAGGTATATCAACACCTCAGCATCAGGCAGCAAGTCAGCCGCCAACTGACGCGTGCCTCCATGGTTGAACTCCACCCGAGAAATCGTATGTACACGAACACCCATAGCACGCGCCAAATCGGCCGTTCCATCGACAGAGGATGAGTCGATAATCAGTACCTGTTCAGCCGGAATGGAGGCCAGCAGACGCGGCGCAGAACGAGACCACTCATTTGCAGCATTCAGCGCTGGAATGATTACCGCGCAGGTAGAAAAGATAGACATAGTCCGTGAGAGTCATGTTCCATTTGGCGATCCTTTACGAGGGAGGCCACTAGCGACGCAGAACAGCATCCATAAAGGATGGTAACCATTCGTTTGAGTGACCTGATGGAAGGTTACCCGTGAGCGATATTGCGACCGATCTGAGCATAGAAGTATCCATCATCAGGAACAAAGTTTGAAGGGTTTAAGTGAAAAGGAATTACAAGGGCCAGCAGAAACCCGGTCAATAAAAGATACCTCGATGGCAGTAGGTAGTTTCGAGCAATAAACCGCACGGTGTTCTGGCTCAATCTTTTTCTCAAAGTTACAGCTTCTCCCGTTAGTCAATTATAAGCGTCTTTTGCGAAACCAACCTCGTTAGTGCGACTTTCTGAGCTCTGGGGAGCCGTTTGTCTTTCAGTGCTAGATCCTTAGACGATACCTCATGAACGACACGCTCTACGGTATTTGAGAAGGCGTAAAAAAAGACGATTTGAAAAATAATTGGAAGGTAAAACCAAAAATTACCGAAGAACGAAAAGCTCGTGCAGTAGTACAGAACGGCGTATGTGCCGACAGCTGATAAAGGAGCGCCTGAATCGAGAGATCGATACATTTTGCGAGCAAAGCTTAACATTACGCCCGTGATGAGAACGATCCCAATGCCACCAGTATCTTGATAGAGAGGAAACAAATAGGAAGAGACATTGAAGTTGCTGACTAGCAGGTAAGCACCTGTTTCATAGCGTGGTCTTAGGAATGATGGTAAAAACGAGGCCATGGATGAACCATCGTAGTATGGAGCGTTGGAAAACATTACGAGATTATCGAAATTAGCAATATTGAAATATGAGTAAGCATAAAGCCATACGACGGGATCCGGTACCCACTGATACTCCGGGCTGACATTGGCAATCTCCTTTATATCTCCTGTTCTAAACGCCCCAATCATGGAGAAAGCAATTGCCATCAACATTAAGATGATGACGATTTTCTTCCAGTCGATTCGTTTTCGTACGACGGAGTAAAGAGCAATGGCCTCGATGATCAGGGCAATCATATTTTGACGTGTGACGAAGAGCAGAAAGATAGAGAGAACTAAAAAATAAACGTAGAGGTGCCGACGGCGTTCAGTCTTTAAATACAGATAGAAGCTTGCAATGCCTAGCGCGTTGGCAAACGCAAGATAGAATCCGTAGACGCCAGGGACGCCGAAATCTATGTACCCCGTATTGCCGGTCTCTACCCCCCTTAGAAGAGGGATATAGCCTGCAATAGCGATATTAAGCCAGGTAAATATAAAAAAAATACTTTCTATAAAGAAAAGGCTTAATCTTCCTGAAAGGAATCCCTTTTGTTGCTTCCGTGCAATAGATCGGCGCGAATGACCTCGATCTCGTCCTCCACTGACGAAAAGCGCGGTGGACATTGCGGCAAGAACGAGCAAGTAAGTTTTTGGATGGATCGGGACAGCAAAATGGCTGATGGGGATAAGACTTAAAAAAAGAACCATCATCCACGGGATTATGTAACCGACAAATGGATCTAAGTAATCCATCTTTTTTATCCAGATCACATAGATTGCAAAAACGACGAGAATGCCAACCATTCCACCAGCATTTTTCGACTGGAAGACTGCTAGAGTGAACGTGAATGCGATGATCGCAATGTGACCGAGGAAATATACTCCTGATGTCCGCCGAACACTCAGGAACTTTGTAAGGAAATGTCGGTCCCCGCTCATCGGTGTCTCAGCCTCCCCTGACGTCTACTTGCATACGTCCCACCGCTGCGAAGCGTTCCAATTCCGATTGAGAGAATGAAATCATTCATCTGGATGGCGTGAGGTCATCGCACGGTCGTCTTCTTTCAGTTTAGCCCATCCTATAGCGATTCGTTTAGGATATAGCAGCGATGCTTCTGGCATCTCCGACCCGGATCCATATGGTTCAAACTGACACTCAAGTAATTCCTCAAATATTGAATGACCATACTAAAGCATATTTTAAAATGGCATAGATAACATATGGAGATCGAAATCTCACGAAAAGTTTAACGTCGTTGCGCGCTGAGAGCAACCTCATCCTTCGAGACGATTCTCGGCGCCCCTTCCAACCCCTACAGTGATACGCAATTAATCCTGGATGGTGGATCAAAATCCATCCGGACCGAACCGCCTTCCACGATAGGTCGATATCTTCTTTGTACATAAAGTAGCCTGGGTCGAAGAGGATATCGCCTTCCGCAATATCCTGGAGCGTCGCTTGCCGTGCTAAGAGCGCCGCACCACAAATAGCGGGGACAGAATTTGGTTGAACGTATTTTTTTAATATCGAAATGGGTGCCCGTTGGTCCCGATCAATGGATTGGCCATACCAAGTATGCATGACGCAGGTGGAATCGACCAATCCAGTAGGACGATCTGCCTTCACATCATAGCCAAGTAGAGTGCCGGTCAACATACCGACATTTCGATTCGAATAGGTCTCCATGTATTCTACGGCCCGCTTAAGGAAATCTGGAGTGAGGAAGGCATCGGGGTTTAGAAAGAGGACGAAGTCGTAATCCTTTGAGAGATGCCATCCGGTATTACACCCAACCGCAAAGCCGATATTCTGTTTTAAAATCACAGTACACCGTAAGAACGACTTGCGCGCACAGTCAAGATAGCCTGTGTCGCTAGAACCGGAGTCAACGAAGACAACTAAATCGGGCGAGAGGGTTTGGGCCTCCAACGTCGCCAGCAACTTCGATATAAAAATGGCGCTGTTGTGCGTGACTATGACAACTGCAATGGAACCCAAGACCACTCCTGTTTAAATGCAAAATCTTCAACCCCAGCGAAACAATGCGAAGTCCGACTCCATGTCTTCAGTGAGACAAGCTAGCCAAAGCATCGGAACAATAGCCAGCATCCCACCAATTCAGATCAGACGGGCCACCAATTAGTAGGTATCTTGGAGCCTTCTGTCCAAGAAGATAACTTCATTCTGAATGTACGGTAGTCATCTTTCCGTGAAAGAAAGCGCAAAACATAACAAACTCGGTACGCCACAATGTAAGGGATCGATAAGAGCCTTCCTAGAAATTTTACTAACATGAATGCACGGTTTCTAGTCCCATATCGAACTTGGAAGTCCGACCCGCCGCCTGAAAGACTGCTCACCTTGTGTAGCAGTTTGGATTGTGGCAGACAATATAGGGTCTGCCCCGCCTTGAGCGCACGTAACATGAAGTCGGTATCATCGTGATAGACAAAATACCGCTCATCCATCAGGCCTACTGTTGCAAAAACTTCCCGCTTAGCGAGAACACAGCAGGTCGGCGTGTGCTCCACTCGTCGTGGCGCTGAGTATTGTCCGTGATCCTGCTCTCCATCGCCGATATGGAGGCAACGATAGCCGTACCATGGCTGATAGTAGCCGCCTGCCGCCCATATGATGTCCGGGCGATCATGATAGTAAATGATTGGCGTGACCATTTGGCAATTGTGTTCAAATAGCCCCTCGGTCAGTTGCTGGAAGAGTTCTGGCCCGAAAACAACGTCATTGTTCAGTAGGAGCACATATTCGCAACCTGTACTAATTGCGGCTTGAATACCCTGATTATTCCCAGCTGCAACTCCGAGATTTTCCCTATTCGCTATAACGACGTGTTCGCATCCCTGATAGGCGTGCAATTGTTCCACGGTACTGTCTTTTGAAGCGTTATCAATGGCAATCAGTACAAAATTGCGATATGTCTGCAAGTCAAGAGATTTCAAGAAATCGGGTAAGACCTCACCACTACCGAATGTGATCGTGACCACTCCAATTTTCCCAGAAACGCAACCAGATGGGAGGGTGAGAACAGATTCTCGCTTGTCAGGCACGCCCATGCAACAGCCCCCTCTGTCTCATCTCCGCTAAAGACCTTTCATAACCGGTGGTGGAAGGCTTAGCCTTATTTGCCCACGTAAGGAATTGCTGTAATCCATCGCGAAACTTCCACTGCGGATTATAGCCGAGGAGCGATCGCGCGTGCGTCAAGTCTGCCATCCCGTGTCGAATGTCGCCCTCGCGAAACGCCCCCGTTGTCTCAATGGAAGACTGGCTGCCATAGAATGTATTAACACCTCGCGCAACGTCAAATACACTTGTCCGCTCTCCGGAGCCGACGTTGATGGCATGACAACCGATCGCATCCCCTACCACGCAGGCGGCGGTAGCCTGGATGACATCATCGATATAGACGAAGTCGCGGCTCTCCACGCCATCTTCAAAAACATGAATGCTCCGCCCCGTCCTAGCTAGATTGGAGAAGATTGCGAGGATTCCGGTATACGGGTTCAGTAAGGATTGACCTGGCCCATACACGTTCTGATAACGTAACGCGAACGAAGAAATACGCATCAACTGGCCGAATAGCAGAACAGTCTGCTCCTGCACCTGTTTTGTCAATCCATAGAAGGAGGATGGCTGAAATGGTGCGGACTCTGGCGTAGGTACAGTGACGCACATACCTCCGCACTTGGGGCAAAACGGATCGTAATAACCCGTCTGCTTATCCTCGCTCGATCGAGAAACGGGATAAACAATGCCATCCTTATTGCACCGATAAGCACCTTCCCCATAAATTGACCGTGACGAGGCGACCACAATCCGCTCCACTTCATGTCCCGGCATCTTCGTCATCAGGTCGTACAGTAGCGCGGTCCCTGTGATGTTCGTGCGCTCATACCGCGCTACCTCATACATAGACTGACCGGTCCCGGTCTCCGCGGCAAGATGCACCACACATTCGACACCGATAAGAGCAGCCTTGAATGCATCCGCGTCGGCAACGTCACCCTTTACAAGTCGTGCATGGGGTGCAATATCAGCAGCTAGCTCAGTGTTTCCCGCGTGCACTTGCGGCAGAAAATTGTCGAGGATCGTGAGCTGATGGCCAAGGGTGAGCAGATGACGCGAAAGGTGGCTCCCAATGAAGCCAGCTCCGCCAGTAATGAGAATTTTCATAGTGAAAGCACGATCACATTCATAAGAAAGCCGAGTTGAGTGCGGATATTAATCCAGAGTTGCTCGCCTTCTTCCAATGATTTTACAGCAAATGCGACGGTCCGGTTAGTCGTGGCCATGTATCCAAAGGCCCGCTGCCCTTCACATAGCTTACAGCTGTCAGTTCCCCAGATAATGGTGAGAGCTAACTTTGTGATCTTGACTCTGCTGCCATGGAGTCAGTGAACTCCGTCACAACTTTGGAACTCATATAATCATGCAATATGTCATCCGGATCAGCACATACGCTTACGACATCCATACGATCAGTATGGGAGCGTCCCTTTCAGGAGAAATTGAACACTATCGGTCGATGGTCAGCAAGGCTCAAAGGGATCGTATATTATCGTCACGTTTTTGGCAGTTTTGGAGATAACTCCGTATTGTTTAAGCCAATCGTTCTTGGGAACCCCCAACATGTGCACATAGGAAAAAATGTTTCAATCCGGCAAGGAGCGAGGATTGAGGCAATTATCGCCAATGCCAGTAGAACTCCTGAATTACGAATCGGGGACAATGTCAACATAGAACAAAATGTTCATCTCGTGTGCCACTCGCGAATAACGATCGGTCGTGATGTTTCAATTACCGGAAATTGTGCCATTGTGGATGTGACACATCCTTATGCTGACATCAACGATCCGGTGAAGATAGGTATGCGGATCCTCGATGAAGATTCTTTTGTCGTGATTGGCGATGGATGTTTTCTGGGTTTTGGTGCCCTGATAATGCCAAACGTCCGGATCGGAAAATATTGCATCATCGGTGCCCATTCGGTGGTCACTAAAGACATACCGGATTACTGCGTGGTCGCCGGCAACCCGGCGCGAGTTCTGCGCCGCTATGATGTGGCTCTAGGAGAATGGCTTGCACCTCAGTAGATCGCATTCATTTCTTCTGGTTTAGCTCTAATAGTAAAGGCTCTGTCGCTCGGGATATAATTTTCTATAATGCCTCAACAATGTTTAGTTTGCCAGTCCACTAATACCTTTCTATGCTTCCGGACGCGAGACCGCCACTATGGAATTCGAGGAGAGTTCACCGTTGTACGGTGTGCCGATTGCGGTCTCATGCATTTGGATCCTATTCCGACAGTTACTGAACTAGCTGGCTTTTATTCCCAGGACTACTACGCTTATCAGCCAGTGCGAAAAGATAGCCGGCTCAAAACTTTTGCTAAGAAGCTACTCAGAACCAAAATAAAAACTCATGATCCTGTATTTCCACGATCCGGCGAATTTCTGGACATCGGCTGCGGAAGCGGGGAGTATCTGCATAAGATGCTGGCGGAAGGATGGAGTGTACGAGGCGTTGAACCCAGCACATTCGGAGCAGCGGAGGGCCGTCAATCCGGACTGGACATTTTCAACGGAACTTTGCACGAGGCGCAATTTGCTGCCAATTCTTTCGACTATATAAGGTCGAATCATTCATTCGAACATGTACCAAATCCTGTGGAAATGCTCGATGAGATTTATCGCATTCTAAAACCTGGGGGCAAGCTATTTATCGGGATACCAAATGCGGGAAGTATTCCTCATCGCATTTTTAGCAAGTATTGGTGGTACCTGGGAGCTCCCGTGCACACCTACAGCTACACTGTCCCAACCATCTCGGCGATCGTGCAACGTTCGGGGTTTGCGATTGATAGGATCTACTACAATTCAAATTTTGTGAGTCTGCTGGGAAGTCTGCAGATCTATGCCAATCGCCACAATGGGAAGAAGTCGAGTGAAGGATGGCTCATTAAGAACCCCATTCTGATGTTAGGTGCGAATATGATGATGCGAGTCATCGACTCGATACGCCAAGGTGACGCTATCGAGATAATTGCCCGGAAATAAAAAGAGGCTGGTTCAGTCTAGGTCGATAGATTCAAGTAGTAACCTGACGGCGCGTGAGGTGATTCGAGCCCACCCGATAGCCATATTGCGCTTCCACTTGTTTCAAGGCCACCTATGTCTCTGCTTCAACAATAATTCATCATAAATCTAGCTTTAGATCAGGCAAACCGTATTGAACTTACGGCAAACGTCAAAGCCACACTAAAACAATGGCGATGGAACCGCATCACGGCATTCGGTCGCTTCCACTCATGACAGCAATTGTTCCGAGTGGGAGTGGCGCGTTCCTTAGACTTCTAGATTGCCCGATAGCTATCAGGAGGGTATACAGGATGGAGGCGGCAACCGCAATTGTCGATACAGATCGATGCAAGGAAACAATGACATAGCAAATAACTGGGCTATAGAACAACACGGGTTTGATTGTTGTTTCCCAAAGGAACACCTTTCTGTCAATTGGCATCAAGCGTGCCCATCGCATGGTAAATGAAAACATCCAGACTACACCGATCATGGCTCCTGCGAGAGTGCCCCAGGCGACTCCGATTGGACCCCACACTACAATCCCAGCCACGCTGCACACAAGATTGCCGACTCCTTCTGCAATGGCGCCCGCTATCGCATAGCGTTGTTGACCTGTGGCGACCAATACCGTACTGTACGCTTGTCCAATCATTCGAATCGTTTGTCCGAGCATCAATAATTCAAGGATGGGAAGAGCTTTTTGCTCATACGCAGACCCGACCCACATTCTAAGAACCACATTGCCTACTAGAAAAACCAAAGCAGTGAGTAGTAAATTCGCATAGGTATTCACACAGGTCGTCAGTGATAACAAATCATTGATCCGCTTCAATTCTCCTCGAGCCTGTAAAACCGCAACCGGAGTCATTAGAGCACTGACCACTGCGGTATTCAGCCCGACAAAAAACGCGACTAGTGTGACGGCAACCGCATAATAGCCGACCGCACCAAAATCGAAATACCCCACGATGCTCACATCAAGGCCGCTCACAAGCAGCATGGCAAAGGAAAATATTGCCAGCGCGGCGCAGTAATTCGCCAGTTCGCGCACCATGGGCATCGTAATCTGTGACAACCCCAGATGCATTCTAGGCAGCAATGCCCTGGCTACCAGGTACTGGATAAGCCACCCCATTAGGTTAGTCATGGCAATGCAAAGCGCGAGCCAAGCAAGTGAGTGGGTGTAACGGACAGTGACAAGCACCGCAACTGCGGCTAGTATTCGGGTACCGCCGATAGCCAGGGCGGGAAACTCATTGCGATGCAGACCGATCAGCACACCCGTAAAAGTGGACATCGGCAACCCTAGCGCTGCACTGACAGCCATCAATATCAGGCCGACCTTTAAGTCTCCAACCAAAGCAGATGGAATTCCGTGAAATATTCTGGGCAAGAAAAGAACAACAGCACTGATCACCAACAAGGCAAGTGCACCTGCAATCGTCAACATAGCGAATGCTGTGCTAATCAACCGGTCGCGTTGTTGGTCGTCCTCGCGCTCGATTGCTTGGGCTAAATAGCGGGCTACCGCAATCTGCACACCAAAATCTAGATACGCAACGTATGCAGCAATCTGCAGCATTAGCGCCCATGCAGCAAATCGGTCGTGGTCCAGCGTCTTGGTCAAAAAATGCGGTAAAGCCAACGCCACTATACCGCTAGCTCCGCCACGAACGATATTGGCCAGCGCGTTCTTGACAACGGTAAAGCCCAGACGTCTCACCATCTACTCCCAAAGTCAATGTTCCGGGCTCGTTACTGCACCGTCGTACTGTCACCGTGCCCGCTGCTGCAAAACGCTCCACCGTAGAAACGCCAACTATCTAGCGCCTCAGCAATGCTGCCTCCCGCAGCGCCTGAAGCTTCTTGGCATTAGTAGGATCCTGCTGAAGGGTAGCGACAAAGCTTTTCCAAATAACCCAAACCGCTCCAGCAAGTGCGCCTAGTAGACAGCTTCCAAATATAAGTAATGTCCTAGGCGGTCCAGATTTCTTGTCAGGGATCGTCGCGCGATCGACAACTTGAAGTAACGGTGCTTCTCTCGACTCATCGAGGCGAGCAGCTTCGTATTGTTTGGCAATCAACTCAAATAGGACTTCGTGATATTTTACCTCTCGTTGTTTTCGTACATATTCCAACGCAAGCTCGGGTACCTTCGCTGTCGATAACTGAACACTGCCGGGCTGATGCTGCGACGGGTCACTCTGCAATTTTTGTAGCTCCTGCTGTAGACCCGCGATCTGTGTCTGAAGCCGAACCACTTGAGGATTTAGATCAGTTGCACCTTGCCGCAACGCAGCCAATTCGACCTGATGACCGGATATCTGCGCGCGTATCTGCGCCATCTCCTCAATCTGTACCTGAGCCTGACCGGAGGGAACGATAAGCCCCGTGTGTTCCTGCGTCTTTTTCAGATCTACTTCAGCGTCTGCCAAAGCGTTCTTTTCTCGCTCAAGCTGTTGCTCGAAAAAGAGCCTTCTCTGCGACGCTTCGGTCAAAGCCAATCGACCATTCTGCAGACGTAGGCTATCTAAATAGCCATTCGCTAGATCAGCCGCACGTTTTGGATCATGATCTTCTACACTGATTGCAATTAACGTATCTTTGCCTAAAGTAAATTTGCTGTTGTTCTTGAGCTTCTTCTCGGTATCGCTGAGCTTCTTCGTTTTGTACGCCTTCTGCAAATCAAACCGTTCAATCATCCCATCCGCAATAGTGCGGCTTCCGAGAATCCCGATATACACGTCACCTGGACTTTTCAACCCCGCGAGACCTCCAATTGCACCAAGCGATCCCATTTGACCTGCAAGCTGCGAGATACTGCTTCCAGGAGAGCTTTGCGGAGGAAGAAAAACCGCTTCACCCGTGTACGTGGGTTTAATGATGAGATAGACAACAATTGCAGTTATGACCAACAATAAGAATGCCGATCGCAAAATCGTCTTTTTCTCGCGTAACAGGAGTGTAGCGAGTTTGATCAGATCAACTTCGTCTTGATCCGAAGGCTGCTGTAGCTCGGTTGGGTCCGATCCTGCCTCGGTACGGGTCTCGCGCTTTTCGATCAATGTCTCCTGCAACATAGCTATTGTCCTAATACCGTATTGGCAGCGGCTATTGCGATTCCAAACTGACCTACGATCTGCGCAATGTCAACAATCAGACGCATCGTTTTACCCTTGTCCAGATTCAGCGGAACCACAATCGTATCTCCCTGGTTCACATGCAACGAATCGAACCGGTTGCCCCGCAACGAAGAGCTATATTGTCTACTGATAACGGAGCCACCAGCACGGATCACATAAGCGCGCTTGGCATCGGCATCGCGATTTGCACCTCCCGCCAACCGAACATAGTCTCCCACTCGGAGGTGCGGATCGTACACAAATGAATTCTGATTATAAACCGCCCCATCCACACTCACAGTCAAGGGGAAACGCGGAACAATAAATCTATCGCCGTCTTCCAATGGTAAATCTGGTATTTGAGTGATGCTTGTACTGTCAGCCGGCAATCCTAGAACGATGCGGCCCGTTGACCGAGCCTGTCGAAGACTATTGACGATGTTTTGGTTCTGCTGCTGTGCGGCAGCTACGGCAGCACTATCTTGAGGGCTAATAGAGCGACTCGCATTGGCGCTTGCGACTGTGCTTGCTTGCAGTGCTATCTGATCGACATACTCGTTAAGTCGTTGCTGTTGCACACGCCGAGTCGATTCACGAGTAAACTCCGAACCGTAGAGATAGGCCTCGGAGGTTATGCCTCCTGCCCGTTTCACAAGCTGCTGCAATGTCTCTCCCGGGAGCACACTATACACACCCGAAGAGACAAACTCTCCTTCCAGCCGAACGAACCTGGTTTGCTGCGCCTGCGGAACGCGAATGTCTGCCTTCGAGAAAATCGTCACCACGTCTCCTGGCAGTAGTTCCAGGTTCTGCGTAGCATCTCCTTCCAGTACCAGCCGGCCCAGGTTGAAGGGCACAAGCGACGTCGTCAGATTTTCTTTACTCTGCCGTTCGATAACTGCGTAGCCCCAATCAATGTCGGGCTCGGCGAGCTTAACATCGTTCCGAGGTCGGAACTGACCGGAAGAAGCGTTTGCAAGTGTCGAACCGACACTCGCGCCCGCTGAGCTTGTAGTGTTTGCGTTGCTCGTTGGATTCGAGCCCGTAGCGTTTTGCTGATTCGGCGGCATACTATTTGGAGGCAGCGCCGTTTGATTGACGTTTGTGCTCGCAGCCATGGAGGTACGATCGTTCAATCCACTGGCAGACGTAACCGATGCAGGAATCGGCGCGCAATCCAGGCCGCCATCTGTCATTGGCTTCGAATCATCATCTTGGGTCTGCGCTGACGGATTTGTGCTGCCGTCGCCACTTCCAAATGGCATACCAATCAGATTCGGATTTCTGGTTGATGAATATCGCCAGTTTGGATTTTCGCCCTCCTCACCGACCGGAATTCCATATCGCAAACTCGGTATTCCATAAGGAGTCATCGGCAAACAGGTTGGAATATAACTCATCATCGGCTGGCCGAGCTGGCTGCGTTTAAGCCAATAGTCCCGTGTGATCAACGCATCCTTATCAGGAATCAAATCGCGGACATGCATTCCTGCCTTCCACGCATACCGCCCTGGATTCGCAACATTTCCACGCAACGTCACTGCATCCTTGTATTGATTCACCACTGCGATGAGCTCGAGCAGATCGCCGTCATGCAAAATCGTGGCTCGTCCCTGCGCATCGAGAGCTATCTCGTTCATGCTGCGGACGCGGTGCTCATCCACTCGCTCCAGGCGGAGCTTCTCTCCCGAAGCCACATTGGTCAGCCCAGCTGCCAGCTCCAGCACATCTCCAACTGTGGAATTGGTTGCCGACTTTAGTTCGTAAATTGCAGGTGCATTGACGCTGCCAGCCACTGCCACCTGCGGCCCCACCGGTGGGATATAAATGACATCCCCAGGCAACAACTGGACATCATTTGTCTTATCGCCATGCTCCAACAGTTCATAAAGGTCAAAATCGACAATTACCTTGCCGGCGCGCTTCAACTGTATATGCCGCATGCTTCCTTGCGGAGCTGGACCTCCGGTCGTGAAGATTGCGGTAACCAGCGTGCTCAGCGAGCTAATGGTGTAACTTCCAGGCCGCCTGGCTTGCCCCACGACAAAAACTTGGATCGAACGCAGCTGCCCCATGTTCACGTTTAGATCGAAGTTTCGAAACACTCTGCCCATCTGGGCTTTCACGTAATCCTGTACCTGTTCAAACTTCAGCCCTGAAACGTGCAGAGTACCAACCTGGGGAATGTAGATGCTGCCCGAGCGATCGACCGTGAAGCGACTGTTTAGTGTCACCTGCCCCCACGTCTGGATGAGCAACTCATCTCCGGGTCCCACGACATAGTCCGGCGTCACGGGCACCATGTTCAGAGGCGCGAAAGTAGATGGTGGGTTCCGAAACAGATGCGCCCCATAGATAGGCAGTGTCTTGCCAGTCGAATTGGCAATCATCTGTTGAAATTCAGTAGGAGAATCAAGCGGAAGCTGTTGCCTCTGCTGTTGAGTCTGTTGAGTCTGCTGAGTCTGCTGATTGGTGCCGTTCTGATCCGTTTGTCCGGGCTGCAGAACAATCCCTTGCGAGTTGGCCGTAGGCTGACTCACTGGCGATGTGTTCTGCATCTGATTCGAGCTGTACGCCTGACATGTCGGGTCGTTCGGATTGCAGGAGATTTGATCTGAGCCATTCCCCAGACCCTGACCTAAAGCCTGGCCCAGTTGAGCAGGCGACATGCTTGCTCCGAGCACAGTAAACAAAATCACACATCCTGCCTTCAAAACTCTGGGGGAACTACCAAACTGCATCTGCCTTAATCCTCTCAGCTCTTGCTTACTCTTCAAATCCGATTCCTTATTAAAGACGCCTCAACGGGCACAAGGCGATCCGCAGCCCTTATCGAGCCAATCGCCAACTCTTTGGAATCGCTACTTCCAGCATACCCGAATGCATTCGCATAACGAGAAAGAAGTGGAATATGGCACCAGCCGCTACCACTATGTTTATTGAGCCACACATCGAGGATGCATGTCCGCTACAACTAACGTGTCTTCTTTTGCAAAGTCTCTACCTGATGGGCCACTCGCAACATCGTTGCCTCGCCAAAGTGGCTGCCCATTATTTGAACTCCAATCGGCAGTCCCTCTTTCGTCTCCCCGCAAGGCACACTTACACCACAAATTCCTGCAAGACTGGCTGCTACCGAATAAATATCCTCCAGGTACATCTTCACCGGGTCATCCGTCTTTTCTCCCAGCTTGAACGCAGGTGTCGGCGTCACCGGTGCCACTAGAACGTCGACATCAGCAAACGCCGTCAGGAAGTCGCGCGTCAGCAGCGTCCGCACTTGCTGCGCCTTACGATAATAGGCATCGTAGTATCCCGCGCTCAAAGCGTACGTCCCCAACAGAATTCGCCTCTTCACCTCGGCCCCAAATCCCGCGTCCCGTGTGCGTCGAAACATCTCTGCCAAAGTCTTCGCCTCGGCGTCTCTCAATCCGAACCTCACCCCATCGAACCGTGACAGGTTCGAGGAAGCTTCAGCCGTTGCAATCACGTAATAGGTTGGAATCGCGTATTTCGTGTGGGGTAAACTGATCGGCTTTACCACACATCCTGCCGCTTTCAAACCATCCAGCACACCATCAATTGCGTCGCGAATTTCATGGTCTAGCCCCTCACCAAAGTATTCTGCGGGCACACCGACCCGAAGACCTTCCACCGGCTCGATCAACCCCCCAACATAGTCATCCACTGGACGATCTGACGACGTCGCGTCCATAACATCTTTTCCAGCAATCACTTGGAGGACAGTTGCAGCATCCTTCACATTCTTCGTAAACGGCCCCACGCGGTCCAACGATGATGCAAACGCGATCAACCCATACCGGCTCACCCGCCCATACGTCGGAAGCACCCCCACCACCCCGCAAAAGGCCGCTGGCTGTCGGATCGACCCCCCCGTATCGGTTCCAAGTGCTGCAACAGCAAAACTTGCAGCGACAGCTGCCGCCGAACCTCCGCTTGATCCTCCAGGGACTCGATCCAAAGCCTTTGGATTTAGCACTGGACCATAGGCCGAATTTTCATTCGAACTGCCCATCGCAAATTCATCGCAGTTGAGCTTCCCCAATAAAACTGCTCCCGCAGCTTCCAGCCTTGACACCGAGGTGGCATCGTAGGGAGGACGATATCCCTTTAGAATCAGCGATCCAGCCGTTGCGGGGGCCCCCTGCATCGCCAAAACATCCTTGATCCCCACAGGAACACCTGCTAACGGCGGCAGTGCACAACCTTTAGCCGCCATTGCGTCAATATGGGCGGCTTGTTGCAGCGCCCGCTCCCGGCTCAATGCCAGAAAACTATTGATTTTAATGTCCTTAGCCTCGATCTGTTCGTAGTGCAGTTCCGCGAGCGCCGTCGCTGTCATATCGCCCGAAGCTATTGCAGCTCGTGTTCCATCGATCGTCAAACTCCCTAATTTTGTTGCCTCTACGCTCACCACGCCGCCTTTGAATATTGTGCAATCTGCGAAATTACAGATCCTAACGCCTACCGCTCAATCACCTTGGGAACTTTGAAGAATCGGCCATCTGTCTCCGGAGCGGCAGCCATCACCTTCGCCCTATCCACGGAAGGCCTCACTGTGTCCTCACGCAACATCTCTCCGTAGTCCTTCAACAACCCACCCAACACATCCCCTACCTGCGCCATGGCGGGGACACCTGCAGTATCCAACTCATTCAACTGCGCGATATGCTCGAGAATCGCATTTAAGTCCCGCTGCATTAGCGGTTCTTCTTCAGAAGTTAGTTCCAGGTTTGCTAGCTCCGCCACTCGCCGAACGTCTTCGATCATTACGCCTGCATGCTCACTCATCGACGATAATCTCTCTTCTCTTGGCCCTTCACTTCAAAGTGTATCCCGCGTACCTCCACCCCTGCGATTCGCCCCATTTCACCGGCTAACTGGCCTTGCATGCTCATCATCTGTCGCAACCATGCTCCATCGTTCACCTCCACATATACGAGACCGTCTGCAAATCCAATAACCGCGCCCCGTCCTGCCAGTGCTCTGCCGCAGGCGACCGGCCATGCTGCAGCTAGCTTATCCTCAGCTTGGAGCCTGCTCAGACTTCGACTCAACGCTCCCCGCAGTAAATCCCGCATCCCTTCCATCGTCCTTCTCCAGCCTAACCCGGCATCCTGGTTCACAAGACTCCCGGGCAGGAGAGTGCAGCCAATGCTATTATCCGTCGTTCCAATCTGCCGCAAAGACAGGACATTTTAAACCAGAGATGGCGTTGAAAATTTAGCCCGACAAAATAGCGGAGAATACACAGCACCCAACCCAACTGGGCGAGATGAAGATCTCCTGGATCGCTCCTGCTAGAATGCGCCGTCTTGGTTGATCACCGACGAAAAAGTTTTTGACAGAATTTTGAGGTCATTCCACAGTGACCACCGCTGCACGTACTCGCAATCAAGCGCCACACGTTCGTCATAGGTTAGTTCACTTCTGCCAGAAACCTGCCAAAGGCCGGTCAGACCAGGTTTAACCCTGCAATAGCATCTGAAGGAATCGCCGTACTTTTCGACTTCTGCCGCGACTATAGGCCGCGGTCCCACCAGGCTCATCTGGCCTACAAGCACATTCCAAAGCTGCGGCAGTTCGTCTAGACTGTATCTCCGCAGAAACAATCCTATAGGCGTGATTCTGGGGTCGTTCCGCAGTTTGTGGGTTTCATTCCATTCTGTGCGCGCCTTTGGGTTTTGAGCTAAATATTCCTCCAAAACCTCAGCGGAATTAACGCACATAGTTCGAAACTTCCACATTGAAAAGAACGCACCGCTTTTGCGAATTCGCCGATGGGAATACAGAATTGGACCCGGGGAACTCAACATCACCATCACAGATACGATACCCAGCGTCAGCAGCGTTAACGGCATAGAAATCAGCACCAACAGTACGTCGGCGCAACGCTTGATCACTCTGTATCGAAAAAGCTCCGATGGAATTCGGTTGGCCCGGTGCGATCTACTCACCGGTATGCTTACCGCTTCCGCGTAGGAATAAGAATCTTCTATCGCCGCAACCCGCGACTCGGGAGATTGATATTCAGCCTGCATTGATGTCCTGTGTCTGCATGACTGCGGTCCTGACTGGCCTCAATCATACCGGTTGCTCGTGCATACTTTCGTTGCGGCTTGCTTTCTTCTTCCGTCTCCGCTGCCTATAAGTAAGGCCGTAAACGTCCGCGCTTCTATTCTTCATGATTGTCGTTATGTCACGACAAACAAATGTTTTTTGAACTATCTACCACAACCAACAACCCGGAGAAAGAAAGTCAATCGTAACTTGCACAGTCTACTCGTTCAATGCCCATGTGTGGCGTAAAAGAATTATACAGTTATGCTTTTATTTCCCTTTCGAACCTGTATAGCCACTCTCCTCATTCTTTTACGATTTGGTTTATGGCTAAACTGCTTGGATGCAAGTTATTCATACCTCGCTGCACGACGTTAAGCTTCTTCAACCCCGACTTTTTGGCGATAGTCGCGGTTGGTTCGCAGAAGTGTTCAATCGATCAACTTTCGCCGCTGCTGGACTTCCCAGCGAATTTGTTCAGGATAATCAGTCTTTTTCCGTTAAAGGGGTTTTGCGTGGGCTACATTACCAGCTTGGAAAGCCTCAGGGAAAACTGGTGCGTGTGCTAAGTGGCCATATATGGGATGTTGCGGTGGATCTTCGGCGCGACTCTGTTGATTTTGGGAAGTGGGCTGGGTTCCATTTAAAGCCGCGGAATGAGGTGGGGGAGATGGAACTGCTTTGGATTCCGGAGGGGTTCGCCCATGGGTTTTTGGTGCTAAGTGACACAGCCGAAGTGCTTTACAAGACCACCAACCTCTATTATCCGGAGGGGGAACGGTCGATTGTGTGGGATGATCCTACCCTGAATATCGCCTGGCCACTGGATGGCATAACTCCTTCTGTTAGTGCGAAAGACGCTGTTGGCAGTTCGTTTCTTTCGGCCGATTTGCCATAAATTTTGCTTGTGGTGAAAGGGCGTTTTTGTTGGGGGTTTTTGAAAAAAATGGGTGCTAGAAGTGGTGTTTTTGTGAACAGTTTATGGTGTTTCGTCTGGCAAAGATGGACACCGGACGCACACTAATTCCCCTGATGAAATTATGCAGGGAATTTTCCACAATTTTCGGGCTTCGTGCGTGCTCGGCGAAGTCCGTTTAGCCCTGTTCGAGAAGCCATTGTTCGACTTCGGCCAAGGAGTTCACTGCGAGGTATTGGCCGCTGCAGGGTGACCGCTCGGTTCCGCTGATGAGGAAGGCCTGACGAAGGCCGGCAGCGTTGGCGGCGGCGATGTCGCTGCAGCGGTCTCCGATCATGACGGAGTTGGCCAGCGAGAGGTTGAACTCGCGGGCTCCCCGCCGAAGCATGCCTGTGCCGGGCTTACGGTCTTCGTGCTCGCGCTTGAAGGGGCCTACACCGTGCTCAGGATGGTAGGGGCAGTGGTAGACCGCGTCCAGTTCGATCTGCTCGGCACGGAGCTGTGTCTGGATAAAGTCCATGAGGGTATGGAAGTCGGCTTCGGTGTAGTAGCCGCGAGCGATACCGGCTTGATTCGTGACGACGATGAGACGATAGCCGAGGTTCATCGCCGTGCGGCAGAGGGAAAAGATGCCATCGACAAAACGGATCTCTTCGGCGCGATGGAGATAACCGACTTCGACGTTTACGACGCCGTCCCGATCGAGGAAAAGTGCTTTGTTGATCATGAATGGTCTTAAGGATAGCCTGTCCGGTTCCACTTGGCCGCATCTCGAAGACAGTCGGCTGTCGGAGGAAGCAGATTTCCCGGAACGGCCTCCAGGTCTATCGCGCTCTAATGGCCGACCGCTTATCCAAGTTGAATTGACACTGGTGGCAATTACGCCGCTTCATAAAGTCTCGGGGAACAGGGCACTCCACGAAGAGTCGAGATAGAGCCAGCGCTGGGTGGCGAACCAGCTGGTGGGTAGTTCCGGAACGTGCAGAAGACCGTGGCCGCCGGCGCAGATGAGTTCTGTGCCGCTCCATGCCAGAAAATTGCGGGAGGGTTGCCCGACGCGAGCTGGGTTGGTGAGTGTACAGAGACAGACGGGACAGCGTCTTCGCTGATCCTGGAGGGCCCAGCGGAAACCGAACAGACCCATCAGGAAGGTCGCGATGATTTGGATGTACTGTGTTGCAGGTACCGAGACGGCAAAGATATGCGCGAGATCCAGAGAGCCGAAGTAGATGGCCGGAAGAAGTAAGGTGAACTTGACCGTGAGAAACATCCATCGACGAAACCTAAGTGGCCATGAGATGTGATCGCTGTGCACGGGATACTCGCCCAGCGGAAGAGACGTTGTAGCGGGAAGCGCCAGCAAAGCGAGCAACACGGTGAAGATATAAATGCTCATGGAAGCGCGGTCGGCTACTGAAAGGGTGACGCACTCATAGCTCTCCATATCTCCGTTGGCCAGCGGGGCGAGCATGTGCCATTGCTCGCCGAGAGCCTTGCTCGAGGGCGAAGCAGCAAGGTGGCCGATGACAAATCCACGGGCATTATCCGGGATAGATGGAGTACCAAGACCGGGTTCGAGCAGCCAGGCATCGAAGGTTCCTGGAAGCCGCCACTGGTCTTTGCCGATGACGCCTCCGAGAACTGCCTTGTGGATTCCGACCTCGACGATGCTGCCGAGATAACTGGGGTTGCTGTGAAACTGATGCTGCCAGATGGCCTGGCTGACTAAAAGCGTTGGTAAGCCCGTGATGGATTTGGTGCCATACGAAGGATGTATGCCGAGCATAAGAAAGAGATTCGTACTTGCTCGTGCGATGTTGAGATCAGGCGTGTAATGCGAAGCGATGCGAACCGGTTTCACGACAGGCTCATAAAAGGCAAACTCGGAGAACATATGCTGCGAGCGTCTTTGCCATACCCGAAGCTGCCTCATCCGCATTTCCGGAACTTCGCGCTGCGATGTTCCGAAGGAAGAGATCAGCACCAGATTGCGGGAGTCCGGGTACGGCGAGGAGCGAATGGAAGAGCGCACATTCGGCAGTAAAAGAGCGGCGATGGAGCTGACTGCTACCAGAAGGAAGAGCACAGCGGTGCAGCGCATTGCGGACTGCGAGGGCCGAATGAAACGGATAGGCGCTGATTCGGATTCGCGCTCGCGCCGCAGACACCACGCGTCCTCAAACGCTCCGAGACAGAAGATTGTGGCCAACCGTTCCTGCTCGAAGACAGAGCCACTCTTTGTAGGGCCAACGCGGTAGACGTACCACAGTTCGGAGTTCCACTCTTCGAGCCAGATCGCTCTTCGGCCGGAGGGCACAAGGAGACCGGCACACCATAGAAGAGAACGCGAACCTATTCCGAGTGGGGAGCGAAGAAGTTTCATGCGTTCTCCTTCTCTGGCGAAGCGAAGAGTTTGACCAGCAGAGGGTAACGTTTTTGCGAAGCTTCGAGTGTGGCCCGGCCGGCCTTGGTGAGGTGGTAATACTTTCTCGCGGGACGGAGCTCCTTGTCCGCGATCGACTGCTTCTCCCATTCTGAGCGAATCAGGTTGTCGCGCTCAAGGCGGCGCATGGCTGGATAGACAGTTCCGCTGGGAAGCCCCGTTTTCTCCATGATGTTGAAGCCGTAGATTGACCCGGCGTGAATCGCCTGAAGGATCATTGCGGCGGTATGGGAGAGTTTTGCCTCGGCGGCCATGCGCGAGATTCTATCTATGTAGCACACTACTTGACAACAATAAGAGTAGTTTGCTACATAGGGTACTGAAAAAGAGGAGAGCTTCATGCTTGAGGTTCAAAATCTCTCGAAGCGTTACCGGGGTATCCCGGCGGTGGACAATGTGAGCTTTCGGGTCGCTCCAGGCGAGGTGGTGGGCTACCTTGGGCCCAATGGCTCTGGCAAATCGACTACCGTGAAGATCATTACCGGCATTCTTGAAGCCAACGAAGGCCGCGTGCTTTTTGAAGGCCACGACATACAGGACGATATGCCGGGATTTCGCGCGGCGCTTGGCTATGTCCCCGAAGAGGCCCAGGTATATACGCATCTTTCGGGGCTGGAATATCTGCAGCTCGTTGGGCGTTTGCGGGGCATGGAGGAACGGCCGCTTGAGCAACGGGCGAGCCGTTTGTTGGAGCTGCTATGGTTGCAGTCTTCGCGGCACTCTCCGATCTCCTCTTATTCAAAGGGCATGAAACAGCGGGTACTACTTGCCGCGGCGTTGTTGCATAACCCTCGCCTGCTGATCTTCGACGAGCCACTCTCGGGATTGGATGTGGTTTCGGCGCGACTGTTCAAAGAGCTTCTGCAGGAACTGGCTCGCGAGGGTAAGGCGATTCTTTATATCTCTCACGTGCTTGAGGTTGTTGAGCAGGTGTGCGACCGTGTGATTGTTTTATCCAAAGGGAAGATTCTGGCGGACGCTCCGCCATCGGAGCTGACCGCGTTGATGGAACTGAGCAGCCTGGAGAATGTCTTCGCGCAGCTGGTTCGCCAGCAGGATACGCGATCGATTGCGCGTGATGTGGTTGATGCGATACGAGGTTCCCATGATTAGCCTCAGGCGCATACTGCGCGGTCCGGAGCAGAGTGTGCAGTCGTTCGCGGTGCAGGCGGCTGAACCTGTGGCAATGCGGGAGAACAGAGTGTTCGAAGTTCTGACGCGACACCTGCTGCATCGGCTGGTTCACAACGAAGCTTTGGGCGAAGAGATGCCGACTCGCATTGCGCAGATCGCATACATGATTGCGCTGCCGGGGGCTTTGTTCGCGCTCTATCTGTTTGCGCCGTATCACCAGCCACGCGCGATTGGGCCGCGTCCGTTCTGGCTGCAGCTATCGGATCATTATTTTTATACGGTCTATGCGTTTGTTGTGATGGGGATCGTCATCATCTTTGAATGGGATCTTCTGTTTCCCGATCTTCTGGATGTGTTCGTTCTTTCGACGCTGCCCATTCCAAAGCGAAAGCTGTTGCTGGCGCGTTTGCTGGCGTTGACGATCTTTCTTGCACTTGTACTGGCAGGCACGAATCTTCTGGGAGCAATGTTCTTTCCGGCGGTGGCCGATCTTCATGGGATGTGGTGGCGACATGTGGCGGCGCATGTCGTCGCGATTACGATGGCTGGAACGTTTGCGGCGTCGTTCTTCGTCGCGCTGCAGGGAGGGCTGCTTTGTTTTTTGGGAAGGCGGATATTCGGATGGATCTCGCCTCTTGTTCAGGGGTTGTCGGTTGTTGTTCTGCTGACAGTGCTATTTCTCTTCCCTCTGTTTTCCAATCGTCTGCAGGCGTTGCTTGAGTCTGATAGCGTGGCTGTTCGACTCTTTCCTCCATTCTGGTTTCTTGGTCTTTATGAACGTCTGTTGTGGGGCGCGGGTGCGCTGCCTGTGTTTGTTCCGCTTGCTAAAGCTGCTCTGGTGGGTACGGCTGGCGTCGTGGCGATTGCGATTGCGACCTATCCTCTGGCTTATACGCGACGGGTTCGGCAACTGGTCGAAGGAGGTGCGGGATTACATCGCAGAAGCAGAATCGCGCATGGGTTGCGGAAGATTCTGCATGTCACGGTGCTGCGCTCACCTCAGCGACGGGCGATTTATCACTTTACAGCGCAGACGCTTATGCGCATGCAACGGCCGAGGCTTTATCTCACGATCTATGCGGGTGTTGGCCTTTCGCTTGTGATGTCGGGGATCCTGTTGCTGCGCATCGATGAAGGACGGATCAGTTTTGGCATCTCCGAGTGGGGTGTTCGATCGGCGGTTCCGGTACTTGCGTTTCTGATTTCCATCGGGCTGCGGACTGCTCTCAATGCGCCGGTTGGACTTCATGGGAGCTGGGTTTTCCGGGTGATTCACGGGAAGCCACTTCGCGAACATCTGAAGGCTGTTTCTCTGTGGGCTGTGCTGTGCGTCGGTGCGGTTACGGTTGCCACAGTTGTTGTGCTTCATACCGTGGCACCGACTCCGCTGCGGGGTCTCTTCCCTTTTCTAACTCAATTGCTGGTGGCGATTGGGTTGTCGAACTTGCTAGTGGATGTCTTTCTTCTGCGCATTCATGACATTCCGTTCACGGCGATACGGGTACCTTTGACGACCGATCTGCCGATCAGTTTTGTTCGCTATGCTCTTGTCTTTCCTGCGTTTGTTGCCTATGTTGCCGGTCGTGAATTGTGGATTGAAGCGAGTCTTATCCATATGGCCGTGAGCGCCGCGCTGTTTGCCATAGCCTGGGGAGTGATGCGCTATCTGCGCAGATACTATCTCGACGGGCGCGATACTAATCCGCGCTCAAACGAGGCAATTCCGTTTCATTGCCTTGGTCTACAGGAATAAAAGCTTAGGTTTTGGCTTAGAGTTCGTCGAGAACTTCGTGCAGGGATTCCTTCCAGTGCGTCATGCGCCATCCGAACTGCTGCTCGAGCTTGGTGCAGTTGAGGCGGGAGTTCGCGGGGCGTTTGGCTGGCGTGGGATATTCGGCAGTAGTGATGGGCTCGATGTGGGCGAAGGGTGTGCCCGAGTCTTTTTCGCGCTGGATACGGACGGCTTCGGCGGCGAAGCCGTGCCATGTGGTCTCGCCGCGACCGGAGGCGTGATAGACGCCGCTGACCTTTGAGAGCACGTCAGCGAGGTCTTTACCTGCGGCTGCCTTTTCACAACGTCCGATGACCTGGACGGTCATTTCGGCGAGATCGCGGCTCCAAGTGGGAGCGCCGTGCTGGTCGCCAACGACGCGGAGATGTTCGCGCTCGCGGGCGAGTTTGAGGATGGTGAGGAGGAAGTTCTTGCCTTGAGCACCATAGACCCAGCTGGTACGGAAGATCATGTGACCGGCGCCCGTTGCGGCGAGAGCTTTCTCTCCGGCCAGCTTGCTGGCTCCGTAGACACTGACGGGGGCTGGGGTGTCTGTCTCCATGTAAGGGGTGTTGCCGGTGCCGCTGAAGACGTAGTCGGTGGAGAAGTGAATGACACCGGCGCCGATCGCGCGGGCTTCTTCGCCGATAGCCTGGGCGGCGTGTGCGTTGATAGCGTGCGCGAGATCGGGCTCGCTCTCGGCTTTATCGACTGCAGTGTATGCTCCGGGATTGACGATCCATCGGGGCTTGATGGCACGGATGGTCTCGCGAATGGATTGGGGGTTGGAGAGGTCCATCGTAGAGCGCGCGGGGGCGATGACCTCGCCCAGCTCGGGGAGGAGGTTCAGGAGTTCGCCGCCGACTTGTCCGGTTGCTCCGGTGAGGAGGATGGGGCCTGTCGTTATTTTGGTGACGCTCATCGTGTGCTTTCCGCTCTCTATGGTATTTCAAACAGCCGCAAAATCCTCAAAAGGCAAGTCAAAGCCGTCATTCTCCTTCGCCAGCTTCCTTTTCGCGAAGGTCACTCTGCTCCTGCGCCGCCCGCGCCGCTGCCTGCTGCTTCGCCTCCATCCACCCGCGCAGAATCACCGCTGCCGCGACCTGATCAATCACATACTTACGATCCCGCTTGCCATGTCCGGCTTCGTCGAGAATCTCATGCGCCGCAATCGAACTCAACCGCTCATCCCACAGCTGCACAGGCAAGCCGGAGCGCTCGCGCAACTCTCCAGCGAACGCCTGAACCTTCGCCGCCCACGGGCTCATATCGCCCGACATATGCAACGGGTTCCCAACCACGATCTCAACAACCTCATATTTGCGAATCAGCCGCAGCAAGCTGCGCAAATCTTCGCTACGGCTCTTACGCCACAGCGTTAGTAGTGGCTGCGCCGTATAGCCCAGCGGGTCTGAGAGTGCCACGCCAACGCGCACCTTCCCAAGATCCAACGCCATTACCCGCCCGGTCACCATGTGCTTAGTCTACCGCCGCATGTCCCGGCTGAATGCGTGGACGGACGTATTCCAGTGTTGAGACATCGCGATCGCATGGACTGAATCATGCGGCAATCTGCTCGGTCGACGCGAGGGCTCCGGCATGCCTGCTAGCTATCCTTGCGGTAGAGGAGGTTGCGCATCGCCTGCCTTCGAGCCTCGTTCGCTTCAGCCGCAGACTTGCGTTCGTCGGCGTCCATGCGGCCCTTAGCTACGGGATCCGTTGATTCTGGGGTGCTGCACTCTGGACAACGATTGGCAAAACCGGGTTTGTCGGGCTTCAACTCGAACTCTTCATTGCAGACGACGCAGACTTTGATGGGAAATGCCATACAGATTCATTTTACGACGCTCTTAGCTAGCAATCCACTCATGCCGATGACCCTACGCATCCCTTCGGACCTTCCTGTTAGTAGACCGTTTCTTCGAGGATGCGGAGAAGGTATTGGCCGTAGGTGCTTTTTGCGATTTTTGAGGCGAGGGCTTTGAGTTGGTCGGCGTCGATGTAGCCGAGGCGGTAGACGATCTCTTCGGGGCACGCTACCTTTAGACCCTGTCGCTTCTCGATGGTGTGGATGAAGGTGGCAGCCTCGAGGAGCGAGTCGTGAGTGCCGGTGTCGAGCCAGGCGGTGCCACGGCCGAGGAGCTCGGTGCGGAGTTGGCCGCGCTCGAGATACCAGCGGTTGACGTCGGTGATCTCGAGTTCTCCGCGGGGGGAGGGCTTGAGGTTCTCGGCGATTTCAACTACCTGGGTGTCGTAGAAGTAGATGCCGGTGACAGCGTAACGGGATTTGGGCTTGGCGGGTTTCTCTTCGATGGAGATGGCGCGGCGCTGGTCGTCGAACTCGACTACACCGTAACGCTCGGGATCGAGGACCGGGTAGGCGAAGACGGTGGCGCCATCCTTGCTGGCTGCTGCTTTGCGTAGCGTCTTGGCGAGGTCGTGGCCGTAGAAGATGTTGTCGCCGAGGACAAGGCAGCAGCCTTCGCCGGCGAGGAACTCTTTGCCGATGAGGAAGGCTTGCGCGAGGCCGTCGGGCGATGGCTGGACGGCATACTGGAGCGAGATGCCCCATTGCTCGCCGGTGCCGAGGAGCTGGCGAAAGCGTGGTGTGTCTTCGGGCGTGGAGATGATGAGGATGTCGCGTATGCCCGAGAGAAGCAGCACCGAGAGCGGATAGTAGATCATCGGCTTGTCGTAGACGGGAAGGAGCTGTTTGGAGACCGCCTGTGTCACTGGATGGAGCCTGGTGCCGGAGCCGCCTGCGAGGATGATTCCCTTCATCGAGCTGCCTCCGCTGCAACGACTGCGGTTTCGCGGGCGCTGTAGTTCTGTTTGACCCATTGCTGATAGGCGCCGCTGGTGACGTCTTCGACCCATGTGGAGTTGGCGAGATACCACTCGACGGTCTTGCGGAGGCCGGTCTCGAAGCTCTCCTGCGGGAACCAGTTGAGCTCGCGCTGAATCTTGCTGGCGTCGATGGCGTAGCGACGGTCGTGGCCGGGACGGTCCTGTACGTACTTGATGAGCTGGGCGTGCGGCTTGTGGGGAGAGTTGGGCACGAGTTCGTCGAGGAGCGAGCAGAGAGTGTTGACGACGTCGAGGTTGGCGCGCTGGTTGTTGCCGCCGACGTTGTATGTCTCGCCGATGCGGCCACTTTGGAGCACGGTGCGGATGGCGCGGCAGTGATCGAGCACGAAGAGCCAGTCGCGGATCTGCTGGCCGTCGCCGTAGACGGGAAGAGGCTTGCCTTTGAGTGCGTTGGCGATTATGAGAGGGATGAGCTTCTCGGGGAACTGAAAGGGGCCGTAGTTGTTGGAGCAGTTGGTGATGATAGCGGGGAGACCGTAGGTGTGGACCCATGCCCGGACGAGGTGGTCGCTGGAGGCCTTGGAGGCGGCGTATGGGCTATTGGGCGCGAAGGGGGTTTCCTCGTGGAAGGCGGGGTCGTTGGGGGCGAGAGTGCCGTAGACCTCGTCTGTAGAGACGTGCAGAAAGCGGAAACGATCTTTCGCATCGCCGGTGAGGGTTTCGTAATACTGGCGTGCGGCTTGAAGGAGTTTGAAGGTGCCGTCGATGTTGGTGCGGAGGAAGGCTTCGGGGCCGTGGATGGAGCGGTCGACGTGGCTTTCGGCGGCGAAGTGAACGATGGCGCGTGGCTTGTGCTCTTCGAGAAGGCTGGCGACCAGTTCGGCGTCGCAGATGTCGCCCTGAATGAATGTGTAGGCGGGATCGTCTTGAACGGAGGCTAGATTTGCGGGGTTGCCGGCGTAGGTGAGCTTGTCGAGATTGACTACGGGACCGCCGCCGGTTGCGATCCAGTCCAGCACGAAGTTGGAGCCGATGAATCCGGCGCCGCCAGTTACGAGGATCGGTGCGGTGCTGTCTGTTTTTTGAGTAGAGCTCATGCTTGTACTTGCCTCCGGAGCGCTAAAATTCCAGATGTTTGCGCTTCTATTTCCAGATGTATGTATAGGGTAGATGAAAGTTTCGCCCGAGTTGTCGCCTGCTCTTAGACAGATTACCGGAGTTACGAGGTATTGCGAAAGCGGGCAACTGGTAATGCTGGTTTGACTCTCCTAATGAGAGGAAACGAAAGGATTGCCATGACAGCCCAAAAGGAAACGCCTGAAACACATCCACCGACTCCCAAAGAAGCGGCGGTGCAGCCGTCGGGGCCAAAAGGGGATAACCCGGGTACGGCAGGACCCGGGCAGACAGGTGTACGTTCGAATACACCAGAGAATGCTAAAGGACATTTAAATCCGTCGGCGCCGGAAGATGCCAATACAACGCCCGGAACCACGGGAGAAAAATAGCCACTGGAACGCTTGGTTGTAGGATGGCTTGCATATGCGTACCTGGTCTTTCTCCTCGATCACCCTCGCTACCGTGCTATTGGCTTCCAGCTCAGCGCATGCTGACAAACTGAAGGGTTTCTATACAGGGAGCGGCGGTGTGACGCAGGAGGTTCATCGCGTTGTAATGATTGAATTTGCGTCCGATGGAACGGCAGTCATCCAGCAGGAGTGGACGGGCAAGGATCCGCAGACCTGGCATGCGCACTGGACGCAGGATGGCAAACTTGTGACCGTGAAGTTTGATGAAGTAAAGGACAAACCTGGAGTTGATCCCTTGGTCTTCAATTTCAAGCGTGGCACTTTGACGCCAACTTCGTGGGATGCGATTGCGTTGGGAGTATTAGGGCCGCCGAAGTTGGCTCCGTTTGGAGGGAAGAATGTACAGAAAGGCAGTGTCGCAAGCTGCACTAATTTGTATGCGACGAATCCTGGGCATAACTGTGTGAGGTGGGATTCACGGTTGCCCAATCAATAAGTCGTCGATTTAGGGACTGATTTTTTCTTTGATATGCGAAATGCCCCTTCCGGTGATCTGGAAGGGACGTTTCAGTGTTCGGGTTGGTTGTGTTTGCGAGTTAGAAGACCAGCTTGAGTGCGAGCTGGATCTGGCGCTCGGTAGAGACGGTTGGGGAGGACGAGCTGAGCTGACCAAAGTTGCGTTGATCCACCGGGAGCGAAACGATACCGCCGGAGACGTTGTTGTTGGCAGGAGCAAAGCTGGTGGTGTTGAGGACATTGAAGAAATCGGCCCGGAAGTCCAGATGCTTGCTCTCGGTGATGTTGAATGCCTTGCTAAGTGCAGCATCCAGATCGTGATAGTTGGGTGCACGCTCACTGCCAACAGCAGCAGTGCCGAGGCCGGTGGACGACTCTTCGCCATAGGCGCAGACGCCGTTGTCGACATCAGCGGCGCAAGGAGTTGCTGAGGGATCCGTACCGAACCAGTTGTTTACAGAACGGTTGACGATGCGGAGTTTACGGTAGTGGTTGGCACGGTCGGTGCGCTGATTGACCGCCCAATTGGGGTTCTGGCTGGAGAACATCGTAATCGGCAGACCGGAGTGGAGACTGGCAACTGCGCCGAGCTTCCAGCCACCAACGGCCAGATCGGCGAAGCGGTTCATACCTGATCCGAACTGTCTGCCACGCCCAAAGGGCAGGTCGTAGTAGCCAGAGAAGGAGAAGTTATGAGTTACGTCGAAGTATGCCGGGCCGTAATCTGCTCCGCCATTGTAGGAGTCCTGCCAGTAGGCGCTCTGCGAGGCCGCGGCGCCGCCGCCTGCTCCGTAGTAGCCGAGGTTGTTGGTGAGGGAGTGGCTCCAGGTGTAGTTGGCGAGGAACTCAAGACCGTTGGTCACACGCCTACGCACCGTCGTCTGGAGAGCGTTGTAGTTCATCATCGCCTTGGACTCGGTGAAGCTGATGTTGGATACAGCCGAGAGCGCAGGAAACGATGCGATGGGGAAGGGGCATTTGGGGCACATCTTCTGGTTGGCTTCGCGCGGATCGACAAGATGGCTTCCGGTCTGGCCGAGGTAGGCGATGACGAGAGAGGTGGAGTTATCGAGCTGCGTCTCGGTCGTCAGGTTGAACTGCTGAATGAGAGCAGGCTTCAATTTGGGGTCCCATGCGCGCACATTGCCAGCAAGTTCTGTGGCATCTGCGGGGCGGGGGAAGCCGTTCTGAGTCTGGAAGAACGTAGTGCCATTCGACTGCTGCGAAGAGTCTACGAAGAACGGCGGGTTGAGAGTAAGGCGGAGGTTGGCACCGGTGCCTTCGAGGAAGTTGGTGATGCCATATCCGCCGCGGACGACGAATTTACCGTTGAAGTGATTGGGTGAATAGGCGAAGCCGACGCGCGGCATAAAGCCACCCCAGAAGCTGCTGTAGAGCGCGCGGCTGTTGCCGTTCTGACCGGCGTCCTGGATAGCGCCGGTTGCGAGGTCGATGTTGACCTGCTTGTTGTTGATCTCATACATGGGCTGATCCCATTCCCAGCGCATGCCAAGATTAATGGTCAGGTCCGGCGTCATCTTGTAGTCGTCCTGAACAAAGAGGGCATCGCGCCACTGACGTTGGCCCCAACGTCCGGTGACAGCACCCTGGCCAAAGCTGAAGGCATCGTTCTGGAGGAAGTCGGACCATGGATCACTGATTCCTGTCGAGCCACTGGTAGCCGTTCCTTTGTACTGGAACCAACCGAGCGCACCGTCGTTACCAGAGTAGTAACGGTTCTGCTGGTATCGGAGAGCCTGAGCGCCGAACTTGAGTGTGTGACGGTGGAGTTGCCAGCTCAGGTTATCCCCGTAGGTGAAGGCGTTGACGATGCTGTCTGTATCTATACCGGCGTAGGCACCGTTGCCCTGATTCTGGGCGGTGGTGCCAATCGGATCAAGCGCTGAAACAGTGGAAGTAAGGTCGAAGGTAGAGATGCCAGGAACGATCTGGGTGCCGGGAATCCCGAGTTGAGAGTTGCCTGTGACACCGAACTTGCCGCCGAGATCCTCAGGAGTGGTTCTATAGCGCGTACGTCCGTAACCGGCACGGGCTTCGTTGATGATGCTCGGCGAGAAGACATGGGTCCAGTTGGCGACGAAGCCGGTATACGGGTTGGAGTTGTTACTCGGGATGTCGGTTGGCAATGACACCTTGGTGTAGCCATCGTTCTCACGGCCTATAGTGAAACGTCCGGAAAGGTTGTCCCTGGAGGTGAGCTTGCTGTCGATCTTGATGTCCCCCTGATCGTTATGGGTCGCGGTGCCATAAACGCCGCTGTAGTTGCCGGTGATGCCGTTAGCGTTGGAGGTGGCAACATTGGCCCTAGGGTAAAGCTCGGGATGAGCGAGCAGAAACTGCGCAACCGGATTGGTAATAGGAACGGCGTGGCCCAGCTTGGGTGCGAAGCCGGCGCGCATGGCGTCGGTAGGTACGGAGCGGGGCTCAGTGGTGCTGCCGTGCTGACGTGCACCCTGATAGTCGACGAAGAAGAAAAGCCGATCGTGAATAAGAGGGCCGCCGAAGGTGCCGCCGAAGATGCCACGGTTAAGGGTGGGTACTGGACCGATGTCAGCGGGATTGGGCTTGTTTTTGTTGGCCCAGGTGTTAGCGTTGAGGTTGGTGTTTTCGATGAACCAGAAAGCGTTGCCATGGAACTGGTTGGTACCGCTCTTGGTGGTCATGACGACTTGGCCGCCGTTGGCGTTGCCGTATTCTGCGGTGGCGTTGCCGGAGATGATGTGGATTTCGCCGAGAGCGTCGACGTTGGGGCTGTAGCCGATGTAGTTGTCGATAGCTTCGTTAATATCGGCGCCGTCGAGAGTGTAGTTGTTGGACTGCTCGCGGTTGCCGTTGATGTTGAAACCGCCGTTGTAGCCGGCGCGTGCGACGCTGTTTTGCGCCATGGGATTGACGGAGATGGCACCCGCAACGAGATTGGTGAGCGAAGAGAAGTTACGCGCCTGGAGCGGGAGCTCGGTGGCCTGGGCACCCGTAATAGTGTCGCCCGTCGTCGGGTTCTCAGCGTTGAGGATTGGAGCCGCGGCGGTAACTATGACGTTTTCGCTGACCGAGCCGAGATTGAGCTTCGCGTCAATTTTGGCCTCTTGCCCGACTTCAAGAGTGAAGGGACCGGCGGTGGTCGAGCTGAATCCAGAGGAAGTAATCGAGAGCTTGTAGTGACCAGGCTGGAGGAAGCGGAGAGTGTAGACGCCAGCGGCATTGGTTGTGGTCGGGGTCTGGACACCAGTATCGACACTCATAGCTGTAACCGTGGCGCCAATGACCGCCGCTCCGCTGGGGTCAGATACTGTGCCTGTAAGTGAGCCGGTAATTGTCTGTCCGAATGCTACCGAACAAGCAAGAAGAAGAGCGAAGAAACTATACAACGCAAAACGTGCTCTCATGATGCACCTCCATTCAAATTTGTGCTGCAGGTCTGCTCTCACGACACATCTCTGGCATACCTCCAAGGTGGGATTGCCTTTGTGCGTCTCTGTCTCTTAAGTCCCGGATAGCAAGTTCACCTACTGTATAGACAACTGGACGTTTTACGCAAGATAAAAAATTAATGAATTTGAGAAATGTTGTAAGGGGATCAATTGAGCTTACGAGAGAGCTATTTCTGAGGTGATTTCACAGGATACGGGAAAATGGAGTGTCGAAAGGCTGGAGGAAACAGAGAGAGCGTTTTCCCGAATTAGTGAGAAATTAGGATGAGAATAATCAAATGTATAGACAACCAGCCTGCTTTGCGATTAGAAACAGTAATGCTCGAAGAACGCTGAAGATTGCAGGTTTGGAACTGAGCTTCAATCTTTCTTAATTGTTGCGGGTAAAGTGACGCTGCAAGTGGAGAAGCCGGTGCAAATGCATAAAAGGAGGGTTGGCCAAAAGATGTTGCATGATGTATTTTTCAGTCTGTCCCCCTCCCCTGCAACAGTTCCTCGGGCACTGGGCGATAGCTCCCGCGTTTTGTCGCGGTGTCATTCGTTCAGTCAGGGTCCGTGCGTTTGAATTCTGCTCAGGCGAAGAGTTTCAGGAGAGAGTGTGTCAAAACTTCAGGTCCAGCCAGCATCCGCGGTGCAACCGCTCGATAAAAACGGATTTATACCGTTATATTTCCAGATCCAACGCGCACTGATGGAGAAGATCCACTCAGGAGAGTTGTCGGAGGGGGACTCGCTTGCTTCGGAAGAGGAACTTGCGCGTGTGTACCGCGTGAGCCGAATGACAGCGCGGCAGGCACTGCATGGATTGAAGAGCAGTGGATACGCCTTCAGCCAGAAGGGCAGGGGTACGTTCGTTACCCGGCCAAAGCTGGAGAAAAACATCATGCACCTGATGGGCTTCACGGAAGACATGAAGCAACGCGGCATGATTCCGAGTTCGAGACTGCTGGAGCAGTCGGTAGTTGAGGCGACGGGAGAGTTGGCACTGCAATTGAAGGTTGAACCGGGAGAGCCGGTTATGCTGCTGCGGCGATTGCGGCTGGCCGATGGGATTCCTATGGCCATCGAGGGATCTCATATTCCATTGAAATTCTTTCCGGGACTCGAAAGAATCAATTTCACGAATAAGTCTCTGTACTTCGTTCTGCGCGAGAACTACGGGCTGCGGGTAGCGTGGGCGGATGAAGTAATTGAGGCGCTGCCGGCGACGCGCGAAGAGTCTAATTTGCTGACGATACCAAACAAATCCAGCGTTCTGTCTATCTCGCGCACGATCATGACAACCGAAGAGACACCGGTTGAAGTGGCCTGCTCGCGATATCGCGGGGACCGGTACCGCGCATCGATACGGGTTCCGACTACTACGATTGAATAGTTTTCAGGGTCGCCGCGTTGCTTCTACAAAGCGCGCTGTGATGGTCTGGGGGCGCGTGATCGCTGAACCTACGACGACGCAGTGCGCGCCGAGATCGAGCGCTTTGCGGACTTCATCCGGTTGCGTGATGTGACCTTCTACGATGACAGGAATTGTGAGCTCGGTTACGAGTGTCTGGATGAGAGACCACGGAGGCGTGCGAATGCCGGGAGTATCCGCGGTATAGCCGCAGAGAGTGGTGGCTACACCATCAGCGCCGGCTCGCTGCGCGGCGAGAGCATCGTCGATGGTGGCGATATCGGCACAGGCGGGCCGACCGAGTTCGCTGTGGATGCGGCGAATGATTTCGGGCCAAGGTTCGAGTTGGGTTAGACGGCGCTGAGTACAGTCGAGGGCGATTATGTCGGCGCCTGCGTCGCTGATGGACTGGGCGGATTGAAAATCCGGTGTAATGTAGACGTCGCCATTGGCGTCGTCGGCCTTGGTAAGACCGATGATGGGAAGATTCGTTTGAGTTCTAAAGGCCGCGACGCGAGGAACACCTTCAGCACGGAGACCTCCTGCTCCACCAAGAAGCACAGAGGCGGCCATACGGGTGAGGGTGTCGAGGTGATCGAGGGGGTCTCCTGCGGATGCCTGGCAGGAAACGATGAGTTTGCCGCGAAGAGACTTGAAGATGGAATCTGTTGAGCGGTGTTCTGGCACTAGGGATGGTCTTTCTTTGGGAGATATGTGTGGCCAGTATAGGTCTAGATAAATGCCGCGCGAGTTGGCGGCAACGAAACGGCTGTGCAACACTATTACAAGTGCGATCAGCAACCAGAACAGGCACCTATGTTGTACCGTGCCGCTGTGATGTTGAGTAGGGGCAACCTTATCAATCTTTGCTTCAGTCGCTTACGCTAAGACAAGGGCCTGTAGCTCAACGGTTAGAGCAGGGGACTCATAATCCCTTGGTTGGGGGTTCAAATCCCTCCGGGCCCACCAATTCTACCCAGTCCAGAGAATTGTCTACTCGTATCGCAACGCCACTATCGGGTCTACCTGTGAAGCTCGTCTGGCAGGGAGGTACCCAGCCACCAAGGCGACCAACAAAAGCACTATGACTGATGCCAGTAGGCTCACTGGATCAGTTCCGCGTAATCCAAAGAGCATGGCCGAGACAAGGCGATTACCAGCCAGCGTTACCGGAACTCCAATCGCAATACCCATACCCACCAACTTCACGATCTCTCGCATCACAAGCCAGCGTACGTCCGCACGGGCGGCTCCCAGCGCCATTCGGATTCCAATCTCATTTGTCCGCCTGCTGACGATGTAAGACATCAAACCGTAGATGCCGATGCAGGAAAGGAAGACCGCGAGTAATCCGAAAAATATAGCCAACTGTGCTACGAGTCTCTGGTTTGTGATCGAACGTCCTACCTGCTCATCCAATGTAGTCACATGCGTAATCGGGAGATTACGGTCCACATTGTGAATCGCTTGCTGCACAGCCTTCGAGATCGCACTAAAGTCTCCGGTGTAGCGGACTTCGAAATCTTCCAGATACTGGTCGCGCTGCGTATAAGGGATGTAATCGAGCGTCTCCGGATCCTCTTGCAGGTTTCCGAACTTCACGTCTTTCACGATGCCGATCACGGTAATGTCGTAGATGCTGTTCGGATCTCCGATGTGGTAATGATGTCCGATCGGATTGCCTTTCGGAAACAGCGTTCGGGCCATACGTTCACTGATCACGGCGACGCGCTGCGAGGTCGCCGTATCCTGCGGGCCAAAGGTACGCCCGGCGACAAGGGGTATCTGCATTGTCGCAAAGTAGCCGTTTCCCACAACATTGTGTTCCACATTAATGTCATGGTTGATGTTCATACCCGGTACGCTAATGTACCCATTCCAGCTTCCCTCGTGAAATGTAAACGATGAGTAGCTCGCTGCACGAACACCCGGCAATGCACTCGCGCGTTCTTCAATCTGTTGGTACAGAGCGGTCAGGCGAGGGTCGTCCACCTTATACCCAACCGAGCTTGCGTCTGTTTGCAGACGAAGAACATTTTCTTTATTGAAGCCCGTGTCCACATTCATCAGGTTCACCAGGCTGCGCAGAAACAATGCGGCGCCAACCAGCAGCACCAGCGAGAGCGCAACCTGCGAGATCACAAGCGCCTTTGCGAGTGGGCTCTTCGCTCCTGTCCCCTGCGGGCCACGCCCGTCCTTCAACGCATCCGTTAGTTGCAGCTTCGTTGCGCGGAATGCGGGGGCCGTCCCAAACAGCACGGCAGTGATCACAGTGATAGCCAGCGTAAAGAGCAGTAGCCGTGTGTTGATCGAGAGATCGAGCGGCACCATCTCCAGTCCACCGGAAACCATGCGAAGCAGCAGACGGCTTGCAACTGATGCAAATCCAATGCCCAGCACTCCGCCGACCGCGGCCAAGAGCAAACTTTCAGTCAGCAATTGGCGGATTAGGCGCATGCGTCTTGCACCAAGCGCCTGTCGCACAGCGAACTCACGCGCTCTTGCTGTTGACCGCGCCAAAAGGAGGTTCGCGATGTTGGCACATGCGATCAGAAGCACCAGCGCCACCACAGCCATCAATATCTTCAAAGGTTCAGAGAACGCCCGACGGAGTGAGGACAACCCCGTCGTCATCGGGGTAAGCGGCACATGTGTCTTCTTCAACTCTTCCAAATTTCTCTGGCTTAACGGAGCATCCGGAAATCCTCGCAAAATCTGCTGGTAGAGCAGATTCACATTCGACGTCGCCTGCTCCATGTTTACACCGGGTTTCAATCGTCCCATTATGTAAAGCGATTCCGAAAAGTTTTCTTTATAGCCGCCCCAGTTCGGCGGCACATTCTTCATCATTGATAACGGAATCCAGATGTCGGGGGCTTGTCCTACCTTCGTCCCGAAGAACTCCGGCGGGGCGACCCCGATGATGTTGAATGTCGTATCTCCGACCTTCAATTTTTTGCTCAGTACCGACGGATCGCGCGCCAGACTACGGTTCCACCACGTATAACTGATCACTGCCACCGGATGATCGCCTTCGCTGTTGTCATCGTCATCAGTCAGTGCGCGGCCCATTATGGCGTTAATACCTAACGCCGAGAAATACGTTCCTGAGACAAGCTGTATATGCATCGGCTCAGCCTCATCGCGCCCTTCCACCGTCCCATGGATGTTGTTCGACATGCTGAAGATCGCAGCAACATCCAAGAAGACCTCATTCCTCTTCTGCATCTCGCGGTAAAACGGATAGGAGTAAAGTTCAGTAACGGCAAAAGCATCACTGATACCGTTCCAGTCTCCTTTTCCTAACAGAACAAGCTGCGAGGGGTCTTTAACTGGCAGCGAACGGAGCATCACAGCGTCGAGCAGACTGAAGATCGCAGTGTTGGCTCCGATCCCGAGGCCGAGTGAGAGTAGTGCGACAACCGTGAGTGCAGGACTACGCAGCATCGAGCGAACACCATAGCTCATATCCTGCAGCAGGCTTTCAAACCACTCCCATCCCCATGTCGTGTGGCTCATCTCCCTGATTCTCGTTGCGTTGCCAAACTTTCGCTGTGCAGCAAGGCGCGCCGCATCCGCCGTCATGCCCGATTCCATTTGCTGCTCTTGTCTAAACTTCAGGTGCAAACGCATCTCTTCTTCGAGGTCGATATCAAACTGACGACGATGCAATAACATGCGGATGCGTCGTGCAAGCTCACTCATCCAGCTCATCGATGCCCTCCTCAAGAGGTTTGCGTCATACTGTCTGAATCACACGTGTGATAGCACCAATTACGCGCTCAAATTGAGAGATTTCAGCCGTAAATTGCTTTCGCCCTAACGGTGTCAGCTTGTAATAACGGGCGCGCCGGTTACCTGCTGTTGTGCCCCACTCCGATGTGACCCATCCCTTGATCAGCATGCGTTGCAGCGCAGGGTAGAGCGATCCCTCTTCTACCTGCAGCACGTCATCGGAAGTTCGCTGGATCGAGTCGGCGATCTCATAGCCATGAGATTCCCCGCGCAGGGCAAGCGTCTTCAGAATCAAAAGGTAAAGAGTTCCAGGAGGAATCTCATCGCGGCTCAAAGGTCACCTCCAAAAGGCAACTGGCATAGTTAGACTATGCCAGTCTGGACAAACACGCTGCTCTTGTCAAGAGGCTTCGTATGCCTGAGGCAAATTTACTTCGGCAGGCTGGTAGTTCCAGTGATGCTGAACTCTATCTCCGATTTTGCCGTGGTCTCCGCTGGTTGCGCTCCTCCAATGCTCAGGTGGTAAGTTCCGGCGAGGATAGATCGCTGTCCCTGTGAGTCGACGCTGGACAGAGAACGAGGGTTGAGCTCAAGCGTGACGTTGCGGCTCTCTCCTGCTCCTAAATGAATGCGCTGGAAGCCGACGAGCGAATGGGTTGGCCCATCCGGCTGCGGCGTCTTCAGGTAGGCCTCTACAACTTCATCGCCGGGACGTTTGCTGATGTTAGTCACCGTGATATTAGCGGTCAGTGGCTGACCCGCGGTCAAGGTAGACGTAGATAGTTTTACAGGGCTGTATCGAAAGGTTGAGTAGCTTAGCCCGTATCCAAAACCCCACAACGGCGTGCCAGTGTAGTAGCGGTAGGTACGGTTCTTCAGCGAATACTCTGTGAAGGCCGGGAGATCGTGGGTATTTGCGTAGAAGGTCAACGGGAGACGTCCCGCGGGATTGTTGAGGCCTGCGAGCGTGTGGGCGATTGCAGTGCCGCCGTCGACGCCAGGATACCAGGCTTGTAGAACGGCTGCGGCGTGCTCTTTTTCCCACGCGAGTGCAAGTGCGCTGCCGGATAAGGAGACGACAACGATCGGCTTGCCGGTTGTAGCGATCGCTTCGAGCAGATGACGCTGCGATGCCGGCAGATCGATGCTGGTGCGATCACCGCCATCGAAACCTTCAATCTTGATCGGCATCTCTTCACCTTCGAGCTGAGGAGAGAGGCCAACAAAAGCCAAAACAATATCGGAGGCTTTTGCTGCTGCGACGGCCTCGTCGATCTGAGCTTGTGGAGGCGCCTCCCACTTCAACGTGACTCCTCCGCCTGCACGGTCTCCGGAGTGGCTGTACTCAAACTTGAAAACATGGGGTTCTGCATCGGCCATGTTGATCTCGATGGTTGCCGGTTTCGAACCAGACATAACAGGAGGTGCCGTTGGTGAAGCTCCAGGCGCGACAGTAAATGCGCCCATATTGGGCTTACCGGCGTTCAGATTACCTTCTGAGAGAACCTTGCCATCGAGCGTGAAACGGTATGTTTCCTTCGGTGAATAAGGAAAGTTCTGTCCACCCTCCACAATGAACGTGTACTTACCCGCAGCGGGAACTCGCATGGTGCCGCTCCAACGGACGGAGTAATCATGGGTCTGAACCTCAGGCGATGGTGGGGTATCGCGCCAGTCGTGTTGGATCTCTGGTTCTGTACTTACTACGACAGGGCGACCGGTCCAATCAGGCGTGGCGAAGAACTCGGTTTGCAAGCCGGAACCAAAGGCAGTGCGAGGTACAGGAACCCCAACTCCGCCTGCCAGCGATGAGCCTTGTGCATAGTGGATCTTTGCGTTCGGGAACTGCTTGAGAACGCCGTCGAGAGGGGAGACCGGATTGAGCGCTACACCGTTATAGTTGCCCTCGAGTGAAGCCAGAAGATCTGCCGTGGGTCCGATTACGGCGATCTGGTGTGAACCTTCACGCAGTGGCAGTGCGCCGTTGTTCTTCAGCAGAACGATTGATTCCTCGGCGGCTTTGAGAGCGATCTCGCGGTGTTGCGCTGAAGCGTTCTCGGAAAAGCTGATTTTGTCGAACGGGCTTGATCCCTGGGGATCGAAGAGACCAAGCTGGAAGCGCGCTGTGTAAAGGCGCTCCGTGGAGCGCGTCAAAAGATCTTCGGAAACGATGCCTTGTCGCACTGCATCGGCTAGTGTATTGAAGCCCGGCGCCCAGATACTGCATGAAAGATCAGTTCCAGCCTGGATCGAAATTGCTGCAGCATGCATAATATCCGGCGCGTTATGGTGGCCATGCGTTACGTCTACGATGGCTGCACAATCCGAGACAACAAAGCCCTTGAAGCTCCAGGCATCGCGCAAATGATCCTGCAAAAGCATCTTGTTCGCACATGCTGCTGTGTTATCGATAGCGTTGTAGGCGCACATTACGGATTTCACGTGCCCATCGATCACGGTTGCTCGAAAAGCAGGCAGATACGTTTCCTCAAGATCTCGAGGGCTTACATCCACATTGAAGACATGACGCAACGACTCCGGGCCGCTATGAACTGCAAAGTGTTTGCTGGTGGCAACGGCTTTCGGATGATCCGGGTCATCGCCTTGCACGCCTTGAACAAAAGCGACCCCCATTCGGCTAGTCAGAAACGGATCCTCTCCGTATGTCTCCTGACCGCGGCCCCAACGCGGGTCACGGAAGATATTGATATTAGGCGACCAGAACGTAAGCCCGTAAAAGATACGATGGTTGTCTTCGCGTTGTGCCTGGTTGAATTTTGCTCGACCTTCCGTCGAGATGACATCGCCCATTTGTTTCACAGTGAAGGGGTCCCAAGTGGCAGCCATGCCAATTGCTTGCGGGAAGACTGTGGCGACACCAGCATTCGCGACGCCATGAAGGGCTTCGCTCCATGTTTGGTATTCCGGAACACCAAGGCGCGGGATGGATGTAGCCCAGTCCTCCAGTTGCGTGCTCTTTTCATCCAAGGTCATTCGCGACACCAGATCGTGAGCACGGGCAGAGGCAGGAAGTGAAGGGTCGAGGTAGGCAGGCGGTGGGGTTTGTGCAAGCGAGGATGCGGCAATAAGCGCAAAAAACGCAGAAGTAAAACGTTTCATCATCATGGGCTCCAGTGTCTGGAGAAGGATACAACAGACATGGAGATTTGGGCTCTTCGAACAAGTCGCCGCAAAGATGAAATTTGATTTGCCAGACCTACTTGCTGGTCAGGTTACCTTACGAGCTTGTTTGATAAGAGTAAACGCAGCTTCAGAGCCTTTACATCCAAGTAATCGATATTTCTTGCCCTCGAGATCGTGATAATTCACAAAAAAATCCTGAAGCTCGCGAAGAAACTGAGCAGGAAGATCCTTCAATTTTCGAATGTTGGCGTACATATGATTGGCTTCAGCAACGGCTACGAGCCTGTCATTACGGATCTTTTTCTTGCCATCGATTTGTTCGCCTTCGATTACTCCGATGAGTCGGGCACGAACGGCGCAGCCGGGAAAGGCCGGTTCATCCATGAGAAGTAAAACATCGATTGGGTCACCGTCCTCGGCAATGGTTTGTGGAAGGAAACCGAATTCATAGGGAAATACCATACCAGCCGGAAGAACTTTTTTGAGTGCGAAAATTCCCTGTTCAGGGTCGAAGGCGAATTTGTTTCGACTTCCCTTTGGAGTTTCAACGATGACCTGGAGAATTCCACCCTTTTTTTCAATTGGTTTTAGTTTTGTGGGATTGGCTAATCCCTTTGTGTTGTTTGCCACTGAAAACCCCTATCCTCGCAGAGGCAACCTTCTAACGCGCATCTGCTCGTTCATTCAATATTTGATTGGATGCATAAGATGGCATGAGAGGGCATGCCCAGGATTAGTAGAAATAGGTGCAGTACTGAAGGCGAGACTCGCGCTTAAAAGATTAGCTAGTTGCAAGACATCTCGAACGACCAGCTAATATTCCAGGTTGTAGGGAGCAGGGTAGGTAAGGGTCCCGTTCGACTTTTCGTACCACATGAACATCTTCTTCGGGCTGTCGTTCACGCGCACGGCCACGATGACACCGGTGCCGGTTCGCTTTGAGATGTCTACGTGGTGAGATTTGATCGGGCCCCAGTCGCTCTCCGTCGTCCAGTCCTCTGTGAAGCGCTGCAATGTGTAGTCGTATTTCTGTGGATGCTGCTGCCAGTTCGGATCATTCATCCAAATGCCGTAGGCCTTCGCGTAGTCTTTGGCTTCGAGTGTTGTCAGAAACTCGCTAACGCGGTGTTCTACCGGCAGGTTTGAGAAAAACCACCCATGACCCAGCAAAAACCCGCCAACACCGATCACGGCGGTCAGCAAGATAAGAACTCCCGCCCCAATCAACAGATTGCGTTTTCGTGTTTCGCGGGGTGCATCATACTCCGGCGAATTCATCAATGTCATCGGTCTTCCACCTCGTTTTGCTCACCCTATATTAGTTCGTCTGTCCTTATTCAGGCGTGATGCTAACCCAGGACTTCAGCGCACGTAGATGATGCTGCATGTGGGCGACATAATCCTCAATCAGGAAACCTAGCGTAATCGTTCCACCAGCGACCACGCCGTGGTGTATCAATGTACTCTTCTCCACGTGGGAGATCGTCCACGCGATGTGCTCGTTTAGGGCAAACCATAGCCCCAGGACCTCCGGCCAATCTCGCTCGTCATAGTGCTGAACTCTTACCCATGACGCCTGATCGTACCCCGGAAGGTGCTGGTCCGGCTCGAGTTGCATTCTAACGATGCGGCCCAAGTTGTTTACTGCTGAGTCCGTAAGGTGTCCGATAACCTGTTTGGCAGACCACTTTCCTGCCCTCTCGGGACGGCACGCTTCCTCATCAGAGAGAGATGCGAGCCAAGGCATGACGTCGCGCACTGCCGCTGCCAAGCTTTCGCTCAACTGTGCCGGTTCGAGCATCGCCGGATCGCTTCCCTGCGTATAGATCACGCCCATCCAAATGCTCCCTTCAGCACCTCGAACTCCGTTCCGGATGGCTGCAAGTATACCGAGACAACATCGAAACGCACTGGAATATCCCGCCTACATTTTTCAGGAAAATTTCGCAGATACGCTCTGGCCATTTTATGTAACATCTGCCGTTTGTCTGCATCCACGGCGAACATCGCAGGAACAAGGCCACGCTCAGCACGGGTCTTAACCTCGATGAAGCAGAGGCAATTTCCTTCCCATCCGATTAGGTCGACATCGCCGCGCAGCTTTGAGTTCTTCCATCGCCTCGCCACGACGGTATACCCCATCTTTCGCAGCTCAAATAAAGCCTCGCGCTCTCCGCGCAGACCTGTGGCCAGATGCGCGGCGGATCGTGGTGCACGTCCAAGTGCCATTGCAAGCGAGTCTATTTTCCGCAGCAGAGCCATCTGCGAGTTGATCCAGCGCATCCTCAGCTTATTCATGCGAGTCCCAGCATAACCCAGAACAAATGGAATTCATGCTGATTCCGGTGACGATTTATGCAGTAACTGAGCCTGCCTGGATGATGTCTCCTGCCTCAAGAACCGATTTGGGAAAACCACGCCGGGCGACGTTCAGCATGGCACGGCCTATCTCTTCGGTAGTTGCGATATGCCGCGGGAAAATCGATTTCAAAATCGGGAAGATTGGCGTCGTGATGGCGTAGAAAACCCGGTAAGACTTTGTCTTCGATGTGACACCATGAAGGGGCTGTATGAAGCCGGGGCGGAACATGTAGGCGGCTTTGAATGGCAGGCGAAGAATTGCGTTTTCAGTCTTGCCCTTGATGCGTGCCCACATGATGCGACCAGATTCCGTATTATCCGTGCCAGCGCCCGAGACGTAGATGAAGGTCATGCCAGAATTGAGCCTTGCCAGAAGTTTCGCGGCGGCCAGCGTGAGGTCGTAAGTGACGTGATTGTATTGCTGCTCGGCCATGCCCGACGAGGTGACACCGAGAGTAAAGAAACAGACGTTATAACCGGTGAGTTCGGACTCAATGGAGGAGAGGTCGTAGAAGTCGGTGGGGACGACCTCACGGAGCTTCGCATGCTGCTGGCCGCTGGGGTTTCGAACGATCGATAGAACCCGCTGGACGTCGGGGGCAAGAAGGCATTCGCGCAGGACGCCCTGACCGACCATACCCGTTGCGCCGAAGAGAATTATGTTCATGGTTGAGGGCCCCTGGCTTCGTCTTGCTGTCCTGAGAATAGCGAAAGATAGTAGATACTCCGCCCTTATCTGACTGATTTACCCCGAAATCAGCAACCCCATTGATTCCTTTCGCCGACCCTGCGATACTTAACCGTGCCCATCCTGCACAAATTTCCAATTCATCTAAAGAGGTCGCGGACATGTCTGCAAAGTACATCTTCGTAACGGGCGGAGTTGTGTCTTCACTCGGCAAAGGTCTCGCCGCAGCCTCCATTGGCTGCCTGCTTGAGGCCCGTGGCATCAAGGTCAATCTTATGAAGTTTGATCCCTATCTCAACGTCGATCCCGGCACGATGTCGCCATTTCAGCACGGCGAGGTCTTTGTCACCGACGATGGAGCCGAGACTGATCTCGATCTGGGGCATTACGAACGCTTCACGCACGCCAAACTGACGCGCGACAACAACCTAACCACCGGCCGTATCTACGAGCAGATCATCACCAAAGAGCGTCGAGGCGATTATCTCGGGAAGACAGTTCAGGTTATCCCACACGTCACTAACGAGATCAAGAACGCGATGCGCAGGGTCGCCGCAGACTGCGACGTGGCCATCGTGGAAATTGGTGGCACGGTAGGCGATATTGAATCGCTCCCCTTCCTCGAAGCGATTCGCCAGATGCGTCAGGATCTGGGCCGTGACAACACCGTCTTCGTTCATGTGACGTTGATCCCGTGGATCGCTGCGGCTCAGGAGCTAAAAACCAAACCCACACAGCACTCCGTTAAGGAAATGCTTTCGATCGGTATTCAGCCAGACATCCTCCTCTGCCGCTCCGACCGCGCCGTGCCACGCGAGATGCGCTCAAAGATCGCTCTTTTCTGCAATGTCGAAGAGCCTGCTGTTATTGCTGCACGCGACGTTGCCAGCATCTATGAAGTACCGCTGACCTTCGCTGCCGAAGGCGTAGACAGCCTCGCGCTTAAGTATCTCCGTATCGAAGCAAAGGCGCCCGATCTTACCAAGTGGGTCGACATCGTTGACCGTGCCTACAATCCAAAGGACGAGGTTTCTATCGCCATCGTCGGAAAGTATGTCGAGTACGAGGACAGCTATAAGTCGCTCAAGGAGGCGCTTGTTCACGGCGCCCTGGCCCACAATCTCAAACTGCGTGTTACATGGATCGAAGCCGAAGGTCTCGAAACCAAGGACGCCGATGGACGGCCAACCCTCGACTATCGCTATCAGCTTGCCAACTTCGACGGTATCCTCGTCCCCGGCGGATTTGGCAAACGCGGCATCGAAGGCATGCTCAACGCTATCCGCTACGCTCGTGAGGAAGGCGTTCCGTACTTCGGCATCTGTCTTGGCATGCAAACGGCCTGCATTGAATATGCGCGCAATGTCTGCGGCCTGAAAGACGCCAACTCAGGCGAGTTCGATCCTGCCACTCCGCACCGCATTATCTATAAGCTGCGTGAGTTGACTGGTGTTGAAGAGATGGGTGGCACCATGCGACTTGGTGCATGGCCTTGTGTCCTCGAACCTGGTTCGCTGGCTGCAGAAGCCTACGGTTCCACCGACATTAGCGAACGTCATCGCCATCGCTACGAGTTCAATCGCGAATACGAGGCCATCTTGACTGGCGCCGGTTTGCGCATCACAGGAACAACGCCCGATGCAACGTACGTTGAGATCGTCGAGATTCCGACACATCCGTTCTTTCTCGGTTGCCAATTCCATCCCGAGTTCAAGTCAAAGCCGCTCGAGCCACATCCGCTCTTTCGCGACTTCGTTGCAGCAAGCTATCAGAACCGTATCTCTCAACTGGAAGCACATATCAATACCGGCATCACTCAGGCTTCCTAGCTCACAGTTTCCAAGAGTTTCGTCAAGCGAGAGTCACTCGATCTCGACAATGATCTTTCCTAACGCCTTTCCGCTCTCCACTAACTCGTGTGCTGCGAGCGCCGTATCCAATGTGAACCGTCGAGCATCAATCAGCGGTTTTACTTTGCCTTCCTCTACGAGCCTCGTAGCTTCACGCATAATCTCTCCATGATGAGCCCGGCCTTTACCCGTCAACATCGGTAATAACGTAAACACACCTGAGTAACTGGCACCGCGAAATGATAGTGGTGCAAGTTTGTGTGTTCCCCATCCCAGGCAGCTCAAAGCATGGCCAGTGTAAGTCCTCACCGAGGCGAACGAATCATCAAGTGTAGAACCGCCCACCGTGTCGTACACGATATCGAATCCTTCCCCGCCTGTATGCGCCGCTACGTATTGCTCGGCGGTCATCGAACGGTAATCGATCGGCATCGCACCATATTGTTCGACGATAGATTTCTTGTCAGCCGAAACGGTGGCGAAGACTTCGGCACCGCGAGCGAGCGCAATCTGCACTGCTACCTGGCCAACGCCGCCCGCACCAGCGTGGATTAATACTTTCTGTCCGGTTCGAACGCCAGCTCTGTCCACCAGTCCCTCCCACGCCGTAATGAATGGCAATGGAAGTGCGGCTGCATCACGCATGGAAAGATTTCTCGGTTTCTTCGCGAGCAGGACGGCATCGACGGAAGCAAATTCGGCCAGTGAACCTTGCAGACCTCCAACTCCGCCAGTTGCCCCATATACCTCATCGCCGGTCTGGAATTCAGTCACATCGGAGGCCACACTTTCCACAACTCCTGCCATGTCGATGCCAAGAATGGCCGGCAGAGGCTGTTGCGCATGAGCACCGTTTCCCGCTCTGATTTTGGTATCCAGCGGATTGACTCCACTGGCCTTGATCCGTACCAGGACCTGCCCGGGGCCAGGTTCAGGCCGCGCTATCTCAGTAACTACGAAGGGTGAGGCGTAGTGCTCGAGTACCAACGCGCGCATGGTAGACACAATTGCCATGAAATCTCCTAATGAACCTTAGAGTCTGGGTGCAATCCACGATTCAGTAGTTAGAGAGCCTTATCTGGAAGCAGAATGGGGATTCCATCGACGACGGGATAGCGGCGAGTACAGCCGCTGCAGACGACGGTGCTTGCTTCCAGGTGCAAGGACTGATGACAGGCCGGGCAGACGAGCCAGCGCAAATCCTCTTCCGTCAGGGTTCGAATGCTCATCCTTTTTATCTTAGCGATCCGTCGACGCGATACCATGGAAGAGATGACAAAGACTCCTCGGATTTTGGACGGCGTTGAAATTGCCTCGCAGATTAAAGCTGAGGTCGCACTTGAGGTGAAGGCACTTGCTGATCGTGGTATCGTCCCCGGCTTAGCAGTGATTCTTGTGGGCGAAGTCCCGGCCTCACAGATTTACGTCCGCAGCAAGGTAAAAGCCTGCGGCGAGCTAGGCATCTACAGCGAGCTGTTGACGCCTCCCGAGAGCATCACAACCGAAGAATTGCTGGCACTCGTCGCAGAACTCAACGCGCGCGAAAACATCGACGGCATTCTTGTACAGCTTCCTCTGCCGAAGCACGTAAATTCCAAGCGTGTACTCGATGCAGTGATTCCATCGAAAGATGTGGATGGGCTACATCCTATGAACGCTGGCCTTCTACAGTCAGGGCGACCGGCACTTGCGCCTTGCACGCCTGCTGGAATTATCGAAATTCTTAAGCGCAGCGAGTTGCCGATGGCGGGTCAGAATGCTGTGATCGTTGGCCGCAGCGACCTTGCCGGGAAGCCAGCCGCTATGCTTCTGCTCGCTGAAAATGCGACGGTCACGATCTGTCATAGTCGCACGCGAGATCTCGCCAGCTTCACGCGGAACGCAGACATTTTGGTGGCGGCGATCGGCATCCCTGGCCACATCACAAAGGAGATGGTGAAGCCGGGAGCGACGCTGATCGATGTGGGCATCAATCGTGTGACGGATGCGGCTGAGGTCGAGGGCTTCTTTCCGGGTGATGCTGCGCGAGCGGCGACCTTTGCCAAGCGCGGTTCTGTGGTTGTCGGTGATATTCATCCGGCAGCGTTCGCGATCTCGGGGGCTTATACGCCTGTTCCCGGCGGAGTTGGTGCGTTGACGATTGCGATGCTGATGCAGAACACGGTGACTGCGGCCAAACTGCGGCGCGGGATCAAATAGCTCCATGTTGCGGGTTGGTCTTACCGGCGGGTTGGGCAGCGGTAAGTCGACCGCAGCGAGGTTGTTCGCGGCGCTTGGAGCACATGTGCTGCAGTCGGATGAGATCGGCAGGGAGATGATGGAGCCGGGAGAGCCGGTGTACGCGGCGATCGTGGCTCACTTTGGCGATTCCGTTGTATCGGCTGATGGAACGCTGGATCGGGGAGCTTTGGCTCGGATCGCGTTCGGCGAGAATCGCGTCGAGGAACTGAATGCGATCGTTCATCCTGCAGTGATTGCGCGGCAGGCAGAGCTAAACGAGGCTATCTTCGCTCGCGATCCTGAAGCTGTAGTGATTGTTGAGTCGGCGCTGATCTTTGAAACCAATTATGGTGGCGAGGCGCGGTGGCAGAGTCGTTTCGACAGAATCATTCTTGTGACTGCGCCGGAAGAGCTGAAGATTCAGCGATTTGTGGATCGTGTTGCGCCGAAAGATAAGCTTTCAGATGCTCAAAGAGCTGAACTCGAGGCTGAGGCCAAGCGAAGACTCGCGCAGCAGATTCCGGACGAACGAAAGAGCGCTTTGTGTGACTACGTACTAACGAACGGCGGTGCGCTGACCGAGTTGGAGTGGCAGGTCGACCAATTGTGGCCGATTCTGAAGGCTGCAGCAGCGAACCGTGCAGGCCAGAGAGAGCGCACACCGATACAATAAGAAGGAATTGTCTGTCTTGAAGGAAGTCAGGTCTTCATCATGAAACTGCGCCCCGTTCTGTTTGTTCTTCTTCTGCTTTCTGGCTTTTATTATCTGACGACCCATGTCGCGTCGACAGGTGCGATGGCACCATGGTTGCATCGCGCGATGAATGCTTCCGGTCCTGCCGAGACGAACACGACGCCTACGACGTCGGTGGGAACGTTCAACCTGACCGAAGCTTCTGCTGCACCTGCGTTCGACGGCGAGGAGCAGCAGAACATCGCCGTTTACAAGAAGGCGCTGGCTTCGGTGGTGAACATTACTTCCACACAGGTCGCGTTCGACTTCTTCTACGGTTCGGTTCCGCAGCAGGGCATGGGATCGGGCTTCATCCTGGACAAGCAGGGTCTGATCCTCACGAACAACCACGTGATCGACAACGCGCAGCGGGTGGAAGTGACGCTGTCGGACAAGCACAAGTACAAGGCTTCGGTGCTAACGGTGGATAAGAACCACGACCTTGCGCTGCTGAAGATCGATGCTCCAAACCTTGTTCCGGCTACGCTGTCGGACTCGCGCAATCTCGCGGTGGGACAGCGGGTTTACGCGATCGGCAATCCGTTTGGACTGTCGGGCACGATGACGCGCGGAATCATCTCGGCAATCCGGTCGATTCGCGGACCACAGGGCAATCCGATCGAAGATGCGATCCAGACGGATGCTTCGGTGAATCCGGGCAACTCGGGCGGACCGCTGCTGAACTCTCGCGGCGAGGTGATCGGGATCACGACGATGATTGCGAGCAATGGCGCGGACCAGTCTTCCGGAATTGGGTTTGCGATCCCGATCAACACGGCCAAGGCAGTGCTGGACGATTTTGCGAAGTACGGCTATGTGCGTCGTCCTTCGTTGGACATTGTGACACTGCCGATCGGGCCGGATATTGCCGAGCAGATCGGGCTGCCAGCTGACTACGGCATCCTGATCGATCGGGTGGTTCCGGGCGGCGCGGCGGACAAGGCCGGGCTGAAGGGCGGTACGCAGCGGGCGTACCAGGGAAACACGCCGGTGATGCTGGGCGGCGACCTGATCGTCGGCATGGACGGACAGGAGATTACGAGTCCGCAGGACCTGTCGGCGGTGATGAACACGCATCGCGCCGGAGATGTGGTGACGATTACGGTCTTCCGTGGACGAAGGAAGATGGATATCCAAGTGAAGCTGGGAGATGCGAAGAACCAAGCTCAAGTGGGGCAGAGGACTTAGAAGGTACCCCCCCCTTTGGTATGATCCTGCAAACCATTTATAATCAATAAGTTGAATGATTTGCTTCTCGTAAATTCGTCTTTTCAAATGGGTTACGGGTAAATTCGTCTTTCTAAAGGATTTAGAGGGAAGAGAAAAAGCCCCGGCTGTGGCCGGGGCTTTTTTTACTTCTAGTTCAATTGTAGCGGATTGGAGATAACTCTTACGCAATGGGGATGTCTTTTGTTTTGTTTTGGTTGGGTGGTTTTGGGGCTTGACATGGGGATTTGCTGAGGTTTTTTGGAGATTATCTTGTAAGTGATTGTTTTTATGATGGTTGTACGGAGTCAATACAGGGATCGACGTGGAACGGGTCATAGCAAAAGCAAAGGCAGAAGCAGATCTCTATGGGATGACAAACAAGAAGGCAAGAGCGACAGCAAGGATAAAGGCAAAAGCAGACCAAAGGCGGCTCGGGAAAGGATTCATTCCCACCCTTGTCGCGATGAGATGGGGCACACGGCGAAGGCTGGCCCTCGGCGAGCCAAGCGGTTGATCGGCTGAGCGTGTGAGGGGAACGGACCAAAGGCGGTCGTGCTGCGCACGATACCCCACCCTTCGCCAAAAGCGCGAAGGATGGGGCACCCGGTTTCGTGGTGGCGCTTAGAGGGTGCGGGGGAGGAAGCGGCGGTTTTGGATGGTGTAGTCGCCGCTCAGGACGCGGGAGATGGCCTCGGGGTAGGCTTGATGCTCCTGCTCGAGGATGCGGGCGGAGAGGGTCTCGGGGGTGTCTTCGTCGAGGACGGGGACGGTTTTTTGCAGGATGATGACGCCGTGGTCTACGGCCTCGTCGACGAAGTGGACGGTGCAGCCGGCGACTTTGGCTCCGTAGTTGAAGGCCTGATGCTGGGCGTCGAGACCGGGGAAGGCGGGGAGAAGCGACGGGTGGACGTTGAGGATACGGTTGGGGAAGGCCGCGATGAAGGCTGGAGAGATGATGCGCATGTAGCCGGCGAGGCAGACGAGATCGACGTTGTAGTGGTGAAGCTGGGCGATCATCTCGGCGTCGTGGTCGGCTCGTCTGCGGCCTGCGGAGGGAATGGCGAGGGTGGGGATACCGAGGTCGTGAGCGGCGGCCAGGCCGGGGGCGGCTTCGATATTGGAGAGGACAATGGCAATCTCGGCGCTGAGGCGGCCTTCGGTGATGGCACGGTGGATAGCGAGGAAGTTGGAGCCTCTGCCGGAGAGTAAGATACCCAGTTTCTTCATGACGAGCGCTGCCTTCTATTATGCGGGATTGCTTTGAGTTGAGGAAATGCGGTTCGCGCTTTGAGCGAATGTCCCACTCATGCGAAGAAGCTGCATGAATGGAGCACGCGACCGACGATTTGGAATTAACGAGCCATTTGGTAAAAATAAAAGCGTTTCCCGTTACCCAACATTTGGCTCGGTATGATGACCGGGGAGGCCTCATGAAGCTTCTGCTTACTTCCGCTGGCATCAGCAACACGAGCATCCACGACGCGCTGGTCGAGCTATTGGGCAAACCGATCGCCGAGGCGAGTGCGCTTTTCATTCCTACCGCGATATACGCCTTGCCTGATGGAGCCGACAAAGCAAGCAGGGTGATTCGCGGGTTACTGGGCGACCCCTTTTGCGATATGGGTTGGAGGTCGTTGGGAGTGTTGGAGCTTACCGCGCTACCCAGCATTAAAAAAGAACATTGGGTTCCTATGCTGCAGGAGACTGATGCATTGCTAGTTGGAGGCGGCGATTGCCAGTATCTGACGTACTGGATGCAACAGTCTGGACTGTCAGACCTTCTGCCGACGCTGCAGAAGATGGTTTATGTAGGGTTGAGCGCCGGCAGTATGGTGATGACCCGCTTTGGAACGACCTACGGCGGCCATACTCTGCCAGTCGATAGCGATAAGGCGCTGGGACTGGTTGACATTGCGCTGCATCCGCATCTGGATTATGAGTCGTTTCCGGAGAACTCTTCGGCCAACTTGGAAAAATTGGCTGCCACGATTCCCTTTCCGTCGTACGCGATTGACGATCAGACTGCCATAAAGGTAACCGATGGCACAGTCGAAGTCGTCTCCGAAGGGCACTGGAAGCTGTTTAACGCGTGATCGAGGGTCTCACGCATTGTAGATTTGTTGATCGCATAAGCACCGGGAAGTCGACAGAGCGGCACTTATCCCGGGCTCAAGCCCTCTAGCTACCTCATCGCCTCATTGCTCTCCGAGTGACTGGCTATTCGAGGGACACGTACCCGCACCGATACCGGCTACGTTTCAGGCAGATTGAACAGATTCCAGTGTTGAACCGATTTAGCTTACACTCGATTACAAATAGAGAGCGTTGATTGCGGTGCTCGCTGATGAGGTTGGATACGGATGTTTGGTTTGAATGGATCTAAGACGTTGGTGGGTGGGTGGAGACGATGGGTAGGATTCCAGCGGATTACTACGGCGCTTTGCGTGGTGGCTTTGGCCTGCGGTGGTGTTGTTGCTCGAGCGGCTTCGAACGATGGGAAGGGCGCTTACGAGACGGGGAAGTACCGGAATCTGTTTGCGGAGGCGGGGCACTCGCAGGCGGAGATCGATGCAAAGATCAATGCGGCGTATCAGCAGCTCTTCCATGGTGACGGCGAGAAGCAGGCGATCTATTTTGCGGCGGGGAAGAATGAGAATGGACCGCTTGGTTACGTGACCGACTGGGCGAACCATGATGTGCGAACCGAGGGCATGTCGTACGGCATGATGATCGCCGTGCAGATGAACAAGAAGGAAGAGTTTGATGCGTTGTGGAACTGGGTGATGACGCATATGTATATCTCAGACCCGGCGCATCCTTCGTATGGCTATTTTTCATGGTCGGCCAAGACAGATGGGACGGTGAGGGAAGAGACGCCGGCTCCAGATGGCGAGGAGTACTTTGCGATGTCGCTGTTGTTTGCGGCGAACCGGTGGGGCAGCGGGGCGGGGATCTATGACTATCAGGGGCAGGCGGAGCGGCTATTGCGGGCGATGCGGCATCGCGAGGTGAAGAGCGGGCCGACGAAGTTTGGGCCACGGAAGGTTGGACCTGAGGTAAACGAAGAGCACGCGATGATTCTGTTTGTGCCCGGGGTGATGGAGCATCCGTTCAGCGATCCCTCGTATCATCTGCCGGCGTTTTATGAGCTTTGGGCGCGTTGGGGGCCGAAGGAGGATCGCGAGTTCTGGGCGCGGGCGGCTGAGGTAAGCCGGGATTATTTTGTGAAGACGACGAATCCAAAGACGGGGCTGGCGTCGGTGTATGCAAACTTCGATGGGACTCCGCATGAGACGAAGTTTGTGCAGTCGGGAGAGTTTGGATATGACGCGTGGAGGACGGCTAGTAACTGGTCGGTCGATTGGTCGTGGTGGCATAAAGCGCCGTCGGAGCAGGTGTTGAGCGATCGGATTCAGACGTTTTTTGCGGGGCAGGGGATAAACAAGTACAGCCCGGTTTATACGTTGGATGGGAAGCCGATGGGATCGACGCCGGGATTTACGCCGGAGACGGATGCGCCGATTGGACTGGTGGGGACGAATGCGGTGGCTAGTCTTGCGGCGAAGGATAAGGCGCAGGCGCGGCTGTTTGTGGATGCGCTTTGGAATGCTCCGGTGCCGGATGGGTATAGTCGGTATTACGACGGGATGCTGTACATGATGAGCCTGCTGCATGCCAGCGGGCAGTTTCGGATATGGGGGCCGAAGTGAGGCCAATGCCTAATAATGACGATTTCCTTAGACCTGTTTGTTTGGATTCCAGACAGTTAGATTCCCGCCACCTTGTGCTACTACCGTGAGTCCACTTTCAAAGGCGCAAGTCCAGCCCTCATAACCCGAAGAGCCGTTAAAAGCTTGAAGCCGAACACCGTTCTCAAATGTGATTGAGAGGTCCGCACTCCCTTGCTGTATTTCAACCAAAGACACAGGAGAATTAGCGATAAGTGTTTCGGTTTTCTTGACTCCATCTACCGGTTCCGAGTGCCCGAACTTTTGTCCGTGATCCTCATAGCCATAAACGATAGATTCCTCTGCTAGAAGCCTCCATGGACATTCCAGATTGAGTGCAGCATCACGATTGCCAAATGTGAATTGCCAAAGGTAATCGGACCTGCTCACAGTTGTGCAGAGAAGCCCTGTCAGCGCTCTTTTGAGGATTAGTGTTCCATCCATTGTTGATAGTGGCTTTCTCTCGAGCAATTAACTGCTGGACTAGTTGTAGCTGACTCTGCGTTCGCCGCGGACGATGCGGCCGATGATGTGGTGGCGTTCGTTGGCGCGGTTGAGGACGGCTTTGGCCTTCTTTACCTTTTCGGCGGGGACAACGACGATGAGGCCTATGCCCATGTTGAAGGTGCGGAGCATCTCGTCCTGGGCCACCTTGCCCAGATGCTGGAGGTGCTCGAAGAGCGGTGGGGGCTGCCAGGAGGCGAGGTCCACGACTGCGCCCATGCCCTTGGGGATGATGCGTGGCAGATTCTCTGTAATGCCGCCGCCGGTGATGTGGGCCATGCCGCTGACGACTTCGGCTCCGGTAAGCTTTTTGATGATGCTGAGATAGCTGCGGTGGGTGCGCATGAGGGCGGCGCCGGTCTTGTCCTTGAGCTCGTTGACGTACTGTTCGGGGCCGTACTTGGCGACTTCGAAGAGGAGCTTGCGGGCGAGGGAGTAGCCATTGGTGTGGAGGCCGTTGGAGGGGAGGCCGATGAGGACGTCGCCTACTTCGATGGTGTCGCCGGTGATGATCTTGTCACGGGAGACGGCGCCGATGATGGTGCCGGCGAGGTCGTACTCGTTGTCGGCGTAGAAGCCGGGCATCTGTGCGGTTTCGCCGCCGATGAGGGCGCAGCCGTTGGCGCGGCAGGCTTCGCTGAGGCCCTGGACTACGGTTTCGATGGTGGACTGGTCGAGCTTGCCGGTGGCGAGGTAGTCGAGGAAGAAGAGAGGCGAGGCGCCCTGGACGGCGATGTCGTTGACGCAGTGATTGACCAGGTCCTGGCCGACGGTGTGATGGATGTTGAGCTCGAAGGCGACTTTGAGCTTGGTGCCGACGCCGTCGCAGGAGGAGACGAGGACGGGATTGGGGTATTTTTCGAGGTCGAGGGCGAAGAGGCCGCCGAAGCCGCCGATTTCGGAGAGGACCTGCTTGTTGAAGGTCTTGCGGGCAAGCATCTTGATACGCTGCTTGCTGCGCTCGGCACTGGTGATGTCGACTCCGGCGTCGGAGTAGGTGATGGATCTTTTGACGGCAGGCTCGGGGACTTTGCCCGGGGATTTCTTTGCGGCTGGGACTGTGCCCTGCTTGTGAGGCGTGGAGGCCTCGGTTGGTTTTAGTTCGGGCGTGGGCAATGTCTCATCCGGCAAGGTCGCGCTCCAGGGATATGGGGTTCTAATCGAAGAATTTAAGTCTAGCAGGGTAGCGGGTCCACGCTGACAGACAAGGCGTTATTCGGACACGCTGAGGATTCTATCGCGTTGGTCAAGGGTTGGGACGGGACAGGTGGCGTAGCGGCCGAATATTCGGTAGCGAAGTCGCGCGATGACGGTGTAGCCGAACTCACGTACGGGCCGGGGGAGGCGGGCCAGGAAGTTGCTGAGGCGGCTCCAGCGATCCAGGGGGTGGCCAAGGATATGCAACGTGCGGATAACGGCGTCGGAACGGCGGTAGAGGCGCTGGTGGTGGGTGAGGGTGTCGGTAATGAGGATGACGCCCTCTGGTGCGCTGGTGGAGGTGGACATGGCGATGAGCTCGCGGGCGAGGGAGCTCTGAAGCGGGGCGAAGCGGAATTCGTGGCGAAGGTCGTGGCGGAGGATGAAGCGCACGACACCGTTGCAGAGGGCACAGACGCCATCGTAGAGGAGGACAGGACAGCCTTCGATCTGGGAGCGTTCCATTTCAGTCATCGTCTGTGGTCGCTTCGGACTCTTATACTGTGTAGATGCCGCTTAACCTTACTCTTTCCCGTCAGATGCAACTTCGAGCCGAACGACTTCTTCCTGGTGGCGTAGATTCGCCGGTTCGGGCGTTCCGTGCGGTTGGTGGAGACCCTCCGTTCGTGACACGGGCTGAAGGCACCTACCTGTTTGATGTGGATGGGAACCAGTATCTGGACTTCTTTGGATCGTGGGGGCCGATGATCCTGGGCCATGCGTTTCCGCCGGTTGTGGAGGCGATTCGGGAGGCGGCGGGGCGGGGGGCGAGCTTTGGGGCTTCGACGGCGGCTGAGGGGGATCTGGCGGAGCTGGTGCGGCGATGCTTTCCGTCGGTGGAGAAGCTGCGGTTTGTGAGCTCGGGGACTGAGGCTTGCATGTCGGCGATACGGCTGGCGCGGGGGTTTACGGGGCGGAACTTTGTGATCAAGTTCGAAGGTTGCTATCACGGACACTCGGACGCGATGCTGGTGAAGGCGGGCAGTGGGGTGGCGACGCTGGGGATTCCGGGGTCGGCGGGTGTGCCGGCGGAGACGGCGATGCACACGCTGGCGCTGCCGTTCAACGATCTGGAAGCAGTGAAGGCGGCTTTTGCGGCGAGGCCGGATGAAATTGCGTGTGTGATTGTGGAGCCGGTGGTGGGCAATGCGGGGACGATTGCTCCGGCTGAGGGGTATTTGCAGGGGCTTCGGGAGATTACGACGAAGTATGGTGCGTTGCTGATTCTGGATGAGGTGATGACAGGGTTTCGAGTGTCGCTGGGTGGGGCGCAGCAGGTGTATGGAGTGAAGCCGGATTTGACTACGCTGGGGAAGATTATTGGCGGCGGTCTGCCTTGCGGAGCGTTTGGCGGGAGGGCGGATGTGATGGATAAGCTGGCTCCGCTGGGGCCGGTATATCAGGCGGGGACGCTGAGCGGGAATCCGCTGGCTATGGCGGCGGGGATCGCTACGTTGAAGGAATTGATTGCTCGGGAGCGGGGGATTTATTCGGGGTTGGAGAAGACTACTGCTGCCATTGCGGATGGGGTTGCTGCTGTGGCGAAGGAGGCCGGGGTGGCGTTGACTACGAATCGGGTGGGGTCGATGTTTACGTGGTTCTTTACAGAGGAGCCGGTGGTGGATTTTGCGAGTGCGGCGACTTCAGATACGGCGGCGTTTGGGCGGTTCCATCGGGGCATGCTGGAGGCTGGGGTTTGGCTGCCGCCTAGCCAGTTTGAGGCGGCGTTTGTGAGTACGGCGCATGGCGCGGCTGAGGTGGAGATGGTGGTGGGGGCAGCGAAGAAGGCGTTCATTGGATAGTTAGAGGAGTGCGGTTCGCGCGTGGCGCGAATACCCAATCATGCGCAAAGAACGCGCATGATTGGGCACCTGCACCCGATTCGGTGATGGTCACGTAGTGGGGCGGCTTGCGGAGTGTTGATCGGCTGAAGCAGCGCTGGCGATATGGTCGTGCTGCGCACGATATCCCATCCTTCGCAAAGACGCGAAGGATGGGACACCCGGATTTGTGGCTGTTAGGTGGTGGCGGGTTGGGGTTTTGGTTCCATCCAGAGTTTGCCGATGGCCATCAGCACGATAAGCAGGATGGCGCATAGCGCGAAGACGTGGCGGACGCCGGTGTGTTGCGCGAGGACTCCGGAGACGATGAGGCCGAGGATCTGCGCGGTGAAGATGATGGACATGAACGTGGAACCTACGCGGCCCATGAGTTCGGGCGGGGTGGCCTGTTGGAAGAGCGTCTGGGCTGGGATGATGATTCCGGCTACGGAGAAGCCAATGATGAGATTGCCGAGAATCGTGGACCAGAGGTGTGGGAGTACCGTAAGGATGCAAAGGCCGAGGGCCATACCGAAGAGGCCGGAGTAGACCAGCAGGGTATTCGAAAGCTTCTTGCCAAAGGCGTTGAGACCGTTGATGCCGACGAGCATGCCGAGACCGATCATCGCGGAGCTGACGCCGAAGAATTTGGTGGAGGCGTGGAGTGAGTCGCGGACGTAGACGGCGATGAGGGGGCCGAAGCAGCCGATGACGAACATGCCGGCGGCCATCGCGAGAATGACGAAGAGCAAAGCGGCGTGGTGAAGGATGAAGTTGATTCCCTGCTTCATGTCGAGCCAGACTCGGCCAAGAGCGGAGTGACCTTCGGCGTTGGGGCTCGGAGGAGCCGATGGAGAGGGTGCGGAGGCCGCTTTCAAAAAAGGTACGGAGAAGATGATCAGCGCGGAGCCGACGAAGCTGGCGGAGTCCAGGACGTAGCAACTGACGGCTCCGAAGGAAGCCACCATGAAGGCGGCGATTGCCGGGCCGACGATGCGCATGCCAAACATGACCTGCTGCATGAGAGCGTTGGCGGAACGCAGGCCGTGGAGAGGGACGGCGGACCGAATGGCCACTCCCTGAGCGGGTGTGAAGAAGCTGGAGACGATGCTGATGGCCGCGAGGATAGCGTAAAAATGCCACGGCTGATGAGCAAAGATGAGCAGAAGGACGAGGCCAGCGCGGATGGAGTCGCTGGAGACCATAGTCGGCTTCAGTGGCCAGCGATCGACGAAGACTCCGGCCATGATGCCCAGCACGGCGATGGGGAGCATGTAGGAGATCTGGACGCCTGTAATCTGCTGGGCGGTGCCGTGGAGTTTGAAGGTGAGGATGCTGATGACAGCGAAGAGGGCGAGGAAGTCTCCGAAGACGGAGATGATCTGGGCGTACCAGAGGCGTCGCATCATGGAGATGCGAAGGACCGCGCCCATCGATAGTGGTTCGGGTAGTTCAGGATCGATGGGAGGCGCGGCAGGGGCCGGGCTGGTAGCAGATGTGCTCATGGATTTGTTTATCGTACCTGCAGATTCGATGTTTGGGGTCAGGCCCAGGCTTCTAAAGTAACGAAGTTTGTTGCGGTGGATCGGTAGCGCTGGAGGAGCTGATCGGTGGCTTCGACGGTGGGGATGCGGGGGGCTCCGAGGGCGAGATGGCCGCCGTCGTGGAGGACGATGTTGGAGGCGCGGTTGCGGCCTTGATTGCGTGCGATGCCTCGGGTAACGCGGGAGGTGATGGTAGAGGCGACAATAGGATTCCAGTCGCCGGTAATGATGTTCCATTGGACTGGTGTGAGGTTCAAGTCACGGGCGGTGCGGAGGACGACGGGACGACGGGCGCCGTGGGGGGCGCGGAAGTAGCGGATGGGGGCGCTGAGGGTGTCTTCGAGTGCGGCGTTGCAGTCGGCAAGCTCCTGGCGGATGCGGGCGGCGGAGTGGAACGGCAGCCAGGGATGGGTTGTGGTGTGGTTGCCGATGAGATGGCCGGCGGCGGCGATCTCTCGAACGAGCGAGGGGCATTGGCGGACGAAGTTGCCGATGAGGAAGAAGGTAGCGCGGACGTTATGGCGGGCGAGGACTTCGAGGAGTTGCGGGGTGGCGGCGGGATTCGGACCGTCGTCGTAGGTGAGGGCGATTTCGTTGGGCTTGGCGGGAGCGATGAGGGTGGGGCCGAAGAGTTGCGACTGGGGGAGGAATGCGGCGTAGGCGAGGCTGCCAGCTGTCGCGATGACGGCGGCTGCGGCTACGACTGGAATTGCGTGCGGCATCTCCACCTCTCCTTTTTGCCCTGAGAGCTTATTGTACGGAGTGGCCTAGTAGAGCAGCACGGCAATGCGATAGGTGGTGAAGCCTTCGCCGGATCGTTTGTTCGGGCAGGCTCCCACGGCGGCGGTGTGCTCGCGCGCCTGCGGCATGTGCTGGAGGAGTGCGGTTGAGAGCTTGGTGAAGTCGGCGCCGTCCCACTGCATGACGGCGATGGCGTTGGGCGCATCATTGGCTTGGGCTTCGCAGGCTTTGCGGGCGTCCTGTTTTGCGTTGGCGGCTTCGGCTGGCTTGATGCCCTGGTCGCTGAGCTGTTGTTGGGCTTTTTTCTCGATGTCGTCGAGTCCGAGTGGGGCGACGGTGCGGGCGAAGTCTTCGACGATGTAGAGCGAGCCGTGATTGTCGATGACAGAGATGCCCACGACTGTGGCGTTGGGGTCGAGGATGTTGGCGCGGTGGGCGTCGGATTTCATCCAGGAGCGATCGAGATCGGGTAGGCGGAAGGAGCCGGAGGCGATGTTTTCCGAGACGGAGCCGAAGTGCGCTCCGGCCTGTGCGGCACGGGCGACGAGGTCGGGCTCGTTGGGATATTGATGCTGGGCGTCGCCCTTTTCCTGAGACATGCGTATGGCGTGGGCGCGGGCGGCTTGGGATAGAGCGGGGTCGATGGTGAGGGGCTGAAGATCGTTTTCGCCGCGATGTTGATTGATGAATTGCAGGAGGGTTTGCTCTGCGGATGGCACGTCCTTCTGGGCGAAGGCTGCGGTGGTCAGGAAGGTTAGAGCGAGAAGGGTGGCGAGGGTGCGATGCATTCTTGCGCTGTCTCCGGTTTGTTTGATGGCGATTGAGGCCGGAGAGAGGGCTCGCCCGTTGATTATGCGGACGAGCTTTTGAATCAGGACTGTTTCTTGAGGAGAGCGAGAACCTCTTCGGCGTGGCCTTCGGGTTTTACTTCTTCGAAAGTGTGGATGAGGTGCTGACCTTGGCCGGTATCAGGGCTGATGAGGTAAGTGGTGCGTTTGACGCCTTTGACGAGCTTGCCGTACATGTTTTTGGGCTTGATGAGGTCGTAGCGGTTGATCAAGACCATGTCGGGGTCGGCGAGGAGGTCGTAGGGGAGGTCGTATTTGTCTTTGAATTTTTTCTGGGCGGCAACGGTGTCACGGGAGATGCCGAGAACTACGATGCCGGCCTTCTGGAATTTTTCGAAGGCGTCGCGGAAGCCGCAGGATTCGATGGTGCAGCCGGGGGTATCGGCGCGGGGGTAGAAGAAGAGGACTACGGGCTTGCCTCTGAAGTCGGTAAGGGAGACTTCTTTGCCGTCTTGATTTTGGAGGGTGAAATTTTCTACTTTGTCGCCGGGTTTCATGTGGGTTCCTTTTGTGGTGCTTGGATCAATAGTTCATTGAATTATCGGTGAATCGGAAAAGATCGCATACTTACTACTTCACTGAGCAATCTTTCCGTCCGGTATCCGCGACACTCGCAATCAGCCATTTCCCATCCTTGCGAACAAGATTGAATAGATCCGTCCCGCAGTGATCCACCTTACCGTCGACTAAGAACTCGAATGGTGCCCAGACCATCGCCAGATCGTTATCGATGCGCACTAGAGGATCGTGAATTCGCTCCTCGATTTGCGTAGTTCCCGGTTTTCCGACACGGTCTGCAAAGGCCTCAAATGTCATCTGGGTTGGCTTGCCATCGCGCATCAGGACCATCGTGCCACCGGGTAGCAAGGGCTCCTTGATAGCTGCGGCGTCGCGCTTCGCCATGCCATCAAACATCGCCGCCACAGAGGCAAGGACTGCCTGTTCTTCGGGAGTGGCTGCATATAGCGAAACATTCAGGAGGCCGGCTGCCATTGTTCCGGCAATAAACAAAACCAAATGCAGTCGAAGAATCTTCATGGCTCCTGATTCTAAACCCGAGTCATGGGTCGGCTATCCGAGCCTCGAATCGAAGCTTCTCACAAAGCGGATTTCAGGTAAGTGACGCGAGGGTTTTTTCGAGGGAGGCGGAGTCTTCTACGTTGGCGGTGGTTTGGGCGCGGTCGATTTGGCGCATGAGGCCGGTAAGGACTTTGCCGGGGCCTACTTCGATGAAGTGGGTTGCGCCCTGGGCGATGAGGAGCTGGATGCACTCGACCCAGCGGACTGCTCCTGTGACTTGTTGGATGAGGGCTTCGCGGGCGGCTGTGCCGGTGGTGATGAGCGAGGCGCTTACGTTGGCGGCTACAGGGACCGTCGGGTCGGCTAAGGTGAGGGTTTTGAGGTCGGCGGCGAGGGCGTCCTGGGCGGGCTGCATGAGAGCGCAGTGGAAGGGGGCCGAAACCTGGAGCATGACGGTGCGCTTGGCTCCTGCTGTCTTGCAGAGTTCTGCGGCAAGGTGGACGGCTCCGGCGGCTCCGGAGATGACGGTCTGGTCGGGGGAGTTGAGGTTGGCGGGGGAGACGACGGCCAGATTTGCGTTGAAGGTTTTGGCTTCGGGCATCGTGGGGAGCGGGGTGAGTTGGTCGGCGACCTGGGCGCATACCTCGGAGATGAGGGTTGAGGAGAGGCCGAGGATGGCGGCCATCGCGCCTTCTCCGGCGGGGACGGCTTGCTGCATGTACCGGCCTCGGGCGCGGACGGTGCGGACGGCGTCGGCGAAGGTGAGGGTTCCGGCGGCTACGTGGGCGGAGTACTCGCCGAGCGAGTGGCCGGCCGCTAGGGCCGGGGTGATGCCTTTTTCTGCAAGAACGCGGCCGGCGGCTACCGAGACGGTGAGGATGGCGGGCTGGGTATGCTCGGTGAGCTTGAGGGTTTCCTCGGGGCCTTCGAAGATGAGTTTGGAGAGGGCAAAGCCGAGGGCTTCGTCGGCCTCCTCGAAGACAGCGCGGGCGGAGGGGAAGTTGTCGTAGAGGTCGCGGCCCATGCCGACGGACTGTGATCCCTGACCGGGAAAGAGAAAGGCTGGTTTCGTCATCGATGACTATCGTAAATCAGTGCGGGCGATCGCGGATTTACACGGATAAACGCGGATAAAAACAACTGCCTAACACCGATTTACACCTATTCGTGCAGGTAACCGCGGATCTTCGTGAATCACATAGATAAAACCAAAGCCTGGTGGGATGAATCGGTGCAATCGGTGCAGATCAGTGTTAAGTTTTTATCCGTTTTATCTGCGCGATCCTTGGTCGTGTCTTTGCTAGTACTAGATGCCGAGGCCGAAATCTACGTCCTGCTCGTCGCCTGCGTGGGCGTAGGCGTCGTAGGGCGTGCGGCGATTGAACTTGTAGCGCTGGCGGAGCTCGCGGCCGATGAAAAGACCCAGAGCAACGGCACCGAGACCGGCGGAGACCCAGCCGACGGTTTTGATGAGCGTCGAATCTTCTTCGTCTTCAGGGAATGGGGGTGCGGTCGTCACGACGGGGATTTCCTCGGGCTTGTCCTCGGTTATGCGGCAATTGGAGAGGAACCTCATGCTATGGATGATAGCGCAGGTTGAGGTCGGTTGGCAGATAGCACGTTGGAGGGAGGGGTGGGGGACTCTTGGGTGATGCGGGGTGGGTGCGGGAGAGAATTGCCCAACACCGATTGCACCGATAAGTACTTGCGACCGCGGATCTTCGCGGAGGAATGCGGATCAGAACCAAAGCTTAGCGGGGAGGGAAATCTATCCGTGCAATCGGGCGTAAATCGGCGTTACGTATTTGTTTTCATCCGTTTTTATTCGTGTGATCAGCGGTCGGTCGTTAGGTGACATCGACCTGGCTGAAGCCGAGGCTGTAGAGAAGCGTGCTTATAGTGGCGCGTGCGTTTTTGCGGGCTGTGTCGAGGATGCCGTCGGAGAGGGCGGTCTGCTGGAGCTGCTGCTCGGCTTTGGCGCGAGTATCGGACTCGAGGTTCTGGTCGACCGGGACGAGAAGGCCGGTGGAGCGGGCGTAGACGCGAGTGTGCTGGTTGTCGAGCGTGGTGACGAAGAGCTGCGATGCGGGAAGGGTGACGTGGATGGAACGGGCACCGTTCTTCTCGTCGATGCGGACGTCTTCGGGCTTGAGTTGGCTGAGGTCGATGCCGGCGATGGACTGACCGTGGACGACGAGGAGGATGCGGTCTCCGGCGAGCAGGTCGGGGAGGACGGCGCTGGATTTCGAGCCTTCGACGACGGTGTCGATGGAGTAGACGACGGTCTCGAGACGGTTGAGCCGCTGGATGCGTTGGACGACTGCGGGGACAGAGGTATCGTAGACAGCGGTGCGGCCGGTGATGCGGTCGGCGACGTGGGCAAGGATGCCGGTTGTGGCGTGGCGAAGGAAGACGGCAAGGGCCGCTGCACCAAGGATGAGTGCGAAGAGGAAAGCAATGAAAGTTCCGGAGGAGCTACGACCCGACGAGTATTGGGTGGTCATCTTTCGGCAGAAGGCCTCTGCATAGAGTATGCAACACGAAGTTGATTCTGGATCAGTTGGGTTGCACGTCGCGAGGAATGGTGGTGCTTCCGAGTTCGGTCGTGGGAAGGTGTCCGACGTTCACGACGTAGATCGTGTTTACGTGAGGACCAAGCCAGGTTCGATAGGTGACGGGAGCGAAGCTGGCCTCGCCGAGGCAGACGGTTGGATCGTAGGCCATGCCGTAGCGCGGAGAAAGTATGGGAAAGTTATCGATGAAGATGGGGGCGCAGACTCCATAGGATTTTTTGACGGATAGGTGAAAGGAATCTCCGGGGCGGATGGGGATCTTTGGATCGTTGATGAAGTGGCCGAGATCGATCTGGGTGAGGCTGTTGTATTCGAAGCCTCCGTCGAAGGCCGTGGGAGACACGCCGCTAGAGAGAACCTCGTTGGCGAGCGCGAGACGGGCGCGAAGCAGGACAAAGGAGTCGTGAGTGCCCGCGATACCGAATGCGGCGAAGATGGCAATCGGAATCAGGGTGGCGGAAGGGATGCGCGGTTGGATCCGTTCCTGATAGACGCGCAGGACCGCGATCATGGCGAAGACGAGGATTGGAAGAAGATACCGATCGAAGAACTCGTTGGTTGCGGCGCGCGGAAACAGGATGACGAAGTAAGCGAGTGTGAAGGGTATCAGGATGATGCCGAGGCTGTACCAGGAGATTGGCGTGGGTTCGACGTCAGTTGAAATTGAGGCTTGTTTCCTCTGTCGCGTGAAGAGGAAGGCGAAGAAGGACAACGCGGAGACCACGACCAGGGTCGTCACCAGAAGGCGGACGCCGGGGCCAAGGATCACCGGCCTTTCGCCGTGGAAGGGCTTGGCGTCGAGGAAGCCATGAATGGTGATGCAGTTGCGCAGGAAGGGAGCAAGTACGAGGCTGAGTCGCGGGCGGTGAGGCAGTACAAGACCGGCTAGGACAGAGATAGCAAGGACTACGGCAAGGAGCACGGTTGCACGACGATTCCTGCGTGGGAATGACGGAAGAAACATGAGAAGGATGGGAAGCAGGAGAAGCGCCATCTCAAGAGCGGCAGCGATCATGTTTTTGCAGAGCGTGATGAACACTCTGAGGCTGACGTGATCTCGAACAAGAGGTTCGGGCACCGAATAGGGCTGCTTGTGAAACCAATGCAGGGAAGCGAAGATGAGGCCAAGGCAAAAGACGTAAAGGATGCTGCCTGCAAACAGGAAACGCGGACGACGGCGCAGAAGCCACAGGGTGCAAGGAACCATGACGAGGAAACCGAGCCACGCGATCTGCCTGACGGTGCCGCCGACGGCGTTCGATATTGCGGCAAAACAGATCCAGGCCAGCGCTTCACGGTCGGTCTCTGAGTGCAGTGCGCGAAGGCAGGCATAGAGACAAAGGACGATGCAGAACAGGCCTGAGATGTCCGTCATAAAGCTGAAGGTAACGGAGAGGAAGACGGGGGAGAGTACAAGCGCAAGCGTGCCTATCGTGGCATTCCACTCGCGGATACCGGCGAGGACCAGGGTTCGCTGGGTGAGATAGGCGGTGACCATGGCAACAGGAAGCGTAGACAGACGAATGGCGGTGAAGGAGAAGCCAAACAGCCTGGCGAAGAGGGCGCCGAGATAAAGCTGCCAGCCTATGATGGAGGCCGACCATCCGTTATAGACGATGTGGCCGGTGTGAGCCAGGGCTTGAGCGGTGCGGATATAGGACCAATCGTCCATGACACCCATCTCGACGACGGGCCGAATTGCAAGGGCGCACAGCGGCAGGATGAGGGCGCATGCAATTGCTGGAAGGCGGTTGGCTGCGATTCTCACGAATACTCCTGATCGTTGCTGGAATAGTGATGCGGTTTTTCCGAAGGCAGCGACTGCAGTGGTCCATGAATCTTTCAATTACCAACATTAACAATGTAAAGGGTGGTGTAGCGCGGGCCAAGCCATGTGCGAGCGGTAACAGGAGCAAATGGGGTTGGACCTGCGCACTCCTGCGGGTTGTAAGCCATGGTGTAACGCGGTGAAAGCACGGAGAATTCGCTGAGAAAGAAAGGGCGGCAGAGCTCGAACGAGGGTCTGGGAGGGCTGAAGTGGACTCCTGGCGGGAGGTGGATATGGGGGTCGTTGATGAAACCAGCGTCTTCAATCTGGTTCCAGCCATCGTATTCAAAACCGGCGTCAATGGCAGTCCGTGGCACGCCGGCGGAGCGGAGTTGGTCGATCAGGGCCAGACGCGCACGAAACAGGGCAAAGAGATCGTGTGTTCCCGCAATGCTAAAGGCGGCGAAGACAGTGATAGAAAGCAATGTTAAGGCTGGAAGGCGCGACCGCAACCGTTCCTGGTAGAAACGCAGGATTGGGATCAGCCCGATCAACTGCATGGGAAGGAAATACCGATCCCAGAAGACGTGTTTCGTGGCTGCGCGCGGCATGAGCAGAACAATGTAGGCCGCCATGAAGGGCAGGATCAAAACGCCGAGCCGATGCCAGGAGATCGACGGAGGCGGTTCGGATGCAGGGTGCGGCTCTTTGATGTGGACGAGAAGTGAGGCGAACAACGCGAGCAAGGATGCGACGACCAGAACCGTCACGACAAGCCGGAGGCCTGGGGTCAACAGGATCGGCCTGCCGTGGATTGCATCGTCGTACATCAAGCCGTAGATTGAGACGTTATCGCCAAGGAAAGGGGCTAGCCAGTAGTGGAGCACGCGCCGATGGGCCTCTACGAGACAAAACAGAACGAAGAGGGCGCTCCCAGAGGCGAAAAACAGGGCGGACCGACGGTTGCCACGCCGCAGTTCCGGGATGAACAGCAACAGGACGGGCAACAGAAACACAGATGTATTGAGAGCTCCGCGCACCAGATTTCTGATGACTCCAAAGACCATTCGCAGGGTGACATCGTCTCGAAGCAGTGGTTCGGGGACTGAATATGGTTGCTGCCTAAACCAATGAAGGGACGCAAAGATGAAAGCGACACAGATGAGATAGAGCAAGCCGCCGACGAAAAGAAAACGTTGCCGGCGGCGCAGAAGCCAGAGGGTCGACGGGACCATGACCAACACGCCGAGCCAGGCGATCTGCCGCACAGTCCCTCCGATGGCGTTCGATACGGCGGCAAAACAAATCCAGGCCAGGGCTGCGCGGTCCGTCTGTGCCTGAAGGGCGCGAAGGCAGGCGTAGAGGCAGAGCACAATGCAGAAGAGACCTGTAATGTCGGTCATGAAGCTGAAGGCGAGAGGAAGAAAGAGCGGCGAGACTACGAGCATCAGCGTGCCCAGCGAAGCGTTCCAGTCGTTGATTCCGGCGAGGACCATCGTTCGCTGTGTAAGAAAAGCTGTCGCCATTGCGATGGGCAGAATGGACGCCCGGACGATGGTGAAGGAAAAACCAAACAGCTTGACGAACATCGCGCCCAGGTAGAGCTGCCAGCCGAGCATTGCCGTGGCCCACCCGTTATAGACAACATGACCGGTCTGGGCGAGGATCTGCACGGTTTTGATGTACGACCAGTCATCGTAGAGGCCCATCTCGACGACAGGCCGGATCGCCAATGCGGCCAGCGGAACGGTAAGGGCACATAGGATTGCAGGAAGACGGATTCGTTCAGCTGTCACAGAGACCTCCGAATACCGGCGAGGTGACGAGGAATCGTTCTTATTCGTGTAAGTTGCGGCTGCGCTGGATGTCCGCGGTTAAAAGGGTTTGCAGCGTTGGATGCGCCGCATGGAGGCTGCTGTTGGCTTCGTCCGATGCTTATTTATGCTGTGGCAGTCCGATGTTCACGATATAGAGGGTGTTTGAGCGAGGGCCGAGCCAGGTTCGAAAGGTGACCGGAGAAAAATCTGCCTGACCGAGACAGGCTGCGGGATCGTAAGCCATACCGTAACGGGGAGATAGTGCGGAGAAGCTGTCGATGGTGAATGGCGTGCAGGCACCGAAGGATCCGCTGGAGAAAGGATGAAAGCTATCTCCGGGAAGAACCGGGATTCTGGGATCGTTGATGTAACGGGCTAATTCGATCTGGTTCCAGCCGTTGTATTCCAGGCCGCCGTCGATCGCAGTGGGCGAAACGCCAGCTGCGCGGAGTTCGTCGATTACCGCCAGACGGGCACGGACGAGAGCGAAGGTGTCGTGGGTTCCGGCGATTCCAAAGGCGGCGAAGATGACTATGGGCGCAAGAGCTGCTGCGGGAAGGCGGGAACGAATATTTTCCTGATAAAAGCGCAGGACAATGATGGACGCCAGGAACATGAGGGGAAGAGTGTATCGATCGAAGAGTATTTCGAAAAAAGCGCGCGGGAGCAACAGGAAGAGATAGGAGAGTGTGAAAGGAACGAGGAGCACACCGAGTTGATGCCAGGAGATCTGCTGAGAGCGATCTGAATTCTGCGGAGGCGTTTTCTTCCTGGTGAGGAGAACAGCGAACAGGCACACCAGAGATACTTCGGCCAGAACCGTCAACAGAATGCGAACGCCTGAATTGAGGACAATGGGTCCGTCGCTGTGCAGCGAAGCGTCATCCATAATTCCATGGATGGTGATGTAGTCGATCATGTATGGGGCAAGCAAGAGCTTGTGCCGCATGGCCTGTACAAGCCTGAATGCAATACAGAGAGAGCCACCGATCGCGATTATGCGGAGAGCGCGACGGTTAGAAAAAGGCACGGCGGGAATGAAGAAGAGCAGGATCGGCAACAACAGAAGAGGCATCTCGAGGACAAGACGGCCCATGTTGGAGACAAGATTGGCTAGTATCGCGATCGTGATGTGACCGCGAATAAAGTCTTCCGGCACGGAGTAAGGCTGATGGTGAAACCAGCGCAGCGCGAAGAAGATGAAGGCCACGCAGATGACGTACAGAATGCTGCCAGCAAACAGAAAGCGCGGACGACGGCGGAGCAGCCACAGGGTAGAGGGGACCATGACGAGAACGCCAAGCCAGGCGATCTGGCGAACTGTTCCTCCAATGGCGTTCGATACCGCGGCAAAGCAGAGCCAGGCGATGGCGGAGCGGTCGGTATTGGCCTGAAGTGCGCGGAGACAGGCGTACAGGCAGAGCACGATGCAGAAGAGACCCGGCACATCTGACATGAAGCTGAGGGCAAGGGGAAGGAAGAGGGGCGACAGCACAAGAGTAAGCGTCCCTAAGGTTGCGTTCCACTGGTTGATACCGCAGCGGATGAAGATTCGGTGGATCAGGAACGCAGTCGCCATTGCGACGGGGAGCATGGACAGCCGGACGGCCGTGAAAGAGAAGCCGAAGAGTTTTATAAAGAGGGCGCCAAGATGAATCTGCCATCCCAGCATGGCAGTCGCCCACCCGTTATAGACGATGTGTCCGGTCTGAGCGAGGACTTGTGCGGTCTTGGTGTAAGACCAGTCATCCATTAGCCCCATCTCTGCAACCGGCCAGATTGCAAGGGCGCAGAGGGGCAACATCAGCGCGCACACAACTGCAGGGAGGCGGCTTTCAACTTTCACGGGATATATATCTCCGATTACTGCGGTGGGCTACCGGAATCTATTTCATATCACCAGCCCTTGCAAATATCGCACTTCTGGGCACTGAGAGTCGGCTTGCCGATATGGCCAAATTCGGCGCAACGAAGGCATACCCTCGAAGACTTAGCATTGTTCATGCTGAGCGTTGCTCGCAAGCGTTGAATAAGTGAAGGGCGGGAGGTAAGTTGTTTGGCCTGTTTTGTTTGGTTCTCTGGACGTGCAGCTACAGTAGGGATCAATTCGTACTCCAATAGAATTCAAGGACGCAACGGTAATGTTCTCCGCAAATAACACATACTTGCAGCGACTTATCCGTTTTTCGACTTGGCCACAGAATAGAAAATAGACGCCAAGCGACTACGTTTAGTTTAAATGAAAAGCCTGCGCCGTCCGTAGACAGCGCAGGCTTTTAAATTGCAGGCTTAGGCCAGCTTGCGCGAGGCGAGGACGCCAAGGCCAAGCATTCCGGTGCCGAGCAAAAGAAGAGTAGATGGTTCCGGCACAGGCGAATTGCCGGGGGTCGCGGTGATGTAGCCGTTGGAGAATGCACCTGAGTTGAGGTCTGCAAAGGTGTACTGAAGCAGGCCAGACACGAGGTAGAAGTCTACCGACTTACTGACATCGCCACCGGCGTATACGACGGAGACGAGATGGCCGAGGAGGAAGTCGACCTCGCCGAAGTTGCCAAGGGCATTGCCGAGGTTGAAGACGTCGCCACCGATGCTGAAGTTCAGCGCGGTGAGGCCGCCATTGGTTGTGCTGTAGGTATCCGTTATCGAAACTGGAGGATTGGTGATGGTGAAGGAACCGCTGCCATCGCCAGTGTTGCCGACGACGCCGTTAAGAACAAGGTCATAGGTGACAGGGGTGGCATGAGCTGCAACTGGAGCTACAGCGAGGCCCATCAGGAGAATGAAGGCAGAAAAATAATGACGCAATGTAAGTCCTTTCCGGGGAACAGGCTTTTGGACAATGTTGCATCTTAGGCTGCATTACGAGTTATCCGCAGTCAACGACTAAGAAAGTTCCACTTGTGCGCACAATCTTGCATAGCCAGGCTGGCTTGTGCCGATGATCATTGTCGATAATTCGATCTCGATTGAAATGACTGGGGTTTCTTCAGTTTGCTTAGAAGAGAGCGAGTGAAGATCGCACCGTTGTGCGCGGCGGAAAGAGTACTTCGTTGCCTAATTTTTATTGATGCTTTTTGGGAATTGATCAGGCGACATGCACCAATCCGAAGATGAGAACGGCGAGGACGACCAGACTGATTGCAACAAAGAGACGGTCCCTCTCTACCGCGAAGCCGATGGCTGCGAAGACGACACGTGCGATGGGCGTCGCAATGAGAAGAAGAACGCCGAGCTGGATGATGGCCGCTGCATCGCCTGTCATGAGCAGGCGAAAGAGTTCAACGGGGTGACGCAGGGAGGCAGGCTCGCTGGTGAAGGTGCGGTAGTTCTTGGTTGTGCCTGAGTGTGCCCGGAGGTAGAAAAGACCGCCGATGAGAACCACCGACGAGGCGAGCACGACGCCAGCCTGCAGGAGCCGCCCCATCATGTCTTCGATGCGATGGTCCAGTGCGCGTGATGGGCTGTGAACGGTCTTTGAGATTTGAGTCATAGCTTGTTTAGCCAGCCGTTGACGATCATCTCCACGCCAAGCGCAAGGATGACGACGGTGAAGACAGTACGAAGAAGCGACACGCGGGCACGAATTAGAACACGAGCGCCGAGAAGAGAGCCAATGAGGACGCCGAGCATGACGGGAAAGGCGAGGCCGGGATCGATGTAGCCGCGGTGAAGATAGATGCCTGCGCTGGCTGCGGCGGTGACGCCGATCATGAAGTTGCTGGTGGTGGTGGAGACTTTGAATGGGATGCGCATGATGCGATCCATCGCCAGGACCTTGACTGCGCCGGAGCCGATACCTAACAGGCCCGATAGCGTGCCTGCGCCGAACATGGTGACAAAGCCTGCGGAGATGCGATCGACTGTGTAGTGATGCTCGCCGCCTGCGCCATCGGGATAGGAGCCGGAGAGACGCAGGCGATCGGACCAGGGATTGATGGGAGCGGCCGCTTCATGAGGCCGCCTGCTCTGTTGCCAGGAGAGCCAGGCAGAGTAGATGAGAACAACGCCGAAGATGATGGCGAGTGCTCGAACAGGGACGAGCGCCGCCAGAAAAGCGCCAGCGACGGCACCGACTGTGGTGGCGACCTCGAGGAACATGCCGATGCGTACGCTCGAGAAGCCCTCGCGCACGTAGGCTGCGGCTGAACCGGAGGATGTTGCGATGGCCGAGATGAGAGAGGCGCCGATGGCATAACGCAGATCGACATGAAAGACCAACGTAAGCAAAGGGACGAGAACAACCCCGCCGCCAAGGCCGGTAAGCGCTCCGAGCAGACCGGCTGCGAGCGAGCCGGAGAAGACGAGGACAGTAAACAGAAGCAGCGACATTTCGTGGGGTAAGTATGGCACGGCAGCAATTGCTTTGGCGTAAACTTCGATAGCTTAGAACAACGCCCTGCACGATAAGTTGAGTCGCAGGTTGGACCTGTACGCATCCAATTGACTATGAGCAAGGTTGACGAAAGTGGCGCGTGGACAGCGGCGGAGATGCCTTCGCAGGTAGGCAGGCGCATCCTCATAACGGGTGCGAACAGCGGCATTGGCTTCCACGCTGCATTGAAGCTGGCTCGAAAGGGAGCGGAGGTGATACTTGCCTGCCGCGACAGACAGAAGGGTGAGATGGCGCTCGACCGTCTACACTCGGAGGCTCCCAGCACGCACACTGAGCTGGCGATACTCGATCTTGCTTCGCTGGATTCGGTGCGTGAGTTCGCAGCACAAGAGGTCGGGAGAAATCGGCCGCTGCATGTGCTGATCAATAATGCGGGCGTGATGGCTCCGCCTAAGCGCCTGGAGACGAAGGATGGGTTTGAAATTCAGTTTGGCACCAATGTGCTCGGTCACTTTGCGTTGACGGGCTTGCTGCTGCCAGCGCTGGAACGTAGCGAGAAGCCGCGTGTGGTCACGCTGGCCTCGATTGCGCACAAGCGTGGGAGGCTGAACTTCGACGATCTGCAATCGACAAGGAGCTACTCGCCAATGGCGGCGTATCAGCAGTCCAAACTTGCGGACCTGATGTTCGCGTTCGAACTCGATCGCCGCCTGCGCGCCGCGTCATCGCCCGTGATGAGTATCGCCGCGCATCCCGGTGTGGCGCATACGAATCTCTTTGAGACGGGTGATCATTCGCCTGTACAAAAGATGCTCCGCAAGGCAGTGAGCCACGTAATTGGGATTGTGTTAAACACGGATGCGGAGGGTGCGCTGCCCACGCTTTACGCGGCAACTGCAACCGATGCTAAAAGCGGTGGCTATTATGGGCCGAAGGGATTTCAGGAGATGCGCGGCGATGAGGTGGTCGCGGCCCAGGTTGCACCACAGGCTCGCGACGAAGCTGGCGCTGCCCGGCTGTGGAAGATCTGCGAAGAGCGTACGGGCGTCAGGTATCTCGATCGCTGAGTGAGCTAGGTTGAGTGCACTAGACAGCGGTCACTTTAGACTCGCGAGCGTTTCTGATGAATGCGGCGAGCTTCTCGGGATCTTTTTTGCCGGGTTCGGCCTCAACACCGCTGGCGATATCGACTCCCCACGGATGGAGCCTATGAATTGCCTCAACGACATTTTCAGGACGCAGGCCGCCGGCGACGATCAGCTTCAATCGTCCTGCGGACTGTGCAAGTACAGAACGCGCCTCATCCCAATTAAAGGTGATACCGGTTCCACCTGTCGACTGGCCAACTTTGGAGTCGATCAAAACACGGTCGATGACGCCATCAGCATTGAGCTGCGTGAGTTGGTGGCCGACTGTCGCTGCGCTTGAGCCATCGGCGTCTACCTGCCAGTGGATCGTCTGGATAAGGCTGATCGTGCCTTCGAAACGTCTCTGAAGCTCCTCTGCAAGCGCGGGATTGGATCCGCCATGAAGTTGAATGGCGGTGAGACCTGTCTGCTGTGCGGTGGTCGTAATTTCGTTCGCATCCTGGGTGTGGAAGACGCCGACGCGTTCCACGGTGCGGGGAAGATGCGGCGTGATGCTCGCAACCTGCGCCGCCGTTACCTGACGCTTGCTGGGAGCGAAGACGAAACCAACGGCATCCGCGCCCATTTCTGCGGCGAGTTGAGCGTCATATAAATTCGTGTTGGCGCAGATCTTGATCCACATTGGCTAAAACTCCGACGTGTACTGGCGATCGAGGAGCAAGGCCAGTGTGGCGGCGGGATCGGGTTGGCGCATCAGAGTCTCGCCAACGAGGAAGGCGCTATATCCGGCGGCGCGAAGCTTTACGATGTCGCCTGCGGTGCAAATACCGCTTTCGGCGACGGTGACGACTCCGGAGGGCATAAACCGGGCGAGCTCGAAGAAGACTTCTGTGCGTACGGAGAAGGTGCGCAAGTCGCGACTGTTGACACCAATGAGGTCGAAACCAAGCTGGACGGCTCTTTCCAACTCTTCGCGGTCGTGAGTTTCGCAGAGGACGTCGAGACCCATGCGGATGGCTTCGTCGCGGAGAGCAGCGAGGGAAGCGTCGGTGTGGGCCGACACGATCAGCAGAATGGCATCGGCACCGGCGGCACGAGCTTCGAGAATTTGAAATGGATCAAGTATGAAGTCCTTGCGAAGGCAGGGAATCTTCACTGCCCGCGAGGCTGTTGTGAGATCGTCGAGCGAACCCTGAAAGAACTCGCTGTCGGTAAGAACGGAAAGAGCTGCCGCGCCTGCGGCCTCAAAGCCGATTGCCAGTTTCTCGGGATAAAAATCTCTTCGGATCAGACCTTTGGAGGGCGAGGCTTTCTTGATCTCGGCGATGACCGCCGGACCCTCGGCAGCAACAGCGCGTAACCTGGCGGTAAAGCCGCGTGGAGTGTGCTCCACGGCCTGCCGCTCGAGCAGAGCATAATCTGCCACGGCCTTGCGTGTATTTACTTGGAGAAACGTATGAGCGAGAATCTCGTCTAGCTGTGTCGGCATCTCGTTTCTATTCTACGGCGTTTGAAGAATGGATGAAGATTCAATCCCGCGTATTCAATGCTTAGTTGAGGTACGGGACGCCAACGACGAGACGTACATCACGCAGCGTTTGCAAAGGATGACCTGAGATGGATGCATCGCTGACCGAACCGAGAGGACGGATTGAGTTGAAGTTGCGCAAGGTATCGCAGCTGTTCCATACGCTTGATCCTTCGCCATTTCGGGAAAGCGATCTCGCGTTGGAGGCCGAAGAATACATCGTCGATAGGGCGCTGGAATTGCCGAAGTCCGGCCCAATTGAAATCGTCATCCATCTGCCGTGGGATGAGTTTTCACAGGCTTCTGCATCTGACATCGCTGGTGCAATCAAGGGTTACTTTGCTCTTCGAAGTCGTGACATGTCCAGGGAGATGCGAGAGCTGTTCAAGACGGGTCGCCTCGCTTTGTTTGTCGCACTCATAGTTCTCTCCTTCTGTCTCGTGCTCGCCTGGGGGATTGGGCGAAACCTGAAGGAAGGTCCTGTCTCCCAAATTCTGCAGGAGAGCTTCGTCATCATCGGCTGGGTTGCGATCTGGCATCCATCCAACATCTTTCTGTATAGCTGGCCACCCATGGCTCGGCGCAGAAAGCTTTTCCTCCGCCTCTCCGAAGCAATCGTGACGGTCGACGGAGATGCGCCTAAATCCATGTGATCGAGTGTCAATGCTTTAGTTCCAGCCCATCAGCATAAAAAATGAGCACCCGTAAGGTGCTCATTCTAAAACTTGGTGCCGAAGGGGGGACTCGAACCCCCACACCCTTGCGAGTACATGGACCTGAACCATGCGCGTCTGCCAATTCCGCCACTACGGCACGGTGTAATCGCCACCGCTCAGATAGGCCGGTACACGCTAACCGCGAGTCTTTAGTGTTACAAACGCGGCGTCGGCTGTCAATTCCGCGCAGATGCCCGTAAACTTATCTGCGGCCCGCTCGTCTAGCTTCAGGAGGCACTCTTTCTCCCATTATGAATGACCCGGTAAAAGCTCCCCTACGATCTGCGCCCGACGCCGACACCATACCCGAAGATGTTGCAGTTGAAATCCGCAAACTTGCTCACGAGCTCAGCAACGCACTCGAGATCATCGTTCAGACCAGCTACCTGCTGAGCATGACTGAGCTGAAAGAGCCTGCTTCGGATTGGCTGCGGATGATGGATAACGGCGTCCAGAAGGCGATGGACATCAACCTTGCACTGCGCACTTATATCAAGTCGCATTCGCCGAGCTAAGGCAAAAGTCTATGTTCGCTTTTTGGCTACCTTCTTCAAAGGCGTCTTCTTTACGGAAGATTTCTTTGCTGGAGATTTTTTGGCAATAACTTTGACTGCTGCTTTCTTCACTGACTTCTTCGGCGTGGAGGGAGTCTTTGCGGCTTTCTTTGGCTTTGCTGTAGTCTTAGCTGCTTTTTTTGCAAGGGACTTGGCTGCGGGTATCTGCGCGCCGCTCCGTATGCCGAGCTTCGCGAGTTTGACCTCATGCGACTTTAGAAGATGCTCAATCTGTTCGAGCAGTATCCGAACATGCAAGGGCTTCACCAACATCTTGTCGGCACCCATCTCCTGCCAGTCCTCGTCCGCGACTGGGAACGCCGTCAAAAGGGCAATTGCGGGGTGATAGTGTGCGGAGCGAGCGGCCTGAATGACCTCCACGCCCGCCTCGTCGTTCTCCATCCGCATATCCGTAATGACCATGTGGTATTCGCGTGTGTGCAGTTTGGACTTACCCTCCCGCCCCGATGCAGCCGTGTCCACCTCGAACCCGCTGATCTCGAGTATGGCCTTCATAGTCAATAGGACGGCTACTTCATCGTCCACCAGCAGGATGCGACGCTTCATTCTATTCTCCCTTTGTGCCTTGAATGCCTGTATTGGATGCATCCACTACGCGGCTCCAGCAGTCTAACAATATTGGGTCGCCGTCTCCACGTCCATACACGACGGAGATTCGAAATAAAAGGATCCTCTTCTCCGTTGACCAGAGGGAGAGGCTATCCTGCTGGTAAGTGATATACTTTTCGTTCCAGCGCAACTATTTCTGAGATGCGCTCAACCCAAATAAAACGCATGGCGAGCCCGATGGCCCGCTGTGGAGGCGACTTATTCCACCAATAGATAAACGTTCCGCCAAGTCTTTCATCCGCACCAACGAACGCATCCGCGCACGCGAGATTCGCGTGATTGACGAGAATGGGGAGCAACTCGGTGTCATGGCGCCGTTCGACGCCCTTAAAATGGCCCGCGAACGCTCGCTCGATCTGGTAGAGATCTCTCCAAATGCCGTTCCACCCGTCTGCAAAATCCAGGATTACGGCAAGTTTCTCTACGAGAAGGACAAGAGCGAACGAGCAGCACGCAAGAAGCAGAAGGTCATCGTCATTAAGGAAGTCAAGTTCTCCGTTACGGTGGATGAGCACGACTACCAGACGAAGAAGAACCAGGCTGTTCGCTTCCTCGGCGAAGGCGACAAGGTAAAGGCTTCCCTCCGCTTCAAAGGCCGTCAAATGGCTCATCGCGATCTGGGCTACAAGATCATCAACCGACTGATCCTCGATATTGGTGACGCGGGTCTAGTGGAGTTTATGCCACGCATGGAAGGCACGACGTTGCATGCCATCCTCGCGCCCTCGAGGAAGGCGGAAGCAGCAGCACCCAAGAAGCCTGCCGCTCCATCACCTGCCGCAGCGCCTGCTGCAGCTAAGCCAGCTGAACCGGCTCCCGCAACCGCCCAATCCTGATAAATCAGGGCATCTGCTCCTCCGAGCAGATGCCCTTGTTCTTACGGAATCTCGGGATGTCTGTTTTTTGTATTACTTCCAGCGAAATATAGATTTCAAGCAATATATGGCTAGTGGATCCATTCGGATTAGAAATTGTTTCGAGGGTCCCCGAAACAATTTCTATCATCCAAGCTTTAAAAACTCTCCCATATCGTTCTTAAAATAGCCTTGCTGCTTGTTTACTAATTCGTAGCTAGCATGTGGCTCTGGAATTTGATGTATCACCATTTCAACTCTAATACTAAGTCTCTGACCTGGAAGAGTTAAGGTCGGCTTGCGAACCGCCGCGAGTATATTACGACGTGAAACCGACATTACGTGGTCATGCAAGAGCTTGCAACTTCATAACTATTGAATATTACTTCAGTAATCAAAAATCGTTTATATTGCACTATATAACTCATTCTATTGGACTTATATCTTCACTCATCCTATTGTTGTTTTATCTGGTTTGTCCAGAGAAATCTTTAGACGTAAATACAACTTAAGGAGTAGTCAAAATGAAAACTGTCGTCCGCGCCTTCGTCGTCGCCCTCGTCCTCACCGGAGCAGCAGCCTCCACGCAGATCGCCTCAGCCTCCAGCCAGACCAGGGTGGCCATCGCCAAGACTAGCGCCATGCCCATTCCTATGTGCGCCCCTGATGATCCCAATGCATGTGGAATGGCTGGTAGCCACTAATCCTTCTTCTCATAACTGAAATAGAGTCGTTTTATTTCTAACTAATTTCTCTAAACATCTTGCTATTCAAAGGGCCAACCTCATGAAAATTATCGTCCGCGCTTTCGTCGTCGTCCTCGCTCTCACCGGTGCCGCAGCCTCCACCCAGATCGCTTCCGCCTCCAGCCAGACCAAAATTGCCGTAGCCAAAACCAGCGCGATGCCCATTCCTATGTGCGCCCCTGATGATCCCAATGCATGTGGAATGGCTGGCAGTCGAGGTGGTAAATAGCTGACAGTGCAAAATTTTGCACTTTTGCCACCATAGGACGAATAAATTGGTTGTATGAGCCCGGCCGATAGTCTACGCTTTATCTAGAAGCCGGGAGAACGTCCTATGACCGAAGCCTTTGTACACATGCTTTCTTATCTAGAGCCAGTACTTTGCTTGCTCTTGATTATTGCGCTCATACGTTCCGGGTCAGCACGTAAATATCTATTTCTTACGGCACTTCTATCCGTCCGGTTTCTTTCAAGCCTGATCTGTTTGGTCTTGCTTCATTTCTGCGGACATGGCATGGAACGCCATCTAGCCTATCAGACTTATTTTTATGTCTATTGGTCGAGCTATGCAGCGGAATCAGTTCTTTCGCTGCTTGTGATCTACAGTATTTTCAAGCTGGCGATGGCTCCGTTGAAGGGTCTGCAGACTCTGGGGATGCTGGTCTTCCGTTGGGTCGCAGCGATCTCCATTGCAGTTGCCATCGGTGTCGCGCTCACTCCGCATCTGTCTGGCGTGAAGTTCATGGTCTCCATGGTTACGCAGCTTCAGCAGACATCGAGCATTCTCACGCTCTGCCTCTTGTTGTTTGTCTGCTTTGCCATCCGTCCGATGGGTCTCTCTTACCGCAGCCGAATCTTTGGCGTAAGCCTCGGTCTTGGTCTGATGGCGACCGTCAGTCTTGTGGATTCAGCGTGGCTCTCGCACAATTCGAACATGTACTCCACCATCAACATCATCAACGGTGTGGTGATGTGCCTGACGCTATGCACCTGGTCGGCATACTTCGCCTTCCCCGAGCCGAAGCGCCGTCTGATCGTACTGCCCACGACCTCTCCTTTCCTGCGCTGGAATCAGATTTCCATGGCGCTCGGCGATGAGCCCGGCTATGTGGCAGTCGGCGGCGTTCCACCGGAGCTGTTCGCCCCGGCAGAGCTTGAGGTAATGCGGCGTGCTTCTGCGAAGATGCCTTCCGATGCCGCGGCGCTCTCCGCCTAGAAACTCAATCGATACAAACGGAACCAATACCGCTTTTGAACGACAACAATAAGAACGACAACAATAAAAAGGCCGTCCCATTCGGGACGGCCTTTTTATTGTTTGTGACTATGGCTTAGTCGCGTTCCGACTCAGAGCGCTTCCAGTTGATCAGATCGCCCAACGTCGTGCTGCTGCTGCTCGACGAAGAGGATGAGCTCGAAGATCCCTTGGGAGTCTTCTCGCGCTCCTTGTAGTTCTCGACCTCTGCGCGGCTGGCTTCTTCGCCGACAGCGCGGATGCTGAGACCGACTTTCTTCTCTTCCTGGTTCATCTTAACGATCTTGAACTCGTGCTCAGAGTCAACATCCATCGCGACGGGCTGGTTATTCGCATCGACAGCCTCGGAGACGTGGCACAGGCCCTCGACCCCTTCAGCGATCTCAACAAAGGCGCCGAACTGCGCGGTGCGCAGAATCTTACCCTTGATAACATCTCCAACGCGGTGCTGGGCGAAGAACGTATCCCAGACATCCGGCTGCAGCTGCTTGACGCCAAGCGACAGGCGGCGGTTCTCAGGTTCAACGCCCAGGACGATCGCCTTGACCTTCTCGCCCTTCTTCAGGACCTCGGAAGGATGCTTGATGCGCTTGGTCCAGCTCAGGTTCGAGACGTGTACCAGGCCGTCGATGCCATCCTCGATCTCAATGAATGCGCCGAAGTCGGTCAGATTGCGGACACGGCCCTCGATGATCGCACCGGTAGGATACTTCTCCTCCAGCTGCTCCCAGGGATTATCCTGCAACTGCTTCATGCCCAGCGAGATGCGACGGTCGTTCGGGTTCACGCTCAGGATGATGGTATCGACTTCATCGCCGGGCTTGACCATCTTCGACGGATGCTTCATCCGCTTGGACCAGGTCATCTCGGAGACGTGAACGAGACCTTCGATTCCCTGCTCTAGCTCAACGAAAGCGCCGTAGTCGGTGACCGAAAGAACGCGGCCACGAACCTGTGCGCCGATCGGGTAACGCTCGGTAGCATCCAGCCATGGGTCAGGCGTCAACTGCTTGAAACCAAGCGAAACGCGCTGCTTATCCTTGTCGAACTTCAGCACCTTCACCTGGATCTCGTCGCCGACGTTGACCAGGTCGCGAGGATGCGTCAAACGGCCCCAGCTCATGTCGGTGATGTGGAGCAGGCCATCGAGGCCGCCCATATCCACAAACGCGCCGTAGTCGGTCAGGTTCTTCACGGTTCCGGTCAGAACGCTGCCCTCTTCGAGGGTGGCCAGTGTGACCGACTTCTTCGCGTTCTGGTCTTCTTCGAGGAGTTCCTTGCGGCTGATAACGACATTGCCGCGCTTCTTGTTCAGCTTGATAACGCGGACTTCGATCTCCGTGCCGATGTAGCCGTCAAGATTGCGCACGGGGCGAACCTCAACCTGGGAACCGGGCAGGAAGGCCTTGATGCCGATGTCGACGGTGAGACCACCCTTGACGCGGCTGAGGACCATGCCCTTGACGGGAACCTTGTCGTTGGCAGCCTGTTCCAGTTTGTCCCAGACCTTGTGACGCAGGGCCTTCTCGTAGCTGACCAGATAGCCGCCTTCCGGCTCCTCGCGCTCAACCACAACCTCGACCGTATCGCCAGCCTGGAACTTGGACACGCCATTGATGTCCAGAACCTGCTCCAGCGGAATCAGTCCTTCAGACTTGAGACCAATATCTACAACGACATGCTTGTCCGTCACCTTGATGACGGTGCCGGTCACGATGACCTCTTCCGCCGTCAGGTTCTGGGCAGCGGCAGACTCGGCGGCCTGCTCGCGGTCAAAATTTGCCAACGCAGCCGCAAAATCGGCTGCATCGTAGTCAGGCTCATCGTTGGAGGCGGTCACGGTTGCAACGTGGCCCTCCGCTGCTTCGCCAGCTGCTGACGTGTCGTGTGCGGTCTCGTGCGGTTGGGTTGAGGTGGATTCAGAAGACAGGCCATTGTTGTCGGCTGTCGCTTCGTGCGATAGGACTTCCAGTTCGGTGGTCAGGGGTTTGCTCTCGGTTTGGTCAGGATTGTGGTTGTCTACCATGGTGAATGCGGACTCCGGGATCCAAGAATTCGTTCCATCTCGGGCAGCGCTTGCTTCGGGAAATCATCAGGGCCAACCAAAGCGCTGACTGATCTTCCATCCCGTTACAGCTCGGCAGGCAGGAATGAATCACTTCTAGCAGAGGAGCGGCTGCACTTGGATCCCACACGCAGTGGCTCACCTAAAAGCATAGAACTTTGAAGGGATAACGTCAACCAAACCGCCAAAGTGGCGCAGCATTTTAATCGCGGCGTCATCAACGATCCCTAAACCATTAGATGAGCAACAACATGCGAGCGATGCGAATTTTAGAGACATAATCCAACCGGACTCACTCCCAAGGCGCTTGCCTTTAGAATCAGCGTCTACGCTCGTCTTGGGTATTCTGCCGCTATACTCGGCGAATATGGACCGTCTTTGGACCCCCTGGCGTTACAGTTACATCACCCGAGCCGACGAACAGGCCCGTACCGGCGTCCCACCAGCACTCGCAGATTGGCCTTCCGCAGAGGATAAACACTGCGTTTTCTGCAACATGATCGCCGCCACCGACTATGCCATCGCGCATGGAATGAACCAGGAAACCGCCGAACAAGCCGCCCACATCGTCTATCGCAACGTCCACTGTTTTATCTGCCTCAATGCTTATCCCTATGCCACAGGACACCTTCTCATCGTGCCGTATCTGCATCTCGATTCGCTCGCGAAGCTTCCCCTGGATGCCGCACAGGAGATGATGATGCTCGCACAGCACGCAGAATCCTCTCTGCGCAGCGTCTACCGTCCCGACGGCTTGAATCTTGGTATGAACCTGGGTGAGGCTGCCGGTGCCGGTATTGCCGAGCATATCCATCTGCACGCTCTTCCGCGATGGGTCGGCGACACCAACTTCATGACCGTCACCGGGGAGACGCGCGTATTACCCGAGACGCTCGATATCACGTGGAGCAAATTACGCGAAGCCTTCAGTACACTCGCAAAATAAATACAACTTCCTGGGCATACCTATCATCGAACCTCTTATAAAACGGCGAAAACCTCGCCAAGACCGAGGTCTCCCCATGGCAATCCCCACAAAGATCCCCCCCGCGACGGATAGGTCCGGTTCGCCGCCGTCACGAATGAACAGATATCCTCAACCCTACCTGCTCACGGTTCAACGTCGAAGCACCACAACTTCGAGCCTGCCGCTTTTCCCCCACGAGTCGGAGGATGCATGTCTTACAGGCTCTACGCGCTCGCTCTACCGCAGGGTACTAGGCCTCAACGTTCTTACCGATCTCAATGACATGAAGCGCATCGACGTTTCATCCATCTCGATCTCAAAGATCGCCTGATTACAAGCATCACAGAAGAAGAAAACCCTGCCGATCGGCAGGGTTTTTTCGTTGCAATGACCACTCATAATTTGTCGAACTTCGACTCGCGGTAGGCCCGGCGGGCGATGGAGCAGGTTCTGAAGCCGGCTTCTCCCGGTTCGATTTCGGCGACGGAATCCGTGTTGCCTCGAAGCTTGTGATCTTCCATGCACCGGAAGGCAGGCGCTGATACACCCGTGTGTAACGGAAAGTCCCCCTTACCGGACCGCTTTCGTTGGTCCCTTCCACTTCCGCGCGCGACGTCACAATCGCAATGGAGCCAACCAGCTTCACCTTCATGTCGCTCAGATCCACACTATGGATCGCGACCTTGTGGTTTCGCACCCGGTCGAGTTGCTGTGCCTTCGTGCTTACCTGGCCTGTCATCGAGATGCCGATGTAGTCCTCCGAGAGCATCCTGTCCATGGTAGCGACGTCGCCCGAAAGCTGTGCCACCCGCCACTCCTCTTCCAGCAGCTCCACCTGGCGCTTGGCTTCATGCTTTTTCTCTGGATGGGCGACAGATTGCAGTGCCCCGCCGAACGCCATAGGCACGCACGCCAGAACCGCGGCAACGGCCAACAACAAGTGCCGAATTGGACGGACCGAGCGAGCCATAGCCGTACCGGATGTTAGATCGGTTCGCTGTCAGGAGTCAAAAGAACTTTCGTTGTAGTGGCCCGGTTATGATGCAGGATACCCTGCAAAATGTGAAAGTTCCACCAGCTCAGTTTACGGCCGTCAGATTTTCCACCTGTCGGTCGCGCATCTTCTGGTACAGTCCGCCGATCGCATATTGATGGAAGTGCGGCGTATTGCGATGGTGATCGAGCGCCGCCTCATCCGCATACTGCTCGTAGATAAGCACTGTGCAGGCATCTCCCTCCACGAAGTGAGGAACATAGCTCACGCATCCGGGCTCCTGGCGCGACGCTACCGTAAGGTGTCGCAGCCAATCCGCCACCTGCTCGCAGTCTTGCTGTTCAAACTTCATTCGCACGGTAAAGCTCAGCATAGTTTCGGCCTTTTCCTTTTAAGCTTCCAGTGCTTCGGCAAACGACGGCAAAGTCATCGTCTGGTCACGGTCCGGGCCAGTCGAAACCATGCCAATCTTTGCACCCGATTCCTTCTCGAGAAACCGCAGATAATCCTGCGCCAGCTGCGGCAGCTGATCGAACTCCGTGATGCCCTCGGTCGAGGTCTTCCAACCCTTCAATGTCGTGTACATCGGCTGTATGGATTCAAACCCCCGCATGTCCGCCGGTATGACGTCCGTGACCTTTCCGTCAACCTTGTAGCCTGTGCAGACCGGAATCTCCTCGCACTCATCCATTACGTCCATTTTGGTGACGACCAGCCACTCCGTGCCGTTGATCATGTTGCTGTAGCGCAACAGCGGCAGATCCAGCCAGCCGCAACGTCGCGGACGGCCCGTAACGGCGCCATACTCCTGCCCACGCGCACGCAGCAGGTCAGCCGAGTTGTCATGAATCTCCGTCGGGAACGGTCCTTCGCCCACCCGCGTCACATAAGCCTTGGTCACGCCGATTACGGTGCCAATCTGCGTCGGCCCAACGCCCGTCCCGGTCACCGCACCGCCAGCCGTAGCCGATGACGACGTCACAAACGGATACGTTCCATGGTCGATATCGAGCAGCGCACCCTGCGCCCCTTCGAACATCACCTTCTCGCCATTCCGGATTGCATCATTCAGCATCACAGCCGTATCCGTCACGAACGGTGCAATCTGCTCCGCCGCCCGCGAGTATTCTTCATACATCGTCTTCGGATCCAGCGGTTCCGTGCCAAACAGCGCATGAGCAATCGTGTTCTTCTCGTGGCAGGCGTTCTCAATATGCGTCCGCAGCAGCGCCGAGTTCAGCAGATCGACCACGCGCAGCCCGCTCCGGTGCATCTTGTCTTCATAAGCCGGCCCGATGCCGCGGCTCGTCGTCCCAATCTTCGTGCGTCCAGGAGCGTTCTCCGCAGCCAATTCGATCATCCGGTGATACGGCAGGATCACCTGCGCCCTGTTCGATATGAAAAGCTGTCCATCCACCGGCAGTCCGGCGTCCTTCAGCTTCTTCACCTCATTCAGGAATGCCATCGGATCCAGCACAACGCCGTTGCCGATTACGCCCTTGCACTCCGGCCGCAGCACGCCGCATGGGATCAGTTGCAGCACAAACTTCTTGCCCTTGATTATGACCGTGTGCCCGGCATTGTGTCCGCCCGCATACCGCGCCACAACGGAGAACTTTTCCGAGAGCACATCCACAATCTTGCCCTTGCCCTCATCGCCCCACTGGGCACCCAGAATTACCGCTGATTTGCGTTGACTCAAAGAATATGTCTCCAAAGGATTGGCCCGGCCGGATAGGCGGCTCGCAGCTGCAAACGCGCCTCTCCCATCATATCGTGTCCCGCACGATCCTATACCTCCGACTTCATATTCCTCGTGACTGGCGCGATTCGTCTATGGCTGCCCGTAATACCCTCGACGCGTCCGTGTTGTCAGACCCGCCGGTTCAACCTTCACGTCGATCGCGTGATATTCATTTGGTTGCTCCGCCGGCGGCGTCTCCACGGTCAGGGTATAAAACGCATCGGCATCCGACACCGCACGTTGGATTTGAGCGGTGATGTCACTGCTCGCGTTCAGCACAAGGCCGCCCGTCTGCGTCGCCAGCACCTGTAGCGCGAGGTTGCCGGCCTGCACATTCTTCACCGCCGAAACCGGCTTCAGGAACTCCTGGTAATAAAACAGATTTCCAGAATCGGCGACCCCAAGCGGGTCCACGCTAGAAAGCGTCATGCGAGCCCGGCGCATTGCCGTCGAGGCCCCAACGATCGCCGCAAACAGAGACTTTTGATCCTTATTGCTCAATTGAACTCCAGGCCCAGAGAGAAGCGGCCAGCCCGGACTGATCCAGACGACTATCTTTCTTCCTGGAATCTGCGCCTCCCTCGCCGTCAGCGAGTTCAGCATTCCCAATGAGAGCTGAAACCGCTCTTCCGCACCATAGAATCCCGTCGAACGGCGGATCGAACGCAGTGCCGTCTCATGCTGATCGAACGAAGCCAGCAGCGCATTTCCATCGCGGGACGCATCATTCAGAACCTGAGTTCCTGAATCCGAAAAAAAAGCCATCGTTACCGGGTGAGCCAGGTTCCCGCCATTCTGCAGAAGAAATTTTTTGATCTGGTCCCGCTCATACGTCACGGTGGTAAACGAAGTATTCACTTCGTCGACCACCAGAAGGACCTGCACCGGCTCCGGCTGTGCGCCTCCCGATGCCTGAAACCCAAGAATCTTCTGCGGCTTCTTATCGTCGAGAACGACAAAGTCCTTCTCCTGCAATCCTGACACAGCCTTTCCCGACCGGTCGCTCACCACGACATCGAGCGTAAGCTGGCGATCGTGCGCCGAATTTACGGATTCATTCGCCGTTGACGGCGTTTGCAACTGCTCCGTGGCCAAGCCCGTCTGCTGAGCCAATGCTGAAAGTGAAAGCCATGAGAGACAAAGAACCAATCCGGTCCGAAACGACATACTCATTCCTATTCACCCCAAACTTTCTTTCCATCTGTGACCGCACCAAAAACTGTGCCTCTAGAGCAAACCCTCACGTAGTGAGGATGTCTCTGCGAGCCGCACTTATTTTCGTTCGGCTGTGCGGCACGATCTGCCCATCATTCTGATAGCGCAAGTCCACAATCTATCGTTAGACTCCTCCTGCACGTGCAGCGCACAAAATCGTGGACGCCGTATTGTTCACCTACATCTGATCCCGGGTATTTCATGTCCTCATCCCGTCTGCTCTATGGAACCACCGCCTTTCTCGCGGCGTTTCTCCTCTTCCTGGTCGAGCCCATGGCCGCCAAACGCTTGCTTCCTGTACTTGGCGGCTCCTCGGCAGTCTGGCTCACCTGCCTGGTCTTCTTTCAGACCACCCTGCTCCTCGGCTACCTCTACGCACACTGGCTCAACCGCAGCTCCTTCACGCACAGCCGCCAGAGACTGCACATAGCTCTGCTTGTCTTGGCAGCCGTCACACTCGCGCTGCCCGTCTTCCTCCAATCCAACGGAACCACTCACCCCGTCACGACGATCTTCACAAACCTCGCTACAACCATCGGCCTGCCATTCCTCTTGCTCGCGTCTACCAGCCCGCTGCTGCAGGTCTGGCTCGCTCGACAGGAAGGCGGACCGGTCTGGTACCGCCTCTTCGCGCTATCAAACGTCGGTTCGCTTCTTGCCCTTCTCGCCTATCCCACTCTTGTCGAACCTCACCTCACGCTCAGACTCCAGCGCTTCCTCTGGACCATCGGCTTCCTCGCTTACGCGATCCTCTGTTTCATCCTCACCCATCAGGCCCATCCGATTGAGCAGACATCGCCCGAAACTGAATCCAATGCGGCCTCGACTCCTCACACGGTGAAATGGCTCTGGTTTCTGCTGCCCATGGTCGCGGCCATGCAACTCAGCGCAGTCACCAGCCACCTCACCGTCAACATCGCCGCCATTCCTCTGCTCTGGATCCTTCCGCTCACGGCCTATCTACTCACCTTCATCATCGCCTTCGAGTTCCCCACCCTGTACCATCGCGCCATCGTCATCCGCCTGCTCGTGCTCATGCTCGCCAGCCTCGGCTACGCGGTCTCCAAAGCCGAAACCAGCTTTCCCATCGGCCTCAATATCGCCTTCTTTCTCCTCGAGTGCTTCATCGCCTGCCTCTTCTGCCACGCCGAGGCCTACGCGCTGCGTCCGCAGCGGCCATCCGAGACCACCTTTTTCTATCTCCTCGTCGCCGCTGGCGGAGCCGCCGGTACCTTCTTCATCGGCGTCGCCAGCCCTCTGCTCTTTTCAGCCAACTACGATCTCGCCATTGCCTTCCTGCTCACCGCTGTGCTCGCACTCTGGGTCACCTGGCGCGACGGCTGGCCACAACGCCTCCTCTGGTCTACCGCCAGTTTTCTTCTGCTTGGCCTGCTCCTGATGCTGCACAACGGCTACAAACGCGACACCATCTTCCTTACGCGAAACTTCTACGGCAGCCTGCGCATCAAGCAGACCGCCACACCGGCGCAGGACGCTCCCGTACGAATGCTCCTGAACGGCACCATTCAGCATGGCACCCAGCTCTTCGCCCAGGGCAAAGCCAAAATCCCCACAACCTACTACGCGCCCGACTCCGGCGTAGGCCTCGCTCTGCTGCACTGTTGCGAAGGCCACCCCCGCAACATCGGAGTTGTAGGTCTGGGCGTGGGAACTCTCGCTGCCTATGGCGCGCCGAGCGACCACATCCGCTTCTACGAGATCAACCCGCTCGTCCGCCCCATCGCGCAAAACCTCTTCACCTACCTCCGCGACTCCAAAGCCCAAATCAGCTTTGCCGACGGCGACGCCCGCAGCTCACTCACGCACGAATCCGCACAGAACTTCGATGTCCTCGCCGTCGATGCCTTCTCCGGCGACGCCATCCCGCTCCACCTGCTCACCACCCAGGCAATCGAGCTCTACCGCAGACACCTCACACCCACCGGCATCATCGCCTTCCACGTCTCCAACCAGTACCTCGACCTCGCCCCCGAAATAGCTCAGGTCGCAGCCTCGGCCAACATGACAGCCAGAGTCGTCGACAGTCCCGCCAACGAGTCCCGCGGAGCCTACCGTTCCACCTGGGTGCTCGTCAGCAACAACACCGGCTTCTTCGATCGCCCCGACATCGTCGGCGTAGCCCTTCCGGTAGATCCCATCCCCGGCCTCCGCACCTGGACGGACGACTACTCCAGCCTTCTCCCCATCCTTCGCCTCACCCATCACTAATCCCCAGAACCTTGTACCGAGTGCCCCATTCATGCAGTCTCACCGCATAAGTGGGTATTCGTGCGAAGCGCGAACCGCCTTATCTCATTCAGCCGACCTACCGAACCCACGCCATCCCATCTGCGTCTTTCCCAGCGTCGATCAGCTCTTTCACCTTCCACCCAGCCAGATCGATCACCGCCACCTGATCGGCGAAGTTGCATGCCACATAAGCCGTCTTCCCATCGTCGCTTACCAATACCTCCGACGGGCCACCCGGAACTACGATCGTCTGCGCCACCTTCATCGCCTTCAGATCCACCACCGCGACACCCTTCGCATCCCGCATCGTCACCAGCAGCCACCGTCCATCGATCGTCGGAGCGGTGCCATAGCCCACCGCAGGCAGCGCCACCCACGTCTTCACCTTGTTCGTCGCCGTATCGATCACCGCGAGCTGCGGCTTCGTCTGGTCCGCCGTAAACACCATGCTATCGTCCCGCGACACCGCGATCCTCTGCGTATTTCCGGAGATCGGAATAATCGCCAGCGTCTTCCGCGCCTTCATATCCAGCACCGAAACCGTACCCGGCCCCACGTTCGCCGTATAGCCTCGTGACCCATCCCGCTTCAGCGCCAGCATATGCGATTGCTCTTGCCCCGTAGGCACCGTGCCGACAATCTTCAGCGTCTTCGGATCGATGATGCTGACAGTCTTATCCAACTCCGTCGTCACATACAGCATTCCGCTGTTCTTGTCGTAGACCGCGCAATGCGGCCGCACCCCATGCCCGAAATCGACCGTATGCACAACCTTCCGACTCGCAAGATCGATCACCGACATCGTGCTCCCATCCGTACCCGGTTTACCCACACCCGAGTTGCCATAAATTGGTACATAAGCTGTCTTGCCGTCCGGCGAAGCCGCCACCTCGTGACCCGTAATACCCTCCACCGGCACAGCCGCAATCTGCTTTGCCGCATTCGGATCGATCAGGCTAAGGTCACGGCTGTGCTGATTCGCCACCAGCAAAAGAGGACGTACCGCAGCATCCGCACCACCTTGGGCATAACCCTGACTCGCACTCAAGCTCATAAACGCACACAGAAAAATCGCCTTCGTCATAAGGAACACAAGTATAACCACGCCAGCCGCAGCCAGAAAAAAGCACGACCAAGGATCACACCGATAAACGGATTAAATAAAGATCACACCCCATTTGCACAAAATCAAAAATTAGCCTACCCGTCACAAACACTTAAACCGTCTCAAGCCTTAATCTGTCTTTACCTTTAAATCCGTGCCCTATCCGCGATCATCCGTGGTCGAGTCTTAAAATCGGTGGAATTGCCCATCGCCATATACTTCAAACTGTCATGCCCGAACTCCCCGAAGTCGAAACCGTAGCCAATGGCGTCCATGCGCGCGTCCACGGACAGACCATCCGCTCCGTCTGGACCAGCAACAAGCCCCAGACCTTCAAGTCGCCGCCCGACGAGATCATCGAAGTCCTCACCGGCAGCCGCATCGACCGCGTCCACCGTGTAGGCAAGACCATCGTCGTCGATCTCACCCGCAAGAAGAAAGCCGCCCAGTTCCTCGTCCACCTCGGCATGACCGGACGCCTTCTCGTCTCCACCCCAGACACACCCATACCACCCCACACCCACGCCATCCTCACCCTCAGCGGCGGTCGCGAACTCCGCTTCGTAGACCCCCGCCGCTTCGGCCGCCTCTCCGTCGCAACCGAAACCTACGCCGGCACCGGCAAAGAACCCCTCACCATCCCCCTCGAAGACTTCATCGCCCTCTTCCACAATCGCAAAACCCCCATCAAAGCCGCTCTACTCAACCAGTCGCTTCTCCACGGAGTAGGCAACATCTACGCTGATGAAGCTCTCTTCCACGCCGGCATCCGTCCCCTCCGCCATGCCGGACGCCTCACCCGCGCCGAACTGACCCGCCTCCGCGAAGCCCTGCAAAAAGTCCTCCGCGAAGCCATCAAGCTAGGAGGCTCCTCCGTCTCCGACTACGTGGACGCCGACGGCGTAGCCGGCTTCTTCCAACTCCATCACCACGTCTACTCCCGCACCGGCCAGCCCTGCCGCATCTGCAACACACCAATCAAACGCGTCGTAGTCGGCGGTCGAAGCACCCACTTCTGCCCCACCTGCCAGAAATAATTACGTCACGGAGTCGAACCGGCTGCCTTGTTCTGTGCCGCGACGAGTTGGCGCACCCTCGAAGGAAAGCCACCCAGGCCGATGGCCTTCTGCGCATGATTCACGACAAGACCCTGGCAGACGATCGTATCGGCAATATGAGTCGAAGAGGGGCGCTCCAGCCGGCACGTTCGCGCTGTCAATGGTCTGCCAAGCTTCGTCTCTCCTTCTGGCGACCGTGACAGCTCGCGGCTCTCAACGCGGATCAGATCAGAATCCTCGATTCGATTCCACGTCCCCAGACGAACAACAGATCCATCGTTCAGATTCAGGTCGATCTGCTGACTTCCAACCTTCTTGACGAACGCCGCTGTAACTTCCGCGTACACACCCTCCGAATAGAGGATGGCCAGCGTCCCATTAGCGGATTTATCGGGCGACTCATCCGCCGCGCTCTTCCACTTCAGCGGAGTCACAAAGATCCTGTTCGGATCCGGATCAAGCTCCTGCGCGAATACAGCACGGGCAAACGAAAGCAGCGCCAACGCCACAACAAGCAAAATCCGCATCAGCCTTCTACTCCCTATTCCCTACGCACTGTCGCCTACAACCCCGCAGCCTGCTCCGCCGTCACTGCCGCCCCGATAATCCTTACCTTCGGATCATCCTCCACGATCTCCAGCGAGTAGCTCTGCAGCGGACTCATCTTCACCATCTGCTGCATGTAGTCCTTCAGCATCGGCATATCCAGAAACACCGCGTTGAACCCTGTCAGGAAGAACTTGCCCGGCCCTGCCATATGGATCGATGTCGCCGAAGCAGCAGCCAGCGCCTTATGCCACAGCCGCTTGAAGTCCATGCATCGAGCATCGCCGTTCTTCGCCGCCTCAAACACCTCTTCCGGCTCCATATCCAGAAACCGCAGCCGCATCGCCCGATGCCCCATGATCCCTTCCATGTGCCCGCGTCCGCCGCACCCGCAGAACCGCTCCTTCTCGTCGAGCGTTACCACTGAGTGGCCGCCCTCCCACACGCCCGGCGTAAATGGATAGCGTCCATACCCAATCCCCACGCCCAGCGTCCATACCCGGATCATGCTGTCCAGCTTGCCATGCGCCGACGCCAGTCCCGCCGCCATACCGTCCGCGTCGTTCACAATCGTCACCGCGGCGTTGATCGCGGACGTTCGCAGCCGCGTCGCCAGCAGCTCCTGCATTCGTGCGCCCTTCAACTGCGGCAGGTTCGGAGCCTCTTCCACCACGCCGTTCTTCACCAGCCCCGGCACCGCAACACCAACCGCTGAAATATCCTTGGCCCCACCCGCCGCCTCAACCACCTGCTCGCAGATCGTCTCCACCAGGGCATCCGTGTGCAGCTCTACCAGGGCGTCCACATCATCTTCGCTCTCAGGAAAGCGTCGAAGCTCCCCTTCCAGCTTATGATCCACTACCAACCCGGCAGCAATTCTTTCAGTTATCGTGACCCCAATTGTCTTTGCCATGACTGCTCCGCCTCGTCTCGGGCCCGCGCATTTCTATTCGAACTTGCTCACGCGATTCAACCCGTTGAAAGCCGCAACTTTATAACATTCCGCGAGAGTTGGGTAGTTGAACACCGTATCCACGAAATAATCCAGCGTTCCGCCCAGTGCCATCACAGCCTGTCCAATGTGCAGCAGCTCGCTGGCCCCTTCGCCGATAATGTGAACACCAAGAATCGCGTGCGTCATCCGATGGAAGATCAGCTTCAGCCTTCCTGTCGTATCTCCGCGAATCTGCCCACGCGCAATCTCGCGGTAGTACGCCACGCCCACCTCGTAAGGAACGTCCTCTTCCGTCAACTGCTCCTCGGTCTTTCCAATAAAGCTGATCTCTGGAATCGTATAAATTCCATACGGATACAGCCCCGGATTCGACAGAATCTTGTCGTCTCCAAACGCCCGCGCCGCAGCCACACGACCCTGCTCCATCGATACCGAAGCCAGCGACGGAAACCCGATCACGTCGCCCACCGCAAAGATCGTCGGCACCTTCGTCCTGAAGTCCTTATCCACCGGGATGCGCCCTCGCGAGTCCGACTCGATCCCCACGGCTCCCAGGTTCAACTCGTCCACATTTCCCTGCCGCCCAACCGCATACAGCAACGCATCGCCCTGCACCTTCTTCTTGCTCTCAAGGTTGGCGACGACGGTCCCATCCGGCATCTCTTCGACCGACTCCACCTCTTCGTTCAGTCGCATCGTCACGCGCGAATCCCGCAGATGGTAGCTCAGCGCCTCGATAATCTCCTGATCCGCGAACTCCAGCAGCCTCGGCCTCCGCTCAATCAGCGTCACCCGCACTCCCAGGGCCGCGAACATACAGGTGTACTCCACCCCGATCACGCCGCCGCCCACGATAATCATCGTCTTCGGCAGGTTCACCAGCTCCAGCACCAGGTCACTGTTGATAATGCTCCGCCCATTGATCGGCACCTTCGCCGACGCAGCCGGTTTCGTCCCCGTGCCGATCAGAATGTTCTTCGCCTCATAAATGGTCGACCCGCGCGAATTGGTCACCTTAACGTGCGTCGTATCCTCAAAGCTCGCGACGCCCACCAGCATCTCGATGTTGTTCCGCGAAAGCTGCGCCTCGGTCACATCGATCTCGGTCTTGATGACGTGCTGAACCCGGAATGCAAGGTCCGCCATCGTAATGCGTTCCTTCACCCGGTAGTTCATTCCATAGATGGACTTGTAGTTATAGCCCGAGAGGTGCAACACCGCCTCACGCATGGTCTTCGACGGAATCGTGCCCGTACTGATACAGGCCCCGCCAACCACCTCGCGCATCTCCACCAGCGCGACCTTTTTACCTAGCTTGGAGGCATAAATTGCCGCACGTTGCCCGGCCGGGCCGGATCCGATGACGATCAGATCGTACACACTGCTCATAAAGTCATACTCTTGCGCCGTAGCGACGTTGTTGGTCCTGGTTATGGCCCGTGCACGGCGGCATCGGGGGCCAGTCTTGACGATAAGGCAGATAAGCCTCTACTGCCTAAAAACTAACACAGACCCGTGAACTCCCCTCCTTCGCCTGCCCCTAAACCCTTGATTTGCCATATCAAGCCTTGGCGGTGTTCTGCTACTACACTTATCGTCGTGCTTCGTTACGCCATCACCCAGCGAACGTTATTTTCTGGCAACGACCGTCTCCAGCAGGACACCCTCGTTCGCCAGGCCGCCCTCTGGGCCGCCGAGGGCATCGATTTCATCCAGCTCCGCGAAAAGGACCTAACCCCCTTTGATCTCATCCTGCTGACACGAAAAATCCTCGAAGCCATTGCCAATAGCTCTACCCGTCTCCTCATCAGCTCCAGCCCCGGCATCGCCATCACCACCGCCGCTCATGGAGTCCATCTCACCTCAGCCCCCAACCAACCCACTGTTACCCAAATCCGCCACCGCTACGCCCAGGCCAGTCTGCCCGACCCTATCATCACTGTCTCCTGCCATACCCTCGCGGAAGTTGAGCAAGCCCGCACCCAGCCCATTACCGCCATCCTCTTCGCTCCGGTCTTCGAGAAATCCATCTCCGGCCAGCACGTCGCTCCCGGCACCGGCCTCGACCACCTCCGCGAAGCCTGCACAGCAGCAGCCCCCATTCCAGTCTTTGCCCTCGGCGGAGTCACTCTCGACAACGCTCCCCAATGCCTCGCCGCTGGAGCCGCCGGCATAGCCGGAATCCGCTTCTTCCACCACACGGACCAACTCTAACTGCTGCAGTAATCGTCCTGGATGCGCTACCGACGCCGTTTCTTCGCCGTTGCTCTTTCTGTTGTTTCTTTTGTTGTTTCTTTTTGTTTGTCATCCCGTAGGGATCTGCTGTTGTTCTTGCTGTTGCCGTTGTTGTACTTGTCGTCATTCTGAGCGAAGCGAAGAATCCCTGCATTTTGCTTCTGCTGTTGCTGTTGCTGTTGCTCTTGCTTCTAGCACCCCACGTCACCGCACATCAGCATCAAACACACCCGTCTCCACCGTCCCACCATGCTTCATCTGGATAAACACCCGGTACCGCCCCGCCGAAGGAAATCCATATGGAAAATCTACAGACGACGAAATCTTTTCGTCGTCTCCAGACATATCCATCCCGGCCATGTCAGCCGAATCGGCCTTCGCCAGCATCATCGCGGCCATCGCCGCAGACCCCTCAGGATGCGTATGGGCAAACGCGCTTCCGTCGGTCTTCACGAACGCCGCATGACCTGCCATTCCAAGATAAGGCTGCATATCCATCGCCGGCTTGCCTGCTGGATCGAGCAATCGAAAGCGCAGCGCATAAGCCGTATCCGCCGTAAGCTCCGCAGGCCGTTCCCACACCATCGAATAGCCATCCGGAAGCTTGTACGTCGTCCCCAACTCACCCTGCGACAGCGCCGGAGGCATAGCCGACGCGTCCTCACTCGCTAGCGCTGCTCCCTGCATATCAGCCGGAACCACCAACTCCGCAATCAGCGTCTCCGGAAATCCGTTCGCATGAACAATGTCCCCATAAAGCTTGTACGTCCCCCCAGGCATCGCCGGCAGCGTCATCCTCAAATCCCCAGCCGACACCTGCTCCGGATGCAGATGAAACACAGCATCCATCCCCGGCTGCCGAATCGCATACAGATGCATCAGGTGCCCATGGTCCGGCAACAGATCATCATTCGCACGCGACTTCCATTTCGTGAACGATTGCAGATCGTCATGGCGTCCAATATTCAGATCGAGCGTATTTCCCCTCAACGCAGGCCTGAGGCTCAACGGACGATAAATATCCGCCGCATATCCAGCCGCCTCGACGTTCCACCACTTCGCTCCCCCATAGACCGCAAGCCCCATCACTGCCAGCGTAATCAGGCTCGCAATCAGTGCCCTTCGACGGCGCGTTGGAGTAACCTGCACACCCGGCTGCAGCCTTGCCTCCCGAACCGCGGCAGCAACAATCCCCGCCATTCCCAGCACCAGAATCAGTCCCAGCACTCCAAGCACAATCCCCATCGACCGCTGCATCGGCAAAATCGACAACGGCATCGCTGGCACTGGAACACTAGCGCTGGCCGCACCAGCAGCCCCGTCTACCTCAAACCGCACCTGCCACGACCCCGAAGCCATCAGCCAAAGCGACCCCGTAAAAAACGCCGGATCGACAGCCGAACCCTTCATCGCATCCGAAGCTGGAGGATGCTTCGAAGCCTCGCCCGTCAGCGGCACCGGCGTTATGCGAATCGACCTGACCGCAGGCCCGCTCGCACGAACCTCGATCGTAGCTACACCCGGAATGACATTCGGCGTTCGCACCGTTACAAACAGTTTGTAAGGCCCAGCGTTCACCTGTTCGAACACATCCTTGTTCCCGACGTGCGCCCGCGCAGGCGCCGCACCCCAAACAATCAGAAGAACAAACAGAAGAATCCGCCCCACCTTCTTCATCGCTGCACACCACGCATCCAGCGGCCAAAACTCAACCCGATCCATGTCGAAATAGCGGCATAAATACTGGCGCGCAACAGCCCCAGCCAAATCACCATTCCATGGTCCGGCAGGAAGAACTCACGCAACCGATCCGGGCCGGCCGGACGCGAGTTGTAGTCGAAATAAATCGTTCCGAAGAACCTGTTCGCACTCGCAGGCGACATCAGGAAGTTAGCAAACGGCCACTCCACCGCCGCCAAAACAGCGATAAACACCACTCCTGAAGCCAGCGCAATCTGCCACGACTTCCATCCACGAATTCGCTGCCACAGCAGATCCAGTGCAAGCGCCGGAATCACGATCAAAACCGGAAACTTCGCCGGAACCAGATGCGTAACCGGATAGAACACTGGCCCCAGCTTCGGCTGCGCCGGAAACAGCGGAAGAATCAGAATCTCGCTGATCACGAACACGGTATACACCGCCGCAGTCGCCGTCGCCGCCCATTTGAACCGCGACGCCTGCGAGAAAAGCGCAAACAGCAACGGCAACCCAATCCCCATCGCAATATAAGCAGCCACCTCGTGTAGCTTGACGTCCCACGTGTACTCCTGCAGGAAGAACATCTGGCCACCGATCATCAGACCACCCAGATACAGAAAGAGCATCTGCAGCCGCCTGAAGTTCTCCGCTCCCGCCTCAGCCGCGCGATTCATCGCCGCGAGGATCAAAAACAGCATCCCCACAGTCACCGCACGAATCCCAAGAATTAGCAGCGTATGCGGCGGGCTCACAATCTTCACATCCAGCCCATACGCGTTGTGCCACCAGTTATCGAACGGCGCCGAAGTCAGCATCGCCAGTCCGCCCCATCCAGCCAGAAACACTCCCAGCGGAGCCCGCAGTCCCAACACACTCACTGAAGCCGCACGCATCTGCTCATCCCGCCCAAATGTGCACTTCATCACCAGCCACGCACACACAATCGCCGCAATCACACCACACGCATAAATCGCCATATGCGCCGGAGTCCAGAAGCTGTCTCGCCCAATCGACCGGTGCCACGACACATCCCAGGCCCCGCCAATCGATGCCGACGTAACTGCAAGTACACCCGCCCAGATGTACCAGGGAACCGTTGCCGAACTGGCCTCAACCTTCGTCGTAGACAAAGCGGGAGCGGCGACAAATGCGCCCGGATGATTGCTAGCTGAAGACATTTGGTCCCCCAGGGAACTCCTGTCCCACATCATACGGCCGGAATAATTATTAAGTTTAGGCTCGTCGACGCATCCTATAGTCAGCGTTGACCGCGTCAATCATATCGATTTACTTCACGGCGATATACGCTATAAACGGGTGGAGTCCTCAGGAAAGAACCAGCAATGTCCCAGGATGTAGAAGAAAAACTCAAATCACAGATCATGCGTGGCGACGGCGAAATGGCCACACTCATGCGCAACCTCGACTGGAGTCAGCTACCAACCGGCCCCGTCACCACTTGGTGCGAAACCTTCGCACCGTCGTCAGCATCTGCCTCGCCAGCTGCCACCCCATAGAAATATGGTGGGGCCCCGACTATCTCCGCGAACCCGGCTACAAACTTCGCGGCGTCGAGGGCGAGATCAAACAGGTTCTCTCCAATCTGCTCGCAAACGCCATCGACGCTTTTTATGGCGACGCTGGAACCATTCGCATCCGCACCCGTTTCATCGACGGCCACGTCCGTCTCCTCGTCGCAGATACCGGTCGCGGCATCCCACCTCAGGCGCTCGCCCGCATCTGGGAGCCGTTCTTCACCACGAAGGAGTCCGTCGGCACCGGTCTTGGCCTCTGGGTTATGCGCGAGATCCTCACCAAGCACAAAGGCCGCCTGCACCTCCGTACCAGCATCGGTCCGCATCGCCATGGGACCACCTTTGTCATCGACTTTCCAATCCGCGAGCAATCTCAATCGCTCGAACCTTTACATTCAGCTGAGGCAGCCGCCAGCATCGCATAGAGGCCATCCATCCTCCTTCATCGCGATGAAGAAGGATGGATGGCCACACAGCTTAAAACCCTCGCTCGTCCGCCGAAGGCCCATACAGCGCAGGCACCGTCGCCTCATTCAAACGCAGATACACCGTCAACTGCCCGCGATGGTGTGCCCAGTGATTGAACACCCCAGTCCGGATATTCACGTAACGCGGAAGTTCGGTCACTAGGTATCCAGCCGCCTTCAGCTTCCATGTTGTCAGCAGATGCTCGTCCGTCGTCCCCGCCAGTGCAGCCCGAGCCTTCTCCACGCTCTCATCCAGCGCCGCCACCAGTTCCGCAGCCGTCCGCAGCTCGCTTGGCTTATATCCATTCGCACCATCCTTCGGCGCAAAGTCCAGCTCATCCTGCTTGATCATCGCTTCAATCCATGCCGGCATCGTTGCCACCAGCGATGCCAGATACCCAAAATCCATTGACTTCGGATGTGGCCTCCACCCATAGTGCCCTTCCGGCACGCGCTCCAACGCCTTCCGCGTCCCTGCAGCCTCGTGCTTCAACTCTTCCAGAAAAAGTTCCGTCATCTTGGGGCTCATCTCGGTCAATCCTCCATCGGGAGCTTGTTCATCTCCACAAAATTGAGAGTACGTTCCCATATATGACATCTAATGTCATAATTCCGAATTATTCTCAAAATCATTCATGCGTTCCGACCGTCTCCTCTCCGCGCTCCTTCTCCTTCAGGCCCACGGCCGTCTCACCGGTCGCGAGCTCGCCGAGCGTCTTGAAGTCTCCGCCCGCACCGTCCATCGCGACATGGAAGCCCTCAGCGCCTCCGGCGTCCCCGTCCTCGCCCTTCGCGGAGCCCAAGGCGGTTGGCAGCTCGATGAAAACTGGCGCACCCAGGTCCCCGGTCTCAAAGAATCCGAGCTACGCGCCCTCCTCATGGCTCAGCCTCGTTCCATCGGCGACACCCGCCTCGCCGCCGCAGCCGAGCGCGCCCTCGAAAAGCTCATGGCCGCCCTTCCCACTTCGCTCCGCCATCAGGCAGCCTCCATCCGCCAGCGTCTCTACGTCGACCCCGTCGGCTGGCGCGGCCCCGCCGCAGACCTCGCCGCCCTCCCAATCGTGCAGGACGCCCTTTCCCTCGACCGCAAGCTCACCTTCCTCTATCGCCAGTTCGGTCGCGAGCCAATTGAGCGCACCGTCGACCCCCTCGGCCTCATCGCCAAAGGCAACACCTGGTATCTCTTCGCCGACACTCCCCGAGGTCACCGCACCTACAGCGTCTCCCGCATCGAGCAGCCCCGCCTGCTCGACCAGCCCAGCCACCGCCCCGCCAACTTCGATCTCGCCGCCGCATGGAAGACCTCCACCGACCGCTACCAGGCCGAGCGCCCCCTCTACTACGCCACCTTCAGCATCGAACCCCGCACAGCGGAATGGATGGTCATCTGGCGCACCACCACCGCCATCGATCACGAACATCATCCAAACTGGAGGACTCTCCGCATCGAGTTCGAGCACGAATCCGAAGCCGCCTTCGTAGCCCTCGGCCTCGGCATTAACGCCCACGTCATCGAACCAGTCTCTCTCCGCAATCGCGTCAAGGCTGACCTCGAAGCCTTGATCGAAAGAGAGTCTAAGCTGTAGCCGACATGGGTTTGCTTTGTCTTTACCCGTTCTCACGTCGTGAGACGCGCACCGAAGATTCCCAACTCTCTACCTCAAAGCCCGAAACCTGCGATATAGTGCGACTACGCAGGAGAGCTCATGGATTCACACCTGATCTATGACGTCGGAGGACACCTTGGCGAAGACACCGATTTCTATTTAAGAAAAGGTTTCAAAGTCATTGCGATCGAGGCGAACCCCGTCCTTACCGAAAAACTGAAAGAAAGATTTCAATCGAATCTCTCCGACGGCAGCCTCGTCCTGATCGACGCTGCCATCGCCGAAAATACCGGAGAAGTCGATTTTTACGTCGACCAGGCCTTCTCCATCTGGGGAACCATTCGCCCAGTCTGGGCCGAAAGAAATGCCGCCTTCGGCATCAGCTCTTCCGAACTCATCAAGGTAAAAGCAACGAACTTCTCCGAAATCCTCGGCAAACATGGAGTTCCGTACTACCTCAAGATCGACATCGAAGGCGCAGATCTTTTGTGCCTGAAGAGCCTCGCCGAAGAGCAGGACAAACCCAAATTCGTCTCTATCGAAAGCGAAAAGAGATCGTGGCCCGCGCTTTTAAATGAGTTCGAGATGTTCAAAAAACTCGGCTACTCTCGCTTCAAAATAGTGGACCAGAAGAATATCGACCGTCAGAAACCACCCGCTCCCGCTGCCGAAGGTTGCTATGTGCAGCACAGCTTCGAACCCGGTTCAAGCGGTCTCTTCGGTGAAGAACTCCCCGGGAAATGGTTGACGATGAGCCAGGCAATTCGCCGATACAGACTCATCTTTCTCGGATATCGCATCTTCGGCGATGCCGGAATTCTCCGCGTCCTCTTAAAGATTCCCGGCTTTCGAAAGGCTCTCCCTCGATCTTCTGAGCCGCACACCGGCGAGTCATCGAACACCCCCGCTGGAAAGAACGCCCTCCGCTCGGCCCTCCGCCAGCTCCGGGAAAAGCTCCGAGCTCCGTGGTACGACACCCACGCAACAAGTTAGATCTCGCCACTCTAATCCAACAGGCAAACCCAGCCTTCGATCAGACACGCTCCTTTAGTCCGCCAGACGCCACTTTGCCCCCAGCCATCCTTCAGGTACTATTGCGGTCTCTCCCCGAACGTCAATTCCGCATGTCGAGGCTGCAGTAATGGCGCATCTTGCTACCACCGGGTCCTTGGAATCTCAAAAAAATCCTGCCTACTTCAACGACGCCCTCTGCGACGCCGAGCGCCTCCTCAAGTACGCCGCCGAGATCGGCATCGACGTCACCCCCGACACTCGCGGCGCCATCCTCCGCGCCAGAACCGCCTACACCGACGGCTGGACCGAGGACGTCGCCGCAAACCTCCTCGCCGCGCTCACCAGCCTCGCCTCCCGCCTCAAGCCCGTCACCGCCGAAAGCCTCAAAGCCTACCACGACGACACTCGCCCTACCGTCCACAACTACCTCGTCTGGGCCATCATCCTCGCCTGCGTCATCATCCCCGTCTCCGTCGCCACCTTCGTCACCTCCGCCGTCTCCACCGCCATCCGCGACGACATCACTCGCGCCAACACCCTCGCCGTCAAGCTCCGCGCCGAACTAGGCCCACCCGCCGCCCCCGGCCAAACCGTCGAATTTCCTCCCAAAGGCGTCAGCGAAGCCGACGTCATCGCCGACCTGCAGGAGTACGCCTCCATCGTTCGTGTCATCAACGCCCGCGCCCGCAAGCTCAACCACTTTGTGCTCCCCCGCCAGAGACTTCCCTTCGAAGATGTAGCCACTCCCGAAGAACGTAAAAAGTTCTTCGAACTCCCCGTAGGCATCCCTGACCCCATCGCCGCCCGCGACAACATCACCAACACCTACCAGGACGTCCGTTACTTTGCCCAGACCCTCGTCACTGACGTCGCTGTCTTCTACGGTGCCATCTCCGCCTGCATCCTTCCCGTCCTCTACGCCCTTCTGGGTACCTGCGCCTATCTCCTGCGCACCTTTGAAGACCAGATGAGCAACCGCACCTTCACCCCATCAGCCGCCAACTCCGCCCGCTTCCTCATCGCAGGCATCGGCGGAGCCGTCGTCGGCCTCTTCAATAACATCACCATCACCGAACAGGCATCTCTTCCCCCACTCGCCATCGCCTTCCTCGTCGGCTACGCCGTAGACGTCTTCTTCGCCTTCCTCGAAGGCCTCCTGCGCGCCTTCACCAAAACCCCCGCCAACAATCCCCCACCCAGCGCCCCACCCGCCATCGGCACCCCTTAACCACCGCCTGTCGTTGCCGTTGTTCTCTCCAACCAGCCACACAAGAAGGGGTGCCCTCACCCAGCCGGTCCTTGCCTTTGTTTTTCTTGTTTGTCATCCCGCAGGGATCTGCTTCTGTCTTTGCCGCTGCTTTTGCCGCTGCTTTTGCCGTTGCTTCTGCCGTTGTCTTTGCCGTTGCTTCTGCTGTTGTCTTTGCCGTTGCTTCTGCCGTTGCTTCTGAGGTAGGCTTGGGCTTTAGCCCAGGCACTAAAACCCAACAATGAACGGGGCTTAGCCCCTGAGGTATGCCTTTTTCCTCCGCGGCATATCCCTGTCACCACGACAAATTGATTCGTCCCACCCACACCATTCACTGCTTGTCATAAACCGTCTTCGCATCAAATGTCCCGGCATCCATAACCACATGCGTCGTCTTCCGCAACACTTTGCCATCGGCAGAAAGCAAATAATTCGCCTTCAGCGTCCCCTCTGACCCCTGAAAACTCACCCTCTCCGTCACCACCAGCACCGCACCCTGCCACTCGCCCTTCACTCCCACAATCCGAAACGGTGCCTCCTCCGGAAACGAGCCCTTCGCCAGCGGCATCTCTGCTCCGCCCGCCTGAAACCGCAGCGTATAACTCTGCTTCATCTCATCCCGTTCCATCGTGATCGCAATCGCGAACTCGTCTCCGGCCTGCGTCACCACCTCGGTCTGCCGCATCGGCGGCGGCACATCGCCAAAGTCGCTCGCGGCAACATTCAGCTTCCACTCGCCCGTTAGATTCGGCTTCGCCCCGGCCTTCCCCTGCGCCAATCCCACCCCGGCGAGACCCGTCAGCATCACCGCCAGCCAAACCATCCTTCTCATCTTGACAACCTCCGTGGCCATTAGGTAACACTTGACACAGTCATGAATGACATAATAATTCTAAGCCTGCTCCTCGAAGGCCCCAAACACGGTTACCGCCTCAAACAGGATGCCGCCATGTTCTCAAGCGAGCAGCAACTTCACAACAACACGATCTATCCCCTCCTCAAGCGCTTCCTCAAAAGCGGCTGGATCACCCAGAAACAGGCCGACGGAGACCGCGGCCAGACCCGTCTCCTCTACGCCCTCACTCCCTCCGGCCGCCAAGCTCTCACCGACAAGCTCATCGACTTCACCGTCTCCGACATCGCCAACCCCCATGCCTTCCGCCTCCGCGTCGGTCTCTTCAGCCTCCTCGACACGCCAACCCGTCACCGCATCCTCGAGCTCCGCGACAACCATCTCGTCTCCCGCCTCGACCGCCTTCGTCAAATCGCCAAAGCCCACACCATCGAAGGCTGGCCCGCCAGCTCCATGCAGCACGTCACCAAAGAACTTCAGCTCGAACGCAAATGGATCGCTCAGCTCATGACCCAAATCTAAGCAAGGAGAGACATCCCCATGCCATCCCTCACTCTCTGGAACGAAAACAACACCCTCTGGCTCCTCTTCAGCCTCTATTTTGTAGCTGGCATGCGCCACCGCATCCAGGTCAAACGCTCTGTTCCTCTCCCCTCGTTCGAACGCGTCTGCCTCCTTCTCGTCACCGCCCTTCTCTTCTTCCCCCGCACCCACCTCTCCTTTCTCGCCATCCGTTTTCACTCGAGCTACGCCATCGCTCTCACCGGATTCATCCTCACCATCCTCGGCCTCGCCTTCTCCGCCTGGGCCCGCGACGTCCTCGGCCGCAACTGGAGCGGCCGCGTCATCATCCAGGTCGACCACCAGCTCATCACCGCCGGCCCTTACGCCTACATTCGCCATCCGCTCTACACCGGCCTGCTGACTGCTCTCACCGGAATCACCCTCGTCTCCGCCGACTTCGGCTCTCTCCTCGGCCTCTTCCTTGCCGTCAACATCTTCCGCTTCAAGGCTTACCGCGAAGAGCAGATCCTCGAAGCCGAGTTCGGCGCCGGCTACACCGTCTACCGCGCCTACACCGGCGGTATCCTTCCTCGCATCGCTCACATTTGAGCCCTTGCCGCATCTGCTATGCTGCTCTCGTCGCCGCGCTCGCATCTCATCCAGCAGCAGGGGGAGTAGCCAGCATGCCCAGCAAGGTCGAACTCTACGACATCGCGTACGAGGACTACACCTCAGACCTCTACCACCAGATCCGCCGCGACACCTACGGCAACGATCTCGGTCTGACCAGCTGGGTCTCGCCCGATGAAGCGAATCAAATCCCCTCCTGGCTCAAAATCAGCGAAGACTCCAACATCCTCGAGCTGGGCTGCGGCTCCGGAGGCTACGCCATCTATATCGCCGAGCGCACCGGCTGCCGCATCACCGGCCTCGATCTCAACGCCCAGGCCATCCGCAACGCCAACCGCCTCGCCCGCATCCGGAACATGATCCCCCAGGTCCGCTTCCTCCGCCACGACCTCACCAAAAAGCTCCCCTACGACCACAACACCTTCGACGCCATCTTCGCCAACGACGTTCTCTGCCACGTTCCCAACCGCCCCATCCTACTCTCCGAAATCTTCCGCATCCTCAAACCCGGCGGCCGCATACTCTACAGCGACGCACTCGTCATCGCCGGCCATATCACCCAGAAGGAAATAGAAGTCCGCTCCACCCTCGGCCTTTATATCTTCAGTACACCCGGCCAGAACGAGGCCCTTCTCGCCGCCGCCGGCTTCACCAAAATCAAAGCCATCGACACTACCGCCGAGACCGCCCGCATCGCCTCCAACTGGTACAACGCCAGAAAGAAGCGCAGGCAGATGCTGCTCGAACAGGAGGGCGAGGTAGACTTCGCACGCCAACAGTCCCTTCTCGCCGTCGCCGCCAAGTTAGCCGAAGAACGCCGCCTTCTCCGCTACGTCTACGTCGCGCAAAAACCGCCGTCCTGAAGTTTCGCCAACGTTGCCCCTCAGCCCTCTGGACGGAATCTCCCGGTGATTCTCAAAAATCAACAAGGAGCCAAGCCATGGCCATTCAAATCTATGCCTCCTTCAAGGGCATCAAGCAGGGAGACTTCAAAGGCGAATCCAACCAGAAAGGCCGCGAAGGAATGATCCCCTGCGTGGGCTTCAGCTACGGCGTCACCGTCCCCCACGACATCGCCTCAGGCCTGGCCTCCGGCAAACGCCAGCAACAGCCCGTTATTGTCACAAAGGAGTGGGGAGCCTCTTCGCCGCAGTTCTACGCCGGCGCCTACACCAACGAGGTCCTCTCCCAGGTAACATTCAACTTCTACGTCGCCGGCCCCACCGGCCTCCAGCAGCTCGACCACAACGTCAAGCTCACCAACGCCGCCGTCATCTCCGTCAAGCAATCGATCCACCTCCCACAATCGGGAGGCCCAGTTATCGACTCCCGCGAGCTAGAGGAGATCTCCCTCACCTTCCAAAAAATCGAGATCACCAGCATCTCCGGAGGCACCACAGCCACCGACGACTGGACCGCCACCGCCTAGCCTTCCTCCGTATAGTTTTGCGCAATCGAGGGCGATGCCAGCCTGCAGCTACCGCTTCGTCCGAGGGAAGTGACTCTTTCTCCACCAGAAAATTCGTCACTCTCAAGGACACATCTTCCCCGCTGGTAATCCTTTCGTCGGCACATAGCGAAATCCTTGCTCATCCCACCAATAGCTGGTGCACTTGATGTCCTGCAACTTACGGATCTCCAAATCCCTCACTGCCCAAAACGCCGCAGGCTGAGAGTCGCCAGGGAACTTCCCATAGCTTTCGACCAGCACGCCACCGATTCTGCCATTCACGGGATTTGGGTTGAACCAGCGCCGCTCAATCGTGCACAAAGTCGGTGTTGGACCCGTCGGAGGGCAGGACCGGTATCGGCTCGTGAAGGACAGCACACGACGCAACTCGCCTCCATGCATCACGAAATGTCCTTCGTCCTGTTGGTACACGCCCGACCCGCCTCCGCTCGCGCGAATCACCAGTTGAAAGCGCGTCGGCTCCGGCTCCATGGGTTCGTGCAGATTCTCCACGTGAACGAACTCGCCAAGAGCGTCACCTCCCAGATCGTACTTGCACCAGCAATCCGCAGTCGCGACGCGCTCCCAACCACCCTGCACCGGCGTCGCAATAGCGACGAACATCTCCTGCATAGCGTCGACTGCCACTGCGAGTATCGCCTGCTGTGTCGCATCCTCGCCCAGTACCGCATAAGTCAAACGCACCTGATCGGGCGTGAGCACCACTTTGCCAATCAGATGACTGTCTGACGTCTGAGACCAAACATTTGTATACGCCTGTTCGTCGGTCAAACCCAATCGTTCAAACCCAGCCAAACGCACCGTCTCATCCTTTGAGCGCAGATCGTTGACAACCGCCTCCGGCGACACCCACCGCGCATGATCGCGAACCACACTGATAGGGCCCTCGTCTTCCTTATCGAAACTCGACGGCTTCTGAGCCAAGCCAGACGGAACGACCATCGACACAAAAAGAAATCCAAGCAACACCTGATGACGAGACATGACTCGAAGCATAACCCACCACATCAGCATCGCCTTCTACTCCCTCCTCCCTACCCCCTACTCCCTCTTCCCTTGCATTTGACCCCCAACGCGCCTACCCTTAAATAGTGCTAATCACCCCCATCCAACTAGTCGACGAGCCCCTTGAGTTCGACGAATCCATCGCTCCCGGCGTCCTGGACTACGCCCCCGACATCCATCAGGTAGGTCCTCTCCCCGTCAAAGGCGAGGCCGACCTCATCGTCGAACACCGTTCCTCCAACTCCCACGTCAACGACATCCGCATCCGAGCCGCCTACCAGGGCAACTTTGATATCCTCTGCGCCCGCTGCGTCGAACCCGTCCCAACGCCCCTGAAAGGCGATTTCGACCTCATCTTCCGCCCCGAAGAGGCCGATGCCGTCGCCGGCGAGCACGCAATTACAGAAGATGAGACCGAAATAGGGTATTATCAAGAGAGCGGTCTTTTGCTCGAGGATGTGGTGCGTGAGCAGGTGTTGCTCTCCCTGCCAGGTCGTACCCTCTGCAAAGCAGACTGCCAAGGGCTTTGTCCCCGCTGTGGTCAGAATCTGAATCTTGCACAATGCTCCTGCGACAAGGCCCCGGCCGACCCGCGTTGGAATGCCCTGGCAAGTCTGGCTGACAAAATCGAGGTAAAGCACTAAAGCACCACCAAGTTTTGCTAGCATTATCAAGTTCTGCTTCCGCCACCTGCCCTCACGCAGGTCCGCCAAGCGCGATTGAAAGGGATACCGCAATGCCTAATCCAAAACGGCGCCACTCCAAGCAACGGACTGCCAAGCGCCGCAGCCACGACTTCCTCACCCCCACCGGCCTCTCCGAGTGCCCCAACTGCCACGAGCGCAAGCTGCCCCACCGCGTCTGCCGCAAGTGCGGCACGTACAAGGGCCGCGACGTCCTCGTAGCCAAAGAAGCAAGCTAACCAATCTAACTAAGAGCGGTCATGGCTTCTGTAGTTTTTTTAGAGGTGTCATCCTGAGCGAAGTCATTGCAACGCAATGACGGAGTCGAAGGACCTGCGGTTTGCGGGGTATACCTTCTGTGAAATGCTATAACTTCTTCAACTACAACCAGAATCCTGTTATCTTCTCCTGATGCCGATCGACATTGTTGTTGACGCCATGGGTTCCGATAAGGCCCCCGAACCAGAGATTCGCGGGGCCATCCTTGCTGCGCGTCAGTACGACGTCAGGGTCCACCTCGTAGGCCCCGAAGATATCCTGCGCCCCATCCTTCGCCAGCACCTCCGCGGCCAGCATCTCCCCGTCTTCATCGTCCCCGCCTCCGAGTGGATCACCATGGACGACAAGGCCGCCCAGGCCGTCCGCTCCAAGCGCGACTCCACCATGCGCGTCGGCCTCAAGATGGTGCGCGAAGGCCTCGCCTCCCCCCACACCACGGCCAGCCACCACGGCCACGGCCATGCTCACGACGGCCGCTCCGGTCCCGGCAAAGCCGCAGGCTTCTTCACCGCAGGCAACACCGGCGCCGCTATGGCCACCGCCAAAATGGTCTTGGGCATGCTCTCCGGTGTCGACCGCCCCGCCCTCGCCACGATCCTGCCCACCGTGCGCGGCATCCCCTCGCTCCTGCTCGACGTCGGCGCCAACGTCGACTCCGACCCCGACAACCTCGTCCAGTTCGCCGTCATGGGTCACATGTACGCCCAGAACGTCCTCAAGATCGCTAACCCCCGCATCGGCCTCCTCTCCATCGGCGAAGAAGACTCCAAGGGTAACTCCCTCACCCGCGACACTCTTCCCCTGCTCCGCGCCGTGCCCGGCATCAACTTCATCGGCAACGTCGAAGGCCGCGACCTCTTCAACGGCCACGCCGACGTCACCGTCTGCGACGGCTTCGTAGGCAACGTAGCCCTCAAAACCTGCGAAGGAACCGCCAAGCTCGTCACCGTCTCCCTCCGCGAATCCCTCAAGTCCACCGTCACCTCACAGGTAGGCGCCCTGCTCTCCCGCAAAGCCTTTGGCGACTTCAAAAAACGCCTCGACTACTCCGAATACGGCGGGGCCCCCCTGCTGGGCGTCCGCGGAGTCTGCATCGTAGGCCACGGGTCGTCGAATGAGAAGGCGATCATGAACGGCATCCGCGTAGCCGCCGAATTCGCCCAGGCCGAAGTCAACTCCGCCATCGAATCCGCCCTCCACACCGCCTAGCTGTTGCAGTTGTTTTCCCAAACAGCCACCAAAGACCGGGTGCCCATCCTTCGCGCCTTTGCGAAGGGTGGGTATCGAGCCAAGCTCGACCGCTCTTGCCTCTGCCTGTTCTCCCCCTACCACCAGTTCACCGACCCGCGAGACAACACGTCGTCCCCCGACCAAACGTTCTCGAGACCACATGTTATTCCCAACCACACGTCATCTCGACCGAAGGCGGCGCCAGCCGCCGTAGTGGAGAGATCCCTGTATTCCGCTTTTGCCGTTGCCGTTGCTTTCTCTCCCCAGCCACAAACGAACGGGTGCCCCATCCATCGCGGTCCTATCGCGATGGGTGGGAATGTAAACTTCTCCCCCCGGCTCTCGCCATTGTCTTTGACATTCTGAGCGAAGCGAAGAACCCTTGTAGTGGACCCGAGTAAAATCCAACCACAAATCCACCACAACAAATCCACCCTTACCACGCTTAAAATCACAACCCAACCACCGTTTTTTACGAAAAATCCCAATAAAACTCCATCTCCACCATCCCCAAAAAATCCGGTAGCATTTCTCTAACAATCGGAGCCCCATGCCCTCGCTGCGAACCCTCCTCCTCGCCCTCACACTCTCGACCACGGCCCTCTCTCAAACCCTCGCCCGCCCCGGCTGGGCCGGCTCCGGCATGAACTCCCAACCCTGGTGGAAACACGCCGTCCTCTACCAGCTCGACCCCAAAAACTTCAGTGAAAACGGCCTCAAATCCATCCCCACCCACCTCGACTACCTGCAATCACTGGGCGTCGACGCCATCCTGCTCACAAACACCGCTCCAGACGCCCAAACCATCGACCCCGCCCTCGGCACTCTTGACGATCTCGACGACCTCATCCACCAGGCCAGCCGCCACAGCATCCGCATCCTCATCGATCTCAAGCCCAAACCCGACACCGACCTCACCGCCACCGCCCGCTTCTGGCTCAACCGCGGCGTCGCCGGCTTCCACATCGCCAACCCCACCCAGGCCACCCTCCTCCGTAAAGTCACCAACACCTACGTCGGCCAGCGCATCGTCATCACCGACATCGACCCCGCCAACCCACCAAAACCCCAGCAAAATAGCACCTCAGACCCCCATCTCCTCTTCGACCCCCGCCCCGGAACCCAACCCCAACTCACTGCCGCAACCATCCGCCCTGCCCTCGAAGCCATCCAGGATCTCCGCATCCAACCCGTGCTCCTCACCGACAGCCCAGACCTCAAACGCAGCATGTCCCGCTACGCCGACGGCACCCACGACCTCGAAATCGCCAAGACCCTCGCCGCTCTCCTCCTAACCTCTCGATCCGCAGCCAACCTACTCTACGGTCAAGAGTTAGGCCTCACCGAAACCTACCCCACCATCCATTGGGAAGCTCCGCCCGCACCCGAAAAAGGCCATCCCGCACCCCCACCCGACCCCAACCCTAATGCCGCCGTCGAAGAGTCCAACCCCCGTTCCCTCCTCAACTGGTACCGTCAGCTAAGCGCTCTCCACCACGGCAACGCCACTATTGCATCCGGCGCCAGTATCCTCCTCAATCACGACGACCAGAACGTCCTCGTCTGGGTCCGCAAACCACAGATAATCAGCACGATAGCCCCAGCCATGGTCATCATCTGCAACCTCACTCCGCAGCCCGTCCAGCTCTCCCTCAAAGACGACGTGAAACGCCTCCACCTTAAAGGCAGCTTCCTTCGCACCACCATGCGTTCCGACAACGCCATGGGCCCCATGCACCTCGAATCCATGACCATCCCACCCTACGCCGTCTACATCGGCGAGCTCCGCTACTAACCCACCCACACCGTCCGATATCCCTCATAAACACGCCCAAACACCGCGTCCCAGCTACACCCCAGCGCATATTCCCTCGCTGCTTCACGCATTTGGCCTAGCCTCTGTCGGTCCCGCACCAGAGCCGCCACCGCCCCCGCAAACCTCTCGTCGGGAACGACAAAACCCGTCTCCCCATCGCGCACAATGTACTTCGGCCCACCATCAGGAGTCACCACTGCGGGCACCCCGCTAGCCAACGCCTCCAGCACGACATTGCCAAACGTATCCGTATGCGAAGGAAACACCAGCACATCCATATCCGCATAAGCCCGCGACAGTTCTACTCCACGCAGCACGCCCGCAAAATCAGCTGCCTTCAGTTCCGCGCGCATCAAAACCTCTTCACTTCCGTGCCCCACAATTAAAAAACGCACCCCACCCAAACCCATCGCGGCCAGCTCCCGCTCCACCCGCGCCAGCAGAGCCACATTCTTCTCCACCGAAAGCCGCCCCACATACCCCAACACGACTGCGGAATCGTCATCCAGTCGCGTCCGTCGCGCCGGCGAAAACAGCTCCGTATCCACACCCCGCTGCATCTGGTAACAAGGCCGCCCCGTCGTCTTCTCCAACAGCGTGCAAAGCTCATCATTCGGCGCAAACAACACCTTCGCCAGCTTGTAGAACTGTGACGTAACCCACAGCGCTCCACCTTCCACACCCTGCCCCACCGCTGGCCCCCGCTTACCCAACCGCTCAGTCAGCCAGCCCATCCGCCGAGCCGCATACTCATGCAAATTCGTATGCCACGAGGCCGCTAGCGGAATCCCCATCTCCCATGCAAAGTAAGCCCCGAACATCCCCAACTCACTCGGCCCCGTAATGTGGATCACATCCGGTCGAAACCGCTCCAGCTCCCGTCGAATCGCCCCACCATGCCGCCAAAACAAGGCATCGAACTCGAGGTCTTTTTCTATCCGCACCGAAGCCCGGCTGCGCCCCAGCTCCAGCGTGCATAACTCCCCCACCTGCTCGAAAGCCTCTGCCCTACCGCCAGCCCGCACGCAGAGAAACGGCAGCCCATGCCGCTCCGCATACGCCACGAAGTTGCGGCTCGTATGCGCCACGCCATTCACTTCGTGGAAGGAGTCAGGAAAATAGGCCACACGCGGCACACGCATCGCTCTAGACTACCTCTCGCTGCGTCCACCCTCCACCGCAAAAATCCGCAGCCCGCCTCGCGAGAATCAAGCGTCCAGCTTTGCCAGCGTCGCACGCATCTCGCCCGCCTCATTCCAAGCCATCCGAAGGCCACCCGATACCGGAGCCGCCCCCGTCACCCTGACGCTCGCAAGGACACTCCGAACGAATCGCGGCGCCCGTCCCCTATTCCAAATCTCCGAAAGCGGCTGAATGACGCCATCGCGGTCCGGGTGATACACCCTTTGATCCCATCGCCGCGATCCCTCAGGAAAATGTGGATAGTCCCGTATCGCATCCAGGGTCGACTGCAGAATCCGATGCTTCCACGGCTCCGAATACTGCGGCATAAACAGCACATGGCTCTGCCGCTCGCGTCTCACTTCGTACACAAACTCCGTAAAGCTCTCCGCCCGCGTAAGGTTCACATTCGCATTCGGCTCCACGCCATGCCGGTCACCTCCGCTGATCACCAACTGGTTCCACTTACCGGCCAGCGTTGCGGCCTCGCGGTTCTCCTTCCAGTTCCGCAATCCATTCAGCTCCAGCGCATGAACATACTGTCCATATCGCGCCAGAAATTCATTCACCAGCACGTCATGCCGATCTTTCCCTACGCGATACAAATCCCATATCGGATGATTGAAGATGATCAACACCGCCGGAATCTCATCCAGCTCGGCCAGCATCTCGCGCAACAGCTCAGGATCTCTTGTCTCCACGGGAAGCGCCGTAAACTTCCTCATCCTGTCCATCCACGCCACACCAGTAGCACTCGGCAGATTGTGAATGCCAAGGTGAAACGCGCTCACTCCAAACGGTACCGTCCACTCCACCGACACCGGAATATGCCGTGACGACGGCACCGATCGCAGCAGCAGCGGAGCATTGATATCGTCATGGTCCGTAATCGATACCAGCCCCGGTAGCTGCAGTTGATCCTCAATCTGCTTCCGTTCCAGATCGAACGCCAGCGCCGGCGTCAGCGGTGGAGTCCAGTAGCTCCGCGCATAATCAGGCCGAATCCCCGAGCTCCGATGGCAACGCTCCTCGCACCAACGCATCACCGGTTGCAGTACGCTCCAGTCCTTCGAGAGCTCCGAGATAAAGTCCAGCGTCTCCTTCGATTGGTTCGTATGGCTATGCAGCGACACGCCGGTTTTAAAACCCTTCGCTGCCTCCGGTTCGCGCCAAAGATACGAAATGCTCGACTGGCTCATTGGGCTTCCCCCATTTCACGCTTTCTGCGAGCCAGTATGAGCACACTCCATGACGATTACGTGACTGCACCAAGAATGGAGCTTCAATATTTGTAACTTCCATTAACTCTGAAGGTTACCCGGTGGCGATTTGACATGTATCACCAAAAGCAGCTGGAAGAACGTATGCAAACCTCGTCTCGTCTCCACGATCCCTGGGCTTATACTGTGTGCCTTGTTTGCGGAGGATTCCGTATGCGTGTTACATCACTGATGTTGCTCACGCTGATTATGTCGGCAATGCCTTCTTATGTTCTCGCTCAAACTGAGAGCAAGCCGCAGCCGCCGGTCATCCAGGTGGCCGATGGAGGGACCACCGGAAGGATGGAAAGCATCTTCATTCCACCGATAGCGAATGCTCCGTTCAGCCTGACGCTCGCCACCGAATGGTCTCGTCCACTAGGAAATGGCGGCACCTTCACGCTCGCAAACCAGAGGCATATCGTTCGGGATGGTAAAGGACGAATCTACCAGGAGCGCTGGCTGTTAGTGCCAAAGGGTAGCAAGATTCAGTCCCGCATGGACGTAGTTCAAATTACCGATCCCATGCAGCACACCTGGCTAAACTGCGGTGTTCAGGAAAAGGTTTGCGAGCTGCTGACCTATAGCTTAGTGCCAGACATGATCTACAAGCCGGCAATCGGCACCACCGGCCCATTGCCGGACGGCACCGGATTTCGCCAGCATGAGGATCTAGGGCTTAGCAATTCGAACGGCGTTAACACGACAGGGTATCGCGAAACCCTCACACTCAATCCCGGCGTCCTCGGAAACGATCGGCCCATGATCACCACGCGGGAGTTCTGGTATTCCTCTCAACTTGGAATCAACCTTGTCTCAAAAATCGACGATCCCCAGAATGGGAAGCAGGCCTTCGAGGTGAAGGAATTGATCACCTCCGAACCCGATCCAAGATTCTTCGAAGCGCCTGAGGGATACAAGGTCGTTGATCGGAGAAAGTCCGCAGCGGGATCAAATTAGCTTGCGCTCCTAAGCTTTTCGCCACAAGGACGCTCTACCGCGTCTTCGCGATGTCCGGCCCCAGAATCTCCTGCGCGCTCGGGGCCGGTCCTTCAGCCTCCCACTTCTGCCGAAGGTTCTTCTCGTACTCGCTCTCCAGATGGTTCTCCGTCAGCCCCTGCTTCAGAATCTCGAAGGCCTCTTCCGGCGTATCCGCAAACTGAAACAGCTCAAGGTCGGCCTTGGCAATCGCACCTTTCGCCGCCAGCACATCCAGATTGATCACGCTCTTCCAGTACTCCGACCCATAGATCACCACCGTGATCTTCTTCGCCAGCTTATGCGTCTGCGCCAGCGTCAGCACCTCGAACATCTCATCGAGCGTTCCAAATCCGCCTGGAAACACAACCAATGCCTTCGCCAGATAAGCAAACCAATACTTCCGCATGAAGAAGTAGTGAAAGTCGAAGTTCAATTCCGGCGTGATGTACGGGTTTGGATACTGTTCAAACGGCAGCTTGATATTCAGCCCCACAGTCTTCGCTCCAACCTCATAGGCTCCGCGATTGGCCGCCTCCATAATTCCCGGCCCGCCTCCGGAAGTGATCACGAATCGATGACGCCGCCCTCCCAGCGACTGCGCCCATCTCGCTACCATCCCGGCCAGCTCCCGTGCATCTTCGTAGTAGGCCGCCATTTCCACGGCCGCTTTCGCCAACTGCAGCTTCTGTGCGCTCGCCTCTCCGCTCTCGATCTCTTCCGGGCTCGCTGGCTGTTCGTCCGCCGGAGCAGGCTCTGCTGCACCAGTATTGGCCAGCAATTCCAGTTCGGCGTTCGCCACATCCAACGCGCGAAATCGAGCCGACCCGAAGAACACCACTGTGTCCTGCACTCGCTCCCGCCGAAACCGCATCATCGGCTCTTGATACTCCGCCATAATGCGCAAAATCCGCCCATCCGGCGAGTTTAGAAATTCAGGATTCTCATAAGCAAGGGGGGCAGACTGCAACACTTCTGGTTCTTCAGGAGTCGCCATGAACACTATTTTCTCACCAACAGATCATCGTTTCATTTCCGAACGTGTGCATTCGGCGGCCACAGTGATCGAATGTGTGTCGTCTTCTCCGATTTCGAGCTGAAGTATTTCGCTAGTCCCTAAAGGAACGAATTGGCCGTTCTCAACTTTTCCAGTTTGTGAACCCACATATCCAGTTGGACAACTGCAATTGAGAAGGTCGCCGCCACCGTTTACTCCGCAGCCAAAACCCAGAGGAACTGTGGCATTTCGATTCAACTTGGGTAGAAGAGCATATTGAGGTAGCAGTTTATTTGGAAACATCGTGATCGCGACTGCAAAAGTCTTGGGACCATCGGGCCATGGCGAATCAAATTGATTCTCTTTTGTTGCGGTTAAGATTTTTCCCAATTTCAGTCGGAGATTCCGGGCTTGTAGCATGGTGCCCTGCCAGTAGTATGGTGACCAAGGGTTGAGCTGCAACTTTCCTGTCACTGTCACCTCTTGTCTGCGCATCTTTTCAACTACTTCTGTCTGGCCGGCTAAATAGAACGCAATTTCACGGGCGATTGTCGGCCCTCCATCTTCCGCATCGAAATCCAACTTGTATGGACTGTTCGTTTCAATCACAAGAAACCTTCGCCAACCGTAACCTCGAATCGTCAAACGACCGGAGATGGTAATGTCCTCGCCATTTTTCAGGAAGGTCATGTGTGCTGTCCGTAGCCGATTGCCTCGAGAAATAGGAGAAACAGGAGCGATGCGACTCGTATGGACAGACCAGGATTCTCACTAGTCTTTCCGCTCAATCAGCGGTAATCCCGGTAGTGCACCGCTTCCGAAACGCCGATCCAGATATCCAGCAACCCCAGCCCGGAGATGATACCCCGCACTGCACCGTTATGTAGCACCGACGCCAACCATGGCCGTGCCAGGATGAACATATTCTGGTCCCAGATTCGCGTCCACCACGGCAACACCATTACCAGTACGCCCAGGTACACGCAGAACAGCACCAACACAAACAGCGACAACCGCTGCAGCCATACCGGGGTCAGCCTTTTGGAGCGCTCGCCGTCGTTCTCCGCTTCGCGCAGCACCGCTGGTTCATGATCCGGGAAAAGTTGTGGCTGTCCAGACATCAAGCTCTCTTTTGACAGTAGCAGAGCCACAGTCCGTTGTCTCTTTCCGGACGCACCTCGCTAGATGCACGGAACTTTACGCCCCGCTCTATGCGTAGAAGCATACAGACTGATTCAACACGACCAGTTGACGAAAATGCGACAATCCGGCCCACAACTTAGGTTCAGTGATAGCGTCTAATCAATAGACTCAATGAACTTCGGCGGACTGCCGCCGGACGGGAGAGGCAATGACGACAGAACCACAGAAGTTTGCGATTGAAAAGTTTGCCGAAGCCGATCTCTCCGGCCTGCGCGAAGATCTTCTGCGGTCAGGCCTTGATTCCTGGCAGGCTGCCGACGTCATCAGCAGCTTTCTCTCCGGCCGCGGCTACGGCGTCTCCAATCATGCGGCGCGTAAGGCAGCCTCACGCCTGGAACTCCGCGGTTGCTCTCTTCAGTGCATTCAGGAAGAGCTCGAAAAGCTCGCCTTCGTCATGTAATCCACACGTTGGCCTGCCGCACTCCTGACCGGAAGGAAAGACATTCATTGCTGCCTCTCCTGATCGTCGCCTCATTTCTGATATTTTGCAGAGAGAGTTAGCCCATATCCCATGAAATGTCGGCACGACGCATCTGCAATGACTTTGTTTCTAGCTCTCGTCCTCGCTGGATGCGGAAGCGGCATTATTCCCATTCCTCCGGGAGGAATTCCCACGTCTCCAGACGTGCCCCAGGCACCGGCCGGCAAATATGTCACCTATCACGCCTACGGGGATTCCATCACCGCAGGCGCCGGCCTTTCAGATGCGGCAACGCAGGCTTACCCGGAGTTGGTAGGTATGGATCGGCGCCTTGTGGTGTCCAACTATGCCCTCAACGGCGCCCAGGCCTGTGACGTCGCGGCTCGACAGATATTCGCATATGCTGACCGCCCTTCGTTGGTCTCTCCCCCTCTTTTCAGTCTGCTGATAGGTACAAATGACGTCAACATAAAAGGCGCCGGTCCATACGAGGCGGTATTCAATCTCTGCCAGCAGGCCGCAATCGCCTGGCTTGCCGTCCCCAGCGACTTCAAGGTCCTCGCGAACAGCGCCAACGTAATAATGACAGGTGGAGGTGACCTTGACCTCTCCAACAATTGGAACGCCTGGCAGACTACAGGGCTGGGTTCCTCGGTCAGCTTCACGATAACGATGCAGCACGACGGACCGATCTATGCCTGGCCTCTAATTGATGACAAAAATCCCTCCACCTACACTTACTCGCTCGACGGTATCGTCCTCGGCACAGGACACACACAGACAACACCGGCCATGTCAACGCATAACGGCACGACGAATTCACTTGGCTTTCTCCGTCTGCCGGCTGTATCCGAAGGTAGACATATCGTAACGTTTACCCAAACAAGCACCGGCTCGAACGGAATATCTATCGTTGGCATCGGCTCTCCTCCAGCAGCACCACTCGACACCTTACCTACCGTCCTTGTCGGCACAGTCCCTGCCCAGATGCATGGCGGAGCACAATTCGCCTGCACCAGCTCCGACGCGCCCTGCCTGCAGTACATTCAAGACATCGAAGCCAACGTCAAGCTCTTCGCGAATGACAATTTAGATGTTCGACTCTTTGATACCCGCAAGTACATGTCAGGAACATGGATCGAGATGACTGATCCCGTACATCCGAATGCACGCGGAGAAATTGAGCTGAGCCACGCCGTCGAGGCATCGTTCTAGATTCCCATTCGTAGCTATCGGATCGCGGCGGACACGCGCTCGACAAGCCATTGCGCTTCATCACAAGGCATAATCATGTAATGCCGTCCCTCTGGTCATCCGACAACTGGTCTCAGCGCCTCGCCGAACTACAGGCCCCCACCGGCGAGCTCAAAGAAGCTCCACTCCGCCGCGACGTCCGCTCCCTCGGCATGCTCCTCGGCGAGGTCCTCCGCGAGCAATCCGGCGACGCCCTCTACACCGCCGTCGAAGACCTGCGTCGCACCGCCATCGCCCGCCGCGACGCCGACTCCAAGGCCGACTCAACCACGGCCAGTTCCAGCCTCCAGCAGGCTCTCGCCAGCGTTCACTCCCACTCCGACAACCTCACCACCGCCTACCAGCTCGCCCGAGCCTTCAGCTTCTACTTCGAGCTCATCAACCTCGCCGAAACCAACCACCGCAAGCGTCGCCGGCTCTCCGCCCAACTCGACCAGAACACCCCGCCCCAACGCGGCGACCTCCGCGGAACTCTCCGCCGTCTTCGCGAAGCAGGCGTCACCGCCCCCGAAGCCCACGCTCTCCTCGAAAAAATCTGCATCTCGCCCGTCTTCACCGCCCATCCTACCGAAGTCGCGCGCCGTTCCGTCATGTTCAAGCGCCGCCGCATCTCCGATCTCCTCGAACAGCTCGACCGCATCCCCGTCCCCGAGCCGCACCTCGAATCCCTCCAACACGACCTCATCGCCGAGATCACCTCTCTTTGGCAGACCGACGACGTCCGCAGCGCCCGCCCCACCGTTCGCGACGAGATCCGTATGGCCCTCGACTACTACGAGTCCAGCCTCTTCGACACCCTCCCCGTCCTCTACGCCGAAGTAGCTGCCGCCTTGGCCGCCGAATATCCCGGTAGCAATCCCTGCGGCGCCACAGAACTGGAAGGGAACACAACACCCTCCATCTGCGAGCTCCCCCAACTTGTCAGCTTCGGCTCGTGGATCGGCGGCGACCGCGACGGCAACCCCTTCGTCACACCACAAGCCACCCGCGAAGCCCTCGCCATGGCTCACAATCTCCTGCTCACCCACTACCGCCGCCGCCTGCAAAACATATTCGAGCAACTAGGCAGCTCCACTCAGCAGGTTCCTGTCTCAGACGAAGTCAACACGCTCCTCAAAAAATACCTCACCCAACTCCGCACCGCCGGGCAAACAGCCCTCGAAGAGCGCTTCCACTTCGAATATCTCCGCCTCCTGATCGCCTGCATCATGATGCGGCTCGGAGCCACCCCGCAATCCAGCGTCCCTCTTCCGCCCAACCCCGCACTCTGCCCCTACACCAGCGCCGCCGATCTCCTCAGCGACCTCACCATCCTCCGCAACAGCCTCCTCCAGAACAACGGCCACCGCCTCTCCGAGATGCTGATCGACCCGCTCCTCATGGAGATCCGCACCTATGGCCTCCACCTCCAGACCCTCGACATCCGCCAACACGCCAAAGTCCACGCCGCCGCCCTCGCCGAGATTTCCGGCGCAGCTTCAGAATCCGGTGCCCCAACCTTTCCGGTTTCATCGGGGTCCAACGAAGCTCGCTTCGCCACGAATCCCACGCACCAGATCCTCCACCTCCCACCAGCCCTCACCCCACAAACCGCCGAAGTCCTCGATACCTTCCGCACCATCGCCGAACTCAAGCAGACCTACGCCCCCGAGTCCATCCGCCAGTACGTCATCAGCGGAGCCACCAGCGCCGAAGACGTTCTCAACGTCCTCCGCCTAGCCCGCCTGGGCGGCGTCAAAGTCGAAGCCGATGAAAAATCCAGCGACCCCGGCCTCCAGCCCGTCCCCCTCTTCGAGTCCATCGAAGACCTTCAGAACGCCCCCGTCATCATGCGCGAGCTCTGGACCAGCGAAGCCTACCAGCCCCTGCTAACAAGCTGGAACCACCATCAAGAAGTCATGCTCGGCTACTCCGATTCAAACAAGGACGGCGGCATGATCACCAGCACCTGGGAGATCTACAAAGCCCACCGAGCTCTCCACGAAGTAGCTCGCGACTGCGGCGTCACACTACGCCTCTTCCACGGCCGCGGAGGCACCGTAGGCCGAGGCGGAGGCCCTACTCACCGCGCCATCTTCGCCCAGCCCATCGACAGCTTCACCGGCGAGCTCCGCATTACCGAACAAGGCGAGGTCCTCAACTGGAAATACTCTGACGTCATCCTCGCCGAGCGCAACCTCGAGCTCATGATCGCCGCCAGCCTCGACGCCCTCGCCCGCCCCGACGCCCTCATCCAGCACAAATCGATCTCAGAAAAATTAGAAGAAGTGTCATCCCGACCGGAGCGCGGCGAAGTGGAGGGACCTGCGGTTTCTACACCCCACCTCACCGGCGAAATCACCACCGCATGGGAGTCCGCACTCGAACAGCTCTCCACCACCTCGTACGACTTCTACCGCAAACACATCATCGACAATCCCGACACCTTCACTTACTTCGAGCAGGCCACTCCCGTAGCCGAACTCGAAAACGCCCGCATCGGCTCTCGCCCCGCCAAGCGCAGCGGCAAAAAATCCATGGCCGACCTCCGCGCCATCCCCTGGGTCTTCGGCTGGATGCAGTCCCGCCAGCTTGTTCCCGCATGGTTCGGCGTAGGCCACGCTCTCCACCACTTCGTCCAATCCACACCCAATGGCCTCACCCTCCTCCAAACCATGATGCGCGACTTTCCCCTCTTCGTCGACATCATCCGCAACGTAGAAATGGCCCTCGCCAAATCCGACTTCGGCATAGCCCGCCTCTATGCTTCGCTCGTCGAAGACGAGGCCCTGCGAGCCCGCGTCTTCACAACCCTCGAAGCCGAATTCAACCTGACCCACCGCATGATCCTCGAGATCACGCAACAAAAAACCCTCCTCCAGACCAACCCTGTCCTTGAGCGCTCCATACGCCTGCGTAACCCCTACGTCGACCCCATGAGCCTCCTGCAGGTCGAACTCATCCGCCGCAAGCGCACGGCCCTCAAAAACGGCGAACCTGACTCCCCCGAACTCAACCGAGCCATCTCCGCCACCATCAACGGCATCAGCGCCGGCCTCCGCAACACCGGCTGATCCTGCACATTATTCCCGGCGCTCGGTGCGTCGAGGTAGAAGGTCGTCGGGAACTACTCCAGCTTTCGCTTGTTTCCAATCCACCTTAAAGCTGCCGGTGTAACCAAACAACCGCCCCCATCGATCATTTGTTGCGCTCACTCGAATCTTAAAACACTTCGCCTGATCGTCGTACCACTCACACACGTCCGCCACACCGGACAGGGCCAGCGGAAAGTTGAACGCGACAGAGCCTTCGTAAAATCGCTGCGCGCCTGAACGCAAGCGTAATCCACCGTTATCCTCTACCGAGACATCAATATCGACAGCGAGATGTTGATGTGTCCCTAAATAGTCGACAATGCAACCTCTCTCTTCGCTGTAAACCATGTATGCATCGAAGCGTCTTTGCTTGGTCGTCTCAAATGTACGTATCCAAGTCACAGTCTCTCGTCCCAGTTCATCAAGATAGGCGTAATTCTCGATCTTGAACGGAACATTGCGTCCACGTTCGGGAAACATGATCCGTCGCCATGCTCCGACATAAAGGAAGGGCAACGTATAAGCGGCACCATGCCATATCTCTTCCATGACACCCGTGCCCACTGAAGCGATACCGCTCTCTGCGTTGAATCCGAATCTGCGCTGAATCTCAGGATGAAGCTTCGAAAAATCGGCACCCAAAGCCCTTTGATAGATCGACCTCATTGCTCTCCCCTCGGCTTTACTCGCAAACACCGTCCTGCAAACGGCGATCTTTTGCCTGCAACATAACCTGCGAGCGATAGCCCAATAATGGCCAAATTCAAAGTTACTGGATTGAACGCCTCCCAAAGATATTCAGGAGATTTCAGCGCCACCACGCCGAGCGCGACAATCATCAATGCGATATTCACCAGCAGCATCTTCTGTCGTCGCTATGTCAGCAAACTAATCAGAGCAAGCACTACTTCGACGCCACCCAGCCACGGCAACAGGTTCACGGATCCACCGCTGCGCACCAGCATCATCTTTTCCCCAATATCGCGGAAGATTAGCTTTGGAACTAATCCTTGCCAGAACCATATAAACGCAATCGTCACTCGCGCGACCGCATGAATCGACGCAAAGGCGACAGAAACTTCCGGCGTCTGGTCCTCTTCAATCCAAAGTCTCAAACGGTCAAAGCTCCACGCCGTCGCCCATCCCATTAGCGGTCGGAAGATCATACGATCCACGAGTCGGCCTATAGCTCCGAACCGAACCTCATAGTCGTACCAGGTCAGAAATCGCACGCTTGCATCCGTCGGGATGTAGCGCCAATATCCAGCTCCGCGTCGAATAAGAGATTTCGGATCATTTGAATCGAACCGCAATGATGAAATCGCACTCCCGTCGACGCCGATACGCTCCCCGACGCTCTCTCCTGTACCCGCAACGCTCATCCCAAACCCGATGCGAGTCTCATAAATAAATTGTTGGGGCTCAGATTCCGTATCGCGTGGCAGGTATTTGATTCTGGAAAACCGCAGATCCCAACGTTCATGAAGATCGGGAGTTTGGCTTAGCCTCCAGACATCGTCAATTCCCGCATCGATCTCTCGCTCGACATAGATGCCCGGATTAGATTGCGATCTCACCTGCACGCCAAAAGCCTAACAGAACCCATTAGTGGTTCTGCCTTACCATTTACACTTCCGCATGCACGCGCTGAGAATCTTTTCGCCGACCTCCGTAAACTAATAACCAACTCCCGACATCCCGTGCCAATCAAAACCATAATCCTCGACTTCGACGGCACCCTGGCCTCCTCTTTTGAAGGCATCTGGACTTGCATGCGCGAAACCCTCACCCACTACAACTTCGCCGACCCCACCCTGCAACAAGTCCGCAACACCATAGGCCTCACCCTCGAAGAATCCATGCACCGGCTAACCCAGGGCCTCTGCGAAGAACCCCTGACATCCGAGATGGTGAAGTTCTACCGCGCCCTGCACACCACCAAAGCAGCCCCGCACACGCGCCTCTTCGACGGAGCGATACCTACTCTCGCCGAACTCCGTGCCCGTAACATCTTCATCATCCTCGTAAGCAACAAAGGCCGAGCGGGCCTTCACCAACTCATCGCTCAACTCAAAATTGCCGACTACATCGATATTGTCCTGAGCGCCGAAGATATAGCCCACCGCAAGCCCGACGCCCGCCTCTACACCCACCACATAAAGCCTCTGCTGACCCTAACTCCAGCCTCACAAACCCTGGTCGTAGGCGACACCGAGACCGACATTCTCTTCGCCAAGAACGCCAACCTCTTCTCCTGCTGGGCAACCTACGGCTACGGCGACCAGCAGCGCTGCAAAGCCCTCTTACCCGACTTCGAACTCCAGGCGCTCGCCGACCTGCCCGCACTCATTTAGCAACCGGAAAGATTCGCGCAGAACTTCAAATTTAAACCCTCCTCTAAAAACGAAGTACGAGATTAACCCATCTGTTTCGAATACTTTGACACCAAAACCCGGGGACCGGGTACCACCTCAATACCCCTGGTCCTCCCGAAACGCCGTAACCTTATTCTTCTCAAACGTCACAGCCATCGGCTTTCCAAGATTCGCAAACACCACCATTCGGTTCCCATAGTCCTTGCTCGTACTCTTACTCACCTGCCCGAGCGCAAGCTCCACCTGCCGCTCATTCATCCCCAGGATGACGGTATGCGCGTCGACGGCCTTCCAAATCTCCGGTCCCCAATGCTTATACAGCTCATGCGGATCGTCATAGAACAGAATCTCATCCGCATAGAACGTGTACTGCCCTGCCTGCTGATATCCCATCGGCACTGCATACTGCTTCGTCTCATTCGGCTTCGTAAACACCATCAGCACCTGCTTATCCCCGCCGGGAATCCGAACTGTAGCCGACTTCGGAGCCACCTGCTCCACAAAATCCTTCACCACCAAAGGCTCTGCACCCAGCAGCGTCCCCGCCGCCTTTCCATAGCTCACCGAATGCCCCGCATAAGAGTAATACTCCAACTGCCCACCCGCCGAAACCCACACTGTAGTCCCCACCAGATCCTTCATATCCGCCATCGAGGACTGCCGCTTCTGCTTCAGGAACACTAGATCGTCATCTGCAATCCGCTCTCTCACCGGAGCCGTCACTGCCATCGGCTTATTCCTCTCGTGGTGCAGATAGAACAGCTCGCCACCCACTGCCAATATGAGCACCAACGTGGCCGCAATCGCTGCCTTTACCCCAGTCTTCATCCGTATCTCCTGAAATCTCACCCCACCATAACATCCTGAGGTTCGACTAATCCGCAGGCTCCCCCACACTCAGTTCCCGCTCCGCACTCATCAGCGACTCAGCCGTCAGAGAATCGGCCTTCCGTAACTGCGGAAACAACCCCGCGGCCGAAGCCGTCACCACCATCGACGCCAACCCACCAATTACTACGGCCCGCACCGCGCCCCACCACTGTGCCGTCAACCCGCTCTCAAACTCTCCAAACTCATTCGAAGCCCCAATAAATAGCCAGTTCACCGCACTTACCCGTCCGCGCATCTCCGGCGGCGTCGCCAACTGCAGAATGCTCGACCGGATCACCACGCTCACCATATCGCTCGCACCCACAAGCACCAACGCAACAAGGCTCACCCACAGGCTCTTCGATAATCCAAACACCACCGTAGCCGCCCCGAATATTCCCACACACATCAGCATCACCGCACCAGCCCGTCGCTTGATCGGCTTCACCAGCATTGTCAGTGAGACCGCCAGCGCGCCCACGCTCGGCATAGCACGCAACACTCCCAGCCCTCGTGGCCCAGCATGAAGGATATCCGTAGCAAAGATTGGCAGCAGGGCCACCGCCCCGCCCAACATCACTGCGAAAAGATCCAGCGAGATTGATCCCAGCAGCAACTTGGTCTTCCAAACATAGTCAAGACCCGCCAGCACCGTCCGCATGCTGAAGACCTTCTTCTCCGCCGCAGCCATTGACGTCCGAATCATACCCACCAGCGCCAGAAAGCCCAGCAGCATCGCCAGCGTAAACGCATAGACAATTCCTGCACCGCGCCACTTCAGCAACACCCCCACAAGCGGCAGCGTAAACAATAGCCCACCCACCGCGGGCCCCGACATATTCGCAATCTGATAAATAGTGGCGCCCCACGTCACCGCATTCACAAAGTGATCCTTGGGCACTAGGCTTGGTAACATCGCGCTAGCAGCGGGTCCACTAAAGGCTCTCCCCAACCCAATCCCCACCAGCACTGCATAGATTGGCCAAATCCGCCCACCTTCAAGCGCCCAGCTACTCAACGACAACCACAGCAACACCGCCGTACAAACCGCCTGCAACCCATAACAAGCCAGTATGATCTTTCGCCGGTCATAGCGATCCGCTACATGTCCAGCCGCCAACATAAAAACCAGGCCCGGCAGAAACAGCGCCAATCCAGTGAATCCCAAATCCAACGCCGAGTGCGTGATGGCATATACCTGCCACGCCACAGCAACCGATTGTGCCTCAGCTCCCACAATCACCATCAGCCGCGCCGCCTGATACAACCGAAAGTCCCGCGAGCGAAACGCAATCCCGGCAGGCACTCCAGTCGCTAACGCACTACTGCCACCCTCAGCCATATCCTATGTTTTCACATTTGGAACGCAGAGCGATCCATCGACGCTGATTCTTCTTCAAACCATAACGACAGTGGATCTACCTCGACTCACCCCAATGCTCCGACTGGATAGGTTTGAAGTCCCGTCCATCCTGAAACATCACACCTTCGTTAGCTCTCAGCGGCATAACAATAGTCTTCAGTCGCAAGACCAACTGCATTGGAATCATCAGACACCAAAGCAAACTGCTTCCACGAAGATTGTCCGACGAAATAACATAGCCTAACCAGACTGCTGGAGCTATAAAAAGAGCGGCCATCAACGCTGGATGGGCCAACCACCTGCGAAGTGGCTCCAATTCCTCTGCTGGCCATAAATCGTTTTTGATACCCTGCCGCAACTGTTTCTCGGCCCGTAATGAAATCGTCAGTCCAAAACCAAACGGGATGAGATACACAATAAAACGAACGAGGTTTTTCCATACACTGTGGTCAAGTAATTGAGGTGTAGGCAGAAACACCGTTAGAATCGATCCGATCATCATAACGCTGCCAATCACAGCCCAACAAACCAGCCGCATCGGCGATGACGACTTCTGCGTCTTCATGCCGAAAATCATAGCACCGTCGTTACCGCCCCAGGTAAACCTTGTACTGCGTCTCCACCACACCAGTATTCCGAGCCAGCATCAGCTTCGATTGGTTGTACTGATACAGCGTACTCACCAATCGTGACTGCGCATCCGCCAGCGTAGCTGCGGCCTGCACCACCGCCAGATTGTCATCCACACCGGCAGCGAAACGGTCTGAGGCCTGTTGCAGTTGTTCGGTCGCCAGACCTACGTTACTCTGCGCCACCTTCACCAGCTCAGCCGACGACTGCACATCCAGCATTGAAGCCCGAATCTGCTGCTCGATCGTCACCTTCAGCGAATCGATCTGCTGTTGCAGCGCACGCTTCTGTGCCTCGGCAACCTGAAGCTCCCCTCTCAGCTGCCCTTCCTGAAAGATAGGAAACGTCATCTTACCCGCCGCCGAAAACACGCCGTGATACAGCCCCTGCGTCTCACCCAGCACGCCGTAGTACCCATCAAAAGCCAGCGCCGGCAACCGCTCCGACTTCACTGCCTTCCGCGTCCGGTCCGCGACCTCAAGCTGCGCCTGCAAGCTCAACAAGTCCTTTCGCCGCTCAAATGCCAGCGCCTTCGCCTGCTCCAGCGGCAGCTCGGCAAACTCCGCATACGGAGCCGTATCCGTCAGCTTCAGCTCCTGCTCGGCAGGCAGGCCAATCAACCGGTTCAGCTGAATTTTGTCCTTTGCAAATGTGTTCTCGGCGTTGATCAGCACCTGCTGCTGCGTCTGCAGCTGCACCCGCGCCCGAAGCATATCGAGGTTCGTTCCCACTCCAGCATCATGCGATGCCGTCGCCTGCTGCAACGCCACCTCATCGGACTTCACCAGTGCCTGTGCGTTTTCAATCTGCGCCGCATCGGCCAGTGTCAACAAATACTGCGACCCCACCTGCAAAGCAACGGTCCCGCGTGTATTCAATGTAGTCAAAGAAGCCGCGGTATCGGCCTTCTGAGCCGCACGATAGAGATAATACGCAGGCACATTGAACAACTGTTGGTTCAGGTTCAACTGCGCCGACGTCGTGCTCACCTTGACGATCTCTTTAATCGTTCCCGGTGGAAAACCAAACGCCTCCAGCGATCCTGGTTTGAACCCCATAGCCGCAAGGTTGATCTCCTGCGTCCCGGTCTGAGCTTTCGCGGTCATACTGGGCAGAAGGTTGTTCTTTACCGTCAGTACCTGACCATGCACGTACCGTTCATTCTGCCGACTCAGCTCTATCTGCAGATTCCGCTTCATCCCGCGCTCAATCGCATCATCCAGGCTTAGCGGCAGCGCGCCCGGCGTTGCCTGCTCCACCACAACCCCACCCGGCAACTTTATCGTCGCTACATTGGGCGTCGGAGCCAAAGGCAGATTGTTCGCATCCTGCGCCCACGCGCAACCACCAGAGACACCAAGGCAGACAAATGCCGCCAAAATCTTCATTTGTATCGAAGCAATATGCAAGGAACCTGTAAACCTCTCTATCGATTAGAGTCCATTGACCCCGGAGCGGTTGCGAAATCTTGGAAGCCTTTCCCTGGATCCCTGAAAAAATCAAAAGACCATTGCCTGCAGGAAGTTATAGAATTCTGGCCCCAGCCGACATTCTAAATCGGCCGCCGGGGGGAGGTACGGCACACATGCTGAAAAGGCACTGTCCACCCAAACCCGGCCGGTCCGTAACCACACCACCCGTTTCCCCTGATGGAAGGCCAACACCGGCATCGTCATTACCGATCTACTACCCCGTAAGACTACCCGAAACCACCATGCGCATCTCCAAATGGCATCCTGGCAAGCTCATCATCCTCTGGTCCTGGGGAGCACTCCTCGCCGCCCTGGCCCTCACCGGTTATTTTGTCACTCCCGTCTCCGTCTCTCCCCGCCTTCACCTTGGAGAGTTGCTGCTCGCCATCGTCATCCTGGCCGCGCTATCGGGCATCACCTGGCGATGGCTAAGTGGTCGTGAACTCGACATCTGAACTCCTACGGCTAAAATACAAAACATAAGCCTATGCGTCTTACCTTAATGAACCGTCTCGCCCTGGCCGTCGCGCCCGCCCTGTTTCTCACCCTTCTGGTTCCCGCCAACGCGCAGTACTCAGCGCCCCCCAACACTGGCAACACCTTCAAAGACACCTCCATGCTCAAGCCCCCCGCCGGAGCAAAGGTCGCCATCTTCACCTTTGAAGACCTCGAGTGCCCCGCCTGCGCCCGCGCCTTCCCCATGGTTCAGGGAGCCATCGAGCACTACAAGATTCCCCTCATCCGCCACGACTTCCCCCTCAAGATGCACCTTTGGAGCTTCGACGCCGCCGTCAACGCTCGCTACCTTCAGGACAAAGTCTCTCCCAGGACTGCCGAGGAGTATCGCGGAGCAGTCTTCGCCTCCCAGACCGCCATCGCCTCGAAGGAAGACCTTCGCAACTTCACTCAGCGTTGGTTTCAGTCCCACAAGATCACGATGCCCTTCGTCGTAGACCCCCAGGGCACCCTTGCCAAGGAAGTTCAGGCAGACTATGCTCTCGGCGAACGCATCGGTCTCACCCAGACCCCCACCATCTGGGTAGTCACCCCGAAGAACTGGATTCAGGTCACCGACCCAACCCAGCTCTTCCAGACCATCGACACAGCCCTGGCCCAAACCTCCACTTCCAGCACAGCCGCCAACTCCAAGCTTCGTCATCCCGCAACTCCTCAAAAATAGTTCTCACGTGAAGCCTTACAGCGAGAGCCCAGGGCTTCACTTTGGAATTCCTCACGCCACGCGCGAATTAGGATCGGAGTGCAACGCTTGCTCCGACTGACGTCGGGTTTTCGCGCAGGAGACGGTAAGCTACTAACAGGGAAGAAAAAGCAATATGCCACTTTACGAATACGAATGCACCCAGTGTCACGAGCGCACGGAAAAAATCCAGAAGTTCTCTGATCCTGAGATCACAATCTGCCCCCACTGCAGCGGGCACCTCGAGCGCGTCATCTCCGCCCCTGCCATCTCCTTTAAGGGCGGCGGTTGGTTCGCCGATGGCTATGGCAACGCCAAACCAAAGTCCTCAGGCGACAACAAGAACCCCTCATCCGGTACAAGCAGCTCCGAGACCTCGTCCACTCCCGCAGCCGCAGCCCCGACGACATCCTCAACTCCCGCCCCATCATCGGCGCCAGCATCCAACTCCGACAAAAAGTAGCGGTACGCCTACCCCTCCACTTACTTCTTCGACGGAACTTTCTTGCCTTCCCTCCGGGCCTCCGACAATCCAATCGCAATCGCCTGCTTTGGATTCGTGACCTTCTTCCCGCTTCCGCCGCTCTTCAGCTTGCCCTGCTTCATCGCCTTCATCTCGCGCTCAACGCTCTTGCCTGCGGCCGGACTATATTTGCGCGTTGAGCTCGACTTCTTCGCCGCGGCCTTCTTCGCAGGAGCCTTCTTCTTCGCCGCCCTCTTCGTTGCCTTCTTGGCTGCCTTCTTCGTTGCCATAGCTATTCTCCCTCTCGTCTAAGAGGCCGCGGGAATACCGCGAGTTGCATCACCATCGGCTCCCGCAACAAAAGCGAGCAAATGCGAACCCCACCAAAGCTAGGACCGCACCTCGAGTTGGCTCGCTCCATGGGCACCCACGATTACGTCAGTCCAGTTTCGTTCGAGTAGACGCAATCGGCTGAGGTCGGCGTAGACTGATCTCGCAGAAGTCCCATAAGACACTGATCTGGGAGAAGCCACATAAAACTATGACCCGAACCATAGGACGAATTATCAAGTGGGTATTAGCGCTGATCATCGTAGTTGGCGTTACGATGCTGGGAGTGCGTTCGTACAGGGTGCTCAGCGGGCCAGCATTGCAGCCGTGGCACACCTTCGTTCCCCATGAGTTGAGCGCAGATCAGATCGACATGGCGGACTGGACTCGTTACCTCGCGCAAGAGGACGAAATTATGGCAAGCGTTCGTGCCGAGGTCAGCCAGAAACTCGCACCCGGCGAGCGCGTTCCGATCAATCGCTACTTCGAGGCGAGCCCGATTTATCCGGCGCATTTCGCGCACGATTGGAATCGCTCCTACGTACTGGAGCCGGACGGCAAGCCGATCGGTGTTGTGGTCCTGTTGCATGGACTCACCGATTCGCCTTACAGCCTCCGGCATGTCGCGCAACGTTATCGTGATCGCGGCTTCCTCGCGATCGGTCTCCGTTTGCCTGGACATGGAACAGTGCCAGCCGGCTTGACCGATGTTCGCTGGGAAGACTGGATGGCGGCAACACGACTGGCCGTGCGTGAAGCGCGTCGGCGAGTTCCTGCCCCGGCGCCACTCCATCTGGTTGGATTCTCGAACGGCGGTGCACTGGCGATGAAGTATTCTCTGGATGCGCTGGAAGACCCGAAGCTCGCGCGTCCCGACCGTGTCCTGCTGTTCACACCAATGATCGGTATCACGCGCTTTGCGCGCTTTGCCGGACTGGCCGCCCTGCCAGCCATACTGCCGCCGTTTGCGAAGGCGGCCTGGCTCAGCGTCGTGCCGGAATTCAATCCCTTCAAGTACAACTCCTTCCCGGTTAATGGCGCGCGCCAATCCTTCAGGTTGACCGATGCATTGCAGGCGCAGATTCAGCGCCTCGCGCGTGCGTCACAACTCGGGGGCTTGCCGCCGGTTATAACCTTTCAGTCGGTAATCGATTTCACCGTCAGCACACCCGCGATTCTGACGGGACTCTATGCGTATCTCCCCGACAATGGGAGCGAGATCGTGCTGTTCGATGTAAACCGCACGCTCAAGTTCGACCCGCTGCTGCGCCAGTCGTCCTACGTCGCAGTCGATCGGCTCACGCCCACTACGCCCCAGACCTTCCGTTTCACTGTTATTGCAAATGCAGACGACAACACTGATGCAACCGTCGAGCGCAGTATTGCGCCGGGCCAATTGAAAGCTGAGATTCGTCCGCTGAATCTGCCTTACCCGCCTGGAATTTTTTCGCTTTCGCATCTGGCGATACCCATTCCGATGGACGATCCACTGTACGGAATGCAGCCTGACCCGAAAACCGCAGACACCTACGGCTACAACCTCGGCTCGATGGACGCCCGCGGTGAGCGCGGTGCACTGATAGTCGATCAGGATTTCTTGACGCGGCTGTCATCCAATCCGTTCTTTCCCTACCTGCTCGATCGAGTCGATGATGGAATTAACCATCCTTCAACTCCCTCGGGGCACCACATCCCCACACCCGGGTCTGCGGGCTTACCGGTGCGCCTCGAAGCCATCCTGTCGACATTTCGCCCGGACGACGGCGAGGGGCAGCCATTCGCGGGGCCGTAGTCCACCACATCGTTCCTTAATGACAGGGGAGCCCCGGCCCTTAAACCCCAAGCCGGCAGTTCTCGCCGCCTAACTATCCAGCTTTTTCACCACCAGCTCATTCAGCAGCGCAGGATTCGCCTGTCCCTTCGACAGCTTCATCACCTGCCCCACAAAGAACGCCGACACCGTCTTCTTCCCGCCGCGATACTGCTCCACCTGCTTCGGATTCGCCGCGATCACCTCATCGATCATCGTCTCAATCGCGCCCGCATCAGAAATCTGCTGCGGCTTCTCCCGCTCGTACACCACAGGAAAATCCTCATTCTTCTCAAATGCAGTATCCAGCAGCTGCTTCAGCATCTTGCTCGAAAGCTCACCCGACTCAGCCAGATCAGCCGCCATCACAATTCCATTCAGACTCACCGGAGACTGCTCTAACTCAAGCCCAGCCAGCCGCAGCCGCATCGTCAACTCACTCGTCAGCAACGAAGCTACCCGCTTCGGACTCTTCGTCTTCTTCGCCGCCGTCTCAAAGCTGTCCGCAAACGTCCGCGTCGCGGTCAACGTCGCCGCATCCTGCGTCGAAATCTCATACTCCGCAATCATCCGTGCGCGCCGCGACTCCGGCAGCTCCGGCATCTGCTTCAAAATCTCCGCCTGCCACTCCGCCCCTACAACCAGCGGCGGCAGATCCGGCTCAGGAAAATACCGGTAGTCATGCGCCTGTTCTTTCGAGCGCATCGAGTACGTCCGCCCCTCACCGCTATTCCAAAGCCGCGACTCCTGCACAACGCGCCCTCCATCCTCAAGCACGCCAATCTGCCGCTCGATCTCGTACTCCACAGCCGAGCGAATATACCGAAAGCTATTAACGTTCTTCACTTCAGCCTTCGTGCCAAACTCTTTGGCACCCTTCAGCATCACGCTCACATTCGCATCGCAGCGCAGCGACCCCTCTTCCATGTTGCAGTCGCTCACACCCGTATACAGCAGAATCTCTTTTAGCTTCGTCAGGTACTCGAACACCTCATCCGCCGTCCGCAGATCAGGCTCGCTCACAATCTCCACCAGCGGCGTCCCACAACGATTCAGATCGATATAAGTCCGATTCACCGAATCAGCAAATCCATCATGCACACTCTTACCCGCATCCTCTTCCATGTGCAGCCGAGTCACGCCAATCCGCTTTGTAATCGCCGCACCTGCCGCATCCAACGCCGGAACCTCAATCCAACCATGCTCCGCAATCGGCCTGTCGAACTGCGATATCTGATACCCCTTCGGCGAATCTGGATAAAAATAGTTCTTCCGCGAAAAAATACTCGTCTCCCGAATCTCGCAGTTGATCGCCTTCGCCGCTAAAACAGCAAATTCCACCGCCTTGCGATTCAGCATCGGCAGCGCACCCGGCAACCCCAGGCACGTCGGACACGTATGCGTATTCGGCTCACCGCCATACTGGTTCACGCACCCGCAAAAAGCCTTCGATGCAGTCAGAAGCTGAACATGAACCTCCAGCCCAATCACAGGCTGGTACTTGGCAAGAATCTCCGGCGAAAGTGCAGTGGCAGTGGACATAATCAACCTCGATTCTATCAAGTAGGCCGAGTCTTCCCGCTCAAACCGCTCCGATAGCGGCATCCCCTCTCATCGCCAAAGCTGCCGTCTCTTTACAATCCGGCTAAAATCTCTCTTCCAGACACAGCATCAGTGAATCGATTCACCGCACTCCGCGTCTCTCAACTATGAGGAGTCAACAGCGAACAGCTCGCCGGGTATATCTCGTCACTATCTTCCTCATCTATTTCGCTTGTCTCTCGCTACGTGCTTTCGCGCAATCATCGCCTGCTAAGCCTCTCCTTGTCGGCTACTTCCCTCAATGGGGCCTTTACAACGATCAACCCTACCTTGTAAAAAATCTCCTTTCCTCAACCAGCCGCAAACCACTCGTCGACCAAATCAACTATGCGCAAGGCTTCGTCACCAATGGCCGTTGCACCGTAGCCGACCCCAACGCAGACATCAACTTTACCTTCACCACCATCCAAAGCGTCAACGGAGTAGCCGACTCACCCAGTCACCCGTTCCGTGGCAATCTTCATCAGCTGCAACTACTCAAGCGACGATTCCCTCACCTTCGCATTCTCATCTCGCTCGAAGGCCGCGCCTCCGACTTCGCCTTCGACGCCCAGCCTGAAAATCGCGGGACCTTCGTCGCCTCCTGCATCGACACCTTCATCAAAGGAAACCTTGCTCCCGGCATCACCGCGCCGCACCTTTTCGACGGCATCGACGTCGACTGGGAGTACCCGCATGAACCGGACGCCGCTAACTTCCAGGCTCTGCTCCACGAACTTCGCCTCCAGATGAACGCCATCCGTCCTGGCCTCCTCCTCACTATCGCCGTGGGCCACACGCCACACATGTATCCCGGCACCGACGTCCCCACCGTCGCCAGCCTCGTCGATCAGGTCGGCCTCATGACCTATGATTTCATCGGTCCATGGAGCGATACCACCGGCTTCCTCGCTCCTCTCTTCGGCGACCACGGCGGCACTGTCGAACGCTCCATTGCAGCCTGGCGCGACGCCGGTATTCCATCTTCGAAACTCCTCATGGGCGTCCCCTTCTACGCCTACGGATGGCGCCAGGTCCCCGAAGAAGCCAATGGCCTCTTTCAAGAAGGCCAAGGCATCCACGGCGACCGCCCCTACAGTTTCGTTCTTACCCTGCTCGACCACTCCACCCTCTACCGCGATCTCATCTCACAAGCTCCATGGCTCTTCGACGGCGACGCCTTCTGGACCTATGAAGACCCCATCTCCATCGCACACAAAGCAAGCTATGCCCGCAGTCAACACCTGCAAGGTCTCATGATCTGGGAGCTAGGTCAGGACACAAGCACCGCCGCACTCCTTCGCGCAGCCCATACCGCTCTGCACAATTCATCGCCAAACGATTCCTCATTGCCGCCATCCAAAAATCGATCCTCAACTGGCGCAACGATCTCGTCTTCCAACTAACCAGAAACTTCTCAAACTCACTACTACGTTCTGCGGTCTGTTTCTGCATCTCACCAACATGCCTTTCCGTCTGCGCCCACGTCAGCCCGTGCCGCCCCCGGTCCAGGACTCCCAAAAGCACCTCGAGCGCCCAAGCGCCCAGGACATCTACGAACAAGTCGCCAACAACGCCCGCCAGGAGCTAGGCCGGTCCAGCATCTCCCTCGCCATCTCCGGACTCGCCGGCGGAATCTTCATGGGCCTCTCCGCCCTCGGCAACGCTATCGCCATCGCGCTCCTCACCACCCCGGGTACCGTCCCCTCCCACACCATCTTCTTCGTCGGCAAAATGTTCTACCCCCTCGGCTTCATCGTAGTCATCCTCGGTCGCTCGCAGCTCTTCACCGAAAACACCCTCTACCCCGTAGCGCTTGTCCTCGCCGAAAAGCGCCACTTCTGGCACACCATGCGCCTCTGGGGAGTCGTCCTCCCCTTCAACATCCTCGGAGCCCTCGCCTTCGCCGCCATCGCCTCGCTCACCACCGCACTCCAACCCGAGGTCGTCCGCGCCCTCTCCCAACTAGGCCTCGAAGCCATCCACAATCCCGCCTCCACCATCTTCTGGAGCGGCGTCATGGGCGGATGGATCATCGCTACCGTAGCCTGGCTCGTCTCCGGCTCTCACTCCATCACCGGCTCCGTCATGATCATCTGGATGCTCGCCTTCGTCGTCGGCCTCGGCAACTTCGCACACTGCATCGCCACCAGCGGCGAAGTCCTCACCGCTGTCCTCACCGGAAGCACTCCCTGGCTCTCCTACCCTCGCTGGCTCCTTCCAGCCGTAGCCGGAAACATCTGTGGTGGCGTAGGCATGGTCACCCTTCTCGAATACGGCCAGGTTATCTATGGCGGCGACGCTGAAGCCGAAGCTCTTCCCGCACTATCAAAACCCGAAGATCCCGTCGCATAGGCGACCAGAAAAATAGTTCGATCCTTATCGAAGTTACGTCATCTGGAGAACACGCCCGTCGCGGCCACAGCCGCTCCAGGACCATATCTCGGTAGAGAAGGTAAGAGCCGCCATGTCATCAGAGACCGCAAAGATCGTACGCTTCCACAAAGTCGGCACCGCCGACGTCCTTCAGCTCGATGAGCTTCCTCTCCCTGAGCCCGCAGCAGGTGAGGTTCGCCTCCGCGTCAAAGCCATCGGACTCAACCGCGCCGAGGTCATGTTCCGCGAAGACCAGTATCTCGTCACCCCCGAACTCCCTTCCAAGTTGGGCTACGAGGCATCCGGTACCGTCGAAGCCATCGGCCCAGGTGTCGATCCGTTCTGGCTCGGAAAAACCGCCAGCACCGTTCCAGCCTTCGCTCTCAACAAATACGGCGTCTGTGGTGAAGTCGCAATCGTCCCAATCAACTCTATCGCCGAGTACCCGGCAGGCCTCTCCCCCGAAGAAGGCACATCCATCTGGATGCAGTACATCACCGCCTACGGTGCCCTCATCCACCATGCTCACGTTGCCAAGGGCGACTTCGTCCTCCTCACCGCAGCCAGCAGTAGCGTAGGCCTCGCCGCCATCCAGCTCGTCAAAGCTGAAGGCGTCATCAGCATCGCCACTACCCGCACCTCCGCCAAAAAAGCCGAGCTCCTCGCCCTCGGCGCTGACCACGTCATCGTCACCAACGAAGAAGACCTCGTCGCCCGCGTCCACGAGATCACCGCAGGCAAAGGTGCCCGCGTTATCTTCGACCCCATAGCCGGCAAAGGCCTCGAAACCCTCGCAGCCGCTGCCGCCATCGGCGGAATCATCATCGAATACGGCGCCCTTGCCTCCGAACCCACACCCTTCCCTCTCTTCCCCGCCGTCGGCAAAGGCCTCACCGTTCGCGGCTATACCCTCATGGAGATCACAACCCACTCTGACACACTGGCCCAGGCAAAGAAATATGTCTTCGACCGCCTCGTCACCGGCCACTTAAAACCTCGCATCGACAAAGTCTTCCCTTTATCTGACATCGTCGAAGCCTACCGCTACATGGAGTCCAACCAGCAGATCGGCAAAATCGTCGTTACCGTCTAACTCCCCAAAGCAGGCGGCTCCCCAACCGCCTGCTGCTTCATTGCGGCCCTGCAGCCACCTTCCTGCTCAGTATCGAATCCGCATTGCTCTTATCCACCAGCGCAACTCCGGTATCGATAAACGCAGGAAACGGAGAAAACGGATCCAGTCCATAATCCGCCGCCAGCGGCTTCACTGGATAGTGATACATATCATCCAACGCCTTCAGCCCAAGCCGCGCCATTGTGTAAGGCTTCTGCGCAATCGTCGAATCGATCGTTCCATCCTTCACTAGCCGCAGCGTAGCCTCATCGGTATCCATCGCCACCAGTAGCCTGCCCGTATCGCCTTTGGTCTTGGCACGTTTCAACGCCTCGCCCACATCTTTACCCGAAGCCGACTCCAGGCAAACAAACGCATCCACCCTCTCCGCGCCCTTTCTCCCGATATACTCTTCCGTCTTATCCATCGCCGTGCCCGTATCGCCCTTGATATCGAACACATCTGCCACCTTGATCCCCGGATACCCCGAGAACACATCCTTGTATCCCTTCAACCGTTCATCAAGATTTGGCTGTCCCGGGTTCGTAAAGAACACGACATTCCCCTTGCCGTTCAACACCGCCGCCACGCGATGCCCACCCAGTCTTCCAGCCTCCAGGTTGTTCGTCCCAATAAAATAAAGCCGCTTGCTCTCCGGTGAATCCGAGTCCATGGTGATCACCGGAATTCCCGCTGCTATCGCCGCATCAATCTCCGGAGCCAGCAGCTGAGAACTCGCCACAGACACCAGAATCCCCGCCGGCTTCCTTCCCACCACCGTGCGAAACTCCTCTACCTCAGCCTGCGGATCGAAGTTCTTCGGGCCCCGCGTCTCAGCCGTAACCCCGAACTCCGCCGCTGCCTTCTGAAATCCATCCGCAGCCGTCTTCCAGTAAGCCACGTCAAGGTTCGTTGCAATCAGGTAGTAGTGCTCGCTCTTGCTATGCCGCGTGCAGCCTTCAAAAAGCGGAAGCAAGCCAATCAGTACAACGATGGTTCCTCTCATCCACACGCCCATTGCAAACCTCCAATGAGACACGCTGTCCGAGTCATCCATGCACCCGATAAATCGGGCAGCACCGCGGACTATCTCTCCGCGGAGCGGAAATACTACTCCAAACGAGCAAGCTTTGGCGCAGCAATACCAATTCTCGCGCTACCCCGGCCAAGATCGATTCCGCGCCTTCCATCCCTCGACGATCTGACTGACTGTTTCGCTCAGCGGCTGCATCGAGTCCACTTCCAAATCGTACTTACAAAAGGAGTGCGTTTTGAGATGGTAGAGCCCTTCCCCAACCGTGCGATCACCACGCAGCCGTTCTCTGCGCTTAACTTCATCGGCGGAAGCGTGAACCCCAACCCAGAAAACATCGAAAGGGGCCAACAGTTCCGTCAGTTCATCCGCCCAGCTCTGCTCCTCGACGATGTGCTCCACGAGAAGATCGTTTCCCGCAGCAGCAAAGGCACCAATCGATCGATGGAATCCCCTAAAAAATCTCCCTCTACCAGCCGAGCGAGCCTCCAACTGAAGAGGACGAAAGCCCGCATCGGCCAGTTGATCCGAAGCAAAGTAACAAAACTGAGGCTCCAGCGCTGGCCGCAAAGCCGTCATAAGAGTTGATTTCCCCGCACTGGACGTGCCGTTCAAAATGATGATTCTGCTCTTCATGCGTCGCATTTCGCCAATCCACGCAGCACGCTATCGCGCAAAATTATCTTTTCCTGGCCCATTAGCCGTAATCGACAGCGACCTCTTCATGCGCGCGAGAATAACACGACTTACAACCTCGACGCTGTAAACTTAATGCAGCATGGTCTTACCCTTCGTCCGCGAGCTCCTTGCGGACCTCGAGCACTCCGAAGCCTTCGAGCGTGTACGCCGCCACCTGAGCGGAGGCACGGGGCGCAGACGTGTCTCCGGCCTCACCGCTACCGCCCGAGCCCTCTATCTCCCCTACTTCGTCCGCGCCGCCGCTACTCCTTGCGTCATCATCGTCCCCGACAACAAGGCTGCCGAATCCCTTCATGCCGCTGTTCTCTCCGCCTGCGAGCTCACCGGAGCCCTTCCTTCTCACGCCGTCCTCCGTCTTCCCGCACACGACGTCCTCCCCTTCGAAAACCTCTCTCCTCACTCTGAAATTCAAGAGACCCGCGCCGCCACCCTTTGGAAAATCTGCCAGCACGCCCATCACACCGGCCCCCGCCTCGTCATCGCCCCCGTCGAAGCGGCCTGCATGCGTCTCTTCCCCCGAGACTTCTACCGCGGCCTCGCCCTCCATCTCCGCGTCGGCGAAGAGCACATCCCCGACATGCTCATCGACCACCTCCTCTCCGTCGGCTACACCCGCGTCGATGTCGTCGAAATGCCCGGTCAGGTAACCATCCGCGGCGGCATCATCGACGTCTACTCACCCGAGCAAGACCGTCCCGTCCGCATCGACTTCTTCGGCGACGAGATCGAGTCCATCCGCAAGTTCGACCCCGAGACCCAGCGCTCCAGCTCCCAGCTCGACGACGCCCTCCTCCTTCCCCTCACCGAAACACCCGTCACCGAAAAACTCCTCACCGCCATCAACGCCCGCCTCACCCGAGCAGGCGCATCAAGTGCAGCAAGCGCCGCGGCCCTGGAAATAGCAGGCGGCGAAGAGCCCGTCGAGCTCCAGACCCACGTCAGCACCCGCACCGGCGAAGCCACCGTCTTCCCCGGCTGGGAGTTCTTCGCCCCCGTCGCCGGAGCCACACAATCCCTCCTCGACCTTCTCGGTTCCACCACCCGCGTCTTCCTCGAAGAGCCCGCCATGATCAAAAATCAGGGCGAGCGCTGGTGGAACAAGATCGAGCAGCGCCACGACCGCTCCGGCATCGGCAATCTCATCCGCCCCGAAGACATCTACCTTTCTCCCTGGGACCTCGAAGACCGCCTCCGCCGCTTCACCGGCTGCGATCTCGATCAATTAGGCGCAGTAGACGTCCTCGACGCGGACCGCAGCGACCTCTCTGAAGTAGACTTCGCCACTCGCCCCACCCAGCGCTTCCACGGCTCCATCCCCGCCCTCATCGACGCCCTCAACGCCCTGATGAAGCAGGACGCCCGCATCCTTCTCACCGCCCCAAATCAAGGCGAAGTCGAGCGCCTCGCCGGGCTCCTGCAGGAATATCAAGTCCCCTACCGCCTCGGCTCCCGCACCGACCAACACGGCTCATCCAACGTCTACTCCGAGTCCAGCTACCTCGCCGGAGACCTCCGCACCCCCGTCATCGTCAAGACCACCATCGCCGCCGGTGTTCAAGTCCTCGACCTCGATAAATCCACCGCCCGCCAGATCATCATCTTCGGCGCGCAGGATCTCTCCGACGAAGCCGACATCACCGCGCGTCCCATCCGTCGCAGCAAATCCAAAACCGCCGCCTTCATCTCCGACTTCCGCGACCTCGCAGTAGGCGACTACGTCGTCCACGTAGAACACGGCATCTCGCGCTATTGCGGCCTCCGCGTCATCGAAGAAAACGACACCCCGCCACTCGAGCTGATGATCCTCGAGTTCGCAGACGACGCCAAGCTCTACGTCCCTCTCACCCGTCTCGACCTCATCCAGAAGTACCGCTCCACCGACACGGGCCCCGCCCCCCAGCTCAACAGGCTAGGCACGCAAAGCTGGCAAAAAACCAAGACCCGCGTCAAAAAAGCCATGGCCGACATGGCCGCCGAGCTTCTCAAGCTCTACGCCCAGCGCGAGTCCGTTCAAGGCACCCCCTTCTCCCCCGACACCAATATGCAGCGCGAGTTCGAAGACGCCTTCGACTTCAACGAAACCGACGACCAGCTCTCCGCCATCGCCGACATCAAGGCCGACATGGAATCCACCCAGCCCATGGATCGCCTCCTCTGCGGCGACGTCGGCTACGGCAAAACCGAAGTCGCTATGCGCGCCGCCTTCAAAGCTGTACAGGACTCCAAACAAGTCGCCGTCTTAACACCAACAACCGTCCTTTCCTTCCAGCACTACGAGTCCTTCAAGCGCCGCTTCGCCAACTTCCCCGTCAACGTCGAGATGATCTCCCGCTTCCGCACCGCGAAAGAGCAAAAAGAGATCCTCGAAAAAGTAGCCGACGGCAAAGTAGACATCCTCATCGGCACCCACCGCCTCCTCTCCAAAGACTTAAAATTCCAAGACCTCGGCCTCCTCGTCGTCGACGAAGAGCAGCGCTTCGGCGTCCGCCACAAAGAACGCCTCAAACAGATGCGTGCACACATCGACGTGCTCGCCATGTCCGCCACACCCATCCCCCGAACCCTCCACATGTCGCTCATCGGCCTCCGCGACATGTCCGTCATCGAGACGCCCCCCAAAGACCGCATGGCCATCCAGACCATCGTCGCCAAATTTGACGAAAAGCTCATCCGCACCGCCGTCGAGATGGAGCTGGAACGCGGAGGCCAGACCTACTTCGTCCACAACCGCGTCGAAACCATCTACGACCTCGCCGCAAAGATCCGCGAGCTAGTCCCACAAGCCCGCATCGTCATCGGCCACGGCCAACTTCCCGAAACCGAGCTAGAGCGCGTCATGCTCGCCTTCATGAACCACGAGTACGATGTCCTCGTCGCCACCTCCATCATCGAAAACGGCCTCGACATCCCTCTCGCCAACACCATCATCATCAACCGCGCCGACCGCCACGGCCTCTCCGAGCTCTACCAACTCCGCGGCCGCGTAGGCCGCAGCAATCGCCGCGCCTACAGCTATCTCCTCATCCCACCCGAAAAAGAGCTCACCGAAATCTCCCGCCGCCGTCTCGCCGCACTCAAAGAGTTCTCCGACCTCGGCGCAGGCTTCAAAATCGCCGCTCTAGACCTCGAGCTTCGCGGCGCAGGCAACATGCTCGGCGGCGAGCAATCCGGCCACATCGAAGCCATCGGCTTCGAGATGTACACCTCCATGCTCGAAGAGGCCGTCCGCAAGATCAAAGGCGAAGAAGACAAGCCCGCCCACGCCTCCACTGTCATCAACCTCGGCGTATCCGTCCGCATCGACTCCGACTACATCCCCGAAGAAAACCAGCGCCTCCGCATGTACAAGCGTATCGCTGGCGCGGAAGACTACGCCGCTCTCTCCGACGTCCGCGCCGAACTACAAGACCGTTACGGCACCCCACCCGAATCCGTCCTGAATCTCCTGGCTGCCGGAGAAATCCGTCTCCACTGCCAACAGCTGGGCATCGCCCAGATTGACCGCAAACGCACCCAGATCGAACAAGGCGTCGGCACGCACAAAATCAAGACCTTCGTCGAAATGCTCCACATCAAATTCGCCGACCGCAGCACCGACTCTACTGCCGCATCTGTCGATCCCGGCACCCTCATGAAGCTCGTCAGCCGCAACACCAAACGCGGAGCCCAGTTCACCCCGCAAGGTATCCTCCGCTGGCCCCTCACCAGCGCAAAGGCCGAAGATGTCCTCGCTGAAACCCGCGCCCTCCTCGACTCGCTCACCCCAACCAAGTGAAAGAGTCGAATTACAGCCCAGTCACCACACGCTGCAGACCGCCACCCAGGCCTGACTGTTACAGCGCCGCGACCTTCTTCTCCATCTTCGCGGCCCACTCCTCCCTGGCCCCAGGTTCCATGGTCTTCACCACGCCCATGGCACGCGCATACGCCGCTCGAGCTTCATCCTTCTGACCAACAGCAACCAAAGCATCGCCCAGCGCCACTTGCGTCTGAACGGCATCAGGAGCGATGGCAACCGCCTGCTGCGCCTGTGCCAGCGCTCCGGCCAAGTCCTTCTTTGCACCCAGCGCCTTGGCCTCCTGCACGTAACTCAGTGCCGAAGCCAGCGGAACCTGAAACGTTCCCTCGAACACAAGCACGCCATCCTGAATCGATGTTACCGGCTTCAGATCCTCAAATCCTCGATATGGATTCAGCACGTTCGACCCCAGCTCAAACCCCGTCAACGTACCTGCGCTGATTAATACCGGCCCTGTAATCGTCGCTGGTACCGGATGCTGCACATCCCCAAACCACGAGTCAGGCGTAGGCAGAGGTTTGCACGGTATGCCGTAATCCTCGGCACGCAGCTCCGGATCGGCGAAATAAGCAAACCAGCAGTCCTTGATGCCATGCTCATCCGTATACTTCTTCACCGCAACCAACTGCTGCGCCCAGTCCGTATTCGAGTCCGTCAGGTACTTGTATGTATTCGAAGGTCCACCCCAAAGTTCATTCGCGTAAGCCATGTAGTTCGGGAAAGTTTGTGCCGAAGAAACTACGTGCAGCAAAAGCAACACACCAATCACATATCCCCAGCGTCGTGACGAAGCAGTCCACGCCCACGCTCCGCCCGCCGCAAAGACGCACAGAAACACCCACACCGGCAGGATATGACGAGCCCCGATATTCAGATGCGAGGTCATCGCCACAAACAGATAAACCCCTGCAGGCACAAGCAGAAATAGAATCTCCCGCCAACGTCGAAACCGCCCGGCAACCATCGCAGCGAAGGCCAGCAATACCAGCGCCAGAAAGCCAATCGTCGACTTGATCAGCAATACAGTCGGAAAGTAATACCAGATTCCATGCGCATAGACTTTGCCAAAAAAGTAGCTCGGCATTCCATTCGCCATCGATCGCACATCCGCCAAACCATATAGATAGGATTCAGGCAGAACATGTCTCTTTGCGAGATACAAAATGCCCTTAGCCTCCGTATCCTTCAAAGGTTTCACATAATCCACCAGTGAAGGATCGAGTCTTAGCTCACCAGGGCGAGCGTTATAGCGAAACCCATAAAAGGCCCACAAAACCACCAGCGCAACCGCTCCAATCGCAGCCAGGGCACCAACCAGCCTCAACCCTCGTTTCAGACGCGCATCACCACTGAACCGAAAGACAATCTCGCACACAACCAGCAGCACCAGCATTGGCAGCAGCAGCACAGCCGAGTGCTTCGTAGCCAGGGCCAGCCCAACGGCCAACCCTGCAACCAGCAGCCTTCCCGCCGAAGGCGCCTTACAGTATCGATAGAACGCGTAAACCGACGCAAAGAAGAAACACGAAACCCCGACATCGGTCGTAACGAACGCTCCATGCGCCAGCACATTCGGCTCGAACACCAACAACACCAGCGCAACGAACGCAGCGCCAACCCCGAACATCTCATACGCCGCCAGAAACACCAGCAGCCCCAGCACAATCGCCAGAATCCCCGTGGCCATCCGTACCCGGAACGTCAGCATCTTCGCGTATTCAGGCCCATTCGCAAAGAGCATGTCACGTCCGTCGAAGTAGGCTTCAGTTTTGAAGTATCGATGCTGGTCCGGTGGCACATGCAGCGGCAATCCCAGCAACGGCAGCGTCCCCAGCAATTTCATCAGCGGCGGATGTTCCGGATTGAACCCAAAGTCGTGCGTCTTCCACGACATATACCCGGAAAAGATATGATCGCCTTCGTCCCACGTAAGCGACTCTTGATGCACGGTCAGGGCAATCTGCAATCCGAAAATGAGCAGAAGAAGACACACTCCTGCGACGACAAGGGAACGGCGCGGTTGATTATTCATAGACCGCACCATCCTAAAGCAAAACTACATTTCAGCCCAACGCCGCAGCAGATTGTGATATACCCCCGTTAACTGCACCCCCGAGGCATTGCCCGGAACCTCGACCGCCAGCCGCTGAATGGCCGTATCAAGATCGAACAACAGCGACCGGTCCCCATCGCTCCGAATCATGCTCTGTATCCAGAAAAATGAAGCCACTCGCGCACCTCTTGTCACCGGCTCAACACGATGCAGACTCGTTGCCGGGTACAACACCATATGTCCCGCGGGCAGCTTCACCGAGTGCGAACCATACGTATCCTCCACCAGCAGCTCCCCGCCCTCATACTCTTCAGGCGCAGACAAAAACAACGTAGCCGAAACATCCGTGCGAATCCTCTGTCCCGTTGTCACCATCGCTCGAATCGCCGTATCCACATGCGTCCCGAAGTGACCACCCCCCGTATAGCGATTGAACATCGGCGGAAACACCCGTAGCGGCAACGCCGCCGACATAAACAGCGGCGACCGAGCCAGCGAGCCCAACACCATCTCTCCTAGCTCCACCGTCACTGGATGTCCCTCCGGCAACTGATGATTGTCCTTCACCCTCTGCGCCTGATAGCCAGCCGTAACCTTGCCGTCCACCCACTCGGCCGCATCGAGCTTCGCCCGCGCCTGCGCTACCTCGCCTACGCTCAATACATCTGGAATCGTAATCAGCATCATTCACTCCTCTAACTCACAACCATCGACACGAGTAAGTCGGCCAGGTTTAGTTCGGCCGACTTACTCACCCACTTCACTTGTCAGAACTTGAAGTTCACACCAATCAAAGCACTTGCCCCAGCTCCCGGAACCAGATGGCTCGGATGCGGCAGATCGATGTAATACCTGTTCAGCACGTTGTACACATTTGCCTGCAACTCCAACCGATCCGTAATTGGCCGCCGCAGCATCGCGTTGAAGATCCAATACCCAGGAACCTGCTTCATCTCCGTCGACAACACCTCATAGCACGTTGTCGCAGTTACGCCGCACGGCGCCGCGCCAACGGCAAACTTCTGCGCCGGTCCGTAGCTGGTCGGAACGTATGGCACCGTCGAGCTCGCCGTTCTGCTTGCAACATAGTTGCCACCAAGTCCCGCATTCAATCTCCACGGCAGCTTATGCGTTACAAACAAATTGAAGGTCTGCTTCGGTACATTCGCCAGTGGATACCCAACCGAAGTCGGAAAGAACTTCGAGAAAATCACGGCACTATCGAGATAGGCGTAGCCTGCGACGATATCCATCCCTTGTGGCAACCGTCCCACGACACTGAACTGCACGCCCTTCACTAACTGATTTCCGGCAGCGACAATGTTGTTTGAGTTCGTCGGATCCGTCTCGCGCGCATTGTCTTTCTCGGTGCGGAACCATGCGCCTTCCATCAGCAGGCGTTCGTTCAGGAAGCTCCACTTCGCGCCCACCTCATACGTCTCGTTCTGCTCTGGCACCGCCGACCCATTCACCAGTCCAATGCTCAGGCTCAAAGATTCCGCCGCAGGATTGAAGCTCGTTCCATAGTCGAAGTAGAAGCTACCATGACTCGAAGGCTTGTAAACAAAAGCTGCTCGATAGCTAGGCTGCGCATCCACTCGCCTGATTGGCCGCCCTTGCGAATCCACCACCGGCGGCGTCACCGTTCCGCCCGCAGGCGGAGCCACCGGTTGATACAAGCTGTACTGAGTATCGAATCTGTCCCACCGAACGCCGCCGCTCAGATCGAAGTATCGCCCCAGCTTCAACGTATCTACAAAGTACAGACCCACGCTCTCCGACTTCGTATGCGCAACCGAGGTGATATACCCCGTCCCCGCAAATGGTTGCTGCGCATTCGGATTCAACAGCGAAGTCGATGGCACCGTATTGAGGTTGTTGAGCGTGTAGCTTGTCCGAATCGGATTCGAAATCTCCTGTCCACCCTCCACACCAGCCACCAGCGCATGTTTTACGCCGAAGGTTTTGAAACGCGCCGTCACCTCTGTCTGATTCCACAGATCGCTTTCGACGCTCTTCACCTGGATCTGGTTTCGGTTCACCACAATCGTGCTCGGATCGCTTGCCCCCGTAAACGTGCATGGCAGCTTCGTATTCACCGCAGAGGTCGGTAACGAACTTACAAATCCACCCACTGGCACGCTAGCTGGAGCATTCGAGCAGATCTGCGGTTCCGTTATCATCGCCTGCCGCGGATAGTTCGCCGCGCGCGCAATCGTATGCAGATTCACGTTCGGCGAAAACTCATGCTCCGCCTTTAGCGTAAGAATGTCATCATTCGTCTTCAGATAGTTCTGATCCGGAAAACCATAGTAGTTATGCCGAATCGGCCCCGGCGCAACTTTATTGAACAGCCACGGCAATCCATAGTCCGGCGTGTCGCTCTCAGTCAAATGCACGTAGCTCAGCGTTGCACGCGTGTTCGTATTCAGCCCAACCGAAACCGAAGGTGCAATTCCAAACCGCCGTATCTCAGCATAGTCACGTCCCGCAACTCCGCCTTCTTGCCCCATCACGTTCACACGTACCGCTGTACCACCCAACACATCCGTAATCGGCTTGTTAATATCAGCCGTAAGCCTTCGCGTTTTGTCCGTTCCAAACTGCGTCTGTACATGCACAAACTCCTGCCACGCCGGAACCTTGCTCTCCTGGTTTACTACGCCGCCAGTCGAGCCGCGACCAAACTGAATTCCCGCCGGCCCCTCCAGCGCCTCTACCTGCTCGTAGTTAAACGAGTCGCGATAGTAGCTGCCAAAATCACGAATGCCATCAAGGAAGATATCGTTGCGTGCTGTAAAGCCGCGGATCGTCAGGTTATCTCCCTGCGCCCCCGCCTCACCCGCCGCCAGGCTGATCCCCGGAACATTACGCAGCGTATCCCGTAGCGTAGATACGCCCTGGTCCTGCAACACAAACTGCGGCACCACGCTCACACTTTGTGGCGTCTCAATCAGCGGCTCCGTAAACTTCGACAGCGCCACCGAGTTCGCCTCCGACGTCGTGACCGACACCGAATCCTTCGCCTGCACTCCCACCACCAGCGTCGTCGAATCCTCGATGCGATAGTTCAAACCCGTACCATCCAGAAGCAGCCGCATCGCCTCTTCTTCCGGATACAGTCCCACCACACCCAGGGACTTGAAACCAGCCAATGTCCCTGAAGGCAGCACAATCTTCACACTCAGTCCCGTCGCCTGCTCATACTCCTTAATTGCCTCATCAAGCGGCCCCGCGGCGATATTGAACCGCTTCAGCGGAAGACTCGCCTCCGACCCCGCCTCTCCACCCGTCCCGACCGTCTTCTCCGCATAAGCCAGCGCCGACTTCGTGCCCCCCATCACCGCATAAGCCGCCAGCGTACCCATCGCGATCCATCCCCGCGACCCAGTAAATCGTAGACTAGCCTTACCCCGCTTCGCGCTCTTCTTTACTTCTGTACGTCTCATCACTGTCTCCGTAATCGATCCAACAACCCACCCGCCGCTCGATTGAAAAAATCGCGCACAAGGTCCATAACCGCTCACCGGCCTGCTCGCAGCGACAAGCGCTACGAACACCGAAGTTTCATTGACCCGAAGAATCGAGAGAGGAAGAGAAAGAATCAGGAGCCCGATTGAACCAGCCGCATCGTGACCCTATAATGCAGACAAACTGCAGTCACTTTTGGCGACTGTAGTTACCCCAGGTCCTCGCGGTCTCCGCCAAGAGAATAATCCGCGAGGGCCTGTTCTTTTCACTCACTTCGACCCTGCAAATTCGATCCTGCAAAATCTCTAACACCCACTACAGTTGCGATGAATTGAATATACGACATGATCAGTCGTACTTCAATAAAAATATGCGACAAAATAAGTCCTGATTCGATCACCGCACAAAAAAAGCGGAGAGCCGAAGCTCTCCGCTTTTTTGCCCTGTCGCCAGAGGTTTAGAAGTTCAACTTCAAGGAGAATTCCGTCGTACGCGGAGCGCCGGCAGCAAACGTTCCGGAACCGCGCTGGGTACGGGGGCTACCGTCATACACAGCCTGGTTGTTGGGACCATTCAGGAAGCTATTGGTCGCTCCTACAGTTCCACCAGCGGTAGCTGTATTGGCAAGTATTCCAGACAGCCGGCCGAAGTTGCTCATGTTCGCAAGGTTATACATCGACACGGCAGGCTCGAGGCTCATTCCCTCATGGACCCGGCTCAAATGGATCGGATAGGCGATAGTTGCGTCGAAGGCACGGAACGCCGGGTTGCCTATTGGCGTCGTCGGCGCAGTAGCAATCTGCTGTTGCACACCGTTCAGTGCCTGCAGTTGCTGCAGCGTCAATAGACCGGCGCTGATCAACGCCTGACCTGCTGGCGTAGGCTGACCCGCATGTGCTCCGTTGTAGTTGTTGATCAGCCTGTTCAGCCCGGACCCTTTTACCCGGTGCATGTAATCTCCCGGCAATGTACCCGGAACCAAGTCGCCGGTCGATCCATCACCTGTGACGTCGGTGCGGAAGATCTCTCCCGTATCGCCGGAGCCCTCATCCAGTGTCAGGTCCGTCGCACCTGCCGAGTAGAAGTGCCCAATCAGGGACACATTCAATCCATACTTCACAGCGATCGTGCCGCCAAAACTCAACTGATTGGTGTGGTCGAGGTTCGGACGACCCATGAACTGGTTCGGATCGTCGTAGTCGTACGGCAACGAGTTGAAGAACTGGTCGCCTGTGTTGGTGCCGGTGACCGGGTTCACAATCTTCGAGAGCGCATAGGAGACTTGGAACGTTGAGCTGGTGATTCCCCGTACCGGGTGTACGACCTGCTGCCTCAGTACGACCTGCAGCGCGTCGTAACCAGATCGTCCAACCGGCAGAATGAACAAACCTTTGCCCACATTCGGATTTGCACCGGCGAAAGCTGCCGGAGAAGACTGTCCTTGAGCTCGGTACGTAACACTATTCGAGAACTGATTGCCGGAATCGAGACCATTTCCGGCGAAGTCGGTGATCTGGGCGCCGGCGTTGATTGCGCAATTGATAGCATCCCCCGAGGCACCGCCTGGGCAATTGAACGAATCTGTCGTCGCCGCAATTGCCGCCTGAGCCGCTGCAACGTTGAGGTAACGAGCTGCTCCCACGTGGTTAACGTCGATCAGCAGAGGAACCTTGATCGTCGCGTTGTGAACGTAATCGATGCTCAGAACTGTGCCGCGGGCGATCTCACGCTCGACTCCGCCATTGAACTGGATTGCATATGGACTGAGGAAGCGCGAACCATAAATACCGTTCGCAAACAAAGCATTACCCGTACCGATGTAGCCTGGGTTCGGGCCGCCCGTCTGCGATAAAGCTTGGAACTGAGCCTTCAATTGGGCAATCTGGGGAGACGACTGTGCAATCGATTCGCCGCAGATCGTCGAGAGTGGAACGCCGTTGACCGAACTGACGGCGGAGCCATCCGGCATAGTTACAGTGTTCGCGCCACCACACGCCTGGACATCGTTGAAGTAATTGCCATTCACGTTTACCACAGAGCTGCGAGCGTTCCCCGTGTTATTGAAGACGTTGCTCTCATAGAAGATACCGATGCCAGCGCGGACCGAGGTTTTATGGTCGCCCGGGCTAAAGACGAATCCGACCTGCGGCCCAAAGTTCCCGTAGGGCTGATGCGTCGTCTTGCCCAGACCCTGCTGGTACTGGTCGAATAATGGCGTATCGCCTGTGCATCCTGGGAACCGGAATGCAGGGTCGACGCTCGAGCATAGCGGCGTCGGCACGTCCTGATTGCCACGATTCGTATCTACACTCCATCGGAGACCAGCCGACACGGTAAAGAAGGGAGCCACCTTCCACGTGTCGCCTATATAGGAAGCAATGCGCCAGGAATCTGCGCCACCGCCTGTCAGGCCAAAGCCAGGTTTCTCCGAGAAAAACCCATTTCCATTGCCCAGCAAGTAGTAACGCACAGAATATCCGTTGATTGGGTCATCGGGGCAGGGAGCTGCGCCAGCCGCACCACCGCAGTTGTCTAGCAGGTTTGCCCCGCTGAACCGCGTGAACAGAGACGCCCCATAAAACGCTGCAAAGCCGCCGCCCAGAATACGGCTCATGCTTGCACCGAATTTGATATTATGAGCGCCCTTGGTCCACGTGCCGTCATAACGCAACTGCTTGTTAGACTGGAAGGTCCCCTGCGGAGCAAGGTAGTTTGGCCCGGCGAAGAACCCATCCGTCGTGTTGTACAGCGTGACTCCTCCGCCCACGTCCGGTAGCGGGTTGTAGATCGAGGTCAGTCCGCCCGTTCCGTCTTCCAGAAGATTATGGAACTTCACATAGCTTCCTCGTATCGAGTGGGTAAACCGTTTCGACGCAAAGTCAACACCTCCAACAAAAGCTGGCGTATTGTTTCGCGTCTTATACAGAGAATAGAGTTGCCCGAAGTTCGACGAATCAGCGTTTACGTTGTAAGTAGCGCGGAAAAATAAATGCGCACCCTTCGGGCCGTTCCAGTCTAAGCGACCCGTGCTGTACGTGTCGCGGAAAGGGGACGGAATGGACGGATACTGACTCTGAATCGTTGCGAAGGTGGGGCTGGTTGTTGCCGAGCCTTGTTCATCCTGCTTGACGCGCTCCACATCGGCAAAGAAGAACAGCTTGTCCCTGAGGATCGGGCCGCCAACCGACCCACCGAACTGGTTTCGCTGGAAGGGTGCATCAAAGCCGCCAGTCGTCCGTGCAAATCCGGCGCGGTTGTCCTGAAACAAATAGAAGAGTTGCCCATGGTAGCCGTTCGTTCCGGACTGAGTCGCGATCAGCATCTGGCCGGTCGAGGTAACTTCACCCGAAACGTCCTGCGTGGAGCGGTTCAATTGAAACTCCTGAACGGCGCCAGTTGGAACGTTGAACAGTGTGGTTCCGACGGTCTCGTCTGTAATGTCCTGCCCGTCGAGCAGAATGCGTGTTGTGCGCCCTGAAACGCCGCCGACCGAGATAGCCGAGTAGCCTGCCTTGGTAGGATCGAACGTCTCGCCGCTCTGCAGGATGACGCCTGGCTGCACTTGGGCCGCATCGAGGATGTTGCGTCCATTAAGAGGTAAAGCTTCGATCTGTTGACGCGAGAGCACGTCCGACACGCCGGGCTGGTCTGTGTTCACCTGCACCTGGCCCGCGTTCACCTCGACCGTCACGCTGGATTCGCCAACCGTCAGCTTGAAACTGCCGCTCGTTGCCGTTCCGGTTTGGATGATGGTGTTGACGGTTAGCGTCCGGAATCCAGGAGCGGTCACAGTCACCGCATATGGCCCTGGATTTAGAGGTCCAACGCTATAAACACCAGCTGAGTCGGTCGTAACTGTCCGCGAGTACCCAGTGTCCGGTGATCGGACCACAACCGTGGCGTTTGGCACCACCGCATTCGTCTGATCTGTGATCGCACCCTGAATCGATCCACCGCTCGCCGAAGTAGCCTGGCCGAAGCTCAATGTAACGGCCGCAAATAGCACCACAAGAATGCCAAAAAACTTCTTCATATATAGACCCTCGAAATCGCCATACTAGTGTTCACGGGACAAAGCCTTGGTCCGGAAAAGTGACGAACGCACAAATATAGGGATGTAACTGGAAAATCCTGTTGCAAATGGCATGCCAATTCAATTGACAGGATCTTCATTGTTCTTGCTTGCAGTTTCAAACGACTTATCGCTGGATTGTCGTATTCCCTCAAGACAAACATTCAATGAGGCTACTGTTTCAAGAAGTAAATATCCCGAAAATTGTATTGACAGAACCACTGAAATCGGGTACGCCGTGCGAAAATCCATATACACGGATTAAAAATTAAAGTTTCGCGGATAAAAATACGATTTTGATTATCAAAAAATCTCTTGAAGTGGGATCGAAAATCGGTTGCCTCATATCCCTCTCTTTATGACTGATTTCCATCGCCACCGAACGTCACAATCTCTTCGAACCGGTGCAGATTTTATCTAGAATTCCCGTCATAGTCGAAAGGCCTCCATCCGTGTGAAAACCCTCTATAATAGAGGGATAACCATGGCTGACGATCAGAACCCGGAACTCCCCCTCGATCCACCTTCGCCGCAAGATGCTGGCTCCAACGCCCCACCCCCTGCTGGCAGCCCGCCCGATGGCGGCTCCACCGTCCAGGGCCGCGGCGCCGCATTTTTATTCCCCGTCAATATAGAAGACGAGATGCGCCGGTCGTACCTCGACTACTCCATGTCGGTCATCATCGGCCGAGCCCTGCCCGACGTTCGTGACGGACTCAAGCCCGTTCACCGCCGCGTCCTCTACGGCATGCAGGAGATGGGCCTCCAGTACAACAAGAAGTACACCAAGTCTGCCAAGGTCACCGGTCATGTCATGGGTAACTACCACCCCCACGGCGACGCCTCCATCTACGACACCCTCGTGCGCATGGCCCAGCCCTTCTCCCTCCGCTACCCCATGGTCGACGGCCAGGGCAACTTCGGCTCCGTCGACGGTGACCCACCCGCCGCCATGCGTTACACCGAATCCCGCATGACCCGCATCGCCGGCGAAATGCTCGCAGACATCGACTCAGACACCGTCGACTTCACCCCCAATTACGACGAGTCCACCCTCGAGCCCACCGTCCTTCCGGCCCGCATCCCTAACCTCATCGTCAACGGTTCCGGCGGTATTGCCGTAGGCATGGCGACCAACGTCCCGCCCCACAACCTCACCGAAGTCGTCAACGCCTGCATTGCCCTCATCTCCAAGTCCCCGCAGGACCCCACCAGCGATCTCGAGTTAGTCCTCCAGCACGTCAAAGGACCCGACTTCCCCACCGGCGGCTTCCTCTTCGGCAAGAACAACATCCCCCAGGCCTATAAGACCGGCCGTGGCCGCTTCATCATGCGCGCCAAGTGCTCCATCGAGAACATCTCCGGTGGACGCCAGGCCATCATCGTCACCGAGATCCCTTACCAGGTCAACAAGGCCCGCCTCATCGAGCGCATCGCCGAGCTCGTCAACGACGGCGTCATCACCGACATCGCCCGCGATGAGTTCCGCGACGAGTCCGACCGCGACGGCATGCGCATCGTCATCGGCCTCAAGCGCGGCGCCGAGCACCAGATCGTCCTCAATCAGCTCCACAAGCACACCCAGATGCAGGACTCCTTCTCCATGATCTTCCTGGCCGTCCACAACGGCCAGCCTAAAGAACTGCCCTTGGATCACGCCATCCGGGCCTTCTTGGATCACCGCATCGAAGTCGTCCGCCGCCGCACTGCTTTCCTCCTCGGCAAGGCCCGTGACCGCGAACACATCCTCCTCGGCTACCAGATCGCCCTCGATCACCTCGACAACGTCATCAAGGTCATCCGCCAGTCCGGCTCCCGCGCCGAGGCCCGCGAGCGCCTCTTCCAGTATTTCTCCGGCAAGTCCATCAACCTGCGCGGCACAGAACTCGCCGGCGTCACCCTCGACTCCGCAAAGTACGGCGTCGACATGACGTTCTCGCAATCCGGCACGTTGATCCTCAGCTACAAGCAGGTCGACGCCATCCTCGAGCTGCAGCTCTACCGCCTCACCCAGCTCTCCATCGACGAGCTCCTCAAAGAACTCGCCGAAGTCCGCAGCAGCATCGAAGAATACGAGTCCATCCTCGCCTCGGAGAAGAAGCTCCGCAAAGTCATCACCAAGGAGCTCGAAGAGATCCGCGACAGGTACGGCGACGAGCGCCGCACCCAGATCCTCGACGAGACCACCGAGCTCACCCTCGAAGACCTCATCTCCGACGAGCAGGTCGCCGTCACCGTCTCCAACACCGGCTACCTCAAGCGCACACCCATCTCCATCTACCGCCAGCAGCGTCGCGGAGGCACCGGCCGCCTCGGCATGAAGACCCGCGAAGAGGACTTCGTCGCCCAGCTCATCATCGACTCCACCCACGCCTATCTCCTCTGCTTCACCAACACCGGCCGCGTCTACTGGCTCAAGGTCTACGAAGTCCCCGACGTCGGCGCCGCAGGCAAGGGTAAGGCCATGGCCTCGCTCATCGCCCTCCAGCCCGGCGAAAAAGTCGTCACCATCCTCCCCGTCCGCGATCTCACCGAAGAGAACAAGTACGTCCTCTTCGCCACCCGCAACGGCACGGTAAAGAAGACCCCACTCAAGGACTTCTCGAACGTGATGGCCCGCGGCATCATCTCCATCAACATCGAGAAGGACGACGAGCTCATCACCGCCCGCGTCACCGACGGCCAGCAGGTCATCTTCCTCGCCACCCACGACGGCATGGCCATCCGCTTCAACGAGCAGGACCTCCGTCCCATGGGCCGTCCCGCCACCGGCAACCGCGGCATCTCCCTCAAAAAGGGCGACTACCTCATCGGCGCCGCCGTCACCCCATCCAATGAGGCCCGCAACAAGAAGCGTCTCGAACTAGCCGCCTCCAAGGGCCTCAAAGATCAGGTCGAAGCCGCGCTTGACGAAGCCGGCATCGCCACCGATCCGGGTGCCCCATCCTTTGCAGCCGTATCGCAAAGGGTGGGTTCCGACTCCCCAGATGGTCAGGAAGCCCTCGGCAGCGACGCTCCCATCGACGCCGCCGCACAGGCCAAGCTCGAAAAACTCGACAAGCAGCTCGGCCTCACGCCCTGCCTCATCCTCTCGGTCACCGAGCACGGCTACGGCAAGCGCACCGACGTCGACCAGTACCGCCTCCAATCCCGCGGCGGCAAGGGCGTCATCAACGTCAAGACCACGGCCAAGAACGGCAAGGTCACCGGCATCAACCTCGTCGACGAGACCAGCGAGATGATGGTCATCAGCCAATTCGGCAAAATCATCCGCATCGACACCAAGAGCATCCGCGCCGCAGGCCGCAGCACCCAGGGCGTAAAACTCTTGAACCTCGACGCCGACGACAAAGTAGCCGCCGCCGTAGTCATCCCCCCAGAAGAAGCCAAAACCCTACCGGAAGAAGGAACGCTGTTGCAATAAAGTCTGATTTGCGAATTTTGATTTGGTAAGGTCGCGGTTGATGAGGCGATTGATATTCACTATGTAGACGTTATCCAAAATTACCTGAGGGCTGGCTACGCCAAATATATATATATTAATCTCTTGGGCTCGTTGCCTGTAAATTAGTGCCCTTTCCCAATCTTTCATCGCCAGATATACCTTAGAAATATTTGTTTGTGTCTTCGCAACATCAGCATTGCAGTATCCCATCACTTGCTTTTGGATTTCGAGTGCTTCGAAATCGTACGTGAGCGATCTGACGAGCAGCGCCCGATCAGGCTTGGCTGGCGCACTTAATTCCTTATGCTCTAAAACTATTCCAATGGTCAAATACAGATAAGCCAGCGTTAGACTATCGGGTCTATATGTTCGCTAAGCAAGCCAAATAGCACGTTCAATTTCCTGCAGAGCCACATCATGCTGCCCTTTGTCATCAAGAATTCTGGAGAGAGTTTCAAGAGGTACGGCTAATTCTGGAGACTCAGAACCATAGATCTCTGTGTACGAACTTATCGAGTAGCGTGCATATTGTTCTGCCTCATCGAAATTGCCTGTATTCTGTAGAACTACTGCAAGGTTGTTGGCATCCAAAGCCGCGTTCGGGTTAGTAGATATTTTGCTGGACTTATCGTGTTCATCTATATCGAAAGCACGCTTCGCATATAGATAGGCTTTTTCGAGATTGCCTTGCTTCCTATAGACAACACCAAGATTTGCTGAAAGTGCGGCAACCCGATCCGAATTACTGCCATCGTGAGCTTCGCTTATAGTAAGCGCATCAAAAGCCAGTTTCTCTGCCTCTTTTAAATCCCTCGGATCACCCGCTGCCAGCAAAATATGTGATAAATCATTCTTAAGTTTAACGGTGTCAAGATTATCCGAGCCTTTGAGTGCCAGACCATTGCGTAAAACTTCTTCGGCCTTATTGAGGTCAGAAGACTCGACATATGCGCGCCCCAACGCTAAATAAAAAGCTGGAAGGGCCACGTTTTCGATCGCTTCCTTGAAATGCACAATTGCTTGTGTTGGATCGCCGTTGCCAAGCAACATATAGCCTACGTTGTATGCATTTTCAGCGATCTGAGCTTTGTCTAGTAATTTGGTTCGTATTTCGGATTTGACCTCGGTCGGGGTTTGAAGCGGCGTGCGCTGAAAGCTCGCCTTTAGCTCATCAATTTGATCTTGAAGGTTCTTGATTTTCTTTGTATCTTGAGAAATCTCCTCGTCCTGCTTACGCGAGTGGCTTAAAAGATAGTCGAGCTTCTTTCGTTCACCACTAACATCTGCGAATAGCTTTAGATTTTGGTAAAAGTCGTTAATTAATCCGTTAGTTGTTTCGGTGTCCGGCGTTTTATTGTCAATGATCCTATTTCGAATAAGTTCTGGTTTAGAAGCATCTTCGCTAAGTCGAGGATAGAGATGAGTAATACCTTCAGCGTACTGTTCTTTAGATATCGCGCAACTGTTATAACCAATAGCGAGAGATTTTACGAATTCATCCCATAGTTGCACGAGTTCTGATGCTTGCTGTAGCTGAATTGGTTCGACTTTTAGCGATCCGCTCATCGCGTTCAATGCACCCAACGTAACGACAAAAGATGATCCCTTATATTTGTTACTAAATTGGGCAACATCTATCTTGATATGCTTGCCGTCGCCACACATAATAGAGTCTTCACCCCTGCTCGTCCCGCGAAAAAGAAAGAGTGTGAAAGGCAGGAGAGTAATGCAGCGGGCTGAAGAAGTCTTCATCTTATTTTTGGTTCTGGGCGGGAGGAGATATCGCTTTAGTGTTTGCTACATAGTCATCGATCAATTTGGAAAGTGCTTGTCGTTCACTTGAGCTTAGCGAAGACTTTCCTAGCAAAATCGTAATTTGTCGCGCCAAGTGATCCAATACTTGAAAAGCCGACTCTAATTGTTGATAGTCCCGACCAGAGAGTGCGCAAGCGTTATACCCGTTGACGACGAATTTCCTAAATTCATCAGAACTCTGCAACGCTTCAGACAATTGTTGAAGTTGAACTGGATTGCTTTTTGCTGAAACCTTTGCTTTATCTTGGACGCTGACTTGCAACTCAAGCGAATACGCGCTATTTTGAGTTTCAAATTGACGTATATCAATCGAATAACGTTTATCTGATCCACAGTCAATCAAACGAGATCGCCCTTTTAGATAGTCAAACGTCAAGTAAATCAACCCTAGAAGAACGATCCCGCTTACGATAATTAATGTATTTCTAAAGCTCTTTTCGTGAGTCTTTGCGTTCACAACTTTTTCACTCATAGACACGCAGGCTTTCGAACTATTGGAAATACATCTACTTTAGGGCCATCCTGTTGCATTGTCCATAGTTTTGGGCGGCGGTCCACATCTCTTCCCCGATACCATGTGTGCTCCGTCCATTGACGCTCTCTATGCGGCTAAGATGGACATTCGCGCAACGCGCGAACCCGACACAGTAAAATCCACCGTGCAGCTTAAGCGCTACCAACACTACGCACTATAGTTCGCCACCACTCGAGCCACTTTCCCCACCCCTGACAGCTCCATGAACTCTGCCGTGTGCGTCCCCCTTTGATTCGTGTAGTAGAGCACCACACTGTTCACACCCCACAGCACATCCTCAAGCCGAAATTGAAGCTCCGGATAAGCCTCCAGCCCTCGCTGAAAGTAAGCTCTCAAGTTTGCCTTTCCGACTACCTTGCCATCGGACGTCCCCAACAGCCGAGCAGCAGCCGGCGAAGTCAACTCGACCGCATCCTCATAGTGCGTCATGATCGAGTCCAGATCATGACTGTTCCAGGCCGCTACCCAATGGTTGGCCAGATTCCAAGCCTCGTCTCTCGTCACTGCCGTCTCTCCAGTCAAGGTTCATCAACATAGTAATCGTGAACGGGTCACCCACATCTGACCCTCTCACCACAAATCTCGGATACCCCATCTTCGACGGCTTCATCTGACCGCTTAACTCAGGAGGGCGATTTTCAGCCAACGAAAATCCTAACGCAGTAGAATTCCACCCATACGCCGGGCCGCAAGCGATGCCAACACGAAGGTGAAGCAGGACAGGAGCTCCTCCAATGACAAGCAACGCTGCCACGAAACCGAGCTTCAAGGAAAAAGCCAAGCGTGAGCTCATCAACTACGCCGTAATCTCCGCGTACCTGGCCGTCTTCTTCTGCGCCCTCGCTACTTACACTACGCTGTTGTTGAGAAAGTACGATATCAGCGACGACGCCCTGAACTATACCTTCGCGATCATCAACGCTCTCGTCATCGGCAAAGTCATTCTTATAGGCAAGATGTTCAATCTCGGCAGGAGCGCCGAAGACAGACCGCTCTATCAGACTGTCCTCTTGAAGTCAGTCTTCTTCGGTCTGCTCGTCTTCGGCTTCCATCTCCTGGAAGAGTTCATCAAACGACTCATTCACGGCGAGCCCGCCGGAACCGTCTGGCACAACATGAACTACGAAGATCTAATCGGCCGGTCGGTCCTCATCTTCGTGGCTTTCATTCCTCTCTTCGCTTTCATCGAACTCCGCCGCCTAATCGGCGAAGAAAAACTCCACGCCATGTGCTTCCACCACAAAACCGCAACCAGTCCTGGCCTATCCGCCACCGACTGACTCATAGTCACATCAAAATAGCCCACATCCCATCACCTGATCCCTAGCAATCAGCCTGATGAGCCTGCGCATAGCCCCAACGATAAGCAGACTCATTCCCCAGAAGGATCGCGAGGATGATCACCACTTTGGCAATGTCGCAGATAAAGTCCTTGGATAGATCGCCCGTCGTAAACTTCCCACTCGTAATCAGCTTTCGCTTCCCGGCAAAAACCTTCCTCTCCGAGGCAACGCTCTTTCGAGCCGACCCCGCATAGCCCCGAAGCGCTCCGGAAAAGCCTTTCGCTTCCCCCACCAATCTCTCAACTTCCTTCTGCTCAGCTTCAGGCAGTGACGCCAGAAACTTCTGATCGTCAGCCGTCTTCTTCGCCACTCGTTGCGCGATGCGCTGCACCGTAAGCATCGCCGCCGGAACCCCCGTCAACATCTTGTCCATGCGCTTTCCCAACTCGAGGATAGCCTTGCGATCCGGACTTCCAATCTTGGAAGCGTTGTTAAGAAACCTGGTCCAAACCGTATCCGCATCGACCAACTCCTGCAGAGAAGCGATGATTCGCAGCACAGCGACTTCATCCGATAACGAAACCATGAGACTCGACCTCCAAAGGATGTGCTTACCAAAAAATTCGGGAAGATAACCTTGTAGCCCAGGTCACATGGAAAGACGTGCGCAGCCGTCAAAAAGCCGCACTCATACTGATGGAAGTAGCCCGTGTCCCATGCCCCACACATAGTCCGCCCGCAGATTGTCATAAAATCCAGCGTCCCGATACTCAATTCGGATCACGCAAGGATCTCCCACCTTTTGCCGAAGTAAAAATTCGCACTTACCGATTCAAATCATGAATCGTCTGCCCAACCGCATGGCCAAGCGTACCTGCGGCATCTTTGATATCCCCCACAGCCCGCTCTGCCGAGCCCTCACCGGCGATCTCATCGTCGCCAATGATCCGGCCAAACCCTTCCTTGACCGCTCCCTTAACCGACTGCAACGTTCCCTCGGCCCGAGTCTTTGTTCCCCATCCAAACGTCTTCCGCGCCGCGCCTTCCACGCCGTTATAACCCGTCGCATACTCCGCTTCGGGTTCGCTGAAAAACACAGCCGTGATCACCGCTCCGATACCGACACCAACCAGAATCCAGGGAAGAGCTCTCATACCGAACCTCCAGCCTCGTAGGATGCAGACTTCCATCCGAGAGTTCTGGCCAAAGTCAGATAGCATAGCGGACTCACCAGCACAGCCACATAAATCAAATAGATCCACGGAAACTGTCCAATATAGAAATCGTGCGGGCTCAGCGATATTGGGTTCTTGATCAATACAAAACCCACATAGTCCACCACCATCGCAGCCACCGTCCAGAAAAGCCCCAGCACAAATGCCTCCCGCCGCATAGCCAACTCATCTCCAAGTCGCTTCTTGAAGTACATCCCCGCAAACCCCATCCACACCACCAGGTTCAGAAGCGGCAGAAATCTCTGCGCCACCCGATAAGCCGGATTCTCCATCGGCGCCACCGGTCCTGTCACATGCATCGCCGATTCCACCCCCATCGAAAAAGCCGTGGCCACCACCGTGACCACCAGGTACGCCAGAAGAAATATCCAAAATGCCCGTTTGAAATTAAACCGAGACTGCGCCATCTGTGCCATGCAATTCACTCCTTGAAGGAAGCATCTGGCCCGCGCTGGTAATGGTTCCTGGGTTCCAGTATTTGTCACAGTTACGGCTACACACATTCACAAGTTCCTGATAAATCGTTTATCCATCGAAAAATCGCAACAAAATCGTTGTCAAGCCCAAAAACTACCCAAACCAATGAAACCAAAGAACATAGCTTTTGCGTAAGAGTTATCTGTCTTTTGGTACAATTAAAAGACAGGTTAGAAACAGAGAATCTAACATTACTGTTTGTAATCAATACTTTACATAAAAGTACTTCTGTAACTCTTTTATAATCAGTACTTTGCAATGCAAGTACGACCCTAAGTCACATGGAATGAATACTTTGCATAAATCGCCCGGGTGGGGCGGTATATCACGGCAAAATCGCATCCAATCCAGAATGAAGAAGATACGAAACAGCTTACTGCTCTCCCCTTTGCTGTTCGCAATCATCCTTCCCGCAGGCGCTCAACGTCACAATGACGACTTCAACCGAGGCGTGCGCAAGGGAGGTCATGGCGGCCAGTACTACGACAATCGCAACTACGACCACCACGATGACCACCACAGCGGAGGCATCGGCCCCGGAAAAGGAGCTCTCATCGGCGGCGCAGGTGGTGCCGCAATTGGAGCCATCTTCGGTGGCGGCCTCAAGGGAACTATCGTCGGCGGAGCCGCGGGCGCAGGCATCGGCGCCATCGCTGGCCAGGTCAATCAGAACAACCGCGACGACCACTACCAACATCACCGCTAAACTCTCCGATAGAAAGGGAGCCACCTATGAAGACCTCGCGACTCATCCTCCTCGCCGCCTCGCTACTCCTCCTCGCCGGCTGCAATTCCAACTCTCGCTCCCCCCTCCGGCCCGCCTCCCCCGCCCCTACCACCCCGCCGGCCAAATCCCCCGTCACCATCACCCCATCCGCCAATGAACCCTCTCACTCCTGGACCGACGAGCAAATCCTTACCTGCACCGTCACCCAGTGCTGGCGGCTAGGCGGAAAAACTGAAGAAGGCTACTTCGATATCATCCAGCAACTCGCCGTTATCTCCGCCCGAAATCGCAATCTCTCCTTGCCCGAGGACGAGAAAGCAGGCGAAAAGACCGGAGAATACATCAAGGCGGAGGCCCACAAAGATCACGAACAACTCCTCTTCGCGCTGGTCGACGCGGCAGTTCGCAAGGTTGGCACCCCTAACCCGTCCAACTAAGCAGACAATCGAAAGCCCCGGACATATTCCGGGGCTTTATCCAACATGACAACGTCCACCGCAGCCCGTCCCATCCAAACCCTCCGGGAGCAGATCACAAACCTCGAAGCCGCTATAACGGTCTGTCTCGCTGACCCCATCCAGAAATCGGTCCATAAGCTCCGCACCAGCATCCGTCGCATCGAAGCCCAACTCACCCTTCTCTCCCTGTTACCCGGCCTCCCCCCGCATCAGAAACCAGAAAAAAAAGCTCGGCGCTTCTTGAAGAGGCTTCGTCGCGCTGCTGGAACCATCCGCGATTTCGACGTTCAAATCCACCTCATCGAGGAAAAAACCTCGGCATCCACAAAGAAAGCATCGGACGAGCTTACTAAAGTCCTCAAACATCAGCGCATTCAAGGTGAAGCCGACTTGCTCCACATCCTCAACAAACATCAGGCAAAGCTCACCAGATCCCTCGAGTCCCTTCTGGAAGTGCTCGATCCCGCCAAATCCCAGACTCTTCTTGCCACCAAACTCAGCCATCTCGCACAGGATTGGTTTGCCCGAAATCTCCCATCCGAAACCATGCCAGAAGATCCAGACCAGCTACACGCCATCCGCAAGACCGCCAAACTGGCCCGCTACATCGCTGAAACCGCCCCCAAATCCGCAAGCACTCCCCGCAAACTGGCTGCAACCTTCGAGTCTCTCCAGCAATCCGGCGGCAAATGGCATGATTGGCTCATTCTCAGCGCCATAGCCCACGATAAGTTAGGCGACTCCCCCCTCACCCAAGCATTCCGCAGCAACTGCAAAACTGCTTTAGTCAATTACCGCCGCCACATCCAGTCATTCAGTGCATGAGCTTCTATCGCATTACCTGTTAATCGAAAGGTATACGGAACCCACCTGATTACTTACACTATCCCCAGACCCTCTCTAAGGTAGAAGATGCTCTGGCGTTCCGCGCCTCTTGAAATCATGATGCGTTCGAACGCCCCAATTCAGGCCTTCCTGGCGCTTGCAGCTTTGTTATTCCTGCCTGCTCCTTTGCACGCCAAACCGGCGCATCATTCTTCTGCTCACAAGACGACTGTCGCGGATCCTCCCAAAAAAAACATCCATAAGAAGTCGGCTGACGAAGCCACAGCATCCCCAAGCACCCACAAGTCCAGACACCATCGAGGTAAGACTCCTCAGAGTTCACCAGCAAATATCCAGCAGGTTCGTTCAAGCCACCGCAAGGCTTCGGCAGCCAACAATCCGACCAGCAAAACAGCCACCTCTGACAAAGAACCTGATACCGCCACGAACGAACCTGCCACCCAAAAGGCCACTTCGGCAGACTTTATAAAGGCTGCTTCAGGACATGTAGATGCGTCCGAAGCGAGTCCCGAAGCCCCACATGTCGATAAGGCTCTCGCAATCAAGACTCCGCCCGCCGAAAGCGACGACGCTGTTCTTAATTCTCATCCAGCGAGAACAAAATCAATATCGCCAGAAAAACCGGTTCCCGTCCTTAACGCCATCCGTAAAACTACAGAGCGTCCGCAACTGGAGCCTGTGGAAGAAGCGGCTTCAACACCCGTTATTCTGCCCGCGCTTTACAACAAGCGTGGTCACCTCATCGTCCCTCCCCCACTTAAAGGCTCACACGAAATACTTGTACGCCAGAATCAAGTAGCCGATCGTGACGGCCTCGATCGCATCCAGAACGACGATGATCTTGAAGATATGCGTAGCAAGAGACTACTGGTTGCTGTGCCTACCAACACCACTCTGCAGGTCGATGAGCGTCTACCGAGCAATCGCCGTTATTGCCGTCCTTGGACTGCACAATTCTTGGCCACGTTATCCCGCGTCCACTATGCTCGCTTCCACACACCGCTACAGGTGAACTCCGCAGTCCGCACAGTGGAATTCCAGCAGCGTCTGCTTCGGACCAATGGCAATGCCGCGCCGGCAGAGGGCGAAACGGCTTCCCCTCACCTTACCGGGCAGGCGATCGATCTCGCTAAACACGGACTCTCGCTCACTGAAATTGCGTGGCTACGCGGTTATCTTCTGCCCCTCGTACAGGAGGGTAAGGTTGATGTCGAAGAAGAGTTTCAGCAGGCTTGCTTCCACATCAGCGTCTATAAAAAATACTTGCCAGCAACCAACGTTCCCCGGCGCAACATCGCTACTACTCATGGCAGCGGGTCAGCAGCCCTGGCAGCAGCTATACATTAGCAGCAGGGGGTCATCACAAAAAACAAGCGCCCCAGAAGGGCGCCGCTTATTTTACTCTTAGCTTTTCTGAAGACAAATGCTATTTGGCATCGTTCTTGAAGATCTGCTCGGCAAGAAAGTTTTCGACCTTTGCCTGATCTCTCAGCATCTCGAAGTACGCGTTCTTAAGCAACTGTGAGCGACCATCGTGCAGTTGCTGTCGAATCGCTTGCTGGACTCCTGGATCTTTCAGATCCCGCTGTCCTGCTGGTTCACGCGAGATCAGCTTATAGATCGAGTATCCCGCCACCTTCTTCGTCTGAGCATCAAGAAGCGGAAGAATGTCCGTAAAGCCGCCTACTTTGAGTTTGGTCACTGCTGCAAAGACTGCCGGGTCAGCATGCATCTGCGATTCATCGACAAATCCGATATCGCCGCCGCTTGATGCGGTCTCCGGCCGCTCTGAAAAGTTCATCGCCAATGAGCCGAAATCTTCGCCGCTATCGAGCCGATTCTTTAACGCCTGGATCTTTTTCTTGGCTTCCGCGTCGTTGGTCGCCTTGCTGTTCTGCAGATTACCCGGCTGCGCCGAAGGCATGCTGGTCACCTGAATCTGCGCCAGATGATATTTCGTTTCAATTAGGTTGAATTCCGCCTTGTGCTGGTTATAGTAGTTGGCAATGTCAGCGTCCGTTACCGTAATTTTCGAGTTGATCTCTTTGTTTAGCAGCTTGTCGATCGTCATCGATCGACGGAGATCATGCTTCACATCATCCAGCGTATGATTGCTCGCTTTCAACTTCTCCTCGAACTGCTCTTCGGTGTATGGAGCCTTCATCTCGGCCAGCTTTGCATCCACCTCTTCGTTCGTCGCCGTTAGGTTTAGCTTCGCTGCACGTTGCTCGATGATCTCTTCGTCGATCAGGCCTTTCAACACATTCAACCGCAGAGAATCGGCCTGCTCACTCGAAGGCTGCTGCTGTTGCTGCTGCGCATCGCCAAGCTGTGCGGCGTAGGCTTTGTCCATCTCCGGACGCATAATGGCTTTGCCATTCACCGTGGCGACAACATCCGCGTTATGACTTTGATTGCAGCCTACGACCGGAAATAGTCCAGCAAGAAAAATCATTGCAACTGGAGCAGAGGCCTGACGAAATGAACGCACAGAGCTAAAAAGTTTAATATCGGTCAACAAAGTCGTCACGTCTAAATTTCTCCGCATTTGTTACTAGCTTCCGGGCTTCGGTGCCGGTTGTGTCTGGAGTGTCGGCGCAGGCGGCGGTGGTTGCGGCGGCGGCGTTTGGCCAGAGGCCGTCAGCGCATTGTCAATCATCTTATACACGTACTCAAGTGGGACTGCGCCTTCCAGCTTCTCTCCGTTAATGAATAAAGCCGGGGTAGAATCCACACCCAGTTCCTCTGCCGCTTTCATCGAAGCCTTCACAGCGGTATCGTCCTGCTTGGCGATACACGCGTTCAGAGCGGCTATATCCACGTTCTGTCGCTTGCCTTCCTCACGCGCAAGCGTGTCCAACGTCTCATTCGCCTTCGTCAGACTTTTTTCCGTTCCGCCCAACTCGCCTGCATGGGCGTGGATATAGTCCACTAGTTTCCAATATCCCGCTGGACTTTGCGTCCCTACACAATTCGCATTGATCGCAGCCCGCATAGCCCACGGATGTTGATCCAACGGGAAGTCGCGATAGACGATTCGCACTTGGTCTTTGTATCGCTCCGTAATCGCCGGAAATAACTGCGCATGCATCTTCGCGCAGTATGGGCACTCCAAATCGTCGAAGCCCACAATGACCACCGGCGCACCTGTCGGCCCACCTCGCGCAGGACGGTCACCCGCGCTCACGAGTTCTTTTGGATCCTTACTGATGTCGTATTTGCTGAACTGCGCCAGTGTCTTGCCGTCAATCGACAGCAAAAATGTGATGGGCTTACTCGTCTGTCCCTCGGAGGTAAAAATCACAACGATCTCATCGAAGCCAGGAACATCACTCTTCGCCCGAGGTCCAATTTGGATATCGTAGTTTGGCGGAACCTTCGTTTTAGCCCGAATCAGCACTTCAACACGCCGCGTCAGTTCCGGAGTAAGCTTCCCCGAGCCCTGCGCAGGAGTCTGCGCGTGGCAACCAAGAGCAGCCAGCATAATGCCAAAAACAAGGGGACGAATCAGCTTAAATCCAGTCAACACAATGTCCTTATTATCTCACGCGAGCCCTTCCCATCCCCCTTTAGCAGACTTGCATGCCGACCCTCAACAGGTTTAGAACAGACGTTCCGCTCGCCGCAGGTTACCCGCTGTCCCGATATTTGCCAGCGTGAAATTGAACCGGTAAGCATTCTCGTTCCTCACTGACCCCAGCTCATATTTCCGGTACTCCACGCTGAAACCGCAGCAATCCCAGTTATATGAGGTCTGCAGCGCCCCATACTGCACCGAGGTCATATTTAGATCCAGCCCCACATTTGCCGCAACTCCCAGTCCCTTCTTCGCCGGACCTCCATACCCCACCAGAAACCGAAGCTGGCTGAAATTCGACACCGACGACGCGATCCCTTCCGTGAAAAAGCGCCCCGGAGCGTTCAAACGCGCATAACTCAACCCGGAAAAGTAGTTCCCCTGCCGAACATCTACCAGCACATTGTTCGACGTAAACTTCTTCGCGCCCGTATCCAGGTCAAAGTCCCACTCGAAATCAACCTTTTCCGATGGATGCATCCGCAACCGCGAGATCAACGGCGAGATATTCCGTGGCTCCGTAAGAAACGCAATTCCCGAAAAACTAAGCGTCGTATCGAAGATATTCCGTCGCCCCGTGATCACCGCCCCGCCAAACGTAGGATCGAAGAAGTACTTCTGCGACACCCGCCAGCTCATCCACTCTCGCCGTCCGCAGTTGTTCCCCTCCTCATAAGAATCCTGGCCCGTATCCGGCTCCACGGCTCCATTCGTCTCCGCAACCGTCGCCACACACGGCGTGGTCGTCTTCTTCGGATGGATGAACAGCCGCTGCGTCACCCCATACTCCATCTCGTTCGTATTGCTCACCACGTCCACATCGTCAAATCGCAGGATATTCAGGAAATTGTCAACACCTGTTACATACCGGTACGTAAACTCCGGCTCAATCGTATGCTTCACCTCCGAGCCAAACAGCTTATTCAGCATCTTCGACTGGAACGTTCGCTCCACCACCGGCGCACGTACGTCCACCCCCAGCTCAAAGTCCGCCCTGTTCACCGCACTCCCCGACTCCACCGGAATCGGCGAGGTATAAGGTGTCTTGCGGCTGCGGCTATAGATTGTCTCGCGCGCGCCCACCGAAGTTCTGAAGTGCCACCCATCCGCATTCAGCGGCAACACAATCTGCGGATGAACATCCAACCGATGCGTCAGCCCCGCCGTGGCAAAGTTCGGCTGCACTCTCTTCAAACCCGCCACCGAGCTCTCCACACTCCACAGCACCGGTCCCTCGCCAATCCTGTGCTCCGTTGTCGCTACCTCGATCGATGGCGAATGAAAGATGCGTATCTGCTCCTCCGGCGTAGTCGCCGTAGCCGTCTGTTTTAGCCCCTGGTACCGATCTGCACGCACCATCCCCGAATAGCCGTTCTTCTGGTACACACCATACGCATACGAAAGAATATCGCTCGATACCGCCTGATTGAAGTTCTCCGTAAATGCCTGCCGGTACGCAAACGAGCTCAGATACTCCGCATCCCCCACCACCCTGGCGCGCGTCGAAAAATCATACCGGCCTGAAGCCTTCACATCCTCGCCGCCCTGGTTCACATACGTCCCGTTCGAGTAATATCCGCGGTCCAGCAGCCCGTTATAGTGCGCCCGCACAAAGTTGTTCTCGAGGCCTCTATACCGAAACGTCCCGCTTTGCTCCCATCCGCGCGTCGAGAAGTACTGCGCGCCGACCGTCAAATCCGCACTCCGGTTGATCGCCCAGTAAAACTGCTCCCCAAGAATCAATCCCTTCGTCGAAGACTGCCCCAGCACCGGAATTAGGAACCCGCTTTGCCGGCTCTCCGAGTCCACCGCATGGGTCACATAAGGCAGATACAGCAGAGGAACATTTACCAGGTGGAACACGCTGTTCTTCGCGCTCGCTTTATCGTTGTCCACCGTGAATTTAGCCGCCGACAGAATCCAGTCCGGATCAGGCAGTTGACACGATGTCACCGTACCGTCGTACACCTCATACGATCGCGGCCCTGTCTTCACCACCATGCGCCCGGTGAATAGAAACGGATTTCCGCTTGCATACACCATGCGCTTGCCTGAGTTCTTCAACCCCACCGACCCGACCACATCATAGAACCGGCCTGTCTGCTTCCTCAGGTTCATATCGCCATGGCTCGCCGAAATAACTTCATTATTCGCCCCGCCTGTCACCTTCAGGTGGCCAGTTGCGGTGAGGTCGCCGGTTTCCATCTCGTATTCAATGTGATCTGCCCGCACTATCCAGTCGCGATAGTGGATCACCACATCGTCATCCAGAACATAGCGGCTCCCGGTCTTCGACTGCGGCCCTGCCGTTGTGATCTCTACCAAGGTTGTGTTGTCCTCTTGCGGAACTACCTTCGCCTCGGGATACTTCACCGCACCCGGACCATTTGGAAAGCTTACCGGTGGTGCCTCATTCGTCACCTCCTGCGCCACCAACTGTGGATGACTTGTCCCTAACCCCGTGATAGTTATCAAGAGGTAAATAGTCTTCCGGATTCTTTGCAGCAATCGGTCTCCAACGGAAGACAGGTCGCGCACGAACACAGAGCCTGGTCGACAGGCCTTCATATTCTCCTGGTTCAATTCGCAACTTGTCAGACGTACCACTCTTTGAGGCTAAACGATTTCACAGGAAGCGGGTTGAGGTTTCGAGTAGATGAGCGGCGCACAACGAGATATACAACCACTAGACGATCTTTTCGCACAAACGGACGCAGCCGAAGCCCCCTTGGCACTGAAAGAACAAGTGGCCGAGCGCCTAGCCGCCCACCGTGCCCGCAAGTCCCGTGTTGCAGGCAGCTCCGTCACTCCAATCTCACAAACCGGGCTGCAATCCTCGAACCCAAAATCACGCTCCGCCCGCATCGTAGCCTCCGTCGCCGAACGCTACGCCCAATCACAGAGTTATCGCGCCTTCCTCGCCGAAGAAGCCGAGCGTGCCATCCGCCAAGCCGAAGCTGCAGCCCAGGTCGCTGCACTCAGCGCCCAGGCCGTCGTCGATGCCCAGAACCAACTCCTCTTTGAGCTCGATCAGTTGGCCGCCGAAGTTCCTCTCTTCGGCCCGGCTCAGGTCTTACCGGCAAACCCCGAAGCAGACCCGGCAACTCCCGCCTCCAGCAACCATGCTCCCACCCTCAACATCACCGAGGCTCCTCGACCCTCCTTAACCATCCGCCTCTATGAAGATGTGGGCCGCCATCTCCCCGAGCCCCGCGCAATCTCTCACGCCATTCCGTCTCACGATCCCTTCGACGAAGCCGAAGGCGAGGCCCTCGATGAAGAGATAGCCTTCCGGCAGTCTCCCGTTTTCGAGCCCATCACCGCACCCGTCGAAATTCCAGCCAACCTCATCGAATTTCCCCGCCAGCTCGTCGCTGCCCGCAAGGCACGCCCCCGTCTGGCTGAAGGCCCCCTTCGCGAAGAAGCCACCTTGTCTCCCACCTCGGCTCAGCTGCGTATCTTCGAGGTCGAGGCCACTCAACTCTCTACCGCTCCCGTCGTGGAATCCGTCGCACCCGAATGGTCCTCCATGATGTTGGGCGCCCAACCTGCCCCAGCCCCTTTCATCGAAGTCCCCGAAACCCGATTCCTGCCTATCCCAGCCCCGCAGGCTGCACCACTAAGCCTGCGCCTCATGGCTACCATAGTCGATGGCATTCTGGTTATGGCAGCCTTCCTCGGCTTCGTAGCCACCTTCGCCTTCACCTGCCGCAAATTTAGCGAGCCACTTATTATCAGTCTCCAGACCGCGGCCATAACCTCCGTCGGAACCCTCATCTTCTTGTACCTTACCTATCAACTCCTCTTCTTCACATTTGGCGAAGCCACTCCAGGCATGCGCTACGGCCGCATTGCTCTGTGCACCCTATCGGACGAAAATCCAACCCGCGCCCAGATACGCCGCCGCATTTTCGCCACCATTCTCGCGGCCTGCCCCCTGGGCATAGGTTTCCTCTGGGCCTGTCTGGACGACGAAGGCCTCGGCTGGCACGACCGCATCTCCCGCATGTACCAGCGCAGCTACTAGCCGAGAGCTGTTGAATCTTCGACCACCTCAAGAAATGTAGGTGGTTATTCGTATTTGAGAGTCTGAACGGGATCGAGGCGCGCGGCGCGGTTTGCGGGGAGGGTACCAAACAGTACGCCGACCAGAACCGAGGTGCTGAGCGAGACTACAGCCGACCATGCCGAGACGGGAATCTTGAACGGCGTGAGAAAGCTGACCGACATAGGAATCGCCAAGCCCAGGATAGTGCCGATCATTCCTCCGCATAGAGAGAGAAAGACTGCTTCGGTGAGAAATTGAAGGCGGATTTCGCGACTTGTGGCGCCTAGAGCTTTGCGGATACCAATCTCTCTAAGACGAGCCTGAACATTGGCAAGCATGCTATTCATAATGCCTACACCGCTGACGATAAGGGTGATAGCGGCAGCAAGCGTCAGCACAATAGTAAGCATGTTGGCTATCTGAGCCATTACGTTGAGGACCTGGGTTAGGTTGAAGGCCGTGTAGACAGAGGTAGGCCGGTGCCGGCTCTTAATGATGGCAAGAATCTCTTCTGAAGCCGCGGGAACAAGGGTGACATCCTTCATGGTAAAGAAGATCTGTTTCACGGCGTCTGTGCCGGTGAAGTAGCGCGCAACTTGATAGGGGATAAGGATAGTCTGATCGCTGATCTCAGACTGGCCAAAGGTCTCGACACTCTCTTTGAAGACGCCGATGACAGTAAAAGGGATACCCTTGACACTGATTGCGCGGCCCACGGCAGACGCGGCGCTGCCAAACAGGGCATTGGCAAATGGAGCGACGATGACGGCGACCTTGGTGTGGGCGACGGCGTCCTGATCATCAAAGAAGCGGCCGGCGAGGATGGCGAGATTCCGAACCTCTTTGTATTGAGGAGAGACACCGAGGATCATGGTGTCCTTGACGATGCCGCCAGGGATAGTAATACGGTCGTGGTCCTCAAGCATGGGGGAGGCGGCGATGATGCCGGGAACTTGCTCTAGGACGACGTTCATATCGTCCCGAGTCATGTAGTCGGGCGCGGAAGTATTCTCGGGTCCCGGTACGGTGCCCCCGTTGTACTGCATCTCGATCATGTTGGGGCCGATACTCGAGATGAGATTGAGCGCATAATCCTTGCCTGTGAGACCAAGGGTATAGACCAGAATAATAGAGGCAGAGCCGATGACCATGCCGAGCATGGTGAGCAGGAAGCGGACTTTACTAGCCTTAAAACTGTCCACCGCAAGGCGAACGATCTCGCTGAACATCATGGTCGACCGCGCACTTGCCAATGTACGGTCGAATGAGCTTGGCTTCGGGATGTCGGTGGTTGCCATCGCGTTGAAGATTAGACTCCTATCAGTATCGCAGCGGTGCGACATTTCCGGTGAATACTAGAGTTTGCTTCTCGTAACTAACTGGTTCCGAAGCATCAGTTTTGCAATATCCCTATTCTCAATCAGGTTAAAAGCTTCAAGGAAGCTTCGGATCACTGGGTGCAAGCCAATTAGCTTGCGTGAGAGTAATAGCCGAACGGCCAAACTGATCCTTTGCACTACGTGACTGCGGCGTACTAAACTTCAGAAAGGAAGAGTGGCCGAGTGGTTGATGGCTCCAGTCTTGAAAACTGGCGTACCTGAAAGGGTATCGGGGGTTCGAATCCCTCCTCTTCCGCCATCTTTCATTTGATCGAACTTTCTGACGCCAAATAGGTCTCGACATTGCCCTTGTATGGGCCTATTGGGTATCTTCTTGAACTTACCGACTTTCTATTTTCATGGCTACAGTCGCGATTGGCAACATGAAATGAATAGAAACGTTGGGTCAAGCGACCAGACAAAATAACTACCAGCGAATGGAAGGGCGCACAGATCCTTAGATGGTCGCATCTTCAAAAAATCGATATTCTGAGCCCTCAAGCTGGGTTACTCAAAACAGCAACATTTGAATCAAGGCAATATATTCAGATCCAACGGCGACTTTCGCAGCATTCGCATCCAGCCACTCGGAGCGAAAAATGTCTGCCGTGTCTGTTGGTTTGAAAGCACTTTCAAAACCAATGATTGAACAGTTGCCGCCCTGGTTTAAATAGATGTTCTGGTGATTTTGCTTCCAAACGCGAACGAAGTCATCCTCACAAGATGTTGACAGGTTGACGGTCTCTCGATAACGTTCAAGTTTTAGATCTCTGAGTGGTGGGCTATTGACCAGAGTTCGACCAAATACGTGCGGCAATTCGCATATCGTAAAGTGAATTTTGACACTTGGCTGGGTCTCGACGTTGGGGAGGACTTTATCGGAATGCCGCATATTGTGCGTTGTTCGTTGATTCAAGCTGCCAGCGTTGAGATTGAAGATAAGTCGCTAGCGGAGATTAAGCAGGCGATGATTGATAAGCATGTGCCACTGATAAAGCAGGCTGCTTCCGCAGGTTCGCAGATCGTATGCTTGCAAGAGATTTTTTACGGACCATATTTTTGCGCGGAGCAGACAACCCGGTGGTATGACTTGACCGAGCCCATACCGGATGGACCGACTACGAAGTTAATGCGGGCTTTGGCTAAGGAACTACACATCGCGATTGTGCTGCCTATTTATGAGGTAGATGGCGAAGGAATTTATTACAACACCGCTGCGGTGATCGATAGCGACGGAAAGTATTTAGGGAAGTATCGGAAAACGCATATTCCGCATGTTGCTCCGGGGTTCTGGGAAAAGTTCTATTTTCGGCCCGGGAATCTCGGGTATCCGGTGTTCGATCTTGGGTTTTGCAAGATCGGTGTTTACATATGCTATGACCGGCACTTTCCTGAAGGCGCACGGGCGCTGGGTTTGAATGGCGCGGAGATTGTGTTCAATCCTTCGGCGACGGTTGCAGGTTTGAGCGAATACCTGTGGAAGCTGGAGCAGCCTGCACATGCTGCTGCGAATGGATATTTTCTTGGTGCGATTAATCGCGTGGGGACGGAAGCTCCGTGGAATATTGGAGAGTTTTATGGGCAGAGCTACTTTTGCGACCCACGCGGACAGATTATCGCACAAGCTTCGCGCGACCAGGACGAGGTACTGACGACCGATCTTGACCTGGCCCAGATTGCTGAAGTGCGCAAGACATGGCAGTTCTATCGCGACCGGCGACCGGATATGTATGGAGATTTGGTGAAACCCTAGTTGCCGTACCGAGGAAGGAACAGACGGTGAAGGATCTGTTTCAGCAAAGTTCAGGGATTGCGACAATGTTTGAAGACCTGCATCCTCCGCTCCAGGCACAGGCGGCGGTGGTCGAATCGAACCGTTGTCTGAATTGTTTTGATGCGCCATGCACGAGCGCTTGTCCTACACACATCGATGTGCCGAAGTTTATTAAAAAGATCGGCAGAGGGAATTTGCGTGGGTCTGCGTTGAGTATTCTCGACGCGAATGTTCTGGCAGCCAGCTGCTCGCGGGTTTGCCCTGTGCAGGTATTGTGCGAGGGCGCGTGCGTGATGCATCGCTATAACGAACAGCCGATTGCGATTGGCAGACTGCAACGGTTTGCCATGGATGCGTTCCATGCGAGTGGCGGGCAGTTGCCGAGAAAGACTACTGAAGAACGGCCCGAGAAGATTGCGTGTATCGGCGCCGGGCCTGCGTCGTTGGCTGCTGCGGCTGAGTTGCGACAGCGTGGCTTTCAGGTGACGGTGTTCGATAAGAGCGAGCTGCCGGGTGGATTGAATACGTATGGAGTGGCTGAATATAAGTTGCCGCTGGCAGATAGCCTACGTGAGATTGAGCTGATTCGAGAGCTGGGTGTGGAGTTTAGGCTCGGCGTGGAGATCGATAGGGAAGCGGTACTGGCTGGACTGGAGCGTGAGTTCGACTTTATCTTTCTGGGCGTTGGCTTGGGCGCGATGCATCGGTTGGGAATTCCTGGCTCCGATCATGATGGAGTTTTGGATGCGCTGCAGTTGATCGAAGGCTATAAGACGGGACGGATAATGAAAGTTGAGGGCAGAGTTGTCGTGGTGGGTGCGGGGAACACAGCGATTGATGCGGCAGTTGCAGCGGCGAGGCTGGGTGCGGCGGAGGTTTCGATTCTTTATCGCAGAGTGGAGGAACATATATCCGCATTCGATTTTGAATATAAACATGCGAAACAGGAGGGCGTGAGGTTTTATTGGTTGACTCAGGCGGTGGCCGTTCATGCTTCTGAAGCAGGTATTGCCAGCGTCGAATGTGTGCGGATGGAGATTGTCGCTGATGGCAGCTCGAGGCCGGTGGATGGTTCAAATTTTCATGTGGCGTGTGACATGTTGATTCCGGCGATTGGACAGTCTCCGCTGCTGGGTTTGCTGGAGAACTGCAGTGGCATGCGCATCGAACACGGGCGTGTGGTTGTGGATCGTCCGACGGGGCAAACCTCGAATCCGAAGTATTTTGCTGGTGGTGACTGTGTGAATGGCGGACGCGAGGTGGTGGATGCTGTGGCTGACGGCAAGCGCGCTGGAGTTGGTATAGCAGCGATGTTGGAGGTGGCCCATGTCTGAGCAGAGAGTGGTGCCGAATCTGGCGGTCGATTTCGCGGGAATCAAGTCGCCAAATCCTTTCTGGTTAGCGTCGGCTCCTCCCACAAACTGCGGCGAGCAGGTGATGCGGGCGTTCGATGCAGGTTGGGGTGGGGCGGTGTGGAAGACGATTGGGGCGCAGGTGACGAATGTGTCGTCGCGCTACTCGTCGATCGACTGGAACGGCCAGCGAATGATGGGGCTAAACAATATTGAGCTGATCAGCGATCGTCCTACGGAGGTGAACCTGCGTGAGATTGCGGAGGTGAAGAAGAAGTATCCGAAGCACGCGGTGATTGCATCGCTGATGGTGGAGTCGACACGCGAGGCATGGCATACCATCGTGCAACAGGCGGAGGATGCGGGAGCTGATGGGCTGGAGTTGAACTTTGGATGTCCGCATGGAATGAACGAGCGTGGGATGGGCTCGGCGGTAGGGCAAGTGCCTGAGTATGCCCAGATGATTACGGCGTGGGTGAAAGAGAAGGCGCGGACTCCGGTGATTGTGAAGCTGACGCCTAACATCTCGGACATTCGCGTGGTCGCTCGTGCGGCGAAGCGGGGCGGGGCAGATGCGCTATCGGCGATCAACACCATCAACTCAATCACTGGTATCGATCTCGATACGTTTACACCTCGGCCTTATGTGGATGGAAAATCTTCACATGGTGGGTATTGTGGACCAGCTGTGAAGCCGATTGCGTTGAACATGGTTCAGCAGGTGATGAGCGATGCGGAGTCTGTGCTGCCGATGTCTGGTATCGGCGGCGTAGCTGCGTGGAGTGATGCTGCGGAGTTTATTTTGTTGGGGTCGGGGACGGTGCAGGTGTGTACGGCTGCGATGCACTACGGCTATCGCATTGTTGAAGACATGATCGATGGGCTTGAGAACTGGATGAGTGAAAAGGGATTTCGGAGTATCGAAGAATTTCGTGGATTGAGCTTGGCGAACGTGACAGAGTGGAAGCATCTGAATCTGAACTACAAGATTGTGGCGCGGATCGATGAGGCGAAGTGTATTGGGTGTGACCTTTGTTATACGGCTTGTTGGGACGGGGCGCACCAGTGCATCCATCTTGATCGTGTGAGCGGACCGGTGGATGGGCATGTGGAGTTGCATGAGAAGCCGTCGGCGGTGGAGGCTGCCAGCCGAAGCAGGATTACGGTTACTCCGATTCCTAAACTCGATACAGTTGATAGCGCTGCTCATGGGCCGTATCCGACTCCGTTGGCGCGGATTCCTCGCGTGGACGAGACAGAGTGTGTCGGATGCAATCTTTGCTCGCTGGTGTGTCCGGTGGAGCAATGCATCACGATGGTTGAGGTCGATACTGGGTCGGCGTCGGAGAGTTGGGAAGAACGTACGGCTGAGGGCTTGACGGAGAAGAGTTGCTGATGGGATTGCTGATTCAGAATGGGACCGTAGTTACGGCTGAAGCGACTTTTGCCGCGGATGTGTTGATTGAAGGCTCTGTGGTGAAGGAGGTTCGCCTGGGCATCGATTCCGGTGGGCATACGATTGTCGATGCGATGGGAATGCTATTGCTACCGGGCGGCGTTGATGCGCATACGCATCTTGATATGCCGTTTGGTGGGACTACTTCGAGCGATGACTTTGAGACTGGTACGCGGGCTGCTGCTATTGGTGGCACGACGACTATTGTGGACTTTGCTATCCAGGCGAAGGGCACGAGGATGCGCGATGCGCTCGATCTTTGGTGGAAGAAGGCTGAAGACAAGGCCTGCATTGACTATGGGCTGCATATGATTGTGACCGACCTGGGCAGCGATGCGGGCAAGGCTGGCCTGGACGATATGGACGAGATGGTGAATGAGGGCGTGGCGAGCTTTAAGCTGTTCATGGCCTACCCGAATGTACTGATGGCGGATGACGCGACGATCTTCAAGGCGTTGCAGCAGACTGCCAAGAATGGCGCTCTGATTTGCATGCATGCCGAGAATGGCAGCGTGATTGACGTAATTGTGCAACAGGCGCTGGCTGAAGGTAAGACTGCACCGATCTATCACGCACTGACGAGGCCGACTATAGCAGAGGCGGAGGCAGTACAGCGTTCAATCGCCATGGCGGAAATTGCAGGCGCGCCGGTTTACATTGTGCACCTGTCATCGGAGGATGCCCTGACTCAGGTGCGTGAGGCTCGTGATCGCGGAGTGCCTGCTTTTGCGGAGACTTGTCCTCAGTATCTGCTGCTGTCGCTGGAAGACAACATGAAGAATGAGTCGTTCGAGGATGCGAAGTTTGTCTTTACTCCTCCGCTGCGCGAGAGGAAAAACCAGGCGAAGCTTTGGGCTGGATTGAAAGATGACCATCTACAGGTGGTTTCTACCGATCATTGTCCGTTCTGCTTTGCGGACCAGAAGGTGCTTGGAATTAACGACTTCACGAAGATTCCGAATGGCGGGCCGGGTATCGAAAACCGAATGCACTTGATCCATCATTATGGAGTCAATTCCGGGAAGCTTTCGCTGAATCGCTTTGTCGAGATTACTTCGACTGCTCCGGCGCGCATCTTTGGAATGTACCCGCGAAAGGGCACAATTGCTCCGGGTAGCGACGCGGACATCGTGGTTTGGGATCCAGAGGCGCAGCATACGATCAGCGCAGTAACCCACAATATGCGCTGCGATTTCTCTATGTTTGAGGGGTACAAGGTCACTGGAAATGCAAGGCAGGTGTTCTCTGCCGGTGAACTCATCGTTGAAGGCGGCAAGTTTCTTGGGAAGGTTGGACGAGGCAACTATCTGAGACGCGAGGCTCGCGGAGGCGCGTGGCAATGACCGAAGTCCAGCGGGATGCGAGCCTTTATAACGAAGACCTGGCTCCAATACCGCTGAGCGAGCGGACGTGGGGCACTTATAACTATGCCTCGTTGTGGGTAGCGATGTCGGTTTGTATTCCGACCTACATGCTTGCGTCAGGTTTGATTGCGGGTGGAATGAGCTGGAAACAGGCAATCGGTACGATCTTGCTGGGCAATCTGATTGTGCTAATTCCGATGGTACTTAATGCCCATGCAGGTACGAAGTACGGGATTCCCTTCCCTGTCTATGTAAGGGTTTCGTTTGGAGTGCGGGGTGCGAATATTCCGGCGATGCTGCGAGCGCTGGTTGCTTGCGGATGGTTTGGGATACAGACATGGATCGGCGGGCAGGCGATCTATTCGATGCTGGTTGTATTGTGGGCGGGTGCGACGACGCATCCGTTGTTGCCGTGGATCTGCTTCTTTGCGTTTTGGACATTGAATATGGCGGTGATCTGGCGCGGAATTGAGAGTATTCGATTTCTACAAGGTGTGAGTGCTCCGTTCATGTTGTGTATTGGCCTGCTGATGCTTTGGTGGATTACGCGAAAAGCGGGTGGGTTAGGGCCGGTACTTGCGAGCCCAAGTAAGTTCAAGACTACAAGTGAATTTTTTCGTTTCTTTGTGCCTTCGCTGACAGGGATGGTGGGGTTCTGGGCTACGGTTGCGTTGAATATCCCAGATTTCACTCGCTATGCGAAATCGCAACGCGCGCAGATGGTGGGGCAAGCACTTGGCTTGCCTATCGCGATGACGGTCTACTCATTTATCGGTGTCGCCGTTACTTCGGCTTCGGTAGTGATCTTTGGAACACCGATATGGGATCCTGTTGTGCTGCTGGGACGTTTTCATGAACCAGTGATTGCATCTGTTGCTTTGGTCGCACTTCTGATTGCGACACTAAATACGAACGTGGCCGCGAATGTTGTCTCGCCGTCGAATGATTTTTCCAACTTGAATCCGCGACTTATTTCTTTTCGTACTGGCGGGCTTATCACTGGCGTCATCGGTGTGATGATGATGCCGTGGAAGTTGCTGTCGGATTTCAGCAACTATATCTTTGGCTGGCTGGTAGGTTACTCGGGTCTGCTAGGTCCGATTGCGGGAATTATGATTGCCGATTACTTTATCGTCCGCAAGAGCATATTGGACGTCGATGGCCTGTACCGGCGCGATGGCCCTTATGAATACAGCAATGGCGTGAACTATCGCTCTCTGATCGCCTTGGGGGTGGGCGTCACCGTTGCATTGATTGGGAAGTTTGTACCTTCCCTGCACTGGCTGTATGACTACGCATGGTTTGTGGGATTTGCGATCTCTGCTGTTCTTTACTCATTGCTTATGCGTCGTGTTGCGAGCCGATATGCGGTGCCGGCGCTGGAGTAGGCGCGTTAGCTGACCGGCAGATACAGAGTTTTTAACTAGCTGGCTTCCCGCTGACTGGCGAACGCAACCACCCCCTGATGCGCATGCGAAGGAAAGCCACTCATCGGCAAGCATCGTTCCAGCGCCACCTCAGCGCATTGCATCACAATCTTGCGAAAGACCGTCATCGCTGTGGATTCATTGCTCTCCATCGAAGCCAGTCCAAGCTGCAGCGCAGGCAGAGACTCGGCGAATGGCAACACTACAACATCCGGGAATGAGCAGATCGCCATTGATGCAGTCGTGATCGCGATTCCTTCACCCGCAGCCGCATATGCAAACTGCACCGAACACGATTGAGGCGACTCAACGATCCGCGGCGTAATTCCAAAAGGAGCCAGCAGACTACGCAGCCACGGCTGATGAAAGCGACAATCTTTTGTGCGCGAAGCGATCACGCTCGTCCGGCGCAACTCTTCCACTGAGATGCTTCTTCCCCCAGCCAGAGGGCTGCGGCGCGAAACCATCGCAACCAGCGTCTCTTTGCAGATCGGATCGAAGCGCAAGCCTTTGATCGGCAACGAACCAAACATAAGCAGGGCATCCATCTTGCCCTCGGGTAATCGCGACATCATCTCCTCGGTAGTAAGTTCACTTACCTCAAGCTCGAACTTCGGATATTGTTCCGCCAATGCACGAATTACCGCCGGCAACAGTACAAACTGTCCCACCGGACCACAGCTGACGCGAAGCCGCAACCGGGTATGCAAACCGCTCAGGCATTCCTGCGCTGCATCGACGGAGTCCATAATATTTTGCGCATATTCACGGAACGCAAACCCTGCATCAGTCAAACGCACCTGCTGCCGATCGCGCTCAAACAGCTTAACGCCAAACGACTCCTCCAGCGACTTGATCTGGAACGTGATCGTCGGCTGGCTCATATACAGAGCACGCGCCGTCTTCCCATAATTGAGAAGGTCCGACAACGTCAGGAAACACTTTAGCTGCCTGATTCTGAAGTCCAAGTAGGGCCTCGCGGTCGAATAAAAACCTGTGCGCTGCTACGAGCTGTTCCAAGCAAGTCAGAGAACGTATCAATTGTGTGGGGTGAAACCGATTATTTTGCTGAACTAAGGCCAAAAGTTCATTACATCTTGATCCCATATTCACGGGACTTTGTCGGTTTGTCAATGAAAACCACGCAGGAAGGCTGCACCCCTCATCATTTTTCTATCACGGGTGAAAATCTTTCGATTAGACTCCGCGCCAGAAAGCCTCTACGCTCCAATCATTCAACCTAAAAGGCGCCCGCTTCGTTACCCGACGATGCAGCCGCAACTGCACCATTGCATGGGATATCTTCTTCACGTTCAGCGTGATTTCCATCTGCACTTGAGATCGAACCTGACAAGCAATTTTAGATAGCGCTCTTTGTCGACCTCCATCCTTTTCCCGCTCAGTCTCTGAGCTATTTGAACGGGCTGACATAGAACAAGCACCTGACCCTGTTCCTCGAGGTTCTGCCTAAAATGAAGCCGACCTGTCGCATTATCTTCGTTCTCCTTCTCTCAGTCTCCGCAGTTCGCGCTCAGCAGACTGGAATCACCGGCCATGTCACCGATGCGCAGGGAGCCGCAATCGCTGAAGCTCGTGTGGAAGTGCGTCAGGTTGGCGGGGCCGCCGTCACCACCAAGACCAACACCGAAGGAATTTATCAGGTCCCTTCTCTTACAGCAGGGGACTACGTTGTTACCGTTAGGGCCCCCGGATTTACCACGGTCCAAGTGAAGACCTCCATGCTTATCGGTCAAACGCCAAGCGTTGATGTCGTTCTGCCCATTGGAGGCACTACCGAATCCGTCATCGTACGCGCCGACGAAATGGCGATCGATACAACCTCATCCACCGTCGCTGGGAACATTACTCCTGACGATGTCAAAAACCTGCCCATCAACGGCCGCAATTACATGGAGCTCGCAACTCTTGTCCCCGGCGTGCGCGTCAACGCTATCGTCAATGACACTCCGCTCGGTGGCGCCAACTCCGGCAAGTTTCAGATCAATCTCGACGGTTTGCAAGTCACTCAAAACACGGCGGACGCCAGCTTCGGCCAGCCGCGCTTCTCGCCCGATGCCATCAGTCAGTTCCAGATCATCACCAATCGTTTCGATGCTACTGTCGGACGTTCCGCAGGTGTCGCCGTCAACGTCCAGTCCAAGACGGGCAGCAATCACATTCACGGCTCCGCCTTCGGCTACTTTCGCAATGATGCCTTCAACGCCGCAGATCCAATAGCCAAGGTGGTCACCCCTCTTTCAGATCAACAGTATGGCGGTACAATTGGCGGTGCCATCCGCACCGACAAGCTCTGGTACTTCGGCTCCTATGAAGGCGAACATCAGTCCAGCGGTATCACCAGTTCGCCCCTTCTACCAGGCAGCGTCGGCAACCTTGTCTTTCCCCAAATCCTCAAGGTCAACGAGTATCTTGGTCGTGTGGATTATCAAGCGACCGGCAAAGATCGTATCTTCGCTCGCATCAATGGTTTTACTTTCAACAACAACAAGACTTTTACCTCTGGCACTGCCGACCCAAGTTCAGCTTTTTACGCTACTCGTTCCAACTACACCATCCTAGGTGACTGGAATCGCGTTATCAGTTCCAACCTCATCAATGAAGTTCACGGCAGCTTCAGTCACTTCCAGTGGCAGAATCTTCCCCTCTTTACCTCGCAGGCCATCACGTTCGGCGCGGTCACTGTCGGAGCTCCCTACAACTATCCTCAGATCTTCAATCAGGACGTCCAGGAATACCGCGACGATGTTTACTATCTAATTGGCAAACACAGCCTCAAGTTCGGTGGTGAGTATCTCTACAGTTCGAACTCCGGTCTCTTCCAGCAGAATCTCAATGGCACGGCAAGCGGCTGCGCTGCTATTGCCGCCAAAACAGTGAACGGTGTGTCCTACACCGCCGCCCAGGTTGCTGCCGATCTCTTTCCCAATGGCACCACCGATACCAGCAGCTGGAATTACAACAACTCGACGACCGATCCCACCCACACTAGCATCAACTCGCTCTGCGCTTTAGGCACCTTTACTCAGGGCTCGGGCAACTTCAACGTCTCTCTTCCACGCAGCCAGATTGCTTTTTGGGCTCAGGATGATTACAAGGTCCTCACGCGCCTCACCCTCAATCTAGGTCTTCGCTACGATAATGATCTTGGCGTCTTCGACACCGGCCTCAGACTCAACAACGGCCTGTTGACACCAAAGGGCAATGACAATCATCAGTTCGCTCCACGCGTCGGCTTTGTCTACGATCTGGCTGGCAACGGCAAGACAGTCATTCGTGGTGGCGCAGGAATGTTCTTCGCCGATGTTGCCGCTAACCAGACCATAGACAGCGAGATCTTCAATGGCGTCACATCGCTCCAACAATCTGTAACCGGCAGCACGCCATCTCCGCTAAACCTGCAATCCCCTTTTGCTAATCCAACTTCCACACCACGTCAAGCTGTCCAGCCCCTTGGTCCCAACGTAGCCACGCCTTACGCCCTGCAGATCTCTGTCGGCGTTCAGCGCGAACTGCCATTCCGCAATATCATCACCGCAGACTACGTTCACAGCCGCGTCTACCATGACTGGATCCGCCTGAACTCCAACCTCCTCCAAAATCCCGCCAATCCTCAGTTCAACCTCAACCCTAGCGGCAAGCCTGTTGCAGGCGCGGCAGTATCCTGCCCAACCGGCGGAGTCACCCCGGATACGACCCTGCGCGCCTTCAACGTCTGCGCTCAGGCCTTCACCAACGTCAATCAGTTCTTCACTCCTAATGAGGCTGGCGCTATCTACGATGCCCTGCAGATGGGTATTCGCCACTCTCTACAACACGGCTTCGCCAGTGGATTCGCTTACACTTACTCCCGCCTCAAGGACTCGAGCGAGTCTCCCTTTTACTACCCCAACAAGCCTTTCGTGAACGGCATCCATGACGAGTGGGCCAACGGTCAGGACGACCAGCGCCACACCCTCACCGTTACCGGCGATTATGCCTGGAAGTTCGGCCTCTCGCTTTCCGGTCTCTTCCACTTCGGCTCCGGAAATGCCTTCCCCACCACTGTCAACACCACCCAGCCGACCGGTTACGCGCCCAGCTACAACCGCACCTTCGCTCTCAACACAACTCCAATCGCTCCTGGGGCGACCTGCCCCGCCGGCAGCACGTGCGTCACTGTCTACAACAATTCGGCCAACAACTATCTTGACCCTTCAACCGGCTACTACCTCACAAAGCGAGACGCCCTCTATGGACGCAATATCTACCGCATGGACACCCGGCTGCAGGAAGCACACCAAATCAATGATCGCTTTCGCGCAATCGTTGCCGTTGAAGCCTTCAATCTCTTCAATCACTCCAACTACGGCAACTACAACGGAATTGCGAACTCACCGCTCTACGGCACTCCGTCCGCTACCACCTCCTCAGCCACCGGTATTCCCGTCGAGTGGCGTCCACGTTCTCTTCAATTCTTAGCCCGCTTCGAATTCTGATCCGTCGTAAGCTGAACACTTAATTCATAAGATCCGCAGTGCATTACAGCATTGCGTCTCTGTCTGAGGGAACACAGAATGTGCCTCGCATCACCCCGTGTACTGACCGCCCGCATCTTCGTCTGGACTGCTCTCTTCACTTGCTTGGCTGCAACCGTCTATGCAACTCCTCCCGCAAAGCCAAAGCTAATCACGATCTCCGAAGGCACCGACGCTCAGATCACCGTTTCCCCAGACCAAAAGACCGTCATCGCCGACCTTCAGGGGCTCCTCTTCTCGATGCCCATTACCGGCGGTGCTGCAAAACAGCTCACAACTCCCGAGCAGGAAGCATCGCACCCCGACTGGTCTCCCAAAGGTAACCTCGTCGCCATTCAATCCTACTCCGGCGGTACTTTCCACATATGGACGATGCGTCCTGACGGTTCTGGCCTCAAGCAGATCACCACTGGCCACGGCGACGATCGCGAGCCGCGCGTCTCCCCCGATGGCACCACCATCGCCTTTGCCTCCGACCGTGCTTTCAACGGCAGCTACGACATTTGGACCGTCAACATCGCCACCGGAGTACTCAAACAGATCACTAGCAGTGAAGCCGACGAGTTCGAGCCTGCATGGTCGCCTGATGGCACACAGATCGCCTTTGTCAGTGGTACCGGAATCCAGGGTAAGACCATTGAAACCATCACGCTCGCCACCGGCAAACAAGCTACCGCCGTCACCAGCATCGCCGCTGGCCGGGTCGAAGCTCCAAGCTTTTCTCCTGATGGCAAATCGCTGGCCTACGTCCAGTTTCATGGCGTGGGCATGTTCATGAACACAGCTCAGCTGAATATTATCGGCGCAATTACTTACGCCGGCACAGCGGAGGACACCTTCCCCTTCCCGGCCATCTGGCTTTCAAACACAGAGCTTCTCTACACTGCCGACGGACATATTCTGCGCACCAACCTCGCTGCCAAATCCGAAATACTCATCCCCTTCACAGCTACGATCAAATCCATTCGCCCACAGTACCCACATAAGGTGTACGACTTCGACACAACTACTGCGCGTCAGGTGAAGGGAGTTTACGCTCCCGCGCTCTCACCTGACGGCAAACAGATCGCCTTCATAGCCCTCAACCAGCTCTACCTCATGACTATCGGCGGCGCACCCGTCGCTCTCACGCACGACACGTTCTACAAGCAAGGCCCAGCCTGGTCGCCTGACGGTAAGACCCTCGCCTACGTTTCCGACCGTGACGGAATCGAGAATATCTACCTCCACAATGTCTCCAACCCTGATACCTCCGTAGACAAACAAGTCTCTGCCAGCAAGACGGCCCAGATTATGCCCGGCTGGTCGCCCGACGCTAAGCTTATAGCTTTCCAGGATCAAACCGGGGCTACACTAACCGTCGATGTAGCCACCGGAGCCACCAAACCCCTCGCCCCTCTGACCTTTTTTCCCGGTCGACCTGCCTTCTCCGCCAACGGCAAGACCGTAGCCATCGCCACCATCAAACCCTACACCAAGCGTTTCCGCGAAGGCACCAGTTCAATCCTCAGCGTCGATGTAACCACCGGCAAGACAGAGTTCTTCTCCCCGGCTCCCTACGAATCCATCACCACCCGCACGGAGGACGGGCCCATCTACTCTTCCAATGGGAAAGAGATGGCGTTTGTGATGGACGACCTCCTCTACACCATGCCTGTCGATTCTGCTGGCCGCCCATCCGGCCCCGCCGTCAAGTTGAATGATGAGACCACCGACTCGCCTACATGGTCCGGAGACTCTTCCAAAATTCTTTATCTTAACAACGGCAAGCTCAAGCTCATCAACCGAACTACTCGTGCCGTCACACCAGTTCCGCTCACCCTCACGTTCTCTCCCGCCAAACCCCAACAGAAGCTACTCATCCACACGGCCCGTTATTGGAAGGGCTCCGGCCCCGAGGAACAACCCGATGTCGACATCCTCATCACTGACAATCGGATCACCAGCGTGACACCACACAACGCCACTCCACCCGCGGGCGCGACCCGCACCATCGAAGCCACCGACTCTACTGTCATGCCCGGCCTCTTCGAAAATCACGCCCACCCCGATTCCGACAACTCGATCTACTATGGAGATCGCATGGGCCGTCTCTGGCTCATCTATGGCGTCACCGAACTACGCGGCATCGCCGACAACGCCTACCGTGCCCTCCAGCACCGCGAGGCTTACACCTCAGGCGCAGCAATCGGTCCACGCCTCTTTACTACAGCCGAAGCTGTCGACGGCGAGCGCGTCTACTACCCCATGATGATTCCCACCACCTCCGAGGCTCAACTCCACCGCGAGTTCGAGCGACTCAAGGCCCTGGACTTCGACTTCGTCAAACTTTACGTTCGTCTGCCCTACGCCTGGGCCGAGCAGGGCATCAGCTTCGCTCATAACCAGATGGGTGTCGAAACCGCCTCGCATTATCTTCTGCCAGCCGTTGCTTTGGGGGAAGACGGCATGTCACACATCTCCGCCACAGCTCGAACAGGCTGGGCCTACTCTCGTTCGCTCACTGGTAAGAGCTACTCCGACGTGACAACACTGCTCGCCCAGTCCGGCATGTGGACGATCTCCACCACATTCGCACAGGCTCAGTACGCCGAAGATCCATCCCTCGCTACCGATCCTCGCCAGTCGATCTCTCCACCCTGGGAAAACGCTCGCCTTAAGTTAGCCCTCCGTACCGCCCAAACAACAGATCAGGGCTCCTCCTACCAACACCTCAAAGATGAGGAAGCTACCATTACAAAGGTGCTCGACGACGGAGGTCTTATACTTGCTGGAACCGACTCACCCCTCGATCTCCCAAGCACGTCACTCCATCTGAACTTACGCGCCCAAGTCAAATACGGTCGAGCTCCCTGGCAGGCCCTTGAGACCGCGACCATCCTTCCAGCAAAAGCCTATGGCCTTACAAAAGATCTCGGCACCATCGAACCCGGCCACCTCGCCGATCTAATCATCGTCTCGGGTGATCCTCTCAAAGACATCAACGACACAGCTCGTGTTCAATGCGTCATGAAAAATGGCCACCTTCAATCAGTCGCTTCTATCATGGCACCTTTCGCCAAATCCGCAATCGGCGAAGCTATTTGTCCTTCACAAAAGCCCTGATGTACGTTTGTTACCACCCTACAACATCATTTATTGACCAACACCGTGTGAAACAGTTTACCTGCCGGTCGACGGCCTGCTTGAAGCATCGTCAACTTGCTCGATTCGAATTTACTCCTCGCGGAGCAGCATCAACGGATCGGCCTTTAGCGCGCGACGAGCCGGAATCCAAGTAGCCAGCAGTCCCAACAGAAGCATCGTTCCCACAACACCAGCCAGCACCAACGGGTCACGAGGCGTCGCCTGGTACACAATGAAAGAAAGTACCCGGCTCGACGCCAGCCCCAGAAGCAGGCCGGCCACGAACCCTACAACCAGCAACCGTGCCGCTCGCCCCAACGCGGTCGCTAATACCTCCCGCTGCTGTGCGCCCAGTGCAATACGAATCCCCAGCTCTCGCAGACGTTTGCTCACCGCATAAGAAGCCATGCCGAAGATACCCGTTGCTGCCAGCATCGCACCAAGCCCACCCAGTACCCCAAGCGATATCGTCGCTACACGAGAGGCGAACAAAGCGCTGTCCATTTCCCTGTCCCACGTCCTGATGGAAAACGGAAGTCCTCCATCCAAACGATTCAGACTGTTCTCAATCGCCCCGGCCAACTCTTGCGGATCGCGGTTTGAGCGGACGATGAGCCACGTAGAACTCGATGGTGACTGCAACATAGGCAGGAATGTCGCCGGCTGCGGATCTTCCGTAAGCATTCTGTACCGTCCATCCTCTACGATACCCACCACCTGTATGCGCGTTCCATTCATCGTCTTAGTACGCGCCCATCGCCTTCGCTTCGGAGCCGAAGACCCTCCGTGCAAACTCCCGATTGACCACCGCCACCCGCGGAGCTTGCCTCCCATCGTGCAGCGTAAAGCTCCTTCCCGATAGGACAGTGGTTCCTGCCGCCTCAAAGTATCCCGGAGAGATGTTCTGCATGTAAGTGTTCGTCACCGCATTCGACACGAAGGTCAGTCGTACTGTCCTTGAAAATCGCCACGTTGCTGAAGTTCTTCCCTCCAAGCACGATCATGTCTGTAACTGCCGCCGCTGTTACTCCCGGGATTGTCCCGACTGTGTCCAGCATCCGCTTCTGCATCACGGCGACCTGGTCTCCGCTATACCCCGCCATGTCGAGGTCCGTATCCACTAGCATCGCGTTCTGCGGTTCAAAACCAAAGTTACTGTGTAGCGAACGCAGCAAACCTCGCACAGCGACCAGTGACGACGTCACTAGCACCGCGCACACCGCTATCTGCACAACAAGCAACAGGTCGCGGATCGTAAGCCTTCGTTCGCCCGCATCAGCGGAGCCTGCTTTGACGATCTGCCAGGGATCGGCACGCAGTATCTGACGCAGCGGCACCATTCCAAAAAGCAATCCGCTCACCAACGCCGGCAACAGCGCCACGCCATATACATTTACATCAGGGTTCACCGGCACATTCGCGGGAAAGCTCGATATAGGCTGCCATACGCTCAACCATCGCAGCAACACCACGGCGCCCGCCAGGCCCGCCGCCCCTCCCATCACTGAGATCAGTACAGCCTCCGTCAGCAACTGCCGCAGAATACGTCTACGGCTCGATCCAAGCGCGAGCCGCAGGCCAATCTCTCTCGATCGGTCCGCCGTACGCGCAGCCGAGAGGCTGCCCAGGTTGGCACATGCCGCCAGCAGAATCAGCCCCGCCAGCAGCATCATCCCCGAAAGGAACGCCCGCACCGGACGCCCAAGAAAGTCGCCCATCAGCCCTGGACGCGCCAGTGAAAAAGTTGTCTGGTCATCCTCCTTCGGATAGTTCTTCGTCATGTATGCCGCAACCGAGTCCAGATCGGCAGTGGCCTGCGACGTAGTCACTCCGTCCTTCAACCGTCCCACCAGCGACAGGGTCGCGGACCCCACGTCCGTTCATATCGCCTTCGCCCCCCACCTGCTCTTCGTTCACATACGGCACCCAGAAGTCGGGCGTGAAGAACAACTCAGTTCCGCGAAATTTTGGGGTGCTACGCCAAGAATCGTAAACGGGTGCTTGTTCACCTCAACCCTGCGTCCCACCACACCACGGTCACCCTGGAAGTGGCTCATCCAATACCCATAGCTCAGCACAAGGTAAGGACTGCTGTTCGGCCCATGCTCATCCGAGCCATGGAAGAACCGCCCGATATACGGTTGTATCCCCAGCACCTTAAAGTAGTTCCCACTCGCCTCATATAGCCACGCCGTCGAAGCCTTGCCGTCTGTATTCAAGCCCGCCCGCGAGAAGCTATAGGCAATCACACCATCAAATGCGCGGCTTCGATCACGCAAATCCACGTAATCGGGATACGACTGCATTGGAGCAGGATCTTTTCCACGCTGAATTGCATACAGCCTCTCCGCCTTTGGCACATTCAGCGGACGCAGGATCAGCCCGTTCAACACGCTGAACACGATTGCATTCGCGCTGATTCCCAAGGCTAGCGTCACCACGGCAATCGCTGTAAAAGCGGGGGATTTTCGTAGCATGCGCACGCCAAAACGCACATCCTGCAGCAAAGTCTCGATGAAATGTCCGGCAAATGCCTCGCGGCTCTCCTCCTTATATCGCTCATAGCCGCCGAACTCCACACGCGCGCGTCGCTCGGCCTCAAACCGGGTCAGACCGGACCGCTCGAGATCGTCGGCCCGATGTTGCAGGTGCGATCGAAGTCCCTCCTCCACCTCGCGATCGATCTGCGAACGATGAAGGATCGTGAAAGCAAGTGAACGAAGCGACGCAAACAGTCTCATATCTCCTCCGGTTGTGCGGCAAGCGCAGACGCAATGGCCACGGCAAGACGGTTCCACCCCTTTGTCTCCTCCCGCAGCCGCTTTCGTCCCGCGACGGTAAGCTCGTAAAATTTCGCACGGCGATTGTTTTCTGATGTCCCCCAACTCGCTGTGAGAAGCTCCTGGCGCACCAGCCGAAACAGTGCCGGATAAAGCGCCCCCTGTTCAATCAGCAAAGCGCTATTCGTGATCTGCCCGATGCGCAAAAGCACCCCATAGCCATGGAGAGGGCCAAGAGAAACTGCCTTCAAAATCAAAAGATCAAGAGTTCCGGGAAGAAGTTGTGCCTGGGCAGCCATGCATCCTCCTAAATTGATCAGGAGACTAACGACACTCTCCTAAGATGTCAAGGAGAGCACCCCACCTCGCTATTCATTGAATGCCATGTGGCCAGCGTAAGACTGCCGGTACTCACTACCGTTGCCGTCAGCGTGTAGTTGCCTGCAATCCCGCTGGAAGCAATGCTGCGCCGTCGCATCGCAAAAAGTCACCAGCCCCGGATGAACCGGCGTGGCACCGGCCACCAGCGTCGCCATCAACGTCACCACAGTAGGGGGGCACTAACGGTCCAATCGACGACACCGCCAGCGTCGTCGTTTGCGCCAGCATCCTCGTTCCAGGCAACGGCCAGGCCACCATGCTCGACTAACAACTCCACTTCGTTTCAGTCCCATCAAAATATGGAGTCGGGATAGATGGGAGGATGGCCATTTTATGGCCACACGCTTGGACCCATAAAGCTCGGCAGTCGTTATAAGTGATTGGAAGTAAATGGTCGGGACGACTAGATTCGAACTAGCGACCTCACCCACCCCAAGGGTGCGCTCTACCAGGCTGAGCCACGTCCCGACTATGGTTTGCACGCGGCCCGGGAGGGCTGCGGCGGGGTATGTTGCAGTGTTTAGTGTACACGAGTTATGGGGCTGAAACCCGGTCGTCAGTGGGTGGGAGCGACGTATTCCTTGGGTAATGTGCCGCCTTCGCCGAAGAAGAATTCGTTCATTTGTTCGACGAGGAACTCCTGGGCTTCGCGGGTCCAGGGTTGGAGGCGGTATTCATTTAACAGCATCTTCTGGCGCTCGATCCACTCGCCCCAGGCTTTTTTGCTGACGTTTTTGTAGATCTTCTGGCCGAAGTCGGAGTCGAAGGGGGGCTCGTCCAGACCTTCCATCTCGGCTTTGTATTTTGTGCAGAACACCATGTGCGCCATTTTTTCGTCAGCTCCTTTTTATATTTTACGCGGAATTTTTCCGGCGTGGCCGAAGGGTGTTTTTGCAGGGGTTTTTGCAAAAAACGGGTTCTGAACATGGTTTTTTTGTGGACAAGGTGTGGTGAATTGCGTGGCAAAGATGGACGGCGGATTGTCGTTTTCGAGGAGTCGAGATTAACGCAATTTCGCGAAGTTTATTTTTGGTGGGCCTGTGCGTCAGGTTTCAGGGCCGACTGGCGATCCTGAAGGAAGCGGCGGATGGAAGGGTCGGTTTCGAGGCCGATGGCGATCTCGTAGGAGCGGCGGGCTTCGGAGTGGTCGCCGGCGCGGGCGAGAAGGTCTGCTCGTGTGGCCCACCAGGGCTGGTATGTGGTGAGGCGCTCGTCGGCGGCTAATGTCGCGAGGTCGTCGAGGGCGGCTGGCGCACCGTGCAGCTCGGCGATTGCGAGGGCGCGGTTGATGGTGACGACGGGCGATGGGGCAAGAGCGAAGAGGGTGTCGTAGAGTTGCACGATCTCCTGCCAGTTGTCCTGGCCAGTGCGTCGACGATGGACGTGCGCGGACTGAATTGCGCCTTCCAATTGGTAGCGACCCAGAGAGCCCAGCGCGCAGGAGCGGCGCAGGAGGTCTTCAGCATGGGTGATCCTCTGCCAGTCCCACTGCGCGAGGTCCTGTTGGGCCAGGGGGATGTATTCGCCATTGGGGTTGCGCCGTGCCGGGCGGCGGGCTTCGGCGTGGAGCATGAGCGCGAGCAGGCCGAGGGTTTCGGGCTCCTGTGGGAGCAGCTCAGTAAGAAGCGTGGCAAGGAAGAGGGCTTCCTCGGTGAGGCCGCGACGGGTGACGTCGGTGCCGCCGGGATCGGTCCAGCCTTCGGTGAAGGCCGCGTAGATGGCGTCGAGAACGGTGCCGAGGCGGTCGGTAAGCTCTTCGCGCCCGGGGATGCGGAAGGGAATTCCAGCCTGGCGGATCTTGTCCTTGGCGCGGACGAGACGCTTGCCCATTGCAGCCGGCGACGTAAGGAATGCAGAGGCGATTGCCTTTGCATCGAGGCCGAGGACTACCTGCAGGATGAGCGGTGCGCGGACAGCGGCGTCGATGGCCGGGTGGGCGCAGACGAACATGAGGGCGAGGCGCTGATCGGGAATGCGATCTGTGCCGGTTGCGGTTTGATCCAAGCCTTCGGCCATTACCTGCAACTGCTCGGCGGCGATCTCGTGGCGACGGCGTCCACGGGCGATATCGATTGCCTTTCGGCGCGCGACGGTGAGCAGCCATGCTTCTGGATTTGAGGGACAGCCATTGAGAGGCCAGTCCGCCAGCGCGGAGGCGAAGGCTTCAGAGAGCGCGTCTTCGGCGGCGGCGACGTCGCGTGTGCGGGCCGCGAGAAAGGCGACGAGCTTGCCGTAGCTGCGGCGTGCAACCGTCTCTGCCGCGCTGCGCGCTTGTGCGCTGCTTCCGGAGGAGTCCATGGGTTCACGCGAGAGCTCGGACTTGTTTGGGCGGGATGCCAGGTGTCGTTACCTCTGCGGTTATTATCTGGCCTGTTCGTGGACCCTCAGCCATATGCGCGGGACCGCGCCACTCGGTTGCCACTATAAATAACGTTCGCATGCCGGGGCCTCCGAGGGCGCAGGAAAAACAGCCGCGGTCGAGGCTGATGGTTTCGAGTATCTCGCCGCCTTCGCGGACGCGCACGCAGCGTTTGTTCGGGACGTCTGCGTACCAGATGGCGCCTTCGACATCGAGACAGATTCCATCGGGAACACCACCTGCGAGGTCGGCCCAGATGCGGCGATTTGTGAGTGTGCCGTCGGTTGCGATGTCGAAGGCTGTGAGCCGCTTGCCATAAGACTCGGCCACGATAAGGGTGGAGTTGTCGGGGGTTACGACCATGCCGTTGGGAAAGGCGATGCCATCCGCTACCTGTCGAACTGAGCCATTGGGTTCGACGAGAGCGATGATGCCGGGAGCGAATTTTTCACCGGCCATCAAGTCGAAGCCGCCTCCGTTGATGTAGGCGTTGCCGCGGCTGTCTACGACGATCTCGTTGAAGCCTATGCCGGGGAGACTGCTGAAGTCGGCGTAGGTCACGAGCGTCCCATCGCGTTCCCTGCTCAAGAGGCGGCGCTCGTGTGTCGAGATAACGAGGAGGCGTCCATCGGGCAAAAAGTCGATGCACATGGGGATGGAGGGAAAAGGGGCGTGCAGGATGACTTCGCTGTTGCCTGCGAGATCAAGGGCGATGATCTCTCCGGCAACCCAGTCGGAAAACCACAGGCGGTTGTCGTGCCAACGCGGTGATTCGCCGAATGCGATGCCGGTCATTAAGGTTTGCCTTTGAGTCATGGTGGAGTCCTCATGTTTTGAATCGCCGCGTTCGTCTTTGGTCTGCCTAAAGAAGCTGTACGAAGGCTGAAGGCGGAGATGGATTTTTAAGAACGGGCAAAGACGGATAGCGACGTAAACATGCAACGGCAAGAGATCTTTCGGTTGTGGTTAAGAGTTGCTAGGACGTCGGCTCGTAGCAGAGAAATATCTTGCCGTTGTTGAAGGTTCTTGTTCTTGCCAGCTTGAGGGTCAGCATCTGCTGTATGCCCTGGAACATTGTGCGGCCGCTGCCGAGAGCTACCGGATCGATCATCATCTGGTATTCGTCGATTAGATTTTCTGGCGCCAGCTGCGCGATGATGCTACCGCTGCCGAGGATTGCCATGCCGGGGCCGGATTCGTTTTTCATCTTGCGAATCGCCGAGACCATGTCGTCTTTGACGAGCTTTGTGTTGTTCCACGATGCTTTATCGAGCGTTCGCGAAAACACGACCTTCGACATGCTGTTCATTCCGGCGGCTACGGAGGGATGATGCTGGTCGGCAATTGGCGTGGGCCAGTAGCTGGCCATGAGTTCATAGGTGACTCTGCCGAACAATAGCTCGCCGCCGCCGCTGGCATTTTCTGCTACGAAGGCGGCGTACTCGGGATCGTCGTTGCCTTTCTGGGCCCAGCTAAAACCGCCGCTGGCACTGACGAAGTAGCCATCGAGCGTTACATGATTGAATGCAATTAATTTCCGCATAATGCTTCTCCTTTTTGCGTTGGATGAGGATGGTTAGAGAAACACTTTATCGAGGATGGGACGCACCTCGACGACGCCATGAATTGCGGTGGGACTGCGCGCGGCCCATGCGATGGCGGAGTCGAGGTCGGGCACGTCGATGATGTGAAAACCGCCGAGCTGCTCTTTGGTGTCGGCGTAGGGGCCGTCGAGTACGTATGGCTTGTTGGTTACGAGGCGTACGGTGGTGGCCGCCGAGCTGTGCTGCAGACCGTTGCTGTGCCTGAGGACACCGGCCTGTGTCATGGCCCGCATGTAGGCTTTGTAGGCTCCGAGCCAATGCGTCTGCTCGTCGGGCGTGAGCTTGTTCCAACCGTCTTCCTGCACGTAGTCCATCAGGATGTATTGCATGTGGCGTCTCCTTTGCGAATTTGGGACGGTATTATGATCCGCTACTGAGATGACGCTCGAGAAGCGGGGATTTGGACATTGGCACAGATTTTTTGTGGAATGAAAGAAAAGGCAACGGCGGCAGAGAGCGACGAGAGGAACAATAAGGCAAATTAGAGTTGCCTCGACGGCCGCAAAACTGACTTTGGGAGCGAGTCCATCCCAAGACGGCATCGTAGAATCAAACGACACTATGAAGCCCAAGGCTAATCGATATCTTGTTCCAGGATTACTGTTTGTCGCTACTGTAATTGTCGCTCTCAATGCGTGGTTTGCGTTTCGCGCGGTGGGGTCTCTGCTTGAGAGCGAACATTCGGTAGAACATACGTGGCGGGTGATCAATACGGTGGAGCGCATCATGAGCTCCGGCAAGGATGCGGAGACGGGCAATCGCGGATATCTCATCACCGGTGATGAGGCGTATCTGCAGCCTTATAACGATGCTGTCCGCGATCTTCCGAAGGAACTGGATGACTTTCAGCACCTGACCTTGGATAACCCAAGCCAACAGGCTCGCGTGACGGAGATGCGCGCAGTTCTGGAACAGCGGCTTGCGCTTCTACAGCAAGGAATCGATCTTCGCCGCAGCCACAGCACCGATATAGTTCGTCCACTGGTGCTGAGCGGTACGGGGAAGGTCGAGATGGACCATCTTCGGCGTATCGCCGACGATATGGAGGCTGAAGAACGAAGGCTGCTGGCGCAACGCACAGCCCATGCGAGATCGGACAGTACGCGCACACGGTATACGATCGGCCTGGCCAGCGGCCTGGACTTTTTGCTGATCGTGCTGATGTTCCGGTTTTTGGCGAATGAGCGGCGGCTGCGTATCTCTTCGGAACTGGATGCGGAACGGCTGGCTGTGGCGCGTGCCGAGACGGAGGAGCGCGCGGAGGAGGTTCGTGCGCTGAACGCAACGCTGGAGCAGCGCGTTGAACTTAGGACGGCGGAGCTTCAATCGATTAATAGGGAGTTAGAGGCTTTCAGTTATTCGGTGTCCCATGACCTTCGCGCGCCGCTGCGAACGATTGACGGATTCAGCCTGGCGCTGGAAGAAGATTACGCGGAAGTTGTGGATACGACGGGCCGAGACTATATCCATCGTGTTCGTACCGGCGTACAGCGCATGGGGCAGCTTATCGATGCGCTGCTTCAGCTTTCGCGGATAACACGGGCCGATATCACCCGTGAATCGTTTAACTTCAGCGAACTTGCGGAGTCGGTCGCGGCGGTTCTGCGAGAAGAAAACAAAGGACGCGATGTTACGTTTCACATTGAACCTGACTTGCAGGTGGAAGGTGATCCGAAACTTCTTCGCGTAGCGCTTGAGAATCTGTTTGGCAACGCGGTGAAGTTCAGCTCTAAGAAGCCAAGCACTGTTGTCGATTTTGGCTGGGACAAGAAAAAAGATGCGTGGTTTGTGCGAGATACCGGAGCCGGCTTCGATATGCACTATGCCGACAGACTGTTCAGCGCCTTTAATCGGCTTCATGGAGATAAAGACTTTAAGGGATCAGGAATAGGTCTGGCGACGGTCGCCCGCGTCATTCACCGGCATCACGGGGAGATATGGGCCGATAGCGTAATCGATCATGGCGCGACATTCTGGTTTACGTTAGGATAACGTGGATGACTGATACGACAAAAATGATACTACTTGTTGAAGATGACCCAGATCACGAACTGCTTACTATCCGCGCACTGAAAAAGTCAAATATCGCGAATGATGTTCGGGTAGCGCGGGATGGAGAAGAGGCAATCAATCTTCTATTCGGCGAAAACGCTATTCAGCCGCAGGTTATTTTGCTCGATCTTAAACTTCCGAAAATCGATGGCCTTGAGGTGTTGCGGCGGATCCGAACAAGCGACGCAACGCGAATGATGCCTGTAGTTGTTCTGACCTCCTCCGACGAAGAACGTGACGTCGTCCGGAGCTATCAGCTTGGAGTGAACAGCTACATACGTAAGCCTGTAAACTTCAATGACTTCGCTGAGGCAACGCGACAGCTTGGAATGTACTGGCTGGTGCTCAACGAATGCCCACCGAAACTCTAGGATCGCCACACTTAAGCATTCTGCTCGTCGAAGACAATGACGACGACGCTGCACTTCTGGAACGGCATTTGCGTCGGAGCGGCTTTGTGCCGCATATCACGCGTGTTGAGACAGAAGCTGAGATGGTTGCGGCGCTAAACAGCCCGCAACTTCAGCAGCTGGTGCTGGCCGACTACAACCTGCCCAACTTCAGCGGGCCAGCAGCGCTGCAATTGCTTCGGTCGAGTGGCCTGGACGTTCCGTTCATTATGCTGTCGGGTGCGGTGTCGGAGGAGACGGCGGTCTCGTCGATGCGGGCGGGGGCGCACGATTATGTGTCCAAGGAAAATTTTGCGCGGCTGGTGCCCGCAATTCTGCGCGAGGTAAAGGAAGCCACCACACGGCGCAACCGGATTGTGGCCGAACAGGCGCTGCGTGCCAGTGAAGCTCGCTTTCACTCTTTGGTGGAAGCGATGCCGCTTGGACTGCTGATCAGCGATGCCAACGGGCGCATTACGTATGCCAACAGCGCCGCCGAACGCCTGTTGAACTATGATGAAGCCGGCCTTCTTGGCGATTCGGTGACACTGACATCGATCTGCCCGGCGTTCGCCGATGCCGCGACTTCGCTTGCGTCCCAAAAGACCGGCGAGACTTTTGAAGCTGTCTGTATTACCCGAGAGGGCATCTCGCTGGAGGTGCTGATCGGCGTGGCGTCTCTCAATCCTGACTCTCCAGCCGAAGAGCGCCAGACGGCCGCCTTTATTGCCGATCTCTCCATGCAGAAGAAGAGCGAAGAGGTGCTGCGACGCACTGAGAAACTGGCTGTTGCGGGGAGGCTTGCCGCATCGATCTCGCATGAGATCAACAATCCGCTGGAAGCGATTACGAATTGCCTTTATCTACTCTCGAGTACAGAACTTTCGGCTGAGGGGCGCCACTATCTGGAGTTGGCTCAGAAGGAGCTGGACCGCGTAACGCAGATTACGGTGCAGACGCTGCGGTTCTACCGGAGTTCGATGCGCCCCGCGCTTACGGATGTCCATGAGCTTGTAGGGACTGTGCTGGCATTGCTGGAATCGCGGTTTCGCCACCAGAGGATCGAGGTGGTGCGCGAGCTGCGGTCTAATCCGCTGATTGTGGCGCATGACGGCGAGATACGTCAGTTGCTGGTCAACCTCATCAGCAACGCAATTGATGCGGTTAACGAAGGCGGCTGCATTATTATTCGCACGTCGATGGCGCGGGACTGGTCGCTCAACCGTGAAGGGATCGCGATTACCGTTGCCGACAACGGCATGGGTATGGATGTGGAGACACGCGAGCGAATCTTCGAGCCGTTCTTCTCGACGAAGGGAATTACCGGGACTGGTTTGGGGCTATGGATCTCGAAGGAGATCGCCAGTAAACATCAGGGTCGTATCCGGGTGCGCTCGAAACTGAGGTCATCGAGCGACAGAGGCGGAACTGTCTTCCGTCTTTTTATTCCTGCCCAGAAAGACTCTCTCTCGAAAACGAAAGCGGAATAGCAGCCTATTGAGGACTATGCTGCTGCGCTTGCGATTGTTGCTGCGCGCGTAATTGCAGCACACGCTGATATACCTGCTGTGTGGTTGGATCTGCCGGGGGCATCGGCTGCCCGCTTGTTCCTGCGGCTTGTGTATTTTGCGCTGGCTCGGTTGCCGGGTCAGCAGACGATTCCGCGGCCTGCTCGGTTTGTGGCGTGTGATTCGTAGATGAGGTCGCAGATGCCGGAGCGGGCGGCGTGGGGCCACCTTGTTTTGGCGTGAGTATAAGCTCTGCGGGAGCGTTCGATGCATTCATCGTCAGCAGCATGTTGCTGTCTGTTCCATCGAGCAGGCTTGCCAATACTTTGGCTGGAGCAGCCGGGCCATACTTGCCATATACCTGTTCGTCGGTGACGGTGCCGGTGATCTTCATGCCGGTCTGAAGAGCGACGTCGTGGAGAATTTGATTGAGGCTCGAGTTGTTTGCAGTGATCTCAAGCTGGCCCTGCGAATAAACGATGTGTGCGCGATGTTCTGGATGCTGCACTGTGCTGGGCTTGGATATCGATGGTGGCTTGTCGGCAGCATGATGCGTCGCAGGCAGGCCAGGGGATTGAGCGAACGCGACACCACCGCCTGCTGATAAGAAGATAAGAACGGCGGCATGATGTATTGCGACGATCCTATTTGTCATCTGAATCTCCTTCCTTTAGTCCAGGCTGTTCAGCGAATCAATCGGCCGATTTCTGCTTCGCAGCGGTGCTGTCCGAGAGATGATTTTGGCTGGAAGCGGATAACTCCTCGTTGATGATCTTTTCGAAGACGGCCGGGGGCTGGGCTCCGTAGACGAAAGTACCGTTGATGAAAAATCCAGGCGTAGCGACAACGCCGCCGCGGTTGCCCATCTGAATGTCCTGGTCGATTTGCGATTTATAACGACCGCTGGTCAAGCAAGCTTCGAACTGCTTGTTATCCAGTTTCAGTGTGTTCGCGTTCTCAATCAAACCATCGCGGTTCTGCTTTTCATAGTTGGCGAAGAGGAGATCGTGGTATTCCCAGAACTTACCTTGCTCAGCTGCACAACGCGAGGCCTCGGCAGCCAGCTGAGCCTGCGGATGCAATTGCCTGAGCGGAAAATCGCGATAGACGAGCTTTACTTTTCCTGGATATTTCGTGAGCAGATCCTTCATCGTGGACTCGGCCTTTCGGCAGTAAGAACAACTGAAATCAGAGAACTCGACGATCGTCACGGTCGCGTTGGGATCTCCGCGGAGCCGTGCGGCATCCACAGGCATTTCGATGCGTGGCGGACTGAGCAGGACGGTAAGCTCTCCATTGTTCACCGCGTGTTGAAAGAGGCCCTGCACATAAACCATACGCGCTTTTTGGATTTCGAGATCTTTCAAGCCTTGCCGGATCTTGTCTTTGGCTTCGTCATACGGCCGATTCATCTGGCCTTGATGCGCCCGATAGTACGTGCTGATTTGATCTTCAGAAGGATCCGCAACTTTGGAGATGACCTCTGACGTAAGGAGATCCTGTACGCTGACGTTCTTCTTTTTCGCTTCGGTCTCGACCAGCTTTTGATCGAGGACGGCGTGAAGCGCGCGAAGCTTCACGGAATAGACCTGCTGCATCATCCTCTGGAGTTGCGCCTGATCTTCAGAAGCAAGCTGGTTTTCGTAAATGGGCTGACCATCAACGACTGCCAGCGGTTCCGAAGACCGCGAGCTCGTATTCTGGGCGGAAGCAAAAGGAGAGAGAAAGAGGCAGACAATCGCCACCGGTAATGCGCGTGAGGGCCAGGAAACGCGTGAGCCCAGACTGGTTGACAGTGATCGATTGGAGTTACAGAACGTCATATCAAGACACCTTAATGCAACTGCGTAAAGACTTCAGGGAGTGACTTTGAATAGAGCGTACATGCCGCCATCGAGATGATCGTTGACATGGCAGTGGAAGAGCCATGTGCCGGGATTGTCCACCAACATGTCGGCGACCATCATTCCCATTGGGCCCATGTTCAGCGTGTCGGTACGCATGGCGTTGAACAAAACTGTATGGCCGTGCCAATGCGGGGCGTGTACGTCATCTTCGTTGCTGTTTGCCAACATGTACCAGCGCACACGTTCGCCTTTCTTCATCGTGAGTAACGGAAGCGTACCCCTGATAAAACCGTTCAGAGTAAAGTATTCGAGCGTCTTGACGAAGTTTGGGTCGTTGATCGTATCCGTTGAATACTGCTGATCGTGCACGATATTTTGCATGAAATATCCGCTGGTATTTTCTTCAAAGGTGGCGAAGGCTACCACAAATTCGCGGTCCACATCTTTGGGCGTGCCGTCAGGTTTCGTAGAACCTTTTCTCGATACGATGATCGGTCCAAACAGACCGGAGTTCATATCCCTCGACTCATTGAAGTGTGAGTGATACATCCACAGGATCGAGCTGGGATCTCCGGGGCCTGGTCCGGCACGCTCGGGAACTGTCCAGGTATAGGTGAAGACTTCACCTTTCTGAACGGCATTGCCTTTTCTTGTGGGATCAGGCGGCACTCCCGCCGCTTCGCTGTAGTAGGCTCCCTCGGATTCTCTTTCATAAGCAAGGCCGTGAGGGTGCATGCTGCATATAAACCTTGAGTTGTTCTTGAAGACAACTTTGATGACATCACCGACTTCGGCGCGGATGAGTGGCCCAAGTATGCCGAGGTGTTCCCAGTCCGGAGTGCGCGGCTTAAGAGTGGTGAAAGTATCGGATGTGTACTCGCGATAGATAGCTTTGAGATATGTGTCCGACTTGGCTTTGGGTACCGGGGGAATTTCGTTTTCTCCGCGAAGAAGATATGTCGGAGTGGTCGGCATGTAGTTCCACTGCACTTCGTCCGCAGCGATGTAATAGGTATGAATCTTGCCCGGTGAATTTGTCTTGATAGACTTTCCCCGGGCCTCCATGCGCATGCCCCCGGAACTTGTCTTGGCGGACGTTTGCGCCTCGACGCGCACAAAAAAAGTTAGTAGGGCAACAGCAAGTCCTGCTCGACACCACCCCGTCATCTGTTTCTCCTCATGTCCGGGAATCTTATGGCTCATCCGAGCGAATTGAAGAGGCCTCAAAAATATGGCTGAGAGAGGAATTCGGACTGCCTCTCTCAGCTACACGCAAGAGCGAACTCTACCATGATTGCTCTGAGTTACGGGATCGCCACGTACCGTGTGCAGGAAGTCGCGTTCCCGACGACATTATGAGTTCCCACTGTACGAGGCTGGGTCAGCACGCAGGCTAAGTCAACGACACCAAGGAAGTTCGGCGTGCCGGTGGCATAGTCCACAAACACCGCGTAAGACTTGCCGGAGTTCGGGCTTGTGTATGCGGTTATCGTGTGTGGGTCGAAGCCGGCGCTAAAAAAATTACCGTCCGGCGTGGTTGGCATACTACCGACATAAGCGTAATCTGCAAGGGTTGGTGTGCCTGTACCGGCCGTGGAAGGAAGTTTCAAAGCCGCATAGGCGCTGCCGCCAAACTCTCCTGTGACTACGGCTAAATGACCCGTGCCGGGTGCGGAAGAGATCCCCGAAGTTCCAGCACTGTAACCGCCATCGTGGAGAGCGATGAATTGCCCGGGAGCGGTCCAGGTTCCTGGTGAGCCGCTTGTGAAGGTGGCCTGAGTGAGATCCGTGATGTAGATGCTGTCGGAGAATTCATCGGCGGACATGGCGATTCCAGTGGTGCAATCCTCGGCTGCCGAATCGAGTGTGCCTCCGATCGTGTTGCCGTATTCGGTTAAGGTCCTGTCCGCCGCAATCTTCAACAGATCATAGACACCACCCTCACCGGGTGACAGGATGAGCTTGCGATCCGGATCGATGGAGATATTTTCCGAAACATCGTTGTGCATCGGAAATGCCTTATCGAAGCTATTGTTCGTAAGGTTGACGATTTGAATTCCTTCGCTGGCGGGGCCGCCGATAACGCCCATGGCGATTACTGCGGTGTTGGTTTCAGGATTGATAGCGACGCCGCAGTTTTTACAAGAACCACCCGAGAAACTCGCAAACGCATTGGATCCGCTGGTGATGGTGGTCAAGGTGGATCCGTTGATCAGATCGACATTGGCGGTATTTTCCGTGCAGACCACCTCGTCGGTCACGGAGTTTGAAGCGCAGGAATTCACAGCGCCCGAAGTGGCGAAATGGATCGCCGTACCGGTGCCCTCAAGCGGCACTTCTTCGATTCCTGTGGTGCCACCCTCCCAGTATCCGAACGGAACATATGCGTTCACATTCTTTCCAACGGTCACGGCCAGCGAGCTTGTTGGCACGCAGGCAGCAAGGGTTGTGGTGGTTTGAGTGACATTAATTTCGGAGCAGTCGCTGCTGGTGAATGAAATTCCGCCAGCGCTGGTACCTGCGATCGAGACGAAGTAAGTCCCTGTAGTTAGCGGACCAGGCACGAGGAACTGTGCTCTGTCGGTAGTGCCAAGGATAGTGCTTATGGAGGTGGGAGCTTCGGTTGTGGCTACTGCACCACCACAAGTCTTGCTGAACGTCAGGGTAGCCGACGCGGGATGAATGACGCCGGAGGGAAACCCGCTACCGGTGATGGTAACGACGGCGGAGCCAGCCAAACCTGAGGAAGGCGAGGTCAAGGTATTCAGTTTGACCACGGATTGGGCGCGTGCGGCAACACCCGTGGCGAGAAAGACCACCGCAAGCAGGAAGGCCCCTCCGGCGCGGGTGGTCTTGCGAGAGCAGAAACTGCGGAGCGCCGTCACATAGCGGCGACGAAGACCAACAAGACCGGCAAGTCCACTGCCGACCATTACAAATGTCTCGGGTTCAGGAATGGTCGAAGGTGGTGGCGGCGGTGGAGGGGGCGGTGGAGGGCCGCTGCCCGTGGTTGCGGTGATTAGAGCGAGGTCCTCGTTCGCCAAACCAGACGAGTCGCTGATGGTTGCCGAGAAGGTTGGGTTGACTGAGATCGTAGTTCCATCGAAAAGCATGAGACTGGTCGTGGAGAACGTACCAGTGAGAACCGCCTTGATAGCTCCCTCGAGTCCAGAGGGTTGGCCGCTGGTGAGAGACAACAGTGCACCATCAAAAGACTCACTGTCAGAATCAGCGGTAAAGTACGAAGGACCAAAGACTTCGTTGGGGCCGCTGTTGAAGCTGACGACAAGACTCAGATTCGAGAGACCAACGGTTGTGGTTACGGGAAAGGTGGCGTCGCCGGAGCTGTTGCTTCCGCTCAGCCCAACGATATCAAACTGACCTTGACCGGGAGGATTGGTTACATCGAAGCTTACATATCCGACGATTGCATCGGCGTGGGCGGATGGCACAAATACAGCACCAACCAGGGCGAGTGTAAAGATGGAGAGCAGTTTCCAACTCATTGGACACACCTCACGATTCAAATAAAGCATCAACGAGTGCGAATGATGGAAGGGCCCAGAAAGATCGAATTCCCGAACGGGAATCGAGTGGCACGGATAGATGCAATTGTGCTGCCACTTGTTATCTATATAAATTCAGATACTTACTAGAGTGGGAATAACTGTGTAAGCAAGGTTTTGCGCAAGTTAGGAAGGCACTTTCCGCACCAACAGGCATAATTCAGCCCTATGCCCCTACCTGTTCGCTAGTTACTCTGCAGTTGCACTCTAACTACTATTTTTCGTCTGGCGAGTGGAATTTAACGCGCTAACTATTGCAGTAGCTATTTTTGCCTACTCTTTTTTTTAAATCCAAATGGAGATGAAGGAGCTTTTACTATTCTCTGTCTGAAAACAATGGATCGGACCCAGGTTTCAACGAGGTAACTGGTCTGGCTGAGTTGCCGTACTCGTTGACGTATACAGTGTCGATCTTCGCGCCGTGACTGCGCGTGATGTTGTGACCGCCGATGAACATCTAGGCATACGTCTTCGTTTTTCCCCCATATGTTATCGCGACGTTCTTATTTGCCGGCGTGGCTGCAAGAAACATTGTCATCAGACCTAATGCATCGTTAAACATAGGTGTCTTTTGTATCGCGTTCTTGAGTTGGCTCGCGAAAGTTTGCCTGCGATCGAGAAAGCCTTTGTCGTGCAGCGGATAGATGCCGGAGTTTTGTGCGAGATATTGAAGGACTGCTTGCAATGCCTGACCCGTCGAATGCATTGCGGAAGCCCAGAAAACAATGTGGAGAGTGTAGCTGAAAGAAACGACCGCTGATTGCGGAGGATTGATCAAGTCCACGCCGATCGTGGAATAGAAGGCTTGAGCAGTGCCTCCGTCACGTAACTTTTTCCACTTCGCATCATCCTGAAGATACTGAATGAAGCCTGGATGAAGATTCAGGCCTGGTGTGCGTAGTAAGGCAAGGCGGCCAATCTTCTCGAAGTCTAAGGTGCTCCGCGGATTCGCATTCTGATCGAGGAATAAATTTCTGCCGCTCACACCGTCATAGCCCAGGGAAGCGAGCATCGATGCTTGTTGACTGGGAGCACCCGAATTCAGAACTTGCTGCCAATCGCTTGTCACGGTTGACTCGCCTAACTCCGTGGCAGTACTTACGAACAGGCTCAGATCGGATGTCTTAGCGTGGTCCTTATAGTTGAAGTAGCTATAAGCCACTTTTAAATTAGGAACGAAGTTACCAAACGATACCGAGTAGCCGACGGTGGCAACACAGTCTTCTGTAAATACCTTGCGCAGTTGATCGCTTTTGACGAATGGTGTCGCCGTGGCACTGAGACGATTGAGATGAGCTGTATCCGTCATGATCAATTGGCCATCTTCAGTGATCTTTGTCGATAGGCCAAGTGTCGAATCCTGAACGCTCGCGTGATCAAACAGGCCCAGGAAGTTGAAGGTAAAGGTATGCTTTGTCTCTTTGATCCGGTCGAAGATACTTCCGGCCTTGGTGATGCCGGCCGGCAAGGGCTGCCCGCTCATTAAGGAAGAGAGATTGCCGCCGATCAACTTGACGAATGACGCCTGTGCAGCGGAATCCATTGCGGCTAAATCGAAGTTCCACGAGAAGGCCGCCTCGTCTGTGATGGAGGTGTCGCATTCCTCATCGATTGAGATCGAAAGCTTCGTCTGGACAGCGCTCTGGTATGCGTTCTGAACATCATCGGCAACAGAGGCCGGCACATTTGCCTGAAGCCAGGCAGAGTCCAGCTTTCCGGAATCACCGAGAAGGCTGTAGACCTTGGAGATGACGTCATATCCTCCTCGTGTCGTCACATCGATGCCGGCACTTGCGTCGAAGGATACAGCGAAGCTCGCACCATGCTTCTTGTAATAGCCGATTTGAACCGCGTTCGGCCCCTTCTTCCATATGCGGACCTTAAATTCTCCGCTGAGCGAGAACCCGCCACCGATCGTGACGGAAGGACCAGCCTGAATGTTGATGGGTCCGTAGCTTGTACTGATGCCTGGAGTAGCAGTGGGACATACAGCCGCAAGCACATCAAACTGCGCCTGGAATGCGACTGTTCCGTGCGTGTTGTACACAAAGACGGCTCCCGTAGGAAGACCTTTGATGTCATCGATGGAAGATGGAAGCTCGAATGAGCTGTAGAGCGTTTCCAGTGCGCTCCTAAGTTTGGGATAAGTGCCGTTGCCATCACGGCCAAATGGCAGATAGATTTTTGCATTCCCCGTAGCAGAGATGGCGGGCGTGAGGGCAAATGCTCCCGGTGCCATGCTAGTTCCGCTTCCAAGCGCAAGTTGAAACGAGAGGGCTAAGTAGTAGTTGTCCGCCATCTCAATGTTTGTTCCAAATTGATCTACAGGAAACAGTGGACTGGGTGTTCCAGCGCCAGCGGGTTTGTATAGATCGATCTCTCCCGTGGATGAGCCGCCTGCCGTAAATTGAGCAGTACCGCCAGTGAGCGAAAATGCAGGGTTGTAGGAAAACCCGATGGACAAAGAGTCTATTTGAACCTTGTCGAGTGTCTGGTCCATTGCGCCGATAACGTCTGAACGTAGAAATCCGACAACAGCAGCGGGTGTCTTTCCGAGGATCGAGTCGTCTGCAACAGTCGCATTAATGGCGATGGAGGAGGTATCCGTCAGCTTGATGGTTGCCATTCACATTCCTCAAGGAACCAGAGATAGAAAGGTCTCTACTCTGCACGAAAGGCTGCTGCGTGGCAAGTAAAAAGTTCTGTGCTTCAGTTTCAACTCAAACGGTATTAGCGGCCTTCGCGTAGTCGCGCGGCGAGCCGCTCGGGCAAACCTGCCATCAGGATGCGACCTTGAGCCGCAGTAAGGTCATAGGGCACACGGTGGTAGATAATCTCAGCCGCATCAGTGTCGTAGATTGCGAATGCTGCGCGCCAATCGTTGTCGCGAGGCTGGCCAACCGAACCGGGATTGATGAGATGCCGAGTGCCCGGCGGAATTGAAATAGTCCACGAGTCGGCTTCGTTGCGGGTCTGATACTGCGGACGCAGCTCGTGCCAGTCATGCTCCTTCTGAGAGAAGCCACCCTGCAGATGAGTGTGCCCGATAAAAGTAATGGCAGTTGGCATCTGCTGAAGCGGAGCCCAAGCGTCGCGCATGCTGAGAATGTACTGGTCTTCGTTGAGCGGCGAACCGTGAGCAAGCGTAACGCCCGCGAGCGTGACTGGCTGTAGCGGGCCTTGAGGAACGACGCGGAGCCAAGCGAGGTTATCCGGGGTAAGCTCATCGTGCGTCCAGGTAGCGGCGGCGCGCGCGACAGGATTGAACCCAAGGGCTGAAGTAAGGCCACAACAGACGCGGTCATGATTTCCGCGCACGTTGAGCTCAGCGGCAGGACGAATCAGATCAATAACTTCGTTTGGACTGGCGCCGTAGCCGACTACATCACCGAGGTTCCACAGAACATCGAATGGAGCAGCCGCTTCGAGGACGGCGTTCAGTGCTTCGAGATTTCCGTGGACGTCGGAAAGGATCAGGGCGCGCATTCAGTCAGTGTCGGTATCGAGGTAAAACCAATTTCTAAGCTTATATGGATTTGCAGCTGGGCGAAAGTTTCCCGGAAACGCTTATGAAGCGGGCGAGGCCAGAGTAGCGAGAGGAAGCGAGCGGTCGGTGTGCATCGACGGGGCAGAGGCCAGCAGGTTGCGGGTGTAGGGGTGCTGGGGATTGCGGAAGAGCTCTTCCGTTTTGGCTTGTTCGAGGATCTGACCGTGCTGCATGACGGCGACGCGGCTGGCGATCTGCGAGACGACGGCGAGATCGTGTGAGATGAAGAGAATGGAGAGATTGTGGGTACGGCGCAGCTCGTTGAGTAGAGCGATGATCTGGGCCTGCACGGTGACATCGAGAGCAGTGGTGGGCTCATCGGCGATGAGGAGGCGCGGGCGGTTGACGATGGCCATGGCAATAAGAATGCGCTGACGCTGGCCTCCGGAGAACTGGTGGGGATAGTCGCGGAAGCGTTTTTCGGGGTTAGGGAGGGAGACTTCGTGCATGGCTTCGAGGGCTTTTTGTTTGGCTTGTTTGGGAGTGAGTTCGGGGTGGTGGGCGGTCACGGCCTCGGCGATCTGGGCACCTACAGGCATCACCGGATTGAGGGCGGTCATGGGCTCCTGGAAGATCATGGCTATGCTGCGGCCTCGGTGGCGGCGCATGGATTCGGCTGGGAGGGTGAGAAGATCTTCGCCAGCAAACGCAATGTTTCCTGTAACTTGCGCGGAGTCCGGAAGGAGCCGAAGGATGGCCAGCGAGGTGGCCGATTTGCCGCTGCCGGACTCGCCGACAAGGCCGAGGACTTCGCCGGGATGGATTTGAAACGAAATATTTTTGACGGCCGGATGGGGGCCGAAGGCGATCGAGAGATTGGCAACGTCCAGCAATGGCGCGGATTTCATTGGTTTGATGGTAGCGAATTCGTGGACAAGGCGTGGTGGAATGTGTGGCAAAGGCGGTTGGCGGTTTGCAGCAAAACGGACTTTGCGGAGGGCTTGAGCGTCTAAACTCGTGACGAGCTATGAAGAAGATACTGGCGGGTTTGGTTTTCGGTGGCGTGGTACTGACGGGATGGACCGGGTGGGGGCAGACCCATAAGGTTGCGAAGCCCGAGAGCGTCGTGCGGGCGGTTGGGGTCTACGAGTGGACGGGGGATCTGACCAAGCCGAAGGCCAGCCGGTTGATTCCGGTGTCGCTTTACATCGAGAGTCACCTGGAGGATGCGGGTGTCTATGTCGCGAGGCCGGTGCCGTTTGCTTTGCTGACGGGGAACGTCTACGAGCTGCAGGACGCGGGTATTACCAAGGGCACGCTGGAGCTGGTGTATGCGCGGCATATGCAGGCCGTCGACCGGACCACCGGCGATGAAGCCTATGACGACGGTTGGTTCGGGTATGGGACGTTTCATGGACCTGTAGTGGCCAAAAAAACGTCCACGCCGCTGCGTCCGACGAAGACGACTTCGGCGATTACAAGCTCGGCGTCGGACTCGAACAAGCCGCATCTTTCGGACAAGAGCGGGAGCACTGCTGGGACTTCGAGCGGCAGCGACGATAAGACAGCTAGCGGCAGCTCTACCACTGCCGACCCCGACCGGCCCACGATGAAGCGCCGCGGTTCGGATTCGGATTCGAGTACGGCCTCGACGCAGAGCACGGGGAGCACACCGGCGGACGATCCTGACAGGCCGACGATGAAGCGTCGCACGAGTGATACTGGCTCGGACTCGGGCAGTGGGTCCTCGAACGGATCTACAAACGGGTCCACGACGGCTCAGACCGGTGGCAGTACACCGGCGGACGATCCCGATAGACCTACGATGAAGAAGCGGAGTCCGGACACGAGCGATACAACGGCTGATTCCGGCACAGCAAAGAGTGGGGACAGCGATCCTGCGAACGATCCGGACCGGCCAACGTTGAAGCGGCGCTCACCTGAAGAGGCGAAGAAGCAGAGAGCCCAGCAGGACGATATCGGCTCGGTAACGGCAGTGGGCTCGTTGAACGAAGATCCGAACCGGCCGAACCTGCACAGAGGCAAGCCCGCTTCTGCGATGACGGAGGCGGATCTGCCCAAGCTGAACGGTTTGCCGCAGGACCTGCACCAGATGGTTGCAGTGTCGGACGCGAAGAATCGCGATCCGCATGAGTTTGCGCGTCCGTGGGAGGATGCGGCGGAGAAGGCCGCAGTGCTTGGGAAGATGCAGGCGATGGCCCGGGCTCAGCTTGCGGCCTATGCAGCGGGCAAGACTGCTCCCGCTACCGTGGCAACGCCTTCTACTGCGGCGAAGAAAGCTCCCGCGAGCAGGACGACGCATAGGACGACAACGCCAGCGCCTGCCGCCGTTGGTCTGCTGGATGAGGAACTAAAGGGGTACACGCTGAGCTACGGCGGCGCAGCGACCTATGTGTACACGGCGCATACGGCAGGAACGGGTACGGATCTTCGTTATGTGACCGTGGTGGTGCAGGCCGATGCCCTGGGCGAGCTAAAGCCCGCGATGCAGAGCGTGACGGATGCGGCGCATCTCGATCGCACCCCGTGGATGCGGTTCGTCGATGTAGTGGATGTGGAGGCAAGCAATCGGGCGAGCATGCTGTTTGAGTTGCGGGGACAGAGCTCGCGGCAGTTTGCGCTTTATCGTGTGATTGCAGACAGGCCGGAGCAGATCTTTCTGACTGGGACCACACAGTAAACCTCAGGGTGGCAGACGCTTAAATCTCTGTAATCGGCTGTACGTCCTTTCTCCTCTTGACAATCGAGAGGAACAAATGGTCTTATCTTGACCATCAAGAGGAGACCGGCGTGGCAGAGAAAATACATGAAGAAAAATTTGATTCCAAGTCGAGAGATCTAGTACAGGGAACGCTGGAGATGCTCATTCTCAAGACTCTAGCGCTTGAGCCGATGCATGGGTATGGCGTGGCTCTGCGAATCGAGCAGATCAGCGACGGTGTCTTCCGCGTGAATCCTGGTTCGTTACTTCCTGCTCTCAGCCGAATGGAGCGTGCAGGCAGGGTCAAGTCCGAGTGGGGCGAGACAGAGAACAATCGCCGCGCGAAGTATTACTCCCTTACGGCGAACGGACGCAAGGCTCTAACCGCGGAGACCGATCAATGGCGGCGCCAGATCTCTGCTATCTCGCGCATTCTCGAAGCGTAATTTTCAAGGGTCAAGCGTGTGTTCCCAGGAGGACCTATGAATTGGCTAACCAGCTTCACCTCCGGCTTGAAATCACTCTTCCAAAGGCGGCGTGTGGAACGCGAGCTTGATGAAGAGTTGGAAAGCTATCTGGAGGAATCGGCGAGTCACAAGCGAAGCAACGGCATGACTGCGGATGCCGCGCGACGGGCCGCACTGGTCGAGATGGGCAGCACTAATTCGGTCAAGCACCAGGTGTGGACGTCACGATGGGAGTCGGTGCTCGACAGTCTTCTTCAGGATCTTCGCTTGTGCGTTCGCTCGCTGAGGAAGAGTCCTGGCTTCACTCTGGTTGCGTTGTTGTCGCTCGCACTTGGAATCGGCGCCAACACGGCTATCTTCACACTCATTCATCAGGTAATGCTTCGTGATCTTCCGGTTCGCGATCCACATGAGTTAGTTACTTTTGGCGAATCCGAGGGCGGAGGAATTGCCGGCGGTATCAGCTTGGGTGAGTACGGTATGTTCCCGTGGTATTTCACTCGCCAACTCGAGGCCAATCCGGGGCCATTCCAAGGCATAGCGAGCTATGGAAGTTTCTCCGGGAAGGTCAGCATTCGCCCACAAACCGACACGAACGGCCCTGCCATTCTGTCTCCCGCCTACCTTGTCTCTGGCAATTATTTCAGCGTCCTTGGTGCCCAACCGATCCTCGGACGCACGATCACTCCTTCCGATGACGCGACGCCCGGCAGTGGTGCGGTTGCGGTTCTCAGCTACCATTTCTGGCAGCAGACACTCTCCGCCGATCCTGGCATTCTCGGTAAAACGCTCTCCATCAACGGGACTCCTTTCACAGTCATCGGCGTAATGCCAAAGGCGTTCCAGGGCATCAAGCTGGAGGTCGAGCCGATCGCCATTTGGGTGCCCGTCGCCATGCAGACAGTGGTGTTTCAGGGAGCATCTCTACTCACGCCGCAATCGGGAGCTTATTTCTTACATATGTTCGGGCGTCTTAGTCCTCGGGCTGCAAACGATAAGACTGTCTTTGCGCAGAGCCAGCAATGGCTCAATCAGCAGATACATGCAGGGATCCGCACAGTTGAAGGGGCGTCGATCACTCCCGCTCGCGAGAAGGAGATTGAACATGCCACGGTTCCGCTGATCTCCGCTACTCACGGTGTCTCCTATCTGCGTAACGAATATAGCCAGCCTCTGAAAATTCTTATGGCTGTTGTGGTGTTGGTTCTTCTTATCGCCTGTGCCAACCTCGCTAACTTTCTTCTGGCACGCGCCGCTACACGACAGCGCGAGATCGCAACCCGCCTTGCGTTGGGCTCGAGCCGCGCACGCATCATCCGCCAAAACTTAATCGAAACTCTTCTTCTCTCTCTTACTGGTGGGCTTCTTGGACTTGGTATCGCCTTTGTTGCAACTCGCGCGCTGATTGCCTTTGTCAGCCGTGGCACGGCTACGGTTGTTATGAGCTCATCGCCAGACGTGACTGTTCTACTTTTTACACTCGCTACTTCCGTGATCACTGCGCTCCTCTTCGGGCTTGCGCCAGCCTTTGTCGGCGCTCGATCGGAAGCAGCATCCATTCTCAGTTCCAATGCACGTACGACACAGAGCAGCGGAGGCCGTTCCGGGCGCTTCTGGCCGAAAGCGTTGGTCACCATTCAGGTGATGCTCTCGCTTCTGCTTCTAGTTGGAGCAGGTTTATTCCTGCGCAATCTGCGCAACCTACAGAAGCAGGACTACGGCTTCGAGCGCACGCATCTGCTACTCGCGGGCTTTGATGCCCGGCTTGCCGGCTATAAGGCGATCCAGACTGACGCACTTCATCAACGCCTTCTGGAGAGCCTCTCTACTATCCCGGGCGTTCGTTCGGCTGCACTTTCTGCGACGCGTCCGATCAGCTATGGAGCGTGGAGTTCGACGATCTCGTTTTCGGGAAACACTCCGGCGCCGAAAGAAAACAGGATGTCCCTACTGAATCGTGTCTCGGACGACTACTTCACGACTGCAGGCATTCCCATCATCGCGGGCCGTGCCATCGCGGCCTCGGACTCCGCTACGAGCCAGAAGGTAGCTGTCGTCAATCAGACGCTTGCCAATCACTTCTTTCCCAAAGGGAACGCACTCGGCCAATCGCTCATCATTGACATCAACTCCGTCAAAGGGCCGTGGCGGGTCGTCGGCATAGCACGAGATACCAAGGTTAGTGGTCCGCGCAATACCGAACCGATACGAATGACCTATGTTCCTCTCGCTCAGATTGAACCGTTTGTCCCTATGGATTCGGAGACACAAAAGGGTGGCGCTGCTCAAAAAGCCTTACCGGAAGAGAATCAAAACCGCTTCGCGGGCACGATTCTTGTTCGCACAATCAACGATCCGGCACACAGCATCGCCGATCTGAGAGCTGCCGTTGCGGCTGTCGATCCTAATCTGTCGCTGGTCGATGTCATGACCATCGACCAGGAGGTTTCAGGTTTTATGACGCACGATGAGCTGATCTCGAAACTTACCGGATTCTTCTCGTTACTGGCGCTGCTGCTGGCCGCGATCGGTCTGTATGGAGTCATGAGCTACAACGTGGTGCGGCGTACCAACGAGATCGGTATCCGTCTCGCGCTGGGTGCCCAGACTCCTGCAGTACGGTGGATGATCCTTCGCGAATCACTGCTGCTGCTCGCCGTCGGTCTGTCGTTAGGGCTGCCGCTTGCGCTTGCATCAACACGAATTATTAAGGGACAACTCTTCGGCCTGGGACCTGTGGATCCCGCCAGCTTCTCGGTTGCAATCGCCGTTGTCAGCGGAATGACCTTGTTTGCGGCGTGGCTTCCTGCTCGGTGTGCGACCAAAGTTGATCCCATGGTGGCTCTGCGGTATGAGTAGGGGATAAATAGATCACTTTGAATTGAATCTTCCCAGCGCTGTGCGGCGGAGCGATCTAGAATTATTGAGTCATCCCTTCGGAGCCCACATGAGCCGGGTCCTGGTTATTGGAAATCACAACCAAGTGAGCCGCGAAATCGGCGATGCACTTACTGCAGCATCTTTCCCTATGGAGTACGCGGCCGGTCACGCCGACGCTCTGCAGCGATTGCGTTTGCGATCGTTCGGAGTCGTCATTACGAGTCCAGACAGCGCCGTCGATGAAGACCTGGCGCTGCTGGAGGAGATGCGCGCCATCAGGCCAGGGGTAAAGTGCATCGTGCTGGCTCGCGGCAGCACGCCGGAAGAGCTAATCGCTGCGATGCGCGCCCGCGTGTTCGCGTGTTTCACGCCTCCGTTCGATTCTGCGAATATTGCGCACTTAGCCAGTCGCGCAGCATCCGACAGTGAATGGCGAGACGATATCCAGATTTTATCGGCGAGGCCTGGATGGGTGTCTGTCCGCGTAAATTGCCGCCTGCTCACAGCCGAGCGCCTTATGACCTTTGCGCATGAGCTGAGCGCGCAATTGCCTGAAGACACACGGCAGGAGATCATGCAGGCGCTGCGGGAGATTTTGCTGAACGCAATGGAGCACGGAGCGGCATTCAATCCCGAACAAGTGGTTGAGGTCACCGCCGTTCGCACGGGAAGAGCCTTGGTGTTTTACGTACGCGACCCCGGGGCTGGCTTTCGCCGCGAATCGCTTAGCAACTCGGCTATGGCGAATCCGTCTGACGATCCCACAGCACACATTGCGCAACGCGAAGAAGAGGGAATGCGTGCCGGGGGATACGGTCTGCTTCTCGCAGCCGGCACTGTCGATGAGTTGATCTACAGCGAGATCGGTAACGAGGTGCTGCTCATCAAGTACGTGGACTCAAAAGAAACTTCGGCCTAGCAAGTCAAAACTTCAACCCGTGTGAGCCATGCTTTCGGTGTGGGATTCTACGGGGCCTGCTGCCATCAGGATGGGAACGATGAGCTGCAGGATCGATGGAACAATCTCTTCCGCCGAAACATGGTTTGGGGTGTAGAACCATTGCTTGACGGCGCCGTAGATGGCCCAGCTTGCCGTGGTCGCAATGATCTCCGGCGATAACGCAGGAGTGGCGCTCTGCTGCGGCATACCCCTCATGATGACGCGGCGGATGGCGGTGGTGATAGCCGCTTCGATGAGGGGCTCGAAGGCGTTCTGGCGGGTGCACTCGACGGGGTTGGAGTGAATCTGCGTGATGTAGTCGCAGGTGGCCAGAATGATCGCGCTGGCTGCCGAAGGACATGTACCGTCGAAATCGACGTTACGCTCGTGCAGCATGAAGTGGAAACCACCCGCGACCATGGCGTCGAGGAGGGCGTACTTGTCGTTGTAGTGGTCGTAGAAAGTGGCGCGGTTGACCGTCGCGGCGTCGGTGATATCCTGCACCGAAATCTCTTCGATGTTCTTTGATTGCATCAAGTTACGCAGCGCACCCTGAAGCAGGTGGCGGGTGCGGCGGATGCGGGGGTCGCGAACTTCGCAATCGGAGATTGGCATGGCTTCTCATATTAGAGGCTACCAAATGAAAAAAGAATCGATAAACCGACACTTGTCGTCTTATATTTACGACATTCGTTGCTTAAACGTCTCATGTCGACTAAGGAGATCTTCGCTATGCCTACACTACTTCATCTCGATTCAAGTCCTCTGGAAAGCTCGATTAGCCGGGAGCTCACGCGCGAGTTCGTCAAGACGTGGAAAGCTGCTCACACCGACGGCACCGTGATCTACCGCGACCTTGCGGCACGCCCTGCAAAGCCACTCGACGCACAGTGGATTGGCGCTGCCTACACGCCGGAAGCTGGACGTACTCCGGAACAGAAGGATGCCCTTGCGCTGTCGGACGAGCTCATCGGCGAGCTCGAAAACGCGGATGAGTACGTGATCGGCGTGGCGATGCATAACTTCAGCATTCCGTCGGTGCTAAAACTCTGGATCGATCAGGTGGCACGCAATGGAAAGACATTTGCCTACGGCGAGGGTGGAGTTCAAGGGTTACTGCAGGGGAAGAAGGCGACGATTCTGGTTGCGAGCGGCGGCGTCTATGAGTTGGGAACACCGGCTGGCGCGATGAACTTCGTTGAGCCTTACCTGCGAGCGGTACTCGGCTTCCTTGGCGTGAAAGAGGTAAAGGTTGTCACGGCTGGCGGAGTTGCGCAGATCATGATGGGCGCTGTCGATCGTGAGGCATTCTTGAAATCGACATTGGAGCAGGTGCGGTCACAGGCGGCGTAAGCCTTCTGCGTTCCGGCTTGAGAGGAGATCTACGATGAAGATCGCCATATTGATTGCGCGTATTCTGTTGGGCCTGTTGTTCACCGTCTTCGGGCTGAATGGGTTTCTGCACTTTATCCCGATGCAACCGCCGGCAGGATTGGCGGGGCAGTATATGGGCGCCCTGTTTGTATCGCACTACCTGGTAGTGGTGTTTCTCGTCCAGCTTATTGGCGGAATTCTGCTGCTGGTAAACCGTTTCGTTCCGCTGGCGTTGTTGCTGTTGGGTCCAGTACTTGTGAACATCCTGCTGTTCCATGCATTCATGGCGCCGGAAGGCCTGCCAATAGCTCTGTTCGCGATTGTGCTTTGGTTGATTGTGTTTGCGGGAGTGCGACAGGCTTTTGCGGGAGTGTTTGCGCAGAGGGTCGCGGCATAAGAGAAGAGTGACGGCCTGTTTCGAACAGCCGTCACTCCTGAAGTAATTAGTCGGCGATACCGGGATTCGGCGGATCGATGCCGAGAGCTGTAGCGAGAGCGATGAGATGATCCTGCTCCTGCATGAGGATCTCGCGGATCGATTCGCTGAGGGCGAACTCGTTGAGCTCGTCACACTGCTTGACGCGGCGCCGATAGTTGGCGATGGTCTCGCGCTCGTTTTCGAGGTCGAAGCGCAGCATGTCTTCGGCCTTCTCGGATGTCTTGACGGGCTTGGGGACGACGGTGGGCATGCCGCCGAGATAGTCGATGTGGTTAGCAATGGCGAGGGCGTGGGTGAGCTCCTCGGTAGCGTGGACTGCTAGCTCATCAGCGATGTTCATGTACTGCGCGCCTTTGAGGACCTGCGAGTAATTAACGTAGGCGATGATGGCCTGGTATTCGCGGGATAGATCTTCGTTGAGAAGGTCGACAAGTTTTTCGCGAGTAATGGTGGGCTTCGGTGTTTCCGGCATGTTCGGTCGTCTCCGCTCTGTCTGAATAGCTGATCTTACAGTGAGATGCGCGAGGGTTGAATTTCGTTCTCCGGGGGCCGCAACAGGTTTGATGTTGCGGCCCCTTTTTTATGCCTGCAGCGATGGATAGTCGATGTAGCCGTGAGGACCAGGAACGTAGAAGGTGTTGGGCTCGGGACGGTTGAGCGGCGCATGCTTCGCAAAGCGGATGGGAAGGTCCGGATTTGCGATAAAGAGCTTGCCGAAGGCCACGGCGTCGGCCTTACCCTCGTCGAGGAGCTGCTGGCCGGTCTGCTGATCGATGGCTTCGTTGGCAACGAAGACTCCGCCGAAGAGCTTTTTGAGATTGGGGCCGATGCTGTCAGGTCCAACATGCTCGCGTGCGGCGATGAAGGCAAGCTTCCGCTTACCCAGCTCAGTAGCAATGTAGCTGAAGGTAGCGGTGAGATTGGAGTCGGAGATACCGTGGGAATCGCCACGCGGTGCAAGGTGCATGCCGACGCGGCCAGGGCCAAATACCGAGATTGCAGCTTCGGCAGCTTCGAGCATGAGGCGCGCACGATTCTCAACAGGACCGCCGTACTCGTCGGTGCGATGGTTGGAGCCGTCCTGCAGGAACTGATCGAGGAGATAACCATTGGCTCCGTGAAGCTCTACACCGTCGAAGCCCGCGGCTTGGGCATTTTGCGCGCCGCGGCGGAAGGCCTCGACCACTCCTTTGACCTCGTTGGTTTCGAGCGCGCGAGGAGTGGGATAGGAGCGCTGTGGACGCAGAAGACTTACGTTTCCAGTCGCGGCAATGGCGCTCGGAGCGATGGGAAGCTGACCATTGAGGAACTCTGGATCGGAGATGCGACCTACATGCCAGATCTGCGCGAAGATATGTCCGCCTTTATCGTGGACGGCTTTCGTGATGGGCTTCCACGCCTCGACTTGCTGCTGCGACCATATGCCAGGAACATTCGCGTAGCCGACGCCGAGCGGATCGACGGGAATGCCTTCGGAGATGATGAGGCCCGCAGAGGATCGCTGCGCATAATACTCAGCCATGATGGGAGTGGGAATATGGTCGGGAGTGCCGCGCAGGCGCGTCAGCGGAGCCATGAAGACGCGGTTGGGAAGATGAAGATCGCCGACTTCAATCGGGTCGAGTAGGGAAGGCATTACTTGCTCCTTTGCGCTTGCTTTAGGTGAAGATTGGATGATAGTCGCGTGGCAAGGATGCGGACGGAAGATTGCACACCGATAACACCGATGAAGGCCATCTCTCGGAAAGGAGATCGGTGTCATCGGTGTTATCAGTGTTACGTCTTGTTTTAGACGGGGAAGGATTTTAGCCAAGTGCGGAAGGCAGGGCCAAGGTCTTCGCGCTTGAGGGCGAACTCCACGGTGGCTTTCAGAAAGCCAAGCTTGTCGCCGGCATCGTGGCGCTTGCCTTCATAGCTGAAGCCGTAGACCTTCTCGTACTGGAGCAGCGCTTTGATGCCGTCCGTTAGCTGAAGCTCGCCACCTGCGCCGGGAGTAATCGTCTCGAGCATGTCGAAGATACGCGGAGTGAGAATGTAGCGGCCAATGATGGCGTTCTGCGATGGCGCTTCTTCAGGCTTAGGCTTCTCGACCATGTTCTTCACGGCGAGCAGGCGTGGATTTTTAGTATCGGGTGTGCAATCGAGGCAGCCGTAGTTCTGGATCGCTGCACCTTCAACAACCTCTGAACCGAGGATGCTGGACTGCGTCTCATTGAAAGCTTCGACCATCTGCTTCATGCATGGAACGGTGGCGTCCACGATATCGTCGGGAAGCAGAACGGCGAAGGGCTCGTTGCCTACGATCTCCTTGGCCTGAAGGACTGCGTGACCGAGACCGAGCGGTTCGGACTGGCGTGTGAAAGTGATCTTTGCCAGCTTCGAAACAGAGCGCGCAATCTCCAGCAGCGCGGTTTTATTCTTGGCGGCGAGAGAGGCTTCGAGCTCCGGAGAACGATCGAAGTGGTCTTCCATGGTTGTCTTACCGCGGCTGGTGATGATGATGATCTCCGTGCACCCGGCAGCGACGGCTTCTTCGACGCCGTACTGGATGAGGGGCTTGTCGACGAGGCAGAGCATCTCCTTCGGCGTAGCCTTGGTGGCGGGAAGAAAACGGGTGCCCAGGCCAGCGGCGGGAAACACGGCTTTGCGAATCTTCTGGGGAGTGTTGTTTTGTGTCATGGATTCCTTGGATGCAGTTTCGTTGTGGGAAATCCTAGCAGAGCCGTAAGAAAGGTTGGATAGCACTGTTGGGGAGCGCATTACGACCACAGATCTTCACGGATAAAACACGGATCTTTGAGCAACACAGTTCTGATCCGTCCTTATCCGTTGATCCGTGGTCGATTCGGCTTCAAAGCACAGGAGAATTGTCATGCAGCATGGCTTTGCGAACAATCTTTATTGGCGCGAAGCCCTGCTTCATCAGGTTATTGTGGAAGTCCTGAAGATTGAAGGCCGCCCCTTGTTTCTGCTTGAGGTCTTCGCGGAGCTTCATGATCTGCAACTTGCCTAGCGTGTAGTAAAGATAAGTTGCATCGGCGGTGCCGCGCTTGGTTTCGACGAGGCCGATGGAGCGCGATTGGTAGCCTTCAGTGACGAAGAAGTCGACCGCCTGATCGAAGGTGAACTGTCCGGTGTGCAGCTTGATGGAGTTGACAAAGCGGGCATCGCGCAGCAGAGCATCCTGCAACTGGCCCAGCCTGACCAGCTTCGATTCGCGAACCTGCTCCGCCGTAGCGTTGGCTGGAGGTGCAGCGTAACCCTGGTCGAGCATCATCTGCTCCGTGTAGTGAGCCCAGCCTTCAATGTTGGTGTTGGCACCGAGAAGCTTCCGAATGTTGCTGGAGAAGGTCGGCATCCAAAGGAACTGAACGTAATGACCGGGATAAGCCTCGTGGACGCTGGTGCTGATGATCGTGCCCACGTTGAACGCCGCCATATGCTCGGCGATATGCGCCTGGGTCCACTCTCTTTCCGGCAGCGTCACGTTGAAGTAAGCAATGGTGGAGTGATTTTCAAACGGGCCCGGAGGGTCCATGGAGGCCTGCGTGGTAGCGCGCATAAAGGGCGGCGTCTCCTGCAGCGTAGGCTCGACGGTACTGGGAATCGTAATGATGTGGTGCGTATTGATGAAGGAGATCAGGCTCGCGAAAGTATCTTGGAACGATCCGAGAAGTTTGTCGGGTGCAGGATGGATCGTGGCCAGTTCGGCGAGAACCTCTTTGGACGTCTTGGTAGGGTCGACTTCTTTAGCAACACGATTGAACTCAGCCTGATTGCGATGGAGATCGTCGAAACCAATCTGCAGAAGATGGTCGAGCGGGATGTCCACCATCTCGTCGTAACTCAGCTTCCTGCTGAAAGTTTCTGCCCCAAGCTTGAAGTCACCGTTGGAACGCGGCAGCAGATCCGACTTCATCCACGCGCCGTAGGATTTGAGAGCTTCAATAACAGCACCATTGGTGCGAGCGAACTCTGCTTTGGCCGCCTGGTCGGTAGCATCCTTGAAGGCCAGCGGAACGTCGTTCTGGAAGAAGCTGATGATGCCGTCAATCTGCTCGAGAGCAATCTCGGTAAAGATTCGTGGCGGATTCTTCAGATTCTTGCGGGCTTCGACAAAGACCTGCGGAATCTGCTTCTCGCGGTCGATTGCGGAACGCAACCGAACATCCACGGGAGCGAACGGGCGCTCCATCAGGACGAAGATGGAATTAGTAACACCGGACGAGTAGTTATCCGGATTCTTCTCCCAGTTGCGAATCACTTCGAGAGAAAGAAGCTGCGAGCGGATATTGTTCAGCAGAATCTGGTAGTCGCCAGCTACGTTCGCATCGAGCGCCGAAGGATCAAGGGCAACAAGCTTCTTCTCAAAAGCATGCAGAGCGGCAATTTCTTTTTGGACATTTGCTGCAGAGTAGTCTTCTAGCTGGGAATTGTACTGATGAAGACCAGCCTGTGTTCCCGTTGTAGGCGAGAAGTGGAAGTAGACATCGGAGAAGTACTGTTCCGAGACGAAGCTGAAAGTCTGGGTGGCTCCGTCGGCAGAGACACGCTGAGCGGGGGCTAATGGTGTGAGCATAAGAGCTCCGAGGATGAGAGCAGCAAAAAGGGTCTGGGTGCGCATAATAGTGTTGAGGGAAGTCTACGGGATTTTGGTTTTCATATCGACAAGCATTCTTGCACCACCCGCCAAAATCCTGACTTCAAAAAAATCCCGCACTCAGATAAACAAACCTGAGCGCGGGACCGATAAAAACTTCAACCCACTAGAACTGGAACCGTCCCGAGATCTGCATACGCCGATACTGCGTCAGCTGCGCGCTATAAACGCCCATCTGCGGTCCATCGGTCGATCCGGTATCAATCGAGTGAACGTCGAACCGCGCCGTGTTCGTCAAATTGAACACTTCACCAGCGAGGTTGAACGAGTAGCGGTCGCCAAAACGGAAACCTTTATGGAGTCCAAGGTCGACGTCGAAGTACCCGTCGCCAATGAACTTGTTTCTCTGGCCAGCCTCACCCGGATACGGGTCGCGCATGTTGGCACGGGCTGCAATGGGATCGTCAAACGCCTGCGGGCTACCGTTCGAATCCTGATGCTTCCGCATCTTGATAGGCCCGGTCTGCACCATGTAGCTCTGCCACTCCCAGTTCGTTGACCATCCATCGCCGTCGTTGATCGAAAAAGGCAGCCCGCTCGACACACGCGCAATTCCCGACAGGTTCCAATTGCCAATCACCGCATCCACCAGATGATTCACATTGCCGCCATAGTGCTGGCCGCGCCCGAAAGGCATGAGCCATATCCAATCCGCGGTTAGCAGATGCGTCGTATTGAAGTCGGACATCGCATAATTCTTGCGTGGGTTCCAGGCATCGAGAATAAACCCGAAGTTCGCGGAATTTCCATTCGCAAAGGTTACGTTCGTTGGATTGCTCTCGGAGTCGGAGCCCAGGTCCAGCGACTTCGAATACGTGTAGCTCAAATCGATCTGCACGTTGTGCTTCATCGGATGACGAAGCACAAACTGACCCGCGTTATACGAGCTCGTTCCGTTGGAGGTCGTCACAAACAGTGAGGAGTACTGCTTAGGCCAATAACGGCCGGTCTGTCCTCCGCAACCCGGAAAGCAGCTTATATCAAGGTTAGCCAGCGCATTTGTTTCATTCCCCCGATTAATCTGCACGGGGTTGCCTTCCTTATCGGTAGTCAACCACAGACCGGAGTAGATATTTTGCGTCGCGCTGTTGCCATCGACACCGTTTCCACCCGCCGCTCCAATCGCATCCGGGAACATATTCTCCCAGTACGCAATCGTCGGAACCTCGATACGATTTTGATCGGCAAACTGCGAGAGCATCGTCGCCGCAGTGTAGTAATCCATGCCAGACTTTGGATCTACGAGATCAAGAGGCTGAGCAAGGTCAATCTGTTGCAGCAGGTGTCTTCCCAGACGACCCACATAGTTGGCCTCCATCGTGAATCCACCGGGAAGTTCGCGTTGCAGCGAAAGATTGAAGACATGTGAATAAGGGGTTTGCAAATGATCGTCCAAACCATTCGTAATCGCGAACCCTGTAGTGTCGGGATCGTTTGAAGGAGTCTGCGGATATGCAATAGACGATGGCGCTGCTGGAAGCAGACCAGGCAGGTTATGCAGTCCCGTGAAACGTGGCGTCGTATCTGCCGTCTGCACATTTGCAGGATTTGAGATTGAGCTCGACAGCGAGTAAGAGCCCGCTCGGCTATAGTTTGTGATCAATCCCTGACCGTAGTGATCGTAGTACATGCCGTAGCCTGCCCGGATCGAACTCCTTCCAGCGCCTCCCAGCAGCTTGTTCATCCACGTACCTCCCTCAGGCGCAGGCGCGAAAGCGAGTGCAAAGCGCGGTGCAATGTTGTGCCAGTTCATCGGATAGAACGGCTTTCCGCCATGAGCCTTTCCGGAGGGCGCAAACGAAATATCCGGCTGTACGCTGTTACCCAGAGCTGCCTGCTGGCCTCGCGTCTGGAACCACTGATGCATGTCGATTGTCGGCTGCACCTGCTGGCCATTCGTCTCCCAGGGCGTCTGCAGGATGGTGTGGCGAAGGCCCGCGGTAATTGTCAGATTCGGCAGCGGCCGGAATGCATCCTGTACGTAGTACTCGAACTCGTTCGAGCGGAAGTTCCGCTTCACCGGTGCCCCTACGCCAAGCAGCGTTCCCGTCTTGCCATCGGCGGAGAGCTCATAGTTGAAGTTTCCCGTCTGCTCGTTCGTCAATCCGGCCAGCATGCTGACCGCATAATCGTAGTTCTGGCTGAATCCATCCGATACCACAGGAAGACCGAAAGAGTTCGGATCAAAGGTACCGCCATAACCAGCGATGCCTGCGTTCGCCATCCAATTGGGATTCGCGGTGGCGCCAGAGAATGAGTTTGCCGTCGTGCTGTTTTGATAAGCGAACCGCCGATAGTTCACGCCCACCTGTACCGTGTGTCTACCCTTCGTCCAGGTGTAGTCATCAATAATGTTGTGCGTCGGTACCAACGTCGAGCTGCTGCGCGTCGTCGCCTCAGGCGTATCCAGCCCACGGAACGTCACATACTCGCCACTGCCCACGCCCGTCGTTGCGATGCTCTGGCGGATAAACCCGTACCGCAGGTTATTGACGATGTTCGCAGTCGGCGTCCAGGTGTAGTTGGCCGAAATGCCCTTCGAATCATCCGTATTCTTTTGGCTCGCCGGCTGGCCCGGAAAGTAAGGAGCAGCCGAATCGGTATCGTTCTGCATGCTCGCTCGAATATAAACACGGTGCTTCTCATTGATGTTGTAATCGAGCCGCGTAATGTAAACGTTCTGGACCAGCGGCACTGAAGCAGCGAAGCTGTACGATCCCGTGTTCAACCCATCGCCGGTTGCAAATCCATTGCTCAGCGGATACTGCTGGAACAATGCGAGGGAATTCGGATTCACACCCGGACCCGACGGACACGTTCCAGTGGTCGAGCAGTTAGGATCCATCGACGCAAACTGACCAGGAGTCAGGACCACGGTGCTTCCATCGTCAGCCGTGTACGAAAGGTTTCCCGCACGCAGCGATGCTGTCGGAACCGTCCGGACCGTTGGCAGCGCTTCATTCTGCCGGTTGCCTTCATAGTTTCCGAACAAAAAGATCTTGTCCTTCTTCAGTGGGCCACCCATAGAAATTCCATAGGTGTTACGGATCAAATGCCCGGGCCTGTTCGGCTCGCCTGAATTGATCTGCGCTGCCTTGTTGAACCAGTCGTTCGCCACACCAAGGTTGCTGCGGTTATACAAATACAACGATCCATGAATCTGGTTCGTTCCCGACTTCGTCACCAGGTTTACCTGACCACCCGAAGAACGTCCCGTATCAGCGTTTGAGCTTGAAGTCGTCACGCGAAACTGTTCCGTTGCATCGAGACTTGTCCGAAGAACACCGGTGAAGGCAGATGGCGCTACCTGGTCGTTGTTATCGACACCGTCCAGCGTAACGTTCGTCTGGTCGGAGCGCGCTCCGCTCACCACGCCGTTGCGGCTCTCCATCGAGTTCGTATTTCCAATGAACAAAACACCTGGTTGCAGTGCCAGCAACGTCTGCGGATTGCGGCCCTCGCTCGGCAGCTGCATGAGCGTCTCATTGTTGATCGCGTTGCCAATCGTTGCATCCGTCGTGTTGATCGTCTCTGTTGCGCTAGAGACATCCACGGACACCACATCGATATTTACCTGGAGCTTCACATTCACCGTCGCCGGCTGCGCCACCAGCAGTTGCGCCGTCGTGGTGAATTTGCCAAACCCCGGAGCCGTCACGCTGATCGTGTACGTGCCTGGCGCAATCTGCTGCAGCGAGTACTCTCCCTCAGAGTTCGTCACCGCGTCGATTCTGGATCCGTTCGCTCCATTCACGATGGCGACCGCCGCGCCCGGAATCGCAGCTCCGGTCGGATCGGTCACAAGCCCCCGCAGTGAAGTGCTGGCATTCTGGCCAAAACTCACACCCGCAAGAGACAGAACTAGAAGAACAAAGGAATACCTAAGAAGTCGCAAGAGGCCTCACAAGAATTAGAAAATTTAGAAAAAGAATGTACGTGTCCACGAACCGTAAAAGTCTGGATCGTCTAAAGTGTTTAGCAAACTAGCGGAGCTGAACGCTCTCGGAAGTATTGTCGGTGTGAATCTATGATGTCAGAGCTGTTACATTCAGGCAACTCAGAATTCCGCTGTCTTCCCCTTCGGTGTAATTATTGTGACGAATAACGGAAAACCGATCGCTACGACATCCGGCCGGAGCCGCAAAAAAATAAATCTGAAAAATGTGCGTAAAACTCACTCGCTCCGCAGCGCACATCCGCTACCCAGCTTAGCCACCCGTTTCACCACAAGTTGTCCACAAATTTGCCACGCCTGCGACTCGTGTTTTCCGAAAACCCCTGCAAAATCACACCAATCGCTCTCTAACTTCAGGCCGCACCAGGTACAGAAAAAAAAGCAGCGCAAACAGCGCCCGCACCAGAAAAAATCCTGCGTGGGTCTTCTCAAACCACAGGAAATCCCCCAGGCTCAACAGCAAACATCCCGCCGTCACCAGCGCCCATCCCCACTTCTTCAGTCGCAGCAATCCAAAAATTCCCGCAGCCAGCAGCGTACACAGCGCCAGCACACCATACTTCCCAGTCCCCTCGCCAAAGGCCCCGTGCAAGCTCGCATAGACATTCAGCATCGTCATAAAAATCATGAACATACAGATGCCCGCAATCCCCGGCAGCATCTGTCCCTTCTTCGTCGCCACTATTCTCTCGTCACTCATAACGTATGTAGATAAGCCAGCAAATCATCCAGATCCTGTGCATCCAGCTTGTTTCCCTGCGCCGGCATCAGATTGCGTCCATGCACAATCGTCGCCGTCACCCGTTCCTCATTGGCCGGCGCGCCGCTCGGGAGATACTGCTTCTTGAACACACCCAGCATCGACGGCCCGTTCAAAGGCCCGTTCCTGCGGTCATAATGACAGATCATGCAATGCGCCTGATACACCGCATGTCCGCGCGCCTGCTGCGCATTCAATTCCTCAAGCGGAGTAGGCGGCGGTATCGATTTGCACCCCGCCAACGCCACAACACCAATCAACAGAAATTTAGAAATCCTCACAAAACCATTCTCGCATCCCGCACCAATTCTCAATTAGTCGCCGCAATCGCCGCGACAATCTTGTCCATCGCATCCCGATCCGCATTCAAGTGCGGCATATGATTTCCCACCATGATCGAAAAGATCACCGTCCGCCCACTCGCAGTATCCAGATAGCCGGACAGAGCCCGCGCCTCGCCCAGCGTGCCTGTTTTAGCAAACACATGATCCTTCAGCGGGGCCTTCGCAAACCGCTCTGTCAGCGATCCATCCTCACCACCCACCGGCAGACTTTTCTTCCAATCCGCAAACCACGGCTGCGTACTCGCATAGTGCAACAACTGCACCGTAGCCCGCGGAGTCACCAAATCATGCCCACTCAATCCCGACCCATCAAAGAAAACAAAGTCATCCTTATCTATCCCAGCATTCTCCAAAAACGCCCGCACCATCCGCGCGCCTCCCAGAGTCGATCCGTCACCACAAAAAGCCTTCCGCCCTAAATGATGCAGCCACAACTCCGCGTGTAGATTTTGGCTCACCTTGTTCGTCACAATCACATCTTCAAGCAATACTGGCGAGCTGTGCGATGCCAAAGTTTTTTCAGGAGTGTCTGGCGGCGTCCCCAGACAGGAACCTCCGGTAGGGCCTCCGGTCACCACCGCTCTTTCCTGCCCCGGCACCTTCATCCCCTCCAGAAATCCGTCCGCATCCCTTGAAATCCGATGCTTCGCCCGCGCCACCCCCGTCACCACAATCCCACGCGCCTCAAGCATGCCCTTCAGCGCCACTGCCGCGTACTCCGCAGGATCATGGATCGCCACCTCCTCTTCATCGGGATGCGCATCCACCGCAATTGACCCATACACCCGCAACACCTTCGACCCCAACGCCCGTTCCATCTGCACATGGCTGCCGCTCTTCGCCGCTCCAGTCGTCAACCCCGACACATCAAGGGTGTAATACGGCACCGCCGGATCAATCACCACCGTCGCCGGCTTTCCAGCCGCCGTCCCTGGAGTCACCGTCACCCTCAATTGATTGTCATTGATCGAAAGCGCGGACACCGGCGCCCCATATCCCCACACCGCATCATCGATCGCCCATTCCTCCGCATAAGGCTCCCACGGAAACAGCGTGTCATCCCCCACCACATCGCCATTCACTACTTTCAGCCCGGTCTTCGCAACCTGATCTGCCATCTCTTCCAAATACCGCAATGCAGGCGCAGCAGGCGGCGTAGGCTTGGGCCGCAACGCCGGAGCAACGTAAGGAATATCACGTCCCGAGAGATTCGCATCCCCACCGCCAACCAACGCCAGATCCCCCGTCAGCCTTTCTGTACCGTCAAAAGCGCCCTTCGCAACCACCTTCGTCTCAAACGTCGCATCTGCACCCAGCAACGCCATCGCCGCAACCGTAGTAAACAACTTCGCATTACTCGCCGGCTGAAAAAGCTGCCCCGCATTCATCGAGTAGATCGGCGACCCATCCATCGCTGTAACTTTGATCCCCCAATGCGCACGCACCACCGCCGGATCAGACAGCAGCGCATCGATCCGCCGCGACAACGCTGAATCCGCGGCCACCTGCCCCGTGCCGTTCCTCACCTGCGCCACGCTGACGCACGCAAATACCCCAACCACCATCAGACAGCGAATCATCCTCACCATCCGCGCAGTCTAGCATCCACGCCGACTTTGTCTGCTTTCTCTTCCTATTCATCTAGAATCCATCTATGCCTTTTGCCCGCCGCCGATCCTTCGAGTGGCACCTCCGCACCCGCACCCTATCCCTCGGCCGGCAGACTGCCATCATGGGCATCCTCAACATCACTCCGGACTCCTTCTCCGACGGCGGCCATTTCTATACCCCGCAAGCCGCACCCGACCGTGCCGTTACCCAAGCCATCCAAATGCTTGAAGAGGGAGCCGACATCCTCGACATCGGCGGCGAATCTACCCGCCCTAACGCCGCTCCTCTCTCCCCCGAGGAGGAGCAGGCCCGCATCCTACCCGCCATTGAAGCCATCCTTAAGGCCCAGCCCGACGCCATCCTCTCGGTCGATACCTTTCACGCCACCACAGCTCGACTCGCCATTGAGTCAGGCGTCGAAATAGTCAACGACGTCAGCGGCCACCTCTGGGATCTCACCATGTCGGCCACCTGTGCCAGCCTTGGCTGCGGAGCAGTCCTGATGCATACCCGAGGCCGCCCGAGCCAATGGCCCAGCCTTCCACCTCTCGCGCCGGATCAGATCCTGCCTCTAGTCATCAGCGAACTCAACGCTCGTCTGGAAGCCGCCGTAGCCGCCGGAATCTCTCGCAACAAAATCGTCCTGGACCCCGGCCTCGGCTTCGGCAAACACCTCGATGAAAACTATCCGTTACTGGCTCATCTCGACGAGTTTCATCCACTCAACCAGCCCATCCTCATCGGAGCCTCACGCAAAGGCTTCCTCGGCCATACCCTCTCCGAACGCCCCAGCCTGGCGGTTCTTCATGCCGGCATTCCACCGGCCCAGGCCCGGCTCCACGCCACAACCGCCGCCAACGTAGCCGCGATCTTCGCAGGAGCCCACATTCTCCGCGTTCACGATGTTCGCCCTGCCGTCGAGGCCGCCACCATCGCCGATCGCATCCTCGCCAGCTAGCGTATTCGATTTGCGATCAGAACCGCTAGCGACTTTTCTTATCTAGATCGACTGCCTCGCCCTCGACATCAACGTCTGCGTCTTCCGCATCGTTTTCGTCTTCTTCCCCGTCGTCCTCGTAGTCCACAGCGTGTAGATCAGCATCATCCGCACCGGTATCAATGGCATCCGCTGCAAGATCGCCGACCGGAACGAAGTCTTCATCGACGATATCGCCTTCACCTTCTACCGTCGTCGCTGAGTTCTGCGCCTCGCTGCTGGCATACTCAGTCGGATTGCTTTGAGAGTTATCGAATGTAGAAGTCGCATCATGTCCTATCCTGCGTATCGGATCGTCGAACGTCTCCAGGTCCTTCTGTAAATTCTTCTTTTGTGACGGATCGTAGCCCATTGTGCCTCTCCTGATCGGTAGAAATCACGTGCTCACTACCGTCTTTGGATGCACAAAACGCCTACGCCCACTCTTTCATAAGTTGGGTTAATCACTGAACCTTGTTCGACTTCGGTTTGCACAAGCTTAGGCTGGATTTCCCTTCTCATCTGTCGTCCACGACTCGGTCTGGAACGCAATAAACACAGCCGTCCAGGTTCCCTTCGACGGCAGATGAATAAACAACGCCCCATCCTGCCAAATCCCGTTATCCCCTCCATGGTTCTTTACAGGATTCCCTTGATTCATGTGGATATCGTGAATCCCATCCACTTTCCCTTTATCCGCGAACGCACTCCCAAACGCATAGATCACGCCGTCCTTATCCGCAATCGTCATGTTCAGCAGAGTCACCACGGCATTCTGCAACGCACCCGCCCGCGCACGGCTCACCATGCGTTCCTCTTCGCTCAACCCTTTGGAGCGCACCTGCGGCAACAGAGTCATCTGCTCCCGTGTAATCATCGGCCTGCCATTAATCTCCGACCGTACGAAATCCAGTGCCAATCCACCCGGCTCGCTCTTCAGCGAAGTCATTCCCATCGGCAACGCCAGCAGCCCTGCCTCATCCGGTGGAGTAAACCCCTCTTCAATGGCGTACAAAACCTCCGACCCATCCACTGACTGGATATTAACCGCGACGGTAAACGGCCCACCCTTCGCATTCATCGTGATCTGATAGTGCGTACTCGCCCCCGTCACCACCTTTCCGGAGACCGGATCGCCCGCCAGCACACTGTAGTTCGTAATCGGCATACATTCTCCCCCATTCTCCATGCCACAACACGCTTACTCTTCAGTTCCCTCCGACTCCGCTGCAATCAGCGATAGCCGGCCCTGCCACTCATCGCTGATCATCGGCCGCAACTGCACAGGAACGGGCTCCAGCTGTGGAAGATCCTTCTCACCGATCTCCAGCTCCCGCAGTCGCCGCGAGATCGAGAACAGTCCACCCTGCCCTTCCACCTTCACCAGCATGTCGTCATACGCTTTGCCTGCGTTACGCAGCGTCTTACCCAGCTGCACGATGGCATCATGCAGACCCACCAGCTTCGACTGCACCTTCAGCGCTTCATCGCGAATCATCTGCGCGTCGCGTGCGATCTGCGATTGCTTCCAGCCGTAAGCCACTGCCTTCAACAGCGCGATCAGCGTCGTTGGTGTCGCCAGCAGAACTCGACTCTCTGCGCTGTACTCCAGCAGAGACGGGTCCTGCTCAAGTGCCGCCGAAAACAATACCTCGCTCGGCAGAAAGCACACCACAAAGTCCGGCGACTCCGGAAACTGCTTCCAGTAGGCCTTGCCGCAGAGCGAATCGAGGTGCTTCCGCACCCGTGACGCATGCGACGCCATATGGACCGAGCGCTGCACCTCGTCCTCGCACGCGCTTGCATCCAGAAACGCATCCAGCGGAGTCTTTGCATCCACGATGATGCATCGGCCGTTTGGCAGCTTCACCACGAGGTCCGGCTTGATCGACTGGTCCTCGCCGCGCACAAACTTTTCCACCTCAAACGAGGCGTACTGCACCATCCCGGCGAACTCCACGCAACGGCGCAGCTGCATCTCGCCCCAGCTTCCGCGTACCTTCGGGGATCGAAGCGCCGCCACCAGTTGCGCGGTCTCCTTGCGCAGATCGGTATGCGACCGCTGCATGTTCTGGATCTCGGCAAGCACCTCGCGATACGCTCCTTCGCGCTTCACCTCAAGATCCTGACTATGCGTCGAAAGCTTTGCCAGCGACTCCTGCATTGGCCTCAGCAGGTTTTCGATTGCCGACTCCTTTGCCTTCAACTCTTTCGCCGACTCCATCTGCTGTTTGTCCAGCTCTCCCTTTGCCAGCCGAATCAATTGCTGGCTGTTCTCGTGCAGCGCACTGGCCGCTAACGCCTGAAAGCTCGTCTTCAGGTTCGCCTCTACATCTTTCAGCGCAAGAATCTTCTCTTCAGCAGCTCTCTGTTCGGCATCCAGGCGTTCTTTCAGACGTCCGGCATCCAGGCGAGCAGCCTCACCGGCCACTCTGACGGCATCGAGCTCCCGAGCCTTCTCTTCAAGCGCTCGATCTCTCGCGCCCAACCCCTCCCGAAGGTTGGCGACCTCTGCATCCCTCGTCGCCAACTGTGCTTCCGACGAGGCCCGAGCCCGATGCACACGCGTGCTCCCCATCAGCCACGCAATAACGCACCCCACCAGACATCCCACTGCAAACCATATCGCCATCGTCACTTCCATCACCCAAATTTACGCCAAATCTTCGCCAAACCCAACCCAAACCTTATCCTCTGCAGGTACAACAAGTCAGGGTATGACCTACCATTAAAAGCGCTGTGCGATGAGAGGCTATTCCCCCATGAAGCTGACCCGCCGGACCATTCTCAACACCTTCGCCCTGGCAACTGCCGGCACGCTCACCCACCCTTTAGAAAGTGTCTTCGCCGAAGCTCCCGAGTTACCCCTCACCGACCCGCAGCGGCCTGCCTTCCACCTGCAACCCGCCCGCGGCTGGATGAACGATCCCTGTGGCCCCATCTACTGGCGCGGGCGATATCACATGTTTCATCAGTACAACCCCAACGCAGCCGTCTGGGGAGACATGCACTGGGCTCATGCCGTCAGCACCGACATGGTCCACTGGCAGAGGCTTCCAATAGCACTTACGCCCACACCTGGTGGCCCCGACGCGCAGGGTTGTTTCACCGGCACCGCCATCGTCCACAACAACACACCACACCTCCTCTACACCGGCGTCCAGACCGTCCCGCCAGCCGATGCCACCCTCAGCGACGGCCACAATAACTTCCGTGAATCCCAGTGCCTCGCCATCGCAACGGACGATACCCTCCGCAACTGGAAAAAACTCCCCCAACCTGTCATCCCCGCTCCACCACCTGGCATGCACGTCACCGGATTTCGCGACCCCGCACCGTGGCGCGACGGAGACACCTTCTATACCCTTGTCGCCTCGGGCATCCCTCGCCTCGGCGGAAACGTCCTCCTCTACCGCTCCAGCGATCTCCGCACCTGGCAATATCTTCACCCCATGGTCCAGGGAGAGTGGACAGGCACACCCGGCGCCAATCCCGTCGACACCGGCGAGATGTGGGAGTGCCCCGACTTCTTCCCGCTCGGCACCGGTGGCAAGCACGTCCTCATCTATTCCACACAAGGCCGCACCATCTGGCAATCCGGCGTCCTCGATCGCAGCACCATGCTCTTCCACCCCGAGCGCACCGGCCAACTCGACTACGGCAAACACTCCTTCTACGCCCCCAAAACGCAGCTCGACGCCCAGGGCAACCGCATCCTCTGGGGCTGGATCCCCGAAACCCGCCCCGAAGCTGACTTCAAGGCCGCAGGCTGGTCGGGCATGATGTCCCTTCCCCGCATCCTTACCCTCAATGGCAACGACCTTATGCTCGATCCGGCGCCGCAGACCGAACGCCTTCGCGCCTCGGCCAACCCCAACCCAGCACAGCTACCCAACACCCGCCAGGAGTTCCGCTGCGTACTCCAGGCCGCAACCGTCGGCGCTCCCCTCCCTTACCGCATAAACGACCCCGCCGGAACTCTCGTTGAAATCCGCTCCAATCAAACCCAACCGGCTCACACCTTTCTGGTCGACGACATTGCCAATGAGATGCCCGAGCCGCTTCCCGCCCAGGCCGGGCTCCACATCTTCATCGACAACTCTGTCGTCGAGATCTTCCTCGACAGTCGTTTCTGCGTCACTCGGCGCTTCTATTCCCGCACCCCCGGCAAGCCCGTTGTCACGCTTACTCTTCCCGGCCAGCCCCGCATCTCAAGGCCTCAGTCCTTCTCCCTCAACTCCATCTGGAACACCTGAATCAACGTCACTTCAGGAGAAGACGAATGGCGCGTACGCTGGTTCAGAGGAGCACACAGTGATCTCGGCTATCAATCACATCACTCTTTCCGTTCGGAATCTGGAGACATCCTTTGACTTCTACACGAACATTCTGGGTCTCCGGCCAGTCGCCAGATGGTACAACGGCGCCTACCTGGAAGCAGGCGGCGACTGGGTATGTCTCAATGTTGATCCCGATGTTCGCTCGACGGCTCTCGCGGAGTACACGCATACAGCTTTTACCGTCTCCAAAGATGACTTTTCGATCCTGACCGACAGGCTTCGTCAATTCGGCGCAGTCTGTTGGCAGCAAAATCGGAGTCCAGGCGAGTCACATTATTTTCTCGATCCTGACGGTCACAAGCTTGAAATCCATACCTCAACTCTGGCCGATCGGATGAGAGCGATGACACATAACCCACCTAAGGATCTGATTCTTTTCGACCCTTAGATTGAGGAGCCTTAAAAAGCGCAACCGAATTTTTACGCACCTGAGTATGCCTAAACTCACTTAGCCACTGCGCCATCCCCGGCTTTGCTTTACACTCTGCTAGGCGCTCAGTATTCTTGAGGTTGGCGTGCAAGAACCGCAAACATACGTCAAAAGTTCGATTACAGAAGCAAACAGGAGAACGACATGGCAGCAGTAGATGAAAAAGTAAAACAGATTATCGTCGAGCAGCTTCAGGTGGATGAAGCAGAAGTGACCCCGGGCGCGAGCTTCCAGGAAGATCTCGGCGCGGACTCTCTCGACGTAGTCGAGCTCGTCATGCAGTTCGAAGAAGCCTTTGACATCCAGATTCCCGACGAGGATGCCGAGAAAATCAAGACCGTCAAGGATGCCATCGACTACATCGAAAAGAACCAGAAGGCGGCTAAGTAGCAATGGAGCAGCGTCGCGTTGTCGTAACCGGCCTTGGCCTAATCTGCGGGGTCGGAAATACCGTGCCCGAAGTCTGGCAGGGCCTGCTCGCCGGTAAAAGCGGCATGGCCGAGATCAAGGCATTCGATCTCACCGGCCATCCCGTCCGCTTTGCGGCCGAGGTCAAGGACTTCGACCCGCTGCAATTCATTGACAAAAAGGAAGCCCGCAAGATGGGCCGCTTCATTCACTTCGCCATCGCTGCTGCGGACGAAGCTATGAAGCACTCCGGTCTCCAGGTCACCCCGGAGATCGCCGACCGCTTCGGTGTTCACATCGGCTCCGGCATCGGCGGATTCGACGTCATCGAGCGCGAACACTCGGCCATGCTCGCCGGTGGGCCGCGCAAGATCTCGCCGTTCTTCATCCCGGGCTCCATCGTCAACCTCGCCGCCGGCCACGTCAGCATTCGCTACAACGCCAAGGGCCCCAACGAGGCCACCGCCACAGCCTGCACCTCCAGCGCCCACTCCATCGGTGACGCCTTCCGCATCATCCAGCGCGGCGACGCCGACGCCATGATCGCCGGAGGCACCGAAGCCGCCATCACCCCCATGGGTGTCGGTGGATTCGCCGCCATGAAGGCCCTCTCCACCCGCAACGAAGATCCCGAGCACGCCTGCCGTCCCTTCGATAAAGACCGCGACGGCTTCGTCGTTGGCGAAGGCGCAGGCATTCTCATCATGGAAGAGCTCGAGTTCGCCAAGGCCCGCGGCGCAAACATCATCGCCGAGGTCATCGGTTACGGCATGTCCGCCGACGCCTTCCACATGACCGGCATGGCCCCTGAAGGCGAGGGTTGCTTCCGCGCCATGACCGCCGCCCTCAAAGTCGCCGGCATCTCGCCCGACCAGATCGATTACGTCAACGCCCACGCCACATCGACGCCTCTCGGCGACGCACTGGAATCACAGGCCATCGAGAACGTCTTCGGCGAGCGCGCAAAAAACGGCACTCTGCTTGTCAGCTCCACCAAGTCCATGACCGGCCACCTTCTTGGCGGCGCAGGCGGACTCGAAGCCGGCATCACCATCATGGCCATGCTCGAGCAGACAGCGCCTCCCACCATGAACATCGTTGAGCTCGACCCCCAGTGCCGCCTGAACTACGTTCCTAACAAGCCCCTGGCCGCAAAGATCGACTACGCTCTCTCCAACTCCTTCGGCTTCGGCGGAACCAACGGTTCTCTCGTCTTCAAACGCTGGACCGAATGACATGACCCGAGGCGCTGGATGCTCACTCCGATGTGCAGCTTCGCCCGTCTTTCCGTGTTTCATACGAAGCGCAAGCAGATTGTTGCGAAGCCTCGCCTCTTATTCGCAATAGCTCTTGCGCTCTCGCTCTTAACGCACAGCCTCACAGCTCAGATAACACCAGAGTCGGCGCCCCCCCCACCTTCAGCCGCGGTTACACTCGGCGATCGTACCCTCTTCACCATCAATACCCCCATAGGCTCCGCAACAGCCGCAGCCCGTGCCGCAGGTGTCAGCGCTCGCCTCGCGCAGGTGATGCACGACCACAGCCAGAACCCGGAAGACATCCACACCGTCGAGTATCCCGGAGTCACCCGAATCGTCTCCAACGACCTCGTCCTCGTTAATGTCACCGACGCCGACGCCGCAGCTCACTCCACCTCTCGCTTCCTCCTCGCCGAAACCCAACTCCGGATCATCCGCGACGCCATCCCTAAAGTCCGGGAAGAGTACACCACCCGTAGCATCACCCGCTACACACTTTACGCCCTCATTACTACCTTCGTACTCGTCTTTCTGCTCCTCGTCCTTCGCCGCGTCTTTACCGCGCTCTACTCTCGCATTGAGCGCTGGCGCGGCACACGGCTCCACAACATCCAGGTGCAGAAGCTCGAGCTACTGTCGGAAGACCGCTTCGTCGATCTGCTGCTCACTCTCCTTCGGCTGATCCGTTTCATTCTCACCGCGCTTCTGCTCTATTTCTATATTCCCCTCGTCTTCAGCTTCTTCCCTTGGACGCGCGCCTATGGCCGCATTCTCTTCGGTTACATCTTCTCGCCCATCCGCACCGGATGGGTGGCCTTCATCCACTACCTGCCGCAGCTTCTCGTCGTCCTCGTTATTGCCTTCTTTGCATGGCTTGCCCGCCGCTTGGCTCGCTTCGTGTTTCGCGAGCTCAGCCGTGGAACCCTCTCTTTGACTGGCTTTTACCCCGAGTGGGCCATACCCACTCTCAAAATCGTCCAGGTCCTCATCATCGTCTTCGCTGTAGTCGTCGCTTTCCCCTACCTGCCCGGCTCCGAGTCGCCTGCCTTCAAAGGCGTTTCCATCTTTCTCGGAGTCCTCCTCTCGCTCGGCTCCAGCTCTGCGGTCTCCAACATTGTCGCAGGCGTCGTGCTCACCTATACCCGCGCCTTCAACATCGGCGATTTTGTCCAGATAGCCGACACCATGGGACAGGTCACCGAGAAGACCCTCCTCGCCACCCAAATCCGCACCATCAAAAACGTCTTTGTTGCCGTTCCTAACTCTCTCGTTCTGAGCAGCCACGTCGTCAACTTCAGCCGGTCCCCTCAAAACCAGCCCCTCATTCTTCACCTGACTGTCGGCATCGGCTATGAAATACCATGGCGGCAGGTCAACACCCTCCTCATCGCCGCGGCCAGCAATGCCAGCGGAATCCTCTCAGACCCTGCTCCCTTCGTCCTGCAGATTGGCCTCGAGGACTTCTGCGCCTCCTATCAGATCAACGCTTACACCAGGGAACCCTCTCGCATGTCCGCCATCTACAGCGAACTCAATCAGAACATCCAGGACGAGTTCAACAAAGCCGGCATCGAGATCATGACCCCGCACTACAGCGCACTCCGTGACGGCAACACCGTCGCCATGCCCAGCACCTTCCTGCCGCCCGGCTACGAACCGAATTCCTTTCGCGTCTCATCCACCAGCTCCGAACGCACCCCGCCCGCCTCCCCCTCGAAGACAAGCTGATTCCACACTCACACAGTTCCTTACCGCGCGGTAAGATTCTGGCGGAGCTTCTATGAAGCATGCCGCCGTTGGCTTTCGCGCTCATTCAGGCTGGACCGCCCTCGTCGCGATATCGCTCGAGGATGGCTCCCCTCTGGTGCTTTTGCGTCAACGTCCTCACCTTGTCAAAACCTTCACGTATGAATTCCGTCAGCCCTATCACAGCGCGGAAAAAAGATCGCCTGCCGAAGCTCGTAGCATCATCTCGCGCGTCCGCACCGACGCAAGGGGTCTCGCCTATCAAGCCATTCAATCCGCCCAAACCAGCCTTCAAGAGCAGGACTATGAACTCAAGCGCTGCGGTCTGCTTCTTGCCTCCGGAAGACCACTTCCGGCCCTCCCTCAAATCCTGTCGTCTCATGCGCTCATTCACACCGCTGACGGAGAGCTTTTCCGTGAAGCGCTGACTCACGCAAGCCTGCGCTGCGGCATCAAGATGTTCACTGCAAAAGAGAACGTACTGCTTGAAACCGCCTCACACGCTCTGCATCTTGAGCCTGATGAGCTTGTTCGTCGCCTCACCAGTCTCGGATCCGCGCTTGGCTCTCCATGGACGAAAGACGAAAAGTTCGCCTCACTTGTCGCCTGGCTTTCTCTCCTCTAGCAAAGTCGGTATAAAGGTTACCTCTGGAGATCACGCATGAAGTTGCTGTATAGCCTTGCCCTGTTCGCCCTCGCCCTCACCGCAAACGCCGAAGTCACCCTTCCCAAAGTCTTCTCCAGCCACATGGTCCTCCAACGCGACATGCCCATCCACATCTGGGGCGACGCCGCACCCGGAGAGCAGGTCACCGTCGACCTCCACGGCACCACCAACACCGCCACCACCGACAACCTCGGCCGATGGAGCCTCCGCCTCCCCGCCCAATCCGCCGGCGGTCCTTTCACCCTGACCCTCCACGGCACCAACACCGTCGAGCTCAATGACATCCTCATCGGCGACCTCTGGATCGCCTCCGGCCAATCCAACATGGAGATGCCCCTCGCCGGCTTCCCCGGCAGCGCCGTCGTCAAAGACGCCGACAAGGAGATCGCCGCAGCCAACTATCCACAGATCCGCCTCTTCCTTGTTGAAAAAGACTCCTCTGACTATCCCCTCGAAGACGTCAAAGCCGCCACTGGCTGGTCGCAGTGCACGCCCGAAACCGCAAAGAGCTTCTCCGCCGTAGCCTACTTCTTCGCCCGCGCTCTTCAGCAGAAAGAAAAAGTCCCCATCGGCCTCGTCGACACCACCTGGGGCGGCACCCCCGCCGAAGCCTGGACCAGCCTCGACGCCCTCGGCGCCGACGCCTCCCTCATGCCCGTCTTCTCCGCCCGCGCCGAGATGACCGACCATGAGTCCACCGAACAACGCGCCGACCTCGCCGACAAGCAAGCCAAAGCCGAGGGCAAGCCTCTCATCCCCGGACGCAGCTGGCACCCCAACCCCGTCTCCTGGCGTCCCGCAGCCCTCTACAACGCCATGATCGCCCCCTTCACCCCGCTACCCATCCGCGGAGTCATCTGGTACCAGGGCGAAGCCAACTCCGCCCTCGACCGCGCACCGCTCTACAGCCGCCTCTTCCCCGCCATGATCCAGGACTGGCGCACCCAGTGGCGTCAGGGCAACTTCCCCTTCCTCTTCGCGCAGATCTCCGCCTTCGGCTCCTCCGACAGAGAAGACTGGGGCCTCCTCCGCGACGCCCAGCGCCGCACCCTCCACCTCGTCGACACCGGAATGGCCGTCACCATCGACATCGGCGACGAGCACAACGTCCACCCCTCCGACAAACAAACCGTAGGCGACCGTCTCTCACTCCTCGCCCGCAACATCTCCTACGGCGAAACCCTCGTTGCCTCCGGTCCCCTCTTCCGCCTCGCCTATCCCGACCACGGCGCCATGCACGTCTGGTTCACCAACGCCTCTGGCCTCAAGGCTCACGGAGAGATTCAAGGCTTCGAAGTAGCAGGCCCCGACGGCAAGTTCGTCCCAGCCACAGCCAAAATCGAAGGCGACACCATCATCGCCACCAGCCCCACCATCTCCGACCCACGCTACGTCCGCTACGCCTGGCCAAACTTCCCCACAGCCAACCTCTTCAACGGAGCAGGCCTACCCGCCTCCACCTTCACCTCATACCCCGTTCCGTAACCAGACGATCGTGCCGCGCCGTGGTATTTGCATCGTCGCAAAGCCACTAAAGCCCGGGTGCCCCATCCATGCCGTAGCTTTATCGCGGCATGGGTGGGAAAGTATGCCTCTCCCCAGCCGGTATCGGCTTCTTACATCGAAGGCTGGGCCATCCTCCACGGCGACACCGTCTTCCACCCCTGCAACTCCTTCGACGCCCACGCATTCGTCTTGTCCTTATGACACGACGTACACGGATTCGGCACACCCGCCTGCTCCGTCAGCGTAGGCGTAATAAACCGAAACGTATGGCTTGCCACGAAATTGTCCTTGATCGTCTGCGCGATCAAGGGCATGTGACATGCCACGCACTCGCTCCCCTTGCTACCCTCCGCATGATGCGTATGCTCACTCACCGTCCCATGCAAACCCGCAGCATTCTCCATCGAAGCCGCATGGCACTGTAGACACAGCGCATTTCCCACCGCCTTCAGATTCGACGGATTCTTATCGCTATGCACATCATGGCAATCGAAACACCGCAACTCCCAGTGATACATCGTGCTTTGGATAAAGTCATTGCCCTGCATCCGGTTTTTGCGTGCCGTCAGGTCTGCGTACTGGAAGAAGTTCGTCACCCCATGTTTCAGCTCTTCCAACTGCCAATAGTCGGCCAGTCTCTCACCTGCTGTAAACCCGACCGGCCAATCAAACCGTTTCCCCGCAAACGTCTCCTGCAGCGGCCGCCCCTGACTATGGCACTGGATGCACGTATCATTCGCCCGCACATAATCCAACCTCGCCGGATTCACAATATTCGTCTTCGTAGGATGCGCCACATGCAGACTCCCCGGCCCATGGCACTTCTCACAGCCGACGTTCCACTCCGTCACCTGCTTCGTCTCCACGTTGTAGTTCACCGAGTGGCACCCATCGCATAGCGGCCCCGTCGGCCGCTCAAAGTTGCTCGTTCCATAGAACGGCACCCACCAGTCCGTCCCCGCCTCCACGTGGTACGGAAGCCATCGCTTCTTCGCTACGTCCCACTGCGCCGGCTGCACAAAATAATCATCGCCGCGCTTCGTGAAAAACCTCTGCTTCCACCTACTTCCATAAACAAACGCCACATCTTTCAAATCAAACGTCACCAACGGATCGGCATGGCTAAAGTCCGCCAGCACCGCCTCAGGATGTTCCTTGGGGTCCTGCACCACCTTTGCCATTCGCGTCTGCTTCCATCCCGCATACGCCTCTGCATGGCAGCCCTTGCAGCTTTCGGAACCAACGTACCGCGCTGCCTTCCCACTCGTCTGTGCATCACCGCATACAGTCGCCAGCAGCAATAGAAGCACCGTCGAGAAAAAACACCGTCGCATCGCGAACCCTCACCAATAGCCTAACTGGTCGCCACGGCAATCCCGACGCTGACGATCATCCCAACGACCCACCACCCCACAACCACAGCCGCCGCCTTACCCTTAGACACCTTCGCTACAATCGCCGTCCCAATCACCAGCAGGGCAAGCTGCCATAGTCCGATCACATCAAAGAAGCTGAGAATCGTCTTCACCACCGGGCTCGCATCCGGCATAAAGTAAGCCAGATTCGTGCCCACAGGATTCCGCATATCGTAAGCCTCTCCACTTCCTCCAAACAGCAGAGTCACAATCGACAGCAATCCAGTCAGCAGTCTCGGCAGCGAAGCGTACATCCACACCGCGAACATCTGGCTATACGTCGTCCGCGCGCCCAGCCCGAAGTTGAAGCTGGCCACATAAAGCCCCGCCCCAATCGCCACAAAAATCAGAATGAAAACAAAAGCTCCATAGCTCGAGTAGCGATACCCAACCCCCATCCCACGCATCTGCGCAGCCTTCTGCGCATCCGTCATGCCCGACATCTTCTCTTCCTGTTTCGGATTTTGATGGACCTGATTCTCCGCCACACGCTCGAACCCGACCTGCTTATCCACCACCACCGTCGCGCCTAGCGACACCACCACCAGCAAAATAAACGGCAGCCACCAGCTCGTGCTACGCAAAATGTCCGTGAAGGTCTTTGAAGGAGCGATAAACGTATCGACCACTCGCTCCACCTGGCTCAACCCACCCATAACCGCACCATCGCTCATCCGCAGTTCCTCGCTGATTTAGTTGAAAAAATTCGTTGCAGGATTGTAGCCCGCCGCACTGGACTGAGTAACAAAATTCTCTCCTCACCCGCCAGCAAAGCCAAAGCTCAGTCCACCATCGTGCCGGGTGCCCCATTCATGCAGTCTCACCGCATGAGTGGACATTCGTGCGAAAGCACGAACCGTTCTCTTTTTCGCCTGCGGTCCTTCGCTTTATCTTTCCTTAGGCGGCGGCTTTGTCCTTACGCAAAATCAAAAATACGCTCACAACTACGATCGCCGCTCCAACCAGCATTCGTGTCGTAATGATCTCTCGCGCAACAAAATATCCCAGCGCAACCGCCACAATCGGATTCACATAAGCATGACTTGCAACACGCGTCGCCGGCATCCGCCCAAGCAGCCAAACAAACGCAGTGAACCCGAGAAGCGAACCGACGATAATCAAATAGAGAATGGCCAGTCCAGCTCGAAGCGAGACATGCGGCAGAGGATGCATCTCGCCAAACATCGCAGACAATAACAGCAACCCTCCACCACCAAGCATCATCGCCGCACCCGAGGTCAAAGGTCTCGACTCCGGCAACTCCAGCGAACGATTCAACACCGAGCCCGTGGACCATGCAATCGTCCCCAAAAGAATTGCGATGCACGGGAACACACCGAAGTTCCGTTGCCCGCCCGGAAGCAGCAAAATTGCAATCCCGCAAAAGCCCAGCAGAGCAGCGCCCAACAAGCTCCAGCGAAAGCGCTGCTGCCGGAACACAAGCATCTCCATTACAATCGTAATCAGCGGAATCGATGCCGCCAGCACCGACGTCACTCCGGACGGCACATACTTCTCGGCCCAGAACAGCGGCCCATACTCCGCCACGAACATCAGCAGCCCAATCAACGCAAGGTTGCGCCATTGCTTTCTCTGCGGACTAGGTTGCCCCTTCACCCGCATGAACCCGTACAACACCACGCCCGCCACAAAAAACCGGCATCCTGCAGCAAACAGCGGAGGAACCTCGCTCACCGCAATCCGTATCGCAAGAAATGTCGTTCCCCACAAAACGTAAATCGCAAAGAACGCCAGAATGACCCGGATATCGAATCCTCGTAGCGTAGAGCTTGCCGATGATCCACTAACTGTTGTAGAAGTCATAAGTGGTTACCAAGTTATAGGATGCTGAGTAACCTGTAAATGTTTTATAGAAGGTTAGCCATGAAAATTACCGAAATCGCTCCATCCCGGGTCTTCCAGCTCGTCGCCGCCCACCCCGCGCTCGACTTCATCAATACCGTCGACTGGCGGTTTCGAGAGATCGGCGGTCCCGAAGAACTCCTCAAGACGTATAGTGATCTGATTCACTTCACCGCACAATCAAACCTGCTGTCTTCCAGACAAACCCTACACCTCCTCCGTACCGTGACCCCTCGCAAAGCTGCAAAGGTCCTCGAGCAATCCAAAGAACTCCGCGAAGCCATGGCGGAAGCCATCTACTCCGCGCTCGATGGCCTGGCCCCCGGCGCAACCCAGCTCAAAACAATGCAGCACTACTTTCAGGCCGCGCATCTCCATCAAAATCTCCAATGGAAAGACCCACATCCCGAATGGAACCTTACAAAAGCAGAGAATGCCGCCGAACTCCCCTTGTGGCTCCTGGCCCTGAGCGCCTCCGACCTCATTACTTCGGAAGCCATGTCCATGGTGCGTGGCTGCGGCAACCCCGAATGCAAGTGGCTCTTCCTCGACACCAGCAAAAACCACACCAAGCGCTGGTGCGATATGAAACTCTGCGGCAACCGTATGAAGGCCCGGCGATTCAAAGCCCAACGGGCATCCTAGAGCAACTTCATTTTTGAGATGCAGACAGAGCTCCACTCACCATCTGCTTTTGCCTGTTTTTGATCGGTGTCATCGACGTGGATCGGTGTTAGGTCTTAAGCCAAATTCGTTACTCCACCACAGCCAGCACGTCCCCCGCGCCAACCGCATCCCCCACCCCCACCGCTACCCGAACCACCCGGCCAGCCTTCGGCGACCGCAGCTCGTTCTGCATCTTCATCGCTTCAATAACCACGATTGCCTCTCCTTCCGTCACATCTTGTCCGTCATTTACCATCACGCGCACCACGCGTCCCGGCATGGGAGCCTTCACCGGCCGAGGCCCATCCACTCCTGCCCCACCACCCTTCCGCCCGCGTAAAGACCGGGGATCGTCCACCTCAAACCCATATCTCCGCCCCTCAATTACTACCCCGTCCCCATCCAAAAAACACCGAAACTGCCTCCCCCCCACCACCAACGACATCACACCCGCTTCCAGCACCCGCATATCCACTGCCGTCCGCTGCCCATCCACAATGCACTCTACGGCGCCACTGACAGCTCCCACAGGCAGCTCCACGGTGTGCTTTCTCCCCTCAATCTCAAGCCGGATCATCACTACTGCAAACCCTCCCGCCGCCCTGCCAAAGCCCATCGGCTCTCTTCAGCCGTCTCCACAACGGGAGAACTCTTCGCCAAAGCCGCAAACAGAGAGGCCGCAATAGCCACCACGTCCTCAGGGACGGGCTCGTGACCCAACACAGGCGTCGCAGCCAGCAAACGCTCCAGATATCCCGTATCGATCCTCGCAGCGCGAAAGTCCTCATCCATCAGGATCCGTCGAAACAAAGAAATATTTGTTTTGATCCCGCCGATGACATACTCCTCCAGCGCACGCAGCATCCGCTCGATCGCCAACTCACGCGTCTCGCCAAACGCTACCAGCTTCGACAGCATCGGATCGTACTCCAGCGGCACCACCCAACCCTGATAGACCGCACAATCCTCCCGAATCCCCGGCCCACCCGGCTGTACCAGTCTCGTAATCAATCCAGGTGACGGGAAAAAACTATTCTCCGGATCCTCCGCGTAGATCCTGCACTCCACAGCGTGACCTCGCAGCCGAACATCTTCCTGCCGCAACGGCAGCGGCTCTCCCATCGCTATCAGTAGTTGCATCCGCACCAGGTCCAACCCCGTCACCATCTCGGTAACCGGATGCTCTACCTGCAGCCGCGTATTCATCTCCAGAAAGTAGAAGTTCTCTTCTCCCGGATTTTCGAGGCCATCTACCAGAAATTCCACGGTCCCCGCATTCACGTACCCCGCAGATAGCGCCAGCCTCACCGCTGCCTCTCCCATCCGCCGCCGCAGATCCGCGCTGACCATCGCCGACGGAGCTTCCTCAATTACCTTCTGGTGGCGGCGTTGCACCGAGCACTCCCGCTCCCCCAGGTAGACACATTGGCCATGCTCATCTGCCATCAGCTGAATCTCAATATGCCTCGGTCTCTCAATCAGCTTTTCGAGATATACCTCGCCCGATCCAAAGCTTCGCTCCGCCTCGCTGCTGGCTGCCGCATAAGCGTCTCGAAGCTCCTCCTGCCTGAGCACAGCCCGCATCCCCTTCCCACCGCCACCCGCCGCCGCCTTCAGCATCACCGGATATCCAATCGTTTCGGCAATCCGGACAGCTTCCTCGACGCTGCCCAGTCCCGTCACTGACCCAGGCACTCTCGGCATGCCCACGGCGTCCGCGGCCTGCCGCGCTCTCGTCTTCGATCCCAGCGCCCGCATCGCGCTCGCCGATGGCCCAATAAAAGTCACACCCGCCACCGTGCAGGCCTCAGCAAACTCCGCATTCTCAGAGAGAAAACCGTATCCCGGATGCACGGCATCTGCGCCGGCGCGTTGTGCAATCTCCAGAATCAAATCAGCCCGCAGATAGCTTTCCGTCGCTGGCCCAGGTCCCAAGCGATAGGCCTCATCCGCGTGAAGCACATGCAGCGCTGCACGGTCTACATCCGAGTACACCGCCACCGTCGACAGTCCCATCTCACGGCAAGCACGAATCACCCGCAGTGCAATCTCACCGCGATTCGCAATCAAGACTTTTTTTATCGTCCGTCGCAAGCGGCAATTCTACTCCAGATCATCGTTGCCAACCTCCGCCAAACTACCTTGGAAACCACCAAAAAGAGAAGGCCTCCCGCACCCGGGAGGCCTTCTCCAGCTTTCAGAAAGATGAGCAGACTACTGCAGCGTTACGCCGCCTGCATTCTTCTCTTCCTTCTTCCGTTCATTTTCCTTACGAGCGCCCATCGCCTTCTGGCTCCACTCGTCCGCACTGGCCAGATCTGCCTTGCGCGCCGCATCATCTCCACATGCCAGATCAGCTCTGCGTCGATAGGTCAGGTTCAGATACTGCATCGCGTCATCGTAAGTCGGATTGATCTCCACCGCTTTCCTCAGGAACGTCAGGCCTTCTTCGACCAGGGCCGCATTGGCCTCCTGCAGTTTCTGGCAAGCACCTTTGCTCTTCTTCGCATTGCCGTTTCCATCATCTGTCAGGCCGTCGGCCGCGAGAATCGTGATGGCGTTCTTGTACGCCTGCATCCAGTTCACTACGCCGATGGTGTAGTAAGCTTCCGCATCATTCGGAGAGAGCGCAATAACCTTCTTCTCATACTCCTTCGCCTCATCAAGCTTCTTGATGTTGCGATCGATTGATGCGATCTGCTTCAAAGCAGTCAGGTCGTTCGGATTTTTCGCAAGAACATCCTGGAAACCGTCTATCGCCTTCTGCGCGATTTTCAAGTTCTCCGGCGTATCGAGATTCGGTACCACCTGGTACGAATAAGCTGTGGCAAGGTAAAGCTTGGCCTGTTCGTAGTTGGGGTCCAGCTCAATCGACGTCTGGAAATGGTTTACCGCTTCTTCGTAGCGCGCATTCTTGAAGGCTTGAATGCCCTTGTTGAGCTGGTCGCGTGCCTTTAGGCGATTGCACCCGGTTACAGTACCAAGCAGCAGCGCCAGCATAGCGGCCGTAACCGGAATCCGTGCGGTCAATTTCATGGGGCGTGTTATCTCCTTCAATTAGGCGCGTATCGTCCGTTGGACGGTAAAACATATAACAAAAATTTTCTGCTTGCCGCTAGATTGTAACGGTATAGCGTGCCCTGTGACCAGAGGGCCATCGAGACATATTAGTTCATATCTCTTCTTCTTGCCTATGGAAAGTGCGGAGTCAACGCAATTCCCAGACTTCCAATCCTAACTGCCGGCTAATCCGGCACAAAAACAGCCTCTCGCATTCGCGACTACATATTCTTCGTTTTGCTCAGGGGATTCATGAACGAAGCTGTCTCTGTATATTCAGATGCCGATAGCTATACCAAAGACAACTTGAGGCGGTCCGCTGCAAGCCGGACCGCCCCAGAGAGAGTTCCACCCATGCAATGACCTACTGTCCTGCTTCAACACGCGGGGTGATCAAGCCAATATTGTCCACGCCCGCCTGATGGCCGAAGTCGATAATTTCGGCGACCTTACTGAAATCGAGGTCTTTATCGCCTTTTACGAACATCACTTTTTCCTGTCGGGTCGCGAAGATCTCCGCCAGCTTGGGTTCGATATCGGCTTTGTTGAAGGAGGAGTCGTTAATCTTATACGCCGGAGCAGCCGCGCCATTCGACAGAACCTGCACCACAATCGTGCGGTCATTCGGCTGATCTTGGGTCTTATTCTTGGGCGGCTGAGGAACCAGCGTATCCAAGCCCCTTGGCGTGACCGGTACGATGACCATAAAAATAATCAACAACACCAGAAGAACGTCGATCATCGGCGTCACGTTGATGTCCGCTATCGCTCCGCCTTTATTTCCACCGCCCATTCCCATAGCAAATCTCCTTTAGTGCACTGGCTACTCGCATATCTTGCAAGCCTGCCGTTTACTGCGTCAGAATCTTATTTCTTCGTTGCAGGCGTAGTGGGAGCAGGCTCATCACGCCTCTCTGTAAGCAATCCAAGCTGGCTCACACCAGCAGAGCGAATGCCATCGACCGCGTCCATAACCTTGCCGTAATTCGCCCGCGTATCGGCGCGCATGTAGACCTCTTTGCTGGTCTTATTCTCCAGCTTCGCCGAGATCTTGCTGCCAAGATCGTCAAGTGTCACCTGGTCGCCGCCCAGAAAGGTTCGTCCATCCCGCGTAACGGCAATGATAACTGCGTCTTCCTTGTTAGCGTCTTCCATCACCACCGCGGCGTCAGCCTTCGGCAGGTCCACGTTTACCTTGTTGTTCAGCATGGGAGTGATGACCATGAAGATGATGAGCAGCACCAACATTACGTCCACCATCGGCGTCACGTTGATGTTTGAATTTACCTTCTTGCCTTCATCCCGCTTATTGATGCCCATAACGTCGGCTCCGTCCGGATTTGCCCGGCTCTTGCTGTCTTTTGATTCTCCTGCGGGTTGCTCTACCCGCCAGATACCGTTCGCTGGCGGTATCTGGCGGGCTGGATAATGAGCGGTGACTCTCGCAGGTTCGTGCTTTTGCGTCTTTTTAGACGCAGCTTTTAGCGGTGGCTCTGCTTGATGAAGTAATCCACCAGTTCGCTGGAGCTGTTGTCCATCTCGACGTCGAACGCCTCAACCTTACCCGTGAAGTAGTTGAAGGTCATAACGGCGGGAATGGCGACCAGAAGACCGAAAGCCGTCGTAACCAGGGCTTCCGAGATACCGCCGGCAACCGCGCCGATACCAGAAGTCTTCTGCGTTGCAATCTGCTGGAAGGCGTTCAAAATACCGACCACAGTTCCGAACAGGCCGATAAACGGAGCCGTCGAACCGATCGTTGCCAGACCACCAAGACCACGCTTCAGCTTGGCGTGAACGATCGCTTCAGAGCGCTCGAGGGCGCGCTTGGAGCTCTCGACCTGCTGCTCGGTGATGTTGCCGCCTGAACCGAAGCTACGAAACTCCTGCAGACCGGCGGTGACAACCTCGGCAAGGTGGGACTTCTTGGAGCGGTCTGCAACCTTGATCGCCTCATCGAGACGGCCATCCTTCAGAGCTCCGGCGACCTTTGGCGCAAACTCGCGCGACTGCTTGCGAGCGGCCGAGAAGTACAGGGCGCGATCGATAATGACGGCCAGCGACCAGATCGACATAATGAAGAGCAGAATAACGACTGCACGGGCAAGGTTACCCATGTTGCCCCAGAGCTGCAGAGGGCTGAATCCAACCTGCGCCTCATCGAAGAAAAGGGCAAGCGAGGTGGGTACGTGAGCGAAGTTTGCGAGATGAGCGAGAATCACTGAATGTTTCCTCCTGGTAAAACTCTAACCTTCTGAATCTTTCCCCGTGTATCCCCCAAAAGTTCGCCTTGCAAGGGATAACGAGAGCTGCCGGTGATGCCTCTTTTTAGCCGCCGCCAAAGTTGAAGTTGACCGTAATCGTCGTCTCAACCTCAGTGGGTTCGCCGTTCAAAAGATACGGCTTGTACCGCCAGTTCCGGACAGCATCGAGCGCACTCGCTCGCAGCATCTCCGGCCCACTGATCACCTGCAGATTCTGAACCGTCCCGGTCTTCGAGATGATCGCATGCAGCACCACCGCTCCCGACACGTGAGCTGCGCGTGCAATCGGCGGATATACCGGGCGGGGCTGGGAGATCGCGAGACCGCTGACAACGCCGCTCGATACTCTCACTGGTCCTTTAGGAGCCGCCACTTTAACTACCGGAGCCGGAGCGCTGCCGATACCACCCATCACGCCGCCAGGAACACCGTTTCCGCTACCCATGCCGGACATACCCGCAACACCGGCGACCTGCGGAGGAGGCGCAGCCTCTTCCTTCAGCATCTTGATGTCCTTGGGGATCTTCGTCGGCGCATGCAGCCCCTGGTCGATCTCCGACACCATCTTGATCGGCTTGATGATCTGCGCCGGTGGTGGAGGAGGTGGTGGAGGCGGAGGCGGAGGCGGCGCAACAAGCATCTGCGTCAGGGCCGTCCTCGGTAGGGCCTCAGGATAAAGCAGTGGGATCAGGATCATCGCACCCAGGATGGCGCCGTTGAATGCAAACGTCGCAATCATCCAGTACTTGGACTTTGTCTTGATCTTCCCGCCGGATTCCAACAATGAATCTTCAAACATATCCAGCCTCTTTGCTGTGAAGAAGAGCTATTTAACCTTAGACACCGAGCTGTTCAGATTTGTTCCATTCTTAACCAGGCCGCTGAAACTATTTTGAAAAATTACGCCTTGGCCTTTCTTCCGGCCGGAAGCGAAGCCACCTTGCCCCGCTTCACCCGCCAATCCTGGTAAGCCACCAGCATCGGTGCCGCCACAGCGATCGACGAGTACGTTCCAATCAAAATTCCAATCACAAGCGCGAACGAGAACCCATGCAACACCTCGCCCCCAAACAGATATAACGACAGAACCGTCAGAAAGGTTAGTCCCGACGAAATGACTGTCCGGCTCAACGTCTGATTGATACTCCGGTTTACGACATCTGCCAACGACTCTCGCCGTGAAGTCGCGAGGTTCTCGCGAATACGGTCGAAGACGACGATGGTGTCGTTCATCGAGTAACCAATCAATGTGAGGAGAGCTGCAATGACGGTAAGGGTAATCTCCTTGTTCGTCAAGCTGAATGCGCCAATCGTAATCAGCGTATCGTGGAACACCGCCACGACCGCAGCGACCCCATAGATCAACTCAAACCGGAACCATAGATAAATCAGCATACCGATCAGCGAGTAAATCGTTGCCAGCAAAGCCTGCTTCTGCAATTGCCTACCCGCGGTCGGACCAACAATCTCGACCTGTTCAATCGTAAATGTCGAGTCGTGATAGTTCGTCGAAAGCGCGCCCTCCACTTGCTGCCGTCCTGCGTCATGCGAGGTATCCGCAGCCTCCGGAAGCGCCACGATGATCTTGTTCGCCGCGTGGCCGCTTGGATCGCTGATCCGCTGGATCCGGAAATCGCGCACACCAGCCTTGTCCATCGCGGCACGGATATGGTCTTCATTCGGCGTCTGGGCAAAGGCCACTCGAATCTGCGTTCCGCCCTTGAAGTCAACGCCTAGCGGAATGTGATGCCAAAACAGGATGCTGAGCAACCCAGCGATTGAAAAAATCAGCGAAAACCCAAGAAAGTACCACTTCTTCCCGAGCCAGTCGATATTCGTGCTACGAAACAGTTCCACGCTCTAAACCCTCAGCGGATGCCTTCAAGACTCCGCAATCTCTCAAAAACTCAAAACTAGATCGACAGCGCCGCGCCGCGTTCCTTCTTCTGCAGGTGCGACTCGAAGATCACGCGCGACACAAACACAGCGGTAAACAGATTTGCCAGCAAACCGAAAACCAACGTTAGAGCAAATCCGCGAACCGGCCCCGTACCGAACAGGAACAGGATCGCCGCCGAAACAATCGTCGTCACATGGGTATCGATGATCGTCACCCACGCATGCGCAAACCCCTGCTGCACCGCAGCCGCAGCCGACTTTCCGGCACGCAGCTCTTCGCGGATGCGCTCAAAGATCAGCACATTCGAGTCCACGCCCATACCGATGGTCAGGATCACGCCCGCGATACCCGGCAGCGTCAGTACCGAACCGGTAAAGCCCATGAACCCAAGCAGAATCACAAGATTCAGAATCAACGCCAGATTCGCATTGATGCCAGCGCCGCGGTAATACACCAGCATGAACAGCATCACGGCCGCCATGCCTGCAACTGCAGCGATCACGCCCTGCCGAATCGAAGCGGCTCCCAGGCTCGGCCCAACCGTCCGCGTCTCCAGGTACGAGATCGTCGCCGGCAGCGCACCCGTCCGCAGCATCAGCGAAAGGTCCTGCGCCTGCTCCTGCGTAAAGCCACCTGTAATCTCTCCACGGTCGCGAATCGCAGACTGAATGCCCGCAACCTCGTGCACCCTGTTATCCAGCACAATCGCCATCGAGCCAGTGCCCTTATGCTCGTCGGTGTATTTGTAGAACCGATTGCCCGCCTCGGTCGTCAGGCTGAACGTAATGTTCGGCCGCCCGTTCTGGTCCTGCGAGGGCTGCGCATCGCGAAAGTCCGTGCCTTCCACCTCGCTCGCCCGCTTCAGCAGCCACACCTGCTCCGGCGCTCCGGCGGATCCCGACCCCTTGACCAGCATCGCATCTGGAGGAATCACTCCCCCATTCGCCTGCAGCGCATCCTGGTCCGTGGCAAACGGTCCACCCACAACCTGGTGAATCGACAGCTTCGCCGTCGACTGAATCACATCTTCAACCCGATCCAGATTTTCCACGCCGGGCAATTCCACCAGAATCTGGTTCTCGCCCAGGCCATACTTTTGGATCACAGGCTCGGTCACACCCAGCTTGTCGATACGCTCCCGGATCGTCTCAATCGACGTATCCAGCGTCCGCGTCTCCAGGTCGCGAATCGCCCCCAGCTTCATCGTTAGCGTCGAGCTTCCATCCGCAGCAGTGGCCACGTCATAGTTGGCGTAGTCGGTACCCTGCAGTATCGCGCGCACATCGCTCAGCTTGGCTGCGGGAATCCCCGAAACCACAATCGTCTGCGGATGCGCCGCGTCGGTCTTACCCACAGTAATGCCGCTAACCCCGGCCTTCTGCAGATCCTCCTGCAGTCGCGCCACGTCACGGTCCGTCGCAGAGACCAACGCCTCCGCAACATGTACCTCCAGCACCAGGTGCGCGCCGCCCTTAAGGTCCAGTCCAAGGTGGATGCGGTCCGTAATCGACTGCTTCAGTCCGCCATGCGGAATGCCCACAATGCCGAAGATGAAGACCACCAATATCGCAACGATGAATGCCGTTTTACCGGCCAGATTCTTGCCCATGATCTTTATCGAAGGTGCAGCCCGCGTCGCCTGTTCCTGCCTCGCCGCCGCTACCCTGCTTCTTCCTCATCCGTTTCTAACGGTTCAATCTAGAAATTCTGATATTTCGTTTTGCAACTACCGCTAATCTAAGCCGCCTCGTCCGTCGTCACTGCGGCAATCGAATTCTTCACAAACTCGAGCTTCACGCCATCCGGCTGCACGCGCAGAATCACGGCATCATCCTTCACCGTGAGAATCGTTCCCCGAATACCGCCATTGGTCGTCACACGGTCGCCGGACTTCAACTGTTCCAGCATCTGCTGCCATTTTTTCTGCTTCTTCTGGTTCGGGGCAATCATCAAAAAATACAGCACCACGAAGAAAAGGATCGGCAGCGCCAGTCCGCCCAAGTTACCCAGGCCAAATCCGCCTGCTATATTCTGCAACCACATCGCCAACATCAATAGAAGCTCCGTTCCGTTCCCGGCAAATCGACACCAAAACCTCCGCAGAGCGCGCAAAACGGCGCGGCTTCGCGAACAGGCATTGAAAATGTCGCCTAGCCCATAAGCATCGCGTAACCGACACCCTCTGTCAAGGAAGCCCGGCAATCGCCTGCGTCTGGGCCTCCATCTTCGGCAACACCTTCTGCGCCTGAAAACCTCTTTCCCGCACAAAAGACGGGGCTTGTTACGGCACTGCTTCAGAGCTTGCTGAAAAAAACCCCTCCTTCGCTCAGGAACTTGCTGAAAACCTGCCTTGCTTAAGACCTTACTGAAAAACCGCTTTGCTTAAGGGCACAGCTTCAGCCGTGCCGTGACGCCGCAAAGCACCGGGGGCTTTAGCCCCTGAGGTACAACTGCAGGGATAACACCAGCCAGGAGAACCGCTTTTAGTGTGAACTCCCGGCGCTAGCGACAGCGATATGGGCTTCCATCGTATGACTCTCTCCGGACCCCAACGTGATCGCATTAACGGCAGCGTTTACCGTCTCCACGCATAACATTTTTTGCCATTCATCAGGCCCCATATCTACTAGGTCTTTCCACGGATTGAAGACCACTGTCGTATTCGAATTCGTCTTGGCAATGGTGATATCCCGCTTGTTAGGTTTGTCGTGGATCACACAGGTAGCCCCAGTATTTGGATAGACCCTATCGGTAGCGCCCGCGAAGGTAAGCGGCGCATTGGCAGCCGGTTTTTCGGTCATATTGTCGGTCTTGTCCACAAACCCCGTCGGCTCAAGTCCAGACACCGTTACCTCGCGTACATCACCCACCGCAAAGTAAGTATGTAACGCCTCCTCGAAGACCAGCGGAGCCTCCGCCTCGTTCGCCACGGTAAGCTGCATCGTCAGGCTGCGCCCAATAGTCAACTGGAAGGCCAAACGGAAGTGGTCGAACCCAAACTCACGACTAAGCTGCGTGGGAGCCAGCGTAAACGTAAGGTGCAAATCCTCACCCGAAATCGCCGCAAAGGCAAGCGTCCAGTCCTGAATGCGTGCAAATCCGTGCGACGGCCCGGCCTTACCATCATGGCGATTCGAGAACCACGGAAACGAGATAGGAACGCCACCCCGAATAGGCTTGCCGGCAGCGAATTCACTCTTACTGCTAAGAAAAAGAACCGGCTTCTGACCAGTGGACTGCCATGCCGTAATGTGCGCGCCTTGCAGATAGACCGTAGCCGTGGCCACAGCAGTGCTGATGTTTGCCCGGACGAGGCCATTGTGCTCCTCGAAGAAAAGAACGCCGGGAATACCAAAATTGTCGTTGAGTTCCATTAGATTCATATCGATAGCCAGTGTAGATGAACGGGGACTGACTAGCTGCATTCGCTTTTGCCGTTGCTCCTGCTGTTACTCCCAACCAGCCACCAAAAGATCGGGTGCCCCATTCATCGCGGCCTCATCGCGATGAGTGGGAATGTAGAACCTTCCCCCACCTTGCCGCCGTTGCTTTTGCCTTTGCTGTTTTGTTTGTCATCCCCGAAGGGGATCTGCTTTGGCTTTGGCTTTGGCTTTGGCTTTGGCCTTCGTCTTCGCTCTTGCTGTTGCCTCTTGCTGTTGCTGTTGCTGTTGCTGTTGCTGTTGCTCGTCATTCTGGAGCGAAGCGAAGAACCTCGCATTTCCGAGGGGAGCGAAGCGACCCAAGCGCTTATCTAAAACAAAATAAACAAGTTGCAAAATTAATCCCAAAAATCCCCAGCAAATTTGCATGTCAAGCCCATAAATCCCCTAAATCCATAAAAACAAAAGGACATCCATATTGCGCGGGAGTTATCTCCAAACCACTACAATTAGATTAGAGATCAAAAAAGCCCCGGCAAAAGCCGGGGCTTTTCACATTAACCCATCACCCTTTTATTTGGACGAATTTACCCGTAACCCATTTGATTGCACGAATTTAGCGAACGTAAAATCGGTAACTTATTGCAACCATTACACTTATTGACACCACCCCTGGGGGGGTACACCCCCGAGGAGAAGTCAAATACAAACAGCAAGCTCTGCTTACAAAACCGTTCTAAATCTGGGAGTAAGCCGCCGGACTAAGAACCAGATTCGTAATGTTACTCACGATAGCCTCGTAGTTATATCGCGGTGAACCCGAAAGCTTCTTCCATTCGGGATCTGTGCGAAAGGCATCCCAACTCGCCGTAAGCGCCGCCATATCCGGAAAGGTAAGCATGTAGGTGAGGTTCGGCATACGAGCGCCAATAAGCGTGTCGCCGTAAAAGACCTGACCGAAGCCGGTTCGCTGAAAGATCTCGAACTCGCCGTGGTGAAACATCTCCACCTTGCGAACATGCGCTTGGCTGCTTGGGCTCTCATACGTCCGAAGCTGAAAGATGCGCTTGCCACCTTTGGCCGTAACTGCAGGAACAGTCAGCTTAGGCCAGCCCTCAAAAGCGATCATCAACGAGCTTTCGATCCTCTGAAAAGCAGGTGAAACAGCCGGCGCATTCCAGAAAGGCTCGGCGGCTTTCATAAAAACTCCGTCCTGCGCAAGCTTCAACTCTGCCGTAGCCAGCGTCTCGACACTCGCGCAAGGCAGCAGCAGATACAGCGTCGGCGTCTCCGGACCGAAGTCGAGATGGAATGCACCAACCGGCGCAATGCCCAGACGATTGAGCGCGGGAATCAAAGCATCGGCCACATAACTCTCCGTCAGCTTCACCTGCGGACCGGATTGCAGATGATACTTGCGAAGTTCATAAAACTCCCGGGCCTTCCCATCTGGAGCTTCGCCCGAAGCCTGACGCGCAAGAGCAAAAGCTGAAGCAGCAAGCGAACCGGTCATAAAATCACGTCTTTCCATCAACCCTCCTAATTCGACATACAAGTCAGCCAAGCAAGGATACAACCCAATGATTTCCGAACGTCTACCAAGCCTCATCTCACACAAACCTTTATTCTTAAAACACTATGCGTCGTTTCTCGCTTGGCTCGTTCCTTGTCTGCAGCCTTCTCCTTGTCTTGGTCCAGACCTCCTCCGCTGCTGAGCTGAAGATCTCCGCCAACGCCCTCGAGCGCACACTTCGGACACAGCTCTTCAACGGCCCCGAAGGCCGCTATTACATCCGCGGCGATGCCAACTCGCCCTGCTATGTCTACGCCGAATCCCCGCGCGTCTCCTTCGTTCAGGACCGCATCGTCGTTCATGTCCACACCAAAGCCAGATTCGGCACCACAATGCACGGTTCCTGCATTGGTGTCTCGCTCACTCGCGACGCCGATGTCTCACTGATTCCCGATGCCGAAGGCGAAAGTATTGGCTTCCGCGACGCCCGCATCGAGCACCTCAGCGACTCCAGCGAGCTGAACTTCCTGCTCGTCCCGTTCCTCGATCGCAAACTGCCCCAGCAGATGAAGGTAAACGCCGCCACACTTATGCGTCAGCTGCTCAGCCGCTCCACCGAAACCACCGGCTATGCGCTCTCCCTCACCAACCTCAAGATCCATTCCATGATCGTCACCGGCGAACGACTGATCGTCGACATCGACGCCGCACTGAACGTTGACTAAGATGCAGACAGAAGCTCTTGCTCGTCATCTGCTTTGTCTGTTTTTGATCGGTGTCATCGGTATAAATCGGTGTTGAGTTGTACCTCAGTTGCGGCCGCTAGAACGACAGCCTCGCCCCAAACTGGAACTGCCGCGGATCTGAAGCCGCAGTCTCCTGTCCCGCGTTGGTATAAAGCAGGTTCACATCGAGCGTGTTGTTCTTGTTGATGAGATTAAAAACATCCGCCGTAAGCTGCAGCGCTATCTCATGCGCAAAGGTAAAGTCTTTGCCAATGCGAAGGTCTGTGAAGACTGTATATGGCTTGGTGCCGACGTTGCGTCCCAGCGACCCATTGAAGTAGCTGCTGTTGGCACTGGCATCCGCCGGAGCGTCGATATAGCAGGGAAGATTGAAGGCTCCCGTCGACGAATACTTCGATAACACAGGCGATGTGCCGCAGCTATTGGTTCCGCTGCCAATAGGAACAGCATTAGGCCGATCGGTCAGAGGATTGAAGTCGAAGTTAGTATCTGTTCCGGTAAGGATATTGAACGGCCTTCCCGAAGAAATTTCGAAGATAGGCGCAACAGTAACACCCGAAAACACCGCAGGAACAAAGCCCGTACCGCCTAAGCGGCCAGAGTTGTAGACACCGCTAAGCACAAGACGATTACGCTGATCGAATGTCGATGTACTGCGTTCGGCATTTGGATTGAAATTATTCTGCGGAGCATCCGACGTCGAGACGACATCGGTCGAATCATCGATAGCGTGCGACCATGTATAGCTCAAAAGAAATTCGTATTTGGTGGAGACGCGCTTCCTCAGGTTGACGCTGAGCCCGTTATAGCTTGATGTTCCGCTAGTGAGATTAGGAGACATGTCACCGAAAGGCACAGAGAGCCCTACGCCAAGTCCATCGGCAGCCGCCACCTCACTTGCCAGTGCAACGCACTGACCAGCTCCCTGGCTCACAAGAAACTGCGCAAGCGATGTATTCAATCCAGATCGCCGAAAGAAGTTCAACAGAGGCGGAGCAACATAAGGGCCCTTCGGCCCCAGCCCGCACGGAATCGTTCCGCCGGCAGTCGCAACGGTCAACGGATTCGATGTCCCGCTCGCTACCGCAGAGATCGGCGTTCCTGGAAGCACAGACGCAGTTCCCGCATTTACCGCGGCAACCGCGTTACGCCAGTTTCCCACCAGCAGCGCCGGATTAACAGGATTCACATTCACTGGACGATTCAAATGCCGTCCTCCTGTGGAGTTAAAGGCAATGTTGAGCGATATATCGTGCCCCATGTCCTGCTCAATGCCAAACGAGATCTGTTGCACGTACGGTGTAACGTAGTGCAGATCGGCAGGCAGTCCCGACGGCAGAATCGCCAGAGGAAACCCTGTTGCGAGAAAGTTCTGATTCACGAAGAGCGAATTGGGATTGCTGGCATCGAAGCGTTGTTCGCCAGGTTGATAGTTGAGGCCAGGAACAGGTAAACAGTTGGGATTTGAAAGTGAGCCCTGAAACGTATTCGTGGCATTCAGATTCAATGGACTAACCGTGCTCGCGGCCGTACATGGCGAGCCTCCCGCAAGAATCACAAGTGGGACCGTAGTGGAGTTGAAGACGCTCGACTGAGCCTGCAGATTACCCGGCGCTCTATCATAAAACAGGCCGTAATTGGCGCGAATAACAGTCTTCGCATCGCCGTGCGGATCGTACGAGATGCCGATGCGCGGCGCAAAATTAGTATCCTGCAACCGAATGCCCTGACGAATCCCGTAGGCACGCTCAGCCGCATAAGTATTGGCATTCAGAGCGCCCTGCGTCGGAAAAGCTTCGACGTCATAGCGGATGCCCGCGTTCAGCGTTAGCCTGCTGGTCACCCGCCAGCTGTCCTCCAGAAACGCGCCCAGCGTCTTCAGATCGTATTTGTACGTCGTAACGCCGATACCCTGCACGAACGATTGCGGAACACCCAGCCCATAAGCCTGAATCGGCGAGAAACCCGGCAGCCCTGCAAGCTGCGGCGAAACATCAGTAGCGTTGAGCGCGGCAAAGGTATAGTCGCCACCGCTGTAGAGCTGACCCTGTTTCAAATTGATCGGGATATAGCGCAGATCAACACCGAATTTGAAGGTGTGACTGCCGCGTGTGTACGTGAAGTTGTCCTGCAGCTGATTCTGATTCTCAATGCGGTCAACGACAGAGAAAGGCGTCTTGCCGAAATAGGCGAAGCCTGGAATATTCACCGCAACACCGTCACCCCCCGGAGAGTTCGAATTGGCAAAGCGAACCGGATGCCGCGCGTACTGGAAGCGCAGCTCGTTGACCTTATTGCTACCGAGCACAAGCGTATGTTGCCCCACAATCGAGAAGTCGTGGAAGCTCTGCGTCGCCGTTCGCGAGAACGAATTCTCGCCGAGATTCTGATTGGCTGCACTCTCCTGAATGCCGCTAATGAAGCTTGGGCTAACACTTGCGCGCACAAAGATTTGCTGATTGTTTGTCAGCTTATGATCGAGGCGCAGCGAGTAGATCTCTGTCTTCTCCGAAATCGGAAAATTGCCCACGAGTTGATTCAGCGGAGTAAAGGAGGTCGGCGTTACCTGTCCCGAGGTGACGAATCGATTGGCCCCGATCGTCGGTTGCAGAAATCCGGGATTCTGACCGGTGAGCGCCAGCGAAGAGCTGGATCCAATCAACGCCACGTATTGCTGAATGCCCGGCGTCGCAGCGGGTACGGCGGAAAGAAATGCCTGTTGCTGCGCCGTCCCCTGAACCGTCAGAGACCCAGTGGGCGCTCCGTAAAATTTGCTGACATCGATGCTTGTCAGGCCGAAGTTGTTCCTGCCGATAACAGAAAAGCCCGTCTCCTGGCGCCGCGTAATTTCGGTAGAAAAGAAGTAGAAAGTCTTGTCCGGGATAATGGCTCCGCCGATAGTAAAACCTGCCTGGACGCGTGTATATGCTGGCTGGTCGACTGTAGAAAAAGGATTGGTCGCCTGAATATAACGGTTGCGCAGAAAACCGAATGCACTGCCGTGTATTTTGTTTGTGCCTGTTTTAGTTACAATATTTACAACCCCGCCCGATGCACGTCCATACTCGGCGGCAAAGCCATTTGTGATTATCTGAAACTCTTGTACGGCGTCCTGAGAAACCGTCGCCCGCGTTCCGCCCGAAACATAATCGCCAGCATCTGAACCATCCACGTTGATCGAGTTAGACCGTGCGCGCACACCGCCGAAGTTCAACCCTGACGTTGGAATCGCTCCTACCGATGGCGCCGCATCACGAGCAATCTGCGAATTTGTCAGTGTGAAGTTGATGTAGTTGCGGCCGTTAATCGGCAAATTGTTGATCCTCATCTGATCGACAGTTGTCGATTGCGAGCTGCGCTGCGTCTCAATGAGGTCGGCGCCCGCATTTACATTTACGGTCTCGCTGCCACTGATCGACAGCATGATCATAAGCGAAGCCTGCTCTCCTACCGTAAGTACGACGTTACTCTCAATCGTCTTCGAAAAGCCTGGAGCATTTGCCGTCACCGTATAGTTTCCCGGTGGCAGCAGCAGAATCTGGTAGTTTCCCTGGCCATCGCTCGTCGTCGTCCGCGAAAACCCCTTAGAAACGTTGGCAATCGTGATCGTTGCGCCAAGTACAACCGCTCCAGTCGGATCATGTACGCTGCCGTTCAGTTGCGCGGTCGAAATGTTCTGGGCAACCAGTCGTGTGCTGACGATATGGGTTAGAACAAGTAGAACGGTGATGCAGGCCGAGAACAGAAACCGGGTTTTGCGTATGCGCATGAAGAATGCTCCTTGCCGCGTGGCGCACCATCCGAGTTGGCAACGTCAGCGACGGCAAATTTCGAGACGCGAAGTTCTACATGAATGAGCATTCATTTTGCAAGGGGCAAGAGATAACGATCGATAGGCAAGGGACTTTCGCCTCGAACAGCGACTAGGTTGAGCTGATCTGAGCGCTCGTCTGTTTTTGCCCATAGGGACACATCGATAGCAGTGGACACCGGGAACACTTCGGATCGGAGAAGGTGCATATCTCCTGGCCGTGCCGTTTGACGAGCCTATGGTCCTCGTCGAGCATCGCTGCATCCCAGCTGTCGGGCACAATGCGCATCAGACGCTCCTCGGTGAGCGCGACATCTCCGTGACGCACGAGACCAAGTCGCTGAACGATCCTCAGATGATGAGTATCGAGACACAAAGCGCGCCGCCGAAGCACACTAAAGTTGACGACAGCGCCGCTGGTCTTGGGACCAACGCCTGGAAATTGTTCCAGCCACGCGCGAATCTTGTCCGTTCGGTAACTGGCCAGAAAATCCAGCGTTAGCGTTCCGTAACGCGCCGTAATCTGTTGCAATGAAGCTTTTAGATTTACCGCTTTCTGCTCCGGAAAAGTTATGTCTCCGATCGTGGCTTCAATCTCAGCCAACGTAGCGTCGCGAAGATTTTCCCAGGTTCCAAATCGATCCTGCAGACGGTGTACTGCCGCGAGTGTTATCTCGGACTTGGTGCGTGAAGAAAGCAAGGAATAGATAAACTGAGTTAAGGGATCCCACTGCTCGCGTGGCTTAGGCTTGCCGTAAAAGTCCAGCAGCAGTTGGTGAATACGCGGCAGCCGGTCATCCTCCACGACCGGCTTTGGAAACAAAAAATCGTTCATCGTTGTATTAGATGCGTTCGCCAGAAAAGATCAGGCGTTACGCGTCACTCCCCACGTCGCTCCCGCCGAAGTCTGCAGGCCCCACGCCATCCGCGGCGTATTGTGCGCCAATCCCACGCGACCATCGGGGCTGAGCAGAATAATTCCGCCGTGGCCGCCAAGCCGGGCAAACAGATAGTCGATAGCCGCCTGCGCAGCCGCCTGCGGACTCGATCCCGCTGCCACGCGATCGACCGCCCATTTGCCCAGCACGAGCTTCATAATCGGCTCGCCCCAACCCGTCAGTGATACCGCAGCCGAGAGGTTATCGGCGTAACATCCGCAGCCGATCAGCGAAGAATCGCCTACACGTCCGGGAGCCTTCGACAGTGTTCCGCCTGTGCTGGTCCCTGCGGCGATGTTCCTATCGACGTCCAGCGCCACAGCACCGACAGTATCGTGCGAATCGAGCGGTCCTGAGAATGTGGTGTCTGTAGCACCCTCTAGTTCCGCCTTCTGGAAGGCCATCAAACGTTCACGCTCGCGTGGAACGATCAACTCTGTATTGTCCACCAACGCCATACCATGCTGACGGGCAAATCTCTCCGCTCCAGTCCCGACGAAGTACACATGCGGGCTGTGATCTAACACTAGCCGTGCCGCATGGATCGGATTCCGCAACCGCTCGACGCAAGCTACGCCTCCAGTGCGGAGATTTCCTCCGTTCATCAGCAAGGCATCCAACTGCACGCGGCCATCCTGCGTCAAGAACGATCCTCGCCCAGCATCAAACGTGTCGTCGTCTTCCATCACAGCGACTGCAGCTTCCACAGCATCCACGGCAGAAGCGCCTTTTTCCAGCAGAGCATAACCTGCGGCCAGCGCATTGGCGATTCCGTTTTCGTGTGCGGCAACAGCATCGTCGGGCATGGCCCATGCGCCGCCGTGAATTAACAAAACTGGTTGCGTCTTCATTGCATCTCAAGTTTACGGGAGTCTTAGCGGGAATGCCCTCCAGCGTCATCGCCGCGATGTCCTACAACGCCGACGCCCGAATTCTAACCATCGTGTACCGAGCGAATCGAGGAACTTACCGCTATTTCGACGTTCCACCGGAAGAGTATCAAGCCTTCCGCGCTGCGCCTTCGAAAGGCACCTACCTTAACGAGATATTCAAGACCAAACAATATCGATACGAACGAGAGCATAAGCTCTGATCAACATCACATCTCAACCATCAGTCACCAAAACAGTCCCCGGAGAGACCCATGGCAAAGACAATTGCAGAACTGATCGTCGAAGCTCTTAAGAACGCTGGCGTCAAGCAGGTTTATGGCTTGCCTGGCGACTCACTCAACGGTTTCACCGATGCTTTGCGAAGGGATGGGACCATCGCGTGGGCGCATGTTCGCAATGAAGAGGCGGCCGCTTTCGCCGCTGGCGCCGAGGCTCATCTCACCGGATCGCTCGCCGTGTGCGCGGCAAGCTGCGGGCCTGGCAATTTGCACCTCATCAACGGGCTCTTCGACTGTCACCGCAGCCGCGTTCCCGTCCTTGCCATCGCCGCTCACATTCCCAGCCAGGAGATTGGCACCAACTACTTTCAAGAGACTCATCCACAGAACCTCTTCAAAGAGTGCAGCGATTACTGCGAGATGGTGGGCGTGGCGGAACAGATGCCGCGCACGCTCGAGATTGCCATACGCTCGGCCATCAATCTCTCCAGCGTCTCGGTCCTTGTCATCCCCGGCGATGTCTTCACCAAAGATGTGCCCAATGGCCATGTTGCGCCACCGATCAGGATGGCGAAGCCAGTCGTGCGACCCAATGACGCAGAGCTGCGCGAGGCCGCGGAGATTCTCAACGCCGGCAAAAAGATAACGATCCTCGGCGGCGCTGGCTGCAAGGGCGCTCATCAGGAGCTGCTCGCCACCGCCGAAGCGCTAAAGTCTCCCATCGTTCATGCGCTGCGCGGCAAAGAGTACATCGAGTACGACAATCCTTTCGACGTGGGCATGACCGGTCTCATCGGCTTCAGCTCCGGGTACCACGCCATGGAAGACTGCGATGTTCTCCTGATGCTGGGCACTGATTTTCCTTACGCGCAGTTCTTTCCAGCACACGCCAAGGTCATCCAGATCGACATTCGCGGCAACCAGATTGGCCGCCGCACCAAAGTCGATCTGGGTTTCGTAGGCTCCATCAAAGAGACGCTGGCCGCGCTTCTTCCTTTACTGACCAGCAAGACCGAGCGCAGCCATATCGACGGCAGACTGAAGGACTACAAAAAGGTCCGCGAAGGCCTTGAAGAACTAGCCAGCTCGGACAAGAACCAGACCCCAATTCATCCGCAGTATGTCGCTCGCCTTATCGACAAGCTTGCGAGCGACGATGCGATCTTTACCTGCGATGTGGGGACACCCACTGTCTGGGCCGCACGTTACCTCAGCATGAACGGCAAGCGCCGTCTGCTTGGCTCGTTCGCCCATGGCTCGATGGCCTGTGCCGTACCGCAGGCTATCGGAGCGCAGGCGAGTCATCCGGAGCGTCAGGTCATCACGCTTTCGGGCGATGGCGGTCTGGCGATGATGCTTGGCGATCTTCTTACCCTCCGCCAGCTCAACCTTCCAGTAAAGATCGTCGTCTTCAACAACGGTTCGCTTGCCTTCGTGGAGCTGGAGATGAAGGCTGCGGGAATCGTGAACTACGGAACTGAACTGAACAATCCCAGCTTCGCGGAGTTAGGGAAAGCGGCGGGACTGCATGCAGTACGCGTCGAGTATCCCAACGATCTCGAAGCTGCGTTGCAGACTGCTTTCGCCACGTCAGGACCGGCGCTGGTCGAGGTGATGGTGAATCGGCAGGAACTATCCATGCCGCCGAACATTACGTTTGCCCAGGCGAAGGGATTCTCTCTGTGGGCCGCGAAGAGTGTTCTGAGCGGACGTGGGGACGAGATTATCGACCTTGCGAAGACCAACATTATCCAGAGGATCCTGTCGTAGTTTTGCCATGACCTGTGGTGGTTGCTGAATAAATCTTACTCTGAGAGTACCCCCCCCCCAGGGGGTGTATTTATAAACCTTTTGCAATCAGCGGTTTATGGAATTTTTAGTGCGGAAAATCGTCATTCCAAAAGGGTTACGGGTAAATTCGTCTTTCTAAAAGGTTTATGGGCATTAATGGCAAAAATCCCGGTTTAGCCGGGACTTTTTTCATCTCTAACTTCAATTGTAGTGGATTGGGAATAACTCCCACGCAATGCGGATGTTATTGAAAGGGATTGAGTTACGCGATTATCGGGCTTGACATGCGATTTTGCTGGGGAATTAGCGTGTATGTTTATTTGCACTTTTAAAGTGCACACTATTTTCGTGTATTCTTGAAGAGTGAGAAATGTGACTTTAAGCGCGAATGAAGACCTCATTGAACGGGCACGTTTGGCTGCGAAGGCGCGGCACACGACTCTTAATGCTGCGTTTCGTGAATGGCTTGCTCAATTTTCGGAGCAGCAGGGACATGCCCAGGAATTCGACACTCTTATGGACCGTCTGAAATACGTGAAGGTCAATCGAAAGTACACGAGAGACGAGATGAATGAGCGATAGATATTTCCTAGACACAAATATCTTCATTTATTCGCATGACGAGCGCTATCCCGAAAAAGCAAAGACGGCAGTCGATCTCATTCGAAACGCAACTACCCGTCGAGCTGGCGTGGTCAGCTACCAGGTTGTGCAAGAGTTTTTCAACGTCGTTTTGAATAAGGCAAACCCGCCAATGCGACATGATGATGCGCAACAATATCTTGCGACCGTCTTTCGCCCGATACTAGCGGTTCACTCGTCTGCCGCGCTTGTAAGTGAAGCCATTCAGCTACAAGGGAGGCATCGGCTTAGCTGGTACGACAGTTTGATCGTAGCGGCTGCTATGGAGGCAAAGTGCGCCATTCTTTATAGTGAAGACCTTCAGCATGGCCAACGATTTGGCGATCTAACCGTGAAAAATCCGTTTCGCTGATTTCTGAGAAGCAAAAACGAAAAGTACCTGAACGGGTACTGAAGGCCGGTCGCAGATTTGGGCGGATGAGACGGATTTAAGAACGAGAGGGCTTAACACCGATCTGCACGGATAACACCGATTTTGTAGTGCTCGACCACGGATTTTCGCGGATTTAGGTAAAAGCAAAGACGAAATACAAGGATCCTTCACTGCGTTCAGGATGACGATTTCAAATTGCTGCATTCAGGTGACAACGCCGCAAAATCTCTGTCGAAACCTCTAATGGACAGGTTCTAAAAACTGTTTCTTCGCCGATCTAGCTGGAAGCCACCAGCTTGCGGCGCTCGGTTTCAAGGTAGGTATAGCGGATGCGGTGGATGACGGTGATCGTGGAGAAGAGGGCCAGAACCCAGAGGGCTGGAGCCATTACGCCCCAGCGATTACAGAGTGCGCCAAGGATGACGCAGACGATCCGCTCGGGCCGCTCCATAAAGCCGACCTTGCATGTACCGATCAGCGCCTCTGCGCGAGCGCGGGTGTAGCTGACCATAAGACTCGCCGTCATTACAAAGGCCACGAGCCCGACGTAAAAGAGACGGTTGCCGCGAGCGTAGTAGACGAGCAGGCCAAAGAAGATTGCGACGTCGGAGTAGCGATCCATCACGGAATCGAAGAATGCGCCGAAGACGGAGACCTGGTTGGTCTGGCGGGCGACGCGGCCATCCACCATGTCGAAGATGCCAGCGCCGATGATAATCAACCCGGCGTAGAAGAACATGCGATTGGCGTTGCTGCCTCGCGCAAAGCCAAAGAAGAATGCCGCAACAATGTTGATCAGAAGCCCGATAAAGGTAAGCGCGTTCGGCGAAATCCTGGTCAACGCCAAGCCGTTGACGATCTTCTGCAGGAGCCAGCCACTGCCTTTTCCGAATGCGCTTGTCCAGGTCAAAAACCTTGCCCTCAGGGGCCAATGCCCCGTCTATCGCTTCTTTCTTATGCACAGCTACAGCCGTGCGACCGAATCTACTCGCTGACGTCGTGGATGGTGACGAGCTTCAGGACTTCAAGCTCGCGCTTGCCATTCGGCGTTACGACGGTGGCTGTATCCCCAACTTTTTTGCCCAGCAATGCGCGTCCGATCGGCGATGTCGTCGAGATCAATCCCTGCACCACATCCGATTCTTCGCTCGTCACGAGCTTGTAGCTGATCTCTTCGTCCTTGCTGGAGTCGAAGACCGTGACGGTAGCGCCGAAGCCGACTTTGTCTCTCGGGATGTTCACGAGGTTGACCATTGCGAGCTCGCCCATACGCTTTTTGAGCTGGCCCAGCCGGGCGTTGACGAACACCTGCCGCTGCTTCGCCATGTGGTACTCGGCGTTCTCACTCAGGTCACCAAGAGCGACGGCTTTTTTGATCTCTGCGGGTAGCTCGGTCGTGAGTTCGTGTTCGAGCAGCTTGATCTCTTCTTCTAGCCTTTTCTTTACTTGTTCGGGCATGGGGCCTTCCGGATCCTGCTGGCCTGCTCGCACATGATTTCTCGCGGCAGCGCGCTGAAGTGAAAACTTGATTATACGATGCAATAGCGGCGGAGATGCGTTGGCAGGGCCTAACCACTCTCGATTCCGTCGTCTAGCGGTTGCGCTGGTTGGACCTCGCATCGAGGAAAGACTGCAGGACGAGACTGAGTGTAACGGTTCGCAGGAGGCGCGAACGCCGAAAACACAAAGCAGAAAGTAAAATACAAGGAAAACCAGGGCATCGGGCCGGGCTCGATGGAGGCACGCAATTTTGAAGTTTTTCGGGATCCTGTTTCTGCTCGTTCTTGTCGCCGTGGCTGCAGCCGGCTATGTGATCTATACGCCGTTCGGCCCCCATGCGGAAACCTTCGTCGATATCGCTCCAGGAACCGGAACGCAGGCGATCGCAGAGCAGCTTCAGCGGAGCGGCATCATCCGGCACCGGTTAGGCTTCGATTTGCTGCGCGAGCGTCGGGGCGGGACGCTCAAGGCGGGTGAGTACCGCTTCGACCATCCTGTGCCCATGACCGAGGTGTACGACCGCATCGCCCGCGGCGATGTTTATACGCGCGCCCTTACCATTCCCGAGGGTTACAACATCTTCGATATTGCCCAGGCAGTCGAGGCTGCGGGGCTCGGTTCGCGAGCGGCATTTCTCGCGGCTGCACGGCAGCACACCGAACTGATTGCCGAATGGGCGAAGCCGGGTGTAGCGCCGGATTCTCTTGAGGGATATCTCTTCCCCGATACTTACCGCTTTTCGCGCCATACGACGCCGGTTCAGATGCTTACAGCGATGGTGCATCGCTTCCGGCAAGCGGCGATTCAGCTCGGCTTGACCGAGGACGTTGCCCGTACGGTCATCATGGCCTCCCTGATAGAAAAAGAGGTCAGCCAGGACGCCGAGCGGCCGCTTGTGGCCAGTGTCTTCGTCAACCGACTCGCGCAGGACATGCCCCTGGCCACCGACCCTACGGTTATCTATGCGGCGTTGCTCGAAGACCGCTGGCGGGGCGCCATCTATGCCTCCGATCTCCAGTCGCCTTCGCCTTACAACACCTATAAACACACGGGTCTGCCGCCGGGGCCGATCTCCAATCCCGGGATGGCCGCTCTCAAGGCGGCAATATCTCCGGCGAAAACCGATTATCTTTATTTTGTGAGCGATGCAGCCGGGCACAGCCGCTTCTCCACCAGCCTTAAAGAGCACACCGAGAAGGTGCAGGCCTATCGTCAAGCTCAGAAGACACAACTCCAATGACTTTGTTTACAAATCTCCGAAGCTACCTATGCTTTGGAAACATCTAAGACAAAATAGGGACATCTTTTCTGTTGCAGGTCTTGATCCTTCGAGACTTAGCGTCAGGGTATCCGTGCGGAGAAAGATATACTTGCAGTTTGTGACGATAAAGTTGCGACATGCGTTGGCCATTGGGCTCATCGGGGTGGTTCCAGCGCTCACTGGATGCATCTCGCGTACTCGCATCGTCCCCAAAACCCGTCTTGCCGATGTCGTCATGAGTACGTCGCTTGATGAGATGTCCCGCCAGCTCAATGCGCGGTTCGACTCCATCCAGACCCTGAATGCCTCGGTAACGGTAGCGGCAGTCACTGGCGGCGGTCTTCAAGGCAAAGAGAGGGAGTACACCAGCCTTAGCGGCTACATCTTCATGCGCAAGCCGGCAAACCTCCGCGTTCTGCTGCGTGTTCCGGTTCTTGGTTCCACGGCGCTCGATATGGTCAGCGACGGAACCAACTTCAAGCTGCTGATCCCGCGCTATAACAAGGCAATGGAAGGCACCAACGAGGTAACGAAGCCGTCGAGAAACGGTCTCGAAAACCTGCGTCCGTCCGTCTTCTTCGACTCCATGTTCGTTCAGGGTCAGGGGCCGAATCAGATCCTTTCCATGACGACCGACATTCGCGTCATCCCGAGCGAAAACAAGAAGGAACTCATAGAAGAGCCTGCATACGCCCTTCAGGTTCTCGCCCAGCCCGAAGGCCAGACCGCCCGCACCATCCGCGTGGTCCACATCAACAGCACCGATCTGTTGCCATTTCAGCAGGACATCTACGACAAGGATGGCCAGATCGTCACCAAGGCGCTATACAGCAACTACCACTTCTACGGGGACATCCCATTCCCCTCGACTATCGTCATTCAGAGACCGCGTGACCACTACAGTCTCACTGTGACCATCGTTAAACTGACGCTGAATCAAAAGCTCGAAGACGACCAGTTCGAACTCAAAATCCCCGAGAACATTCCTATCCAGAAGATGAACTAGTTCCACCTGGTCCCTTCTGCCGGCAGATTTACGTTTCGGATGAAACGGATTCACCCCTTCCCACACCATTGCTATAAGCATGTCGCTCGCTGATCCCGGTCCTTGTGAGACCAGACGGCGGAGCGCGCTGGTCATGCGAAGCGGGCCCGCCACGTGACGACATGCACGTTCTCCCCCGCACAAGGCGCACATCACTTCATCCGAGGGAGAACACTCATGGCTTCGACCAAGTCAAAAAATACCGCCGCCGCGCGTAAAGCATCTGCGCCCAAAGCAACGAACGGACAAGGGCAGAACTGCGCCGTCATCAACCCCTACGCTCTTGCCGAGCTGATTGCAGGCCGCAAGATTTCCTGGAAAGATCTGCCGGACGCGCCCAGTATGCTCGAACAGATTCTCGGCACACCTTACAATCAGCTCTTCGATCCCAAGTACGGCGGTCCTCTCTACACCGGTCTCAGCCTCGATAAAAATCTCAAGCTCGTTCCCGTACGCTCGCCTTTGCTCGACCTCGTCGAACCCACCGAGGGCAACGATACCCAGACCAACAGTCTCATCGATCTTGGCCAGTACACCACGCTGCGGCAGGCGATGGAGAACAAGCAGCTCACGAGCATCATCGACTGGCCAATCACCTGCTTCAACCTGGCGAATCTTTCGCAGTTCAGCGTCTCTCTCAAGCTTCCTGAGGCACTTCACACGCTGCAGCTCGGTCAGGTTCTTTCCCCTTCCATCGTTAAATCGGTCATCTTTGATCCGAATATCAGGGTGAGCATCGATAGCGGGTGGACGCCGCCAAACGGCCAGTGGGCCCGCGCGGGCACCTTCTTCCACGAGACGGCAGAGTTCTTCGACCCGATCCAGGGAGCAGTGGCCAACTGCTACTACATCGCGTCACTCTCGGCCATTGCGTGGGCGACGCCGTTCCGCATCGCACACCTTACCCGCGCCACTGGCCTCAATCAAGAACAGTTCAACGACCTCATTCACTTTTATAAAGCCGACTCCGGCGGCGCCATCGACAAGGACATCCAGATCACCGAAAATCTTCCGCTCACCGCAAGCGGAGACTTCATCTATTGTCGCTCCAGCGAGTCTGGCGAGACATGGCCCGCCGTCTACGAGAAGGCTTTCGCCAAGCTTAAGACCGGCACGTCAACCGACATGCCCGACATTACGCAGACGGCATGGGGCGACTGCGTCTATGCGACGTCGCAGCTTAACGGGGGTGCGCGTCACTACTACAACACCGTGGACCACAGTGCCGATGATCTCTGGCAGATTCTGCGCTCCAACTGTCTCTCCTGCCGCACCTTCAATCCCATGACCGCATGGACCTACAGCTCCGGCGATGCGGCACCCGATCACGTCGACTACAGTTCGGCTAACGTCGTCGGCTCGCACTGCTACACCGTGCTGGGCTGGGCCTACGCCAATTGCAGACGGTGGATCGTTCTCCGCAATCCGTGGGGCAATACTGAAGCGACGGCAAGCGTTCTCGACACCACCATTACGATGTACGACGTTAGCTGGTGGAGGCCCATCACACTGAAGACAGTTGATGGCGTCTTTGCTATGGAGATCAGCGCCTTCAAAAAGTATTACGCGGGGTTCGGCACAGCGTTTTAGCTGTCCGATCACGGAACGCGGCATATGGGGAGATATGCCGCGTTCTTGAAGAGTGGAGCAGTAATCCTGTGAAGTTTTGTCATCGATTTGCACTACGGCTCGGCATGAAAGAAGCTGGTTATACACGTCTTCAATCCCGTGTCAGAGGTCCGTCAAGCTGGATATGCGAATCAAGTCGATCTGCCTGTTATTTCCTTTTGTTCTTTCACTACAATCTGCGCATTCGCAAGGCACTGTACCAACTTTCGTATATTCCGCGGGCCAAAGCTCGTACACGCTCGTAGGCCGCGACCCGGCACAGGGAGGCACTACAACCATCCCTACCGTGCTGGTTCCGGTTACGTTGTCGTTCGAGGCAAAAAAGACAGCCGGCAAGCCGTTCGTTATGGATGCAGCCGCTGATGTATCGCACATTCTTCGTTCGCCTATCTTCTCTGAGTTTGCCTTCGCGCCCGGCAACACCACGCAATATGGCGACGCTATGCTGCGCACTACTTTTCCGAAAGCTGAAGGATGGCACACGCCGCTTGGCAAGCCGGATGTGAAGCCGGTGGCGATTACCGTCCCCGTCGGCTACGGCTACGTTCTTACATCGAAGAAGACTGGCGGCTCTTTTGCGGTCGTCGATGTTGAGTTTCTGCAAAGGGAGATCTTCAAGCAGATTCCCCCGCAGGATGGAAAGCTTATCGTCGCCGTGACGCACAACACTACTTATTACGTTGAGGGCGACGCAACGGAGTGCTGCTCCTGGGGAACGCACGGTGTTGATTCCGCTACTGGAAACTCTTTTGTGCTTGGATCGTATCTTCATGGAACACCCGCCATCGTTGAAGATAGCGATGTACAGCCGCTGACTCAGCAACTGGCGGAGTTCATCAACGATCCCCTGCACGATCCCATGTTTCATGGAAGCAACGGTCCCTCGACTCGGGGAAACAAATTTCCAGCATGGATGCGTCTCGCCTCCGTGTCTGCGGGAGACCAGGGTCATTGCGGCGGCACCGGCGTTGCGTCTGCTTATTTCCTTCTTGAACCGACGAACACAAACCCTAAAAACAATGTGCCGGCATCGAAGGCCTTCGTCGCGCATGCGGATGGAGCTGTGTATCACTTGCAGAACGTGGCGCTGCTGCCGTGGTATACCGGAGCTTCGGAAAATTTCGGCAGTATCTATAGTTTTCCTGATACGCAGACGCTCACCGAATCAGCAAAGCCATGCCCTGCGCCCACGGGTTTCTCTGCTGCTGCTGCGCCAACAGCTGCAGCCATCCCGCTCAGCGGCGCGCCGAATGGACATAAGCTCATTGGTTACTGGGCGGGTTACGGTAAAGCGGGTTCCACCTTTCCGTTACGCGGGGTATCGCCGCAGTGGGACGTCGTCATCGTTGCCTTCGCTACACCGGATAAGAACGCGCCCGAAGGGACTATGCAGTTTCATACGCCTGCGGGACTCGATACAGCAGAGTTCAAGGCCGACATTGCGTATCTGAAGGGGCAGGGCAGGAAGGTCATGATTTCTCTCGGTGGAGGCGGTCAGCACTTTACACTTGCCGATCCGAACCGCGTTCCGAACTTTGTCTCTTCTGTAATTCGCATCGTCGAGGAGTATGGCTTCGACGGTATCGATATCGACTTTGAGAGCCCATCGCTTTCGATCGATCCGGGCGACACAGACTTCAAGCATCCGACGACGCCCTCCATCGTGAACCTGATCTCGGCGTTGCGTCAGGTGCACGATCACTTCGGACCCGGCTTCATGATCAGCCTTGTGCCGGAAGGGACGCAGATACCGTCGGGCTATCCGAGCTATGGCGGCCAGTTCGGTTCCTATCTTGCCATTACTTATGCGATCCGCGACATTCTCTCGTTCATCGATGTGCAGGACTACAACACGCCGCCGCTCCAAGGTCTCGATGGCGAGATCTATCAGCCAGGCACGGTGGACTATCACGCAGCCATGACGGAACTTCTGCTGCATGGTTTCAATGTCGGAGGCGATCCGAAGCATTTCTTTCCACCCGTGCCAGCCAATAAGGTTGCCGTTGGATTTCTGACTGGAGACACAACGCCAGAAATCGTGAGTCAGGCGATGGACTACATCATCACGGGCAAGGCTCCCGCCGGGACAACGTACAAGCTGCGCAATCCTTCGGGTTATCCGGGCATGATCGGCGCGATGTTCTGGACGATCGACGGCGATCGTCGCGGTGACTACAACTTCTCAAACATAGTCGGCCCGCAGCTTCACGGCTATCCGCCGACGAAGTAGCGATCGACTGCAAAATTGGGCCGGGGCCCCGAAAGGCATCCGGCCCGATGTATCAAAAGACTAGGCAGCGTGAGGGTGGAGGATAACTTTGGTCCAACCTTCGTCGCGGTTGTCGAAGTGCTTGTATGCGGTGGGGGCTTCGGCGAGAGGAAGCTCGTGCGAGACGATGAAAGATGGGTTCGCCCTGCCGTGGTGAATCAGATCCATCAACCGACGGTTGTAGGCTTTCACGTTGCACTGACCGGTGCCCATCTTCTGGCCCTTGAACCAGAACTTACCCATGTCGAAGGCGATCTGCCCTTTCTTCTCGAGCTTGTCGCTGGAGCCTGGGTCCTGGGGTACAAATACTCCCACTACTCCAAGCACACCCGTGGACTTTACGGCATCGACCAGAGCGTTCATGACCATGTTCGGAACCTCTTCGCCACGTGAGTTGTGGCACTGGTAGCCGATACACTCGGCTCCGCAGTCCGCACCCAGGCCATTGGTGTGTTCGCGAATCTGTTCGGCCACGTCATCGTTAGAAGAGTTGATTGGAGTGGCACCGATCTTCTCTGCAAGCGCAAGCCTATCGGCCTTATGATCGACCACGAAGATTTGACTTGCGCCCTGAATGCGGGCAGACATGGCTGCCATCAGACCGACAGGACCCGCTCCATAAATCAGGATGGACTCGCCAGGTTTGAGATCGGCCAGGCGAGTTGCATGCCAACCCGTCGGAAAGATGTCGGAGAGCATGACATAGTCTCGCTCCTTCTCGGTCGCGTCCTCGGGAAGTTTCAGGCAGTTGAAGTCGGCATAAGGAACGCGCAGATATTCGGCCTGTCCACCGGAATAGGGGCCCATCCCCGCGAATCCGTAGGCCGCCCCGGCCATACCGGGCATGACAGACGGATCCGCACACGTCAGGCAAAAACCCGTGAGCCCGCGCTCGCAATTTGCGCAGAACCCGCAAGCAATGTTGAACGGAAGGACAACCTTCATGCCTTTCTTGACGGTGTCGACTGCCTTGCCGACCTCGACCACCTCACCTAGATTCTCGTGGCCAAGGATTTTGCCTTTTTCGACGTCAGTGCGGCCTTCGTACATATGAAGATCGGATCCGCAAATGTTTGTGGTCGTTAGCCTAATGATTACGTCGGTCTGCTTCTCAATTTTGGCGTCCGGAACCGTGTCGACGCTTACCTTTTTAGGGCCGTGATAGACGAGTGCTTTCATCGATTGAACCTTTCATTCGCTGCTTTTGCGCGCGACGTTTCAACGGCAAGAACTTCAGCCGCTTCGGAGACGTTTTTTAGTCGTGCTGTGTCTCACCGCTGTCTTCAGGTGAGTAGAGGGCTCTTGCTGGCGAGATGCTTTCAATCGCCTTATACCGGTGATAGATGCGCTCTAAGGCTGACGGGTTGGGTTCGTTCGCTTGTAGAGCGACGTCAATCCCGACGCGATCTTTGGCCGAACGGCCCTGGAACTGTGAATCGATGAGAACAGGGCACTTGCACTAACTGAGGTGTTAGTGGCTTTCTACATGAGCCGGTTTGAGCACTCGATTCGACGGCAAAGTGCGCTCCAGGCAGGACACTAAAGGCCCGCACGTTCCGTATGCACTTTGATCGCTGCGTTGATCTCAAGCGCGAGCGCCAGTGCAGCGCGGCCATCCTTGCCCGAAACTACAGGTGTACTTCGTTGCCGGACGGCACGAAGAAACGACTCGATTTCGAGTCGCAGGGGCTCGCCCTGCTCCACGGGAATCTTGTTTAACGAGAGTCCTGCCGAAGGGTGGCCTCCAGCCTGCTGCACCATCTGCGCCATCGCCGCAAGTTGCGCAGGGTCCATACCCGCGGCAGCCGTCACGTCAATCATCAACAGATCCTGCCGCGCAAAGTCGAGCGACAGATACTGATGCGGTTGAAAGAAACGCAGCTTGCGCACGCGCTCGGTGCTGACGCGGCTCGCGGTAAAGTTGGCGACGCAGCCGTTCTCGAATTCCAGCCGAACATTGGCGATATCGACTTTGCGCGAGAGCACCGGCAGTCCCACGGCGCGCACCTCGAGCACCGGCGAAGCCACAAGGCTCAGCACAATGTCGATGTCGTGGATCATCAGATCCAACACAACATCGACATCGAGAGACCGCGGCGTAAAGACGCTTAGCCGATGCGCCTCAAAAAACATGGGTTGGTGCAGATGTTGTCGAGCAGCGGTGACTGCCGGATTAAATCTTTCCAGATGCCCTGCCTGAACGATGCGGTCATACTTGTCGCTCAGTTCAAGAATCCTGTCGGCATCAGTAAGGTTCGCTGCAAGAGGCTTCTCGATCAGAAGATCGATTCCCGCAGCCAACAAGGGCTCAGCGGCCGTGGCATGATGCACCGTCGGCACACAGACCGACGCGGCATCGACCTGTCCGGCGGCAGCCAGACAAGCCTCGATCGTATCGAAGCCACGAACCTCGAACTTTGCAGCAGCGGCGGCCAGCGTGGCTGGATCGCGGTCTACAATCCCGACAAGCTCAACATCCTTGCCCGCTTGTTGCAGCTCGCGATATACCCGCAGATGATTGCGTCCGAAGGCACCCGCACCGACAACGACGACTCGCAGTGGAACTGAGGCAGACACTACTTCGAAGAGACCGGAGCCTCAACGGCCTGGCGGCAACGCCCGTACAACTCCAGCAATTGCGCCACCTGGTCTTCCGGCTTAGCGGAGGAGATAACGCCAAAGCCTGTGGAGCCTGTGCCCTTGCTTCCTACATTGGCATGCGCCGCGACAAACTTCAGCAGATCGAGCGCGATATCTTCAGTACGACGCGCCGTTGTGGTGGATTCCATGGAAGTGTTTCCTCTCATTTCTTTCAAACCCGATCTTAACGGTCGATACGGTATGGGTGCAAACCGTCACGGCATAAGATGCGCAGCAGACCGCACGCCGCAGACGATTTCATACGCAATCGTCCGCGCCAACAGCGCATGATCGTCCGCCGTGATGCCATCACCCAGAACGACCACCTCATCGCCAACGGCAACATCGGGGATCCCGCTTACATCAACGATCGTAAGGTTCATCGACACCCGGCCAACAATTGCCGCACGCTGCCCCTGCACGATCATCCATCCACCCGCAGCTGTATTTGAGCCTGAAAGCTCTCGCCGTAGACCATCGGCATAACCTACGGGAACCAACGCCAGCCGCATGGTCCGCTGCGCCACAAAGGTCGCGTTATATCCGACGGTTTCTCCAGCCTGGACGTCGCGAACCCCGATCACCCGCGTCTTCCACGTCATGACCGGAAGCAATTCATTCCGAACCTGCGCGGCTCCATGATCTCCCTCGATCGGCAGACAATATCCATAAAGTCCCAGCCCGCTGCGTACCATGGCCCGCGCACCGCATCCCGCCGCGATACTCCGAAGCCACCCCAGCGACTGGGTCGCATCCCCATTGTTGTCGAGCGTAGAGGAGTTTCCCGCGTGGACCCATGCAGGCCGGAAACCTGCGTCCTCGACCAGCCACATCGCCTCTTCGAAGCGTCCCTGCTGCGCCAGCGTCTGCGCTGAGCCCGCAACCTCAGCCGAGGCAAAGTGCGTCATTACTCCGTCCAGCACGATTTTCTTTTGCCCACGCAGCCATTCCAGCAGCTCGCACAGTTCTTCGCCGGCCGCAACACCCTGACGAGCCATTCCGCTGTCGATCTCCAAATGCACCGCCACCGGCCCCGATCCGCACCGCTCCGCAGCCTCCGCAAGCCACTCCATCTGCTGCCGGTTCCATACCACAGGCGTCAGCGAGTGCTGAACGACAGCCTCGGCCTCATCCCCCAGAAGCCCTGACATCACCAGCACGGAGACTTCCGCCCCTGCCAAAGCCCGCCGAACTGCCATTCCCTCCGCAGCATCGGTCACGCCAAGCCATTTTGCCCCGGCCCGGACCAGCACCGGAGCACAAACTTCCGCGCCGTGCCCATAGGCATCTGCCTTCACGACCCCCAGCACGGTGATCTCCGCCCCAGCCGTCTCCGCCAGCAGTCTGTAATTAGCCGTCAGCCGCCGCTCTGATACCTCCACCCAGCTCTTCACACTTCCTATCCTAAACGCCGTCAGGACGATGCCCGCCAGTCCCCATTCCAAACGTTACCCTGCCTGTGATACAAAGCCACGTCTGGAAAAAGCATCACCGCCGCGACAGCAATCGAGTCCGCGACGTTCTCAAAGGGGTTAGTGCGCCGCCATGAAAATGAATACTCGTTCAGCATCAAAGACCAGCCACTCCCTCCTCGCTGCGATCGTCGCGATTGCCATTGCCGGGTGCTCCAGCGGAAGCTCCAACCCCCTCGCCGCCATTCAAGCCGCCCAGGCGAAGAACGTCGGAAACTTCAGCAACACGGTCTTCCTCGGAGATTCGCTCACCGCCGGCTATCAAAGCAGCTCCCTGCTCGACATCCAGCAGGTTCACGGATGGGCACCGCTTGTAGCGGCCCAGGCAAAGTTCAACATTGTTTTGCCGCTGATCGCCCCTCCCGGCGCACCCAGCGTCCTCCAACTCGAATCTCTTGGCCCGCCTCCGGTCATCATTCCTACACCCGGTACGACCACGGGACGTGATAACCCGGCGACGCAGGCGACCAATCTCGCCGTCCCCGGTGCGTTCCTCAACGACATCGCCAACACCGTTCCACTTCCCAATCCGGCGCCCGGCCAGCAGCAGATCAATCAGCTTGTCCTCGGCTTCCCCGGCCTTGGCTACGGGCAGAGCTATAGCCAAGCCACCTTCGCCGTCAAAGCTCAGCCCACCACTATCTTCCTCTGGGCCGGCAACAACGATGCGCTTGTCGCCGCGCTTACCGGAACGCCCACGTCCATGACCTCCGTGGCCAACTTCACCACGCAGTACACCGCGCTCATCACGCAGCTCTCCTCACTTGCGCCTGCCCACCTCGTGATCGCTAACATTCCTGATGTCACGCTCGTGCCCTATCTCCAGCCCGCCGCTCTCGTCCTCGCGGAGTACTCCGCCGCCACGCATCTGCCCGTGGCCACGCTCAGCGCACTCTTTGGCATCGTCCCCGGAGACTACGTCACGCTCGAAGACGGCTTCGCCGAGATCTCCGCCATTCTCGCGGGCACCCAGAAGACGCCAATCTCCGACGCCGGTGTCCTGACCGCAGCTGAAGTCGTCATTGTAAAGGCACAGGTCACCGCTTATAACGGAGTCATCGCCCAGCAAGCCAAGTCCATTAATGCGACCCTCGTCGATATCAATGCTCTCTTCAATAAGGTCGCTGCCTCCGGCATCACCATCAACGGATATACCGGCACAACCGCCTTTCTGGGCGGTGTCTTCTCGCTCGACGGCATTCATCCCACCAACACCGGTTACGCTGTCGTAGCCAATACCTTTATCGACACCATGAACGCAGGCATGGGAACCAAAATCCCCGATGTAGACCTCGGACCCATCACTGCCACCGACCCACTCTGGCCACCCAACCTCGTTCCTCACGCCATCACTACGACTCCAATGACAGCGCCCACCACCCTGGGCCGCAAAAAAGACGACATCATGCTGGGATCGTGGAAACACTAGTCGTAGCCGATCACAGATCGACACGGAACTACGGATCAAGGGAAACAGCACGGTGTTTAGTTCTTCATCCGCGTTTCTCCAGGCAAATCCGTGGTCGACTCAGATCGCCGTGTGCAAACCGACGTGATTTCCCTCAGAATCCCTCATGCAGGCGAACGCACCGTGGCCACCCGGAACCAATGTCCTCGGCACGATCACCCGTCCTCCAGCTCCCACAACCTTGCTGAGCACGGCATCCAGCCTGCCATCGCAGCTGAGGTACACCATCGTTCCGTCGCTTCCTGGCCGTTGAAAGTTGCGCTTCACTAAAGCACCTGAGACGCCGGTCTGCTCCGCCGGAAAGATGCAGATCTCCTCATCCTTGCTCGCGAAATCGTCCGTCTTCATCGTGCACTCCAGAATCGTCTCGTAGAACCTCTTTGCCCGGCTCAAATCACGAGACGGAATCTCGAACCAAGCCACCGCCGACGTCCGTTTCGTTCTCTGCTCGCTCATAGATCTCTCCTCGTATGCCTCAACTACTCCTGCAGCATAAAAAAAGCCACTGACAACCTCCTGTCAGTAGCCTTTCAACTTTGTTATCGCCTTCGATACCTGCTCTTAGTATCCCCCGGGGTCACTCTGCGACAGATTCTCAAACCGCGTGTAATCTGCGAGATACGCCAGGTGCACGCTGCCGGTCGGGCCATTTCTCTGCTTGGCGATGATGATCTCGGCTTTGCCTTTTAGATCCTCGTTCTCGCGATCGTAATACTCCTCGCGATGGATGAAGCACACCACGTCGGCGTCCTGCTCAATCGAGCCGGATTCGCGCAGGTCGCTCAGCATCGGCTTCTTGTCGCCGCCGCGCTGCTCACTCGCACGTGAAAGCTGCGACAGCGCCACCACCGGCACCTTCATCTCCTTGGCCAGAGCCTTCAGTCCGCGCGAGATGGCCGAGACCTCCTGCGTCCGGTTCTCAAAGCTCTTCTGGTTCGCGCTCACCGAGCCCGTCATAAGCTGCAGGTAGTCGATCACGATCAGATCCAGCGACCCATGCTGCTGCTTCAGACGCCGAGCCTTCGCCCGCATCTCGGCCAGCGTAATTCCCGGCGTGTCGTCGATGAACATCTTCGACTCCATCAGCCGTTCCAACCCGTTGATCAGCTTCGACCGGTCGTCACGCATCAGCATGCCGGTCTGAATCGCCTTCGAGTTCACCAGTGCCTGCGACGCCAGCATTCTGCGCAGCAAGCTCGCTTTGCTCATCTCGAGCGAGAACACCGCAACGACCTTGCCGCCGCGAACCGCCGCGTTCTCCGCGATGTTGATCGCCCACGCCGTCTTACCCATCGAAGGCCGCGCCGCAATGATGATCAGCTCCGACTCCTGCAGCCCGCTTGTCATCCGGTCGAACTCGATGTAGTGCGTCGCCAGCCCTGTAACCTCGCGCCCCTGCTCGTACAGCGCGTCGATCGAGCCAAACGACTCCTTCACGATGGCAGTAATGTCGGAGAAGCCGCCCGTAACCGCGTGCTCGGAGATCTCCGTCAGCCGGCTCGAAACCTGGTTCAGCACGTCGAGCGCCTCGCGACTCTGGTCCGAAGCCTCCACCATGCCCATGTCGCATACGCTGAGCAGCTGGCGCATCAGGCTCTTGTCCCGGACTATCCGGACATAGCTCTCGATACTCAGCTTGCGCGGCAAACCCTCGCTGAGCGAAGCCAGATACGGCAACCCGCCCACTGAGTCCAGCTCCTTGCGCTTGCTTAGCTGGTCGGTCACCGTCACGATATCGACGGCGTGCCCTGCCTCCGCAAGCTGCAACATCGAGCTGTAAATTTTGCGATGCGAGTCCAGCGCAAAGTCATCCGTCTTCAGCAGCATCGTCGCGTCGATAATCGCGACTGGCTCAACCAGCATCGCGCCGAGAATCGTCATCTCCGCGTGAACGGCTACGGGCCGTTCGTGCTGCTCTCCGACGATCTGTGGGTACGTAGCCATCTGCAACCTCTGATCCTAAAGCGTCGCAAAGTCCATCATGGCTTCGATCGCCGTTAATTCCTCTGGATAAAAGAGGAAAACCACGTATTTATGTCGAAAACATCAGTGGCCCTGTTGAAAACTGGACTAGCAACTTCGGCTTCCGGCTGTTTCACTACTAACAAGATCATAAGCTTTATGTTTTTCACAACGAGGACACCGAAAATCATGGGAAGCGAGAAAGTACTGAGCATTCCGCCCGTCGCGCAGCGCGACAAGGCCTCCTTCGAAGTCCTTCGCGTCTGGATCGCTGAGCAGGGACAACATGTCAGCATCCGCAGCGGAGCCTGGGACGACCCCTTCGCCTGGGGGATCGTCCTCGCCGATCTCGCCCGCCACATTGCGCTAGCCCACGAGATGCAGGACGAAAAGATCGGCAAGGAGGCCTTCCTCGAGCGCCTCCTCGAAGGCTTCACCGCCGAGATCGACAGTCCCACCGACGAACCCGAAGGCGAAGTCACCCACTGATTCCATCACTCCCTCTTTAGCTGATCGAGAAACAAACTTACAGAGTGATCCGACCAATCCGCTGCGCCCACATGCTTCGCAACCAGCTTGCCATCCTTTCCATAAATGAAGGTGGAGGGAAATTGATTCAAATGCATAGACATCGGAATATCTTCATCGTTCGTTACGTAGAACGGCAAATTTAGATGGTTTCGCCGCGCATACGAACGAACCGCCCAAGGTGAGTCCAGGCGCGAAACAATCATAAATTTTATCTGCGGATCGTCTTTATACCTGTCATAGAGCTTCTGTACTGTCGGCATCTCCGCGACGCACTGAACGCACCACGTTCCCCACAGGTCAAGAAACACTACCTGCCCCTTCGTCGAAGACAGATGCTGTTGCTCTCCCTCCAAGGTGCGATACACCATATCGCTGGCAGCTTCGGGATTACGTTGTAAGTGAGGCGGTTGAGCGCGTGCGGCAATCCAATGTTGACCAAATTTGAAAACGAACATACCGCTCAAAGCCGCAAGAAGCAGTAGTGATACAACACTCACTGCGACACGCTTCAGAACCCTTTTCAAATTCTTATCTCCTCGTTTAACTGTTCCCCGTACGGAAAACAAACGAGGCCTTATTATGCGCTCAATGCCCCTTATAAGTCTGAAATAAATCCGGAAACTGAGCCTTCAGCGCCGCAATTTTAGGCACATCGCAAACCTGAATATAAGGATTATCCGGGTTCTTCAGCGCGTAGTCCTGGTGATAATCCTCACCCGCGTAGAAACCCTTCAGCGGAACCACCTGCGTCACAATCGGTCCCGAAAACGCCTTCGCCGCGTCCAGCTGCGCGATGTAGGCCTCGGCAATCTTCTTCTGCTCGTCGCTCGTATAGAAGATGGCCGAACGGTACGATGTCCCCACATCCGGGCCCTGCCGGTTCAATTGCGTCGGATCATGCGCTGCACTGAAAAAGATCCGCAGCAAGGTCCCATACGAGATCTTCGCTGGATCGAACACAATCTCCAGCGACTCAGCATGTCCCGTCGTCTCCGTCGTCACCTGCGAGTACGTCGCCGTCGCAGCCGACCCGCCCGCATAACCAGCGGTCGTCTTCTCCACACCCTTCACGCGCTGAAACACCGCCTGCGTTCCCCAGAAACATCCACCCGCAAACACAGCCTTTTCATGATGCGCCCCTGCCGGCTTTGTTTCGTCAACCACCGCCGCCGGAATCGGCTCTTTACGCTCTGCCGCAAAAGCTCCCATCGAAATCCTCCTCCAACCAAACCACGTCAATCCGAGCAAAACCACGACAGCCAGAAAAACTCGCATGCGCATCCTCGCCCATCTTCCAATTGATTAGATGCGGTACCCCAACATAAGTAACAGGCTAGCCCACTGCCTGCCGCTTGCCCTGGATTTCGATGTACACATGGATCAAGCTGATCGCCGCCGGCGTCACTCCAGCAATCCGGCTTGCCTGCCCCAGCGTCTGCGGCCTCACCCGCGACAACACCTGCTTCATCTCCGTCGATAGCCCGCTCACCGAGCTGTAGTCGAACCATTCCGGAATCGACCGCCGCTCCGCCTTCTTCATCTTCTCCATCGACCGCCGCTGCTGGTTCAGATAGCCGGAGTACTTGATCTCCGTCTCCACCGTCTTCATCTCGTTCCGCACCCAGCTCGGCAGCCTCTCGCCGGAACGAATCGCCGCAACCCACGGCTCCAGCACGCCGCTCATCCTCTCGCGCAGCAACGGTGCCAGCTCCTCAATCGGAACCTCAGGCCGCTTTAACAGCTGCGCAAACGTCTGCCCCGTCACACCAGCGGCATCGCCATCCATCCTCGCCAGCAGAGCCCCTGGCAACTCCTCCGCTCGCACACGTACAGTCTCTAAAAGCGTCTCAAACGCCACCGCCCGCGCCTGCTTGGCCTCGTAGTCCATCCACGCCGCATCATCAATCAGCCCCAGCCGCCGACCATGCGGAGTCAGTCTTCGATCCGCATTATCTATTCGCAGATGAAGCCGGTACTCGGCCCGCGATGTAAACATCCGATAAGGCTCGTTGGTCCCCTTGCTGATCAGATCGTCAATCAGGATGCCGGTGTAAGCCTCGGTACGATCGAGCGTGAACCCAGCCTCACCCTTCACTGCGAGCGCCGCATTGATGCCCGCCATCAACCCCTGGCACGCAGCCTCTTCATACCCACTCGTCCCATTAATCTGTCCGGCAAGATACAAGCCATCAAACGATTTCACTCGCAGCGTGCGATCAAGCTCCGTGGGATCAATCGCGTCATACTCAATCGCATACCCGGGCCGCAGCATCTCCGCACTCTCAAGCCCCGGAATCGACCGCACCATCGCCGCCTGAATCTCCATCGGCAGACTCGTGCTCATGCCGTTGATGTAGACCTCATGCGTGTTCAAACCCTCCGGCTCCAGGAAGAACTGGTGCCTCGTCTTCTCCGGAAACCGCACAATCTTGTCTTCAATCGAAGGACAATATCGCGGCCCAATCGCCTCAATCTGCCCTGTATACATCGGCGAACGGTGCACGTTCTCGCGAATCAGCCGCAGCGTCTCTTCGGTCGTGTGCGCGATATGGCAGTTGATCTGCCGCAGCGGCAGCGCACCACCCTTCGCAAACGGAGACCGAAAGCTGAATGGCGTAGGATCGACATCCCCCGGCTGCTCCTGAAACTGCGTCCAATCAATCGTGCGTCCATCCAGCCGCGGCGGCGTTCCCGTCTTCAACCGGCACTCGCGCAACCCCAGCCGCTTTAGACTCTCACCCAGCAACACACTGGCCGGCTCCCCGCTCCGACCCGCCGTGTACTGCTGCTCCCCACAATGAATCAACCCATTCAGAAACGTCCCTGTAGTAACAATCGTCGCGCCAGCAAAAATCACCCGGCCATCCCGCAGCTTCAACCCACGAACAACCTTTCGAGCCGCAGAATTACCCGAAACAGATTCACTCGTCACAAAACCGGATGCCCCATCCTTCGCGCCTTCTGCGAAGGGTGGGGTATCGGGCAAAGCACGACCGCTCTCCCCGACGGAGACAACATCCTCCACCACAAGATCCACAACTTCAGCTTGCTTGATAAATAGATTCCTCTGCCCCTCGAGCACCTCACGCATCCTCACCCGATACAGCGCCTTGTCGCACTGCGCCCTTGGCGACCACACCGCCGGCCCCCGACTCGTATTCAGCAGCCGAAACTGAATCCCGCAGGCATCCGCAACCTCGCCCATCACGCCGCCCAGCGCATCCACTTCACGCACCAGGTGTCCCTTGGCGATTCCACCAATCGCCGGATTACAACTCATCTGCGCAATTAAATCCAGATTCAGCGTAAAGATCGCGGTCCGCAGCCCCATCCGCGCCGCAGCCATAGCCGCCTCGCATCCGGCATGCCCCGCACCCACCACAACAACATCGTATTGTTCCGTAAAAGCCATCAACCTTTATTTTACTGGGGTTTGGTTCTTTTCACGCCATTTGTTCGGCCGGTTCAGTTTGGTTCGAAGCAATCCGAGCACCTCGCAGGCGGCGGTTCATTGGTTCGGAAAACCATCGTGCGACCCATGCGCCAATCACGACGGACAACGCGACCATCGCCGCAATCCACATCAGCACCGACCCGCGCTGAAGCTTGACATACAGCAGGGTCATCCACACGACGACAAATTCATGTGTCAGGTAAATCTCGTAACTGCGACGGCCTATCCAGCGGATCGGTTCGCTCCACGGCTTACCCACGCGTCCGCTGAGTACCGATCCAAACATGAAGCAGCATGTTCCCAACGCCAGAACTGTGCCGTCAATGCCTGTTCGACCAACAAAGAGCATCCAATGCCAATGCGGCCATGCGATGATCAGACCCATCAGAAACGCTCCGGCAAACTGAATCGCGATTAGAAGGCGTGTCCGGATTTGCACACGATCTCGCTGCAGCCGTTCCACAAGCAGCGCCGTCAGGCAGCCCAACGCAATACCATCCATGCCGCCAAGGTAAGATTTCTCCTGCCAGATCTCGTTTGTTGTCCAAACCGTGCGTGCGAACGGCCCCATCCCTATGAAAAGGACAAGCGCCAGAACAAAGAGCACCGTCCCTCGTCGCCAACGCAGAAACAGAAGACATACCAGCGGGAAGAACAGATAGAACATCTCTTCAACCGAGAGCGACCACAGAACGTCCCAATTCGCCGGCAGAAATCCGCGCCTGGCTTCCAGCCAATTCAAATGAAACGTAAGAACCGAAAATACCGCCTGCGGCAAACTACCGCGCGACGACGGAATACGGAAACCTTCCGCGTGCATCAGGTGCAACAAGCTAAGTATGGTGAGCGTCAGCAGTAATAGAGGTGCGATGCGAGCAAACCGGACACGATAGAAAGTTGCAGCGCGCATTCGTGCGAGCGATCCAAAACGACGCAGCGATGTGAACGTAATAAGAAAGCCTGACACCGCAAAGAAAACCGTCACGCCATTGTTGCCATTCGTAAAAAGAACTTCGAAGAGCCAACGCGGCATCAACGGCTCGATTGAGTGTCCCGCGAAAAACATCCGCAAATGAGCGTGCAGCAACACAACCGCAAGGATCGAGAGGCCTCGCAGGGTATCGACTCCATCGAAGCGCGTCACCGGAACATCCGGAAGGTCATTTAATTGCATATTGCATTATGCGTGGTATCTCGACCGACCTGATTAGTTTAGAAAGGACGAGCTCAGGTCGCACCTGAGCTCGTCATCATCGCTGCATCGAATAATCAGTTAGAAGAAGCCGCCGCAAACGCCAATCGCCCAGCCGCACGCCGCGAGTCGGTCACATTGCCGCGATGCATCGTCTGGTGCAGCGCCAATACAAGAAAGCTCTGCCCATACGTCGCAAACTCCCGCTCACGTCCCTTTGGAGGAGCCAGTGTAGGCTTATCAAGATCTGCCTCGCTCAGCGAATCAAGCAGCTTCAGATTCTCCTCACGCAAGTGAAGATACTTCTCTCGAACCTCACCGAACGATGGATACGACGATGCATCGTCCACCGGCACCGAGTTCTCACCGAAGTACCGTTGCCAATCTGCCGCAGGATTCTTGTCTCCGAAAAGTGTCGCCGGAATCATGCCCTCAACCAACGTGAGATGACCCAAGACCCAAAGCGGATGACATCCTCCATTCGGCGTCGGAAACGTCGTTGCAGCATCGCTCATCTGATCGATCTCGCTCAACACCACTTGATTCGAGACCGTAAGCGCAAATTTAATAGCGTCTTTCGTGTTCATTTTTCCTCCGTGAACTGTCTTTCTAACTCGTATTACGAGCGCCAGGCTGTTCAGGATACGCAGCCTGCAATGTTCCGGGGGAGGAGCCGGTCATGACTACCGTAGTCGCCGCCGAGAGAATCCACGGGCAATGCGCATAATCCATGATTCGCACGACGCGCTGATCGATCACTTCGAGCCGAGCAACGGAATAGGGGCCCCACTCAGCCTCGTGCTGGTGCAGCACAACAATTGCCAACTCGCCATCCACCTCTGCCACCGCCAGTCGCCACGGCACCACCTGCCGTCCATAGACTCCGAAGTACGGCGCTTCGTCGATGGGGCCAGCAAAGCGATCTATGACGCGAAGTTGAGCATCGGCGCTGATGAGCTTACGAAGCCCGTCCCAATCACGTTCGTTGAACCGGTCGACATAGAGATGCAGTATCTGCGATAACTCCGGACTCACCTCCCGGTGTGATGTCACAGGTTCCGGCGCGGCAGCCAACTTCGATCGGCCCCGGCTAAGCGCGGCCTTGACGCCGCCAACGGTGGACTCGACCAGCTCCGCAATCTCTTCGAGCGTGTAGTCAAAAACATCCTTGAGCAAAACGCACGCTCGCTCTTTCGGAGGCAGGCTCATCACAAGCTGTTCCACCGCTCGACCAACACCAAGCAAAGCAGGGTCCGCAGGCATGACGTAATCCGGGCCGATAGCAGCGGTCTCGGCCTCAACGCGAACACCGCGCCGCCGCAGGAAGTCGATGCATCGATTGTGTGCAATGCGAAATAGCCACGGTCCAAGCGGTCGACTCTCGTCGTATTGGTCCAGCTTCCGATACGCCTCGAATAACGCATCCTGAACAACATCCTCGCCGTCCATCACTGATCCAGTCATGCGCGAGCAGTACCGGTGCAGGCGAGGCCGCAGTTGGGCGATCGTCTCAATAAAAGCGATGTACCGTGCATCGAATTTGCCGATCGGATCTGTGACACTTTTTCCGTTCATATGGATAGGTACGCAGCCGAAGCTCTCCAGGATACGGGGTCGCGAAAAAACTTGATTTCGAACTGGTCTCATTATCTTTGAGAACGTACCAGCCGTCGCATCACCTTTGCGTGCGTAACCGGAAGGTTGCCCAATCATCTATTTCCGACAACTTCAATATTGAAGCAGCCGGAAACTCCAAATCTCTCTTTACAATCACCGCATGACCCTACGACGTCTCGTCCTCTCAGCAGCTCTGCTCTTTGCATCGCTCTCCGCCGTCGTACCTGCATACGCGCAGAACACCGCCATCACCACCGACCCCGCGCCCGACAAATCCAACCCAGCCGCCATGCAGTCCTTCCAGCTCCCCAGCCACGGCGCGCTCCTCAACGCATTTGTCTATATCGCCTCCGGCCCCGGCCCGCACCCCGCTGTCATCCTCCTCCACGGCTTCCCCGGCAACGAGCGCAACCTCGACCTCGCGCAAACCCTCCGCCGCGCCGGTTATGACGTCCTCTACTTCAACTACCGCGGCTCCTGGGGCTCGCCCGGCGACTTCTCCCTGACCCACTCCATTGAAGACACGCAGTCCGCCATCGCCTTCCTGCGCGATCCCGCCAACGCCAGAAAATTCCGCGCTGACCCATCGAATATCATCCTCATCGGCCACAGCATGGGCGGCTTCATAGCGCGATACACCGCCGCCCAGGACCCCTCCATCAAGGCCGTCGGACTCATCTCCGCCGCCGATATGTCAGTTGACATCGTCGAATCGCTCAAGCCCGAGCAGCGAAAGGCCGCCGTCAATCCCATCGCCACACACCTTGCTGCCGAAGGCATGGCACCTCTCGCAGGATGCACTCCGACCAGCCTCGCCGAAGAGATCGTCGCCAACGCCGACACCTGGAACATCCCCAACCTCGCCCCCAGGCTCGCTACTCGCCCAATCCTCGTCGTTACCTCCAACGATGGCCTGGTTCCATCAAACGACGCTTTTGTCGCCGCACTCCGCAAATCCGGCGCTACGCAGACCACCACCCTCCACCTAGCTACCGACCACTCTTATTCTGACCACCGTATCGCGCTCCAGGAAGCTATCCTCAACTTCCTCAACCACCTCCAGCAAAACCAGCCAGCGATATAGAAACACCTTCGCCGTTATCGCGTCTAATCACACTAAGCTCGAGGCTGTGCCAAACTACCGTTAGCCATGCAACTGCCCTCCTCCATCGCCGAGCACTTCCACCACCCCTGGTTCTTCGCCATCTTTCTGTTCTGCGCTGTCATCGTCATCGCCAACATTGCGCACTACGTCATCTTCCGAATCCTCCGCCGCAAAGAAGCTGAAAACAAGATCATGGGATGGGGCATTCGGAAGTACCTCAGCCATCCAGCGCGCGCCATCTTCTTTCTCACCTGCCTGCGCATCGTTCTACCGGCCATCCCGAGAATTTCCGATAACATCGCGCATGTCATTCGCCAGGGTATCGCCATGGGGATCGTCATCGCACTCGGATGGTTCGCCATCGGCTGCATCTACGCCTTCCAGTCCGCGACGCTACGCCGATACGACCTCGCAGTCTTAAACAATCTCCAGGCGCGACGTATCCATACGCAGTTCCAGCTCTTCCGCCGTATGCTCATCACGCTCATCGTCATCACCACGATCGGCGCTCTCCTCTGGACCTTCAACGATGCCACCGTCCTGCGCTGGGGCTCCGGTCTTCTTGCCTCCGCCGGTGTCGCCTCCGTCATCCTCGCCACCGCCGCCCGCTCCACCGCAGCCAACTTCTTCGCCGGCCTCCAGATCGCATTCACCGAACCCATCCACGTCGATGACGTTGTCGTCATTCAGGGCGAGTGGGGCCGCGTCGAAGAGATCAACTCCGCCTATGTCGTCGTCAAGATCTGGGATCTCCGCCGCCTCATCGTCCCCCTCAGCTTCTTCATCGAAAACTCTTTCCAGAACTGGACACGCGACTCCGCCGACATCCTGGGCACCGCCTTCCTCTACGTCGACTACTCCATCCCCGTCGAGGCCCTGCGCAAACAACTCGATGTCATTGTCCACTCCTCACCACTGTGGGACAAAAAAACCTGCGTCTTGCAAGTCACCAACCTCACTGACCGCGCCGTCGAGGTCCGCTGCCTCATGAGCTCCCGCAACTCCAGCGAGAGCTTCGAACTCCGCTGCATCGTCCGCGAGCAGATGACCACATGGATCCAGCAGAACTACCCCAACGCCTTCCCCCTCACCCGCTTCACCGCTCTGCCGGACCCCACTCCAACCCAGGAAGCATTACCCTTCTCAACCCTGACCGATCCGCCAAACAATTAGGCATCCTTAGCAAAAGCGAGTAACCCGCTGGTTTGATAATTTGCCTCGCGGATCTAAGTCGAATTTGCTACTTAGACCAACTGCTCGGCATCTTGAGATCCTTTGGGAGCTGCGTAAGAAAATCGCCGAGAGCAGAATTGAGCTGTTCCTGAGTTAGCTGCGTTATCCCGGTGAGGTGCGCACCGCGGAGATCGGCGCCGCTGAGGTTCGCATCGTTGAGATTTACACCGATGAGGTTTGCACTGATGAGCTTGGCACCGCGGAGGTCCGCACCGCGGAGGTCCGCACCGCGGAGGTCCGCCAAGCTGAGGTAGGCACCGCTGAGGAACGCACCGCGGAGGTCCGCACCGTGGAGGTTCGCCAAGGTGAGGTGCGCATCGATGAGGTACGAACCGCGGAGGTCCGCATCGAGGAGGTCCGCAAAGTTGAGGTGCGCACCCTCGAGGTAGGCACCGCTGAGGTGCGCACCGCGGAGGTCAGCACCGCTGAAATCCGCATCGATGAGGTCCGCACCGCGGAGGTTCAACTCGCGGAGGTCCGCACCGGCAAGCGAAATGCGGCTAAGATCTATCAGTCCCTTGTCGTACTTAGCTTCACGTCGACCGATTACAGTGAGAATCGCGTAGATGTCGGCGCCAATGGGACTCTTCTTCGGTCCCGCACTCTTCCGAACGGCATCTGCTTCTGTGTCTATCTCCACAGGTGCAGGTGCATGCGTTCGAACATACGCGGTCAGCACCTCCATCACTGCCGGATGGTCTCTATCAGAGTCGCGCGCAATCCGCTCCAGCGCGTAGATGCCTCCAAGTCGAACATCCAGCTTAGGCTTTCCCGCCGCATCGACCGCTCCCAGTTGTTCAATTGCCTTCGTAAATCGATCGGTGATCTGTCCCTGACGCACCAGATCTTCATTCTGACGAGATAGCTCCAGAGTCCGTGTCGACGAATACAAACCAGCAAGCAGAAAAACTCCGCCGACAATCTGAGCCAGCGTCTTCCGCGCCTCATTCTCCCGGTCGAACCGGTTTGCGTTGGTTACACCCTTCGACCGCGCAACCTGCCAATGAGGGAGCTTCCAAAGCAACAGCACCACAACCAATCCAAGGACCAGGAGCGAAGGAAACAAACCCGGAACCCAATGTGTCCTCCACGCCCGCGCTAACCAACCCGAGCGATAAAGGTAGATGAGCCCCGCGACCCCAGCCGCGACCGCCGCCCCAATCCATATCCAAGTCGCTTTAGTACGCGCCTTGTTTCTCCCGCCCACCAACCCACCACGACCAACCCTCATCCCAGCACGTCGGATCATGATGCCCGTCCTCACTAAAAGGGGGCCCCAAATCTACGAACCAATCTAGACCACGATCCTCCCGATATCCACTAAAAACGCCCCATTACCAGCCGCTGCAACATTCAACCAGGAATCTTCGTATACCCTCGCATCGAGGACACCTCATGAGACACAGCCTTGCCCTTAGCCTGACGCTTGCTCTCCTCGCACCATTCGCACATCAGCAAACAAGCGGCACCAAGCCCTCTCTCACCGGCCACTGGACCGCCACCATCGACTACTACGGCACTCCCGCCAGCTTCGGCTTCGACCTCACCCAGCAGGGCGACAAGCTCACCGGCAAACTCCGCGGCGACCCACTCGAAGGCACAACCGACGGCACCTCATTCCACTTCCTCGCCAAAGACACCGACGGCGGCACCGAGCAAGTCAAAGGCACCATCGTCAACAACATTCTGCAGGGCGAAGTCATCGAGACCGACGGCTCCACACCCACCCATCCCGCCACCTACACCTTCATCGCCACCCAGCGGCCACCACGCCCCTCCGCCGCGCCCCAGCGCCACGACTTCTCCCCCACCGTCTTCTACCGCCAATTCTCGCCATTCAACAAACCCGTCCTCACCGTCAACCCCGGCGACACCATCCACACCACCACCGTCGACGCCGGAGGCAACGACTACAACAGCCAGAAGCGTGTCATGGGCGGCAATCCACAGACCGGCCCCTTCTTCATCCAGTCCGCCATGCCCGGCGACATCCTAGTCGTCCACATCAATCGCCTCCGCCTCAACCGCGACTGGGCCATGAGCGACGACGACCTCGTCAGCCGCGCCACCGACAGCGATCTCGCGGTCAAGATGAAAGACGCCGGCAAAACCATTGTCTGGCATCTCGATCTCGCCAACGGCACTGCCTCACCCGCAAAGCCCACCGAACACATCGCCCACTACACCGTCCCGCTCAAACCAATGCTCGGCTGCATCGCCACCGCCACCAGCACCGCATCCGCGCCCCCTGGCACGGGCGACTCCGGCTACTACGGCGGCAACATGGACTTCAACGAGATCACCGAAGGCGCCACCGTCTATCTCCCTGTCTCCAACCCCGGCGCGCTTCTCTATCTTGGCGATGGCCACGCATTGCAAGGCGACGGCGAGCTCAACGGCAACGCGCTCGAGACCTCCATGGACGTCGAGTTCACCGTCGACGTCATCCCCAACAAACATCTCCCCAGCCCCCGCGTCGAAAACCCGGCCTCCATCATCGCTCTCGGTTACGACGGCTCACTCGACTCCGCCTTCCGCGACGCCACCTCCAACATGGCCCAGTGGCTCGCCGACGACTACAACCTGACCCCCACCGAAGTCGCCCAGGTCCTCGGCACAGCCTCCCAATACAAAGTCGCCGAAGTAGCCGACCGCAACGCCGGCATCGCCCTCAAAGTCGACAAGGCTCTCCTGCACCCAATCTCTCGCGCGTCAAATGTTCCACCGAAGTGACCGTTCCGATCGACTTCTCGATGTCCGGTATCTTCCACGTCTTATCGAACTACCGCAGTCTTAAGATTCGGGCATGACCACAAAAGGCGAGGGCGTCTCCTGGGGGCCGAGGAAGGCGGGTCGGCGAAGGTTGGCGGAGGAGAAAGCCAGATCCCACACAGGAGATTGAAGTTCGGGCATGGGTTTGGCCTGGAAGAGCTTTCGGCATTGCCTCGCAGTCCACCGCGCCCAGGTCTTGGATTTCTTGCGGCGGGCGCTGTCGGTGGAGATGCCGGTCCCGGCGTACATCTGGCGATAAAGCTTGGAGAGGAACATGAAGGCGACGCGGGCCCGGAGCGTGGGCGTACAGGCCGAGCGCTGCCAGATCGCGCTCCAGTTGTAGAAGCGGTCCCAGACCTTTTGGGTCCGCTGGCTGATTTCGACGGAGCTCATGGACGGGTGCGGCGTAAACATCTTTGGCCGAACAGCGGTAGGGATAAGCCAATAGCGGGTAATGGGAATGTCGCCGACCATCTCTGGCGCTTTGGCCTGTTCCTTTTCCCAGCGGTTGAAGTCGACAGTGCCGGGGAAGGGCGTCATCATAACGAACTGGGCGAAGGTGACACCGGCTTTGAGCGCCATCTCAACGGTAGCGTCAAAGGTGGCGGGCTTGTCGGTGGGCAGACCGAAGATGAACGACCCTAAGACATGGACACCGTGCTTCTTGAAGGTCTGGAGTTGCTTCGCCAGCGCTTCGCCGGAGTAGTTGAAGTCTTTGAAGACGGCTTTGAGGCCTTCCGGGGTTACAGCTTCAACGCCTACAAGAGCGCCCTTGATGTTGGCCTTGCGCATGGCGTCGAGGTATTCGCCGTCTTCGCCCGCTTCCATGGTGATCTGGGTGAAGAAGACCATGTCTTTGGGGAGCTTGGCGAGTTCGGCCATCAGCAGGAAGCGCTCGGCGCGGATGGCGGTGAGCTCGTCGAACTTGGCCGTGTTGCCCTGCTCTTTGGCCAGGCGGAGGTCCGTGAGGGTGACGGGGTAAAAGTTATCGTCGGCCAGGGCGATGAAGCGGAAGCCTATTTGGCGGAGGTTGACGATCTCGTCGATGACGGACTGGAAAGCTCGTTGGCGAGGCTGCTGGCCGTCCGTGCGCCAGACGCTGCAGAAGGAGCAATGCTTCGGGCAGCCGCGAATAGTCTGCACGGAGGCCCACATGTATTTATCGCGGGGCATCAGGTCCCAGCGGGCGGCGAGAAATTCAGTTCCACCGATGCGGCCGCCGTCGTAGATCTTCTGCGTGGGTGCGCCGGCGAGGACGTCCGTGACGACTTTGCCCCACGCGATGTCACCGTCGCCTTTGACGACAGCGTGAGCCTGGCCGCGCTCGAACGCTTCTTCCGGGAAGAGGGTGGCGTGAATGCCGCCATAAACCACCCAGGCCCCGCGTTCGTGCGCGATGCGGCCGACTTCGTAACCGCGTAGGGCATTGCCTGTGTGGACGCTGATCCCGACAATGTCGCCGGGCTGGATGGATTCAGGAACGATCTGTTCGATGGACTCGTCGACGAGGATGGGGTCGCCTGCTGACGACGGTGTGGCTGCGGCAAGAACAAAGAGCCAACGGGGAGTGATTACAGCGGTCCCAAAAGAGTTGTCGCTGGGATTTACGAGATGAACGGACAAGAACCCAACCTTTCCTCGTGCAGAGTACGGTTGGTTCACAGAGTGGTTGGGAGTGGAACGAATCACGGCAGGGCTGCGGCCAGGCGATGAGTGCCGGCCAGGACGATTCCTGCCGGTCTTATATGTGTCCATCATACAGAGCGAGGATGATCGGGTATACTTGACCCCATCTTCGGCGTTGGCATGATGAACCGACGGGTGCCGCGCGCGCGCGAACCGCATTAGGCTACTTCACTTCGCCACCATCTCCGCACTAAGCCGAACCGCCCCACTTCCCACCATCATGCTTCGTGTCCAATGTTGACACCTTACTTCCACCATGAATACCCAAGGCTGAATTGAAGACTCACAACAACCCCGGGATTGTATTCTCCCAAACCTGCGCTTGAGATATGCACCGCCTTCACTGCCATATTCAAGCTCTGATTCTTCTTAGTGAAGATGTTCTGCCCAACGCCAACTTGAGGCGTGAAGTTAATCCTGCTGGTGTAATAGCCTTGCCCTTCCCCTTGCGGAAAGGGTCGGGCGGTCCACAAAAGACCCGATCCAAGCTGAACCCAGGGCACAATTCGGCTTGAATCGCGCTTCATAAAGTTCCAGCGAAATAGAAGAGGTGTAACAGAAACCCCGTGAACGCTGTAAGACGGAAATCCGCCAATACCCGGATATTGATTAATAGGATCGTAGACCACATCTTCTTGTTTCGGAGAATACGCCAGCCAGAAAGGAATGACTTCGACGACCGCCTCACACCTTCCTCGGAGAAAAGCAGGACCGCGCAAAGCGGTCAACATCTTTCCGCCTTCAAAGCCTGCGTTATACAGTTGAAGCTCCTCCTGATAATGAATCTCCCCCACATGCATTTCATAGTTTGGCGGGAAACCTCCTGTGAAAAATCCACCTACTCGCCAGGATCGATGAATCTCGTCCCCCTGGCCTTGCTGGCCTGCGGCCACCCGCTCAGGAGCATCCTCGGAACGAGCGCTACTAACAACCGTGCAGGCAATTCCAATCGTAAAAACAACCAATCTGAAGAGCTGCAATGACGCGCATAGCTTTCCCCTTACCGCATTCATTCATACGTATCCTTTTGGGCAGCATTGTTTGTGCTTCCTCCTCGTTACGCAGTGACGAAAATCCACCCTGTCAGTCTGCACCTGTCACTGGAGCAATTATTCGAGATCAGACAGAGGTTTCGCTCGCCATCTTCTCTCCTGTTTTTGATCAGTGTTTTAAACGGCGTCAAATATGGTAGATAGGCTCGCTCGGAAAAAGTATGTATCTATCATCGGTAATCTCAATAGCTACCTGAGACAAAGTGTGACATGAGTTGTGAGATCGTCAATCACCAAAGAAATCCAATATCGCAAAGACCTATCAGCGGTATAACAATCTATCCAGCAACCTGTCACACCCGAGCCAGCATCTCCCTCACCGTCAAACCAAGCACAGGATGCACCAACCCCGACGCAATCTCCGCCAGCGGCTCCAGCACAAACCGCCTCCCCATCATCTCCGGATGCGGCAGTGTCAACTCAGTCGTGTTCATCACCGCCTGCCCATGCAACAACAGATCCAGATCGATCACACGAGGTCCCTTCGCCACCCCTCCCACCCGTTCCCGTCCCATCGCCTGCTCAACATTAAGCAGCGAGCGCATCAGCTCCGTCGGCTCCAGCGAAGTCTCGAGCAACAGTGCCGCGTTCAGAAACCTTGGCTGATCCACATACCCCACCGGCTCCGTGTCATAGCTCGACGAGACCGCCTTCACCTCGCCCAACTCGCGAATTCGCTCAACCGCCTCCCACAGGTTCGCCTCCCGGTCGCCAAACTTCGACTCCAGGTTCGACCCCAGCGCAATTGCTGCGAGCTTCTTCATCCACGCACCGCAAACAGGGCATGCAAACTAGCCATACAAATCACCATACCTTGTTCACGTTTTCCACCCGGAAAACCACGTCCTGCACTACGAAAACGACTATGCGTGCGCGGCTTGCAGCCTCGCCGACACCATCTGCGGCTCAGCGACTTCATCGTACCCATGCGCCAGCTCCCACGCCGAGCGATCCCGCATAAGTCGTTGTACAAGAGCAGTATGCATCGCATGACCGGCTCTCTCCGCCACCACCCTGCCCTGTATCCGCCGCCCCGCCAGCGCCAGATCCCCAATTAAATCCAGAACCTTATGCCGTACAAACTCATCACTGAACCGAAGTGGCCCATTTTCAACACCTTGCCGCGAAACAATAATGGCATTCGCGTCTGAAACCCCACGAATCAGACCCATATCTCTCAACTGAGCTTCATCCTCTTTAAACCCGAACGTCCGTGCCGGAGCAATCAACTTCACATAATCCCCGGTCGCTAGGTCGCCTGTAAATGTCTCATATCCAATGGGTTGCGGGAAGTCAATGGTGTACTGAATCCCATACCCGGAGCCCGGATAAACGCCGATAAACTTCGACCCATCCCGAACTTCCACTTCTTTCAAAATTTTTATGTATTCCCGCCGCCGTCGTTGCTGCTTAAGTCCCACAGAATGAAAAGCTTGCACATAAGACAGAGCGCTTCCATCCAGTATCGGAACCTCCAGATTATCCATCTCGACAATGACATTATCCACCCCAGCGCCAATCAAAGCCGAAAGCAGATGTTCGGTAGTCGAAATCAATACACTACCGCGCATCAGGCTCGTCGCATAGCTGACCTTGGCGACATTCCGCCCGACTGCAGCAATCTCAAAATTGTCTAAGTCTGTGCGTCTAAAGACGATACCGGATCCAGCCGGCGCCGGCACCAGTCGCATCGAAACGGGCGCCCCACTATGCAAGCCCACACCCGAGAACTCAATCTCAGACCGAATTGTCCGTTCAAAGTGGGCTTCCAATGCCACGAATCAACATCTCCTGCAAATTCCATCCTTAAGCTTACAGTCCGATCCGTTTCTGTCGATGTGGCAAAATTACCACACTTTGTCGTCATGACCACCGATCTTCAGACTCTGAAGTATGCCAGTAAACCATTTACCTGCTATAACATCCATCCATGGACTCCAAAGCTGTTCTGCGCGACGTTGAAACTCGAATCGATTGGATACGTTCCACACTTCGGGAGTTCGTTCTTCAGGAATCGCCAAGTGAAGACAGACATGCAGTTAACGCGGCCATGGCCATCGCCGAGCGTCATGCACTGGCTCTCGGGGGGCGTGCTAAACGACATAAGCAGAAAGAATTTGGCGACGTTCTCGAGTTGCGTTTTGGTTTCCCCGCTTCTTCCCATAAACCACTGATTTTATTAGGACATTTGGACACTGTGTGGCCAATTGGGACACTTGCAGGAATGCCTTGGAGAGAGGAAAAAGGACGGTACTGGGGACCGGGCGTACTCGATATGAAGGCTGGCGTCGTGATGGCACTGGCGGCGGTAAGTACCTTACAAAAGTTGAAGTTAGCACGACCCGTCACCCTCCTTCTCAATAGCGAGGAGGAGGTGGGGAGTCCGGTTTCGAGGAAAATTACGGAGAAACTGGCGCTGGCGTCGGCTGCGGTTTTTGTTCTGGAACCAGCTCAAGGGCTTGCTTACAAGACGGCTCGCAAGGGAATAGGCTTTTATAATGTGAAGGTTACGGGGGTTGGCGCGCATAGTGGAGTGGACTTCGAGCGTGGTCACTCTGCGGTTCTGGAACTGGCAAAATTGGTCCAGACCATGTCGAACTTTACCGATTTAAGACGTCAGCTGACGGTAAATTGTGGTGTGGTTGCTGGTGGAACGCGGTCTAATGTCGTCGCTTCCCAGGCTCACGCCGAGGTCGACGTCCGGATCGCGAAGGCGAGCGACGCAGTCTACGTGGAAAAGCTATTCCGTAGCCTCAAAGTCTCCGACCCGCACTGCAAACTCGAGATCACCGGCGGGATCAACCGGCCACCGATGGAGCGCAAGGCAGGAACGATCGCTCTCTTCAAAAAAGCGCGCAGGCTTGCCGCTGAGATCGGCTTCGAGCTCGATGAAGCGTCAACCGGCGGAGGCTCCGACGGCAACTTCACCGCCGCGCTGGGAGTTCCTACACTCGACGGCATGGGAGCCGTGGGTGAGGGAGCCCACGCCGCACACGAGTCCGTCGTGATCGAGCACCTGGTTCCGCGCACAGCTTTACTGGCTGCGATGATTGCCAGCGTGGACTAGCCAGTCAGCGTATCTTGGCGCTGGCTTCATCGAGCAGCGTGATTGTGCGAGCGATCGGCAATCCAACCACATTGAAGAAGCAGCCTTCGATACGGGGGATCCAGCGAGCGGCATACCCCTGGATGCCGTAGGCCCCGGCTTTGTCGAGCGGTTCGCCTGTGCCGATGTACCGTGCGATCTCGGTTTCGGGAAGGATGTTGAAGGTCACCTGCGTGATCTCCACATCGCTAAGTATCTTGCCTCGGCTTGCGGCGGCGATGCCGGTAAGGACGGTGTGCGTGCGCCCGCTGAGAAGCTGCAACATGCGTTGGGCATCTTCAGCATTGGTTGGCTTGCCCAAAATGTGACCGTCGCTGACGACACAGGTGTCGGCGCCGAGAACAAGCAGCGGGTCATCCGTCGTATCGAGCGAGCGGCGAAGGTTCCAGACGGCCTGCGCCTTTTCTTCCGCGAGACGCTGAACGTAGACGGCAGCGCTCTCGTGTTCCAAACGATCTTCGTTGATATCGGACGACTCGACCGTAAAGGCAAGGCCAGACTGTGTCAGCAGTTCGCGACGACGAGGAGAAGCGGAGGCAAGAATGAGCATCGCAGGTTTGAGACTATCGGCTCAGCCGCTACCGGGCAAGAAATAACTGGTCCCAAACCCTCGCTCCAACATCTGAGAAGCAGAGGCCATTGATGACTCCACTCGCTTCGCAGCAGACCCTCGCAATCGACTTCGCTACTCGTCGTGCCGACTTCCGCAAACTCCACGAAGCAGGCTTCTTCGTCATCCCCAACCCCTGGGACGCAGGCACGGCACGCTATCTTCGCTCGCTCGGCTTCAAAGCACTCGCCACTACGAGCTCCGGCTTCGCCTTCACCCAGGGTCTGCCCGATGCCGAGTGGGCCATTTCCCGCGACGCTGCGCTGAAGCATATCGCCAGCATTGTCGCTGCCGTCCCCGACATACCCATCAACGCCGACTTCGAATCCGGCTATGCTCACGAGCCTGAAGCTGTCGCAGAGAACGTCCGCCTCTGTATTGCTACCGGCGTCGCGGGCCTCTCGATCGAAGACGCCACCGGCAATCCCAACCAGCCGCTTTACGATCTTCCTCTCGCCGTTGAAAAAATCGCAGCAGCACGCGCCGCTATCGACGCCTCAGGCTCCGGCGTACTGCTCACCGCACGCGCAGAGGCTCACCTTGTAGGTCACCCGGATCCACTACGCGAGTCCATCCGCAGACTCGTGGCCTACGCCGAAGCAGGCGCCGACGTTCTCTTCGCACCCGGCCCCAGCACTCGCGCCGACATCGAAGCTATTGTCGCCGCCGTCCGGCCCAGACCCGTCAACATCCTTCTTTTTTCCAGTGACGGCCCCACGCTCCCGGAGCTGGCCGACATCGGTGTGCGTCGCGTAAGCGTAGGCTCAGGGCTCGCACGCGCCGCATGGACCGGCTTCCTCAACGCCGCCCGCACCCTCGCCAATGAGTCCAGCATGGCTGGCTTCGACAACGCCGTCACGTTCGGCGAACTCAACAAGTTCTTCCACAAGGACCATGCCGAACGGCAGTAGCCGTCAAGATCGGCCATGTGGGAAGGGATCCAGAGTTCAGGCGGCCGGCATATTGCCGCTCGAACAGCGCGGCTAATCCGGTCTACTCGATATTTCCGAGGAACATTTTTATCGTCCTAATCGACCTTGTTTTGAAACGTCCTTCGAGGTTCCGTCACTAATAGATGCAAGACGACGAAGGAGTTGAGATGAAAGTGCTTACCGATTTCGCAGGCCAAAATTGGCTCATCACGCCGGCGGCTCTCGCCGTAGGAGAGAATCCGCCAGCGAGCATCCACGATCAGAAATTTCTGCTAGTTCTCTCGGGTGTGGCGATTGCAAACCTCGAAGGGAACAGCACGTCGCAGTACCTCCACGAAACATTGTCCTTCCTTCCGGACATGGCGGGACCGCAGAATTCAGGGCCTTTGAATTGGGCGATTGGCCGATTTGGCATCCCGAGGCCGCCCAACCAGGACGCTACCGTTGCCTTCTCGCTGGAAGGATGGGCACCGTTTGTCTCTCTCAGTTCCATCTTTGACCAGGATCAATCGATCAATGCCGGCTTTGCTGTGGACGTCTGGCGGCCCAATCATTTCACCACGGGGACAGATGCCTTCACGAGCCTGCCGGTCGGCAACATCTTTACCGGGATCAATGTTGACGTGGCCGTCATTGATACCGACGCCTGGATCTATCGCATTGGCTACAACGTCACGCTCGTTGGAAAAATAGTGTTTCTGACCGTTCCAAAAATATTGTTCAGTTCGAACTTCGATCCGACACCGGATAATGCGCCGCCATTACCCGCGCAGGCCGTGGGAACTTCGAGCGTGGAAGGGTCGGCGGGGAGCGTTGTTGTCGTTGATCCTCCCTTTCCTCATACCAACAAATGGGTGCAGATCACAGGAATGCCACCCGATCCCAAAACCGGCAAACTCCCCAGCTTCTTCGGTCTGCTTACCGAAGTCGATGGCGAGGGCGTTTACAACTTTTCCGCAGCAGTGTACGTGCCGGGTCCTTCTGAGCCGAGTCAATCTGATGTGGCATCAATCAGCTTCGGGACCGCAACCGGCCAGGAATTCATGCACATCGATTTCACACCGGAAAACACGGTACGCATCGACGACCTCGTCGTTGTCGGCTCGTTTGTGCGCAATCAGGTCTTCCTTCTGCAGGTGACTCTGAATATTACTGCAGCTGAATCCACAGCGCATGTGGTGGTTTCGGGCGGCGGAGCCTCGGGCGACCAGGTCTATACGATGCCTCCGCCTTTCCATTTCCTCTCGCTACAGTTTGGTTTGATCCAACTGTGGAAAGGGTTCCAGAACACGGGAAGCTTCGACGTGACGGATATTGTTGTTTCACGCGAGTAGCTTCGAAAATGCAGGGAAGCCTGGCGGTGTGAGCGGCGCAATGAGGAAATTGAATCTTCCGCAACCTCAATGAGTCACCGAACATCCAGCAGCCGACGCGATAGCTGCTCCACCGTCATGCCCGGTTCCTCACAAAGTCCACTGTGCACCGGAGATACCTGAATGATCGTGCTGCGCGGCGAAACCAGCCAATGAAAGCGCTCTCGCTGGCTGAGCTTTGCAATTGGCCCAGCGGACTCATCGCCCGCGCAGATCTTCGGAATCGCCTCCAGATGTTTCCGCACCAGCTCTACATCAATCTCCGGCCACAGCGCCTTCAGCCGTGCCTCATCCACCTGCACGCGTGCTTCGAGATATCTGTGCTCCAGGCAAAACACAATTACGCCCGCATTGATAAACTCTCCCCGCTCCACGCGAGGAACCACACGCACCACGGCGTAATCAAACGAGCTCGGCACGGGCACGCATCGCCTCCTCAACAAAATTTACAGACGCCTTTAGCCGCCGCACAAAGAAGTCCTCATACACTCCGCGCTTTTCAATCGCACTCAACTCACGAGCCTCCGGCAACAGCCATGCCTCCGGCACACTCTCTAGAATCTTCGCGAATACTGCAGCATTCAGTATCTCGTGTGCAAACGCATCGGCCTCTTGCAACGCTGCAGCCCACGGCAGCAGGACATGCTCCTTTACCTGCGCAAACCGAGACTCCGCTTTCGCGGCCATGCTCTTCCAGTCATGATGAAAGTACAACGCCGCACCATGATCGATGAAGTAAAGCTGGCGATGCCAGCACAGCAGATTCGCATTTCGCGCCGTCCTGTCCACGTTGGCCACAAACGCATCGAACCATACCGCCAGCGACGCCGTCCGCGCATCCGCCGTGTCGCCCGCCGCTGGATCGAACATCGAAGACCCCGGCAGATAATCCAACGCAAGATTCAATCCGACGCTAGCCTTCAACAAGTCACGAATCTCCTGGTCCGGCTCATTCCGTCCCAGCGCCGCATCGACCTCAACAAACACAAGCTCCGGAACCCGCAATCCCAACGCTCGCCCAATCTCGCCTGCCACTAGCTCCGCAACGAGGGCAAGCGGTCCCTGTCCGGCTCCGCGAAACTTCAGCACATACATGCCCTGATCGTCCGCCTCGATAATCGCAGGCAGCGATCCGCCCTCCCGCAGAGCCGTAACGTATTGTGTCGCGCGAACCGTCCTCAGCATCCCACCCAGTGTAGCGGCTACCGATCTCGCACTCTCTGCCGTATCCTTCCTCCATGCCCCTCGCAGAAGACCTCGCCGCGATCGTCCACCAGGAAGCCGAGCTGCATTTTCCCCACTTCGACCACAACACCGCGTGGAACCTTGGCCTCACATTGCGCGAGCTCGCTCTCTCGCGCAAGCTCGCCGTCGTCATCGACGTTCGCCGTTTCGGCAACCCGGAGCAGCCTCTCTTCTACACCGCGCTTCCCGGCACCACGCCCGACAACGCCCGCTGGGTCCAGCGCAAATCGAACGTCGTCGCCCGCTTCCATCGCAGCTCCTACCAGGTGGGCTTGCATCTTCAGAAGAGCGGCGCCACGTTCAACGAGAAATACTCCCTGCCCGACGCCGACTATGCCACCCATGGCGGATCCTTCCCCATCCACATCACCGGCTCAGGCGTCATCGGCAGCGTTACCGTCTCCGGCCTGCCCCAGCGCGACGATCATAACCTCGCCGTCGAAGGTCTCTGCATCGAACTCCGCCGCGATTACGACTCCATTCGCCTGCCGCCTTCTTAGCGCCACTTTAAAGAGGGATTAAGCCCACTCACTACAGGGACTTCGCGGCCAAGCCTGTGCTAGCCTGACCCCATGCGCGAGCTCACAGTCTTCGTCGGCGGCTCTCTGGGCTCAGACCCCTACTCCCCCAACACCTGGTCCGGTTCATCCAAGTCTCTCGTCGAAACGCTGAACGCAGCCGGACTTCTCGACAAGGCAGTCGGCCTCAAGCTTCCCACGCTCCAGAACTACTGGTACCTCGGCAAAAACTTCACCTCCAACCGCACCGTCTGGCGCAAACACTTCTACTTCGACCCCGCCTACCGCAATGCCCTCACTCAGGCCGCCCGAGCCGTTCCTGTTGCCAGTCCCTTCTGCTTCCAGATCGGCCACATGTTTTCGCTCCCCGCCGCCTTCCCCAACAAGAAGTGCATCTCGTACCACGACGGCAATCTCCCAGAGCTGCTCAACAGCGGCTTCGGCATGGAGGGTGTCTCCCGCCAGCGCATCGACCAGGCTCTCCGCTACGAAGAGGAGACCGCGCAGCAGATGACTGCTGTCTTCACCTTCAGCGAGTACCTCCGCGAGTCTTTCATCCGCGACTACCGCGTCCCCGCCGAGCGCGTCTTCAACGTCGGCGGGGCCGTCAATCTCACCCATGTCCCCGCGCCCGACCTCGCCAAGGACTACACCCTCAACCGCATCCTCTTCATCGGCACCGAATTCAAGCGCAAAGGCGGCCCCCAACTCCTCGAAGCCTTCGCCACCGTCCGCCGGGCCATCCCCACAGCCGAGCTCCACATCGTTGGCCCACACTCGCTCGACAATCCTCCCCCCGGAGTCGTCTTCCATGGCCACCTCTCCAAGGCCGACCCTGCCCAGAGCGCCAAACTTGAAGACCTCTTCCGCACCTCCACCCTCTTCGTGCTGCCCTCGCTCTACGAGCCCTTCGGCATCGCTCCCCTCGAAGCCATGCTCTACGGCTTGCCCGCCATCGTCACCAACGCCTGGGCTCTTCGCGAGTGTGTCACCCCCGGAACCAACGGCGACCTGGTAGAAAAAGGCAACGTCGAAGACCTCGCCACCAGAATCACCCAGCTACTCTCCGACCCCACCCGCCTGGCCGTCATGGGTCAGCAAGCCCGCGAGATCGTCCTGACGCGCTACACCTGGCCCGCCGTAGTCAATCGCATCTCATCGGCGATCAAATCACTCTAACCTACCCGCGAACCTTTACATCACAGCCGGGAGTTCAGGAAATGCGCTGCCGAAAGAGAAATAGACGGCCCCACGATCACCATGTGGATGACCACCTGGATCCAAACACCCGCTCGCGTAGCAGGCCTCTTCGGCTGTCTTGAGAGCGGCCTCACGATCAGGTTCATCACCAGAAAAACTGCGATGCCATACAGCGCACCCGAAACAAGGGGATACCGAAGCAACACCGCAGCATGAAGCGCCGCCAGACAAAACGTTCCCGCAGCAGCGAACGCGATAAAGAAGTGCAGCAGCAACCCAAGCGCTGCGCTTTTTGCTCCTTGCCGAAACGCACTCTCACCCAGCAAGCCGCTCGCAACGGACTGCCAGACGCGCATCCCGGGAACTCCCTGAAACTTGAAGGCAGTCGTGGCCGCCACAGCGTCCAGCACACCGCAGAGACTCCCTCCCCACACAATGGCTCGGGCAACATCTGTCATCTTCCCCTCAATCCGCTTTTCAGCACGTCACCATTCAGATGATCGCCCCTGCGGAAAAGGTCCAGCTTTCCCCAGCGTCGATTAGTGTGCCTCGATGAATGAACTGCCAGCTCACCGACCGACGTTCACGCGCCGAAGACTTTCAAGCAGATGCTTCTGATACTCGGGGTGATCTGTCTGCGCAAGATGAATCGCAGTAGCGATAGCCTGTTGCCCTTCTGCTGTGCGTCCAGAGGCAAGCAGGCATTGCCCAAGGGCTGCATTCACCTCTGCCGAATCCGGTGCCTGTTGCACGGCCGATTGAGCTAGTGCCACCGCCTCGGAAAAGCGTCGTTGAGGGAGCAGGCTCGTGGCAGTAACCGCGTTCGTCTGAGCAGCAAGCAGCGGCACGTCGAACGTACCGTGATAGACAAGGATAATGTTCCCGATCAGAGCATCAGGCTTACGATCACGGAAAGTTCGATAAGGGTTCATCTCATCCGGTCCCCATAACATCCCGTCGAGGTCCGTACTGCTGATCAGTATTGTGCCGGTAAGGGTTCGCGGCACGGCGTTAGGTGCCACACCAACCAGATGGCCAAAGCCAGTGATCAGTGGCTTGCACTGAATTCCGTAATAAGTCGGACTTAAAAACGGATCATAGGCATCGAACCAGCAGTCGGGGGCCGGGTGTTGATCCAGATAAGTCTTCGTCCATTTGAGTCCTTGGCCCCAGTCCGAGTTTGCGTCGGCGAACACGAGATAGTTGTGAGAAGGACCGCCTATAAGTTCGTTCGAGTACGCAAGGTAGTCAGGAGATGCATGGAGAGACGACCCAACCAATAGCAGAAGAAGAGCCGCAACGAAGACCTTCCCCAGGGCAGAGCGGGTGACGAACGATGCCGCGGCAGCACCTGCAAGGACGATACAGAACGGATAGATAGGCAACAGATGCCGAAAGCCGATATTCAGCGTCGAGAAGATTGCGACGAGCGCGTAGAAGGCAATCGGTAACGTGAGGAATAGGAACTCCCTGCGATGGCCTCGAATGCGAGCGAACGGGACGAGCAGAAGAAGCAGGATCAGAGTGAGCGACGTCTTGAGAAGAAAAGCAACGGGAAAGTAATACCAGACACCGGAGCCCAGCACCCGTCCCAGGACAAAGGTGGGTCTGTTTCCGGGAATCAGCAGAATGTCCACCCAGCCGAAGAGATATGCCTCTGGCAAGATGTGGTGGCGCGCGAGAAATTCAATGACAGAACGCTGCAACGGATGTGTAAGAGCAGCGGAGTAATCTGCGAGCGAGGGAATGATTTTGAGGTCGCCCGGCCGCGCCGCGTATCGAAAGCCATAGATGGCCCAAAGCAGGATATAGCTGACAACCGCAATAACAACTAAAGCCACAGCCAATCGGGGGAGAATGCGCCCTCGTCTTTGCAATTGTGTGAGATCGCCGGACGAGGCCTGCGGAGATACGAGGAAGACCTCCGCAAGGCCGAGCAGAACAAGCGTGGGAAAGATGAGGACGCCGGAGTGTTTGGTGAGAACGCACAGTGCCGTTGCTCCAGTGCAAAGCGCGAAGCGTAGAAGGGACGGCCTCTTGATGTAGCGATAGAAGCTGTAGACCGAAGCGAAGAAGGCGAACGTCAAAGGCATGTCTGTCGTGATCAGCGCACCATTCGCAAGCAATATGGGCTCGAAGCTGAAGATGCCGAGTGCCAGAACACCAGCCAGCGGATTAAACATCTCCTGGGCCGCAAAAAAGACCAGAACCGCCAATGCGATGCTGAAGAGAGCTATAACGAGGCGACCTCGAAGCAGGATGGCATCCGCATTCCCGGAGTAGAGAAATTGACTGGCATTCACGATGTCCTGCGCTTTGAAAAAAGGAATAGGAATCGGTTGCGGCTCTTTGATGCCCATTGAGAGAACAGGGAACGCCGCAAGCATCTTTGCGAGGGGAGGATGTTCAGGATTTCGGCCGAAGTCGCCATGCTTCCAATATTGCGTTCCGGCAAAAAGATGGTTTGCCTCATCGAAGGTCTGCGATTCCTGCCGCACAGACCCAACAAGCAGCACGGCGAATAGAACGAGAAGAATGACAACCACAACACCCGTCGTTCGAGACGTCATCGTAAAGGGGGATACCGGCGGAGTCGCAACCATGGCGCCATCCTTCGCGAGTCATTTGAACAAAGTCGATGACTTTGTATTCGAGGGGGCCCATGCAGATGCTGATTAGCTGGCATCAAGCTACAGCTTCGGAGATCAAATTAGCAACGTGAATTTGCCTCGGCAAAGACATCACAGCGCACGTCTCCTGATGTCGCTGCAAGCAAACGGCATCACGGACGCATCGCAAGCGGCGCCCCAACCAACCCTACCAGCAAAGCGATATTCAGCCACGCAAACCAGTCGCCGAACTTCGTATACAGCGTCGCATCGTGATGCACCGGAATCGTCGTGATCACCGTCGTAAACGGTGCAAACCCCGTCTCTCGTTCACCAAGCACGCGTCCACGATCGTCCGTCGCATACACAATGCTCTTCTTCGCCGAGCGAGCAATGCTGAACCCGCCCTCCACTCCGCGCATGATCGCCATCCGCCCGTGCAGCCATCCATCCATCGTGAAGTCCCACGCCGGCACCAGCATCAATCCAACTCCATCCTGCGCATACTCTCTGCTCAGCCGTGGAAAATCGAGGTCTTTGCATATCTCAAGGCCCCACTTGCCCGACGTCTCCGGCACCGTCGTTCGCGTCGTCGCCGGTGTAAATCGATTCTCAAACGGCGGGAGCAGATGATGCTTGTTATACGTCCCCACCAGCGTACCGTCCGGCCCATACAGCCGCTCCTGATTCCAGGCAAGCGTCGGCGTAATCCGATCCACTCCCACCGCGATATAGGCATGCATCTGCTTCGCCTGTTGCTCCAGCATCGCATCAGTCGCGGCCTCCGACGCATCCGTCACCAGCCCGCTATGCTCCGGCAGCACAAACACCTGAATCCCCTGCCCGGCCAGCGACTGCATCTTCTTTCCGAAGCGCTCGAACACATGCTGCGTCTCGTCCACCGTAGACGCCACCAACATGTCCGAGTCGTCTGATGCAATCAGCCCAACCTTCACCTTCGCCGAATCCTTCGGCATTGCTGCCAGCCTCCAGAATCCATAGCCAAACACGCACACAAAGAAGATCAACGCCGAGCACGCCAGCGCCATCCTCTGCTTCCGAGGATCGGCACTCAACAAGGCCGCAACCGAAGCCGCGAAGAAGAGCATCGAGAAGCTGATACCCCATATCCCCGCCACCGCCGCCACCTGCAAAATCGGCAGGCAGTTCATCTGGCTGTAGCTGATATTTCCGATCGTTCCATGAATTGAAACAATAGAAGTTACATATTCATACACCACCCAGAACGCCGGCACGACCAACGCCGCCTGCCAGAGCTGTCCCTTCACGACGCGGCTGCTAAATAACACCACGGCAACACCGAAGATGCACGCAGGAGCAACCGCATTCAGCAACGTAACCCATAACGGAGTCACCACTCTCAGGTAATACCATTCATTGAACCCACCCAGTCCGAATGCCGCCGCGCCAATCAAAAACGCCGCTGAAGCCGGGACCCGCGGAGCCAGCCAGAGCACCGGAATCGGTGCCAGCCATGCAAGCACCCACACCGGCGCAAGTCCCGTCCCCAGAAAAAACAATGCAGCCGAAGCCGCCAGACAAACAGCGACAAGGGTTGTACTACTCAGCTTTAAGGCCATAGATCAATCTCCTCATGGATCGGCGCACCAGCTCGCGAAATTCTGTCTCCGACAGGTTGAAGCGTCCGCCGCGGTAAAGCGCGATGTATCCATGGGCATGCGCCCACAGCTCGAGAGCAACCTCCCACACATCGTCGCGTTTCAGATAGCCCGACTCCATCGCGTGCTCGATTGCATCGGCTATCGGGTTCAGGGTTGGCGAACGCCGCGCGCGAAAGTCATCGGGATAACGGCGCGCATTCGGTCGGGCTTGCGAAAAGACATAGTCGAATATGCGCGGCCGATCGAACGCATAGTCGACATACGAATCCATCGAATCCAACAGGCGGGATTCTTCCGAGCCCTGCAAAGGACGTGCCTGTATATACCCAAGAAACTTCTCGAACTCACGATCCACCACAAAATCCAGCAACGCCTTTCTGTCTGGAAAGTAGTGATAGATCGCCATCGGTGTAACTCCCACCGCATTGGCTACCAGCCGCATACTCACCGCAGCCTCACCCTTCTCCTCAAGAACCTTGAGCGTCTCTTCGACAATGCGCTCCGATGTGGCCGTCTCTGTCATAGCTATACACTGTACAGCAAGTAACTATACACTGTATAGCAAGAGACAGAAATAAGGTAACCCAAGAAACCACTGCAGTTCCCAGTGTTACGATTCAACCCACGACAGCGCCTTATTCCAGGAGGCACCTCCGATGAGCATTAAAGCCGCAGGTTTGGACCCCGGACAACGTCATCTGAATGGCCTGCAAACGACAGGCCGCGAGTATCGCCACCTGAGTGATGTTGAATTCAACATAAAGCGGACCAATGACGTTGCCATCAGCATGCGTGACGGCAAAAAACTTCTCGCCGACCTGTTTCAACCGGATGCTGAGGGAAAGTTTCCGGCGCTTCTTTCCGTGTCGCCCTATCCTCGACAGATTCAGGACTTCGGTATACCGCTTGGCCTTCTCGAAGCAGGCGCGTCCGATTTCTTTGTCCCACGTGGCTATGTCCAACTCATCGTCAATCTGCGTGGCACTTGCGGATCCGAGGGCACATGGACATTCATGGATCAACAGGAACGAGATGACCTGTTCGATCTCGTCGAGTGGGCAGCCGTGCAGCCCTGGTGCGACGGCAACGTCGGCATGCTCGGCATCAGTTACTTCGCAATGACACAACTCACGGCAGCCGTCACACAGCCACCGCATCTCAAGGCCATATTTCCTCTCGCCGTAACCGACGATCCCTACGATGCCACCTGGCACAACGGTCTACTGAGCTCAGGGTTCATCTCTTCGTGGATGCCTGCAATCGGCATTATGTCGGGCAAAGATCCGCAGATGTGGCGCAACGATTTCTTCAAGCTCGTCAAGGAAGTCTTCACGACACCGGTGATTCACAAAAAGTTGGACCACATCAACGGCGAAGCCATCACGGTCGTGCTCAAGAAGGCCATGCGCTCTCATTACAGCGAAGAGCCTTACGACCGCCTGTGGCAGCAGATGTGCGTCGAGCATCCGACTCACGACGCGTTCTGGGATGACCGGGATCAGAACGCTCGACTCGGTAACGTAAACATCCCCGTCTATCTCGGCTGCGATTGGGACAACGTGCCCATGCATCTGCCGAGCACGTTCAGAGCCTGGCGAGCGCTTTCGCAAAACCCAAACGTACGCGTCGCAATCTTGGCGCCAAGCAGTCTTACATGGCCTTGGGAAGGCATGCATTACGAAGTCCTTGCCTGGTACGATCACTGGCTGAAAGGACGCGACACAGGCATCATGGAAGGTCCGCCCATCCGGTATGTTGTGCCCGAAACCGAAGGCTGGCGAACCTCTACGACATGGCCGCCACCCGAAAGCAAGCTGACCGCATTTGCCTTGCGTGCTGACGGTGTCCTCGGCGCGGAGGAAGGCACTGCCGGTTCACGAGCCTACCTCCACCTGCCCGCCGACTCCGGCCGTCCAGCCAACGCAAATCCTCCTCAACTACCGGCGTCACTTACCTGGGAGACTGCACCCATGACGGCCCCTCTCGATTTCGCCGGCGACATCGAGCTCCAGCTCGATGCAACCATCACAGCGTTCGACACCGGCTGGATCGCTGCACTGTACGACGTCCCACCCGAGGGCGAACCAGTTCCCATTACAGTCGGATGGCTCCGCTCCACACTCTCCCGTGTCATCGCAGAAAAGAGCCAACCGGGCACGCCCGTGCTCGACAACCGGAAGCCCATCGCAATCCCAGTTGGTCAGCGTGTCGTGTATCGAATGCCCATCGTCGCGAACGCCCGCCGCATCGCCGCCAACCATCGTCTGCGGTTGATACTTGCATCGGCGGATGAAAACGATAAAAGGCTGGCGATGCTCGGATTCACCCACACCACGGTTCGGGAAACGAGCGTCAACACCGTCTACAGCGCGTCTCGTCTTCTTCTACCAGTTCTAACCTCCTAGCAGGATCACTTCCAAAGTGACGAACTACATTCCATCACGCGATTGATCAAATGACGTGGCGACGAAGCATTATCTGCTCGATCTTCCACGTCTTGCCGTTATCTTGGCTGATCTCACCACGCCAGAGAAATGAGTTCGTCTGAATATCGTTGAAGGACCAGCGAAGCCGCGATCCGTCTTTGTCCACTCCGTCGAGAACGATCCGATCACCAACGGCTCCGTCTGCTAATAAAATGATCTTTCCGCTCTGTGGAACGACAAAGATCACGCGCCAGTCTTTGGACTCGGTGTCATAGAAGCGCAACGTTGTTCCTATGCCGCGGTTCTGCCGTTTGTCTCCGTCCTCACAGCCGATCCAAACGTCCTGCAATGCGTATGGCGGAAGGGCGCTCAAACCTTACCGACCTTGCCCTCGATCTAGGTTTCGCTGATCACAGTCACTTCACCAATGCATTTCGGCGCGAGTGGGGAATCTCTCCTTCTGAATTTCGCACTCGGTTCCGATTGCCTCTTCTCAACCCGGGAGTCAACGGAAACGCGGATAGGTCCGACGATGGCGCCAGCGCTACGCATCTGCTTGAGCAAAACGCACGGCATCGTAATCCGAATGCATTTCTAACCATGCAGTGACCACACCGAAACCACGTTTGCCACCCAATTCACCACGTCCCGACCAGCGAAATCGCCCAAAAATCCAGGAAAACGCCTATCCCACGCGACAAATCAGGCACTTTAAATAACTGGTTTCAGGCAAAGTCAAAACCGCCGGATGATCCGGCGCAGCCCGTCTTATTTCAAGCACTTGCACCCGTTTCCCAGCATCCGAAGCAGCCGCCGCAACCACATTCGTAAACTCCTCCAGCGGAACGTGGTGCGAACACGAACAAGTCACAAGCGTTCCCCCCGCCCGTAACATCTTCATAGCACGCAGGTTAAGCTCTTTATACCCTCGCAGCGCTCCCTCGGCTGCGCGCTTCGATTTCGCAAACGCCGGCGGATCCAGCACAATCGTGTCGTAAACCTCGCCCGCAGCCTCATATTCCCGCAAAAGCTCAAATGCATCTGCCTCAATCCATTCGACTTGCGCTCCAAGTTCAGGATTCAGCGCCATGTTCCTATCCGCCACCTCTAGAGCCGACCGGCTCGCGTCCACTCCCGTAACTTGTTGACAACGCTGGGCCATATGCAATGCAAACCCACCTTGGTACGTACATACATCAAGCGCCCGTCCCGCGGCGTATCTTGCTGCAGCAGCATAGTTTAGCCGCTGATCGAGGAAAGCTCCCGTCTTCTGCCCTGACCCGGCATCGAAATTAAAACGCAATCCATTGATCGTAAAAACCGTACTAAGCCTAGCCGAATCAGCATCATCCGAATACAGCGGCCCCGTCACCGGAGCCGCCAGCTGCTCCAACTCCCGAATCTTGGGATCGGGCCTCTCCCAAACCGTAATTCCGGAAAATCGCTCCCTCATTACTTCAGCCACTACCTCGCGAACGTCATCCTGCGCCGTCCCCTGCGTCAGCAACTGCAAGATAACAAGATCGTTATATCGATCCGCCACAACTCCCGGCAGCCCATCTGCCTCCGAAAAAATCAAGCGGCAGGCATCATTCTCCATCGACTCTGGAGCCACCTCATCCCGCAGCGCCAGCGCCGCCATCGCCCGCTCCCTTACCTCCTCCAGATATTTGTCCCGTGTCAGCGCAGCTTCGGCGGAAACCACCCGCAGCATAATCTGCGAAGCTGCACTATAAAGCGCTGATCCCAAAGGGATTCCACGGCCGTCCATCACTGTAACCAGCGCCCCGGCAACGATCTCTGAAGCCTCCAGTGCTGGTACAAGCGTCTCTACATCCGACCGGTACACCCACAGATGCCCCGCCCGTATCCGATCTGCCGCTCGCCTCGTAATCACCACTGCCGGTCCGTGCGCCTGCCCTGCAACTACCCGCGGCTCGCGCTCTACCACTCGTTTCACCATGATTTCATGGTCGCACAGCTGGCAAAACGCGGCTATGGACGCTGATTGAGCGCATTACTCTGGACCGCCATCGCCAGCGGAGTCACCACCGGAGACGCCACCCCTACAATCTGCGTTATCAGCCCAGATCCCACCACCGAAGTACCCAGATTTGCCACCCAGACATTGCCTGATCGATCCAACGCCACACGAAACGGATTGACCAAAGCTGCACTCCCATAGCCTGAAGCGCCGGACTGTGGCCTACCCGTGCTCAGAAACTCCGACACGCTGTTGCTTCCAGAGTTAGCCAGCCACACATTCCCCAGGCCATCGACCGCAAGATCGACCGGAGCAGTCAACCCACCCCCGTAGTAAGGGCTCCCGGCGACGGTATCGCCAAAACTGGTCAATCGGCTGAGACTGCTTCCAATGCGATTCGCCACCCACGCACCGCCAACCGAGTCGATCGCAATAGCAAACGGACCGTTGATCCCGGCACCTGAATACGGCGATCCCGGGATGGCCGCCCCCGTTTGGCTCAAAACCTCAATCTTGTTATTGGCGCCATCGGCGACCCACACATTGCCGGAGGTATCCAATGCCAGCGCCGTCGAACCAACTCCACCGGTATTGAACCCTGCGCCTGAAGACAATGCAGCGCCATTCGCACTGAGCTTGCTTACGGAAGGACCGTTGTTTGCGATCCACGCGTTCCCCGATCCATCGAATGCAAGTGCACCGGGCCCCTGAATTCCCGCGCCACTGAAGGGATTCAGCGTAGCCCGGCCTCCGGAGCTGTTCAGTTCGACGACGTTCGAGGCAAATGGATTCGTGAGCCACGGATCGTCATACGGATCGAGTGCAATACGTCCAAGATTTGCACCAGACTGGGTAAACGTCGCTGAGATTCCGCCGATATTGAGAATGCTGACACTGGATGAGTTACTTCCAGCAGAGCTCAGCACCCATGCATTGCCCTGTGAATCGATCGCAAGGTCGCTCGGCGTTTTGAAGGCAGGCGAGGCATACGTAATCGCGATCGTCCAATCAGACGGTGCATTGGTTAGCATCGGCTGAAAAGGACTGTTCGACGGAACAGTGTTGTACAAGGTTCCTACATTGTGACTGGGATTTCGAGCAATATCGAGCGCTGCCGCAACGGTATCGCCCGGCGTAGTGCCACCGACCGGGGTTGCAGCAGAAAAGAGTTTTCCGCACGAAGCCGTCAAACTCGTGCTTCCGTTCGAATTGACGCACCCAGCCAGAATTCCTCCCAGCGTATTGATCTCCGCCTTCGGTAGAGTCGCAATCGACGGTGCGGTGCCCGGTGTCGATCCAGTCTCGATCGCGACCAAATTTTCCGCTGTAGCAAAGGCATTAAGCAGTCCTTGTACATTGCCGGCACTGGTGCCGATGTGAGCGTAGTCGACCATGAAGGGAGCAAGCGACCACACTGCGGCAACTGTGGTTAGCTCGTTGATGACGAAGTAGCTGCTCGAGTTCAGGTTCCCACAGCTTCCAAGCAGACCCATCATGACGAGGGCCGCGTTCTTAGTTCCCGATGCGAGACCGGGGTTGCCGCCCGTAACGACCAGGTAGACCGGTGTGGAACTTGAGGGGCAAGTAAAGGCGTTTGCCAAAGAGAAATGACCGGTGGCGTCCGTAGTTACCTGCCGGTTCAGCAGCGGTGCCGCAGAGGAGCCATATCCATTGGTACCCGGGGCATACATCTGAATCACAGCGTTGCTTACAGGTTGATTACCGCCAAAGATCTGTCCGCCATAAGCCTCACCCGCTACCTGGGATGAAGAAGTCAGCGAAGACGGAGAGGCGCCGCATCCAACAAGGCCAGTCGCAATCGCCGCTGCGACGACCATCCGGCCAAGGGAGCGTGGCCATTGTTTGGGGGTTGGCATGGCCGGAACTTTCCTCACCTTCTATTAGCTTCTTCTAATGTGTAGAAAGCCCACGAAGCCAGCAATGACCCAAAAGTGTCACACTCTAAAATGAGAGAGTGCAAGGGAGAATCCGCGCGGTGAGGGTGTGTGCATAAGGTCGATGTCGTCGTACTGGGTGGGGGCGCAGCTGGCCTGATGTGTGCGCTGGAAGCTGGGCGGCGCGGACGACGTATCGTGCTGCTCGACCACGCTGATCGCGTCGGCAAAAAAATCCTGATCTCCGGCGGCGGCCGCTGCAACTTCACCAACATTCACGCCCGCGCGGAAAACTTCCTCTCGGAGAATCCTCACTTCGCCAAGTCCGCCCTGGCCCGCTACACCCCGGCCGACATCATTGCCCTCGTTGAAAAACACGACATCCGCTATCACGAGAAGACGCTGGGCCAGCTGTTCTGCGACCGCTCCGCAATGGACATCGTAACCATGCTCGAGCGGGAGTGCGCCGAGGCCGGAGCGCAGATCAAGGCTGGCGTGCGTATCATCTCGGTCGCTCACGATGGCCAGTTTCTCATCGAAACCACCGATGGTTCCCTTCGCGCCGACTCACTTGTTGTAGCGACCGGCGGACTTTCGATCCCAAAGATGGGAGCTACCGGCTTCGGCTATACCCTGGCCGAGCAGTTCGGCCTGAATATCATCGAGTGTCGGCCTGCGCTCGTTCCTTTTGTCTTTGGCCCGGAAGATCGTGACCAATGGTGCGACTTGGCAGGCGTCTCCGCTGAGGTTGTAGCCACCGCAGGATCGCGGAAGAAGCGCGGCATCTTTCGAGAAAAAATGCTCGTAACGCACCGCGGACTCAGCGGCCCTGCTGTACTGCAAATCTCTTCATTCTGGCGCCCGGGCGAGCCTGTTGAGTTTGATCTTGCCCCCGGCGCAAATATCATCGAGCCCCTGCTTGTCCGGAATGCCCAGCGCGATCCCGCGGCGACCGCACAGGCCATACGCGCTTTTCTTCCCATCCGCATGGCGGAGCGATGGACCGTTATCAACGAGCCTCCTGATTGGACGAACGTCTCGCTCGCCTTGATGGAAAAGAAGCTTCACAGCTGGCGCGTTACTCCCGCCGGCACCGAAGGCTACGCAAAGGCCGAGGTAACTGCAGGTGGTGTAGACACGGCGGAGCTTGATGCGAAGACAATGGAGAGCAAAAAAGTTCCCGGTCTCTACTTCATCGGCGAGGTGGTCGACGTAACCGGTTGGCTAGGAGGATACAACTTCCAATGGGCGTGGGCCTCTGGGGCCAGCGCCGGTCGTGCAGTTTAGTGTCGGTATTACTGGACAATCAGGACAAGGTTCACCGTTCGCGTAAGCCCCGCGCTTGCAGCTGACACAGTAATCGGATATGTTCCAGCGGGCGTCACCTGTGTGGGTGGCGTTGGACTCGAACCTCCCGTCCCTGGAATCAGCCGGCCCGCTCCACAACCGCCAGCGCTGATCAGGCAGCAAAGAACTATCAGGCAGGCGATACGTGACTTCCGCCGCCCGAGCGCAAGCAAACCCACAGGCAACAGCACAGTAAACCAGAGAACACGATGTTCTGTAGCTCTCGAAGAACTCGTCACGCCGCTAAGAACCGTAACCGAAATGGTTGTTGTCGTGTCGAGCCCAACGCTCGAAGGCGTCACATTGCAGGTCGCGTTCTGAGGCGCACCCGTGCAGGTGAAGCTTGCAACTACCTTCGATGGAATACCCGCTGCAGGCGACAGAAGCAGTGGAAAGACTGCATTCTGGCCGCTTTTGATCGTGACCGTCGTGTCACCATTCGGATCGAGTGTGAAGTCCACGCCAGTTCCATGAAGTTGCATTACGTGCGGCGAGTTCGTCGAGCTATCTACAATAGAGAGGGTGCCGGAGCGAACTCCACTTACAGTTGGTGTGAACGCAATCTGCAAGGTGCAGGCGCTGTTCGCAGCGAGAGTGTCGCCACAGGTATCGCCCTCCGCGAGGATAGCGAAATCGCCCGAGGTAACTTTGTTCGCAATCGCTAACGAAAGATCGCGATTGTTCGTCAGCGTAACCACAGACGAAGACACACTCTGGCCGATACCGGTTGCAGGAAATTGAAGACCGGACGTAGGGGCCAGCGAGACGCCTTGCGGCGCGATGCCAATTCCACTCAGCGAAACCGCCTGCGTGCGATACACGTCGGAGATACTGAGTATGCCGGTGCGAGTTCCCAGGTCTACAGGAACGAACGAAACACTCATGGAGCAACTCGAATGTGCATTCAGGGAATTGCCGCAGGAGTTCACCACGGCAAAGTCGCCGCTGGTGATCTGGGCTGCAATGAGTGTAAGTGCAACATCACCGGTGTTGGTGAGCGTAATGATTTGACCTGCGCTGGCCGTGGTAAGTTGCTGAGGCCCGAAGCTAAGCGCTGCCGGTGAAAGCGCATCCGTTGCCGGGGACGTTCCTATCCCGATCAGCGAAGCCGTTTGGGTGCCCGCATCGTCTGTAATGCTGAAGCTTCCAGTGCGCGTCCCCGACGTCGTCGGAGAAAAGACAACCGAAACGGTACAGCCCGTACTGGCGGCAAGCGAAGCCCCACAGGTATTAGCCGCAATTTTGAAATCTCCTGTGACTGATGGCGTCTTCAAACCCACCGGAGAATTACTGGTGTTTGAGATCGTGATATTTTGCGCAAAGCTTGTAGAGCTAATCAACGTAGAAGCAAACGTGAGACTGATTGGATTCAGAACAACGGCTGCGGCGGCCGTGGCAGTACCTGCGAGATTCGCCGTAGCCTGACCGCCCGCTACATTGCCGTACACCGTAAGCACGCCTGTTCGATTTCCAGTAACCGTCGGTAAAAAACGTGCCTGGATCACACAGGTTGAGTTCACTGCGATTGGGCTCGCAACACAGGTATCAGTCTCGTTGAAGTCGCCAGTGACGACCACTTTGCTTATCGTCAACGGAACGGTTCCGCTATTTTTAACTGTAATGGTCTGTGTATCGCTCGCCGTGGCTACCGCCTGCGCTGCGAATGTAAGGGAAGTGGGCTCGAGTGACATTGCAGGTTGCAGCGCAGTATTCGCAGTGAGCAACGGAATCTGCCATATTCCCCGCCCATAAGTTGCAGCGCGAAGCTCGCCCATGCGCCCATCGCCTGTAGGCAGCGAAGACGCCACAGCCAGACTGACTACCGGAGCATTCGGCAGGCTCGCACCATAGACGCTCCAGCAGTTAGCCGTGCTGCATGTTGTCACCTGCGTAGTCACATAGACACCGGTATCGAGAGCGATGTACACCGTATTGGCATCATTCGGATCGACCACGGCACTGTTGGCCGGCGCATTGGGCAGATTGCTACTGATGTTCGTCCAATGCGCTCCTCCATCGATCGAGCGATAAAGATGCGCCGTGGCGATCAAATTGTCACCGAACCCCATCACCGTGACGTAGACGGTCTCACCTGTAGCATCGTGCGGATCCGCGACAACCGCTGAGATATCGAACTGACCGGGATTGAATGTCTGTTGATCGCTTGCTGCACTTGAAACGGGCGAGGTTGCAATGTCCTTCCACACTGTTGCGTTGTTGGCAGTAGCTCCGGAAGTCGTCGAGAACAGATGCCCACCGTAGCTGCTACCTCCGCCATCCAGCGCGCCAGCCATTCCTGCGTAGAGCACCGGCGACCCGGAATTCTGAGTAGCCGCCGCATTGTTCAAAAGGCCTCCCGCTCCGAGAGATCGAACCACAGCGGGGGTCGCAGCCATACAACCCGCTCCGGCAGAGCCCGCAAATGTAGCGCTGATCGCATTCGACGACGTCCACAGCGTTCCATCATCAGCCGGTCCGCGCCACACGCGACACGTACCGATCAAAACGTTAGATGGAAGTGTCGGATCCAACAGCCAGGGCACATCGATCAACGAAACATCTCCAGCCACCTGCGTTGGGCCCAGTGTAGGCAATCCGCTGAAATCCGCAGCCGTACAATTAGCCCCGTTCGTGCATTGACGAATGCTCACGCCTTCAGCCGTAGAGAGATACCAAAGCTGCGGATTGCTCGCGTCGATGCCAACCGTGCCGCCCTCGCCCACAGAAAGCTGCGTCCATGCGGCGTTCGTTGTCGCTGACGAGGTTGCCGCTGTACCATTCGCTCCTAGTCCAGTAAGCAATGTTCCAGGCGAGACGGGGTCCTGCGCAAAGCTCACAATCTCCGCCAGCGAACCCAATCCCGCATTGAGATTCTCAAAATGCGTCGCGTCATCGGCGGAACAAGTCGTGCCTTGTGTGTTTGCTCCGTCACGCGATCTCCACAGACCGCCGTCGTTGCCTATGAAAAGCAGCGGCTGCGTCGACGTAGCCAGCGCCGCAATCGCGTGTTGCGCAGGCGCGACCATCGCAGAGCCATTGCAGGCGTTCCCTGCGTTCGTCGTATTTCGGAAGCTGCACCCACCTGCCAATGAGCAACGATAGAGATCAACCGTTCCTGCATAGACCAACGTATCCGCATTAGCTCCTACAGGAACTGCCGTCAATGCCATGTTGTAATCAGCCTGCGGAATCACCGCACTCCCACTGCCAACTTCCAATGCTGTCGAGCCCAGCCTTGTCCCAAACGTAACCGCGCCGGAGCAGCTACCACCGGAGATCGCGCAGATGTCCTGCCATAGTCCCTGATCGATATTGCTGCTGTCCGTCGTAAGCGCAAACGTATCGCCCGTCAGCGGCTGCGCCGCAAGCACACCACGAAATATCGGGCAGGCAATGCTCCCAGTTGCGTTCGGATTGACAGGGCAAGCTGTCGTCGTCAAGCCGCTTCCAGGCTGATGATCAAGACGGGCCCATGTAATGCCATCGAGCGACTCATAGTAGCCGTGAAAGCGAACGGCCGCATAAAAACGCTGGCGGATCGGATTCCACACGACCGAAGTAACAGCATTTCCGCCATGTGTGACACCTGCGGGCTGCGGCGTCTGCACCACCTGGCTGCCATCCTTGATCACTCCCATCTTCCACGTCACGCCCGCATCGGTCGAATAGTAAAGACCCATCAGGCTATTCGTGTTGTCCACCGCGTTGACCAAGGCGCCTTCCGCAGCCTGAGATACCGCCGCTACAACGGTCGTCGGGTTGCTCCATGCGAATCCCGAAAAACCTAACCCTACAAAAGAATGATTCCCATTGACATCGTCGTGTGAGTTACGAATAAGCGTCCACGTGAGCCCACCATCGGCCGAGCGCAGAATTCCACTCCCGTAAAAAGAATCAGTAGCATCATTAGGATCGCCAGTCCCCGCAAGAATCACGCCCGACTGCACACTGACGGCTCCTATGCTCAGCGATGGAACAGCAACGGACTCAGCATTGGGGCTGAACACTGGAAGCGTATCCGTTAGCGGGGTAAAACTCACGCTCGCCGCTGGCCCTGCCGCGCTGGTCGACTTCCATACACCACCGCCCGTCGTTCCCAGATAAACAGTGTTCCCGGTAGCATCCACAGGATCGATCACAACTGCCGTCACCCGCCCTGTGATACTGCCGTATGTCAGGCTGGCCACCTGTGCTGGCCCAAGCGGTTGCCATGTCGCGCTCAAGGTCGAATCTCTCGGCGCAGCTTTCAGCATCGCCACATGCTGCTTCCGTGCCGTATCCATCGCCTGCGCGGCGGAGACGTTACCGGCGAGCGTTCGGCCACCAAGAAAGCGCCGAGCCCGCACCGCATGCCACGGACTCGTCGTATTCTGCGCCTCAGCCGCAACAACGGGTGCAGAGATTTTCTGCGCCTGCAACTGCGATAGAAGCATCCAGCTGGAATTAATAAAAAAGAGGAAGAAGAGCCAACCGCTGCGACGACACAGCGAACGGAGCAGTCGCGCGAATTGAAAAGACTCGATCGGGCCCATGGAGCTCTACGCGGGAAGTTGAGATACGATACCTTGATGCTGCAAGGTATCGCCCGCGGAGTCAACGCAAGACTGCAGAAGAACCTATTACGGTTCCAGAAAAGGATGAGAAGATTCTCATCCTCGGGTAAGAGTTCTGTTTGTGTTATGCATGTTCGGAGATTCCGACACACGCCCTTTCAGCAGCGAACGATTTTATGAGAATCGACCGACCGCGTAGCATTTCTCGTATCCACCACCAGCTTCGACTGCGCCACGATCTCTCCAAAGTTATAGATCGAGTGATCCGTGACAATGACCACACAGTCAAACCGGCCGAGATCGTCAAGCGGTGTGGAGTGCATCTGCAGGTCGTACTTGCGGCCGCTGCTCACCGTCGGAAAGAAGGGATCATTATAGAAAACCTTTGCCCCGGCGTGCTGCAGCATCTCGATAATCGAAAGCGCTGGCGATTCACGCAGATCATCGACATCGCGCTTGTACGCCACGCCCAGCACCAGAACGCTGGCATCCTTCGCCGCGACACCGTTCCGCTCCATGGCGCGCAGTGTAGACTGCACCACATGCTGCGGCATTGACTCATTGATCTCGCCAGCAAGCTCGATGAAACGTGTCGAAAGCCCAAGCTGCTCGGCCTTCCAACTCAGATAAAACGGATCAACTGGAATACAGTGCCCACCCACACCCGGTCCCGGATAAAAGGCCTGAAAGCCAAAGGGTTTCGTGGCAGCGGCGTCGACAACCTCCCAGATATCAATCCCCATGCGCTCGCACAGCTGCTTCATCTCGTTTACCAGCGCAATGTTCACGCAGCGGTAGATATTCTCGAGCAGCTTTGTCATCTCTGCTGCTGCCGGGGTCGACATCGGAACTGTCCGCCGGAAGACGCTGCCATACAGCGCACTTGCAGCCGCTGTGGCGCGGTCGTCCATTCCGCCGATCACCTTCGGAATATCACGTCGCGGGACCATAATATTGCCGGGATCCTCCCGCTCAGGCGAGAACGCCACCATCACGCCGTCCAGATCTTCCAGCGCAGGCTTTCCGTACAGAACCTGCAGATTTTTTCTAGCCCCGTGGCGATTGATGGTCTCGACGATCAGCTCTTCCGTCGTACCCGGATAGGTTGTGCTCTCCAACACCACCAGCTGGCCTGCGCGCAGATGCGGCGCAATCGCCTCAATGGTCGATACAACATAGCTCATATCTGGAGTGTGGTCTTCGTGTAGTGGCGTCGGAACGCAGATCAACACGGCATCCATAGCGGCGATCTCGGCAAAGTTCCACGTAGCCTGAAACCCAGCCTTCTGCGCTGCCTGAATATGCTCTGGCTCAATGCGATGAATATACGATTGGCCATTGTTCAGGCTGTTCACCTTGGACGGATCGATATCGAATCCCGTTACCTGAAAGCGTTCCTCGCTGAACAGCAGGGCCAGCGGTAACCCGACGTAACCGAGACCGATGATACCGATATTCGCAGTGCGCTGATGAATGTTCTGAAGCCATTCACCAAGCCCAAGCACAGATGGCGCTGCAACGTTAATAGGTGTCAAAGCTTATCTTCCTAACTGGCAAATTCGTCGCGATACCATGCGACGGTGCGACCCAATCCCTCTTCAAAACTGACCTGCGGCGCATATCCTAAGGCCTCGCGGGCTGCGGATATATCGGCAAGTGAGTCCCTGACATCTCCATCGCGATCTGGCCCATGTTTAGATGGATGCTCGAAATCGAGCAAGGTTGCGAGTGTGTCGTAGGTTTCATTGAGGGTGTGGCGTTCGCCGCACGCGATATTGAACACGCGGCCCGCCACTAAAGTTGCGTCTGCCTGGAGAGATAGAAGGTTTGCAAGAACAACGTTGTCGATATACGTAAAATCACGGCCCTGTTCGCCATCACCGAAGATAACTGGCTGTTCACCCCGCAGCATCTGCAGAATGAACCGCGCCATCACCCCGGAATACGGCGAATCCGGAACCTGTCGTGGTCCAAAGATGTTGAAGTACCTCAGACACACTGTCTCCAGCCCATACACACGCCAATACGACTGCATGTACAGTTCGCCGTTCAACTTCTGAACCGCGTAAGGGGAAATAGGCTGCGGCACCATTGATTCGACGCGGGGAAATCCCGGCTGGTTGCCATAAGCAGAAGAAGATGCGGCATAAACAACCCTCTTCACTCCCGCCAAACGCGCCCCTTCGAGTAAATTGAACGTGCCGTCGATGTTGGTTTCATGGCTGGGCCGAGGCTCTTTTACCGACCGCGGAACGCTCGGTAACGCACCTTGGTGCAGCACATAGTCCACGCCCTCGCATGCCTCGCGAACACCTGTGGCATCCCGCAGATCGACCTCGCGCAGATCAATCCGACCGAGGATACCCTCCAGATTGCTCCGCAGGCCAGTCTCGAAGTTATCCAGTCCCCGAACCTGCTCTCCACGATTCACAAGAGCATGCGACAGATGCGACCCGATGAACCCAGCCGCGCCGGTAATGAGATACCTCGCCAAGTCCCTAGAATACCAGCGAGCCCTGCTCCGGAAGCAATCCCATCTGCTCGATGTACCGTTTCGAATCGAATTTCTTACCCGTAGAGGTACCCGACATATAACGAATCTTGCCGAATATCGCACGTTCCCCCCACGCCCGGTCGAACTTCCCTAGCACTGCCCAGGCAATTCCGGCATACCCATTCGGATCGCGCCCGTCCAGAAAATATTTGTCGTTCAGATGAATGCAGTACTTCATCGCCGTGGCAACGTCAGGCGTCCACTCCAGAATCTTCTTGGCCCAGTACATCCGCACATAGTTGTGCATCCACCCATACCGCACCATCTGCATCTGGCCAGCGTTCCACAGATCGTCATACGTCTCGGCATTCTCCAACTGCTTCAAGCTGTAGATATGTTCGCGCTCATCCCGCGCATGTTCAGCAATGGTCTGCTTCGCCCAGTTCTCCGCGCACTCCGGCGAATCGTAGTTTGTCGTGTACCGGACAAAGTTGACTGCAAGCTCACGCCACACAATCAGCTCATTGAAATATCCGTCACGCGCAGATTTCAGCTTTGGGTCTTCCTTCACCGCGTCTTCGACCGCAAGCGCAATGGTCACAGGCCCGATATGTCCAAAGTGAAGATATGGCGACAAACACGAAGTGCCATCCATCTCAGGATGATTTCGCTTCGCCTCATAGTCGTTCAGCAGTTTCCCGGTAAAGTGCTTCAACCGTTTCAACGCAGCGTGCGTTCCACCCTGCCACGCTTCAACCGGCTCAACACTGCGGTCAAGCTCCTTCCAACCGCGCGTCATATCTTCATGTACGGAGTCGACATGGAAGCCACCAGGCCTCTTCCACTTGTGCTCTGCACGCAGATTCCGGTAAGACTGAAGAAACTCCGGCATCAGCCTATACAGTCTCGGCCGAATCGTATAAGCCCCATATTGTGCCTTCTCAATCAGCTTCGATGGAACAACGACATCGGTATCCACCGTCCAGAACGGAATCCGAATTCGTGAGGCAAGGTGTCTTCGCCAGCGCTCAGGCTCTCGCATCGGGTTCTCATCCCCTATCAAAAAAGCTGCATGAACGTCAGCCAGCAGCTTCTCATGGGACTCATGGGGGGGCCGCCGCATAACAAACGCAATATTCCGCTGCGCCAGGTCGTCTTCGATATCCCTCAGTCCCTGATTGAGGAAAACGTAGTGTCGCAGGTTCGCATGGGGAAAGTTCGATATCCCGGCAAAGTACACCACCACCGGCAGACCAAGCAGATTGGCCACCTCCACCGCAAGATCGACGGCATGGTTATCCACGCCACGTTGCGCCCGCTGCATCCAGTACACGACGCATCGCCCATCAGGATCAGGCTGCCCATCCCGTCTTACCGTAACCCGCGGATCTTCCGAAAGAACGCGCAATACCTCTTGCACGCGAGATTCCTCCTTCGCCATACAGGCAGTGTACGTGTGCCGTTTGTAAACCTTTGATGACACTAAAAATGCGGCCCGCAGGCCGCACTTTGATGAAACCATTGTGGTCTACCAGAGACCCCATGCCCTGCTCATATAGTCCGTCAGGGTCATCGTGACCAGCACAAGGAAGGTAAAGAATCCCGCGCCGACCGTCATCTTGATAAGCTTTGACTGATATTTGACGTGCATGAAGAACAAGATGACGATCACGGCCTTGGTACATGCAATCGCCAAAGCCACAACCGGATTAAAGATGCCGAGATCGATATACGCCGCACCCACGGTGATTGCAGTACCAATCAGCAGCGTGGCGAAGACCATGATGTAGGTCGCCGGCGTGACGATGTGATGTTCGGCGTGCTCAGGGTTGGTCACATTCGCCGGATCATGAAATTCAGACATGGTCTTCTCCTTCCAGCCACAGCCTCGTGGCTGCGGTTTCGGCTACGTGCCGGGGTGTCGGTTGATGAGATAGAGCAACGGGAATAGGAACAGCCACACAATATCGACAAAGTGCCAATACAATCCAAAGTTTTCTATAGGAGCAACATACCCTGAAGAGAACTCCCCTCGACGGGCTCGCAACGTCAGCCAGACCAGGAGGCAGATGCCGATGATCATGTGCAGCGCGTGCATTCCGGTCATCGCGAAATACAGCGAGAAGAACACCTGAGTCTTCTGCGCCATATCAGGAGACATCGGCTCTTCTTTCAATCCGTAAGCGTGCGGGTTAACGAACTCGGAGACATCGTAGTGCTCGCCCGGGATGTGATGCTTCTCCCACTTTTCGTGGTACTCCACATACTTCACGCCAAGGAAGACCATCCCCAGCACCGTCGTGAGGACGAGAAACAGTACAAGCAATCCCTGCTTCTTTACCTCGGCCGCCCATACGCCCAGCGCCATGAAGAAGCCCGAGGCGATCAGCACAGCGGTATTGAATGCGCCGAGCGGAATGCTGAGCTGGTTCGATGCCCCGACGAAAGCCGCAGGATACCAGTTGCGGTACAGCAGATAAGCGAAGAACAATCCGCCGAAGAACATGATTTCGGTCAGCAGGAAGAGCCACATGCCGAAGGTTCCGGCCTCGCGCTGTTGCTGCTCCGTCTCGAAGTGATGACGATGCTGTGGCAGGGCAACATGCGTATGCTCCTGTGCCACGGCAGTCTCGTGCGTGTGGGGACGTGTTTCTACGATCGTATTATCCAACGGTCGTCACCTCATGTTCCGTCTTGTGGGCGAGCCACTCGTAGTCATAAGCTTCATGATCCACGATGGGAGTTTCAATAAAGTTTTCAGTCAACGGCGGCGACTGTATCTGCCATTCCAGACCAGTTGCCTGCCATGGATTGTTGCCTGCGATGGCGCCATATTTCAGCGACCACGCAAGGTAGAGAAGGGGAAGCATGTAACCCACCCCAAGAACCGTGGCGCCCGCAGTCGAAAGCACATTCAGAACCTGGAACTCAGCCGGGTAGGAGTGATACCGCCGCGGCATACCCAGGTAGCCAAGAATGAACTGCGGCAGGAAGGTCAGGTTGAATCCGATGAACGTTGTCACAGCGGCAAGCTTCGACAGTGACTCCGAGTACATGCGCCCGGTCATCTTCGGCCACCAGAAGTGGATACCGGCCAGAAATGCCATCAACATTCCGCCCACCATCACGAAGTGGAAGTGCGCAACGATGAAGTAGGTCTCGGTAAGGTGAATATCCATTCCCAGAGCACCGAGGAAGACGCCTGTCATACCGCCGATCGTGAACAGCCCCATGAAACCGAACGCATACAACATTGGCGTCTCAAACGTAATGGAGCCCTTCTGCAACGTAAACGCCCAGTTGAAGATCTTGATCGCCGAAGGCACAGCGACAAGCATCGTCAACAGCGAGAACACGAGAGCCGAGTAGTTCGACACACCCATGATGAACATGTGGTGCGCCCATACGAAGAATCCGAACAGCGCAATGGCCACCGAAGAGAACGCAACCGCCGTATAGCCGAAGACGCGCTTACGGCTGAACGTGCTGATCACCTCAGAGATAACGCCCATGCCCGGCAGAATCATGATGTACACGGCAGGATGCGAATAGAACCAGAACAGATGTTGGAACAGCAGAGGATCGCCGCCCTTGGTCGGGTCGAAGACGCCAATACCGATCGTCCGCTCGAGCGCGACCAGTACAAGCGTGATAGCCAGAACCGGTGTACCTAACACCATCAGGATCGAAGCAGCATAGTTCGACCAGATGAACAGTGGCATCCTGAACCATGTCATACCCGGCGCGCGCATCCGATGGATCGTTACGATGAAGTTCAGCCCGGTGAAGATCGACGAGAAGCCGATGATGAACACTCCGGTCGCCGCCGTCACAACGTGGGTATTCAGATAGTGCGTCGAGAGCGGAGTCGTAAACGTCCATCCAGTATCGACGCCGCCGAGCACCAGCGCCGCCAGCGTGAACAGACCGCCAATCCAGTACAGATACCAGCTCAACAAATTGACCTTCGGGAACGCCAGGTCCTTCGCCCCAAGCATGATCGGCACCAGAAAGTTCCCCAGCGTAGCCGGCACCGACGGCACCAGGAACAGGAAGACCATGATGATACCGTGCATCGAGAACAGTTTGTTGTACGTATCCGAGGCCACCAGGTCAGGCTGCGGCGTCAACAACTCCAATCGAATCAACCCAGCGAACGCTCCACCGATAAAGAAGAAGAACGTAATCGAGATCAGATAGAGAATCGCGATGCGCTTGTGGTCGCCTGTGAAGAGCCAGCTAAGGATCCCGTCCTCCGCATTGATGTAGCTCTTCTTCGGAAGGGCCGCCGTGCTCTGATCAGGCAGGTTGAGAATTGTATGTGCTGCACTCATGGCTTCACCACCCCTGGCGTTGTCGGCGCCACTTGGTTCGACTCTGTCGTTGTCAGCGTCTGCTGGACACGATAGTTGGTTTTCAATGTTTTCAAATACTCGACCAGGTCAATCAGACCATCCTCGCTGATCTGTCCCTGATACGTCGGCATGATTGGAGCGTAGCCCGCCGTAATGTGCTGCGAGGGATTCAAAATTGCGTCTCGCAGATAAGCATCGTTGACCAGAACCTCAGAACCATTCGCCAGTCTCAGCTTGGATCCGTAGACCCCAGCCAGATTTGGTCCGCGCGCCGTGGCGCTGCCCGAGTGGCACGCGTTGCAGCCCATGCTGGCAAACAGTCTCTCACCGTTCTGCGCAAGCGACATCCCGCTCGTCGAACTCGCCGTCCACTTCTCGTAGTCGTCCGGAGTCAGAACCGTAACTTCACCGATCATCGCTGAGTGGTTGGTCCCGCAATACTGCGTGCAAAAAATATGGTACGTACCCGGAGTCGTCGCCTCAAACCAAACAGTCGAGTAACGTCCAGGAATAACTTCACGCTTCACGCGGAAGTCAGGAATCGAGAAGCTGTGAAACACGTCCTGCGAGATCATCGTCAGTTGGATCGGTCTGCCAGTAGGAACGTGCAGCGCATTGATCTCATGCTGTCCGCCCGGATGCTCCGCCTTCCACATCCACTGCTTACCTACAACGTAGATGTTCATCGAATTAGCCGGAGGCGTGTAAATACGGAAATAAAGCAGTGCGCCCCAGACGAAGACGATAAGAAACAGGGCCAGCGGAATAATCGTCCACGTCGCCTCAAGCAGTGTTGAACCTTCCACTGGAATCGCGACCGGGTGCTCCGCCTTGCGATAGCGGATCGAAAAACCAAACACGAGCGCCCCTACCAGGACGAGACCCACCACCGTGATCAGCAGCAGGAAAAAGTAGAGCGCGTCAGTGTAGGGCGCAATGGTCGATGCTTCGCGCGGAAAGAGCGCCGAAGCGTTGAGCCACTTCACCAGAAATTGCCACAGTACTGGACTGATATGCATCGTTACCCTTTATCCGTTCTCTTTCTTCGTCAGATCGTGGTCGCGTCCGAGCTTCAAATCTCTTCGGAACATCAGGAAGATGAACCCCCCAAGCCCCGCCATGGTGACCATCCCGCCAAACTGGACAATGCGCGCAATGATGAGCGAATGCTTATTGGTCTGGGGATCATAGTGGTAGCAATAAGTAAGAATGTTCGCGACAGGTGAACCAATCTTGTTGTCCGACGCTTCGATCAGCCCAAGCAGCATGTCCTTGGGTGAGTACTCGACGCCGAGATAATACTGAGCCAGCTTGCCGTCCGTCGTCGCAATCTCAACTGAGCTTGCATGAGCAAATTGGGAGAGCTTCCCATCAGGGCCCGGTACGCGAACGTAGCCAAATCCAACAGCATCCGTCACAGCATCAATCGCAGGACGCTGCCCCGTAAGGAAGTGCCAGCCCGCTGCCGTCTCCGGACGTCCATACCGCTTGAGGTAGAAGGCTTTCTTCTTGGCAGCCTGCTCCGGCGTCTCGCTTGGGTCGATGCTGATGATAATGATGTCGAAATCTTTGCCCGGCGTCAGCTTGACCATCTCAAGCGCACCCGTCAGACCATCCAGCTCCTCGGAGCAAAGCATCGGGCAGTTGTAATAGACCAGCGATAGCACCGCGGGATGGTTGCCGAAATAATCGCCAAGCACAACCGCCTTGCCCGTCTCATCAACAAAGGGGGCATTCAGCGGCAGTGGCTGATTCAGGCGCTGAGTAACGCCGACCTTCTGCAACACCTGCGGCAGCTGATCGCCCGAGTTGTCACCGCTCTGCTTGTCCCCATAGCTTGCGACCTGCGCCAACAGAGGTGCGCTCAGCAGCGCGCAGCAAACTGCCACTCGCCAACCGCCTCGTATTGTTCGCCTGATCATCATGCCGTCTTCTCTCTACCGTTTCTTTCTCTACCGCTAAATCGCTATTACTTTGTCGGAGTCAGCTCTGCGTGCGCCGCTTCCGTTGCCTTGCCATAACTCATCTTCTGTTCCCGCGCTTCAATCACGCTAAGCTCGAAGCCAGTCCGCGCAAAGCCGGTCGTCAATGGAACGCGAACCTCCGGTTTCACCACGCCGAACATCTGAACCGCAGTCGAGGCCGGCCGCTCGTACACAGGCAGGCCACGCTGAGCGATCAATTCCATCGCCCGGTCAATCGGAATGCGGATCGCATTTCCTTCTTCAGGGGAGCGGCTGTAATGATCCAGCAACAGGTCCTCTCGCGCGTGCAGGTCCGCCGTCGATTGATTGCCATCATCGATATCCAACCGCGGCTCAGGGAACGAGGTCGTCAGCTTGTTCAACTCCTTCTGTTGCATCTCCGGATTACTGGCGAGATCCTGCCGCTTGCCGCCAGTCGCTTCGCCTGCAGCAGCATTCCACTTGCTAACCGCACCATCTGCTTGCGTGAGCGCATTGTTGATCACCCTGCCCATGACAAAGCAGAAAATGAAGAAGACGAGGACGGACCCGAAAAGGCCGGCCAGGAAAACAGCAACGCCATTCACATTGACATCGGTCGTCTCATATCCAGGCGAGTCTGCGTCGCGAACATGATGCTCGTGTTGGTTCAAATCGTGGTCATTAGTGGGCATGTTCAGGCTCCAACATCTCTTCCAGGTGCGGATCGTTCACGTTGACCAGTGGCCGGCTCTTCAGTTGTGTCAAGTAGTAAGCAGCCCAGAGCGACAGAACGCTCACGGGTACGGTGATGTAAGCAAGAATTGAATAATTGCCGCTGAGACGCAGATTTCCAGCTGCATCCGCAAAGTTCGGCTCGATCAGCCAGAACATATCGACGCAGCGCGCGAAGATCATGAAGCTCGTCAACCAGATCATCTTCTGCTTGTTCCGCTTCAGATCGCGCGACAGCAGCAGGCAGAAGGGAATCAGCCAGTGGCAGATGAAGTTCAGCGTGCAGATGTACCACCATCCGCCGTGAATCCGGTTCAGATACCACGGAATCTCGTCCGGAATATTCCCCGACCAGATAATCAGGAACTCCGCAAAGGTCAGGTAGATGTTCAGCATGACGAACGCAAATGCAAGTTTGCCCAGGTCGTGCTGCTCCGTTGTACGCAGTAGCGTCTTCATCGGTTCATAGCGCGACAACAGAATCACCGTCAGGATGCCCAGTGCAAGAACGCCATAGCCTTGTCCCACCAGGAACTGGAGACCCCATATCGACGAGTACCATGTAACGTCCAGCGATTTGATCCAGATAATCGCCCCATCGGTCAGCAGGATCACATAAATGAAAATGCCGATGCCGGAGAGATTCTCAAATTTGACTCGCCAGTAATCGAAGCTCGCCTGCGTTCCGGCTGCGGGATCAGCATCGCGCTGTAACGACCACCTATTGAGAAAGAAGGCAAACGTCAGCAGCACAGCAAAGATGAACACTGTCTGGACAATCACCGGAACCGGAGCCAGCATCGCTCGCTTTGCGTTCGCCGTCAGCGCCTGCTCCAGCGTAATCGCATGATCGGCCAGCGCCTGTGAAGTCGCAGCAGCGGTCGGATACTTCGCCCACTGATACAGATGCTTCATGAACACCGCAATCGGCACAAACATCAACGCGACCAACGGAAGTGTACGTGTCATCGCCTCCAGAGGACGGCGGATGAGCAGGCCCCACTTACCACCCGAGACATGCTGCAGCATCAACAGGACAAGGCCGCCGCCGGCAAAGCCGAAGCAGGTCATATACCCCATCAGGTAGGCGCGCAGAAGGTGGTTCCGGCCTTGTGACGTAAAGGCAAAGATTAGCGAGACGGCCGCAGCGACCACCGCAAGTACCAAAAAACGTGTGCGCCAGGCGGAGACACCCTCTGGTGCGGCGAGCGACGCAGGAAGCGTACGCGGCCCATGGTGGGCGTCGTAATGCCCGCCTGCTTCTCCGTGATGTTCGTGTCCATGTGACATGCGTTTCAAGCCTTCATTCGGAAGCTTCCGAGGTTACTGCTTAGCTGCTGTTGGTCCGGCGGGTGCGGCAGAGGCCGGCGGCGCGGGCGTTGTCTGGGTCTGGCCCGGTGTCGCCTTTACTGGCGCACCACTATTGTTCTGAACGGGAAGATTGAACGTCTTGTTATCGGGCGTACCTGTGACTGCGGTCGGAGGCAAAGTCCACTCATTTGCAAACGAGGCTGGCAGCCCTTGACGTTCCGCGATACTCGCCAGCGGCTCGACATGAGATCCAGTCGGCACATCCGCCTGCGTCGCACTCTGGCTCAACTGCAGCGCCCGAATGTAAGCCACAATCGCCCACCGGTCAGCCGGAGTCACCTGTGCCGAGTAGTCAGGCATCGCGCCGTAACCATTCGTAATCACGTTGAAGAAGTGGCCCAGCGGAGCCGTCTGCAGCCGTGTCACATGGAAGTTCCCGGCTTTCGCGTATCCACGCTGCACAATCATGCCGACGCCGTTACCAACCCGCGAGTGGCAGGGCGTGCAATAAACGTTGTAGCGCTCCTGGCCACGAGCCAGAACGTCCATTGTGACCGGGAAGGGCATGCCATCACCCTCTTTACCGCCGGAGAAACCGGTATAGAAGTAGCCGTCTTCGCGAAGCTGGTTGCGTGCGACTGTATTCTCCACCTGCGGACGGACGGAACGGCCATCGGCATAGAACGTAGTGCCGCGCTGCGGAAGAAACTTCGGCTGGTCATGCATATCCTGCCGACAGCCGAGCGCGGAAAACAGCGCAATCGTCGCAGCGGCAGCAACAGCAAGCCTCGGAGCGCGTGTGCTTAGAGTATTAATGGTCCACCTCCACCACGGAGACCGCATGGAACTGCTCGAGGAACGCTCGAGTCTCAGTTGGAGAAAACATTGGATCGACCGCCTCCAGGCAAAGGAAAAACTTGTCCGTCGTCGCGCCATTCCGGAAGTTAGGCGCATTGAAGACCGGATGATAGAGCTGCGGCAGACCGTTGAGTCCAATCATTCCAAAGGCAGCCGACAAGCCCGCGAACAGAATCGTCCACTCGTACGCCGGAATGATGAACGCCGGCCACGAGAACAACGGGCGGCCCGCAATATTCAACGGATAGGCCCACACCGAAATCCATGTCTCCATCAGCGACGCCGTCGTTACACCCAGCAGCCCGCCCAACAGGCACAGCAGCGGCACGCGATTCTTGTGGAAGTGAAGGGCAGACGCCGCCTCTTCAACCGGATAAGGCGTGTAGCACTCCATGCGGCGGTAGCCCACGCGGCGGGCCTCCTCCGTTGCATGCACCAACTCGCTCGGCGTATTGAACTCCGCCAGCAAACCGTAGATTCCTTCTCTGCGCGGCATCAGGCAGTCTCCTCGATTACGGTCTCTGCGTCAGGCCCGCTGCGCGTGATCTTGGTCTGCGGCAGCATCATCCGGATCTCAGACATCGGAATCATGGGCAGGAAGCGGACGAAGAGCAGGAACAGGCAGGTAAACAGACCCCACGTTCCGATAAAGATCATGTAGTCCCAGCGGGTCGCGCGGTACGTTCCCCAGCTTGAAGGAAGGTAGTCGCGATACAAGCTGGTCACAACGATGACGAAGCGCTCGAACCACATACCGATATTCACGATGAATGACAGGATGAACAGGTACGTCACGTTTACGCGCAGCTTGCGCGACCACAGCGTCGTCAGCGGAATCGCGAGGTTCGTCAGGATCAGGATCCAGTACGCCCAGCCCATCGGCCCGAACATACGGTTCCACATCATGAAGAACTCCCAGTGGCTCGCTGAATACCACGCCATGAAGACTTCCATGGCATAGCCGTAGCCCACAATCGATCCCGTCGCGAGCATGACCTTCGCCATGTTGTCCAGGTGACGCAGCGTCACCAGGTCTTCCATGTGGTAGAACTTGCGGATCGGAATCGCCAGCGTCAGCACCATCGCAAAGCCCGAGTACACGGCGCCCGCAACAAAGTAAGGCGGAAAGATCGTCGTATGCCATCCCGCCATAGCCGCCACAGCGAAGTCGAAGCTGATGACCGTGTGCACCGAGAGCACCAGCGGCGTTGAAAGACCCGCGAGCAGCAGAGAAGCCGTCTCATACCGGATCCAGTGCCGCGTCGATCCGCGCCAGCCCAGCGACAGCAGGCCGTACATGTACTTGGCAAACGGCAGTTGCGCGCGATCGCGCAGCGTCCCGAAGTCGGGAATCATACCGATATACCAGAACACAATCGAGATCGTCGCATACGTTGAAACCGCGAACACGTCCCACGCCAGCGGGCTGCGGAACTGCGGCCACAGGTTCATCGTGTTCGGGTAAGGGAACAGCCAGTAACCTAGCCACGGACGACCCACGTGAATCAGCGGGAACATACCGGCGCAGACGACCGCGAAGATCGTCATCGCCTCGGCAAACCGGTTGATCGAGTTGCGCCAGGTCTGCTTGAACAGCAGCAGAATCGCCGAGATCAGCGTGCCGGCGTGGCCGATACCGATCCACCAGACGAAGTTGATGATGGCGAAGCCCCAGGCTCCGGGCATCGTCACACCCCAGATACCGACGCCCTTCAGGAACAGCCACGTCAGCGCGATGACAAGCAGGGTCGCAATACCGGATGCAACGATCAGTCCGAAGAACCAGCCCAGCGGTGTGTTCGAGGTCAGAACGATGCCGGCGATCTTCTGCGTGACCGACTTGAAGTTATGGCCCGGCGCGATGACCGCGTACTCACCGGTACGCGGATCAATCATTGGGTCGTTAATGGGTCCTTTGGTCGCCATTTATGCCAGCTCCGGATTCGGGTTGATGACGCCAGCCATATAGGTTGTGCGTGGACGGTAGTTCAGGTCTCCGAGGACTTGGTAGGACCGTTCCTCGGCCTTGCGCTTCGCAACCGCGCTGTTTGAATCGTTGATATTGCCGAAGGTGATCGCGCTGGTCGGGCAGGCCTGCTGGCACGCCGTCACGATATCGCCATCGCGAATCTCACGATTCTCCTTATCGGCCGTAATCTTCGCTTCCTGGATGCGCTGGACGCAGTAGCTGCACTTCTCCATCACGCCGCGCGAACGGACCGTAACATCAGGATTGCGCATGAACTTCAAGCTCTCCGTGTCGAAGTCCGAATACAGCAGGAAGTTGAACCGGCGCACCTTATACGGGCAGTTGTTCGAGCAGTAACGAGTGCCGACGCAACGGTTGTACACCATCACGTTCAGACCCTCCGGCGAATGCACCGTCGCTCCAACCGGGCAGACCTGTTCGCAGCCCGCGTTCTCGCAGTGCTGGCAGGCCATCGGCTGGAAGTGCGCCTTCGGTGCATGCAGATCGCCCTCGAAGTACGTATCGATGCGCAGCCACTGCATGTTGCGGCCAACCTTTACCTGCTCGCGGCCAACCACCGGAATATTGTTCTCCGCATAGCAGCTCACAACGCAGGCGTTGCAGCCGACGCAGGAGTTCAGGTCGATCGCCATACCCCACGCGTTCTGGATCTTCAGCGACGAAGGATCGGTCTTCTGATAGTTCCACGCATCCGGGAAGAAGCTCTCGTCCTTCTTTGGAGCCTCGCCCTGCGGCCCATATCCAACCTTGTTGACTACCGTTCCGCTCGCACCCTCTTGCGCGAAGTGAGGATTCTTCCTGACCTCATCGACCGTTGCATAGCGGATGATCGACCGCTCCATCGCCTCGTGGCCAGCCAGCGAGAAAGTTCCATCCTTATCCGACTCTGGTCGCTCGAGATCGTGCTGAGCAAACGCTCCGCGGTGCTCGATGTTATGTACCTTCGTCACGCAAAGATCGTATGTTCCCGGAACCTTCTTCGCCGTTGCACCGGCGGAATAGAGCGGTGCCGTCGACGTGCGAAGCTGATAGGCATCGAAGCCGACGCTCGCGCCCACGCGCCCAGCCTCAGCCCGACGGCCAAAGCCCAGGTGAACCGTAATAGCTCCATCAGGATGCCCCGGAGTCATCAGAACCGGCGCGACAACCTTACGGCCATTCAGCTCGAGTTCGATCAGTTCCGTCTCATCGATCTTCAGGTCCGACATCGTCGCCATGCTCATCAGCGCGGCGTTGTCCCAGCTCAGGTTCGTCACCTGCTTGGGCAACTCCTGCAGCCAGCCGACGTTTGCAAAACGTCCGTCATACAACGAAGGATCGGGCCGGAACGAGATCTCGTAGCCACCCGCACCGACCGGCAGATTCGCGACCGCTCCACTCTTCGGTGCGCCCGTCGACTTCGCCGCAAAAGCCGTGCCTTCAACCCATCCATCATGCAGCGCCTTGCGCCAGCTCGCAGCGAAGTCACCCTTGATATAGGTCTTCGCTGTCTCCTGCACAGCGTCATAGGCCGAGGCCTGCGGATTCGCAAGCAGCGACTGCAACACATCGTGAGCAGATTTACCGCCGTACAGCGGATCGATCATCGGCTGGATGATCGTGATCGTCCCGTCATACGCCCGCACATCCGACCAGCTCTCCAGATAATGCGCCTTATTGATGTGCCAGGTCGAAACCGAACCCGTCTCATCCACATGCGAACCCAGGTGCACCGTCGTCGAAACCTTGTTGAACGCGTCCTGAAAATTCAAATCGGCAGGAGCGGAGTACAGCGGGTTGACGCCCAGCATCACCAGCCACTGCACCTTGCCCGCATTCATGTCGGCGACCAGGGCCTTCAGATCGGCAACCTGTTCGCTCGGCATCGGGTTCACCGTTTCTGTATAGATAACGGTCTTGCCCACATTCTCAAGCGAAGCATTCAGCAGATACGCCGCTGCATGAACCGCGGGAGAAGCCTGCTCGCCCGGGATAATGACGCAGCGTCCGACATTTCTCTCGAGATCGGCATGCAGTGCGTCAAAGAAGCGCTGCTGTGCCGCGCTCGCACCCTGCGGAGCCACGCCGCTGATCAACGCCTCTGCAAACGAAGCAATCTCACTTGGCTTCACCGCCAGCCGATGCTCGGCCTTGAATCCGGTCACCGTCGGCATCGTCTCGACGGCGTACATCCGATTCATCGTCTTGCCTTCTTCGTAGCGATGCCGCTCTGCGTATCCCGCCGCCATCGGCAGGAAGCCCGGCTGAGCGATACCGCCAAGGAAGTCCGCATCGAGCGACACGATCAGATCGGCCGCTTCCAGCTTGTACTGCGCATCCACGTAGCTGCCGAAGACTGCCTTTGAAGCAGCGCGAGCCGAGTCCGAGTTCACCGGATCCCACTGCACCAGCTTCGCCTGCGGATACGCCGTCTGCAGCTGCTTCCACTGCGATGCCAGCGTCGGCGATGTAATCGTCTCACTCAGGAAGTAAAGTCCCTGCCCACCCGAGGTCTTCTTCGCCGCAGTCGCAAACGCCTGCTGGAAGTCACCAAATGATGCAGTCTGTCCGCGATAGAGGACATGCTGTGAGCGGTCCGGATCGTACATGTCCAGCAACGTCGCCTGCGCAAATGCATCCGACTTGCCCTTCGATACTGGGTGCTCCGGATTGCCTTCAATTTTGATCGGGCGGAACGAATCCGACTTCACCAGCACCGGAATCGCACCCGTCGGGAACGGATACGCCGTTGCAAAGTACATCGGCTTGCCCAGCACCAGGTCTTCAGGCTGACGGATATAAGGGTAGACCGGCTCATCCGGCTGCTTGGTGCAACCTGCAAGCCCAGCCAGCGCAAGCGACGCGCCCATCACCTTCAGGAAGCCGCGGCGGCTGACAGCATCCACCCACTCCCCAGCTCCGCCCCCGGACATCGCTCCGGCCTGGCGCGGAAACTCTTCCCGCATCAACTCGTGGAACGCCGGCGTCTCGGCCAACTCGTCCAGATTCTTCCAGAAGCGTCGCCCCGTCTTGCCGTCCAGCTTCGCGCGGACCTCAGCCAGCGTCAGCTTTGCCGGCGCGATCTGGGTGACCACTTGAGGTGTTGCTTCCGCCAGTGACTTCGTCTCTGCCATCGTCTGCTCTGTTCCAATCCCGGTCGTTTCGATCCCAGTCGTTTTCATCGGTGGCACGTCTCGCAACTCGAAAGTTGGTCCGGCGTGCGGATGTGGTACTGCGCCGTCAGGTATTTGCCCAAATCAATCTGGCTGGTGAACTTCACGTAGCTCGCCGGCAGAGTCATCGGTGGAACGTCGCTCACCGTCTGCCCCTCGCCCGTCAACGGATGAGGCTGCAGATTCGTGCCGGACTGCGGCTTGGACTGCCCCGCAGGCGTCGGCGACTCGAGCTGCATCATCGCCAGCTCTGGCCCGCCCTTGCCCGTCGGATCGGTCGTCGTGCAGCTTACGTTCTGCGCTGTTGCTCCGCCCCTGTTTGTGCTCGCACACCATACCGGCTTATCGGTCGAAGGTCCGGCCCACGCCATGTTGTAAATCTCGCTCGTCGGTCGCAGGTTCACTGCAGGATTGCGATGGCAGTTCAGGCACCACTCCATCTGCAGCGTGTTCTGCTGATACATCAGCGGCATCTCATCCACGCGTCCGTGACAGCTCGCGCAGCCAATGCCCTTGTTCACGTGGATATCGTGGCTGAAGTAAACAAAGTCGGGAAGGTCATGCACACGGATCCATTGGATCGAAGCACCCGTAGCCCAGCTCTGACGAACCGGCTCCAGCAACTCGCTGTTCGTCCAGATCTGCGCGTGGCAGTTGATACACGTCTTGGTCGGAGGTATGCCGGCATATGCCGCCTTCTCCACCTGCGTGTGGCAATACTGGCACTGCAGCCCAAGCCCCTCGACGTGGTGCTTATGGCTGAACGGGATCGGCTGATCCGGCCGCTGACCCTGCTTCGTCACCCACGGTGATCGCTGCAGCTGGTCCAGAGCTACGCCGAGCGCGATGACGATCAGACCCGTCAATACCAGGCTCATTCGAGCCAGCGCGTTCGAACTGCGGTCAAAAACTTGCGCCATGAGTGCGTTCCTGCTTCCTCTGCGTTACCTGACTTTTAGGGTCGGGAAGGTGCTTTCGATGGTTATGCTTCTTAGTTACTTTTTGCCGATCGTTCTGCGTGTCGGCGGTTGGGAGCGTCCGCGATGGTTACGCTCGAAAAATTCTTCCTTCGGAAAGATTGAGTATAGCAGCGGAAAAGCCCAGCAAAACTCATCGCCCACTGCTCGCAACTGTTTTTTTACCTGCAACATCCGATTATCGAAACGTCCTCACGCAAGCCATGCACTACATCTCGTGCACCGCGGACAGCTTGTTAGTGATGACCACAATATCTACCCTGCCCGAAAGGTATCGCTCTTGTAAATGCGAACCATTCCAGTCCGAATTAATATCGTCCACCCATCCGGCAATTGCGGCGATAACCGCACCACTCTGTTCACTCCTCTTCAAATCGGCTGGATCCCGAAGATCTTCAATCGCAACACATCGCACCAGCCCGACTCTGATACCGTCATCCTCATGCCGCGCCCGAACACAAGTCCTCGTCCTCCGCGCTACGACCACGCCCTCGCCATCACCCAGCTCTCCGTCGCCGATCCCAAACTCGCCCGCCTCATCCAGCGCGCCGGCCCCTTTATCCTCCGCGTCGCCAGCACCCAATCCCCATTCGAAGCCCTCGTCGAATCCATCATCTACCAGCAGCTCCACGGCAAAGCCGCCGCCACCATTCACCGGCGACTCCTCGAAAGCTTCTATCCCGTTACAGGCGACCAACACTTTGCCGCCCAACACCTCCTCGACTGCCCTAATGAGCAGCTCCGCGCCGCAGGCCTTTCTCACAACAAGTCCTTAGCCCTCCGCGACCTCGCCGCAAAAACCCTCGACGGCACCGTTCCCACCCTCCCCCAGATCCGTCGCATGTCCGACACAGCCATCATCGAGCACCTCACCCAGGTTAGAGGCATCGGAACATGGACCGTAGAGATGCTCCTCATCTTTCGCCTCGGCCGCCCCGACGTCCTCCCCGTCTCCGACTACGGCGTCCGCAAAGGCTTCGCCCTCACCTTCGGCAAGCTCAAACCCACCGACAAAGTCACCCCCATGGACCTCCCCAAACCCGACGTCATGCACCGGCGCGCCAAACGCTGGGCCCCCTGGCGTTCCATCGCCAGCTGGTACCTCTGGCGCGCCTGTGACCTAGCCGCCAACAAACTAACTCCCCTAAACCCCTAGCTTTTGCCTTCCCCCTACTCCCTTATTCCCTACTCCCTGTTTCCAACCCCTCAGTACGCGATACCCTCTAACCAGACCTATGGCCAAGTCCAGAACCTCCCCCAAGACCGCCGCCGTCCCTGTCCCCACACCCGCCGTTCAGGAGCCGGAACGCTACGTCTGTGTCCACGGCCACTTCTACCAACCGCCCCGCGAGAACCCCTGGCTCGAAACCGTTGAGGTTCAGGACTCCGCCGCCCCCTATCACGACTGGAACGAGCGCATCACCTCCGAGTGTTACGCCCCCAACGGCGCCTCCCGCATTACCGACACCGAAAACAAGATCATCCGCATCATGAACAACTACGCGCGGATAAGCTACAACTTCGGCCCCACCCTGCTCAGCTGGCTCAACGACAAGGCCCCCCGCGCCTACCGCATGATCCTCGATGCCGACAAGACCAGCGCCCAGCGCTACAGCGGCCACGGTTCCGCCATCGCCCAGGTCTACAACCACATCATCATGCCCCTTGCCAGTACCCGCGACGCCCTCACCCAGATCCGCTGGGGCATCGCCGACTTCGAGTACCGCTTCCACCGCAAGCCCGAGGGCATGTGGCTCGCCGAGACCGCAGCTAACCGCCACATCCTCGACCTCATGGCCCAGGAAGGCATCAAGTTCACCATCCTCGCCCCCCACCAGTGTGCCCGCGTCCGCCCACTCCCCGCCAAACCCGGCGACCACGAATTCCCCTGGTCCGATACTCCCAACGCCACCGCCGACCCCACCCGCCCCTACCTCATCCAGCTCGACGAAGGCCGCTCTATCACCGTCTTCTTCTACGACGGCCCCAACTCGCGCGCCATTGCCTTCGAAGGCCTTCTCAACAGCGGCGAAGAATTCGGCCGCCGCCTCCTCACCGGCTTCCATCCCCCCGCCAGCACCGACAAAGCCCAGCTCTCACACGTCGCTACCGATGGTGAAAGCTACGGCCACCATCACAAGCACGGCGAAATGGCTCTCTCCTACGCCATGCACTGGATCGAAGACGAACACCACGCCAAACTCACCAATTACGGCGAATTCCTCGATAAATTCCCTCCCCTCTGGGAGGCCGAAGTCGTCGAAGACACCTCCTGGAGCTGTGTCCACGGCGTCGAACGCTGGCGCTCCAACTGCGGCTGCAACGGCGGCAAGCCCGGCTGGAACCAGGAGTGGCGCGCCCCGCTCCGCGAATCCCTCGACTACCTCCGCGACGCCACCGCGCCCCTCGCCGAGCAGCTCTCCGCCTCTCTCTTCAAAGACCTCTGGGCCGCCCGCGATGCCTACATCCAGCTCATCCTCGATCGCTCCCCCGACCGCGTCAAAGCCTTCTTCGACGCCCACCAGACCCATCCCCTCTCCGACGCCGAGCGCGTCACCGCCCTCGAGCTCCTCGAACTCGAACGCCACACCCAGCTCATGTACACCTCCTGCGGCTGGTTCTTCGACGAGGTGTCCGGCATCGAGACCGTCCAGGTCATCGCCTATGCTGGCCGTGTCCTCCAGCTCTCCGCCAAGCTCTTCGGCGAACCCGGCGCCACCCTCGAAACCGGCTTCCTCGACATCCTCAAAAAAGCCATAAGCAACGTCCCCGAACTCAGCGACGGAGCCGAGGTCTACCGCCGCTTCGTCACCAACATGAAGATCGGCCTCGAACAGGTCGGCGCCCACTACGCCATCAGCTCCATCTTCCGCTCTTACCCCGAGCAGGGTGAGATCTTCTGCTTCGACGTCCACCGCGAAAGCCACGAGGTCTACACCTCCGGCCGCGGCCGCGTCGCCCTCGGCCGCGCTCTCGTCGACTCCCGCGTTACACAGGAAGCCGAGGACATCTGCTTCGCCGTCCTCCATCTCGGCGACCAGAACCTCTCCGCCGCCGTCAAGCGTTACGACTCCTCCAACACCGAAGAGGTCGAGGCCTTCAAAACCTTCTCCGCCGATGTTGGCGCCGCCATGCGCCGCGCCAATCTAGCCGAGGTTATCCGCCTCATCGACCGCATCTTCGGCCAGATGGGCTACTCCCTCATCTCCCTCTTCGCCGACGAGCAGCACCGCATCATCCAGACCATCCTCAATCAAACCCTCATCGAGATGGAGGACTCCCTCCGCAAGATCTACGAAGACCACGCCTCTCTCCTCGACTTCCTCACCGAAACCGGCATGGCCCCGCCCCCGGCCCTCGAGGTCGCCGCCAACTACGCCATCAACTCCAGCATCCGCCGCTCCCTCGAAGCCGTCACCTTTGATGCCGAAGCCATCGACACCCTCATCTCCCGGGCCGAATCCGAACACATCACCCTCAACGCCCAGGAGATCAGCTACACCGCGGGCCAGCGAATGAAACGTGCCATGGTCCGCCTCGAAGCCGCCGCCGCCGGCGACCCCGCAGCCAACGGCGCTCTCAACAACGCCGTCCTCATCGCCGAAACCCTCCTCAAGTTCCCTTTCGAGGTCAACCTCTGGCAAGCCCAGAACATCTGGAACGACCTTCTCCGCCGAAGCGACAAAAACTACTGGACCGAAGACTGGAAAGAAGGCTTCAAGCGGCTAGGCGAAGCCATGCACATCAAGGTAGACCACCTGGTAGTAGAAGAAGGCGTAAGCGCCTTCTAAAGAACATCGAGTTTCTAGTCACCGCTGGGAGCAAGGTTGGCTCAGAGCCGTCTGCTTGAGCCGCTCGTAATCAAAACTCCCCAGGGCATCGCTCAAATCCTTGTCGTTGATGAGCGGCGAGACCTTCTCGCACAAACGCCGTATGCACTCCCGCTGGTTATTCCCCGACAAGCTGCAAGCCACCTCAAGCCTCCCCGCCGGCTCCTTTGACTCCTTCGCATTCAAATCCCATACCACCACCTTGCCATCTTCCGTCGACGCCAGCCACCGCCCGTCCGCGCTTAGCGCTACCAACATATCTGTCTGTGCGCCGCCCATTTTTAACTCCTTCAGCACCCTCTGCTCCGCCAAGTCCCACGCCGCAATCATCCCCTCTCCGCCCGCCGCGACCCGCCTCCCGCCCGCGTCAAACGACACAGAGTAGCGAATATCATCCCGCATCCGAACCTTTCCCGGAAACGACATCGGCTGTAAGCTCACACCATCTCGACTTCCAAAGAGAAACATCGGGCCGCCGTTAAACCCCCAGACCACCATCATCGATCCGTCATCGCTAAAAGAGACCCCATTCCCCAGCTCGACACCTTCTTTCCGCGCCACCGGCCCAACGCGAATCATATCCGGCTCGAGATCCCACAGCCCACGTATGAAGCCTATGTTGTACGAACGAATGTCATCCGTCACAAAAGCCAGCCTTGAGTTCGTCACGAAGTGCAAGCCAATCAACCGCTGCGGAACCGTCTTATACCGAAATCCACCCGTCCCAGAGTCCCATATAGCAATCTCGTCACCCGAAAAAAACGCAACCAGCCGACCATCCGGACTAAGCGACGTTGCGCCTTCCAGCTCACTCTTGCCTTTATGCTTCAGAAACAGCGCATCGGTCGGCACTGTCTTCCCTGCTCCCGATTTAAGATCGTGAAGCACAATCGTTTCGTGATTGAGCTCATCCTCCGTTGGAGCGCCAGGCCCCCTCGAAAGCAGGTGCGATCCATCAGCCGAAAACTGCAACTCGAAAATCCTCGTTTGATCGCTCCCAATGGGTGGCCCCGCTGTCGCCCCACCCGGCACATGCCACAGCATCGTCACACCATCGACGCTGCCTGTCGCCAACAACGGACTCTCACCTGCCGCCGGACTGAATGCCATGCTGTCAATCTGTTCCACCCCGTGTTGTCCCATGATGCCGGCAACATCCAGCGAAGCGCTCCCCAGCTTCTCCAGCGCGCTCCTTGCCTCATCGGTAGGCGACAACCGCCACGCAAGCACCGCCAGCAGAATCGCCTTGTCCACGCCTCCCTTCTGCCCCAGAAGCTCCACCGACTTCGCCGCCATGCTCCGCGACTCCGCCATTCTGGTCTCTTCCTGCGCACTGCGCCGCTCCAGCATCGACACCAGCGTCAGCACACCCATCACCACCACCGCGACGCTCGCTGTAATCCGAAGCATCCGCTGCTGCCGGATATCCTCGCCATCCAACTCATCCATCGGCCGCCCGTGCAACGGAGCAGCAAGCGTCAGCACAGCGGTTCGGAATCTGGCGTTGCGCAACGTGAGATCGCTCCTATCCCTCGCCCAGCGAAGATCCACATAGTGCGGCTCCTCGCGAAATCGCCCCCGCAGCACATCGGGCACGCACGTAGTCTTCTTCCAATCAAAATCTGCCGCGCCGACGCTCCATGCAATCTCGCCATCGGTAACAACAATCAACAGTCGCTCAACCGAACGATGTTCGAGCCACCACTCCACCTCCTTCCGAACCCACGGTGAAGCCGCAGACGGAACCGAAGCCATCAGCAGAAAATATTCGCATTGCTCCAGTGCACTCTGAATCCCCGCCCACAAACCAGGATTCGCCGACAGGCTTGTTTCATCGCGGAAGACTCGCACAACAGGCCGTCGATACCAGGGCTTGCCCAAACGCTGAATGCCGCGCTGCAACGCAGGCGCAAGCTTGCCATCCGCAGCATGGCTATACGACATGAAGGCCTTATAGAGAGAAGCCATTCGTCGTCCTCGATCACTGCCTAACCAGGCAGCTCCTCAATTTCCATAGAAATAGGTCGGCATTCTAAGGCCGCTTGTTATCGATCGTCCATGCCCTCGCAGAACAAACGGTGCCCACAAATCCGGGGAGTCCACACAAAATAAACCACTTAGAAAATTATTCTCAAAAAAACCCAGCAAAATCCCATGTCAAGCCCAAAAACACCCAAGTCAAACAAAACAAACAACATCCTCATTGCGTGGGAGTTATCTCCCACCCACTACAATTGAAATAGAGATAAAAAAGCCCCGGCCAAAAAGCCGGGGCTTCCCCATTAACCCATAAATCCTTTAGAAAGACGATTTTACCCGCAACCCATTTAGAATGAAGATTTTACAAAGGACAAACAAGCTATCCAAAACAAACTAAACCACTTAGAATCCGTACCCCCGGGGGGTAGACCCTAGCTCCGCCAATGCAAAGTAACTGGCCCCGCCAGCGGATGCTCCCCCGTCCCTCGCAACCGGGCCTGCTTCAAAGCGAAGTACCACTTCGCCGGCTTATCCGCATCGTCGATCAGCATCAGCCCAGGATTGAACCTCAATCCCTCAGCCTGCTCGATCATCGTCTCCTGATCCTGCCGCACAAACCGCGCACCAAAAAACGTAGCAACAGAAGTTACAAATGGAACCCAATAGAAGATATTCCACGCCGCAATCACATCGATCCTGCACGTCGAAGCTGTAACCGGCGTCACCGTAGTCAAACTCGAAAACCACTTATCGCCGCACCGTATCGTCTCGTACCGCCGATTCGGCAACACAAAATCAATCGTGGTCGTAATCGGCTCGCCATACACGCCCAGCAGTTTGTAAGGCGCGCTATTCCCTGAAGGAGCATGCGCCGACATCCGAAACCCAGCGTTTCTCCCATTGTTTTCGCGGTCTTCCAATGGCTCGAAGTGCTTCTCCTTCTCGTGGATGCTCGCCCGGCTGCGCCACCACCAGGCCTGGTGAACAAACGGTCCATGCGCCGGGTCCATCAGTCCGATAATGCCGTGATCGACGTTGCAAGGCAGGTCAGCCACAAGATGCGCACTGCGAAACCGAGCGGAGAACTTCGACAGCTCTGGCACAGCCGGAAGCTCACCATTAACCCGGCCCGTTCCCACAGCAGGCATATAAACCCAGGCGTACCCATCGCGCTCCTCGCAAGGAAACGCGCTTGCAAAAATCTTCGTCGGATCCAGCGTCTCGTGGCTCGTAAGCGAAGGAATCTCGGCGCACTGTCCACTGCAAGGCTCGAACCGCCAGCCGTGATACTTGCACTGCACCGTCTCGCCGTCGAACCACCCGGCCGACAGCGGAATCCCGCGATGCGGACAAAGGTCGCGCATCGCAAACAACCTGCCTCCGGTCTTCCGCCCCAGCACCAGCGGAACGCCAAGCAGCATGGCCTTGGTCATCTTGCCCACGCGCAGCACATCCGCGCGCAGCGCCGGATACCAATCACCGAAGATCAGCTCCGCCGGCGGCCCGGCAACATTTTGTAGTGGAACCAGATCATTCCCCATGCACTCAGCCTTGAATCCTAAAACAAGTCTAGTGCCCAACCGTGAATTCGAGCAGAACCAAAGGAACAGCGAACATGAACCTTCACGATACCCGAGTCAGCCGTCCATCCTTCAATCGGAACCGCTCCCCGCGCCACACAATCGTATCGCCCGCAAAACTCCACGCCCAGAACAGCAATCCCCAAAAATCCCGCAGCGGCAACAACCAAAGATCGCGCAACACCTGCTCATCCCGCATCACGCCAACTCCAACTGACAGCGCAACCGACACCCGCGCCAACAACACAACACTCAACAACGAAAAACTCCACAACGCAAATCCACTCGCAACGCAAGCCATCACCGCCCACGGCAAAGCATAGGTGATTCCAAGCCCGATATAACCCAGCTTCCGCGAATCCCGGACCGTTCGCGCCCACCGGATCTGATGATCCCAAAACCCGCGAAACCCATATGCCGGAACCGAAGTCTCCACCACCTCCGCGCTCAACTCCACCCTGTAACCCGCAGCAGCAATCCGCGCTCCCATCTCGTAGTCGTCCGCCAGACTCTCCACCAGCGGTTCCAATCCACCAGACTTCGCCAGCGCTACTCGACTCATCGCCAGCGTCGACCCCAACCCAAACCGAATCCCACCTTCCAACTTCCGCGCCGCCAAAACTCCCGGCATAAAATCCGTCGAGATTCCCAGCGCCTCCAATCGCGACCAAACCGTTCGATCCGCCGAAGTCCGCCCAATATAAGGAGCTGTAACCATCCCAACCCGAGCATCCGCAAAGCCGCTCATCACACGATTCAGATACTGCGAAGACACAGCAATATCGCTATCGTTCACCAGCACATACTCATACTTGGCCTCGCGCAGCATCTGCACCAGGTTGCTCACCTTCCCACTCGTTCCCAACTGCTCGCAACACTCCACCAGCCGAATCGCACACTCCGGAAACTCCGCCTTCAACCGCTCGATCTCTGCCACCGCAGGATCATCCAGACTTCCCACCCCAAACACCAACTCAAACCGACCCGCATAAACCTGCTTACAGTGACTCACAAGCCCCGCATACATCCGCGGATCGATACCCTTCACCGGCTTCAGGATCGACACATCAGGCGCAAACGCACCCACCTTGCGTCGCCGCCAATAGTGACCAAAGTCCCGCGCGCCCAAAAGCGCCAGAAGCAAATACGCCAAACCCGCCAGCGCCAGCAGGACGAGAAGCACCTCAATCGCAATAGCCATCAAGGTAGTTTATCCAACCTACTCGTACCGCAGAGCCTCGATCGGATTCAGGTTCGCCGCCTTCCACGCTGGATAGATCCCAAAGACCAGCCCGATCCCGCAAGAGCTCACGAATGCCGCACCGATCCATATCGCTGATAGCGCAGCAGGAAAAACGAAGTGCACAGCATACCCGATTGCACTCCCGCCCAGCACCCCGATAAGACCGCCGACTGCGCACAGCGTCATCGCCTCCAGCGTGAATTGCGTCAGGATCATCTGCTTGTTCGCGCCGATCGCTTTGCGCACGCCAATCTCCCGCGTCCGCTCGGTCACACTGACCAGCATGATGTTCATCACACCCACCCCGCCCACCAACAATCCCACTGCAGACAACGACAGCATCAACCCGAACAGTCCGAACGTGATCTGATCCCAGAGTCGCGTCAGCGAGTCCGTCCCAAAGATCGCAAAGTTGTCGGGAGCCTCGTTCTTCACCTTTCGCCTGCGTCGCAGCAACTCCTGCAACTCATCCTGCACCAGCGCTTTGTTCTTCTGGTCGTCGAACTTCAGACTGATCCAGTAATCCAGTATCTCCGGATGGATCTTGTGGAACGTCGTCACGGGAAAAAACGCCTTATTGTCTTCCGGGTTCTTCCCTCCCCCAAATGCCTGTTTCTGTTTGTCCATCACTCCCACCACGGTAAACACCATACCCGCAATGGTCACATCCTGCCCCACCGGACTCATCGTACCGAACAGCCCCTCCGCCGTATCGTTCCCCAGCACGACAACGTTCCCCGCCCGTTCCACGTCGCCATCATTGAAGAACCGGCCCTCCTTTATGTCGAGGTCATACACATCCTTCACGCTCGCGGTGTCCCCTTCGAGGACCGTTCCCTCCATCTTCTTGGTGCCATACTTCACTGCCACGGTTCCCTGTACCCCTTTATTGTCCCGATACTGCAATCCCGGCGTCACCGCCAGCACATGCGGCAGCTCCTTCATCGCCATCGCGTCGTCATAGGTCAGCTGTTTTCGCGTCAGCATCTCCGTCGTCGGCCGCACCCCGATCACCGGGAACCGGAACACCCAGATCACATTGGTCCCCAGCGACTCCACCAGACCCGACACTTGCGAGTTCAACCCATTGATCACCGACGAGATCACAATTACGGTCATCACGCCGATCACAATCCCCAGAATCGTCAGCCCGCTGCGTAGCTTGTTTGCCCGCAGCGTATCCAGCGCCATCGTTACCGTTTCTTTCGCATCGGCGATCTGCATCAACGACCTCCCTGACCCCTGTTCCTGCCCTGCCCGTGCCTCACTCCGCTCGCAACGCCACGATCGGATCCAACTGCGCAGCCTTCCGCGCCGGATAGACACCAAAGAAAACTCCCGTGCCGGTGGCCATCAACAGCCCGGCAAGCACGCTCCACACCGCAACGGTCGAAGGAAATCCTGCCAGGATCGTAATCACCTGCGCCACCAGGATCCCGCCTATGACGCCGAACACTCCGCCTACCAGCGCCATCGTCCCCGACTCGATCAGAAACTGCATCATGATGTCTTTCGGTCGCGCACCCAACGCCTTCCGTATCCCAATCTCTCGTGTCCGCTCGGTCACGCTCACCAGCATGATGTTCATGATCACAATACCCCCAACCACCAGAGCGATCAGCGCCACCCCCCCGGCCACCGCTCCAAACGACTGCGTCACCATGCTGAAGAATCCCACCAGAGTATTGTTCGTATCCAGCTCAAACGAGTCCGCCGCGCCCGGAGCGTCATGGCGCCGCGCCCGCATCAACATCCGCACCTCGTCCGCCGCTGTCTCCAACACAGGTCCGGCCTCACCCGCCTTGACATAGATCGTCAGCGTGTTCGCCGTCCCATAGTTCTTCTGATACGCCGACAGCGGCACTCCAACCCAGTTGTCTTGGCTTGCTCCGAACGTGCTCCCTTGCTTCTCGCTGATGCCGATCACCGTGTATGGTGTGCCATCGACCCGTAACTCCTGCCCCAACGGATCCACTCCCTCAAACAGGTGGTCCTGAATATCGGTCCCGATGATCGCCACACGCGAAGAATGTTCTTCGTCCGCTTCCGTGAACCCGCGCCCCTGCATTATGTTCAGGTTCTGCAGCGCAGGCATCTGCCACGTATATCCCCGGATGCTGGTATCGGTTGTGGACTGTGTCCCTCGCACGATCTTTCCCGTCACGGCCTGCTGCGCGCCAATCCCGATGCAGTGCTTACAGTTCTCCGCCACATACTTATAGTCATCCAGCAGAATGTTCTTCCGCTTTTGATACCGCTGGTAGTCTTCCGCGCTGGTGATGATCTGCGGCATCTTCGACACCGTGAATACATCCGCACCATAACTGCTGAACTTGGTTGCGACATACGTATTCGCGCCGTTCACCAGCGTCACTACGGCAATCACGCTAGCCACGCCAATCACAACGCCGAGCAGCGTCAATATAGAGCGCAACTTATTCGCCCATAGCGACTGCAGCGCGATCTTTACGGCCTCTTTGAATTCCATCTCTACCGTTCCTGGGGGTTGCTTGAGACTACCAGTCCTACACCCTCGAAAGCGAGGTTATCTGTATCTCTGTGTACGTAAACCGTCACTTTTTCGTTCACATCGTCAAAACTACGCGTCAATGCCACTGGTATCATTCGAGATCACGATCCCCACGCTGATCTCTGGAGTTGAACGCCACTATGTTTTTGCGCCCACGCGCTCTCGTCCTCGTCGCAACCTTATTAGCAGCACCACTCACAGCACAAACACCGCTACAGACGCGCCGGATCCAGGCGGATGCATCGCACATCGTAGGGCCGCACTCCAAAACGCCGCTCATGACCGTCGGTGCAGGTCGCGCAAACGAGGGCCTGCGAGCAGACTGGCAGCAACAGCTCTCCGTCGTGCAGCAGGAGATCGGCTTCAAATATCTTCGCTTCCACGGCCTTCTTCATGACGACATGGGTGTCTACACCGAAGACGCAAAAGGCAATCCTTCCTACAACTTTCAATACATCGACCCACTCTACGACGCGCTGCTCGCTCATCAAATTCGTCCCTTCGTCGAGCTATCTTTCATGCCATTGAAGCTCGCCAGCGGTACTAACACCGTCTTCTGGTGGAAGGCGAACATCACACCGCCCAAAGACATGGCCAAGTGGAACGGACTCATTCGTGCCCTCATCGAGCACTGGCGCGCGCGCTACGGCGAAGAAGAGATCGCCCAGTGGTACTACGAAGTCTGGAACGAACCCGACCTCTCCGTCTTCTGGAGCGGCACTCATCAGCAATACTTCGACCTCTATCGCAACACTGTCGACAGCATAAAGACCGTCTGTGCCAAATGCCGCGTCGGAGGCCCCGCCTCTGCCGGTAGTGCAATCGAGCCTGAGTGGCTCGATTACATCGCCGCAAATCACGTACCGGCAGATTTCCTTTCCACCCACACCTACGGCGTAAAGAGCGGCGCGTTCGACGCCGACGGACACGCCGGCACAGTTCTCGAATCCAGACCCGGCGCGATCATTGAACGCGTCCGCAACTCCCGCAGCCTGATCGACAACTCTGCCACTCCAAAGCTCGAGTTGCACTACACCGAATGGAGTACCAGCTACACCCCGACCGATCTCATCCACGACCAATACATTTCCGCCGCATTCATTCTCGAAAAGCTTCACGGGACCTCTCCTCTCGCGCAATCGATGTCGTATTGGACCTTCACGGACATCTTCGAGGAGAACGGCCCCCGCTTCACCCCATTCCACGGCGGCTTCGGTATGATCAACTATCAGGGCATCCGCAAGCCCTCTTTCTTCGCATATAAATTCCTAGCCCAGCTGGGCGCGGAGGATATAGCAACCAACGACCAGCAGAGCTGGATCACGAAAAGCTCTGACGGCTCCGTGCAAGCGCTCTTGTGGAACTACACGCCCGTCGCTCCTCCCGACAACGAAAGCGACCAGATCTTTTATCAGAAAGAGCAGCCAGCCAGATCCGCTGCGCCGACAGCTTTAAAAATCACGGACATGCAAGACGGCTCCTACACGATGAACGTCTATCGCACGGGATACAAACAGAACGACGCATACACCGCCTGGCTGCATCTAGGTTCTCCAAATCAACTTACCCCTCAACAGGTTACGTCTCTTCAATCTGCGGCAAGCGGAGCTCCGGTCGAGACTCAAACCATAACCATCCGAAACGGTATCTTTGATCACGAGTTCGAAATGCATGAGAACGATACTGTTCTTGTAATCCTGAAAAAACAGTAGGAGCCCCATCGCATTACGGCTCTTGCCTCAACGTCGCGCAACCATTATTCATTGAGTCTATGAACCGAGTCGATCGTCTCCTCGCGCTGATCCTCTATTTGCAATCCAGGCGCGTCGTCACGGCCGAGGAGATGGCGCAGCACTTCGAGCTCAGCATTCGCACCATCTATCGCGACCTCGCCGCACTTGGAGAGGCCGGCGTTCCCATCGCCGCCGAAGCCGGTGTCGGCTATACCCTCATGAAGGGCTACAACCTTCCGCCCGTCAACTTCTCTGCAGAAGAGGCGAGCGCCCTCGTGACCGCGGCCATGCTCGTTCAGCAGTTCACTGACGAGTCGATTCGTTCACAGATGAACTCCGCCCTTCTCAAGGTGCGTGCCGTCCTTCCTCGTGACCGTCAAGAGCAAATTGCACGACTCGAATCGGGCCTCGCCACCACAGCTACCGCCCGCCTTCCCGTGCAGGCTGATCTCAGCCTTTTGCAGCAGGCCCTGGCGCACCGGCGGCTCCTGCGCTTCCACTATCGCGGCTCCGGCAAATCCGAGAAGATGGAGCGTACCGTCGAACCGCACGGCCTCGTCTACTACACCCAGCGCTGGCATCTCATCGCCTGGTGTCACACCCGCGAAGATTATCGCGACTTCCGCGCCGACCGGATGACCGCCGCTGTAGCGCTCAACGAAACCTTTGCACCCAGGGATGGGTTCGTTCTCTCCGACTTCATCCGCAGACCAGCCTCAACACTTAGTGCGCGCGTTCAGTTCAAACCACGCGCCGCAGACCGGGCAAAGCGCGAATGGTGGCTCGGAATTCTCGAAGAAGAGGAGGTCGACGATGGCTTCGTCCTCACCCTCACAACACCCGAGTGGGAAGGCCTCGTTTCGTGGCTTCTCTCTTTTGGCCGCTCGGCTACCGTTCTCGCACCGGCCAGTCTGCGCAAATTGCTCGTTGAGGCGGCCTCCGATGCGGCGGAACATCATGCCTGAATCCCTGCTGACATACTCTTGTCAGTCACGCTGAATATCCTACTTTTATCTTTGTCTCAAAGTCGAAATGACAAAGAAGGGGAAGCCAAAATCGATGTCAAAAGAAGTAACGCGCACACGCTGCACATGGGCCGAAAACGATCCGCTGATGCAGGCCTATCACGATGAGGAGTGGGGCAAACCTGAATACGACAGCCGCGCACTTTGGGAGAAGCTGATGCTCGATGGATTTCAGGCGGGACTCTCCTGGCTCATTATCCTGCGTAAGCGCGACGCCTTCCGCAAAGCGTTTCGCAACTTCGATCCGAAGAAAGTAGCGCGATTTACAGAGGCGGACGTTACGAGGCTGCTCGAGGATTCAGGCATCGTGCGCTCACGTGCCAAGATTGAAGCGACCATCAACGGCGCACGCATCTTTCTGGAGATGGAGGCGGCTGGGGAAGACTTCTCCACGTTCGTTTGGAAGATGGCAGGCGGCAAACCTATTCGAAATAAATGGAAAGGCATGGGCGATGTACCTGCGAAGACCGAGCTATCGGAAGAGATCTCGAAGACGTTAAAGAAGCGCGGCTTCAAATTTGTTGGCCCAACAATTGTTTACGCGTGGATGCAGGCCTGCGGCATCGTCGACGATCACACTGCTGGTTGTTTCAGGTCAGGTAAATCCAAGTAGTCGGTTGCGGATTTTGCAACATTCACCGCTTAGCTGACCTGCTGGCTTGCCGCTCGTCCTACTCCGAGCATGGATTTGACCCGGCTCATTACCCAGCTGGGAACCGTCGATCTCATCATGTAATTTCGCAGGTCCTCGTACCGAACCGCGCCCATGCTGTAGCCGATCAGTAGCCGAGCCAACTCCGGATCCCGGGCTGCCGAACGGACAATGGAATCAATTCGTCCTGAGTCGTTGAAGATGCGGTGCTGGATGTCTACAGAATGGTCGAGATCGTCGCCGATCTCCCTCTTCCACGCCCGCTCATAACGTTGGAGTTGCGCAGCATCGAAGCGGCCTGTCTTTATTGCATCAATCGCCGTTTCGGCAGCCAAGGCGCCGGAGGTCATAGCGTAGAAGATGCCCTCGGCAGTGAAGGCGTTTACGAATCCACCGGCATCGCCTGCAAGCAGGATGCGGTCAGCATATGTCTTCTGAAGCGGCCCGCCAACCGGAATAGGAAATGCTTTGTAGCCTGAAGGTTGTGTCTCTCCTGTAACAAAGCCCTTTCGCATCACCTTATCGACCCATTGGGCGTGGTGATGCTTGCCTTTACCACGAAGCTCGGTGAGGTAGTAATCGAGCTTGCAGCCGAAGCCCAGGTTCAGGTGCTCGGTCTTGGGAAAGATGTATCCGTAGCCGAAGGTTTTGGTGAGAGTAAGGAAGAGGGATACGGTGTCGGGACGCACGGCCTGCAACATTGCAGTTGAGGTTTCTTCCATCATGTCGACGGCATACTCGTTGTGCACGTTGCCTTCGCGCAGGCCGGCCTGCCGGGCGATGACGCTGTTGGCGCTGTCGCAGCCGATGACCATCTTTGCTGTAAATTGGCGACCGTTGGTGGCCTCCAACTCTACGCCATCCGGCTTTATCGCAAGCGAGCGGACCGTGGTTCCAGCCTCAACTTCGACAACGGCGGCTGCACGGCGGAAGAGCGCGGCGTCGAACTCCCAGCGTCGTATCAGGTGCATCACCGGTTCGGCCTGCTCGTGGGTAATGCCTGTGCCGTCCGGCGATTCCAGATAGACGCGTCGGATGGTGTTTACGCCGATCTCGCTGAAGACGTCGTTCAGGTAGGGGAAGCGCGTTAAGGCGCGGGAGCTGATGCCTCCGCCGCAGGGTTTTTCGCGGGGGAATGCGGGTGCTTTCTCGATCAACAGCGTTCGAATGCCGGCCTGGCCGAGTTGGATGGCCGCGGTCGAGCCTGCGGGGCCGCCGCCTACGACGATTACGTCCCATGTCTCCATAGCGTTATGGCTTCAGGCTACCATTGCGTGGGATACACTTGAAGATGCAGGCGGCTGGATGATCGCTGCCGCTCGGGCCGCAAGGTGTTGAGCGGGGGAGGAAAGTCCGAACTCCGCAGGGCAGTGTGCCGGATAACGTCCGGGACGGAGGGTTCAAGCCCTCTGGACGGCAAGTGCAACAGAGAAGATACCGCCTGAGCCGGATGGACCGCGTAAGTGGTTTATGCAAGCCGACTTAGGTAAGGGTGAAAAGGTGCGGTAAGAGCGCACCGCGCGGCCAGTAATGGTCGTGGCGAGGTAAACCCCACACGGAGCAAGACCAAATAGGCAGGGATTTTGCCGCTCCTCTCCAGGCGGCAGGAAGCGTATCGGCCCGATGCGCCCAGGCGGAGAGACCGGCGAGAGCGAAAGTTCAAAGCCGGAGCCAAAACCTGCGGGTAGGTTGCTGGAGCGGCTCAGTAATGTGTCGCCTAGAGGAATGATCGTCTAAAACAGAATTCGGCTTACGGGCCGTCTGCAAACATGAGGCCCCCGGCACCGCAAAAACGGTTCCGGGGCCATCGCTTTTTGGCGTGTTTTTTCTGTGTGGTGGAGTGGGGTTTTTACAGGGGTTTTTGCGAAAAACGGTGTGCAAGACGTGGTTTTTTGCGTGGTAAACGTGACATGTTTATGGACAAAACGTGGACAGCGGACTGCATGTTTTTCAGGGGTGGATTTTATGCAGGTTTTTGGGATTTATTTGGGGGGTGCACGAGACCAATATTCCGATGGGCGACGAGCATTGTTGCCGCCCTGGGCAAAATACAGGGATCTCTCCACTCCGCTACGCTCCGGTCAAGATGACGTGTCGGTGGATCAACTGCAAGGACATGAGGGGTCGCGGTTCATTTTAGCGGATGGCGGCCATGGCGGCGCGGAAGAGGGTTTCGAAGTCGTGGGCGGCTTCGGGGTCTTTGGCGATGGCGGTTTCGATGGCCTTTTGGGCTATAGGGCGGGGGTAGCCGAGGTTGACGAGGGCGGAGAGAGCGTCGTCGCCGGCGGGGCCGTGGTGAGGGCCGGCGTTGGTGGTGGGGATGGTTACGGCAAGGTCGTCTAGTTTGTCTTTGAGTTCGAGGACGACGCGCTCGGCGGTCTTTTTGCCTATGCCGGGGATTCGGGTGAGGGTGGCGTGGTCGCCGGAGCGGATGGCGGTGACGAGGCGGTCGGAGGAGATTCCGCTTAGGACGGTAATAGCTAGTTTGGGGCCGATGCCACTGATGGTGAGGAGTTTTTCGAAGAGGCGTTTCTCCTGGGTCTCGGAGAAGCCGAAGAGCGCGATCTGGTCTTCGCGGACGTGGGTATGGATGTGGAGGGTCGCTTCGGTGTTTTCGGAGGGGAGGGCGGAGAAGGTGGTGACGCTGATGGTGACTTCGTAGCCTACGCCGGCGCACTCGACGATGGCTTGATTGGGGGTTTTCGAGAGGAGGCGTCCGCGGAGGTGGGCAATCATGCTTGGGTGATTGTAGCGTGTGGGAGTATGACGATTTTGTTGGGAGGATGGCGAAGAGTACACAACGGCAGTCAGTTGCCGAAAACCCGACTTTGCAGGATGATCGCAGGTTTATGCTTTCTCCATGACCTTGAGCCGAAAGAGGGGAGCCGATGAAGCGAACTTGGACAATCGTAGGTGTAGGCGACGTGCCGACCAGTTTGAAATGGTATCAGGCGCTTTTCGGTCAGCCGATTACCCTCCCTGTTCATGACTACTTTGGGCAAATCCTCGATTCAGATGGAACTGTTTTGCTCTGCCTCCACGAATGGGGCGCCCACGAGCATCCTTCGTTGACGAGCCCCGCTACTGGGACACCCGGCAATGGGCTCCTACTGTTCTTTCGCGTCGATGACTTCAACTTGGCGCTCGAAAGGGCACGCTCTCTCACCACACGGTTTGAAGAGGAACCACACGTGAATCCAAACACTCAAACCAAAGAGTTCTCGCTCCGAGATCCGGACGGATATTACATTACGATCAGTGCGCTCTCTGCAGCTTGATAATGATGCGCGGCAGGGGGAGTTTCGGCAACTCCCATGCCACCCGGAAGAGTTAGTCGCGAACTTGCTCAAAACCCGACTTTCCGGGACGTATGATCGCTCATCACTGTTGGCTGGGGGAGTTTTCATTGCGGGGCGGCAATCCGCCCGAACGGTCTATAGCCGCGAAACTTCCTTGCCTCCTGAATATTTACATCGGGAAAGTACAAGGCAAAGGTGCTTTGCGCCTCGGGATCGTCGAAGAATAGCAAGGAGTCCGCGAAGAAGTGAGCCCTTGTCGGGCCCGCTTTCTTACAGGCGTCGATGATCATCGGGACAGAGGCCGTGTCTTGTGCCTGTGCCAGCCCTGCTGCCGCAAGGGATGCGATTAAGAGATTCGGAGACATGAGGGCTTTGCGCAGCAGAGGCACGCCGCGTGGATCACCGGTTTTTGCAAGTGGGGCAAGTCCACCGGGCAAGTCCATCATCGCCAACTTAGAGGCGGCTTCGACGGATAGGTCGTGAGCACTGGCCCAAACCTTGAACTCCGGAGAGATGATGTCCATGTCCTTCCCCGCGACGTCGTTGAGCGGATCAGGAGCGTTGCTCTCTAGGGCCGGGGTCGCGAGCTTGACCAGGTAGATCCAGTAGGAGTCGTTCTTGTCGCCCATCCTTACCAGGGCAGACGCTACCCCTGCCTTGATATCCGGATCCGATGTGTGCGCAAAATACTGTTCGAGGATTGGGAGCGCCTGCACGGCCCGAGCATCGGCGATCACGTTCACGAAGGATAGGGCATCAACAGGTCCGCTCCCCAGGTCGTTCTCTTGCACCCGTTTGATGGCGTCGGCTACGTCGCCACCTCGGTTCTGGGATGCGACGGTCTGACCACGGACACTCGTTGGGAGCAGCGTGGTAAGAAAAATGAACGGCAGCAGCGCACGGAATTCCAGCGAGTGCATAACTCCCCATCATTCTGCGGAAATCGGGCCAATATGTATGAATAGCACGAGCGACTCCAGAGCTTTGAACGAATGATCGGAATTTGGAGCCAACTCCACTGTAGGGGGCCCAAACCCTATTTTAGCGTTGTCTCTGCAGGGATGTGTACAGTCACAGCAACGATACAGGCAATTGTCAGAAAACGGGTTTATCGGCAACTTCATCCTGTCGGCGCCGAACTTTCCGAAATCCCAACTTTGCGTGGGATTGACGGCAAGTCTGGCGTGAAGTTTTTGTTGAGCGAGATTATTCCTTCGGATAATGCGGCACTTCTACGCCGCACCAACGGTAGGTGCTCTGCGACATGGTCTCGTTGAAGATGGCGAAGCTGGTGTTCGACAGTCGAATCAACGACAGGGTTGTAGCGTATGGGAGCATGACGATTTTGTTGGAGGATGGCGAAGAGTACCCAATGGCAGTCAGTTGCCGAAAACCCGACTTTCGGGGAGGTCTGCCTGTTTAGAATTCGTGATAGCTCGCTCTTAGCTTCCGGATTATCTTGAAGACATCTTTGAAGCAGAGGGCGCCAATCAGGAGGACGATCGTCACCCAGAGGAAATCGCCAAGCGTAAACGCAAAGTTGAAGCGCTGCAACTCTGCCGGATGGTAACGGCGTGGCATGCCCAGGTAACCAAGAATGGCAAGCATAAGTTGCTGCGGGAACGCGATCATGCAGATCAAGCCGACCACTGCCCCAACAAGTAACCGAATGACGAGCAAGACTCTTTCCATCCAACTATCGTTTCAGGCATTCCAGTGATCTACAAGCTGCATTTCAGCTGTCTTAATCTGCATCGCGAGGTTCCTGACCATTGAATGTGGGAGTCACTCTCGCGGAAAACGGGGTTTGCGGCAATTTCGAATCCGGTCTTTGGATTCGAAAGCAGGCCAGATTAGATATTAGAAACAACAGCAAATACAGGGACCCTTCCCCATTCGACTTCGCTCAGGGTCAGGATGACGAATAGCTGCAAAGACAGAAGCAGATCCCTACGGGATGACAAACAAAAAGACAGAAGCAGGAGAGACGGCGAGCGCCCCATGTCGCGGACGGGGGCACCATGTCGCGACATGGGCACCGCAATCATGCTTCTGGGATTTGTAGAGTGCGATGGACTCAGCCGATGCGATGGAGACTTTCCGCTCCGTTGCGTACGGCGTCGGGAATCAGTCGGCGATCGAAGGTAGCCAACTGGCCACGGTGTGCGACAGCAAGAGCCAGAAGATAGCTGTCTGTGACTTGTCCTATGGTTAGGACACGCGTGATGTCGAGCCGTTGGGAGTCCAACAGGCTGATGTCGTCTGGCCAAAAGGTGTGGCCCGGGAGTGCTCTCAGTTCCTGGATCATCTGGGCTACGACGGTTGGCAGACCGGGGGAGTTTGGGTAACGAGGGTTACTGACGATGCGCAGCACACCATTCTCGGTGAGGGGGCAGGTGGCCCATGAGTGGTGGCCTATCGTGGCAAACCAATCATGCGCATGATTATGTTCGATATGACTGGGATCAAGAAGCGCGATCAGGACATTTACATCCAGGAGAAAAGTCATCAGGGCAATTCGTCGCGCAGCTGATTAACAAGTTCCTGAGTAATCGGCACGGCATTTGATTTGACTTCAAGTAAAGGAACGCCATTTCGATAGCGATGATTGGCCGTGGCAGGTTGAAGCGCCTGTCGTGCCAGTTCAGACAGGACTTCGCCCGCACTTTTGTGCTGGACGGCTGCTAGAGCTTTCGCTGCCGCCAGAACATCATCATCGATAGTTAATGTTGTGCGCATGCTTCCATTAAGCATAACACATCTGATGTTTGATGCGCTTACGTACTGCTAATACTATGTCTCATGACCAAATCTGTGCGATGTTTTGGGTTGACGAGTTTGGCGCTTGTGTTTTTGTTGATGTCCTCGGCGCGTGTGCTTGCGCAGAAGAAGGGTGAGCCGGGTAAGTTCGATTTTTATCTGCTGAATCTTTCCTGGTCGCCGGAGTTTTGTTCGATTCAGGGGACTAGTCCGCAGTGCGCTGCGCGGCCGGGCTTTGTGGTGCATGGGCTTTGGCCGCAGAACAATGACGGCTCTTATCCGGTGTTCTGCAGCCATCGGCGGGGGCCGAAGCATCCGGAAGTGAATCTCGACATTACGCCTGACCCGTCGCTGCTGGAGCATGAGTGGAGTAAGCATGGGACGTGCACGACGCTGCCACCGGATGAGTTTTTTGCCGCGGAGCATAGAGCGTTTCACTCGCTGAAGATTCCGGAGTTTTTTGAGACGCTCGACCATGAGGTGCTGCTGAAGCCGATGGAGATTCTTGGGATGTTTGCGAAGGCGAATCCGGCGTTCCCTGAGGGCAGCATTGTTTTGAGCTGCGGGAATAATCGGCTGACTGCGATTGAGGCTTGTCTGGCGAAGGATGATTTGAGGCCGATTGCCTGCCAGGGCTTGCGTGGGTGCAGGGCGCAGGTGGTGAGGATTACGCCAGCTATGCGGAAGTAAGTACGTACCTCAGCAGCTAAATCCGGCCTCATAGTGGGATACGGTGCTTATCCGTTTGCAGGGACGGTTGGCTTGGTCGCACGAATGAAAGCGCTGAGGAATTTGCCTTCTACCAGGGGAGCGATTTCGTCGACTGAGATGCCGGCCTCGGTGAGAAAGTGGCGTGCGTCTTCGATGTTGTAGGTTCGGGTGGGTTCGACATCGATATCGGCAAAGCCAGCGGTGACGAGCCTGGCGCGGTAGTCGGATTCTTCGAGTGCTCCGGCGATGCAGCCCACCCACAGCAGGATGCTCTGCCGGACGGCGGTGGGCACTTCGCCACGCACGACGACGTCTGAGACGGCGAAGCGGCCGCCGGGACGGAGGACGCGGAATGCTTCGCTGAGAACGCGATTTTTATCAGACGAGAGATTGATGACGCAATTTGAAATGACGACGTCGACGGAGTTATCGGGTAGAGGGATGTTTTCGATCTCCCCCTTGAGGAATTCGACGTTGGTTGCGCCTGCCTGGCGCTGGTTTTCGCGTGCGAGGGCGAGCATATCGTCGGTCATGTCGAGCCCGTAGGCTTTGCCGGTTGGGCCGATACGTTTGGCAGATAGGAGAACGTCGATACCGCCGCCAGAACCGAGGTCGAGGACGGTTTCGCCTTGTTTGAGCTCGATGAGGGCGGTGGGATTGCCGCAGCCTAGTGAGGCGAGGACGGCTTTCTCGGGCAGGATACTCTTCTCGTGGATTCCGTAGAGGTCTTTCGTGATTGGATCGCAACAATTCATCGTGGGATCGCAGTGAGCGGCGGAGCCTGACTGGGTGACGCTGCGGGCGATGGAGCCGTATTTGTTTTGGACTTCGTTGGTTTGGGCTATTTGTTGGACTGGATTGTGATCGGCCATTTCTTCTTTCCTCATATATGCATAAACGAATGTATGTTGTGACGAACATATCTGTCAAGGCGTATATTATTAAACAATGGCTCGATCTCCCCAGTCCTTTGATATGGCTCAATTGTTCGCGGCGCTTGCCGATTCGACACGGCTGCGTCTGCTTAACCTGATGGATGGGCGGGAAGTGTGCGTGTGTTATTTTGTCGAGGTTTTGAGGCAGGGGCAGCCGAAGATATCGCGGCATCTTGCTTATCTGCGGAACGCGGGAATTGTGAGGGCGCGGAGAGAAGGCAAGTGGATGCATTACAGCATCGAGCGTCCGAGGGATGCGGGAGCGGCGGCGATTCTAGATGTGGCTTTGGTGTCGTTCAAGACGAATAAAGAGATGCGGGCTGACCTGGCGAGATTGGGGCAGGCATGCTGCGCGCCGCAGAATTATGTTGCGTTGCAAGAGGCGCCTGTTCCGATACGGCTGGAACGAGGGGCGTAAGCGTAGGATTGAGATCGGACTATGGATGCGATTGCGAGGCGTAGCATTATGCAAGGTGCTGCTATGAGTGCTGAGCGCGTGAAGGTTACGGTTGGGGTTTGTGGCGGGGTTGCTGCTTATAAAGCGGTGGAGCTGGTGCGGCTGCTGCAGGATGCGGGGCTCGATCCGCATGTGGTGATGACGCGGGCGGCGGAGGAGTTTGTAAGACCGCTGACGTTTGCGGCGATCTCGGGACATAAGGTGATTACGGGCCTTTGGGGTGAGGATGCGGGGGCGGGAACGGACGAGTCTTCGGTGGAGGGCGGCTCTGTTATTGAGCATATTAATGAGGCGCAGACGACGAGGGTGTTGATTGTGGCTCCGGCGACGGCGGATACGCTGGCGAAGTTTGCGCATGGACTGGCGGATGATTTTCTTTCGACGATGTTTCTGGCGACTACGGCTCCGGTAATTGTGGCTCCGGCGATGAATGTGAATATGTGGGAGCATGCGGCGACGCGGGCAAATATTGAGACGCTGAAGGCTCGCGGCGTACACGTGGTTGAACCGGGCAGTGGGTACCTGGCTTGCGGGATGGTTGGCGGGGGACGGCTGGCGGAGCCTGCGGCGATTGCAGCGGTGGTGGGGGAGATTCTGGCGGAGCCTGCGGCTACGACTGATCTGGCGGGAGAGACAGTGCTGGTGACGGCGGGTGGGACGCGGGAGGCGATCGATCCGGTACGGTTTATCGGGAACCGGTCGAGCGGGAAGATGGGGTATGCGGTTGCTGGGGCGGCGCGACGACGGGGCGCGAGGGTGATCGTGATCAGCGCGCCGACTGCGCTGACGGCTCCGGCTGGGTGCGAGATGGTATCGGTGGTGACGGCGGAGGAGATGCGCTCGGTGGTGATGGCTCGGCTGGGGGAGGCGACGGTGGTGGTGATGGCGGCGGCGGTGAGCGACTATCGGGTGGTCCGCGTGGCGGCGCAGAAGCTGAAGCGGGATGGAGCGAGAACACTGGAGCTGGAGCCTACGGAGGATATTCTGACGGAGATTGTGGCTCGGCGAAGGGCGGGGACGCTGGTGGTTGGGTTCGCGGCTGAGACGGAGAATGTGCTGGCGAATGGGCGCGGTAAGCTTGAACGCAAGGGTGTGGATGCGGTGGTGGTGAACGATGTCTCATCGTGCGAGACGGGGTTCGATACGAATTGGAATGCGGGAGCTTTTGTGACGCGGGATGGAGTGGTGGAGATGCCGGCGACGACCAAGAGCGCGATGGCTGGGCGGATTCTGGATGAGGTGGTTGGGCTGAGGGTTAGGGCGACCGCGGATCTGCGCGGAAAAGCGCGGATTTAGTGCAATTTCGAATCAAGTGTTAGCTGGAGAGGCACAACTGAGTTAAGACTTAACACCGGTTTACACCGATGACACTGATTCAAAACAGGCAAAAGCAGATGACGAACAAAATCCTCTGTCGGCATCTCAAATAAATTTGCTCTGAGAAGGCCGCTCTGTCGAGCGGCCTCAAAAATGACAGTGGATGAATACACCCGGTGTCCGCAATGCTAACGCTTCAGGCTCGGCCTGCGAACTCGCGATTCTCGGTGGAGACTTTGACCTTCTCTCCTTCTTTGATGAAGAGAGGGACGCGGATTTCGAGGCCGGTTTCAAGGCGGGCGGGCTTGGTGCCGCTACCGCTTGACGAGTCACCGCGCATGCCGGGTTCTGTGTAGGCAACTTTCAACTCGACGAAGATTGGCAGCTGCAGGCCGATGGGATTGCCGTTGTATTTGTGCAGCTGGATCAATATTCCTTCGATGAGGAAGTCCAATGCGCTGCCGATCATCTCTTCAGAGAGGGTGAGGGTTTCATAGCTTTCCTGATCGAGGAAGTGAAAGCCGCCGCCATCGCTGTAAAGATAGGTGGCTGGGACAAGCTGGAGGTCGGGCTCTTTGAACTTGTCGTTGGCTTTGAATGTCTTCTCGAAGACGGCGCTGGTGATGAGGTTGCGCATCTTCAGGCGGACTAGGGTCTGGCCGCCGCGAGCGGTAGGCGTGCTTATCTCTGATTCCATGCAGTAGAACGGAGTGTTTTCAAGCTCAAACAGCATTTTGCGTTTGATGTTAATAGCGTCGATCAATGCGGCCATGAAGTCCCTTCAAAGGCAGGTCGGCGATGAAAGCCAAAGCAAGCCTGATCCAATTTTCTCTCTTAAGTATAAGAGGTGCCGGGGCATCTATTGCTCGTCAGGACAGGCGAGACCTGATTCATTCCATCCTTCCGGTTTGATACACCCGTATAGCTGCGAACGTGCCAATGTTTCGGCGAGTGGCGATGTTCTTCCAATCGGCGTATCGCAGGCGCTATGATACGCATGCTCGACGAATCCCTGTGGAGGCCTTCGCTTGTCTGACCGCCGTTCCTGCCTGCTACCTCTGATTCTTCTTTTTGCTGTCGTACCGATGCTTTCGGCGCAGTCTCCTAACAACGGGTCACTTGGGTTGTTCACGGATCACTCCGATATCGGTACTGTGCTGCACCCGGGGTCTGCGGCGTTCGACGCGACGCAGGGAACCTACACGGTGACCGGAAGCGGCGACAATACGTGGTTTAAGTCCGATGACCTGCAGTATGTGTGGAAGAAGGTCGATGATCCGGATGTAACCCTCAGCTCGGAGGTTCGCTTTCCTGAGACAGGCGGGAATGCTCATCGTAAGGCGATGCTGATGATCCGCCAGAGTCTTGACGCCGACTCGCCTTACGTCGATATCGCGCGTCATGGAGATGGGTTGACGTCGCTGCAGTATCGCGATGAAAAAGGAGGCGTAACCCGCGAAGTGGAGACAGCGGTCTCCGGTCCGCCTTCGCTGCGACTGGTGAAGCATGGCGACTTCTTCTATGTGCTGTATGCCGGTGCGGATGGGCAATGGCATTTTTCCGGTGCTTCGATGAAATTGCCGATGAAGAATGCGTACTATGTGGGGCTGGGGCTGTGCTCGCACGATAAGGATGCCACGGAGAAGGCGGTCTTTTCGCATGTGCAGCTGAAGGCAGGGAGCGCGGGAGCGGGCGATGACGGTGCGCTGGTGAGCACGCTCGAGACTGTGCCGATTGCATCGACTGATCGGCGTGTTGTCTATACGGCAGCGGAACACTTTGAGGCGCCGAACTGGCTCCATGACAACTCCGGTTTCTTAATCAACCAAGAGGGACACCTGCAACGAGTGGAGGCCAAACCCGCAGGCGGAGAGCCCGGTGCGGGTCCGCGGATGGCCTGGAATGAAAGGCCACCGGTTGAGCTGGACTCGTCTCCGGCGGCGAAGCTGAATAACGATCATGGGTTCTCACCCGATGGGCAGCGTATTGCATTTTCGGATTCGACGGAGGCGGGTGGGTCTCGCGTTTACACGATGCCGGTGGGTGGAGGGAAGCCGGAGAAGGTTACCGCGGACGCGCCTTCTTACTGGCATGGGTGGTCGCCGGATGGCAAGATAGTGGCATTTACAGGTGAGCGCGGAGGAGAGTTCGATATCTATACGGTTGCCGCTGGGGGCGGCACGCCGAAACAGTTGACGAAGGGCGCGGGCTTCAACGATGGGCCAGACTACTCGGCAGATGGAGACTGGATTTATTTCAATTCGACACGCTCTGGCCATATGCAGATATGGCGTATGCACACTGATGGCTCAGGCGCGGAACAGGTGACGCACGATGCCACCGAGGACTGGTTTGCGCATCCTTCGCCGGATGGGAAGTCGATTGTTTTTCTCGCCTATCCTGCGGGAACAACCGGACATCCGGGAAGCAAGGACGTGACGCTGCAGGTGATGCCTGCGGCAGGTGGCGAGTCGCGTCTGGTGGCTAAGCTGTGGGGTGGTCAGGGCACCATCAATGTGCCATCGTGGTCGCCGGACAGCACGAAGGTAGCATTTGTAAGCTATGCGATGCTTCCGGCTGATGCGACGAAGTGAGCCGGTATTGGCTAATCTCTGCTTCCGGATGGGGCCCTGGGATTTGCCTCGGCGTCGGTAAGGTTCAGCACTGCTTTGTGTGCGTGAAGTTTTTTCTGGAGAGCAGGTATAGAGATGTCCTGCACTGCCGTTCCTTTCTGGATGGCAAGACTCGCAACGACACCGGCAGCCTGGCCGATGATCATGTACTGCGGCTCCATTCGGACAGAGGAGTAGGCCACGTGAGATGCCGACAGACAGACGGGAACCAATAGATTGTCCACCTGATCCTTCTTCGGCAGCAGCACTCGCATGGGAATCTCATAGGGCTGCACAGCGACCTGGACGTCGCCTTCATTGGTTGCCGTGCCATCCTCGCGAGCAACACGCTGAATGTTGTGCGAGTCGCTCTGGTACGAGCCCATTCCGATTGAATCTGGTTTGGTGCGCGTCGTTTGTAAATCCGCCTGCCGCATAACGTAGACACCGACCATCCTTCGCCCTTCGCGGATGTAGAGCTGGTAAGGGAAGTATCCGTTATCCATGAACTCGTCTTTCGAGAGTCCCCATTCGTTAACTTCCTTCTGCAGATTGTGAGGGACGCTGGGGTCGTGAGCTAGGAAGTAGAAGAAAGCCTGGGTGTAGTCGGCGGTGTCGTCCCAGATCTTCTGTTTCATGGCGTACGATCCATCGGGATAATCCCAACTGTGGCCGATGTAGTCGGTCGAAACAGGACCATTGTTATTGAAGTCGGCTTTCTGATTCGGAATCTTCACGGGATTGGTCACGTCGTGGAAGTCAGGCGGGCGTCCAACGTTTTCTTCAAACTCGGTCAGGTATCGGCGAAGAAGCGCGAAACGTGTGGGATCGTAGCCGGCCGGCCTGGGGTACGGTATCTGATTGGACGGATCGTGGGTCAGGATCATACGGAAGTTGTACGCCTGGACTTTCTTGTCACTACTGCCGGGGTTATCGAGCGGCCCCGGATCGATCTCGGGCAATAGCTTGTGCTGGTCGTCGTAGGCGTTGAGCGGCCAGGTAAATTGGTGGGCCGGAGTGTTGGCGCGAACTCCGGCCAGATCCTCGCCGTATTTCGTTATGCCTTCGCGGCCAATCGCATAAGCTATGCCGGATTGAGCCATCAGGTCACCCTCGTAACTACAGTCGGCAAAGATCTTTGCTTTCCAGATGTTGCCGTCCATGGTCCTGATCGAAGTTACATGCGTGGCTGTCATCACTACGCCGGAATGCTCCATCAGCTTTTCGTGGAGATGCACCTCGACGCCAGCTTCTTGAAGCATCGCCTGAAAGATCTCTTCGTCAACGTGCGGCTCGGAGAGCCAGTCCGCGTGTTGGGCAAGGGTGTGGACGCCATAATGAGCGGCTACCCGCATGTAGAACTCTCGCGCGTAGCCGCCAATGATCTGAAACTGGCCTAAGTCCGTGGCGGAGAGGCCGCCGGTTACCATGCCGCCCAGATGCGCGCGCGGCTCTAGAAGAACAACGTGGAGCCCTTCCTTTGCCGCAGAGTATGCCGTAATGACGCCAGAGGCGGTACCACCGTAGACGACAAGGTCGATAGCGGACGTTCGAGCAGATGCTTGAGGCGTGACGGCAGATGCTGAAGAGAAGCAAAGCGAGACGAGAAAAGCGAGAGAAGATATGGAACATTTGACGAGATGTCGTCTGAGCATAAAGGACTTTTTATCACGTAAAGACGGGTAGTCCCAACTATTGAGGGAGTCGTAAAAGCAAGGCGCCATGCACTGACTGTTCCTGAGTGACTGATCTAAAGTCGCGCGCCTGTCGATAACACAAAAGTGTTAGCAGTACATACCACGGTCAGCGCTGCAACCCGCTCCACGGCAGGCACTTGAACGGTACAGTCGTAGTTACATATTCACAACAATACTCATCCAGGCTGTCTGGATTGGATCTTCGAAGAGATCGTTTTGGATTCGTTGCCACATGTCTGTGTCATAACCCTGGGTGAAGGTTGATCACTCTGAATGTACCTGATGGCAATCTCGATCCGGATCGCGATCGCTGTGGAGCAATATGGCTCTGTCCCGAGATTCCATTCGATGGTGTGACGGTCGTCAATGTCGTCGGTTCTTGTGAGAAGATTCTGCGCTCGTCAGGTTACGATCCAGTGATTGGGATGAGCGCACTCACGGCCCGCACTCTCCGTGTTTTTATCTCGATCTTTTATGACAGAGACGAACCCGGAGAAGACGAGCGAGCCATGCGCTGTAACGATCGGCTTATGGAAACTCTTTCTGCGGCTGGAATGTTTCCTTTTCGCCTGGGAGTTCATTCGATGAATGCGGCCAACCAGGCCACCGGAGCCTGCTGGGATCTGATCCGGCAGATTAAAGATAGCCTCGATCCAAACCATATTCTGGCGCCGGGCCGGTACTGTCGCATGGAGACCTAGTTGGCGTCGTGAAAGATGATGCCGACGGTGTGACGTTGGCCTGACCGAAGACGGCTCACTCCGTGCCGAAGGTTGACGCGATAGATTCCACGGGTCCCCTGAACGGGACGATGGTGAACCGCAAATGCTACCGCATCGCCTTGGTGGTGAAGCGGAACGACTTCTGGCCGCGATTGCATGCGAGGCCGTTGCTCGGTGAGCACAAATTCGCCACCCGTGAAATCTCGCTGCGGTTCAGAGAGCAGGATTGCTACCTGTATCGGGAAGACGTGCTCGCCGTAGAGATCCTGATGCAGGCAGTTGAAGTCGCCTTCGCCGTACTGAAGAAGCAACGGAGTGGGGCGTTGTTGTCCCGCAGCGTGGCATCGTTTCAAGAAGTCTTCGTGACTTTCGGGGTAGCGGACTTCGATGCCCATGGCGGTGTTCCACCGATTCGCAACAGGTGCGAGCCGAGGGTAGAGCGCTATGCGGAGACCCTGGATGAGGTCGGGGAGCGGATAGCTGAAGTACTTGTACTCGCCGCGCCCGAAGCCGTGCCGTCCCATAACGACTCGGCTGCGGAAGAGCGACTCTTCAGGGTACAGACCGGCGAGAGCCTGGCATTCGCCGGGAGAGAGAACACCCCGAAGCAAAGCGTTTCCTTGCTCGTCCAGATTCTTGCAGATTTGCTGCCAATCAAGAGCGTTGACACGGGCGATCGCATCATGGGCGGCGATATGGCCACGGGCGTTGCCTTTTGTTGCCGTAACGTCGTCTGCGAAGAGGGTATTCATGCCTGCATCTCCCTATCGAGTAATGCGCGCTTGCGCTCCACTCCCCAGCGATAGCCGGAGAGGCTGCCGTCGTTTCTAACGACACGGTGACATGGGATAGCGACTGCAAGCGAGTTTGCGCCGCAAGCCTGAGCCACTGCACGAACCGCCTTGGGCATCCCGATGATCTTCGCGATGTCCGTATAGCTTGCCGTTGAGCCTGCGGGTATCTGCTGCAGCGCCTTCCAGACTCTTTGCTGGAAAGCAGTGCCCTGAATATCCAAAGGCAGATCAAGACCCAAGCCAGGTTTCTCAATGAGACCGACAACCTTAGCGACTAACTCTTCGTAGCCAATTTCGTTGCCGATTAGATCCGCTTTCGGAAACTGGTCTTGAAGATCGTGCACTAATAGAAGAGGATCGTCGCCGATAAGGACCGCACAAACCCCACGCTCACTCCTGGCGACGAGGATCGCACCCAGCGAGCACTCGCCAATTGCGAAACGGATAGCAGCGTTTGCGCCTCCGCCGCGGAAGTCGGTTGGTGTCATTCCCAGGACCTCATTTGAAGTCTCGTAGAACCGACTGTTCGAATTGAATCCGGCGTCATAGATCGCATCCGTCACTGACTGGGTCTTGGCGAGAGTCTTCCTCACGCGGTTCGAGCGATGGGCCGACGCGTAGCCATTGGGTGTTAGCCCCGTGATGGCCTTGAAGGTTCGGTGAAGGTGGAAAACACTCATACCCGCATATTTCGCGAGCTTATCCAACGAGGGCGAGCTCTCTGACCGCTCGATGAGGCGGCATACCCTTGCAATTCTGGCCGTGTTCTCTTCTGTCAGCGAGAGCCCTGTTGGCTTACACCGCTTGCAGGCACGAAAGCCGGACTTCTCAGCATCCTCTGACGTTGCGTGGAAGTGAACATTCTCTGGACGGGCAAGACGTGCCGCGCACGATGGACGGCAATAGACGCCAGTTGTCTTGACCGAATAATAAAACGTTCCATCGGCTTTCTTATCACGCTCTAGAACCGACAACCAGCGAGGGTCGTTTGTTGTTGCAGCCGCTGGATTCTCAGTTTCGATTGATTTGATCATCACGAATTCCTTTCTCATTCCTCGACTGCTTCAACATATCGAGATTCAGGAGAGACAACACTCCGCTTCTTGCTTTTGAATTCTACAAATTCGAAGGCAAGATACGGAGTGTGGCGCGCAGGAGATCTCGATAGTTTTCGAGATGCAGAGGCACAAGTCGCATCGGCCCTGCCAAACGAACTATCAAGAGGAGATCACCATGTCGAAAGTACAAGAAAATAAAGCCATCGTAGGTCGTTGGTTCACGGAGTTTTGGGGGCCAACCTGCGATCTCGGTATCGTCGACGAGCTAGCCGCACCGGACATGCTTCTTCAGTATTCGCTGCACGAGCCGCGTCGCGGCCATGAGGACATCAAGGCCTTCATGTCGGGCTTTCGCGAAGCGTTTCCAGACCTCAAATTCTGGGGAACCGCAGATCTCATCGCTGAGGGCGATTATGTGGTCGGTCGCTGGGAAGGCGGCGGTACACACACGGGACCTGCGTTTGCTGACTTCCTGACCGGATCTCTTCCAGCGGCCACGGGTCGCAAGATGCACTTCACCGGTACAACGGTGCTGCGAATCGAGAACGGCAAAATCGCGGAGGAAATTGGACTCGATGACGGTGTGACCGCGCTCCAGCAACTCGGGCTCATTCGGTCGGTCTGATCGCAAAGCAGATCGCTGTCGCATGGAAGGTCAGCGGTCTGCGATGCGCAATACATCGACGGGCTCGGAGAGCAAGTCTAGCCTTATCTGATAGCGCACTCCCATTGAGCAACTACTGTTGGGAGAGTCCATGGTCTGCCAAACGTAACGGGGTTTACTTTCCGATGCAGAACTTGCTGAAGATGAGATTGAGGATGTCGTCACTGGTGGTTGAGCCGGTGAGAGTGTCGAGGGCGCGAAGGGATTCGTAGAGATCGAGCAGGATCATCTCGTGGGGGATGATCCTGGTTGTCGCTCGGAGGGCGCTGGTCAGCGCCGCCAATGCGGCACCAACTGATTGCTGCTGACGAAGATTAGTGAGCAGCGCGGTTTCGGAAGTAGGCACCGTGGTGGTGATGTGCGAAAGGATTGCCGTGCGCAGATCGTTAATGCCTGAACCGGTGAGAGCAGAAGTTTTGATGGTGGGATGGTGTGTAACTGGTGTGCTAGCGCAGAGATCGCTTTTATTGATGGCGATGATGAGCGGGCGATTAGTGAGGGTGGAGATGGTGGCTTCGTCTTCGGTGTGAAGTGGGGCGGTGGCGTCGAGGACAAGGAGAACGATGTCGGCTTCGGCCATGGCTTCGCGGGTTTTGGCGATGCCGATGGTTTCAGCTTCGTCGGTGGCGTGGCGCAGACCAGCGGTGTCGATGAGTTCAACGGGGATACCTTCGAGGGAGACACGCTCGGTGACGAGATCGCGTGTGGTGCCTGGAGTGGCTGTAACGATGGCACGGTCGCGTTGGATGAGACGATTGAAGAGTGATGATTTGCCTGCGTTTGGACGGCCTACAATCGCGAGGGTGAAGCCGTTGCGAACGATTTTCCCATAGGCGAAGGTTTGCTCGAGAGCTGTGAGCGGGGTTTGGATTGCTTCGATCTGTTGCGCGATTTGAGCAGTGGACAGCGTGTCGATGTCGTCTTCGGCGAAGTCGATGCCGGCTTCAAGAGCGGCGATGAGGGCTATCAGCTGTTGTTTTATTGGGGAAATTTGACGTGAGAGTGAGCCGCCCAGCTGCCGGGCAGCGATGCGGGCCTGATGAAGAGTGGTGGCTTCGATGAGGTCGTGGACGGCTTCGGCCTGGGTGAGATCGAGGCGGCCGGAGAGGAAGGCGCGCTGTGTGAATTCGCCTGGCTCTGCGATGCGGGCGCCTGCGGCGATGCACTGGCGAAGGAGATAGTCGAGGAGGACGGGAGAGCCGTGGGCGGCTATTTCAACGATGTCTTCGGTGGTGTAGGAGTTGGGAGATTCGAAGAGGGTGACTACGGCTTCATCGAGGATTTCGCCTGATGAATCAAGGACTTCGGCGAAGCGTGCCTGAGCGGGGGCGAGAGGATGGCGGAGCTTCAGGAGCGGCTCGGCGATAGCGCGGGCGGAGGGGCCGGAGAGGCGTACGATGCCTATGCCTCCGCGGCCGGGCGGCGTGGAGATGGCTACGATGGTATCGTTGTCGTTCTCGTTCTCTTGGATGGCCATGTCGCTTTATTCAGGGTATCGCGGCGGAAAATTCTGTGTGGTGGAAGGGGCGATTTTAGCGGGTTTTGTGCGTTTTGCCGGTGGTTTTTTGTGGACAGGACGTGGTGGATTGCGTGGTAAAGATGGACAGCGGTTTGCATGGTTTTAGGCGACAATGGTGTCCTCTCAAGAAAATATCGAGATGACAGGTAACTCCGGGAGGGTTCCATGTTCAAGCGCTGGACGTTGTCGGTTGTGCTTTTGTGCCTTGGTACATTGGGGTTCGGGCAGGTTGCAGATGGCAAGCTGCAGATCCATCACATCGATGTAGGACAGGGAGACGGCGCGGTGCTCGTATCGCCGGGGGGACAGGTCGTTCTCTTCGATATGGGTGAGGACCTGAGAACGAAGAGTTGCCAGGGCGCGATCGACTATCTCGACCAGATGGGCGTGAAGCAGATCGACTACATCTTTATCAGTCACTATCACTTCGATCACATCGGCTGCATACCTGCCGTGCTGAAGGAGTTTCCGCTGGCCCACTTTGCCTACGATCGCGGGGAATCGTATCCGGGGGCCACGTTCACGGCTTACAAGAAGGCGCTGGGAAAGAAACGCAAGACGGCGACGGTGGGCCAGGACCTCGTGCTCGATCCAGGATCGGCGCATCCTGTGACGCTGCATGTGCTGGCGCTCGATGGGCAAACGAAAGAGACACAGGTCAAGACGGCGAATGAGAACGATCTAAGCGTGACGGTGCTGGTGGAGTTCGGCGGCTTTCGCGAAGAGATTGGCGGCGACCTGAGCGGCGATAACACGGACATGTATGAAGACATTGAGACGCCGGTGGCGAAGGACGTGGGCGAGATCGACGTGTACAAGGTGCATCATCACTGCAGCTCTCACAGTACGAACTACACATGGCTGCAGGCGACGCGGCCTACGATCGCGGTGATCTCAACCGGCGATGGGAATGATTATGGACATCCCACGGCTGAATGTCTTACGCGGCTTCATGAAGCGGATCTGCAGAAGATCTACTGGACAGAGGTGGGTGCGGGGCAGAAGCCAGTCGCCGGTATCGATGTTGTGTCGGGAGACCTGACGATTGAGGTTCCACCTGAAGCGAAGACCTACCAGGTGAGTTACAAGGGTGCGACACCCGCTACGTATACCGTAAAAGCTGCCGCGGCACCGGATAAGAATGATGACAACAACACTCCGGTGCAGGTTCCGAAGTATGCGTGGAGTGTGAAATCGAGCTATTACCATGAAGCCAATTGCCCGGCGGTGAAGCGGATCAGCAGTGCGAATCTGCAGACCGGCGATACACCACCCGCGGATAAGAAGCCTTCTTCGTGCGTGAAGGGCGGAAGTTGATGTTCTTCAATTGATCTGATTTTATTGCTATTCGCCTTATTGTTCTCGAGCTAAGTTGTTGTTCCCGGATATGCTCGGGAGATTCTGCGCGTTTGCAGTAAATTTGAAGTGTGGGTTCGAGCACATTGAAGGTGTTCTGATTATGGTTTCACTCACACGCACATGTCGGGCCGCTCTCGGCAGGAGGAGTCTATTCTTGTTGATGGCTATTTCCCTGACGGGGTGGGGACAGACTGTACAACCTCAAACTCCCGCACCGAATGTTGCCGTCGCCAACGCATCGTCGTCCTCTAATAAAAGTGATGACGATGCGGGAGACGATCTGGATAGCTGCCGTGTTCATCGAGTGACCAGCCTTCCGGGAAGTCATCAGTTCGCCAGTGATTTTATTGAAACTATTGCCAGCGATCCCGCTCCCGGCGCTAACGATCCTGATGTTATGTGGGGTCTTACGGCGGACCTGAGCAATGCGGTTCCGTTGCAGGATCGAGCCATGTACATATCGAAATCGACCAATGGTGGCGCGACGTGGACTCAAGTTGCACGTGTGGATTCCAGATACTTCGACGCAAAAATAGGTGAGGGGCTGCGTAACGGTTTAAGTGTTTCTCCCGGTGGAACCTACTTGGTGATTACAACGCAACGAGGAGCCTTTCAGATTTTTCCTCAGTCGAATCCGTCTGAGAGTTTGGTAAAAGCTATTGCGGGTCCTCGCGTTCCTGATACGCCGCCCAAGATACCCATTACGAAAAAGGCAGGTGAGCCGGTCAGGGCAAACGTTGTTGCGATGACGGCGGACGGAAGACATCTCATTGTCGGTTATGGCTACTTTGACCTCGATCCACAGATCTTCAGGTACCACAAAGATAAGGATGGCTCATGGATCGAAGATGGGCCTATCCCTCGTCTTCCAACCGACATGGATCTTTTATCCATACAGTTTGATGATTCAAAAAAACTCGATCCGGGCTATCTGTATGTGGGAACCGGCGATCAGGTCTACCTTCTCAATCTCCACTCCATGAGATGGAGTCGCATCGATGGAGTGGGACCGGACTCAGCGATACACGGCATGAGTGTTGTGGGAGGTCTTCATCTGGCGGCGTGCTGGGGAGTTTATAACCCTTCAGGCCCAGGCAGTGTAAGGAGAGTGACCAAGCCGACTTTTCTTTTGCATAGGAGTACAGATGAGGCGGGTTCCAATCTTCGGGCGTACAGCATCGAGGTAGACTCATCCAATCCGAAGCGAGAGGTCGTCACCTCGTTGACAGGCGTATATGTAAGCGGGGACAGTGGCGAAAGCTGGAGAAGACTGAATGATCTTCCGCAAGAAGAGTTTCGCACCGCGCACTTCAACTCCGATGGAACCATCCTTGTCTCTGGAATCGCGGGCACGTTCCTGGTCAATCCATTTTCAGAGGCTTGCTCGCCTCGTCTTAAGGTTCGCGATAAATAATATCGATCAGTCCGCTCGAACATTGTCTTGAACCGGGCTACAACGGTCCCTGCGACAGACGGCATCATCAACCGGTGAATCGTTTACTTCGAGTGCCCGGCATAGTTCGGCAGGGCGAGCAGCTTTTTAACCAGGATCGACAGACGTTGAAGATGGTCTGACAGGTCTTGTGCAAGCGACTTTGCGTCGCCGCCATCGGGGCCTTCAGCCGCAAGATAGACGACGTTGGTCAAGCTCTGCAGGGGATTGTTGATTTGATGAGCCAGATCGTTTGCCATGGATGCGGCTGCCGCGGCCGTGGCCTGTTTCAACAGCATCTTCTGTTGGCGCTGCTGTCGCACGCCCATGGCGGCGAAGTCTGCAAGGACCTGCATCATGCGAAGGTCTTCACCATCGAAGGCCTCTTCTCTTCCGTGGGCCATGATCCAGATGGTGCCGCGCGTACCTTCGACCTCCCACGGGAGCAGGATGCCATCGGTTACGACGGGAGCTTCTATGCCCATCAGATCGAAGAAGCGCTGGGTCACGCGAAAGAGTTGCGGGCGCCCGCGTTCCAGACAGACGCCACAGGCGCTGGGATAGCGAGGAAGCGTCGCATTGAGGAAGTTTCCGTATTTTCCTGCGGTTGCGACCCAATGATAAAAGTTGTCGTCGGTGGGGTCTTCCTGCTCCAGGCTGATGCCCGCGCTGTCTGCGCCGCAAAGATCGACGGCAGCGTTGACCAACTCCTGCAAGATGGTGTCGGGGCGATTTACAAAGGCACGGGCGAGCCGCTGCATCCCTGTGATCTGGGTGCCGATGTCGCGAATGTGCAACTGCCGTTCTGCGAACGCAGGGTCGGTGAAGAGATCGAGGACCTCCAGACCGGTATCCACAGAATTTATAGAAGCAGCACTGCCCATCTCAACCTTTTCGCCATGCTGCATTATCCTACGCGCAGAATCGGCCCGCGCAGCCACTTCTTTCAGTGTTTCATCCAATGCAGGGAGAGAACAAGCGGATGGCCGCAAATGAGGATTAAAGCGAACATCGGGCGAATGATGCCGGGACGGTGTTCAGCCCGGGGCGTCGTTGACGCTAAATCTGCAGGTGAATCAGGCGGTTGCTACTCCTTTAAATCCGTGCCCTTTTCCAGCATGATCGCCGCCTGGAACATTGCGCGCGTATAGGCGATGTCGTAGACCATTCCTGTGTATCCGCCACCGCCGGGATATTGATTGTGAATGCCGACGGCGCGGTCATAGTCGAGTGCGCGCTCATGCTCCGGGTAGATCAGGCGAGTGTACTTGACCTTGATGAGCTCTCGCATCACGGCCAGCATGTTGTTTTCGCCTTGATCGATGAATGTCTCGGTGTAGTCGGTGTGAGGCACTCTTACTACCGGGTTGCGATAGTGCACGTGATTGATGCGATCTCGCTTGCCGAAGTACTGGCAGACTTCTACGGGATTAATCTCCATCTCCCGCGAGACGCCGCACTCGTAGGTGATGCCGTTCGCCGGGCTGTCCACGATCGATACCAGGTGCTTCCATCCGTCGAGAGAAGCCATGATCTGTCCCGATCCTCTACTGAGGGCGATTGGCGGATCGTTCGGATGAAGTGCCAGCCGTACGTTCGATTGCTCCGCCGTGGGGATGACAGCCTTCAGGAAATAAGTGATGTTCTTCCACAGCTCCTCTGAAGAATGCACTCCTTCTTCGGGCACAGGCGCAAGGTTCTCGACTCGGTTGATATTGAAAGCCGTCAGTCCGGCGCCACCACGTCCTTCTTCAAAGTAATAGCCTTCTATCGCCCGGTGTGCGTAGAAGTTGTACTCGATAACTGGAAGTCCGACTTTTCCTCCCGCTCGAATCGAAGTTTTGAAGTTCTCAATCTCTTCGTCGCGGCCGGGCCGTCCGTAGATCGTATTCGGAAAGCCCGCGATCATCATATTGCCGAGCGACAAACCGCCGGCTTTGAGCTTGTCGGCGATGGCCTGGAGATCCGCTGTCTGCCAGGGCATTTTGGGTCCGCCCATCAGCACATTGTTCACGCCGAGCTGCTTGACCTTCCGCATCTCGGCTTCAGTGATCTCTCCGCCCATTGGAGCGCAGAGCTTTGGAGTATCAGACGCTTCCTGTGGCATGCCGGGTCCGTGCGAACCTTTATATTCAGCTTCGGCGGCGGCAGCCGGGGTTGAGCACACGCCTGCAAACGCTGAAGACAGAACGGCAGTTGAGCAAAGGCCCTTCATCAGAGTTCTTCTGGAAAAATCAGGGTTCACGCGAACATTCTCCTCAGATCGAAGCTGCGCGGAATTGTATCGGACTCACAAATCACGTGCACCTAACGTCTCAACAGTCGGACACTGTTAAGGACCTGCACTATTTTTGGCGGTTGTTTCGTTATCGAAGCTAGCGTTGCATCCAGAACGCTGTAACGTGAATAGCAGCTGCAATTTCGACCTACACTGGCGGGTTATTGATTGAGGCTATCGATGGGTTCATTGCGAAGAGATTTTTTTTATGGGGCGCGGGTATTTTCTCGCAGTTCCGGGTTTGCCTCCGTCTTTGTACTTTCGCTTGCAGTTGGCATTGGTGCGGCGACCTCAGTGTTCACGCTGTTGAATGCATTGGTATTTCGTGCGCTGCCGTTGCCGCATGCTGAGCAGCTTGTAGAGGTCGGGGCTATCTATCGCGGGCACTCGAGAATTCCGATCTCATATCCGATGTTTGCCGAGCTCGAACGATCACAGCGTGCATTTGCCGGTATCTGCGGATGGACGGGTGCAACGGATTTCAACGTTGAGATTAATGGAGCGCGATCTCTTTCCGGTGTGCGCTCTGTTACAGGAAACTACTACTCGGTTCTTGGAGTGCGTCCACTGCTTGGACGGCTTATCAATGCAAGCGACGTACAGGGAAGCCAGGTGTCCCAGGTTGCTGTAATCGGCTATGAGACATGGAAGCGCCGGTTCGCCGGCGATGCCGCAATCGTCGGCAAGACGATTCGCATTGAGGGCAAGCTGTTCACGATCGTCGGAGTAACGCCGAAGTGGTTTACAGGCATGACAATCGGCGACCCACCGGAGATTACGGTGCCAGTGGGCGCGGCGCAGTTGTATGACTTGCAGAGCCGATCAGCCTTGTTTCTGTTTGTGACCGGAAGGCTCGCCAACGGCGATACGGTTGAACATGCGCGGTTGCAGATTCAATCGCTCTGGCCACATTTGCTGGAGGCAACGGTGCCTACGGAAAGTACGGGACAGCGACGGCAATCGTTTCTTGCCATGGGCCTTCAGGTAGAGCCGGCCGCTGCGGGAGTGAATACCGATCTGCGGACGGCGATGCAGAAGCCACTTTATCTACTGCTCGGAATCGTGACGCTGATTCTGCTGGTGGTGTGCGTGAATCTTGCCAGTCTTACGCTGGCGAGAGCCAGTTACCGGCGCCACGAGATCAGCACGCGCATCGCGTTAGGAGCGACTACGTGGCAGGCGGTTCGGCAGTTGGTTGTCGAGACAGTCTTTCTATCTGGAACGGGTGCGTTGCTCGCGCTGCTGTTCTCATACTGGGGCGGACAGCTTCTGGTTGCCTTGATTACACAGGGCCAGACGGTCCCCGTTTTGCTCGACGTGCGGCCGGATTGGCGAGTGTTTTGCTTTGCGACGATCACGGCGATCGCTACGGGACTGTTCATTGGCTTGATACCTGCGTGGCAGATGTCGCGGCAACATCCATCAACAATGTTGCGGCAGGGAGAACGCACTGTCGGCGGCGGTACGGGCATTTTGGGCAAAACGCTGATCATCTCGCAGATCGCAATCTCGCTGGTGCTGTTGCAAACTGCGGGACTTTTTCTACAGACGCTGCAGCGTCTCAAATCGTTTGATCCGGGGTTCGAGAAGGTTGGGCTTACAGAGGTTCGACTGACGCCATTGCCGCAGGGCTACGCCGACGTAGAGATGGGAAGCTACCGCCGACAACTTGTCGAAGCTGTTGCCGGGTTGCCTTCAGTGCGGTCTGCTGCTTTTTCCAGCGTTCCGATTCCCGGAGGCGACCGCGGATGGAAAGAGACTGTATCCGAGCAATCCGATTCGAATGCGGCGAACACAGTGGCTGCAACACTCGCGGCTATCTCACCGGGCTTCTTCAGGACGGTGGCGATTCCGTTTGTCTCTGGCCGCGACTTTACATGGGATGACGATAAACATCATCCGCGTGTCGTAATTGTCGACAGCCTATTGGCGAAGCAGTTGTTTGGGTCGGGAGATCCAATCGGCAGGCGAATTCGCTTTGGCGTTCAGCCGGATTTACAAGACCTTGAGATTATCGGTGTCTCAGAAAACGTGAGGCTTCTCGATATTCGCGATGGCAACGCCGCTATGCTTTATGTTCCTGCGGTGCAGCTCCGCGGCTTTGCAGAGGGAGGAACTCTGCTGGTTCGTGGGGCGAGTGTGCCCAGATTTGCGAAGACTGTCGATAGCGAGCTTCAGTCGTTCGGGCATGAGTACTCGTCCAATACAAGCACGGTGGAAGAACAAAGCAAACGGACGCTTGTGTACGAACAAATGACTGCTTCGCTGTCAACGTTCTTTGCCGCAATCGCGCTACTGGTTGCAGGCTTTGGGCTCTTCGGCCTGATGTCGTATGCGGTAAATCTACGCACGCGTGAGATTGGAATTCGCATGGCGATGGGTTCGCAGCGCAGCGGCATTCTAAGGCTCATTTTGAGTGAGGGTATTTTCATTACTGTGATTGGTATTGCTACCGGGATCCCTTGTGCGTTGGCCGTGTCGCACTTGATCGCGAACATGCTGTTTGCACTTTCGTTCGCCGATCCAATGACGCTTGCCAGTGCTTCGACCGTGCTGTTGTTTACAGGCGCGGTTGCTTGCCTTCTGCCTGCACTACGCGCGATGAAGCTGAATCCCATGGCCGCGCTTCGGCATGAGTAAAATCGCTACCGGCTGAGGCGAAGAGCGAACTGGACGACGCGAGGATCGGTGGTGGTGCTAGTGATGCTGCCGAACGCCGCGGCGCCGAAGCTGCCGTTGGGTTGGGCGAACGCAGGTGTGTTGGTGATGTTGAAGAGCTCGGCGCGGAATTCGAGGTCGGCCTCGTGGGGAAGTGAGGTGTGTTTCGCGAGAGCAATATCGAGATCACGATAGGCTGGGCCACGGACGGGGTTACGTGATGCGGTGCCGATGACAAACTGTGGCGAGGTGCTGAAGGCAGCGGTGTTGAAGAAGTGCGCCGGGGTTCGCTGACTAGCGGGCAAACTGGTTTTGCCGATGATGTTGGGACGCTGCAATGCGAAGCCCGCGAAGGCATTGTTGTTGGTCGCCTGCGTTACTGTTACAGGCATGCCGGATTGCAGCGACATGATGCCGTTGAGCGCCCATCCGCCCAACAACGCATTGGCGATGCCGGTGGAGGCGAAGTTGTGGCCGCGTCCGGCAGGGAGCTGATAGATGCCGCTGAAGGAGGTGACGTTAGGCATGTCACCGTTAGAGGCGTCGCGCTCGAGGTAAGGACGGAAGGTATCCGCGGCGATGAGCGAGCTGGTGTTGGGCGACGACAGAACCGTGGACGAGAAGACGGAGGAGGCATCATCCATGAGTTTGGAGTGCGTATAGGCGAAGAGGAGAGAGATGCCGTGGGAGAGGCGCTGCTCGACCTTGGCCTGGATGGCGTTGTAGTTAGTATTGCCGCTGTTGTTACGGTAGGTCGCGACGTTCTGAAAGCGGGGATAGGGCTTCAGCAGTTGCGCGGCACTGATGGTTTTGCCGCCCAGTGGACTGGATGTAGGAATCTGACCGTAATACGGATTCGGCACCGTAGCCTGGAGGGAGCTTCCCTGCGCCAGTTGTGTTGCGGTGAGCTGGTTCAGGTTCGAGTCGGGGATACCAACGTGAACGATGTGCGAGCCCACGTAGGCAATCTCGGCGGAGAGGTTGTTGGTGATGGCACGTTGGACGGCGAGGTTCCACTGCTGCACATAGCCGGAGCCAGCGGACCTGTTTGCCGTGTAGACGCTTTGACCGAGGCCTGCGTCGGGCGTGAAGGGAATGGGTGCGACGGAGGGGCCGTGAGAGAGAGCGAAGGCGGCGTTGACGCTATCGCCGGTCCTCTGCTGAACATTCTGGATGAACGGAAACTGTGGCGTGGTGAAAGGTGTTGTGATTCCGGATTGATCGATGAAGACGATGCCGAAGCCGGAGCGGACTACGGTTTGTGGCGCGAGGAGATACGTGAAGCCTATGCGCGGAGCTACGTTAGTGTAGTGGAGCTCGCGAGCGCTGCGTGAGTTGCCGTCGACGCCGAGATAGTCGAGCTGCTGTGTGGCAAGGTTGAAGACTGCACCCTGATTGTTCTTTTCCGTAGAAGGGAAGTGGAGGGTCCAGCGTGCTCCCAGGTTGAGTGTGAGGCGGTTGGAGGCTTTCCAGTCATCCTGAAAGAAGTATTCGAGGATGTGGGCGCGAGGACGAATCTTGTTCTCCTGCAGATCAATCTGGAAGGTATCGACCTGGCCGAGGAGAAAGCTGGCCATAGCGTTACCGCTGTTAGTAACGCCCTGCTGATTGGTGCCGGTGGTGGTGAAAGCGAAGGAGCCAGTGGGGTTGGGCGGCGAAACGGTGTTGAGCTGATACCAGCGGAAGTCGATACCGGCTTTGAAGGCGTGCGCGCCGTGGGTAAAGACAGCAGTGTTGACGAGCTGCCAGACGGCTGTCTGAAACTGCGCGAAGGTGCTGGCCGATGGCCCGAGCTGCTGGAAGCCGGTGAAGGTGAACAGTGGAAGTGCGTTGTTGAAAGCCGCGTTGGTGGGAATGCCCGGGATACCGAGCGCGGTGGAAGCAGTTTCGCCGAGATCAGGCCCGACGACGGTATTGCCGCGACGCGTGTATCCGAGTTTGGCGTTGTTGAGGAAGTGCACGGAGAAGGTATGGGTCTCGTCGAAGACGGCTTGCTGGCCGAGAACGTTGGAGAGACCGGGAACGCCGCCGGTGCCGAGGGTAGAGCCGGTGATGGCTCCGCTGCCATCGGGCAGTGGTGCGACCGGCTCCTCGACTTCACTGTAATAGGAGTAGCGTCCAAAGGCGCGGTCGCGATGGCCGAGGACACCATCGACACGAACGTCGAACTGGTTTTGATGATCGGAGTCGTTGGCGGTGCGAGTGTAGTTGTTGGCCGCCGCGGTGAGATTTGTCGGCGTAGGAAAGCGAGAGAGCAACGCTACCGCCGCCGGATCGAGCGGAGTGTTGATCTTGTCGCCGGGAAATTCCTGACGGACGAATTTGCCGCCTACGACGGTTGTAGTCGCAGGATTGTAGATGTGCGAGACGCCGGCGAAGATACCCTGGCGTTCATTGAGGGTCGGGATAGTGGAGATGCGGGTAACTCCGATGAGCTGCTCGACACCCTGATAGTCGCCGAAGAAGAAGAGGCGATCGTGCAGGATTGGCGCGCCAAGAGTTGCACCGTAGAGGTTGCGGCGGTACTCCGGTTTGCGCGCCGTGGGCGAAGCAAAATAGTTGCGGGCGTTGAGCGCTTCGTTGCGGAAGTACTCGAAGATGCTGCCGTGAAAGGCATTTGAACCGGAGCGCGTGGCCACATTGACGACGCCTCCGTTGAAGCGGCCGAACTCTGCGGGAACATTGTTCGACTGGACGGTGAACTCCTGAATGCTATCGAGGATGGGGAAGAACGCCACTTGGCCGGGCTCGGGCTGGAGCGCAGAGATGCCATCGTAGAGATACTCGTTGGTGCGGGGGCGGCCACCATTGATGCGGGGAAGAAGCGTACCAGGGGGAAGAGCGACGCCGGGCGCAAGCGTTGCAAGCTGTATGAAGTTGCGCGTGTTGAGCGGCATCGCAACAATGATGGGGCCGGAGATGTTGGTCTGGATGTTACTCGTCTCGGCCTGCAGGAGTGGGGCATCCGCATTCACGGTGACGGTCTGCTGGCTGCCGACGGTGAGGTTGAGATCGACGCTGACGGTCTGGCCTACGATAACCGTAATGCCCGTGCGGTTGAGCTGCTGGAAGCCTGCGGCGGTGACATCGATGTTGTACGAACCGGGATTGAGATGCGTGAAGACATAGTCGCCGGAGCTGGAAGTGATCGTCGCCTGGCGGATGTTAGTAGAGGTCTCGGTCAACTCGACGCGCGCGTTGGCGATGGCCGCGCCGGAGGGATCGAGTATGCGGCCGCGAAGGTCGGCGCCAATTTGAGCAAATGCAGTATGAACCAGGAGGAGAACGAAAGCGGCTAAGGCACGATGAAGCTTCACGGTGCTGCTCCTGTGAGAACTTTGTGGGCGAAGTTTGCGAATTGGAGGACGCGGCCTGAAGGGCATGGTCAACCGAATACGTTTTGAATCCGTATAACGAATTTATTCGATTGAAAACGTATCGTCAACGACTCTGGTTATTACGCAGAGACTGTCGCATCACTCACGATAAGGTCGCAGGTTGCTTCAGTCAGTATCAAGAAAGAGGCGAAAGATCTCTGTGGGATGGCGCAAAGGCCGATGGCGATCACGAGCGTGACCGCAACCAAACTCAGGAAAGATCGTCGAGACGCTCGATCATCACATCCGTGGACTTGATGAGAGCAGCCGCACTGTCGCCTTTTTTCAACTTCAGTTCGCACACCGCGTTAGCCGTGATGATGGAGGTGATGTACGCGTCGCCGATAGAGAGAACAACTTCGGCCAGCAGACCCTCGATGCGGATGCTGACTACCTTGCCGGAGAGTTGATTTCGGCCACTGACGCGGCGGTAGCGCTCGCGTGATTCGGTGGCTGGCTTCGCCTTGTCTTTGGCGATGAAGGGTTTGAGAGAGGCTTCCGTCAGGCGATGGTGCCCGCCGGGCGTCTGGACCGTCTTCAGCTTGGCGTTCAGGATCCATTGCTTGATGGTGGGATAACTGATTCCGATCAGGCGGGCTGCTTCGCGAGGTGTCAGCATGGGGGTCTGGTTTCGCATGGAGACCAGTTTCGCACTTTTCCGTGTAAATGGGGTGTATCTTGGCCTGATTGAATGGATATAGGGCCCCGCCTGCCATTTTCAAAAAAATCCACTACACTACCGGAACCCGTATCTGGCTTAGTTTTGTGATTTTGTCTCCGAGGAGTCTGCCATGGCTCTGCTTCGCATGACGCAAACCAATACCGGTGTGGACAGTTACCGGGTCGAGGTCGCCCTGGAGCGTAGCGGCTCTGCGCGGCAGACCGCAATCAGCGAGTTCAAGTTTGCGCTGACCGCGCAGGAACGCGAGGATATGCGCTGGTACTTCGAAGACTACCTTCAATATCCGATTGAACCGGCACCGAAGATCGCAGGACGCATTGAGAACCGGCTGGAAGAGATCGGCAAGGAGCTGTTTCGAAGCATCTTCCAAAGCGGCGACGACACACGTGACTTGTGGGCCACCGTGCGCTCCGACATCGACCGCTATCGGATCGAAGTCGTCACCGGCGTGCAGGAGGCCGCGAGCATTCCGTGGGAGCTGATTCGCGATCCTAAGACCGATACATCGCTTGCCTTGCGCGCCGAAGCGTTTGTGCGCTCGCACCCCATGCCTGCGCAACAGCCGAAGCTCGCAGAGACCGGCGCCGGACCGATCCGTGTGCTGCTGGTGATCTGTCGGCCTGGCGGCGGCGAAGATGTTCCCTTTCGCTCGGTCGCGAGCCGCCTCGTAAAGGGTCTGAAGCTGGACGCAAGAGAGAGCTGCGAGCTTAAAGTCCTCCGTCCCCCCACCTTCGACCAGCTGTCCCGCGAACTGCTGCGCGCCAAGCTCGATGGAAAGCCGTATCACATCGTGCACTTCGATGGACATGGCGTCTTTGCCGACACCGAAGAGAACAGCCTGCTGGACATGTTTGCAGGCATGAGCAAGCTGCTGCTCGCGCATGGGCGCGGCGGCAAGCATGGATTTCTTTTGTTCGAGAGTGCGGGAGCACAAGCCAAAGGGGAGTTGGTGGATGGAAGCCGCCTGGGCAAGCTGCTCGCCGAAACACACGTTCCTCTGCTGGTGTTGAACGCTTGCCGTTCCGCGCATGCAGACCCACCCTCGCAACCAATGGAGGCCGTGCCCGGAGCTGCGGGTGCAGGTGCGCACGAGCAGGTTCGCGCCTTCGGCTCCCTTGCCCAGGAGGTGATGGATGCGGGTGTGGCCGGTGTTGTCGCCATGCGCTACAACGTCTACGTCATCACCGCCGCACAGTTCGTTGCCGAGCTTTACTCCTCCCTGGTGCAAGGCGATTCGATGGGAATTGCGGCGACGGCTGCGCGAAAGCAGCTCGCTGCGCAGCCGATGCGCGAGATAGGTTTCGAAGCCTGTTCGTTGCAGGACTGGGGGGTGCCGGTCATCTATGAATCCGCCCCGATGACGCTGTTTCCAAAGCTGGCCAGCCTGGGGCTTACCATCTCGCTGAACCCTGGTACGTTTGAAGCTGTAGCGCAAGGCGCGGATGAATCGCTTCCTCCTCGCCCGGACATCGGCTTCTTCGGCCGCGACGAGACGTTGCTGGCGCTGGATCGCGCCTTCGATACCCAGGCGATCGTGTTGTTGCACTCGTATGCAGGCAGCGGAAAGACCTCAACCGCAATCGAGTTTGCACGCTGGTACGACCTGACAGGCGGAATCAACGGCCCGATACTGTTCACGAGTTTCGAGCAATACCAGCCACTGGCTCGCGTCGTCGATCAACTGGGCGAGAGGCTAAGGCCTTTCCTCGAGTCCGTAGGCGTGCACTGGCTGACGCTCAATGACCGCGAGCGGCGCGAGATGGCACTCCGCATTCTGAAACAGATACCGGTGCTCTGGATCTGGGACAACGTAGAACCCATAGCAGGCTTTCCAACCGGCACGCAATCCGCATGGAGCGCAGCCGAACAGCAGGAGCTAGTTGATTTTCTTCGAGCTGCAAGCCAGAGCAAAGCTAAGTTTCTGCTCACCTCGCGGCGAGATGAGCGGGCATGGCTGGGCGAGTTGCCTCGGCGCATCGTCATGCCTGCCATGCCCACTCAGGAACGCGTGCAGCTTGCCCGGGAGCTGGTGGAGCGCCACGGAGGCAAGCTCAGTGAAGTGGAGGATTGGAGACCTCTGCTCGATTTCTCGCGAGGAAACCCCTTCACCATTACCGTGCTCGTGGGCGAAGCGTTGCGCAACGGATTGAAGACGCGCAAGCAGATCGAGGATTTCGTGCAGCAGCTGCGTGAAGGCACCGCCAATATGGAAGACGACGAGACGGAAGGCCGCGACCGCTCGCTGGGTGCATCGCTCAGCTATGGATTTGCTCATGCCTTCTCGGATGAAGAGCGCCGCCTGTTTGCTCTGCTTCATCTCTTTCAGGGGATGGTGAGTCCCGGTTCGCTGGTGATCTTGTGCGACGATGTCGATGCTACGCCTGCCCCGGAGGTGCATCCGGCCAGCCGGCCAGCCGTAATAGCGATGCTGGATCGCGCTGCGGAGGTTGGTTTGCTGACGACTACGATACCGGGAAAACATTACGCCATTCATCCGGCGGTGCCGTGGTACTTCAAAAAGCTATTCGAGACCTACTACACCGATCGAGCCGCGGTCGACCGCAGGTTCGTCGATACGATGTCGAACGTCGGCAGATACCTTGTCAACACCTACGCCTCTGGAGAACGAGGCGTTCTGTATGACCTGAACGTTAACGAGCAGAACCTGCTCCACGCGCTTCACCTGGCACGATCACACAGCTGGTGGTATCCGGAGCTCAATCTTCTTAGAACCATACGAGGCCTGTATTCGGACACTGGCAGAAACGTCGAGTATGTCCGCGTGCTGGACAATGTAGCGACGGATTTCGTCGATCCTGCAACCGATGATTCATTGCCGGGCATGGAAGAATGGTGGTTCGATATCACGCTGATGCGGGCAAGCGAAGCCCGTTCAAGAAAGGGCGGCGCGCTCAGAGCCCGTCAGATGTACACGCGATTGATTGCCTTTTCCAGAGAAGAGGCCAAGGATGTTCCTGCGGATCCATCAGCGGAGCTGGACTCTCGCAGCAGAGTCGCCTTATCCGGCCTATCGTCTGTTCTGCAGGACTATGGAGTTTCACGATGGCTCGACGGCGATCCGAAGTGTGTTGAATCATTTGAAGAATGTTTGTCTGTGTCGGAACGCCTGGGTGAAGGCGACGAACGCGAGGGAACGCTTATGCAGCTGGCCCACGCGTATGTTGATTTTCCCGATATCCGAGACTTCGAGAAGGCCGAACATTTTTACCGGCGAGTCCTCGATCTAGCCACCAAACGTGGCGACCCTGTAGGCATGGCACACGCAATGCATGAGGTTGGTCAGGTTATGTACCGCCGCTTTGTAGACGAGATGATCTCGGAAAATCCTCGAATGGATCAGATAAATTTATTCCTGAACGAGGCCTCGAAATACGCCCACAAAGCGCTCGAAATCCTTCCGCCCACACATCCTCTCGGTTCGCATGTCCATCATTTGCTTGGCAACATCTACGACGATGCGGGACAGCCTGCCGTGGCGATTCCGCATTACGTGAAGTCCATAACGATCGCAGAGACATGCGGCGACCTAGGCGGAGCCTCAAAAGGGCGCCGAGAGGTTGCGCGTGTATATCTGAAAACCGGCCAGCTGGATAAGGCCATGATGTACGCCGTCGCGGCTCTGGAAGACCTGGAGAATAAGACAGGAGGCTCCGTGGCCGCTGGAGATATGGACGCGGCGAAGAGGCTCGTGGGAGAGATCCGGTGGCATATCGAAAACAAGCGTGCAAAGACCGCGCAGCAGCCTCCGGCAAATTAGTAGGAAATCTAAAAAAGGTGGATGAAAAACTATGCCCGACTCAATTGAATCTCGTATCGAAGCACTCGATGATGCGACCGCAATACGAATCGTAAAGCGGATTACCAGCGCTCAACCGGTCCCCGGCGGCGAACGCGTCACATTAACGCCAGACATTAAAGAGGCGCTTGTCAGCGAGTTTCAGATTGCAGAGCCAGCCGGAGCAGCCAGCGTCTCCGAAGGCGAACTGGCCCGTCAGGCGCTCCTTGTGCTTGCAGAAGACCCCGACGCTGCCATAGGAATCGAAAGATTGGCCTCGACACCGATGGAAGGCGGACAGGCATTCGATTTCGGCATCGGAGTGGCCGTGGCTGTCCTGATCGTCCTGCAGAGTCACGTTAAATTCGAACGCGATCCGAACGGGAAGTGGAGCTTGAAAGTCGAAAAGAAGCCCACCAGCGACAGCCTCGTCAAGGGCCTGGTGCAGAAGCTCATCGGCTTTGCGAAATAAGAGATGCCGCCCGAGTCACGCGGTTTTGTGACGAAGATAAGTCGTGCGATAAGAAGGCTCGACGGCGGCAATTTACGATTGAGGAATGGCTACGCATTTTTCCAATGAGGCGCTGAAGTTTCTGCGCGGACTGAAGCGGAACAACGATCGCGAATGGTTTGCTGCGCGAAAGGCAGTGTATGAGCGTGAGGTGAAAGCTCGCATGCTCGCCCTGATCGCTGAAATTAACGAAGCGATGCTCGGGTTCGCACCCGAGAATGTACGCCCTCCGCAGAAGGCGATGATGCGAATCTATCGCGACATCCGGTTCAGCCCGGACAAGCGTCCCTACAAACACCAGCAGGGAGCATGGTGGGCACGCACGGGGCTCGAGAGGACCTCCGGCGGCGGATTTTATTTTCATGTAGGCGGAACCGAGCTGGTAATTGCCGCAGGCGTCTATATGCCGGAACGCGAACAACTGCTGGCGATTCGGCGACACCTTGTGGACCACCATGCGGAGTTGCGCGCGCTGCTGGCAGGGAAAAAATTGAAGTCGCTGCTGGACGAGTTCGATGGCCAAAAGCTGACGCGGCCCCCGAAGGGATTCGCTGCGGACGATCCAGCCATCGATCTGCTGCTATGCCGGCAGTGGGGCATTTCGGCAACCTTGCCGGCGGAGAATGCCACGAACCCCACCCTGATTAAAGAGATCGTGGAACGATTCAAGGTGGCCGCGCCAGTGGTTGCGCTGCTGAATGCTCCGCTGATTTCAAAACCACGCAAGCCTATGTTTTAAGGAATTTTTATGTGGCGATGATTTGGCTCCTCGCTTGCTGAAGGGTGCGGTTTTAGAGGGTTTTTTGATGCAAAATGAACCTTATTTCAGACAAAACCGAGAAAAACCTGAAAAAACCTGTGGAAACCGAAGAAATCGGGTTGACAAAAAGCTCAGAAAAGCCGAAGGTGAATTGCGGTACGGTTCTCCGCACCCGCATGGATATTGATGATTTCGCATTGAATCAAGGTATGCGTCTGAATCAGTTTTCAGGTGGGTTCAGGCGAGCGGACCGACAATTACATTTCTGAACGTAAGAAGGAGCAACACACATGGCAAAGGGATTGACAAAGACAGCATTGGTTCGCCAGTTGGCGGAAAAGCTCGAACTGACCAACAAGCAGACCGCAACCTTCCTCGACCTGCTGGCTGAGACCGCAGTCAAGGAGACGAAGAAGAACGGCGAGTTCACGATTCCCGGCATCGGCAAGCTGGTCAAGGCTGAGCGCAAGGCCCGCCTCGGCCGCAACCCGCAGACCGGTGAGACCATCAAGATCAAGGCCAAGACCGTGGTTAAGTTCCGCGTGGCCAAGGTTGCGAAGGACACAATCGCACCGGTAAAGAAGTAGTTCGATTGCGGGGGAGAGCGCAGCCTGGGGCTGCACTCCCATCGCTTGTGGAGTAGCCCTCCCCCCAAAAACAGAAGCAGATGTGAGGCCCGTTGTGCTGCGGCGATTTTTTTTTGCCGGAGTACAGCGGGCTTATCGCTTGGGAATGAACGCGCGCGCGATCAGCGAGACACCAAGTGACACGACGACGCCTTGAATGATGAGGAAAGAGTTGTATCGCCAGCCCACCGCGGCAAATGCGATAACAACGCCCCACATGTAGAGCTCGCCAAGAAACGCCTGCGGCCACTGCGCCCGCGTGTCTGATGCAGGGACTCGCGGAGTGAGCGCAGGAAACAACGCCGGTACCTTCGCCCGATACGCAATATAGGGTTCTCCAAGCTTTGCTGTGAGAAAGGCTTCTTCTCCGGCGATCAACCGAAGTTGAAACAACCCGATCAGCACGATGCAGACAATAGCCCCACTGGGCGGCATAAGCAGCGCCAGCGCAAACGTATGGAGGAACGTGCCCACATAAAGAGGATTGCGCAGAAAGCGATACGGCCCGGCAGCGACAACATCATCGCCGTGCATGGATCCGTCCTTCACGATCGAGGAGTTGAGATAAGCCGCGGCCCACGTTCGCAACGACGCCGCAACAAGCGCACAGAGTATCCCCAGGATAAGCACAGCGACCGTGGCCGACTGAAAAGAGAGCCAGCCGCTGCGCGAAGGCCATGCGGCAATCCACTGCCACGTGCGGATGGAGTCCAGATGCAGCCATTTGTTCCACGGCGCAGTGAAGCCAATGGCATAGATAACAGCGTGGATGAGGAAACGGAAACGAAACTCGAAGGCGGTGGCTTTCATGGGTGCGCGACGCGCAAAAATCCTTTGCAGTAGCTTTCTTCTTAGAGTCTACAAAGCCCCGCGGGGATTAGGTTCGGAAAACAACTCCATGGCTTTATTTGTTCCGCTCTCGTCCATCTTGACGGAGCAGATGCGGAGTCCGCAAAAAATGATGACTCAATCGCTACCCCGCACATTCAAGCCGCATGAAATCGTATACTGGACGAACAAAGAAAACCGATATGCAAGACCCGGAACCTGGATTGAAAAAAATCGAGGACTTCCTTCAGGCCCTGAAGAAACCCGGCGGCCTGGATCTGAAGTTCAGCATACGTGCCGGCAACGGCCAGGGGCAGCCCGACGCCGGTCAGCAAGCCGGTGAGACCGAGCTTGCCTCAACGCCCGACATATCGGTCGAGTTCACCGGACCCGACGCTCCTCTCCTCACCGCACGCAACGGCGAGCTCCTCCTCGCAATCGAACACATCGCCGCCAAGCTCCTTCGCCTCGAACACGAGGACCACGACCGCATCTCCTTCGACGCCGAAAACTTCAAGCTTCTCCGCCAGCAGGAGCTACGCCTCGCCGCCGAAGCCGCTGTCGAAAAAGTTCGCCGCACCGGCCAGCCTCACGCCTTCAATCCTATGAGCTCCCGCGAGCGCCGCCTTCTTCACTTAGTCCTCGCGTCCTCCGGCCTGCCCACGGCATCATCCGGCCTTGGCCCCCGACGCTACGTCGTCCTCTACCCCGAAGGCCACAAACCCACCGAGCCATCCGCACAAGACCGCACCCAGGCCATCCGCAACACCTTCCGTCGCCGCTAGCGACGTTCAGCGTCTTCGTCTACCCCCTAAAAAAATTCTGTGAAATTCGCCCAGGCGGTGATACGTACGCCACCTGCCGAACACTACTCTTCTGAAGTATTCCTAAGATCGGCCAGAGCATCTCCCAGCTCTCGAATTCCCGCGGAGGTGTTTATGTCCGTTCAACTTCTCATCCGAGACGGCAGTCCCGATTGGTATCTCAGCCCCGACATCTGGACCGTTCCAGGCAGCGACCCCACGGGTCCCGCTGGCTCACCCATGGCAGGCCAGCTTGCCTATCTCTGGGCTCACGTCGCAAACACCGGAGATGCCGACGCCACCGGCGTTCAGGTGCAGTTCTACTGGGCCAATCCTGCCCTCCAGGTCCTCCGCAGCACTGCTAATTATGTTGGCTCGGCATCGGCAGATATCCCTGCCGGAGGCAGTCAGGACGTCCTCTGTCTCGTTCCATGGGTGCCTGTCGTAGTCAATGGCGGTCACGAGTGCCTCGTCGCCGTCGCCAATTCTCCGTTAGACCCGCTGCCCAATCCTCTCCCCGATGACTTCGATCCCCCCGCATACCGCCAGGTAGCGCAGAAAAACCTCACCGTCCTCGCCGCGAGCATGATGATGATCTCCATACACGCCATCACCATTGCCGCGACCAAACGCGTCGACAAAGCAGTCGTGGTCACAACAGAAGTTGGCGGCGAGATCGACAAGCTCTCCCTCGCCCGCCTCGGCCTCACCAAAGCCACGCCCGCCAAAGGCAAAGTAGTCGAGATCGGTCTGTCGCAAGAGCCGCGTTGTGGCGGCGACAAAGGGGAGATCGGCCCCGGCAAGCTTGAAATCCGCGTCCCCAAAGGCGAATCCCGCGCGGTCTATGCCTCCATTCGAGCCAAAGGCCTCGCCCAGAACGAGTATCAGCTCGTTCGCATCACCGAAAGAAGCGGCGACAAGCTCCTCGGCGGCCTCGCCTTCCTTGTAGTCCCCGAAAGAAAGGAGAAGCAGTCATGAGCGACACACCGATGCAGGTTCTCACTCGCCCCTTCGCCATCGAACCCGTCACCGGGATGATGCTCCCGGACGGCATCTTCGACAATGCAATCTACCAGCTCCAGATCGCCTGTCACTTCACCAACCAATCCGGCGCCGCTCTCACCAACGTCGAGCTCTATCTCGAAAGCGTCGGCGATCCCGGCATAGTCCCGGTCGCGAACACCTTCACCTTCGCCTCCGTCCCCGCTGGTGCCTCGATCCTCGTCCAGTGGAACGCCGACTTCCAGTTCGCCACCCCAGGCAAGCGTCTCGTAAGCTTCATCGCCAAGGCTGACGGCTTCACCTCGCGCCGTTCCATCCAACAGATCTTCGTCTCTCAAACCCGCTTCAACAACGCCACCAACACCTACACCTGCACGGTAGAAGAAGGCACTCTCACCGTCTCCAAAATCAGCGCCATCATACAAGCGCCCACCTGGCAGGCCGGTTCCACCGCAGACGGCAGCAAATGCCTCTGCCCACCCAAAGGTGGCCCCTGGATCCCCACCGGAGTCACGCTCGATTGGGCAGCAAACCCGGCCTACGCCGGAGTCCACGGCGATCTGCCTTTCTCCGATCCATGGTGGAAGATTCTCGCCCTGATCGTTGCTCTCATCGCAGCCATTGTCGCTGTCATTGCCGCTGTAACAGGCCACGGCACCGCCAGCGCCGGGGCAAGCGGCACCTTCGACGAGACCCAGCCCAACGTGCATTGCTGCACTCCCTCTTCCGGTGGTGACGCAGGCGACGGTATCGCCGGCGCAGCCTCCGCCGTTGCCGTCGCCGCTCTCTGCGTCGCTTTATCCGACGCTGCAGATCCCTTCTGGAGAGGACAGGAAAACACCGTGCCCGCTGCCGGTGAACTCACCACCGGAGAAAAAGTCGTCGCAAAGTGGTCTCTCCCCGTCGCTCCCAACGCAGGCCAACCCTACACCGCCGACGTCAAGTGGACCTACACCAGATTCACAACCGGAAACACCTACACCCACTCCGTCAGCGAAACCCAGACCAACATCCACGTCTCCGACGGCGTCGAGATTGACACACCCGCGACCGTCCACGCCTTCTCCCCTCTGTGGGTCAAATCGAAGTTCCATAAGACCGGCGCCGACCTCTTCAAAGGAAACGAGCTCTACGCCTTCGCCCTCTTCCGTGCACCTCAGGGATTATTCTTCGTAGTCCCGCTCACCGACGACGGCCTCGGCTTCGATCCCGCCGCCAACGACGGAATCTTCGCCGGCTCCCTCGATCTCGAGCGCGCCTACAAGCTCCTCCTTCGCAATCACCAGGACGTCTACGGTGTGTGGCGCGTCTTCGTCTTCGCCCAGGACGTCAATCTCACCAAACCCGGCACGCCTCCTGAGATCGCCGCCCAGCATATCGGGGGATTCTTTGTAGCCAGCGCCATCTCCATCACCTTCGACCCATCGCTTCCATGCCCACTCAAGGCCCAGGCGTCCATCACCGTTGTTTGATTTGCTCGTTTGCCCTACTCGCTTCGACCCGCCAACCAGCGGGTCGAAGACTCAAAACAAGAAGAGGCGCTCGCTGTCGGAATCCGCGCATGTTTGCCCGCTCCCTCAATCAGTGGATATAAAGGAGCGGACATGAAAACCTCAAAGGTCCGGGACTACACCTCGCCCAATACGTCGGTGATACCGCACCCTTCAACTCTCTCGCCGGTATCGCCCCATGGGCCGCTGGCCTCGGCTTCACCAGTCTTCAAGTTCCCGCCAACGACATCCGTCTCTTCGATCTCGAGCGCGCCGCCGACAGCCAGGACTACTGCGACGAAGTCGCCGGTACCCTCCGCGAACACGGCCTCGAAGTCAGCGAGCTCTCCGCTCATCTCCTCGGCCAGCTCGTCGCCGTCCATCCTGCGTACGAGCCTCTGTTCGACGGATTCGCTCCATCCTCCGTCCGCGGCAATGCCTCCGCGTGTACCGAGTGGGCACAGAAGCAGCTCATCGCCTGCGCCCGCGCCTCGCGCCGCCTCAATCTCACCGAGGTTGCCACCTTCTCCGGCTCCTTCGCCTGGCCCTATCTCTACCCCTGGCCGCAACGCCCAGCCGGTCTCATCGACGAGGCCTTCGCAGAGCTGGCTCGCCGCTGGAAGCCCATCCTCGATGCCTTCGACGAGCAGGGAGTAAACCTCTGCTTCGAGATCCATCCCGGCGAAGATCTGCACGACGGCGTCACCTTCGAGCGTTTCCTCTCACTCGTCCACGATCATCCCCGCTGCAACATCCTCTACGATCCCAGCCACTTCGTTCTCCAGCAGCTCGACTATCTCGAATACATCGATCTCTATCACGATCGCATCCGCATGTTTCACGTCAAAGACGCCGAGTTCCTCCCCTCAGGCCGCCAGGGTGTCTATAGCGGCTATCAGGATTGGACCAACCGCGCCGGACGCTTCCGTTCCGTCGGCGACGGTCAGGTCGCCTTCAAACCCATCTTTTCCAAACTCGCCCAATACGACTACGCCGGCTGGGCCGTGCTCGAATGGGAGTGCTGTCTCAAAGACCCCGAACAGGGTGCCCGCGAAGGCGCGGCCTTCATCCGCGACCACATCATCCCCGTCACCGGCAAAGCCTTCGACGACTTTGCGGGAGCCAGCATCGACTCCGCACAAATACGCTCCATCCTCGGCATCTCGACTCGGAAAACCTGACAGGCATCGTTCGCTATGTATATGCACAGCAAAGACTTATAAAGTATATATACCAGTTTCCAGCCAAACTCTCATGTCAAGCCCGAAAAGCGATTAAACCGCACAAAACAAAAGAGATATTAATTGCAAAGGAGTTATGCTCCGTCTTATAGACTTGATACAGAGAGCAAAACAAAGCCCCGCTAATCGCCGGGGCTTTATTTTGGGATTTATATACTTGACTCCCTCCAAAATTGGAGAAAGTTCAAGTTGTTGATTATAAATATACTTAGAGAAAAGTATTCATTGTTCCGTACTGTTTCCTTTGACACTTCACAAATTGTGAAGTATTGTTAGCCAAGTGCGCATCATATCGTTGAAGAATCTGAAGGACGCTGCTGAGAAATATCTGGATGCCGAAGAAGAGATAAGGGTCTGGACAACCATCACAAACGGATGTCGATGGTGCAACTTCATTGATGTTCGTGACAGGTTTCCAGACGCTGACAGTGTAGACGGCTACACGATATTCAATTTCGGATGGAACAGGTATCGACTCATAACCGTTGTTCACTATGTAAGAACACACGATGAAAGCATGAATGATGGAAGAGTGTACATACGGTCGTTCCTGACTCACAAGGAATATGACAACCGCAACAACTGGGATCGGAGGTACGGAAAATGACCACGCTTTTAGCAGACCCGACAGAGATGATTGAAAAGGGTGCTCCTCATATCATCCACAACGATGAAGAATTAGAGGCGTATACAGATGCGCTATTTGATCTGACGGCACTGGACAATATCACCCCCGCCCAATCTGAAGCCATTGAACTGCTTACACTTCTCATTGAGCGTTATGAGCAAGAGCACTATTCAATTCCAGCAGCAAACCCGACCTCGGTTGTTAAGTATCTTTTGCAGTCCCAAGGACTAAATCAGCGGGATCTCATAACTGAGTTTGGAACGGAAAGTGCCGTTTCTATGTTTTTGTCTGGGCAGCGAAAACTCAACTTAGAACAAGTGAAAAAGCTCAGCAGTAGATTCAGACTTCCCGCCGATGTCTTCATTGAGAAGGTTGCTTAGCGAACCCCTATGGTGACAATCACATCGGAGTGCCTTCTGAGGATGATGATCTCCATACAACGCTAAGGCTGTCACCTGACCTAGCTACATCTACCCCTACTGAGCCAACCTGCGCCGAACCATCCCGGCTGCGCCTGCAATACCAGTCAGCAGCAGAACAATGCTTCCCGGTTCGGGCACCGTCGAAACCGGCGGAGGTCCATCCGGGGGTGGATTCCCACCGGTCGGTGGCGCGGGACTGTGGGGAGACGGCCCGCCTGGAGCTCCTCCACCACCGCCATAACCGCCACCGGAACCAGGAGGATACGAGCCGCCGGAGCCCCAGCCACCACCACCCGGAATGGGTGGCAGTACATTTTCGGCAACGAAACCGCCATCTGCCGGATCAACGGGAGCATCGCCGTGCAGCGGATGGGCCAGATAGTCGGGCTTTGGCTCTTCTTCCTGCACCATCTGCGTTGTCGGCATGTCGTCAGGCAGATCGCCGCAGGCCACGTTGAACCGGCGCAGCGCCTCTTCTCGCGTCATCTTTGGCCGCTGAAACCGCGCAGCCAGCACCCTCGGCCTGGTCGCCGGCTTCGGCTTGTGGAGAGCCGCAAGCTTGCGATGAACATACCGGTGCGCCCTGTGCTTCGCCGCGATCAGGTGCTTGGCGGCGCTGGTTTGGGCAAGCGTGTTTTTATATGCGATAAACCACCGTTCGCAATCGGTCGAGGCGTGGACACCGGTAGCGGCAGAAGCAACAACCAGGAAGACAACCAAGAAAAGCAGTAAGCGACGCATGTTAGGGGCCCTTGGAAGCAATCTTGAAGTTCACATCTGCTTACTAAGTAGCAATCGGAACTCCAAACGGAAATACACCATGAAACATGCAGATTGCATGCAAAAGGGTAAATATTTCCATTACTTAGCGGTAGCCCTATGGCATGGAATGTGCAAAACTTTGCCACGTCACCGATATTCGCACTTCAAGTGGAAATTTTCGCTTTTATTGGGAATCGCCGGTCAGAGCTACTATCTCAGGCTGCCCTTCCAGATACATTCGCCACTCGTTCGACTCTGCTGCTCTCTTCAACGCTGCATTCCGCCGTTTCAGTAGCTTAGTCATGTAGCGCCGCATCAACAGCGCCTCCATCAACCTGCCCAGCGGCCCAAAGCGAGCAGAAAACTTCAGCTCGTCCCGGACGCGGGTACCATCATCCATCGCCGCAAAGTAGTGTTCATGCTCATACCGGGCAAAGATTCCAGCAGTCATTACTTCGCGTAAATGAGAGAACGGCCTCGACACTTCCACCCACGAAGTATGCGTCAAACGCACCATAAAGTGGCGCGCACTCCACTTTACGGTGTCTCCTTCGCGCAAAAGACCGCTGGTCACACCCGAAGCAGCGATCTCTTTTATTGATCGATCCGAAGCAAGATGGAACTCAACGCTGCTAGCCAGCCTGAAGCATCGTTCTACCGGCGCATTGACCCACGTATTCAGTTTGATTGTTACCATAGCCCCACTACACGTTCTAAAAAACAACTACGCCAACAGAAGCACTTTTCCGATTCCGCCCTTCTCCGCCGCCACCTGTGCTGCTCCAGCCTCGGCCAGCGGAACCATTCGATCGATCGGAATCACCAGTCGACCCGCGATGACATCTTCTGCCAGGCTGCGCAATGCCGCCATATCCGGATGCATCACAATCTGTACAACCTTAACTGTAGGATGCAGCTTTGCATTCGCAGGAGCGCCAACAACCGAGGCGAACACTCCGCCTTGCTTTACCTTCCCGATCAACTTCTGCGCCGTCTCTCCGCCCACAGTATCGGCAACCGCATCGATAAACCCTAGCTTCGCCACTGCATCTGCATCATCCAGCGCTAGAACCTCATCCACGCCCAACTCGGCCGCAGTCTTTGCCTGAGCCTTCCTCACTCCGGCGATCACCACTGCTCCAGCCTTCTTCGCCGTCCTAACTGCGGACCGTCCAACGTTTCCCGTAGCTCCCGTAATCAGCACTGTCTGACCCGACTGGATTCCAGTTCCCTTCGAGATCAACTGCTCCCCGGTCATCGTCACGACTGGCAGCGCCGCTGCCTTCACCAGGTCCAGCCCTTCCGGAACCAGCATCACCGCATCAGCCTTTGCCGCCACCATCTCCGCGTCGGCCTTGTCTGCGACTCCCATCACCTTATCTCCCGCAGCGAAGCCGCTTACACCCGCGCCAACCTCTCTCACAATCCCCGAGAAGTCGTTTCCCAGAATTGCCGGAAACTCCAGCGGCATAAACTCCTTGTAGCTCCCGCTCCGAAGCTTGTAGTCGATAGGGTTCACACTGGTAGCCGCAACCCGCACCAGCACCTCACGCTCGCCCGCCACAGGATCCTTCACATCCTCATACGACAGCTTGTCGGGCCCACCATACTCACGCAGAACGACTGCCTTCATGGAACACCTCATCGCACATTCAGATAAGTATCATTCGGTTAGACGCCTGCAATGTATCGCCGGATGTATACGGGCTTCGATGCTATCTGGAAGTCTCTTCCGCTTCCGCCGGTAGATCCGGTAGATATTGCTTCCACTCCGAACCCTCTGCCACTCGCTTCAGCAATTGCATCCGTCGCCGTAACAGCCCGGAGATATGCGGCACAATGACGTGCCGCGCCATTATCTTCCCCGGCCACCCAAACGGCAGTGAGAATCTCAGCTTATCCACCAGCAGCGTATGACCATCGATCTCGGTGAAACGGTGATCGTGCTGAAATCGCTCGAACCTTCCTCGAGCCATCGTATCCTGAAAGAAATTGGGCCTCTCATAGCGTGTAATCAGGCTCTCATGCACGTGCGGCAGTCCGAACAACCATCCGCGCCACTCGATTCGGTCTCCTCCCACCACAAATCCGGCGGTCTTCCTAGAGCCGCCTTCCATAGGCCGCATCTCCAGCACCTGCTCCACCAGTTCAAGACTGGTCGACAGTAGAAAGCACCGCTCTATCGGTGCATGGATATGAATACTGTCACTCACCGTAAACAATAACTTCGGTCCTTAAATTTCAAGAGATCTCTGAATGGCTTCCACTGTACACAACCAGATTTCTATCAGACAGCCTCATTTCGTCCACTGCCACTAAAGCTGTATCCGTACGCACAGTTCTCAGGAAAAGCCGCGATCCAGCTCCGCCTTTTGATGACATCCATGACATAGCAATTGAGTATTCGCCACCGTATAACCATCGATCGCCTTGAAGCGATCCAATTCAGCCCCTCGCTCTGGCAGCTTATCCCCACACACCGCGCAAAGCCCACGCTGACTCTTGCGTTTCGCATCCTTCAACTTCCGCCGCTGCGTCGGCGTCCCACGCTCATCAAACTCCAGCCGCTTCAAAATATACCGACGCACCTGGAACAACCGCTCGCGATCCTCCCCGGCAATCTCAGCAATCCGCGTGCGCAACTCCGCCAGCACAGCAATCGCCTTCGCCCGATCCTCATCAGAAAGCGTCGCCATCATCTGCTCCAAGATGAGTGTGAAAGCGGAAACAGCGCATCACTACGCTGAGATTCGCGTCTCCACTCTTAATATCTGCACGTTTAGAGTCCGATACTATGTTCAGTGACCAGGGCTTTGGCCCGCTCGATAAACTCCGCCAAACCAACGCTTCCCTCATCGCCTTTACCGCGAGTCCTTACACTCACAGCCTCACTGGCCGCTTCCTTATCGCCCATAACCAGCACAAACGGAATCTTCTGCAGCGTGAGCTCGCGAATCTTCGCATTCATCTTTTCATTGCGAGCATCCACTTCCACGCGCAATCCGGCAGCCTCCAGCTTCGCCTTCACGGCATTCGCATACTCGATATGCTTCTCCGAAATAGGCACGATCCCAATCTGTACCGGAGCAAGCCACATCGGAAACGCACCAGCATAGTGCTCGATCAGCACACCAAAGAATCTCTCGACCGAGCCAAACAACGCACGATGCACCATCACCGGCCGATGCAGCTCACCATCTTCGCCCTTGTACTCCAACTCAAACCGTTGCGGCAGGTTGAAGTCGAACTGCACCGTGCTCAACTGCCACAACCGTCCCAGCACATCCACCAGCTTGATATCGATCTTCGGCCCGTAGAACGCGCCTTCGCCGGGGATGCTCTTGAAAGGGACGCCGCGCTTCGTCAGCACATCCTTCAGGGCTGACTCGGCGTTATCCCAGTCGGCCGCTTTCCCGACATAGTCGCCCGCTTTATTTGGGTTATGCATGGAGAGCTCGACGCGATACTCGTTGAAGCCAAAAGTCTTGAGCACGGCTTCAGCGAAATCCAGGCACGCTTCGATTTCGATGACGATCTGCTCGGGCGTGCAGAAGATATGCGCATCATCCTGAGTAAAGCCACGCACACGCAGCAGCCCATGCATCGTGCCCGACCGCTCATACCGATACACATTCCCCAGCTCCGCATACCGCACCGGAAGATCGCGATAGCTCTTCGGCGAATTCTTATAAATCAGAATATGCCCAGGGCAGTTCATCGGCTTCAGCCTGTACTCCGCATCATCCAGCTCCATCGGCGGATACATATTCTGCGAATAAAACCCCTCATGGCCCGAGATCTTCCAAAGATCCCGCCGCATGATGTGCGGCGTGTAAACCATTTCGTAACCGCGACGGATACATTCATCGCGCATCCAGTCTTCCATCGTCTTACGGATCAACCCGCCCTTCGGATGCCAGAAGATCAGTCCCGACCCCGCCACCTCCTGGATCGAAAACAAGTCGAGCTGCTTGCCCAGCACACGATGATCGCGCGCCTTGATCTCCTCCAGCCGCTTGAAGTGCGCATCCAAATCTTTCGCGTTAAAGAACGCTGTCCCATAGATCCGTTGCAACTGCTGATTCTTCTCATCGCCCAGCCAATAAGCTCCGGCGATGCTCATTACCTTGAACGCCTTCACCCTGCCCGTCGAAGGCACATGCGGCCCACGGCAAAAGTCGGTGAAGTTGCCATTGCGATACAACGAGATCTCTTCGCCCGGCTTCGTAAACTTCTCGATGAAGTGAACCTTCATGAACTCGCCGTGCTTCTCGTAGTCTTCAAGGCCCTTCTCGCGCGGCTCCTCTTCACGAACAAACTTCTCATCCCGCGCCACAACCTCGGCCATGCGCTTCTCAATCGCCGCAAGGTCGTCTTCGGTAAACGGAGTATCCCGATAAACGTCATAGAAGAATCCGGCATCGGTCGCCGGTCCGTGCCCCAGCTTCGTCTCCGGAAAAAGCTCCAGGATCGCCGTCGCCATCACGTGCGCCGCCGAGTGCCGCACCACCTTCAGTGCAGCCTCATCGCTTTCTTTCAGCAGCTCCAGCGCTACATCCTCCGTCAGCGGAGCACTCAGGTCCACCAGCCGCTCGCCACCCGCAGCCGCTCCATACATCGAAGCCTCCGACCCTTCCTCCGCAACCACGCCATCCGTCGTTCCAGTCAAAGGACGAATCCGTGCTACCACCACAGCCGCTGCCAGCCGCGGCGAGATATTCATTGCAATGTCATACGGGCTCGTTCCGCGTGCAACCTCGCGCACGGAACCATCAGGAAGCTGCACCTTAATCATCTGTTCACTCATAAGCGTTATCTCTAAGCATATTTCCTTTGCTTGCCCTGTACCAACTTCTCGTCGCTCTATCGCATCTATAATGGACATACAGCACGGAACCGAATATTTACTCCCCGTCCAACCACAGCAAGACATACCACGCAGGTTGTAGCCAATATCTCGGATGTCCCACTTTGGGAGAGCATTCCCGCACAGATAATGACAGCAGGCCACAACCGGCCCGCAACAACCGCTTCATCAAAAAGGAATTCTATGCAGGTTTTGTGCAAACCCTCCAATAGCTCTACCCGTTCCGATGTCCACTGCCCTGTCTGCAATCAGGGCTTTCTCCTGTATTGGGAGCGTTCCTGCCCCAATCAGCAGAAAGACACCCGCCACAGCATCCAGCAGGCTCTACACGACCATCATCTCGACACCACGGACACCGCAGCCCACCCCGAAGCAGCATTTAATATCCCCAGTTGGTCCGGCTCGCCACAATTTTCCGCCGCCGCACTCCTCGGGGGAGCACCCGTCTAAACCCCGTACCAGTGAGTTCATGCCAAACGGTGGACAGTTCAGAACTGTCCGCCGTTTTTCGTTCAGAGCCCCGGGATCAGCATTTTGGTATCGTTCCTTCAAGCCGTAGGAAGGGTTCATCGCCCTATGGGACGCATCGAGAAGACCGTCTTCATCAGCTATCGCCGGGCGAACGCTCCCTGGGCGCTCGCCATCTACCAGTACCTTAACCAACGTGGCTACGACGTCTTTTTCGACTTCAACGGCATCGCCAGCGGCGATTTCGAACGCGTTATCCTCCAGAATATCTCCGCCCGCGCCCACTTCCTCGTCCTTCTCACTCCTTCAGCCCTCGAGCGTTGCTCCGACGCCTCCGACCTCTTTCGCCTCGAGATCGAAACCGCTCTCAATCGCGAGCGAAACATCATCCCGCTCATGCTAGAAGGCTTCGACTTCCGTAGCCCCGCCGTCGACCGCCAACTCACCGGCCAACTTGAACTGCTCAAACGCTATAACGCCATCGGCATTCCTACGGAATACTTCCTCGAAGCGATGAAACGGCTCTGCGATAAATTCCTCAACGTTCCTCTGGAAGCCGTACTTCACCCCGTCTCGATCGACGCCCAGCAGGCCACAGTTGATCAAAAGCTAGCGGCCAGCGAAGCCTCTGTCGTCACTCAGGACGAGCTCACCGCGCAACAATGGTTCGAGCGTGCCTTCAGCGCCTCGACCGCCGTTGAAAAAATTCACTTCTACGACGAGGCCATTCGCCTCGATCCCACCTTCGCTGTGGCCTTCAACAATCGTGGCGTCGAGCGGGAAACCACGTCGGACCTGGTTGGCGCGCTCGAGGACTACAACCAAGCGATACAACTCGATCCCACCCTCTACACCGCATTCCTCAACCGAGCCAACGCATACGGGAGACAGGACAACCTCGCCGCCGCAATCGCGGACTATGATGAGGTTGTTCGCCTCAAATCCGACCACGCCGCGGCCTTCAATCTTCGAGGTGTCCTCCGCTACAGGTCCGGCGATCTGGCCGGCGCGAATAGCGATTTCAGCGAGGCGCTCCGTCTCGATCCCAATCTCGACATTGCTATACAGAATCGTGCTCTGACACGCGTCAAAGCCAAAGACTACACAGGAAGCCTCCGCGACAGCATGTCTTCTTTTGTCGCCGGCTTCAAAAAGGGCCTCAAGTCCGAGAACAAATGACGGGTCCGCCCTATCCAACTGGCGGCTTGGCACAAAAAATAAGGACCGCTGTTAGCCCAACAGCGGTCCCAAGTACTCAGTCTTTTGTGTGGAGAAGCCTTACTACTGTGAAACGCACTTCAAGCTGCCTTCGGAACACTTTCGACAGTTCTTTCTGTCGGCATGTTCTTCCTCAGCCATACATTGGCCCGCCACCGCCCAAAGAACGGAGCGACGGCAACCAATGCAAACGACACTGCAAGAGCAATGCGCATCTACATCTCCTTTCTCCCAGAAAGGCAATTTCTCCTATCCGGTCGATGAGGCCCAGACCGGTCAACGTTCTTGAACCAACCGGTCTAAACCACATCACGTGCATCAGCTGAACTCACTATCTACCCCGCGCACCAAGCTCGATATCCCACCTTTGGGTCATGCCCCAGACGAACGCTCCATCCCTGCTTTTGCTCTGTTACCTTTCTGGCTGGTCATCCCCGAAAGGGATCTGTTGTTGTCCTTATCGTCATAAGCTTTTAAATCCGCGCCCTTCCGCGGTAAATCCGTGGTCGCCCACCATTCCTCCTAACATCGCCTAAAATACCCCCATGTCCTACGCCGCAGCGGTCGACCATCTCTACGCCCTCGGCCACGAGCTGGCCCCCGCAACCCCATCCACGCCCCGCCGCAAGTTCGATCTCGCCCACATGCGCGCTCTCGCCGCAGCCCTTGGCGACCCGCAGCTCACCTTCCCCGCCATTCTCATCGCCGGAACCAATGGCAAGGGCAGCACCGCCTCCACCCTCGCCAGCATCCTCACCGATGCCAGCTACCGTACCGCCCTCTACACCTCGCCTCACCTCTCCCGCGTCAACGAGCGCATCCAGATCGACGGCGTCCAGACCCCCGACGACGACTTCGCCCGCCTCTACTTCCAGGTCGACACCACCGCCGAACGCCTCATCGCCGAAGGCGCCCTCCCACACCACCCCAGCTTCTTCGAAGTCCTCACCGCCCTGGCCTTTCTCTATTTCGCCGAACAGCGCGTCGACATAGCCATCCTCGAAGTAGGCCTCGGAGGCCGCCTCGACGCCACCAACATCGTCGACCCCCTCATCTCCGTCATCACCGACATCTCCCTCGACCACCAGGACTACCTCGGCAACACCCTCACCGAGATCACCCGCGAAAAAGCAGGCATCCTTCGCCCCAACGGCACCCTCATCACCCTCCCTCAGCACCCCGAAGCCAACCAGGCCATCGGCGAAGCAGCCGCCACCCTCAACCTCCACGCCATCAGCGCCGCCCCCTACATCCCCCACACCCCGGCGCGCCCTGTACGAGACATACGCCATCTCGACCGAAGCGCAGCGGAACGGAGAGATCCCTGTATTTCGCCGGCATCGCCACTTACCCAGAACCACTACACCCTCACCCTCACCGGCGAACCCCTCGAAATCTCCTCCCCCCTCGCCGGTCAGCACCAGCAGCGCAACCTCGCCCTCACCATAGCCACCGCCGACGAACTCCGCAATCCCACTAATCCAAATTATATAATAAGTAACCGTAAAAGTTACATAATCACAAACGCCAACATTGAAGCAGGCATTCGCCACACTCGTTGGCCCGGCCGGCTCGAATTCCTACCTCCTAATCTCCTCCTCGACGTGGCCCACAACCCCGCCGGCGCCTGGACCCTACGCGCCGCCATCGCCCAGCTATCCGAAGCACAACCCCGCACCCTTCTCTTCTCTTGCCTCCGCGACAAAGACCTCCGCGAGATGACCCAGATCCTCTTCCCTCTCTTCGACTCCTCCTCCGACCGCCCCCACGACCACATCATCCTCGCGCCCATCGATAACCCTCGCGCCGCCTCCGTTGAAGACCTCCTCGCCGCCGCCCACGCACTCGACATTCCCGCCCACGCCGCCCCGCACCTCGCCGCCGCCTTGGCGCAAGCCAGAGCCATCACCCCTCCCAACGGCCTCATTATCGCCACCGGCTCTGTCTACATGGTCGGCGAAATCCGCCATCTCGCCCTCAACCAAGGACAAACCGCCGTATGACCCCGGAGCAAGGACAATCTAAGGGATCACAGAGGGACGTCATTCTGGGCGAAGCGAAGAACCCCTGTATTTTGCCGACGGAACCTCCAATTTCGCATGAAAGCGATAGACCCCTCAACGCGCCGCACGCTCCAGTATCTAAACCCCCGGTCCCAGCCTTCTTCCGCTGGCTTACCTACCTCATCCTTATCCCCCTCATTGCCCTCTCCACCATCGTCTTCGGCTGCATCTCCCTAATCTGCGGTCTCTGGGACAAATCCGGCCGCCAGCAGCACTTCATCGCCCATATCTGGGCCCGCAGCCTTCTCCTCATCAGCCTCTCTCCCGTCAAACTCATCAACAAGGAGAAACTTCACGAGCACGAAGTCGCCGTCTACGCCTCAAACCACCTCAGCTATTTCGACACTCCCGTCCTCTTTGCCAAACTTCCCTTCCAGTTCCGCATCCTCGCCAAACAGGCCCTTTGGAAAGTTCCCTTTATCGGCTGGTATCTCAACCGCTCCGGCCAGGTCCCCGTCGACCAATCGAGCGCCCGCAACGCCGTAGCCAGCCTCAACCGCGGCATCCACACCCTTAAACATGGCCTTCCCCTCGTCCTCTTCCCCGAAGGGGGCCGCGCCGCCGACGGCCGCACCCACCCCTTCCTCTCCGGTTGCGCCTACATGGCCATCAAAGCCCAGGTTCCCCTCGTCCCCATAACACTCGTCGGAACCTACGAGCTCCTCCCCATCCACACCTACCACCTTCATCCCCGCCCCATCGCCATCATCATCGGCGACCCGATCCCCACCACCGGCCTCACCACACGCGACGCTGACGCGCTTACCCAGCGCCTCTTCGACACCATCACCGCCACCTACATGCAACATCATGCAGCGGTCGTATCGGGCTAAACGATTAGGAACTGTCTCATCTAAAATTTAGACTTTCCGCCTCAGACTTCTGCACCTCGTAAGAGGACGGTTTCAGAGTAGCAACGTATTGCTCTAGCAGCAGGATCACGGCCACGGCGGTGTACCCCGAAAGCTCTCCATAAATCCGTGTCTCCTGGATAATCCCCTTGCAGTACATAACAACAAACCATAGAGGAAAGATCAGGAGGTAGCTGGCAAAACGGCGCGGCGTCAGCTTGTGCTGGAATATGATGACGATCGGGAGTAAATACCCGCAGATATTCAGTATCGATGGCCAATGCTTAGGGAGAAGGAAGTGAGCATTGTCATATATATGAAGCGTGTCTTCGGTGCTGTCGTTCAGGGCGAAGGCGTGATGCAGGGCTAGTTTCACAGCCGCCCACGTGACGAACAACGTTAGGATTCGAGCCCATGGAGCATGCAGGAAACGTTTCAGAAGGGGGTTCGCAACGTTCCCGGCAGGTCTCATCAACGCGTCGATCAGGTAAATCGGTACCAGGAAAATCGTAGTTTCTCGATTGAACGTGCCTATCAGGATGACAACAAAAAGGGCCCAAAATTGTTTTGTATAGATGAAATAGAGCCCAGCCGTGAAAAACGCGAGGCTAAGTATGTCATAGGGATAGAAGAAGTTCATCTGGACCAGTATCACGTAGCTCCAGAGGGTGACATAAAGGAACATCGGATACACAAGAAAGCGGAAGGTCCGATATGGGGATACAGCGTCATAAAGTTTCAGCGTAAAAAATCCGGCCAAGCTGATCGCAATGAGACTTAACGTAAACGATGCTCCACGCTCTACTGGCATAAAGACACCCTTCAGACGAGCGAAAGCTGTAAGAATGAGCGGAGAGTGAAGGAGCGGCCCAAGAATTAGGGTCGAAAGGATTCTTCGTTGAAACGGATTTCTCTCTTGGCCGATCAGATAGGTTGAATAATTCAGAAATGGCCGGGTCGCCATGACGTAGAAGCTGGCCACCTGCAACGTGATCAGAATATAAAAGAAGTTGGTCAAAACCGCTGACGTTCGATTGCTTTGAGAACTTTTATTTCTCATGGCTTCCTCAAGTACCTTAAGTCGATGATGAAATTCTAGATCGCCACTAGTACCACAAAGCAGATGCGCTTTGGGACCCATCCCCGCTAACGCAACTAGCGCTGAGAAAAGTCTTCAACTGCTTACAATTCGGGTGCACTGATTGACGATTGGGAGCCTGAAGTCCTATAGAATCTGCAATAGGAACGGCCCCCGGGAAAATCGTACCATGTGGAACCTTCTCCCAGCCGAATCGCTTATCCTATCCAAACCTCATGAAGCCCCGCATAGCCATCCCCGTCCCCACCAGCACCAATCTCGAATACAACGGCAAATCCTGGCCCCAATACGCCGAAGCCGTCACCCGCGCCGGCGGCGAACCCGTCGAAATCCCCCTCAACGCCACCCCCCGCGAAACCGCTGACCTCATCAACACCTGCCAGGGCGTCCTCCTCCCCGGCAGTCCCGCCGACGTAAACCCCCAGAAATACGGCCAGGACCCCGTCCCTGAGTGCAGCCCCGCCGACCCCGCCCGCGAAAACGTCGATGAACTCCTCATCCAGGACGCCCACAACCTCTACAAACCCATCCTCGCCATCTGCTTCGGCACCCAGTCCCTCAACGTCTGGCGCGGCGGAACCCTCGTCCAGCATCTCGTCCCTATGCCGGTCAACCATCCTGCCGGACGCTCAGTAGCCGTCGCCCACACTGCCGCAGTAGCCCCCGATTCTCTCCTTGGAACCATCATTCCTCCCGAAGAAGCCCCCGAACAGGACGGTTTTCTCCGTCTCCCCATCAACTCCAGCCACCACCAGGCCATCGGCATTCCCGGCGACAACCTCCGCGTTGCGGCCCGCTGTCCCCAGGATGGAGTCATCGAAGCCATAGAAGGCGGCCAATCCCCTGATTCCAGCGCGCATCACTTCGTCCTCGGAGTCCAATGGCACCCCGAACGCAGCTACGACATCAGCCCCGCCTCCAAAGCTCTCTTCGAGCGCTTCATCGCCGAAGCTACCGCCTGGACCCCCCGCCCCATCCACACCTCCGTCGCAAAGTAGTCACGAAGACCCCGCAGGTGCCTTCTCCGTCACAAAGAATCGGCTCGTTCCCGCCGCATTTGTAATTGTTCTTGCTTTCTTAGCTTGTCCTTCCAATCGGGCTCGTTTCTGTATTGCTCTTGGCTTCTTGTTTGCCATCCCCGAAGGGGATTTGCTTCTGCCGTCGCCTTTCTTGTTTGTTCATCCGCGAAAGATCAGTTTGCCTCCACAGCCGACAACAATGTTCCACGTGGAACATCACTTCTAAGCTGCTTCAAAACCGAGGATTTGCTTCTAGGTACCCCAAGGCTTTAGCCTTGGGTCTCTTAGTTCACACAAGGAAGGGGGCTTTGGCCCCTGGGGTAAGCCGTTTTATCCTCGCCACATCCATGCCGACCCTCTCCGAAGCCCAACTCGCCAGCCTCCTCGCCCCCTACCTCCCCCCCGCTTCCCCTGAAATCCTCCCGAAACTCTCCGCCTACCTCGACCTCCTTCTCAAATGGAACGCCCGCACCAATCTCACAGCAATCCGCGACCCCGAAGAGATCGTCCGTCGCCACTTCGGCGAAAGCCTCTTCGCCGCCCAACACATAGGCCCTTGCGACACTCTCCTCGATCTAGGCTCCGGAGCAGGCTTCCCCGGCCTCCCCATAGCCCTCCTCCATCCGGAGATCCGTGTAACCCTCGCCGAATCGCAGAACAAGAAATCAACCTTCCTCCGCGAAGCCGTCCGCACCTTGGCTCTCCAAAACATAGAAATCTGGCCCGCCCGCGTCGAATCCATGCCTCCCGCCCGCCAATTCCACACCGTAACCATGCGTGCCGTAGATAACATGCCCGCCGCCATAGCCGCCGCTACCCCCCGCGCCACCCACCGACTCATCCTCCTCACCAGCACGGACCAACCTACCTTACCCTCCGAATTCACCTCCCACCCCCCCATCCCCATCCCCAACACCCAAACCAGCATCCTCCAAATAGCCACCCGCACCTAAATGTTCCACGTGGAACATCCCTCCTCTTCTTTTTGTCTTTATCCGTCCTTATCTGCGAAATCCGTGGTCGAAACGTTCCACGTGGAACAAAAGATTTCCACACCCCCCTCTCCCAAACCCTTCCATTCCCGCCGCAATTTCGCGCTTCCACAAGTTCTCCACAGACGATGACTCTTCTCCACAACCCCCTCCGTATTGCCACCGGTTCCGCTGCCCGATACCCTCATCCTTACGCCGATGATCACCATCCATCCAGTCAATAAGCCTGCCGCCAAGCCCGATTCCATCCCCGAGACATCCCCCGAAGCAGTCGTTCCCCCATCCAAAGTCATAGCCGTCGTCAACCAGAAGGGCGGAGTAGGCAAAACTACCACCGCCATCAACCTCGCTGCCGCCCTCGCCCTCGAAGGCCTTCCAACCTTATTAATCGATTGTGATCCCCAGGCCAACACCACCGGTGGCCTCGGTTTCCCCCGCGACGATGCCCGCCCCAGTATCTACGACCTCCTCATGGGCCATCAGCCCGTCGACAAGATCATCGTTCCCACCGACGTCGACAACCTCTCCCTCATCCCCGGCAGCAAAAACCTCATCGGCGCCAACCTCGAGCTGGTCGCTCAGGATCGCCGCGAGTACCGCCTCCGCGACGCCCTCTCCCCCATCCGCTCCAACTACCCCTTCATCCTCCTCGATTGCCCCCCGGCCCTCGATCTCTTGACCCTGAACTCGCTCGTAGCTGCCGATGGCCTCCTCGTCCCCATGCAGGCCGAATATTTCGCCCTCGAAGGCATCTCCGAGCTCATGTCCACCCTCGACCGCGTCACCCAGTCCTTCAACGCCACCCTCGCACTCGAGGGCGTCCTCCTCACCATGTACGACGACCGCACCAACCTCGCCCTTCAGGTCACCGAAAACCTCAAAGCCTTCTTCAACGACAAGCTCCTCAAAACCAGCATTCCCCGCAACATCCGCCTCGCCGAAGCCCCCAGCCACGGCAAACCCGTCTCCCTCTACGATCCCAAGTCCCGCGGGGCCGAGGCCTACCGCGAACTGGCGCTCGAACTCCTCACCCGAAACAACCTCGAAAGCCCTGAAGCCAAGCGCCGTAAAGCCGCTGCCGCCGCCGCCGCCAGTTCCCTCAAGTCGTTCAACAGACCCGAGAAAAAATCCCGTTTCTGGTCTTCCTCCAAATAACGTCGTTCCGGAATCCACCTTTACCACGCGATTTACCACAACCTGACCAGCAGAGAGCCACACGAAAATGCCAACCGCCACCGCCGATCCCAAACGCCGCGCCCTGGGCAAGGGCCTAGAATCCCTCCTACCCGCACGTCCCGCCACCCCTCCTCCTGTGCCCACAACCCCTGTAGAATCAGCCGGTAGGCCCCTGGAGATCCCCCTCGACCAGATTGATCGCAATCCCTATCAGACCCGCACTCGTTTCGACGAGGCCGCTCTCACCGAGCTTGCCCAATCCATCGCTGCCTCCGGTGTCGTGCAACCCGTTGTAGTCAGGCCACTTAGCGGTGGACGATACCAGCTCATTACCGGCGAGCGCCGTTGGTTAGCCAGCCGAAAAGCCGCAAAAGCCACCATCCCCGCCATAGTCCGCCAAGTTTCTGATGAGCAAACACTTGAGATGACCATCGTCGAAAACCTCCAACGCGCCGACCTCAACGCGATGGAGCAAGCCCGTGCGTATCAACGACTTAGCCAGGAGTTCAAGCTCACCCAGGAGCAGATGGCCACCCGCACCGGCAAGGAACGCGCCAGCGTCTCTAACTTTCTTCGTTTGTTGAAGTTACCCGAAACCGTCCAGCAGAAGGTCGAGTCCGGCGAGCTAACCTTCGGCCACGCCCGGGCCCTTCTCGCCCTAGAATCTGCAGAATCAATCACTTCCGCAGCCCAGAAGGTTCTGGCTCTGACTCTCTCCGTCCGCCAGACCGAGAGCTACGTTCAGAACCTCATCAACCCCGAAGCCAAAGAAAAGAAACAAGATAAGAAGGAAGCCCAACCCGAAGACCCCAACGTTCGCGAGGCCCAGGATCACCTCCAGCGAACCCTCGGCCTGAAAGTCCGCATCGAGGACAAAAAAGGCAAAGGCAAGGTCATCATCGAATACTCCGGCCTCGAAGACTTCGACGCCCTCATCACCGCACTCGGCGGGCAGATTAGCTAGTGAAAAATCTACTGATAAAGGCAAGCCATGAAGAAAAATTTATATTTGCTCCTCATCTTGTTACAAATTTCTGCCTTCGCCGCCATCGCTCAAACAACCACGCGCACATTAGTTCGCACAGGCCATATCCTCGACGTAAAAACCGGAACTGAACCAGCTGCTCAGACCATCATCGTTACCGGAGACCGCATTACCGCCATCGCGCCCACGGCCTCCATCCCAAAACAATCCGGCGACATCGAGATCGACCTCACGCGCTACACCGTGCTTCCCGGCCTCATCGACGTCCACACCCACCTCACCGGCGCCAACAACTTCGATCCATACTTCGAGCTCACCATGACGCCCGCAAAGGAAGCGATCATCGGGGTCGAAAACGCCAAGGTCACGCTCGAGGCAGGCTTCACCACCGTCCGCAACGTAGGGGCAGGAGCCTACACTGACGTCGCCCTCCGCGACGAGATCGATGCTGGCCACATTCCTGGCCCACACATGCAAGTCTCTGGTCCACCACTCGGCATCACTGGAGGCCACTGCGACGAAAATCTTCTCCCGTTCGAATACCATCAGGTCGGCGAAGGCGTCGCCGATGGTATCGCCGCAGTCCAGCAAAAAGTCCGGCAAAACATCAAGTACGGCGCCGACCTCATTAAAATCTGCGCTACCGGCGGCGTCCTCTCCAAAGGAGACGATCCACAAGCAAGCCAGTACACTCTCGAAGAGATGCAGGCCATCGTCGCCGACGCCCACCGTCTCGGCCGCAAGGTCGCCGCCCACGCACACGGAGCCCAGGGTATCCTCTGGGCCACAGAAGCCGGCGTCGACTCCATCGAGCACGGGTCCTATCTCAACGACGAAGGCATCGCTGCAATGAAGAAGCACGGCACCTACTTCGTTCCCACGGCTTACCTCGTCGACTGGATGCAGCAGAGCGGCAAGCTCCCAGCCTTCTATGCGCAAAAGATGAAAGACGTCAGCGCCGTCGAAAAACAAAACGCGATCAAGGCAATTAAGGCTGGCGTCAAAGTAGCTCTCGGTACCGACGCCGCTGTCTATCCTCACGGCCTTAACGCCCACGAGATCGATGTCTACGTCAACCAGTTCGGCATGTCGCCGCTCCAGGGTATCCAGACGGGCACCATCAATGCCGCAGATCTCATGGGCTGGACTGATCGCGTGGGCACACTCGAACCCAAAAAATATGCCGACATCATTGCCACCGAAGGCGATCCGTTGAAGGATGTGACACTACTCCAGCACGTACCCTTCGTCATGAAATCAGGCATCGTTTATAAGAACGAAACCTCTGTCCGGAAATAATGCAATAACCATTGACACAAATGTTTTAAGAGCAAAGAAAGAGCGGAGGCCAAAACCTCCGCTCTCGTTGTCGATGCCTGCTTCTGTCGCTAACGCTTGCCCTGGATGGTGGGGGCGGAGGTGCCTGCCTTACGACGGGCGCGCTTGGCAGCAATCTCGCGCATCTCGCGGCCCAACGAAGTGCGGTTCATTACCATCTGCTGGATGATGCCGAAGAGATTGCCGACCGACCAGTAGAGGGCAAGACCGGAGGCATAGTTCCAGGTCATCCAGCCGGAGACGGCGGGCATCATGAAAGCCATCATCTTCTGCTGTTGCGGGTCCACGCCGGGAGAAGGCGTGTAGTACTGCATCAGGAAGGAGCTGATGACCATGAGGATAGGCAGGATATGGTAGGGGTCAGCCGATGTGAGGTCAGGTAGCCAGAACCAGCTTGCATGGCGGAGCTCGACGACCCTGGTTAACATACCGAAGAAGGCAAAGAGCAGTGGCAACTGGATGAGCGTGGGAATGCAGCCGCCGAACATATTGACTCCGTTGTCCTTCTGGAGCTTCATGATCTCGGCGTTCATCTCGTTGCGCTTGGGGTCGGTGGCCTTGTACTTCTTGTACTTCTCCTTGATGGCGTCCATCTGGGGCTGGATGCGTTGCATCTTGAGGCCGCTCTGCATGGTTTTGATGCGGAGGGGAAGAATGACGATGTTGATGAGGAGGGTGAGGATGATGATGGCCCAGCCCCAGTTGGAGGCGATGTGGGCGTGGATGAACTGGAGGGCGAGGAAGAGATACTTGCCGATGGGGCCAAAGAAGCCGAAGTCGAGCAGGGCTTCGAGAGAGACTTTGCCGGTGGCCGAGTGGATGTTGCGAAGGACGTTGACAGCCTTGGGACCGGCATAGATGCGCGTGAGGGTGTGGCCGGAGGTATCGGCGAGTCCCGCGCCGAGGATGGAGACCTGAATGGCTCCCTTGGCAGGTGAGCCGCTACCGAAGCCGGTGCGGCGAATGGTCTTGGCTACGTCGAGCTGGTTGTGAAAGGTAACGACGGAGGCGTTGTCGGGAGCGTCGGGGAGGAAGATTGCGGCGAAGTAGGTGCTGCTGGTGCCGGCCCAGTCAAAGGGGCCGTTGAGGGTCTCGCCACCGGCGACCTTCTTGGGGGCAAGGTGTTCGGAGCTGCCATTGCGGCTGAGATCGACCTGTGCGCCTGCGTAAGCAAGGGCGTTGTCCTGATCGCCAAAGCCGCCGGGCCAGGTGATGAAGGCGCGGACAGGGGCGTTATCGCGGGTGATAGAGACGTCGGCGTGGAGAACGTAGGTCTCGTCGAAGGAGAAGGTCTTGGTGACCTCAAGGTTGCCGGTGGAGTATTTGAAGGTGAGGCTCGCTGGCGCGGCGAGGTTGCCGGTGGCAGAGGGAACGTAGAGGCCGTTGTTGACCGCTGTGGTGACGGCCGGGTCGTATGTGTAGAGGGATAGTGGGTGATCGAATTGCTCGGCGGCCTGATGATGTACAAGGTCGAGAGGACGGCCGTCACTGTCCTTGAACTTCTTGAGCACCCAGCTGGAGACATGGGCTCCGCGATTGGTGAAGGTGATGCGGTAAAGCTCATTCTCGATGGTGGTCGTGGACTCGGCGGCTGCCTGCACGGTAGGTACTGTGGCGGTGGAACTTGCAGCGGCAGTAGCAACGCCAGGCTGGGTGCCGGGCTGATTCTGATTACCAGACTGGGCAGGGGCGCTCTGCGCAGGCGCTGTGGGCAACGCAGTTTGGGGGTTGGTCTTCGCTTTATAGAACTGCAGACCAAGGAAGACTGCAACCATAACAAATGCCATGACGAGGAGCGACTTGCCGTCCTGCCCGCCGCCTTGCTGAGTGGGGTTTTTAAACTCTGCCAAGAGAAACTTCCTATTCTTTGTGAGACGTGAGGCTCGCACCGCGTGAACGCAGGCGCACTCTCTATGGTAAACGGTCTGCGTGAATGGAGACGGGTGGATTGGCCGGGGAGTTTCGCATGGGGACGGGATCGAGGCCACCTTTGGCGAAGGGATGGCAGCGGGCTAGACGGCGGAGAGTCAGCCATGAGCCTCGAAAGAGACCGAAACGGACCAGCGCGACGTACGCGTATTCAGAGCAGGTGGGCAGGTAGAGGCACTGCGAGGGACTGAGGGCGTGGAGGATGGGGGAGAGGACGGACTTATAGATACCGAACGCGATGCGGATGGAAAGTGTGGGTTCGGGATTGGGTTCTATGGACGTCATGCGGATGCAGCGGTTTGCTGCTTTGCCTGCTGGTTTTCAGCAGCCTTCTGTATGGTTCGAAAGACCTGGGCTACCTCGCGGTCGAGGGCGGTGAATTCAAGGTCAATAACGCCGCGCCGCGGGTGCAGGATGACGTCGACCGGCGTGGTAAGCGTGGAGAGATTTTTGCGGACCGCCTCGCGCATGCGCCGCTTGATGCGGTTACGGTCGACAGCCTTGCCCATAACTTTGCCCACGGTGAGTCCGACGCGGGGACTGCCAGCATCGGCGTTGCGCAGTGGCGTACCGTCGGGGCCGAGTTGCGGACGCAGGGTGAAGAAGTAGGTCATCTGCTTCGCGAATTGCTTACGGCTGGCCTTGTAGACGCGTTGGTAATCGGAATGTTTGCGGAGGCGGAAGATGAGCGCCGTCATGGTGGAATGTCCTGCTGCTTCCAGTTTACCGTGCGATGAGGATGATTAGGCGGCTTCAAGCTCTGGTGGCATTTTCGCGGGCTCTGTGTCATCACGAAAACAAGACGAACGGAACCTGCACATTTCCGGTTACGTAATCCCCACTGCATGCATGAACCTTTACACGCGCGCTGGGATCAGCCGCGATGGAGCCGACCATGAAAATTATCAGTCAACAGGTTCTCCTGATTTATTCAGCTGTGTTGAGCACCATTTTCGCTGTGGTGGTGCTAACAGGTGCGAAGTCCGATCGAAAACAAATGTTCGATGAAATTCGGGTTCACCGGATCGACATCGTCGAACCAAACGGAACGTTGAGAATGGTGATTTCAGATAAAGACAGGCTGCCCGGCGTAATTATCGGAGGCAAAGAGCTGCCGCCATCTGATCGGCCCCAGGCCGGAATGCTCTTTTACAACGACGAGGGTACGGAAAACGGTGGGTTGATATTCGGCGGACACCGCAATGAAAAGGGTGAAGTAGTCGATTCTGGCGGAAGCCTGTCATTCGACAAATATGGTGCCAATCAAATTGTCCAGCTTGCTGGCGTGGACGATAAGGATAACCATTTTGCGGGTCTTGATGTCAGTGATTACAGTGGACGAAAAAATCGTGACCGGCGCGTCTGGGTGGGAAGGACTGACGACGGTACCGCCACCGTGTCCCTGATGGGCGCAGACGGTAGGAAGCGCATCGTGATGCAGGTTACCGCGGACGGAACCCCAAGCCTCATGTTTCTTGACGGCTATGGCCACGTGGTTCGACGGTTGCTACCGACTGACAAGCCATAGTCGCTCCGATCATCGGCGTTAGGCAAGCTCCGAATGGGCTCACCGAACGTTCCGATGGGGTAGTGAGCTTAGCGGGGACGTTGAGGCGACGGCGGTGGTAGTTCCGCAGAGTCCAGTTCTTCGATGAGATCTTTGAGCTGTCTGCGCGTGCGGTCGCTGAGTAGAAGGATTTCGAGGCCTAGCGTACCATCCAGAGCGACGCGGCGGACGATGCAGCGGGCTCGAAAGGTAAGGTGCTTTACTTCGAAGCGGAGATCGAGAATGTCGTCTACGTTTACTTCGGACTGAAGATTGGGCTGAACAAGACAACCATTCAGGCATAGGTTCACTATCTTGCCAGTGGTGATATACCAGCCATCGATGCGGAAGTCGAAAGGGCCATAGCAGGGATAGCGGTGCGACTTGCGGCGTTCTGAAGGTGAGGACATTCGTTGGTGACTCGCAGAGGACGGCAAAGCCATTATCGGCAGATAGATCACAAAGTTGAGCCGCTAAATATTCAAGACACAAGAAAAGATCGCTTCTTCATACGGCTCTTCTGTTTATCAGAATTAGAAGTAGGTATCTGTGATTTCCGCCAGAGTGCGACAGTAGACGCGGAAAGGCCCGCCATAAGAGGCGGGCCTTCGGAAGTTGATAATTCAACCTATTTCTTATTACCGGTTCCAGTTTGAGCTGGTTGGCTGCCTTTTTGCGGTGTGGGCTGGGCAGGCTTGCCGGACATTGGGTTGCTGGGTTGACCAGGTTTCGTATTTTGCTGCTGGTTTGACGTGTTCTGCTGCTTATCCATTTTGTACTCCTCATGTCATCAGGGCAATCATCTTGCGCTTGCAACCTTGCTGACACTTACGTAGGACTGGATGCAGGTTGGGTAGGTTGCCCCAAAGTGCCGTAATAGGCCAAGGACATGACGCCGCTGGCCGCTCTTGCAGAGGGCTAACCCGGAGGACGAGAGCTAACTCGTCCCCCTGGTGCGCTTATGCCACTTTGATGGACTGACCTGGCTTTTTGGCCAGTGACCCGATCACGACTCGCGGCGAACTTTATTCAAGACTCAAAGCTCAAAAAAAGAGCGAAACACGCGAAATTCAGTGAGATGGGTTTGTTGCAGCACTTCTGTTGGTGCGGAAGTGGAAAGAACTAGTCGCGGAAACCGGCGCTGACGGCGATCTTGTGACGGCCCTTGGCGCGACGACGGTTGAGGACGGCAGCGCCGGCCTTGGTCTTCATACGGGTCAGGAAACCGTGGGTCTTCGCGCGGTGGCGGCGGTTGGGTTGGAAAGTACGCTTCGGCATCGGATAAAACTCCTGCGCAGGAGGGAACTCCTGCTGAAACTTTTAGGCTGTTGCAACAATCTCTGAGTATACCTGATTGGACGCGATTTTCACAGGGCTATGTGCCTGTGTTCGTGTGTGATGAGATTTATAGAAACGAATTGGAGGTTTGTCTGGAGATGACGACAGCGGAAGCAACTGAGGCACGGATGGAGTTTGCGGATTTCGATAAGACGGCCCCTGAGGCAAGGGCGGCGCTCAGTGCTTTGAGCGAGGCGGTTGGGGGCTCGGGACTTGATAAAGGCCTGACCGAGTTGATCAAGATTCGGGCATCGCAGGCGAACGGCTGCGCGTTCTGCGTGCAGTTTCATCTCAACCTGGCACGCAAACTCCGGGTTCCGCAGACGAAGCTGGACCTGGTGGCAGTGTGGCGGGATGCGGGCGTGTACACGAAGCGCGAGATGGCCGCGTTAGCCTGGACGGAGGTATTGACTGGAATCGGGCCGGAGGGTGTGGGCGATGAGGCCTATGCGGCGGTGAAGACCGAGTTTGGAGAGAGTGAGCTTGCATTTCTGACCGCGGCGGTAGCTTCGATCAATGCGTGGAACAGAATTGCGATGGCGTATCGGTTTACGCCGCCCGTACCACAAGATGGGGATTGATCATAGAGGTTGCGGGTGCGTTTGCACGCTTTTTTGGTATTGGCAAGGTTGGAATTTTGGTTCTTCACCGTGAATGGTGCAACTTCATTTTTTTGGAAGAAGGGCTTGAAAAACGTCTGGTTTTCCGTGCTACTATCGAACCCGATTCGTAAGACGTTTTTCTGCACTTCCAGTTGACCCGCACTCTGCCTTACTTTGAAATACTCCTCTCCGCAGCCTGAAGGAAATGGGTGCTCAGCGGAGAGAATTCTGGCATCACAGGGGCGTTTTTTCCTCCCTCGCCTGACTTGCGGGGATAGGAACCCTGTTTGCTTTTGTCTCTTTTTATTGTGTTGTTGCTCAATCGTAATCAAGTGCGCTCATCTGGGTTGGAACAGGGAAAAAGACAAGGAAGCTATAGAATGTCATTCGTTCCGACGGCAACCGCCGTATTGAATTATTGGGTCCGTATCCTGGCTGCTCTCGAGAAGAAGATCAATCGCCAGTCGTATGAAACATGGCTAAAACCGACGCGATTCTCTCATCTCGAAGGGAAGAAGCTCTTCGTGCGGATCCCCTCGACCGACTTCCAACATGTAGGCGATCGTTATGCCGACCTGATTCAGGAGGCGATCGACAACCTTGGTCTGGATGTTGAATCGGTGACGTTTACGACACCGGAACAGGACCCGAGGGCGCCGAAGGTGCGTGAGGATGGTGGGTTTGCGCCGGTGCCGAGCCATAGCCAGAGTGCGCCGAAACAAAGCCGTATGGGGCAGATGGGCGGGCAGGCCGCGGGACCGGGGCCGGAGCAGTCGCGGTTTGACTGGAGCGCCGCGTCGCAGCTGAATCCGCGATACCAGTTCGATGCGTTTGTGATCGGGAGCGGCAACCAGTTTGCCATGGCGGCCTCACAGGCTGTCGCGGAGAGACCGTCGAAGGCTTATAACCCACTGTTTCTGTATGGCGGCGTAGGCATGGGCAAGACGCACCTGATGCATGCCATTGGCCATGACGTGAAGCGAAGGCAGCCGCATGCTTCGATCTGCTATGTGAGCGGCGAGAAGTTTACCAACGAGATGATCAACTCCGTTCGGTACGACAAGATGACGTCATTCCGCGACAAGTTCCGCAATGTGGATGTGCTGCTGATCGACGACATTCAATTTCTCGCGGGCAAGGAGCGGACGCAGGAGGAGTTCTTCCATACGTTCAATGCGTTGCACGAGAGCATGAAGCAGATTGTGATTGCGAGCGACCGTCCGCCGAAAGAGTTGCCCGATTTTGAGGATCGTTTGCGGTCGCGGTTCGAATGGGGATTGATCGCTGACATTCAGCCACCTGACTTGGAGACGAAGGTAGCGATCCTTCAGAAGAAGGCGGAGAGCGAGCAGACTCAGCTGCCGACTGATGTGGCGCTGTTCATCGCGTCGAACGTGCGAACCAACGTGCGTGAGCTTGAAGGCGCGCTGGTACGGCTGATCGCGTGGTGCAGCATGCATGGCGTCGAGATCACGCTCGCGGTGACTCAGCAGTGCCTGAAACAGTTCATCGACACGCAGGTGCGCAAGATCACGATCGAGACGATTCAGCGGACGGTTGCGGAACAGTTTGGGATGCGTGTGGCTGAGCTGAAGCAGAAGAATAACTCCCGACAAATCGTTGTGCCGCGGCAGATTGCAATGTACCTGGCGAAGCAATTGACAGAGGCTTCGCTGCCTGAGATCGGTAGGCAGTTCGGAGGCAAGCACCATACGACGGTGATGCACTCCATCGCGAAGATCGATGAGCAGCGGCGAGCCGATAAAGATCTCAACCGAACAATCAATAAACTGATGGAGACACTAAGTTAGAACTCATCTGTGCCTATCAAAAGGCCCCGCGCGGGGCCTTTTGATATTTTAGGAGCCTGATTGATAGCGTCAGTCTCTTGAGAGTTTTATGACAAGCCTTTACGCCACATCAGACGGTTCCGGTACTCCCGACTAAAGAGAAAAGCCCCGCTCAAAGCGGGGCCTTCTTATCGTTCCGTGAAGGGATCGTCAGATCCTCATCGGCATCAAAATGTACCGGTACTTTACCTCGTCGTTGCCATCTTCTGGCCGCATTTGACCAGCACTCTGCGCATCTTTAAACTCCAGCCGAACCTCACCGGTATTCCCAATAGCCTTCAGGAAATCAATAAGATACTGGCTATTGAACCCTACCACCAGCGGGTCATAGTTATAAGGCGTCTCAATCGTATCCTCCGACTCACCCGCATCGGTGGAAGAGGAAGATAGCTTTAACTCGTTTTGTTCCAATCGAATCTTGATCGCGCCACTGCGCTCATCGGCAAACTGCGCCACGCGCTGGATCGAACCCATCAAATCTTCCGACCGCACAATCACAAATTTATTATTATCCCGAGGCAACACCGCCTCATAATTCGGGAACTGCCCGGTCAGCTTGCGACTCGTCAGCACGCGGCCGCCAACCTTGAAGAACAACGTCTGATCATCATCACCGAATTCCAATGTCTCGGCGTCTGTATTGCCGAGCAGCGACGACAGCTCGCTCAACGCCTTGCGCGGAATCAGCGTCTTTTTCTCGCCCGAGATTCCTTCCAGCGTCTCGCCCTGCTTCTCGATATGCGCCAGCCGGTGGCCATCGGTCGCCACCATCGCCATGCTCTCAGCCTTCAGCACTAGGAGAGCGCCATTCAGCGTATAACGGCTCTCCTCATTCGAGATCGCAAAGATCGTCTTTGACACCAGGTTCTTCAGCGAAGCTACCGATAGCTTGAACGCACCGCTCGCCGGAAACTCCGGTACCTGGGGAAAGTTCGCCCTCGCCATTCCGACCATCTTCGTGTTCGAGCGGCCTGCGCGAATCTGCACCCAGTGATTATCCATCAGCTTGATCGAGATCTCGCCTTCAGGCAGCAGCTTGATGTAGTCGTACAGCTTACGAGCTGGAATCGTACATGCCCCCCCCTTCTTTACCTTCGCCGCGCAACTCGTCCGCAGGCTCTGATCCAGGTCGGTCGCCGTTATCGTCAGCTTGTCATCAGCTGCCTCGAACAAAAAGTTCGACAGAATCGGAATCGTCGTCTTTCGTTCCACTACCGACTGTGCCGCAGTCAGCTCACGCAGAAGCTCCGCGCGGGAGACGGTGATTTCAAGGTTGCCGGTCGGGGCTGATGTTGGGGTCGTCTCGCCCATCGGGGGCTCCTGGGTAGCAGTCGTCACTGTCGGGTCTCCGGATATTTGATTCGTGAGTCGCTGGCCAAACTGTACACCGAACAGTGCCCGTCGTGCACATCGCAGTATGCATATCGACCCGTTCAGCCATCTGCTCGATTCTAGGGTCGAACCAGCTTCCGGCGCGACAGATTTCTTTGTGGGAAACTACGTCCGTTATGTGCGCTAGCCGAACCACACTGCTGACCAGCCCTGACGCTGCGACTGCTTCTAAGAAACAAAGATTAAAAGGAATAAATACCAGTAGCCTTAACCGTTGTCGCTTGAAAAGTGGATAACTCTATCATCTGCTTATTCATCAGTAACCTGGACGTCTCCCTTATTTTAGAAAACCTGTCCCGCCAATAATCAAAAATAGGAAGACGTCGCCCTCATCCCATTACCCTGTACCCGCTTATTCCACTTCTTCACAGACACAATCCTCAAACTTTGAGAAGACCCACTCCATTCGTGGGAATGAAGTCAAACCAAAACAAAATAATGAAGTTAGCCCGACCACTTTTTTCACAACTTCATCTCAACCCGGAGGATAATCAGTCCCAAACCAGGAAGGGCTCATTTATGAAGATCGCGCTCTTTGGAGCCAGCGGAGGAACCGGCACCCTCCTTACGAATCGATGTTTTGCTTCCGGCCATCAGGTTTCGGCTCTCCTTCGTTCACCCGACATCTTTCCGTTGCGAGAAAAGGTAGATGTCATCTATGGCGACGCCTGTGACCCACACGCAGTCCTAGAGACCGTTAGAGGCGCAGATGTAGTCCTCTCCGCGCTTGGCGCACGATCGCTCGGCAAGGAGGATGTCCTGGAACGCGGCGTCCCTAATATCGTCGCCGCCATGCAGCAAACAGGCGTCCACCGCATCATAGCTCTCGGTTCCGCCGGAGCCCTGCCCGACTCACTTAAAAAACAGCCCTTCTACCGTCGCTGGATCGTCCAGAAGATCCTCTACAACACGCTTCTCAGGTGGCCGGTAGCTTCACAGATTGCACAGTACGCCACCCTTTCAGCCACTGATCTTGACTGGACCATAGTGATGCCTCCGATGCTCCGAAACACAACTGCCCGGGGCCGATACCGCATCGACGGCGAAGCTCTTCCTCGCAACGGCAGCAGCATCTCCAGAGAGGATGTCGCCGACTTTATGATGCAGCAACTCACGGACTCCCAATGGATCCGCAAAGGCGTCTACATCAGTCTCTGAACATAGAATGTTTGCACCTGTATAGCCAAGTCCCGAAGGAGTTCCATGAAGCCCCTTAGCCTAATCACCACTCCTCTGCTTGTATTCGCTTGCACGACATTTTTGGCACAGACGCCCGTTCCCACACCGGCCCCGTTACAAGGCGACTTAGCCTCGCACTCCAACGTTCCCGTCGCCAAGTCCGCAGACGTCAACTCTATCGACGCCATCATCACGGCGCTTTATAGCGTTATCTCCGGTCCTAAGGGCCAAGCCCGGGACTGGGATCGCATGCGCTCCCTCTTCCTCCCTAGTGCACGTCTCATTCCAGCCCGCGCTGCCAAGGATTCACCTCACGCTGACGCAATTGTGCTCACCATCGACGACTACATCACCCGTAGCAGAGGCAATATGACCGCCAACGGTTTCTTCGAGCGAGGTATCCACAATGAGGTCCAGCAGTTCGGCAATATCGTTCACGTTTGGAGCACCTACGAGTCCCGCTACAACGCCGATGATGCCACACCCTTCGCACGCGGCATCAACAGCATACAGTTGCTCAAAGACGGCGACCGGTATTGGGTGGTCAACATCCTCTGGGACAGTGAATCTCCCAACAAACCCATCCCGGCAAACTACCTGCCATAGGAGGTTTTCTCTTCAGGGAAGAAAGGCCGGCGATGAGTCGCGGATCTCTCAATTGCTTAGGGCTTCGTAGCAAGCACCAGAGGCGAAGGTCCGGGCGCCTCCAGCAGCCGCGCATTCGTAAAGCCAGCCTCGGTCAGCCAATCTCGAATCTCTTCAAACGAGTAGGTATATCTCCATCGTGGGTATTCACAGTCGGTGCGACGGTGGTGAGTTCGGCGAAGCTTCCGTTGTGGGTGTAGCGGGCGAAGGTGGGGTTGTCGCGGATGTTTTCGCGGCCCGGAGGCGCAGAAGTTGCAGGTGCCGTCGGTTCCGCCAACCCAGGAGACGCCGACGCGGCTTCCGGCGGGAAACTCGGCGGAGGGTGATTCGAGGACCTCTGCGACGATCTGATGGCCTTGGATCAAGGCTTGTTGCTTTTGTGGGAGCTCTCCGGTGGCGATGTGCAGGTCTGTGCGGCAGACGCCGCAGGTGAGGACCTTGAGGAGGCTTCGTCCTTTGAGGGTGAGTCGGGACGTCTTCGATGATGAATGGGTTGTCGCGCAGGGGACCGGGCTTTCGCAGGATAGCGCCTCGTATTGGGTTGTCCTCACTACGATGGCTGGCTGACATGGCTATCATACAAGCGCTCTGGAGAGAGCTGTGTTGCTGCGATACCCGCTGCGTGGATGCGATGAAAGTCGATTTCAAAAGCAGCCAACGGGAACGGCTCATTTCTCTCTCTTACAGACAGGCGTGCACGTTAGCTGAAGAACTACCCAGGAGAATGGACCATGAGTTTAGAGAACGTGTTGATCGATGAACTACGCGATCTTTATAGCGCAGAGAACCAGTTGGTGAAGGCGCTGCCGAAGATGGCGAAGGCGGCCGTAAGCCCTCAGCTGAAGGAACTGTTTACGAGCCACCTTGAAGAGACCAAGGGCCATGTCGAGCGGCTGAAGCAGGTGTTCGAGCAGCTTGGAAAGAAGGCCACCGGCGAGCATTGCAATGGCATGGAAGGCCTGATCGAGGAGGGCAAGGACGCTATCGAAAAGGATGAAGAAGGGGCAACGAAGGATATCTGCCTGCTTGGGGCGGCGCTGCGCGTGGAGGCCTATGAGATAGCCGGCTATACGAGCGTGATTGCCATTGCAAAGACACTGGGAGAACAGGAAGCAGCAGGCCTGTTGACTCAGACGCTGAATGAGGAGCAGACGGCGAGTCAGAAGGTGCTGGCGCAGTCGAAGCCGACGCTGAAGGAGTCCGCCTCTCAGGGAGATGAGGACGAGGATGACGACGCTAAGCCGAAGACCGCGAAGGAGAAAACATCCGACCGGAAGAGCAAGCAGGATGAGGCGGGTGCGCGGCCGGGTCTGAAGAAAAGCAGCAGATAGAGCTGTAATGCATTGATATTGAAGGCCTGGCCAATGAGTCAGGCCTTTTTTGTGAAATAAGCTTGACGGCGCACACTATGTGTCATACAGTGTGCGTAGAACAGTATGACGACAATCCTCCAAAACGATTTGTTCGATTCGCTTCGGCTGGAGCTTCGCCGGGGCTGCCTGATAGTGGCGGTGCTGGCGCAGCTTCGCGTGGAGCACTACGGCTACACACTGCGGAAGGCTCTGGCCGATGAGGGGTTGGCGATTGAAGAGAGCACGCTGTATCCACTGCTGCGGAGGCTGGAGACCCAGGGGCTGCTGACGAGCGAGTGGCGCGAGGAGGAGAAGCGGAACAAGCGCTTCTACCGGCTGTCGGCGGAAGGCGAGGCGATTCTGGAGCAACTGCTGGTGGAGTGGAACGGGATCAACGACTCGCTGCACAGGATTCTAGACCGGAAAGGAAGGTAAGCTATGGAGCTTCTGGAGCGTTATCTGCAGGCTGTGGGGCAGTACCTGCCGGCGAAGGGCAAGGCTGACACACTGGCAGAACTGCGGGCGAACCTGCTGGGCGAGATGGAGGGCCGGGAGGAAGAGCTGGGCCGGCCGTTGACGCAGGCTGAGGTGGTGGCTGTTCTGGAAGAGCATGGGAGACCGATGTTGGTGGCGGCGCGATATATGCCGCAGCAGTATTTGATCGGGCCGGGGCTGTTTCCTATTTATTGGTTCACGTTGAAGAGGAGCTTTCCCTTTGTGTTGCTGGCGTATCTGGCGACACAGATGGTCTGGTTGATCACGCAGGCTGGAGCGGGGCTTGATGTTGGAGCGATGGTGGGTCGTCTGCCTCGGATTCTCTTCTATTTCTGGGGCGTGATGACGCTGGGATTTGCGTTCTTCGAGTTTGCCCAAGGAAGGTTTATCGGGGAGATCAAGATTCCGAAGAAGTGGGATCCGACAGAGTTGGCGATGCTGGATCGCGAGGAGAAGCGGCCTTTGACGGCGCACGCGATGGCTGACCTGATTGTGAGTTTATTGGCAGTCGTGTGGCTGCTGATGGTGCCATACAAACCGTATCTGCTGATTGGGCCCGGTGCAGCGATGTTGCATGGGATGCCGTTTGGGCTGTCTCCGGAGTGGCATATCTTTTACTGGCAGATTATGGGGCTGCTGATTGCGATGCTGCCGCTGAAGGCTGCTCTTTTATTTCGTGCGGGGCAGCGATGGCGGAAGGCGATCAATGTGGCGACACAGGCGATTGGGATACTGGTGATCGTGGTGTTGATACAGACGCGAACCTACATTGTGCCCGCGGTTACGCTGGCCGGAACGCAGAACTGGAAGACGGTTGAATCGATGCTGGCGGGAATTAATGTGGGGTTCAAGCTTGTGCTGGTGATCAGTATGTTGAAGCTGTTGTGGGATATCTGGAAGATGATTACCGATAGCCATACGCCGAAGGAGCAGGTTGCGCGCTGAAGACTTCCGATAGGGGATGGTTAAACTGCCTTGACCTGCGCAGCTGCGTTCCGCAACACGCTGGCGGAATGTTCCAATGCCTTCTGTTCCGCTGCATCGAGGTGCAGTTCGAGGACAGACACAACGCCGCAGTTGCCCACGATGCAAGCTGTGCTGAGCGAGACATCGTGGAGACCGTATTGTCCTGTCATTCGAGTTGAGACGACGAGAACAGAGCGCTCGTCGTGAAGAATGGCCTCGCAGATGCGTGCGACGCACGCGGCGATGGCGTAGCTAGTATTGCCTTTTAATTCGGCGACCTCCGGGCCAGCGTGGCGAACGCTTGTCTGGAGCTCGTCGCGGGAGGGAAGTGTATGTGCGCCTGGGTAAAGGGCGAGTGGAATGCCGGCAACTTGTGCCGCACTCCAAACTGCGACGGACGAGTCACCGTGTTCGCCGATGATGCTGGCGTGAACGGAGCGGGCGTCAACGTTGAGATTTGCTCCGAGGATGAAGCGGAACCGCTCGGAGTCGATCAGAGTTCCGGTCCCGATGACTTGTCCGACTGGAAGTCCGGATTCTGTCTGAGCGATATAGGTAAGAACATCGACGGGGTTTGTTGCGAGCAGGAGGACGCCGTCGAAGTGCTCCGCCATGAGGTTGGCGATGCACTCGCGGACCAGGACGACATTGCCTTCCAATAGAGCGAGCCGGGAGCCTGCGAATTTACCGGGGGTGCCGACGGTTATGACGACGATCGCGCTCGCTGCGGCATCTTTATAGGTGCCCGCGACGATCTTCATGGGCATGCCGAGTGGGACAGCATGCTGAAGATCGAGGGCTTCACCTCGGGCTTTATCTGGCGTGCCGTCTATCAGAATGAGCTCGTCGGCGAGGTGGTTGAGGAGGAGAGCGTAGGCGCAGCTTGTACCAACGTGGCCGCAGCCGATGATTGAGATGCGAGTCCGATGAGAGGGCAAGGAGGGAATCCTTTCGTCTCTATGTTTCGATGCATGCGGCGTATGGAACCTATCGTACGCGATGGATATTCCGGGGCAACGCGTCTTTTGAAGATTTTATTATCGAAGTTCGACTGGACATATTCCCAGCCAGTGGGTGTAGTGAAGTAAAGTTCTGCAGAGATGCTTGTAGAGGAAAATGTGTGCTGAATAAGTTTGGGCTGGGCTGTCGATGGAATGTAGTTGTGATCGTGCTGGTGTTTGTTTTGTCTGCTGCGTCAATGTTTGCGGAGAGGCGGCGGTCATCGTGTGACGGGCTCGTCAAAATGCATCTTGCAGATACTGTCCTCTCGTCGGCGAATGTGGTTTCGGCGGGGACGTTCACGCCTTCGGGTCCGGAGAGTGCAATCCAAAATATGCCGGAGTTTTGCCGGGTGGTGGGAGTGACGAGGCCGGCAGTGCGGTTCGAGGTGTGGCTGCCGGTGAAGAGTTGGAACGGCAAGTTCGAAGGTGTGGGCAATGGGGGTACGGCAGGCTTCATCAGCTACAGGGCGATGGCTACGGCGTTGAAGCGCGGCTATGCGACGGCGGGCACGGATACGGGGCATGTGAATACACCGCCGGGAAACGGGTTCGACTCGAGCTGGGCTCGGGGCAGAGTGGACCTGGTGGCCGATTTCGGGTATCGCGGGCTGCATGTCACGACGGTCAACGGAAAACAGATCGCGCAGGCGTTTTATGGCAAGGCTGCGGAGCACGCTTACTTCGTCGGCTGCTCGAAGGGTGGGGGACAGGGACTGATGGAGGCGCAACGGTATCCCGAGGACTATGACGGGATTCTTGCGGGCGACCCGGCCAACAATGTGACAGGGCTGTATGCGGGATCACACCTGTGGTACTCGATTGCGATGCTTAAGGATCCGGAGAGCTATATCCCGCCGGGAAAGGTTGTGATTCTGGCGGATGCTGTGAACAAGGCCTGCGATGCGAACGATGGAGTCGCGGATGGAGCGATCGACGATCCGATGTCGTGCAGGTTCGATCCGGCGACGCTGATCTGCAAGGAGGGCGATGCTGCCTCGGCTTGCCTGAGCGCGAAGCAGGTGAAGGCGATCAAGGATATCTGGTCGGGGGTGCGTAATTCGGCGGGGACGCTGATCTTTCCGGGGCTTGTTCCGGGTGGGGAGGGAGGGTCTGGAGGCTGGGCCAGTTGGGTGACGGGGTCGGCTCCCTTTGCGGCAACGCACTGGAAGGCGGCGAGTGGATTCTTCAAGGATATGGTGTTCAGCGATGCGAACTACAATCCGCTGAACTTCAACTACGACCGTGACATGGAGCCGCTGGTCGCGAAGTTCGGGCCGATGCTGGACGCTGTCGATCCGGATCTGAGGCCGTTGCAGCGGCATGGGGCGAAGATGATTCTGTACCACGGGTTGAGCGATCCGGATATCTCTCCGCTGAACTCGATTCACTACTACGAGCAGGTGCAGCAGACTGTAGGGAAGAGCGCGCCTGATTTCGTTCGGCTGTTTCTGGTTCCGGGGATGCAGCATTGCTCGGGCGGACCGGGAGCAACGGCGTTTGATGGAGTGACGGCACTGGAACACTGGGTGGAGGATGGCGTGGCACCGCAGAGAATCATCGCATCGCATGTTGCGGATGGTATGGTGGAGCGCACGCGGCCGCTGTGCCCTTATCCGCAGGTTGCGGTCTATGTGGGCAGAGGGAGCACGGCGGATGCAGCGAACTTTGTGTGTAAGGCTCCGCAGGAACCGGCGCATGCGGCGCGATAGTCACTGATGCTATTGCCTTAGCTCGACTTCGGTGGCGCCCTGGCCGCCTTGATTTTGTGGCGGCTCGGTGACGGTAGTGACGTGCGGATGGCTGCGGAGGTAGTCGCGGAGGGTGCGCCGAAGGATGCCCATGCCGGTGCCGTGGACGATGCGGATACGGGGGAGACCAGCGAGGAAGGCGCGGTCGAGAAAGCGTTCTACTTCGGCCTGGGCCTCGTCGGCGGTGCGGCCGATGACGTTGATCTCGGAGGTCATGTAGTCGGTGTCGTCGTTTGCGGTGGCGACAGTAATGCCGCCGCGTTTGCGTGCGGCTTCGAGCGGGGTGGCTACCTTTACGCATTCGACTTCGGCGATGTCATCGATGGCGGCGCGCATCTTCATGGGGCCCATGGAGACTTCGAAGTTTTTCGCATCGATGACGCGGTCGACGCGGGCCTGACGGCCGAGCGATTTGAGTTTTACGAGATCGCCGACCTTGATGCCTTTGGGGATGTGCGGGTGGGCCGCGGGATCGTTCTTGTCGGCGCGGGTGTTATGGGCGACGACGGTGGAGTTGAACTGTTCTGCAAACTCGCGCTTCGCGCGGGCTATTGTGGTAGCGGAGTCGCGAGCGATCTTCTTTGCGAGTGCTTTGTCGTCGATGGCTTTGACGGTTTCGCGGAGCTGATAGGCGAAGTCTTCGATGAGGGAGTTGAGCTTGGCTTCGAGCTCTTTGGTGCGGGCCTTCTGCTCCATGCGGCCTTCGACTTCGAGGCGGGCTCGTTCGCGGGAGAGTTCTCTTTCGCGAAGCTGCAGGGCTTCGCGCTCGGTTGCGGCGGCGGTGAGCTGGTCGTGGAGTTGATCGAGGAAGGCTCCGATGTCTGCGGTCTGCGTGGTCATTTGAGCGCGGGCGGCGGAGATGATGTCGGGTGAGAGGCCGAGGCGGCTGGCGATGTTGAGGCCTGCGGAGGCTCCGGGGACGCCGAGTCGCAACTCGTAGGTTGGTGTGAGGGTCTGCTGGTCGAAGCCAACGGCGGCATTGAGGACGCCGGCGTGATTGGCGGCGTAGACCTTCAGCGAGGTCAGGTGGGTAGTGATGCAGCACCAGGCGTTGACGGCGAGGAAGTGCGACGCGATGGCAACGGCGAGGGCAGCGCCTTCTTCGGGATCGGTGGCGGAGCCAAGTTCGTCGAGAAGGACGAGCGAGTCGGCGGTGGCTTCGCGGGAGATGCGGTCGAGATTGACGACGTGCGCGGAGAAGCTGGAAAGATTGCGCTCGATGGATTGGGCATCGCCTATGTCTGCGTAGACGCTGGAGAAGAGGGGGAGCTTTGCTTCTTCTGCGGGTACGGGAATGCCGGCCTGGGCCATGAGGGAGAGCAGGCCGAGGGTTTTGAGCGAAACGGTTTTGCCGCCGGTGTTGGGGCCGCTGATGATGAGCTGGCGGGCGTCGGGTGGGAGGATGACAGTGAGGGGTACAGGAGTTGTTGGGTCGGTGCCGGCTTCGAGTGCGGTGGCTCTCATGCGGAGTTCAAGCAGGGGATGGCGGGCTGCGGTGAGGGCTAGTTCCTGCGCGAATACGGGGCGGGCGCAGTTGAGAGCGTTGGCGAAGCGGGCGCGGGCGGTGAGAGATTCGATCTCGGCGAGGATGGCAGTGCCGATGTGGATGGCAGAGGAGTGCTCGCCGAGAGCGCGAGTCATCGCGACGAGGATGCGATGGATTTCGGACTGCTCTTCGTCGAGGAGGCGGACGAGCTCGTTGTTTTGCTCGATGGTTTCAAGAGGTTCGACGAAAACTGTCTGGCCGGAAGATGATGAGCCGTGGATGACGCCGGGAACGCGGCGCTTGAACTCCGCTTTGACGGGGATGACGAAGCGGTCGCCGCGGATGGTGATGAGGTCGTCTTGCGTGCTGCCGCCTTCGGTGAGGCTGCGGAGAGATTTGCGAAGGCTCTCTTCGATGGCGCGATGCTGGCGCTCCATGGCGCGGCGGATGCGGCGAAGCTCGGGGGAAGCGTCGTCGTTGAGCGAGCCGTCGGGCTCGATTTTGCCGCGCAGCATGCGGAGGAGCGGTGCGAGGTCGTGATGGAGCAGAGGAGCGGAGAGGTCGGCAATGCCGGGCCAGTCGTAGCGGGTGCTGCCGGGTGGCGGGTCGATGAGATTGCGCCATGCGGCGATACGTTCAACTACGTTGAGCAGGTCACGTATCTCGATACCTTCGAGTGCGGCGCCATCGATACGGGCCTTATCGAGCAGTGTTGTGGGATCGAAGAGGCCGTTGAACTCGAAGCTGCCGCCGCGCGTGAGCATGGTGCGCATTTCGGCGGTGCGCTGCTGCTGCTGGTCGATCCACAGCTGGTCGGAGGAGGGTTCGAGCGCGAGGATCCAGGCGCGGCCAAGCGGTGACGAGGTGCGGCCTGCGATGTGCTCGCGCAGGCGGGGCCATTCGAGCGCGGCGGCGCTGGATTCGTGCAAAGGAGCGGGGATCGACGGCAATAGCTCTGGTGATTTCACTTCTTCTATCGTAATCTCGCAGGGAACTGCCGCGTCTATGAATGCGTAGCAGTGAATGCGCCTGGATGTATGGAGGTGTGAGATGGTCTGTCAGGCATGTGGTGCAGCAATCGCAGAAGGTGTTCATTTTTGCTCAAGATGTGGAGCGCAGGTGGTAGCCGCGCCTCCTATGTATCAGACGTACCAAACGCCCCCAATGCCGCTGTATGTACCTATTCCAAGGGTTCCGCGGCATCTTCAGACACTGGGAGTTTTATGGTGCGTGTTTGGCGTGTACCGGATCGCCAGCGGACTATTTGGAATGTTCTTCTTCCGCGTTGCAACGATGGGCCGGTTTGGTAACGAGTGGCCGTTCGGCCGGTTTGGCGGCCCGTTCGGGCCACATTGGATGGGCGCCATGCTTCCGTTGATTGCAACCATGATTGCGGTCTCTGCTGGACTGGCCCTGTTGGTTGGGTATAGCCTTCTGACTCGCAGGCCGTGGGGCAGGACGCTGGCGATCATCGTCGCGATTCTCAGCCTGCTGAAGATTCCGTTTGGAACCGCACTTGGAATCTACACATTGTGGGTACTGGCGCCGACAGATTCGGGAGTGGAGTACGACTCGATTGCAGACCGTACCTGAGGGTTGGTCATCGATAAGTCGTAGACTGGATAGATGAACTTTCCTGCTACGCGTATGCGCCGGTTGCGCCGGACGGAGGCGATGCGGTCGCTTGTTCGCGAGACGCATCTGCATCCCGGAGCCCTGATCTATCCGTTGTTTATCTGCCCCGGCGAGGGTGTTCGTAAAGAGATCAGCTCGATGCCTGGGGTTTTTAATCTCTCGATAGACGAGGCCATGAAAGAGGCCGAGGGTTGCGCTGCGCTGGGTATTGGCGGGCTGCTGCTGTTCGGGCTTCCGGCTGAGAAGGACAAGCAGGCTAGCGGTGCGTGGGCTGCTGATGGCATCGTGCAGACGGCGCTGCGGGCGTTCAAGAAGAACAGAAAGCTGGATTCGCTGGTTCACATCGCCGATGTTTGCTTGTGCGAGTACACGTCGCATGGGCACTGCGGCGTTGTGGCCCGTGACGGCGACCATTATGAGATCGAGAACGATTCGAGCGTGGCGCTGCTGGCGAAGACGGCGGTATCGCTGGCCGCTGCTGGAGCGGACATTGTTGCGCCGTCAGACATGATGGATGGCCGCGTGGAGGCGATGCGCGCTGCGCTGGATGAGGGTGGGCATCAGCAGATTCCGGTGATGAGCTATGCGTCGAAGTTTGCCTCGGCGTTCTATGGGCCGTTTCGCGAGGCTGCGGATTCGGCTCCGCAGTTTGGCGACCGACGCAGTTATCAGATGGATGGAGCGAATCTGCGCGAGGCGATGCGCGAGATCGACCAGGACATTGCAGAGGGCGCGGACATGATCCTGATGAAGCCTGCGATGCCGTATCTCGATGTGATTCGCGAGGCTCGGCAGCGGTATGACCTGCCGATGGGAGCGTATCAGGTGTCGGGGGAGTACTCGATGCTGCACGCTGCGTTTCAGCGCGGATGGCTGGAGCCGGAGCGCACGATGATGGAGTCGCTGACGTCGATCCGGCGGGCCGGTGCGGACTTTATCGTGACTTACTTTGCGAAGGATGCGGCAAAGGTGCTGGGCTAGCTCAATGGCGAAGATCGCAATTGTAGGAGTGGGGGCAATTGGCGGGGTGGTTGCCGCGTTGCTGCAGTCTGCAGGTCGTCACGAGATCGTGCTGTGTACGCGGCGACCACTGGCAGAGCTTGTCGTTGCAACACCAACTGGAGAAGTGCGGGTTGATGCGACCTTTGTTTCGAATGAGTCGGATGCTCCCTCTGTCGACTGGGTGATTGTGGCGACCAAGGCATACGATGTAGCGAGTGCTGCGAAATGGCTGGAACGGCTGCGAGCTTCAGGTGCACCGGTTGCGGTGCTACAGAATGGAGTCGAGCATCGTGAGCGATTTGCGCCATATGTTCCGCTTGAGTGGATTCTGCCGGTCATCGTTGATTGCCCTGCAGAGCGCAGGTCGCCCGACAGGGTTGTGCAGCGCGGCGGGATGAGCGTGAAGGCTCCTGCGAGCGACCTGGGCACGGCCTTTATTGCCTTGTTCGATGGTACGGCTGCAGACGCTGCTGTTGTGCCGGATTTCATAACTGTTGCCTGGCGCAAGCTTTGTCATAACGCCGCGGGTGTTTTGTCGGCGCTGCTGCTGCAGCCGTCTGGCGTAATGCGCGATGAGTCTATTGGCGAAGTGAGCCTGCAGATTGTGAGGGAGTGCGTCGCGGTGGGCCGTGCGGAAGGCGCCAAACTTGACGATACAGTCCCTGAAGCCGTGCTGAATGTTTATCGCGCTTCGCCTGCCGATTCGATCAACTCGCTTTATGCTGATCGGCTGGCTGCCCGTCCGATGGAGATCGATGCGCGCAATGGGGTGATCGTGCGGATGGGCAGAAAGCACGGAATCCCTACACCGACTAACAGCATGGCGATTACTCTGCTGGAAGCGATGGTCAGGAATACACAGTAAAGCCTATTTTTTAGGCGCGATGCAGACTTGATTGCCAGCCAGATTCTGGTTCATAAGGCGAGGCATTAAGAGTTTGAAGAACACGTCGGTTTGCGCTTCGAGGCAAACGTTGGCGTTGGGAGTTCCCGGCTGCACTCGTGTGAACCCGTCTTTATCGACCACAATGCGGAGCGGTGTCGTTGGACAGACTCCGGGCTTAATCGCATAGGCTGCGGCGACTGCGTCGAATAGCGTAGGTGTCGTTTGCTGAGTGCTCAGCGACCATTCTGCGCTGAGGATTTGCAGTGTGTCAGTGAGAGGTGTGCTGATGGAGGCGAGCATCGATCTCTTTACTTCGTCGAATTTAATCTGCGTGGAGTCCAGCGGCATCATGAAGATGGGAACGCCTGACTGGAACAGTTTCTGCGCGGAAGGGATGTCCATCATGATGTTGTACTCGGCGATGGGTTCACGGTGAGGGGTGTAGCCGAGGTCGCCGTAGCCGCGATAGATGGAGCCACCCATCAGGACGACGCGCTTCAGCTTGCGGAAGGTCTCGGGATCACGATCGATGGCTGCGCCGATGTTGGTGAGTGGACCTACTGCGATTAGTGTTATTTCGCCAGGGTTGAGCTTGATCTGTTCCAGCAGGAATGAGACCGCGTCGCTGTGCTCTCGCTCGATACCCTGGCTGACCCATGCCTTTTGGGTAAAGCTTGAGTTGGTCTTGGTGGCGATGCCGGTTCGCACGGGAATGTCGCTGCGTCCGGTCTCGCAGAGGAGGCGGTCTATCATTCGGCTGCGCAGGGCTGTGTCTCCCCAAGCCGAGGTAATCCCCAGAATTTTGAGTTCTGGACTGGTGAGCGCGAGACCGAGTGCGAAGACGTCGTCCACATCGTCGCCGATATCGGTATCCAGAATGACTTTTGCAGGGGCTGCGGCCGTTTGTGCGCGGCTTACAAGTGATGAGAGATTGAGTGCAACGGCAAGCAGCAGGGCGACGCCACATCTTTTCCGCTTCATTGGTTCCTTCCGTACAACGAACATCGAAATCAAGGTCACGCCAGCAGAGTATAGCGAAATCATGCACTTAGGACCGCCAATGAGTCGCTTGGCGACTGGCGTAATCTAAAATGTTGGTAGTTCTAAGCTGGAATGGAGTGTTCCCTTGGCAGATACGATTTTTGATGTAGTAGTTGTCGGCGGCGGCCCCGCCGGATACACCTGTGCGATTCGGGCGGCACAGTATGGCCTGAAGGCCGCGCTCATTGATGCGAACGACCGGTTGGGCGGAACGTGCCTGCTCTGGGGCTGCATCCCTACCAAAGCGATGCTGTTCTCCGCCGAACTGTGGGACCACCTGAAGCATGCCGATCGTTACGGCATCGAAGTCACGGAACCCAAGGTGAATTGGAAGGGTGTGCTGGCGCGTAAGGATGACGTCATCATGCGGCACACCAAGGGCCTCGACTTCCTGATGAAAAAGAACAAGATCACAACCTTCAAAGGATTCGGCAACCTTACCGGCCCGGCGAAGGACGGCATCCACACCATTGAAGTGAAGCTGTCCGATGGAAAGACCGAAACGATTAAGGCAAAGAAGGTCGTCCTCGCGACGGGCTCCGATGCGCGTATGCTGCCGGGCTATAAGCCGGATATGACCATCCTGACGAACTACGAGATCCTGAAGATCGAGCAGATGCCGAAGTCGCTGGTGGTGATCGGTTCAGGCGCAGTGGGTGTGGAGTTTGCGTCAATCTTCAAGAGCTTCGGTGCCGACGTTACGATTCTCGAGGTCCTGCCGCGCGTTGTCCCGGTCGAGGATGAGGAGATCAGCAAAGAGCTTCTGCGCAACTACAAGAAGCGTGGAATCGACGTAAATCTCTCCATCAAAGATACGAAGATTGAAAAGAATAAGGACGGTGCTCTCGTCTCCTGGACGGACTCCAATGGAAAGCCGCAGAGCAAGCAGGCCGAGAAGGTGCTGGTTGCTGTAGGCCGCGCGCCGCGCACCGACGGCATTGGCCTTGAGAAAACCAACATCAAGCCGGATCGCGGCTTCGTCATGACCAATGAATGGATGGAGACGACGGAGCCTGGCATCTACGCGATCGGCGACATCGTAGGCGGTCTGCCGCAACTGGCCCACGTTGGCGCGATGGCCGGGCTGGTGGTCGCCGCCAGGATGGCGGGCAAATATGCCAAGCCGGTGAACCGTACGCGCATCCCGGGATGCACCTATACCGATCCGCAAATCGCCAGCGTCGGCCTCACCGAGGCGCAGGCAAAGGAGAAGGGCTTCCAGGTGAAGGTCGGCAAGTTCCCGTTCGTCGGCAACTCCAAGGCCACCATCGTCGATGCGCATGACGGCTTCGTCAAGGTGGTCTCCGATGCGAAGTATGGAGAGATTCTCGGCGTTCACATCATCGGACCCTATGCGACCGAGATCATCGCGGAGTGCGTCACGGCGATCGAACTTGAGGCGACTATCGAAGAGATGATGTTCACCATCCACGCTCACCCTACCGTTGCCGAGGCGCTGCTCGATGGCTTCAGCAGTGTCGAAGGCATGGCAATCAACGTCTAGGCTTTGCATCGAATTGCTACGAAGCCCGGTCTAATGATTGGGCTTCCTCTTTCCTGGGATTTCGCAACCTGCATGTTTATCAACCTCCTCCATCTCGGCCGCGTTCCCTACGCCGAAGGCCTCGCGATCCAGCAGCAGGTCATCGCCGCACGCAAACAGAACCTCATCGGCGATACTTTACTGCTGCTGGAGCATCCTCCGGTTCTCACGCTGGGGCGCAACTCCAGCCGCGCCAACGTTCTTGCTTCGGACGAATTTCTGCAACAGCGTGGCATCGAGATCCACGAGATCAACCGTGGTGGAGACGTCACGTACCACGGTCCTGGACAACTCGTCGGCTATCCCATCATCGATCTGCGCGGCGACCTTCCCGGTAAGAAAGGGCCGCACCTTGGTCCTGTGGACTTCGTCCGTATGCTCGAAGAGGTTCTTATCCGCACCTGCGGGGACTTCGGCGTCATGACTCAGCGCATCTGCAAGCGCACCGGTGTCTGGACGCTCGCCGGAGGCAGCATTCAGGAGAAGAAGATCGCAGCCATCGGTGTGCATGTCTCGCAGGGCGTTACCTCGCATGGCTTTGCGCTGAACGTGACCACCGACCTCCGCGACTTCGAGTGGATCGTTCCCTGCGGCATCACGGACCGCAAGGTCACCAGCCTTGAGCTCGAAGCCGATCCCGACCGTCAGCCAACACTCGAATCAGCCGCCAACGCTACGGCACGTAACCTTGGCCGCATCTTTGAACGCCAGATGCTCTGGTGCGAGTCCGTGGACTCATTGTTTGCAACACCCGCTTAAGGCCGTTCAACGCCCACGTCGTTCGCTAAACGCACAGCCAGTAGGCCACCGACCGCTTCGCGGCCGTATAATCCCATTCGGGTATGCTCAAACGGCGCACCGGGCAAGGACAGGCTGACAATCAGCTTTATTACCTGCACTTGAGGGAGAAGAGACTTTCATGCCGACTGAAATTGTTATGCCGCAGATGGGCGAATCCATCACCGAAGGCACGATCACCAAGTGGCTCAAAAAGCCCGGCGACACCGTCCAGCGCGACGAGCCGCTTTTTGAGATCTCGACTGATAAGGTTGACGCCGAGATTCCTTCTCCTGCCGCGGGAATTTTGAAAGATATCAAGATCACGGAAGGCACGACAGTCCAGATCAATACCGTCGTCGCGACCATAGAAGAGAATGGTTCCGGATCCGCACCTGCGCCTTCTGCTTCGTCAGCAAAGGCTGAGACTGCAGCTTCGCCCGCAGCGGATACAGCGACACCCGCCGCCGTCGATACTCCGGCTGCGACACAGGGAAATCCCGCAGAGGCAGAAGTAGCCGCCGCAGGTACAAACGTTGCTGGCCCCGGCACCGAAGTCCTTATGCCGCAGATGGGTGAGTCCATCACCGAGGGCACCATCACCAAGTGGCTCAAGAAGGTTGGTGACACCGTCCAGCGCGACGAGCCTATCTTCGAGATCTCGACCGACAAGGTCGATGCCGAAATCCCGTCACCCGTAGCGGGAACTCTTACCGAGATCAAGGTCGGCGAAGGCAAGACCGTCACGATCAATACTGTAGTCGCGGTCATCGGCGGCGCAGCCGGTAAAGCTGCTCCCGCCTCCGCTGCTGCAGCACCCGCGGGTGCTCCCTCTGCACCGGCAGCTGCTCCCGCCGCGGCGGCCTCCGCAGCCGCTGGCGATCACCCACGATCCTCGCCGCTGGTCCGCAAGATCGCCAAGGACAACAACGTCGATCTCGCACAGGTTCCCGGGACTGGAGCCTCGGGCCGCATCACCAAGAGCGACATCGTCGGTCACCTGGAAGGTGGAGCGAAACCTGCAGCCGCACCTGCTGCCTCGGCTCCCGCACCGGTCGCAGCCAAGCCCGCAGCGCCTCAACCGCAGCCCGGCGAGCTCGTCCCCATGACAAAGATGCGCTCCATCATTGCGCAGCGCATGGTCGAGTCCAAGCGCACCAGCCCGCATGTCCACACCGTCTTTAAGGTCGACATGACCCGCATCGTCAAGCTGCGCGAGAAGGAGAAGGCGAAGTACGAGCAGCGCAACGGCGTCAAGCTGACCTACATGCCCTTCATCACGCGCGCCGCGATCGTGGCCCTGCGCAAGCATCCCATTGTTAACGGCTCGATCGAAGGCGAGGCCATCCGTTACAACAAGAACATCAACATCGGCATCGCCGTCGCGCTGGACTGGGGCCTCATCGTTCCCGTTCTCAAGCAGACCGAGGAGAAGAACTTCCTCGGCATCGCGCGCGGCATCGTCGACGTGGCGGATCGTGCCCGCAACAAGAAGCTCGCTCCCGACGAGATCTCCGGCGGCACCTTCACCCTCACCAACTCCGGCATCTTCGGCGAGCAGTTCGGCACCCCGATTATCAACCAGCCGCAGAGCGCCATCCTCGGCATCGGCGGCCTCAACAAGGAAGCCGAAGTCATCACCGACAAAGACGGTAACGACTCCATCGCCATCCGCTCGATCCAACGCTTCACCCTTGGCTTCGATCACCGCATCGTCGACGGAGCCGACGCCGGCAAATTCATGTCCGACTTCAAAGCCTACCTGGAGAACTGGTCCGAAGACATCGGCTAGGTGCTGCGCGACGGCGAGAAGCGCTTTCGACAAACGCAAAAACATCAGCGGCAGTCTCTCCGGAGGCTGCCGCTTTATTTTGGAGCATCCTTATGCTTCGAACTATTTCGGCTCCGTAAGCCGAGCCAACAATCGCCTGAGCACTTCGATTTCTTCCGGCGAAGGCTCCGGCGCGAACGGATTCTCGCGAACGTAGCGAAGATTCAGGTTCGTAATATCCGAGCCCATAATGATAAAGATGTTTCCCGGAATCGTTAGCCAGAAGTCCTCGCTCGAAACCTCCGGAAGCTCCTGCTGCTCCGCGTGGAACTGCTCTCGCAGAAACCGTCGCGGGCTGGCGAGAGTGATGCTGTGCAGGCTTCCATCCGAATTCAGCATCTTGTCCTGCACGCGGCCCTGGTAGAGCGTATTGGACTTCGTCAGCACATCCGCGCTCAGCACCAGATTCTTCGAGGGCAGCAGCATATCCGACAGCAGTACATGCCACTCCGACACGCGCGGCAGAACAAGCGTCGCCAGCAGAGTCTTCATCCGCGTGGACTTCAAAGTATTTCGCAGGCTGTTGTAGTGGAGGATGATGTAGTTCAAAAGCAGCGCAAAACCCACCACAAGAATGTAGAGCCGCCAAAGCAGACTCACATTCATCCAGAAAAATGCGCGCAGACTCGAGAAAAAATCCACGCTATAGGCATCGAAGTATCGTTCGCTGTAAAGTCCTGAGAACACCATCTCAAGATCGGCCAGATGGCCTGCTCTTCGAAATACACCCGCTGAAATCGCCCAGAAGATCGCCACGGCGAGCGGAATCGCAGCCCACAGCACAGCGCGGGTAAACTCCTCCCACCTGCTCTGCACAAGATTTTTGCGCGGTACGACGAACCCAAGAATCCATCGCGAAACAAGATCAGGTCCCAGCAAATAGACTGCGACCAGAAAACTGACGACCAGCGCCAGCACTAGGCCACAGCTTCACGAAGATCCGCAAGATTCAGCGTAATCTCCCCTGCTGAAGTCGGGATCGTCGCGCTCTCGTGAGCACGCAACTGATCAACCACGAAGTCCTCATGGTTTTGGATAAACTGGATAATCTCAAACCGAAGCCGGGTCTGATTGTCGCCAATGTTTTCGTCGATGAGCGAAAGGACTCGCTCCAGATCATGTCCGTTCAACGTGCGTCTCCTTCAATTCCGTATCATTAGACGCCATCTCACCAATCAAAGTACCACTAAATCTCCGCAAGGGAAGCTACAAGTGCACCCTGTGCGCGCAATACAAGCTCCACAGCCTCATCAGCCGTCTTCCCCACCGCGCTCAGATGCCCCATCTTCCGGCCCTTTCGCGGCCGCAGCTTTTCGTACAGATGCAGCCGCACTCCGGGTACTGCGAGTGCCGCGTCGAACCTCGGCTCAACCGGCTGTCCATCTTTCAGCCAAAGATCGCCCAGCAGATTCGCAATCGCCGCTGGCTGCACCACATCCACATCGCCCAGTGGAAGATCGCAAACCGCCCGCACCAGCTGTTCAAACTGCCCCGTCACACACGCCCGTTCGCTCGCGTGGTAACTGTTGTGCGGTCGCGGAGCCAGCTCATTCACCAGCAGCTTCCCCTCCGTCGTGCAGAACATCTCCACCGCGAGAATCCCCTCAAGCTGAAACGTATCCGCAATCGCCTCGGCGATTCCCCGCGCCTCCGCCTCCATGGCAGAGCTAAGAGGAGCCGGCATTACACTCCACGCCAATATCTGTTCCTCATGGTGGTTCCACGCCGGCGGATATACTTTCACCTCGCCGTTTGGAGCCCGCGCTACCAGTACAGAGATCTCACGCTCCAGATCGATCGCCTTCTCCGCAACGCCAGCCCGCTCACCCAAAGATTCCCACGCCCCGCGTACTTCAGCCTCCGTATCCGCTCCAGCCGTAAACCCAACCTTACCTTGTCCACGTCCGTCATAACCGCCAGTGGCGCTCTTGCAGAAACATTTACCACCCAGCGCAGCCACGGCCTCCCGCAACTCATCCAGTGACCGAACCGCGCGATACTCCCCCAGCGGAAACCCATTCTTGCGCAGCCAATCCTTCTGCTCAATGCGATCCTGAATCACCGCCAGCATCGCGCCGCCCGGTCGTACCGGCGCAAAGTTCGCTGCTGCCGCCATGCTCTCCGGCGAAATCTGTTCAATCTCCAGCGTCACCACATCGCAGCCTCGCGCCAGGTTCGCTGCCTCACGCGAATCGCTCCAATCGGCCTCGATACACGCGTCCACAACGAACCGCGCCGGACAGGCCGGATCGGGATCAAGCACTTGGATGCGATACCCCATCGCTCGTGCCGCCATGGCCGTCATTCGGCCAAGCTGTCCGCCGCCAAAGATCCCAATCGTCGCTCCCGGCAAAATCGGCTTAGCCTTCGCAATAGCAGTGCTCACGCGCCAACCTCGTCGCCAACCGTCTGCGCCAGCACCTCATCCCGCCGATTCGCCCGCCACGCTACCAGCCTCTCCCGCAGCGCGGAATCTGTAGTCGCGAGCATCGCAACCGCCAGCAACCCGGCATTCGCCGCCCCCGCAGCACCAATCGCCAGCGTACCCACAGGAATCCCCTTCGGCATCTGCACAATGCTCAGCAGCGAATCCATCCCTTGCAGCGCCGTCGCCGGAATCGGCACACCCAGCACCGGAACCACGGTCTTCGCCGCTATCATCCCCGGCAGATGCGCCGCGCCGCCAGCCCCAGCGATGATCGCCCGCAATCCACGTCCCGCCGCAGTTTCGGCGTATTCAAACAGCAGATCCGGCGTCCGGTGTGCCGAAACCACACGCACCTCATACGCCACGCCGAACTCCTTCAGCATCTCCACCGCACTCTTCATCACCGCATAATCATTGCGGCTTCCCATCACAACTCCAACCAAAGGCTCGACGCTCATAGACCCCGATTATACGGTTTCGTCCACAAGCGCCCGTCCTATCACTCCGCTCGCACGCCTGCCTTCAGGCGATCTGTTTCGATCATCCATCGCTCCTATCTACGCCAGAAGTAATCGATCGCCAGATGAACCACTGTCAGCACAGCGCCAGCCGCGCCGGCCAGCCCTTTCATCCGTTGCACCGACCGCTCATGATGTTCCACCCGCTCTTCAATCTGCGCCAGCCTACCCGGCTGCCCAATCCCCATCAATTGGCCCATCTGGCTCTTCAGCACGCTCAAATCCGCTAAAACTTGTCCCTCGAACTCCGTCATCTCCCACCTCCTTCGCCGACGGCTAACCGACCGGCAGATCCGTAAACACTGCACTTGAAAACCTCGAATACACCGGCGGCACCGATCCGTCGTACATCCGCACGTAGTACCGCTCTATCTGCCCCTCGCGCGGAATCGAAAAACTACGCACTGGACTCCTCAACACCAGATCCTGATCTACGCCCGGCCCAAAGTCTCCATCCCGTCGCCTCACCTCAAACCCACCGCCTGCAGGCGGAGCCATTCCAGCATCCACCTGCAGCGCAGTCCCCGTCGCGCTCACCACTTGTAACTGCTGCAGGTTTGCAAGCACATTACTTGGTGAGTTCAACGCCGTCTGCGGCAGCAACACATCCGCCGCAATTGCCTCCGACAACTTCAGCCCCAACCCCTCGGCCCAGTCGTTTGCAAATTCCATCCTGTACGTCAGCATCTCCGGCCACGCACCGCCATTCTCAACCGTAACCCGGCGAACCACCACGCTCTTCGTCTGCCCGCCACTGGTTATCGCGAGCACATCACCGGGCCAGACATCCGCAGGATTCGCAGCCGTATACGTTCCCGCCAAAGCCGCCGCACGACTCGCCGAAAAACTCAACACCGCAGCAGCAGCGCTCTCGCAGTCCATGGAACAACGGCCCTCCGGCCCCAATACCTTACCCAGCCAATGCGCCGTTCCCGGCATACCGCCAGCAGCTTCCGCAGCCACGCTGATAGCGTCCTGCAGCCTTGCCACAGATCGCTGTTTACCGCGATACATCACAGTTACAAACTCATTCGCAATCGGAATACGCCCCGCTAGAAATGTAACCTTTCCTGTAGCCGATACCTCGCAATCCACTCCCTCCCCTGCTATGCCGATGAGCCGAGTCTCTTTAGAACCGCTCGGCAATGTGCTCACAACCCACGCCGATCCCGCCTGCGTCACTCTGCAATATCCCATCGACCCGAACAACTGCACGCAGTTCACCGCAACAAAGTTGCAGGTTGCCGGTGAACTCGTCACTGCGCCGTCATACAGCACCGTAGCAGGAGTGTTCGAAGAAACTCCCAGGTCCTGTAGCTCGAACACCACGCCCATCGGCGCAGTCAACACCCCTCCGCCAAACGACCGCACCGCACCGTCGACCATGGCATAGTATGTCTGTAACACCCGTTGCATCTCCACACAATGCAGCCGAATCCGCAGCGTGTACCGATGCCCGCTCAGCATCGTATACACCGTCCCCACCTCAGCTCCCTTTACCATCGGAACCACGACCGTCGCGCCGCCGCTCTGCCGCACGTTGTATCCCGCAAAGCAGTTCTCTATCTCGGTTGCTCCGGTATAGAGCCCACACAGCACGCCCGCACTCCCCGCTCCAAGCTGCAGGCCGCCCGCTTCAATCACCAACGCTCCACCCATCTCAAGAGCATTGATTGCAGTCAACGTCGTCTGGCCATCGAACCCATTGCCGCCCGTCATCGTCAACCCTGCCGCACTGAATCCAAGATGCGAGCCCGAGTCATTCACCGTCCAGATCGCATGGTTGAACGCACCCTCGTCGAAGCTGTCCGTCAGCAGCTTTGAAGCCGAAGCCTTCACGCGAAACGGAGCCTGCGCCAGCTGAAATATCGCCGTCGTTCCATCTCCGGTAAACGTCTCGCTGATATAAGCCGTAGGCTCTATCTCACCGCTCAACGTCACATCATTCGCCAGCTCCTTCACCTGTCCCAACTTCAGGGCCGCAACCTGCAGTGTTCCATCGCTGTCGCTCAGCGCATGGGTTACGGTTCCCGCGATCTGCAGTGTCAACGCCCCGTTCAGCACTCGATACGACGTATACGTCGCCGCCGCAAGATCACCCGCATTCACCGACCATGCCGATGTCTGCGAAGGCTCAAACATACCAACCATAGACCCACTCACCACACCCGTAGTCGTAAACACTCCGGCATCCACGCGATTGGTCAAAGTCTGCAGCAACTGCCCCACCGGCTGCGCCAGGCCCGCTCCTCCCTGCGCAACTGGCTGTTTATCCAGCAGCCACTCATCACTCACCGCGCTGAACGCGCAACGATACACCGCACCCTTCGTCCCGTTCCCTGCGTACATGGCCTCAGGCTCCGTCGCCACATACCCGGTAAACAAAATCGATCCACCATCGGAGCTCACGACAATCCGACCACGCCGTGCAGGCACAGCAACCGCAGCATCGCCCACGTTGAGCATCCCGCTGCAACGCGAAGGTGCATTCAACACGCGATCGATCTTCAACGGCGTCTCCGCGCACACCGCGCCGCTATAGTCCACTGCACCCAGCCCATCCAGATTGTCGATCGTCACCTTCACTGCATCACCTCGTCTGTCGTCTTCAACGGCGACAGCCCCCGCATCTGCCGCACCTCATCCACCGTCAACACGCCCGCGCCCAGTAAGGCCGTCTGAATATGCAGCTCCTGCATCTCGTCCCTGCTCTCCAGGTCGTTGAAGCAGAACTCGAACTCGCGCCAGCCCAGCTTCTTCGCAAACAGGTCCCGCGTAATGTGTTCCGCCACCAGCTTTGCCACAGGAACCACCGCGCTCTGAAATGCCTCATCAGCCATCTCGCCCGCAGTCGACTTGTTCACATCGTGCTGCAAACCCAGCAGCATCGGTGGCAGTTCAAACGCGTTCGCAATCATGCGAATCAAAGCCTCCTGCCACTGCAACCGCAGATCGGCATCCGTGCCACCCGCAAACCGCAGCACCTCCGGCTTCTGTTCGCAGCTCAGCAACGGCACGCGCCCGGTCCCTTCAATCTCGTCCTGCCACCACCGAATCAGCCGATCATGCTGCTCTGGAGTAGCCTCATTCAGCCAAAGCGCATACTGCACCACCGAGTTCGAAGCCAGCCGTCCCGCATACCGGTTCGCACTCAAATACTGGTTCACCGTCTCAAACGCAACCTCCAGCCGCCCCAGCCCAAACGGTGTATGACTCCGCGGATTCAGTCGCACATACATCAGCTCGTCATCGAGCAGCGGCACCAAGCCCTCCTTGCCCAGCTGCCCCGTAGCCTGCGCATACCTTGCCTTCGCAGCATCGCCATCCCACCTGCTATCGATCTGGATCGTCGCCCCATCCACCGCCCACAGGTGAAACGGTCGCAACGGATCGCCCGTAGCCTCCATCTCGACCGCGCCAAACCCGCCCACCAGCAGGTCTTCAATTACCTGCTCCCACAGCACACGAAAGCTATCAGAAGCATTCGGCTCCTCCATGCATCGCCGCAGCGCATTCATTCTCGCTTCTGCATCCACAACGGTCGTCGCATCGAAACCCCTGCGAACCCGCACCTGCCAATCCATGCTGGCGATCTTGTCCTTCACCACGTTGATCGCCCGCCGCACCACCGGTGTCTCCGCAAACTTCCGCAGATTCGCCGGCGTAGGCTTCGGCAAAGCACTCTGCCCCGTACGCCCCACCTGATAAGGGCTCAAAATCGAAGGCAGCACGGTAGTCTTCCGCTCCCCACTCGCTGCTTCTGCCGCAGCCACTTCAACCCCCGCCAACCGCTCCCACACACTCTTCGCCGCAGCCCGAACTCCCATGCCTTACCTCCTCAAATTTGTCTTTCCCAAAAAGAAAAGGCACAGCCCAAGGGGGCCATGCCTCACTTCAACCAATAATCGTTCAAACGCTTGTCATTCTGAGCGCAGCGAAGAACCCCCGCATTTTGCTTTAGTCGTTGCCAGTTCTTTCAGTTCAAAGATGCCGAATCCACCGCCATCAAACCCGCAACTCCACCCGCGCCGCCTCCGCTACCCGCGCCAGATCGCTCAACGTAACCACCCGAATCTCCTGCCGCTCCATGGCCTCCACACCGAACCGATACCGCTCCACCGCCTCATCCTCCAGCTCCGAAACGCCCCGAAGCGGCTCCACCACCGCGGTGAGTTCCAGCATCGCCTTCTCCACCCACGCCACCCCGTCACGCAACTGCGGAGCCGAATAAGCCAACCCCTTGGCCCCTTCCACATCCCCCTCCAGCGACACCGCCTGAAACATCCGAATCACCCCGCCAGCCGTCGCACTTTGCAGATCAGTCTTATATCCACAATCGATCTTCATCGGATCCCCGGCCCGCGTATAAACCGAAGCCGCAATTCGCTTCCGCATCAACCCCCAAACCCCCGCCCGCTCAAACTCCGTCCGCATCGCACCCGCAATCGCCGCCCGCCCGCTCTTCTTCCGCTCTGCCTTCACCTTCAGCGGCTCAACGTACATCCGCATCAACTGCTCCATCTCCGCCGGCACGCTCTCCGCCAGGCAAGCCTTCACCGGCGTTATCTGCAACGAGTTCGAGAGCGTATCCTCCAGCACCTGCATCACCGGCTTCGTATCCGCCGCACCCATCCGCAGCCGCGTCGCAATCTCTCCCTCAAGCCCTTCCAGCAGACCGATATCCGCATCCGCATCCATGCACCGAACCCTGCTCCAGTCCCGTGTAAAACGCACCACCGCGCTATCGTCGCGCCCTGCCTCCCGCAGCAGCACACCAATATTCGCAAACTCGCCCTTCACCACATCCGGCACATACCGAATCAGGAAGAACTCGCACGGCAACCGTTCCCTCACGCTCTAATCCTCTCTAACGCCCTCAAAAAGCTTGCCATTCTGAGCGGAGCGAAGAACCCCCGCATTTCGCTTTGTCGTTGCTTTCTTCCTAGCAATTCCACAACCATCCCTACATTACAAATTTCCCAACAACATCAACATCCGCAAACTGTCTCGACACTACACCAACCCCCTTCTTCTCCCACATCGGGAAAGGCGCCCGATCTGAATCCCGAAATGCCCCAATCAACTCCCGCACCCGCGCCTGCCTTCGCAGCATCTGCTCCATCAATCTCTCAATCTCCACCATATCTCCGCCATACCACTCCGGTGGAACCGCCTCCGCAATCTCCCACAGCGTAGCCGCCTTCATCGCCTCCACGCGACTCAGCCACGGCTCAAAGCTCTCCCACCCCGTCACCCGTTCATACACCTGGTTCCGCTGATACACCCCTCGCAGCGGCGAATCCGGAAACGTCCACTCCCCCGCATTGAAGCAAAACCCCTGATCGATAAACGTAGCCCGATACTTCCGCTCCCTCGGCTTCCGTTCAAACACCGCCTGCCGCCCGTTGCAGTTCCCAGCCCATTTATCGATACACAGCATCCCAGCAAACTCTGCCAGGTTTCGCACTTCATCCAACTGCGCCTCCGGCAGATAATCCACCACCTGCCCCGGCATCAGCCCACCTACAAACTGCGACCCAAACTGCAAACCCGACGTATACCGTTCCCTCTGTCCCTTCGGCAACTCCACAACCATATCCGCCGAGTTCGCCACCAGCCACTCCGTCACCTCAACCACATCGCACACCGGCACCGTCAAACCCACCGCCGCGGCCAGCCGGGTCGCAATCAACTCATTCGCCAACACCCGCAGATGTTGCGGATTATTCTGAAACTTCACCACCCAAAGCTTCCCATCCGCCCCCAGCATCAACTGGCTCTGCGCCCCACCACGCATCCGACGAATCGCCTGCACCGCCAAAACCGCCAACCTGCATCACCCCGCCCAAGCAGAATACTGCAATATCGCATCGATCAAAGAGCCCATCCGTAATGCTTTCCTGACCATCTGGCCACAAACAACGTCATCTCGACCAAAGGCGGCGAAGCCACCGTAGTGGAGAGATCGCTGTATTTCGCCGTTGCCGTTGCCGTTGCTGTTACTTCCCCTTCCCTCCACAAACGTCATCTCGACCGAAGCGAAGCAGTGGAGAGATCCCTGTATTTTCGCCTTTGCCGTTGCCTGTTCTTCCTCACCCCGCCCAGAAAGCCCGGGCACCCCATCCTTCGCTCGTTTTGCGAAGGGCGGCGTTCTCCCCACCTCCGGCATTCTTCTTTCCCGCCAACTCCGCCCTCACCGTCTGCGCCACCGCCATCGCCATCAGGCAATCGTCATGAGCCCCACTCACAGCCCCGGTCCTTCCCCCCGCCATCGAAACAAACGTCCTGCACTCCCCCAGCAGCCTCTTACTAAAAAACAACCACGGCGACTCCACCAGCAAAGCCCCCATCCGGCTCACCATCCCCGGCTTGCTCCCTGCCGTCGTCAACCATCCTGCGACTCCCCTTTGTTCATAAACCCGAGAGTAACGCTCAACACTATCCA